>OLNH01000010.1_pt1 | contig 209735 bp, 180 predicted proteins | sample 1643101 | NCBI WGS metagenome assembly OLNH01 (sample SAMEA3136758, study PRJEB25190) | human gut metagenome | biome: human gut; feature: human-associated habitat; material: faeces | place: Austria | collected 2013 | reverse complement strand
CCGTTTCCACTTACACTATTCGCCCCAGCATAGCTGGGGGATTAGACTTTTCATTAATTTCATATTTCCAGAAAATGTAATAGAAAAATGTTCCTAATATATAGCAAAATATATCAATTACATCCGTAACTGATTTAGGATTTATTATCGGCGCAAAATATTCCCAAATAATCCCCATTAAAACACTTATACATATGTAATGTTTAAAATGTTTAACTTCATATCCTGCCCAAATTAACATTATTTGTGAAATTCCTAAAATCAAGACCGGACAAATCATGTCATTTAAATGGCATTTACAAAAATACTGAATCCATCCTTCAGCATGATTTATTAAAAAAAGTTTATTTGAAAAATATATTACACCTACTACTAATATACTGTAATAATTAGTTTTTCTCTTTTTCACAGCCGCTAACAATGTACTATCCATACGTTTTACACAAAGCATGAAATTATAATAACCGCAATAATCACAACCAACGCAATTATTAATTTAACTATATTACTCTTCATTTATTTTCTCTCCTTCATTCTGTGTTTTAGGTTTATCTAACCATTCTACCGTATATTGTTTTCCTGATTGTTCGCCAATTGTCACAACATATTGTTCTAATAATTTCTGCGCATTCTCATATGCTTGTCTTTTTATAGCCTTATCGTTATTGGCTGATTCTTCCATCTCCTCTTGTGCATCTGCATATGCTTTTCTCTGATCTTCAATTGTGATATCGGTAAATTTACCTATCTCACAAATTGGTGTTTCCATTGAATTTTCGTCCGAGTCTACATTAAGAATATTTACCTCTGGAATATAGATTTGTACTATACCATTTTCATCTGGCTCATTTACCTCCACCGCGCTAGCATCAATTCCTATTTCAATAATTGCATCATATTCCATCCAGAGTTTTTTGTAACCATATTTTCCCCATCCATATTTAAATATACCCTGAGGCTGATTTTCTAATTTAGCAACATCGTGATAATAACATCTTAAAGTAGCCAATTCACAAATTTCTGTTACACCCGAAAAATCAACTTTTCTTTCTTCTGCCAAATTCTTGTTTGGAATCAAGTAAATTCCAAATGCAATTATCACAGAAATTATTAATATACTTGTACATACTTTTATCTTTTTCTTTCCCATTTTGGGAGCCTTTTTTTCCTGCATTATCTTATCCCCCTACTCATTATCGCTTGTATCTTCCCACACAATTTTGTATCCATCTTGCTCCAATAACGGATAAGTTAATGCCTCTATAATGGATTGCACGTTTTCTTGAGCAGTATTCAGTAATTCTGTAGATCTTGATGCCTCTTTTTCTGCATCTTCTTTACATTCTGATAATATTGTCTTCAACTCTACATCTATTTTTCCAGGCATAAAATCAAGTGTTTTTTCATCTATTGTATTTACTGTGATTTTAATTTCTGGAAGGCTCGGAATCACTATTTTATTATCATGATCAATAGAAAAGTGAACTTGTCCCATATCTATTCCAGCCTTTACTTCTGCTTCATAGTAAATGTAACATTGTACCTTTGTTTTTTTATCATTCTTATAATTCTCAGCAATTCCTTTATACTTATACTTTGCTGTAGATAACTCCGATATATTAATTGCTTCAATTAGTGTTGATTCACTTATGATAGTAGGATCTGCCTTTTCAGTATTCTTTATGCTTTTCAATAAATAGCTAGAAAATATCACTATTATTGCAAGCAATGCTGTGCCTATAACCACTTTATTCTTTTCGATAAACTTCATACCCATCTCCTCTTTAGTCTTTTTCACATCTTCAGAAATCATTCTCTTTTCTTACCCTGCAATAAGATATATTTTCTTATCATCAAAACAAATTTTGTCCGTATGATTATAAATCTGAATCATATCCTCCATTTTGTCCATAAAGACACCAGTTCCCGGATTATGAAGGGTTGCAAGTGATTCTAATATATTCTTCTGCATATCCTGGGCATTTTCTTTCAAATGTGCACCTCCATCTTGTAAGAACTCGTCCACTTGCTTTTCTTTTACAACTGGAATACTTCCTATAAACTTTCCTACTGCCTTACTTGCAATACCAATACCTTTCATAACATTTGCTTCTACAGATACTGAAGCCATTTTCTCAAGATACATGGAACATTCTGTAAATAATTCTCTGTATTCCAATGAAAATTTCTTAATTTCTGTCTTTATCTCAGAAATATATGCCTCTTTGAAATTACCACTAAGCATAACTTCAATCAATGAAGCCATAGAAAAAGTATATAGTGACAATCTGTAATATTTGAATTTCTTCTGTAAATCGCTCAAAGTTGATTTTACTTTTGCCTGAGCAACAATCATCTTTTTGGAATCTAGTAGTTCTGCAACCTTCTTTTTATATGAAAGCATATTCTTTCTGGCTGTTCTTTGAATATCCAACACCATCTTATGATTGCTTGCAATAAAATGCTCATTATTCCAATTATGCTTATATGTAGTAATCATCTTTGACAGAATCTCTACATCTGCTTCAGTCTCTGATTCTTTCTCAATTTCAAGGAATGACAGAATCTGCTTCTGTTTTTCCTCTATACCTTTTAACTGTTGCTCTATTGCAAACAACGCTACTGCCATCATCATTGTTGCCGGATCAATAGGCATTACCGCAGTACTGGTAGTTGAAAGAGGCTCTGCCGCTTGAAGCTGTGCAAATTTCGATGACCCATCTGCAGTTTTGAATGCTCCCCAAAAATTGCCATTCTTTGCTATCTTTAAAGTGTCTCCTACTCCTGCATTTGCAAGCTGATATAATCCCTGAGTATTAAATGTTGTTGTTTGTGTTACTTTCCTTAAAGCCGGGATTAAAGACGCTACTCCAGTTCCTAATAAAGCCAGTTCAGCAATCGGCACACTAAGTGTTTTAGTATTTGCAATTTCTTTTCGTGCATCCAGCAACATTTCTTCTGTCATCTCGGCTAAATCATTGCATTCTCTTACGATTTCACCATTCTGTTCTGTAACTATTTCTCTGTCAGAATTAAATTTTATTATATCACTCATAGGCCCTCCCCCAATATTATTCTTAATATCCTTTGTAGAATTTGCGAAAAATCTTATTTATCTACCTAAACCTGATAATAATCAATTAGATTATACCACAATTCTTCCTAACAAAATATCACTTATAAATAAAAGACTCACTACAACATTTTCACTCACAACCATACTTTTCTACTCTTACTTATTTCCACATATGAAAAGCCCGGTCATCACCGAGCTTTTGCACCATACATTTGATTCTGTAAATACTTATCCCAAAACCAAATACTCCTTATATACAATATCCTTTTCCTATCCTTACCTCACCTCATAAACAACCTTCACAAAAACACCTCTTTTGTTACATCTATATGTACCGTAGACTTCGATACCCCAAACTCCTTTGCTGTCTGCCTTACTGTTGCCTTTTCTTCAATAATATAATTTGCTATTTCAACCGCCCGTTCCTCAATATAATCTTTCAAGGAAAAATCCCCCGAAAACATTGTTTTTACAATGTATGCTGCGGATTTAGTATTTAGGACTTAGGAACTCTTTACTTTCCCTCTTTCCTATGCTACAGTAATTTTAATCACAGCAGACAGAGGAGACAGTTTTCTGTCAGAGAAGCGAGTCGCTTTTCTATTTTTTATTCCGAAAGGTATGGCTGCGCCAGCCCTCCTTCGGCTCCGAGGTACATCTGCACACTGCATGTGCTTTCTCGCCTGCGGCGCCGTACCTCTTCGCCGAATCCGGTATCACCATTTAGTGTCTGCTGTGTTTTTAAAAATACATTTTCATGAATAGCAATACAGGAAACACGGAGGTATCATATGGCTCCCTCTCTCTGGAAATATTATACAAAAGAACAGACACAGGATTTCCTTCTTTCTCTGCATCTGACAGAAAATCTCACCCACACACCGACCGCTGAAATGGCTCTTTTATACGCTCTTGCCAATCACGCAGACGAACACTACGAAAAAATCTCCATCCCTAAAAGAAACGGCACTAAAAGAATTCTTCATGCGCCGGACAGTGTATTAAAGTATGTCCAAACACAAATTTTGCGGCAGGTTCTAAGGGAATTTCCGGTATCCGGCTATGCCTGCGCCTATCAAAAAGGAATCTCTCTTCGCAGCAACGCTTTCCCTCACCAGGCACAAAAACTGGTGTTGAAACTGGATATACAGGATTTTTTTGACAGTATTTCTTATATCAGCGTCTATCAGCATGGATTTCCCTGTGAGAGAATACCGGATTCTGTACGCACACTTTTGGCTCATCTGTGCTGTTATAAAGACAGACTGCCTCAAGGCGCGCCAACTTCCCCCTATCTTTCTAATCTTGTCATGAAACCTTTTGACGAATACATGGGAAACTGGTGCCGGGTACGAGAAATTGCTTATACCAGATATTGTGACGATATGACCTTTTCCGGTGACTTTCATCCAAAAGAAGTACTAAAAAAAGCAGAGGGCTTTTTAAACCGTCTGGGCTTTGAGTTGAACCATAAGAAAACCCGTATCTGCTCCCAGAAAAACCGGCAGGAGATTACAGGCATTGTAGCGAACGAAAAACTTCAGGTTCCGAAGAATTACCGCCGTCGTCTGCGTCAGGAGTGTTATTATATCCGAAAATTCGGCTTAGAAAACCATTTATCTCATATTGAGTATACGGGTGATAAACAGAAATATCTCCAAAGACTCCTTGGCAAAATTCAATATGTTCTGCAGATAAATCCGGAAGACGGGGAATTTTGTGAATGGAAGAGGTGGATAACAAACTCTTTTTTTATTCATGATTAAGAAACAGGCAGGTTCCACCAATAGTGGAATCCTGCCCTCCCAAAATGTCCTTACAGTATTGGTGAAGCATGAATTTTATAGTTTCTCCAAAATACCGATGATAACCTCTTCCGGTTCTTCCAGTTCTTTGGCAATCTCGGCTGTATTCTTTCCTTTGTTCAGCTTTTTCTGTATGAGTTTACAGAGCATATCATATTTTCCCTGTTCTTTTCCCTGTGCCAACCCTTTCTCTAATCCCTGAAGAATTCCAGCCTCTACTCCAACCTTTCTTCCCTCTTCCCAGGCTTCTTCCCGCTCCTGCCTGAGGTGCTTTTCCTGGTCATATTCAAATATGCTCATATTCCTTGCCTCCGCTTTATTCTTTTCCAGAAATTCTTTCAAAATCCCTTCCCGGATGCACTCTTCTATAGCCTTTTCTACCGCTTCCAGCTCCAGATTGCACTCTCCTTTTACCGTATAAAGGTCTGAAAGTTTCAGTATTTTTCTGTCTGGCTGTTCCTGTAAACCATTATAGAATACCACAAACTGGGGTGTCGGAAGTTCTATGGGCTTTGTTCCATACAGATTCAGCTCCTTTGTCATAGACGAAAAAAGACTGGAAATATACAACAGAAACCGAAGCGGAAGATTGGGACTGTATGTGGACTGATGCTCATATAACGACAATCTGGCATCTATGAGAAAAGAAATATCATTTTTCACAGCCATATAAATGGCATTTTCCAAAGTGTTAATTTCCAACATATCCGGGTCCGTATAATGTTTTCCGCTAATGGCATTATAAAGTTCCAGCAAACGCTTTTTGTCCTCAAAAAGCATGGCAAACACCGTAGCCTTATACATTCTGTTTGGAACGGTTTTCATTGTTTCCATAATGTAAATACCTCCTCTTTTCTTTGCAGGAGGTGGAAACACTCTGCCAAACATTTTCCATTTTGGCAACAGATAACCCTTCTTTATCTGTTATCCTCCAACATGTCTCCTAAAACCTCTCTGCATTTTCTGTTTCTTGTGAATAAAAGCATTGAGATTTTCCTTGATATGCTGTCAGAGTTTCAGACACGGCAGATGCCGCAACAGATTTCTTAGATAGTGGAAATATAATGCTTTCATATATATTGTAACACAGACACCGGCAGGTTTCCACTACATTTTAAGGAACAGGCAGGTTCCACCAATAGTAGAATCCTGCCCAAAAAAATGAAAGGTTTCACAAATTTAATTTTTCCAGCCTTCTGGCAGATATTTCAAGGTTCCCTGAAGCATATCATCTACCAGTTCTCTAACCTGTTCTTCTGTACACTTTTTACCCTTTACAAGCGGGTCATTCAAAAAGGCCTGTACTACCAGTTCTTTGTCACAAGTTAAGGCTGCTTTCAAAGTTGTCTCATGATTTTCCACATGGGGCATAATCAATGTTCTCACATTCTCCGGTATTTTTCCTGCTGCAACTGGACGAATGGCATCTCTTTCAAATACTGCATTTGTTTCTACAACTGCAGATGCAGGAAGATTCGGTATCTGCAAAGCTGTATTCGGAATATTTACATTGCTCACTACTCTTTCCAAACCACAAAGCGCCTTGATTAAAAGAATTCCTTCTTCTCCTGTCGGTTTCAACTCGACTTCTTCTTCGCCGTGTAACAGTCTGTCACTCTTTTCCAGACGTTCTTTTAAATCCTTCTTTCTCCAGTCTACCGTTGTCAGACCGAATTTCCAACTTTTCACTGTTTCTGGGTCATTTAAATATTCATCACCCGGCATAAATTCTGCCAGATGGCGGTCTCCTGCTGCTGCAATGAAACCATAGCGTTTAAATAAATCAAATTTTACTCTATGGGCACAGTTGAAGGCGCTGTTTGCCCAGTTTTTATCCGGCTCATTGTATCCCTCTTCATAGTGTTCTTCAATATATTCTCTATAAAGAGGGAACAAATCAACACCCTTATATGCTGCATAATCAAACCATGTAAAGTGGTTGATACCCAATACATTAACATGAATGTCTCTTCTATCCACGTTTTCCAAATGCAGCTTTTCTTCTGCAATGGCTTTTAAAACTTTCTGTGTGCCAAAAACTTCGTGGCAGCAACCAAATGCCTTAATTTCCGGGAAAGTATGATACAGCGTTTTCACACATAAACTCATAGGATTGGTATAGTTGATAACCCAGGCAGACGGAGCATACTTTTTAATATCCTCTGCAATTTTTACAAACATGGGAATGGTGCGAAGTGCACGCATAATACCTCCCGGTCCCGCAGTATCTCCTACAGATTGATAAATTCCCAGACGCTCCGGCATATGTACATCAACAGCCATCTCCTCAAAAGTTCCCGGAAGAATGGAAATTACAATGAAATCCACCCCAGTTAATGCCTGTTCTGCATCTGTATAGGTTTCATATTTCCATTTACCAACTGCTTCTTCTCTTTCTGTAACATGATTTCCGATTGTTTCATTCGCCTTTGCTGCGTTTTCATTCAAATCATACAGACGAATAGTTCCGCTCATATTAGGTTCCAATGCCAAATCAGTCATGAAAGTCCAAGCCCAACCTCTGGAACCTCCCCCTATGTAAGCAATTTGTACATCAGACACTTTTCCTTCTTTGTAAATCATAAGACATTCTCCTTTTCATCAAATTTCATATTCACGTCATACTTAACCTTTTAAGCCGGAGGTACTGATTCCTTCTACAATATATTTTTGCAGGAAAATAAATATCAGCATAATCGGCAGTACAGACAGTGTAGCCATAGCAAACATAGCGCCGTAATCGGAAGAAGAACCAGGGTCACTAAATAATTTCAAAGCAAGACTCACCGGATATTTTGTTGAATCATTAATGTAAAGCAGGGCAGACAGGAAATCGTCCCATCTCCACATAAAGGAAAAAATACCAGATGTAATCAATACCGGAAGCATCAGCGGAAAAATAATTCTTCCGAAAATCCCGTAATACGAGCAGCCGTCAATCTTTGCCGCTTCGTCCAGTTCTCTGGGAATTCCCTGAATGAAATTCATCATCAAATAGGTAAAGAAACCCTGAATGGCAAAACAATATGGTACAATCAAAGGCATATAGGAATTTACCCACCCCAGTTTCTGATACCAGAGATACTGAGGAATCATCAACACCTGTGCCGGCAGCATCATGGACAGCAGCATGGCAACTACCAGAATTCTTTTACCTTTAAACTTACATCTCGCAAGTCCATAAGCTACTATGGAAGATGAAAATACAGTTCCCACAGTCGCTACTACGGAAATAAACAAAGAGTTTTTGAAGAAGGTTCCAAAACTTACTCCTGCAAATCCTTTCCATCCATTGATGTAGTTATCCAATGTAAATTTTTCAGGAATCAACTGTCCCGCTGTAGTGAAAATAGTATTTGTATCTTTAAAGGAGCTCATAATCATCCAGACCAGCGGATAAATCATAATCAGGCCAAATATGGTAACTATGACATGATAGATAATTTTTCTATGTATTCTTGCTTTCTTCATATCCGTTAATTCCCTTCATCATAAACCCAAAATTTCTTTGTTGCAAATAATACCAGTGTAATCAGCCCAATAAGAAGCAGCATAATCCATGCCAGGGCTGCGCCGTATCCGGTATTGTAAAACTTAAAGGACTGGAAATAGGTGTACACGGTATAAAATAATGTAGAATCCATGGGTTTTCCCTGAGTAATGATAAAGCACTGGGTAAAGGCCAGGAATCCGTTTATCATCTGCATGACCAGATTAAAGAAAATAGTGGGGGTCAAAAGGGGCAGGGTAATTTTGAAAAATTTATTGCATTTATTAGCCCCGTCCACATCTGCCGCCTCGTACAATTCTGTGGGAATTTGCTTCAATGCTGAAAGGAAAATCAACATAGAAGAACCAAACTGCCAAACTGCCAGAATAATCAGCGTCCAGATAGCGGTCTTCGTATTTCCCAGCCATGCAAAATCCGCTGGAAATCCAAACACAGACAAAATTTTATTCACTACACCGTCTGCTGCAAACATTCTTTTCCACAGAATCGCCACTGCAACAGAGCCTCCAATAATGGAAGGCAGATAATATACGGCTCTGTAAAAAGCAGATGCCTTACTGCTCTTTACCAGAATCATTGCTACAATCAAGGCAAAAATCAGTCGCAGGGGCACGGAAACCAACGCAAAATAAAAGGTTACTGCAATAGATTTCCAGAATTTTGGGTCATCTGTAAACATCTTAATGTAGTTATCCAGACCGCACCACTTGGGTGCGGAAAGGATATCATAATTGCAGAAAGAGTAGTACAGGGAAATTCCCATAGGGACTATCATAAACAACAGGAATCCAATAATAAAAGGCATGGTGCAGATAATACCTGCTGCACTTTCGGTATTCAGCTTTTTGCGTATGGACATTTGCTTTGTCTTTTTCATACTTTCCTCGACTCCTTTTCTTTATTGAGCGCCTGCCTCCATGAAGGCATTTCCCTCTTCAAATAATTGTTTCGCTGCGTCTTCTGCGGTAATCTGACCGTATAGTACCTGTTCCTCTAAATTTTTGAGCAAATCGTAAACTTCATTTGCCCCATTAGGCGCTGCAGGATTTATGGTACTACAGGTTGGAGTGACCACTTGGTTAATGTAACCCACTATCTTTTGATTGGTTTCATCTAACTGGGGAGTGATGGCCTCTGATACTTTCTGAGAAATCGGCACACCTCTTTCTCCCAGTAATACTTCGTTACATTCCACAGAATTTGTAATATAATCCAACACTTTTACGGCTTCTTCTGGATTTTTACAATCCGCCGTTACTGCAAAAAACTGGCTGGGCTTTAGATAATTAGATTTTTCCAGGTCATCTGAAGGCCAGGTAGTAATTCCGATTTCTACCCCTTCCGGTGCAGCCTGCTGAATTGAAGATAACTGATTGGAGTAAGCAAAAGTACACCAAGACATGCTGTCTTCATTGCTTCCGTAAACCATAGGGTCCTGCTCGGCAGAGCCTACCGTAATCTCTGTAAATACACTGGGGTCTACATGCCAGCCCTCTTTCACCGCCTGTTCTTCCAGGTCAAAAATAGTACTGATATCATCTGCACTTTTTGCCCCCAGCTTTCCTTCTTCAAAAAACACCTGGCCTTTTGCTCTAAGCCAGTACTCTGGCAGAGTTTCATGATTATATCCAATATTGGTGCGCAATCCCGTTTTTTCCTTTACTTCTTTAGACAGTTCTACAAATTCATCAATGGTCATCCCATCTTTCACTTGAATTCCCACTTTATCCAAAGCGGTTTTATTGTACAGCAGTGCAGGTGCGTTCACGCCATTGCAGACTGCATAAGTCTTTCCGTCTACTTTTGCAGAATCCAGAATGCTCTCATCTACATCTGACAAGTTCAGTTTTCCCTCCTCTATATATGGTGTCAGGTCCAGAAGCAATCCATTCTTTACATACTGGTCATAGTACTGTAAATCCATCTGCACAATATCCGGCATCGTATGTCCTGCTGACGCTGTTGCCAGTTTATTCCAGTAATCATTCCACTCTGAAAACTGTCCGTCAAAGGTTACGCCAGGATTTTCTTCCGAATACATTTCCAGAATTTTACTGGTACGCTCATTTCGTACCTGGTTACCCCACCAGGCAAAGGTCAGTTTTCCGGAATCTTCCTTTGTGCTCTCACTGTTTTCCTTTTCTCCGCTGCTTCCGCCGCAGGCTGCCATACTGCAAACCATAGTCATACCAAGAATCACTGCTAACACTCTTCTTTTCATAGTCTCTTCAACCTCTTTTCCTTTACATTTTTTCACGACCGTCGTTTGTGATGTTTATTATATGCCATGTTTCAGACAGAAGAAAGAAACAAAACCTAGTTCTTCTTAGACGAAACCTTGCATTTTTTCCTCTTTCATTGGTTTTTTCTTTTCTAACTGTTATAATATCATTACTGAAAATTAAAGAAAATGGAGGTAGACTTCATGTTTCATAAAATAAGAAAAAAAGTACAAAATGCCCCGCTTGCCCAAAAGTTTCTTATACTTTTGCTTCCGGGAATCTTCTTATTTGCGTTATTTATCCTTGCTGGCTTCCTGTTGATTATACGTTCCAGCAATCGTATGCTGTATCAGACTTCCGGGGAATTGCTGACTTATTCCTCCAAAGATATTTCCCGGAATCTGCACACGGTACAGGGCATGGCTAATTTTATTTTAGAAGATAATTCCATACAGACAGCCCTTTCGGAAAGCAAGGACGGCAATGGCAGCAACACGCCCTCTAATTCTTATGCCCGGGTACATGCCGCGCTAAACAACTACTATCAAAAGTACAAATCTTACTATGTAGATTATGTACAGGTAGTTACTGACAAGTTTTCTGTTCTGTCTTCCGGCATTGATTCCCATGTTCTTCCCTCTGAACTTCAATCAGAAATCTTGGAAACAGCCCGGACTCAGGACGGACGGCTCTGCTGGATTACCGATTACTGTGATACTTACGGGATTTTTCTGGTACGAAGCCTTCGCCGGATTGAACACCTGAAACTGGACGACCTGGGAGTGCTGATTATAAATATTAATATCCGGCAGATGATGGAAGACATCTCCGCCCCAAACCAAAGTCAGGATTCTGTGTCCTACATTCTGTGCAACGGCAGCCAGACCCTTTATGCACCGGCTTCGCTGAAAAATTACGAAAGATTTGCACTGGAAAAAGTGAATTTAGGCGAATATTCCATTCAAAAAATCTGCCAAGACCGTTACTTTACTATACGGGGACGCATTACAGATACCGGTTGGGATTATTTCTGTCTCTCGCCTTATGAGGATATGTACAAGAATATTCAATTTTTCCAGCAACTTTTTATCTTCATCCTGTTTTCCAGCCTTCTTCTTTGTATTTTGCTTACCAAAGTGCTTATGAAACCCCTGGTAACACATTTTGACGCGCTGATGACCAAAATAAAGGCCTTTGGAAATGAAAAATTTGAAATTATTCATTGCCCTTATTCATACGAAAACCGTTATGACGAAATCGGTCTTCTCCATCAGCAATTTGATTCCATGGCCGCAAAAATACTGACTCTGATAAAAGAAAACTATGAACACAAACTGCTTGCCAAGGAGTCACAATTAAAAGCGCTGGAAATGCAGATAAATCCCCATTTTTTGTACAATACCCTACAGTCCATTAACTGGAGGGCAAAGCTGTTGAAAGACGTACCTATCTCCTTGATGACAGAATCCCTGGGAAAGCTGCTGCGGATTACACTGAGCCGGAAAAACAAAGATTCGTCTCTGTCCCAGGAACTGGAATTGGTTAAATACTATATGAATATTCAGGAAATCCGCTTTGAAGACAGTCTGCGCTGTGAAACGGAGATACCGCCCGAACTTGTGGATACTTACCTTCCTAAATTCACACTGCAGCCCCTGGTTGAAAATGCAATTCACTATACCCTGGAGGAGGACAGCGATGAATGTTTGATTTATATAAAAGCACACCGGGAAACGGAATGCATTGTGATTACCGTGTCCAATACGGAGTCCCGGTTCGAAGAAAACCTTCTGGAAAAACTGATTTCTAAGGAAATCCTTCCAAACGGCTTCGGCATTGGAATTCTGAATGTTTACAAGCGACTGGAGCTGGCCTTCGGAGATTCCTGCAGCCTGGAATTTATCAACGAAGAAATGTTTGCCACCGTAAAAATAACAGTCCCTGACAGGACTGACGCAAAAAGGAGAGACCGATATGCTTCGATTGCTGATTGCTGATGATGAAAAAATAATCCGTGAAACTATGTGCAGTATTATAGACTGGAAAAGCCTTGATATTGAAATTGTAGGGGTATGTAAGAACGGTCTTGAGGCTTACGATGCTATTTTAGATGAATATCCCGACATTGTCCTGACAGACATTCGCATGCCTAAATTGTCAGGCTTGGAATTGATTCAGAAAATCACCCAGAATCATGATAATATCCAGTTTATTATCCTTTCCGGATATCATGATTTTTCCTATGCCAGGGAAGCCATGAAATACGGCATCAAACACTATATCTTAAAGCCCTGCAGCGAACAGGAAATCATAGAGGCCGTAAAGGACTCTATAAAGGAGCATTACAAAAAGCTGCCCTCACAGGCTGCAGGGCAAAGTCTGCCCTCTTTGGGCGGGCATCTGCAGAAAAATTTGATGTATGATATTTTGCTGCAGCTTCTGTCTTCAGACCTGCCTGCTAAAAAGCTGCCGCCCCTTTATGAAACCTACCTTGATTTCTATCATACCCCCTACCATTTATGCTATGTATTTTTTCTGGAAGAATCCTTTGTCAGTTCCTGTATTTCCCTGATACAGTATTTTTTCAAAAGCCATGGCCTTGATTCTTCCTTTGCCTGCGTTTATGTGAAAAATTCTCTGTTATTTTTCTTTCCCCACCCGGCAAAGGGATTTTCTGACCTGTCCGGCCTTTCCGGATTTCTTTCAGAGAGTCTGACACAAAGTCCATGTACTTTTCAGGAAGAAATTTATGATGCCCTCATGCCGCTTCTGGAAACTGTGTGCCGGAAAGTAAAACGCTACGAAACCATTTACCTGTACTCCGGCACCCATCCCATTACCATCTGCAATTACAACTATGTATTTCAGAAAACATTGGAGATTTCCGACCTGTTGGCAAAGGAAACGGATGAAACCCTGCACCAAAATCTTCTGGCGGAATTAAAGCAGCTTATAACTTCTATTAAAGACTTGAACTTTCTCCGTTCCCTGGTCAACAGCCTTTTATTAAGGGCCATGCAGAATTTTACTTCCCTTCCTGCTGCGGAACTGACCAATTTTATGATGTTTACCGCTTCTGTAGCTTCCAATCAGGAAATCTGCGATTTTCTTTTTGAGAAACTGGAAATTCTGTATCCCGCACCGGTTATCAGTAATGGAAAACTGAAACCTTTTATACAGGAAATTTTAGATTACACCAATGAACATATCGGGGATTGCAATTTAACCTTGAAATGGATTGTAGAAAATCAGCTTTTTATGAATGTAGACTATGTAAGCCGCCAGTTTGTTCTGCAAACCGGGATAAAATTCTCCGCTTATCTGAATGAACTGCGCATTAAGAAAGCCAAGCAGCTTTTAATTAATTGTGACGCTGAAAAAATCTACTCTATCGCGGAACAAGTAGGGTGCGGCAATAATCCGCAGTATTTCAGCCACTTATTTAAAAAATATACGAAAATGACACCCAAAGAATATATTCAGAAAATGAGAGCGGACAAAGAATCTAAAAATTTGTAAAAAAGCATTTCGAGGAGAATTGATTTCGCTTTCTGACTGAACAATATAACAAGGACAGAAAGTCTCTTTCTCAACTTTCTGCCCTTGTCCAAACGCTTCAGAAAACTGTCAGCTTCTCAAAACAGCTCTTAGCTTTCTGTTTCCATATCTTTTTTATTGATATTTTTCTCCGGATGATGAGCATATTTTCTGACACGTTCATCATAGATAACGCCTTTCCAGTTTAATCCATATCCGAAATCATAGGTATGTCCCTCACTGTCCACATGACATATCATATCAAAAGGAACATCCTCATACTGCTCTTCCACGGTATCCATATTTTCCGGAATCTGCAGAGGAAGCAAACCTGACGGTTCTTTCCTTCCGCTGATAATTTCCATTAAAGCCTGGGGAAGATTTCCAAAGGTGGTGAGAATTGCGTCCGCTGCCTCTTCAAATTCTGCCATCACCATAGGCCCCGTCATGCTCACGCAGGCAATCACAGGCTTATCTCCCATCTGTCTGCGGGTATCCAGAAGCATATCCAGGTCGCATTCATTGTCTACTTCTGTGGTCTTTCCTTTATATCCTCTGTTGATAAAATCTTCCTGCGGGTCACCCCCTGCAATGCTGTGTTCCCTTGCTTTTTCTGCCGTATACGGGCGGTACTGAAGGCTCACCGGAAGGTATCCGTTCCCTCCGTTTTCCCTGTCTTTTGCATCATATCCTCCTAAAAGGCTGAACCCGGCGCCATCCGGCTGTCTCAAAAAGCAGATTGCAGCCTCTGCCTCCTGTGGTGTATCCACCAGTGTAAAGTATTTGTTCAGCAGCCCAGGATTCATTGGTAATTCCCAATGCTCTTTCACCTGATTTTCCATCCAGTCCGTATAGGCGGGTATATACTGCTTAGGAACATATACCTTAGTCTTTTCCTTAAGAGGCAGCACCTGATTCCTGTTTTTCAGCATAACCACAGACTTCAGCTGGGCTTCAAACCCTTCCTGCATATATTCCGGACATCCCACAAGCCTTGCGGATTCTTCCGGAACCAAATACGGATTTTCAAACAATCCGGTACGGAAAATATTTTTCAGAAGTCTGCGGGCAGAATCCTGAAATCTTTGCTTCATAAAGGCTTCTCCGTGTTCCTTTACCCCAATTTCATATGCCTTCAGAATATTTTCCTTCTCGTTTAAACCGCCGAACTGGTCTACGCCTGCCATAATAACCTTATAACATCTCTCCGGTTCACTCAAATGCTCTACGCCCCAGCATTTTCCGCTGTACATACTGTCAAGAGGGCCTTCATCCGCTGTAATACTCCAGTCTGTGCAGACAACACCGTCGTAATTGCAGGTTCCCCGCAGCAAATCCTGAACCAGATATTTGCTGTAACTGCACCCTACATTCTCGCCTCCGGGCTGTCCGTAAATAATGGTATAATAAGGCATAACTGCGCTGGCCATTTTGGTCTTTCCCTTTAACTTAAAAGCACCTTCCGTAAATGGAATTAAATGCTCTTCGAAATTATTTCCCGGATAAACAGAATATTTTCCGCATGGGAAATGGGCATCACGTCCGCCTTCTACGGCGCCTCCGCCCGGCCAGTGCTTCACCATGGCATTTACACTGTCATACCCCCAGCCGTCCTCAATCTCCTTCTCACCTTCCGAAGTCTGGAATCCGTCACAATAAGCTTCCGCCAGTTCTGCGCTCAAGCCGGAATGTTCTCCGAAGCTTCCTCCGAAACGGCTCCAGCGGGGCTCTGTGCTTAAATCTATCTGAGGAGACAAGGCAGTATTAATTCCCAGCGCCCGATACTCCTGTGAAGCAATTTTCCCGAACTTTCTCACCAATTCCGGGTCAAATGCCGCTGTCATTCCCAAAGATTCAGGCCAATGGGAAATGTCTCCGCCTGCACCGGCGTCAAACTCAAAAGATACCGTCGTACCGTGTCTTGGGTCAGAGCTGACGGAAACCGGTATGCCCCATTCCAATCCTTCTGTCAGCGCCTGCAGACGATTATTCCACTTCGCAGATGACTCTGCGGAAGAAACAGCCACCACAAGAACATGCCGTAAAAAATCTTCTGTGAGAAAGGTTTTCTGCTGGTCTGACAAAGCATGTACAGGAACCTGAGCCTCCTGTAAAGAAGTTCCGCTATAGGTCACCTTCCCGAAATAGTCGGAAGAAAGTCCAGGTACAAACTGATGCTTACTGTAAAGCATCAGTCCTGCAATTTGCTCTATGGACAGCCTGGAGGCCAAATCTTCTGCCCTTTCCTGTGCGGACAGTCTCCAGTCTTCATAGGGATAAAAATTCCCGTCTTTTGCCAAGTCTTTAAAATATAAACCGTCTTTTTCCAGCAATTTCACTCCGGAATCTGCAGACCACTTCAGGAGCGGACCTTTCGGATTCTTTTTACTTAATATTTTTGGTTCAGTTTCCTGTATCATTTCCTTATTCTCCTTTCACACCGTCCTGTCTTCTCTCTTTCAAAAGCAGAATGTTCTCTTCTACTTTTTTCTTACTTAAAGGATAAAGAAACAGCAGGCAAAGTCCAACGCCAATATATAAGATTCCCGGCAGCATGGTTGCCACACCGTAAATTTTATCTGCTACCTCCTGGGTCTGCACCTGTACGGAAGAGTTGTAGCCTGCCAGTCCTAAAGCCCAGGCGCCCATACCACCGGCCAAAGCCTGTCCGATTTTTCTTGCAAAGGAATACACCGCATAAACCGTACCGTCTTCGCGTTTTCCGGTTCTGACTTCCTGGTCATCGATAACATCTGTAATCAGGGCCCAGATAATCATATTAAAGAATCCAAATCCAATATATCCTACTACAGAAACGGCGATATACAATCCCATAGACTTAGTATGCATAAAGAATAAAAGAACGGAGGATAAACCACCCACAATACATCCGGCTGCACCAAGCTCTCTTTTACCAAATTTTCTGCTCAGCGGAACAATGAACGGCGCCAGTAAAAATGACGGAATAATCGCACATAAACTTAAAAGTGACAGACCCGTTTTATTTTTAAAATAGTCAATAAACACATACTGGTTTACAGACTGTGCCATCAAGGAAGCCAAAAGAAGCAGAATTGCCGCTGCAATAATTCCGATTAAAGCCCTGCTGGTCAGGGCAGATTTTAAGGATTTTACAACGCTTGTTTTTTCTTCTGTTCCCGCCGCTCTCTTCACACGCTCTGTCGTCATAAAATAGCAGAGCAGATAACAAATCACTGCGCTTACGGAAAATATACCCGCAATCAGGGTAAAGCGGCTTCCTTCTACAATCTGATTTCCCGCTTCGTCTGTAGTGTAAACCATCATAGGTCCTGCAACGCAGACTATGAGGCTGGCCAGGGACGCTCCCACACTTCTGAAAGTAGAAAGAGAGGAACGGTCATCACTTTCACTGCTGAGTACTGAAGCCATAGAACCATACGGTATGTTAATCGAAGTATAGAACACGCTTCCCCACAGAATATACGTTACAAACATATAAACCACTTTAATCGTCATAGACGCATCGGCCAGAGCGGACTGATACATCAGAAAACTAGCCAGAGCCACCGGACCGCACATACGGCGTATCCATGGGCGGAAACGTCCGTCCTTCTGTTCTTTTGCTCTGTCTACAATCTGCCCCATGGTAACATCTGTAAACGCATCAATACAACGGGCTACCAGAAACAGGGTCCCTACCATTCCCATTCCGATTCCCAGAACCTTTGTGTAAAAAATCATAAGAAAGGTGCTGGCAAAAAGGAATGTAAAATCATTTCCGAAGTCTCCAAACATATAGCCGACTTTATCCCTTATTCCAAAAGGACGCATAGCTTTTTCATTCTTCATTTCATTTTCTCCTCCTGTATTTGTTCTGTCCTTGAATATTACCCCACTCTCTGCCATTTATGTGAGTAATTTTTTGTGAACTTCCCGTATTTTTTTATGTTACGCTTGAATAACTCAAAAAATTATACGATAATTAACAATATATATACTATTGTCCCTGTCACCTGTAAGGAGGATATTATGCACTGGAAAAAAGAATTTCTTTTCTTTTCTAATATACTAAAAAACATGAACCTGACCGTCTCCTGTCTGCAGTCCCCAGAAGATTTAAAGCCATTCTCCAACTGCCTGACTTCTGATTCAACCAACACTATTTATCGGATCCGGACTTCAGGATTCTATTTCCTTTTCTTTCGCCTTCCTGATACGCAGCCTGCTTCCTATATTTCCATAGGACCTTATGTAGTTTCTTCTGTTTTTGCTGAAAAAGAAACCGCGCCTCAGACTTTTTCTCCCGGGATTCCCGTACTCACAGACGAAAGCGCCCTCTTCACCATTGTAAATACCTTTGGAGAATTGCTTTGGGGAACCCTAGACAATTTTTCTTTTCAGAATATCGAAACCCCTGCCGCTCCCGAACTGAATCCCACTACGGAAAGTCAGGACATGGAGCTCCCAAGAGAAACTCTGCTGAGCATACAGCTCATGGAAGAATATTACGACTGCGAGAACGAACTGCTGAAGCTGGTCAGCCAGGGGCAATGGAATGCCACAGAAATCTTTCTGAACCGTTTCTTTGCCCTCAAGAAAAACTATTCTGTTTTCCCCTGGGAAAACACTCTGGAATGGAAGAAAGCCCAGAGCATTATGTTAAACACTTTACTGCGCAAAGCTGCAGAATCTGCCGACGTACCTCCGATTCATATTGGACACCTTTCCTCCCATACGCTGGAAAGAATTGTGAAGCTGTCCCGTCCCACTGATTCTCTGGCTCTGCAAAAAGATATTATCCGCAAATACTGCCATCTGGTTCAAAGCCATTCCCTGAAGGGTTACTCCCCTATTATACAAAAGGTTATGACGCAGATTACCACAAACCTGACGGGGAATTTGGGTCTGGACGCCCAGGCCAAGCGCCTGAATGTCAATCCCAGCTACCTGTCCGCACTTTTTAAGAAGGAAACCGGACTCACCCTGACAGAATATGTAAAACGCAAAAGAATCAACCATGCGGTCTTTCTTCTGAACACATCCAATCTCCAGATTCAGACCATTGCACAGCACTGCGGAATTGCCGATGTAAACTATTTCACAAAGATGTTTAAGAAAATTGTTGGAAAGACACCCAAAGACTACCGAAGTGAAATTCTTTCCTAAAAGTATAAATTTTACGGTAATTCCCAAGAATCCTACTCACCTCCCGGTTCTGTATATGCTAGAATACAGCCAGATATTATTCTAATACCGGGAGGAAACACAACTTATGAGACAAATAATAACACTGAAAGACGACTGGTTTTTTGCTAAAAACAAACAGGAACAGATTCCCCAGATACTTCCTGAAAACTGGGAGCGGGTCTCACTGCCCCATACCTGGAACTGCCTGGACGGCCAAGACGGCGGCAGTGATTACTACCGCGGGGCATGCTGGTATGTCAGAGAACTGCAGATTTCAGAACTGCCCTCTGATACCTGCATCTATATAGAATTTCTGGCTGCAGCTTCTTTATGTAAGGTTTATGTAAATGGCACACAGGTAACAGAACATGAAGGCGGGTACAGCAGTTTCCGTGTGGACATTACTGCATTTCTCCATAAGGGCTTGAATCTTCTCTCTGTCATGACAGACAATCAGCACTATGACCATATTTATCCACAGGTTGCTGACTTTACCTTTTATGGCGGACTGTACCGCGATGTGAGAGTCCTTACCGTTCCCAAGACCCATTTCTGTCTGGATTATTATGGTTCCGAAGGCATAACGGCCTGCTCAGAAATAAAAAACGGAAATCAGGTCCAGCTTTCCCTCCACGCCTATGTTTCCAATGCAAAGGAAACTGACCAGGTGCTTTTCAGCATTTATGACCAGGAGGGTTCTCTGATTGCACAGACAGCACAGCCGGCTGCAGCTGATACTTATACAGAATTTTTCCTGTCTGATGTTCATCTGTGGCAGGGTGTTCAGTCACCTTATCTCTACAGCATAAAAGCAGAGCTGTACCGCCACAATGAAGTTCTTGATCAGGTAACTGTCCGTCATGGTTTCCGAGAGTTCCACGTAGACCCGGAAAAAGGGTTCTATCTCAATGGAATACTGACACCACTGCGTGGTGTTTCCCGTCATCAGGATTTTCTTGGACTTGGCAATGCCCTGACTCTGGCACACCACGAAATGGACGCACGCCTTATAAAAGAAGTGGGCGCCAACACCATTCGTCTTGCCCATTACCAGCACAGTCAGGATTTCTACAATCTCTGCGATGAAATGGGATTTATTGTTTGGGCTGAAATTCCTTTTATCAGCCGCATGAGTGACACGCCCGACGCCCACCAAAACTGTATTCTGCAGATGAAAGAACTCATTTACCAGAACTACAATCATTCTTCCATCTGTTTCTGGGGGATTTCCAATGAGATTACCATTGGAGCCAATACACCGCAGCTTCTGGCAAACCTGAAAGACTTAAATGCTTTGGCAAAGACTTTAGATTCTTCCCGTCTGACCACAATGGCGCAGCTTTCCTCTCTCCCTATGGAGGATGAACAGAACTGTATTACCGATATTCTCAGCTATAATCATTATTTTGGCTGGTATACCGGTGTTTTGGAAGATAACGAAAAATGGCTTGATACTTTCCATCAATCCTACCCCCAGCGTGCATTGGGAATTTCAGAATATGGCTGCGAGGGTATTATTTCCTATCACAGCGATACACCTAAAGCAGGAGACTACAGCGAAGAATATCAGGCTCTTTACCATGAACACATGGCAAAAATCATTGAAGAACGCCCCTGGCTGTGGGCTACGCATATCTGGAATATGTTTGATTTCGGCTGTGATGCCAGAAAAGAAGGCGGTGTAGCGGGACGCAACAATAAGGGACTGGTAACCATAGACCGGCAGATAAAAAAAGATTCCTTCTATTTGTATAAAGCATACTGGAATCCCGAACCCATGGTTCATATCTGCAGCAAACGCTATGGAAAACGGACGGATTCTGCCATAGATATAAAGGTATACAGCAATGCACCGGAAATTTCTTTATATGTCAACGGCGCTTTCTTTAAGAAAGAACAGGGACAACGGGTATTCCTCTTCCGCAACATTCCTTTAAAGGAAGGCTTTACAACCATCACAGCCAAAAGTGCCTTCTGCTGTGATACCGCTGTGTTTGAGAAAGTTTCCGAACCTTTCTCTGCTTATCAGTTTGTGGAAGACGCTTCCGAAACCGGAGTGACTAACTGGTTTGAACATGTAGACCTGAATAAAGAACGGGAACTCACTTTCCGCGAGGGATATTATTCTATCCATGATACAGCCAGAGAAATTTTAGAAAATAAAGAAGCTTCTGACATTCTCGTAAATGCCCTCAGCAGTCTGATAGGCTACAATCTGAAAAAGTCCATGCTGGCTGTTATGGGGGATAATCGTCTGTGCGATACCGCTTCTGCTCTCCCTGCCGAGGAAGCACAGACTGAAAAAGCCATGGCTTACATAAATGAAAAACTGCAGGAAATTCCTAAGTAAAAAGAACTGCTGTATAAAGTGCCCGCCGGCACTCTATACAGCAGCTTCTTTTTATCCTATTCCAAATAACCTCCGGGCATTCTCCCGTGTCACTTCTATTACCTCTTCTCTGGAAATTCTTTTGATTTCCGCAATGGTTTCCGCCACATATTCCAAATAAAGGGAGCAGTTTCGCTCTCCTCTATGGGGCTCCGGCGCCATATACGGGGCGTCTGTCTCCAAAAGCAGGTAATCCAGCGGCGCATATTCCACCACTTCTTTCAGCTTTTTTCCATTTTTGAAGGTCACCACTCCGCCGATTCCAAGATAATATCCCATGTTCATATACTCTTTGGCCTGTTCTTTTGAGTAAGAATAGCAGTGAATCACACCTTTCAGGTTATCGGCCCGCTCCGCTTTCATAATGTCCATCGTGTCCTTTGCCGCATCCCGGCTGTGCACAATAATGGGCAAACCCGTCTCCTTTGCAAGGTCCATCTGCCGCACGAACCATTTTTTCTGTATGTCATGACCTTCCTTATCCCAGTAATAGTCCAGACCGATTTCTCCCACAGCCACAATTTTTTCCAAATCACAGAATCTGCGCAGAATTCTTATTTTCTCTTCGCTCAGGTCTCCCACCTCGTCCGGATGGATTCCCACAGCGCCATAGACGAAGGGATACTGCTCTGTGAGTTTTACCGTATCCAATACGCCCTGAAAAGAGGCCCCTACATTTACAATGGTTTCCACGCCTTTAAAAGGCATGGACTTTAACAGTGCGTCCCTGTCTTTATCAAACGCTTTATCATCATAATGTGCGTGTGTTTCAAATATCATGAATGCCTCTCTCCTTCAGCCTCTTATATACCACTTCCCGAAACAGTGCATAAACCACAGAGGACAGCGGAATAAATATCAGCATTCCCACAACCCCCATCAGGCTGCCGCCCACAGTGACGGCTACCAGCACCCAGATAGACGGAAGACCCACAGAACCGCCCACCACATGAGGATAAATCAGATTTCCTTCTATCTGCTGCAATACCAGGAACAAAATCACAAAGGCTACAGCCTGCATGGGATTGGACACCAGCATCAAAAATGTGCCAATCACACAGCCGATAAAAGCGCCAAAGATAGGAATCAGTGCAGTAAAGGCAATGACCACGCCTACCAGCAAAGCATATGGGAATCTTAGAATACTCATAACAATAAAAAACATGGTTCCCAGAATCACAGCCTCCAGACATTGTCCTGTGACAAAACTGGAAAAGGTTTTATAGCTTAAAGACGCCACCTCTAAAGTCTTGTCCACTGCCTTCAAAGGAAGGAATGCGTAGAGCACTTTTTTGATTTGCACAGACAGCTTTTCCTTCTGAAGCAATATATAACAGGCAAACACAAAGGCTACGAAAAAGTTCATCAGAGAATTAATCACTGTTTTTGCCACCGTAAAGGTGGAGTTCAGCACATTTCCCGCACCGTTTTTCAGAAAATTAATAGCTGTCTGGATAATTTTATCCCAATTAAACTCAATACTCTGAATCCAGGAAGTTACTTGCTTGCTGTCAGGGAACGTATCTATTGCCCATCTCTGCAGTTTTGGAAGAAAGGCTTCTATATTCTTGCTGATACTGGAAAAAGTTGTTGCCACCTCCGGCAATACAACCACCAGCACAACCTGAATCACAGCCACCACAAAGAGAATGGAACATACCAGACAGACCGGTCTTACAAACTTCTTTTTCTTTACTTTGTGAAACAGCTTCTCCTCCAGAAAACTCATGGGTATATTCAAAATAAACGCCAGTGCGCCGCCCAGAATAAAAGGAAAGACCACTCTGCACACAAAGAGAATACCTGCTGCCAGATTCTCGATTCTCTGCACTCCCACATAAAACAACACTGCAAAGACAATCAGAAGAATCAGATTCTTCATGTTTTTCTTATTCAACTCCATAGATACCCTCCCTGATTCTCTTATTTACCGATTTTTTTACGAATCCATTTAATAAACTGAATAATCGGAAGATTGGCAAGAGACAAACCATACATAATCAACAGCTGTGTCAGGCTTAATGTCTGAACCTGGAAGATACCGTTCAGCCACGGAATCATCATAACTGCAGTAATCAGCAGCACGCCTAAACCAAAGGCTCCTGCCAGATAAATGTTGTTAAAGAATCTCTTTGTAAACAATACAGGCGCATCTGATTTACAGTTAAACCCATGTACCAGACGGGACATACACAACGTACCAAAGGCCAATGTAGACGCCAAAAGCGCGCTTTCCTGATAGCCAATGTAGAAGCCAATCATTGTCATAATACCAATTACCAGACCCTCGATTCCGATTTTGGAAAGGAAATTCTTTGTCAGAATAGATTCGTTCATCGGTCTTGGTTTTTCATTCATCACGGACTCGCTGTGCGGCTCCAGTCCAAGAGCAATAGCCGGAAGACTGTCTGTCAAAAGATTGATAAATAACAGATGTACCGGTGCAAACGGTACCGGAAGTCCTGCAATGGAAGCATATAAAACGGCCAGGATTCCCGCAAAGTTTCCGGATAACAGAAACTGAATCGCACTCTTAATATTCTTGTAGACATTACGTCCGTTCTCTACAGCTTTAACAATAGTCGCAAAATTGTCATCTGTCAATATCATAGATGCCGCATCTTTGGAAACTTCTGTTCCTGTGATACCCATAGCCACACCGATATCCGCCTGTTTCAGCGCCGGAGCGTCGTTGACCCCGTCACCTGTCATAGATACAATGTTGCCCTTTTCCTGCCATGCTCTGACGATTCTGATTTTGTGCTCCGGTGAAACACGGGCATATACAGAAATTCCTTCTACGAAATCCTGTAACTCTTCGTCTGTCATGTTTTCAATTACAGCGCCTTCACAGGCCTCAGATTCATCTTTCAGAATACCGATACGTTTGGCAATGGCTGCTGCCGTTACCTTGTGGTCACCGGTAATCATAATCGGTTTGATTCCGGCTTTGATACATTCTGCTACCGCGTCTTTGGACTCTTCTCTCGGCGGGTCCATCATGGCAATCAGACCAAGGAAGGTCATATCGTTTTCATCCTCTACTGTAATCGTTGTGCCTTCCGGTACACTCTTATAAGCAAAGGCCAGCACACGCAGACCGTTTCTGGAGAACTTCTGGTTCTGTTCTTCGATTTCCTGAATATCTGCCTGGGAAATCGGTTCTGCTTTTCCATTTTTCTGAATTGTGGTCACCCGGCCCAGCAAAACGTCTACCGCGCCTTTGGTTACCATAGTAGAACCTGTTTTCAATGTGTGCAGCGTGGACATCAGCTTTCTGTCACTGTCAAAAGGAACTTCGCTGAATCTTGGGTATTTCTCCCTTACCGTTTCTGCCGGAACACCCAGTTCATCTCCCTGATTAATCAAAGCTGTCTCTGTAGGGTCACCGATTTCTTCTCCGTTTTTGTTTGTAGAGTCATTACACAAAATACTGTGACGCAAAAGCTGTTTCTGTGCTTCCTCTTCCAAATCAATGTCTGCTGCGGGAACTTCTTTACCTTCTACATAGTAGTATTCCACGGTCATTTTGTTCTGAGTCAGCGTTCCTGTCTTATCTGAACAGATAATAGAGACACTTCCCAGACCTTCCACTGCCTGCAATTTACGGACAATGGCATGTTCTTTCGCCATTTTCTGTGTACCGAAGGACAACACAATGGTAACAATAGAACTTAAAGCTTCAGGAATTGCCGCTACAGCCAGCGCAACAGCAAAGAGGAACGCGTCTCCGATGGATTCGCCTCTGAACACGCTGATTCCAAATAAAATCGCACAAAATACCAGAATCAGTATAGACAGCTTCTGTCCGAAGTTATCCAGGTTCATCTGCAGCGGTGTTTTCTTTTCGGATGTACTTTTCAGAAGTTTTGCAATTTTTCCAACTTCTGTTTCCATACCAATGGCAGTTACCAGGAAAGAACCTCTGCCGTAGGAAACAAAGCTTCCGGAATACACCATATTGGTTCTGTCTCCCAGAGGGACATCCTGACCGCTGATTTCTTCTTCTGTTTTATCCACTCCAAGGCTTTCTCCCGTAAGAGCACTTTCGTCTACCTTCAGACTGGCATTTTCCAGAATACGTCCGTCCGCCGGAACATAATCACCGGCTTCCAGCATAACAATATCACCAATAGTAACTTCTGATGACGGCACTTTTATCACATCACCATTGCGAAATACTTTTGCTTCCGGCCCGGACATGGCTTTCAGGCTGTCTAAGGACTGTTCGGCTTTTACTGTCTGAACTGTTCCTAAAATGGCATTCATGGTAATAACAACTAAAATTACAATGGCGCTTTCTGTCTCTCCCAGCAAACCGGATACAATGGCTGCCACAATCAGGATGATAACCAGAAAGTCTTTGTACTGCTCCAGAAATATCTGGAGTATGGATTTTTTCTTCTCCTCCACGAGGGCATTGGGACCGTATTTCTGCTGATTTTTCTTAATCTGGTCCTCGCTTAAAGGGTGGGTGCTGCCATTCACAGATTTCTGCGCTTCTGTTCGTGACATCTGATAATACTCTTTCATGCTTTTTCCTCCGTTTGTTTTGAGCTTTGGTTTACAGGCTCTACTATAGTGTGCTTCGTAAAGGTCTTTCTATGTCGCAGGTAACAAAAAAACAGCAAGACCTTTACTGCACAGTCTGCTATGCAATAAAAGTCTCGCTGTTTCATCACGACACGGACGAGAATACTCCCGTCGAGATTGACGACGCCGTAAACACCTTGCAGTGCCAGCTACTCCCTTTCATTAAAAAGAATAATAAACGATAAGGGAAGGGTTGTCAATGGGGAAAATTATTTTTTATTTTCTTACGGAATTATTCCACTGCGACTTCCAGTTCTTCATTTCCCATAATCTTATAAGTCACATGTTTTGTTCGGCCCTCTGCGCATACGGTTACGGTTTTTCCATTTCTTCTGGCTTTTACTGTCAGCACCGTATTTCCCTGTAAATCTGTCACAGCAGTTTCCGTCGCTTTTCCGTCTTCCATGTTTACAAGATACAAGGTTATTCCTTCTGCATAATCGTAGTCCGGTCTTTCACTGTTGTTTCCTACTGCCAGAATCGTGTTGGATCTTGCCAGCAGCGGCATATGGAAATAATCATATGTTTCCTTCTGCCATTTTCCGCCTTCTACTGTTTCTCCTGTCAAAATATTCTGCCATTTTCCCTCCGGCACATAATATTCCACTTCTCCTGATTCCTTAAAGATTGGCGCCACTAACAGAGAATCTCCCAGCATGTACTGCTTGTCCAGGGTTTCACAGGCTCTGTCTTCCGGAAATTCCACAAACATAGGCCGCATCATCGGTGTTCCCTCTTCATGGGAAACCACAGCCTGGCGGTATAGATAAGGCATCAGGCTGCATTTGAGCTTCACAAACTTCCGCAGCACATCACAGGCCTCATCGTCAAACATCCACGGCACACGGTAAGAACTGGAACCATGCAGACGGCTGTGGGAACTGAGCAGTCCGAACTGGCACCATCTCTTATAAATATCTGCCGGGGCTGTATTTTCAAATCCACTGATGTCATGACTCCAGAAGCCGAATCCTCCGCAGGCCAGAGAAAGTCCGCTGCGCAGGGTTTCTGCCATGGAGGGATAGCTTGCAGAGCAGTCGCCTCCCCAGTGTGCCGGGAACTGCTGTCCTCCCACTGTGGCAGAACGGGCAAACAGTACCGCCTCGCCTTCTCCTCTTTCTCTCTCCAGCAGCTCAAATACTGCCTTGTTATACAGGAAAGTATAATAATTATGCATTTTCACCGGATCAGAGCCGTCATAGTAGGCAATATCTTTCACCGGAATTCTCTCACCAAAGTCTGTCTTAAAGCAGTCCACACCCATATCCAGCAGAGTTTTCAGCTTGCCCTGATACCATTTCACAGCTTCCGGGTTGGTGAAGTCCACCAGGCCCATGCCTGCCTGCCACATATCGGTCTGCCACACATCCCCGTTGGATTTTTTCACCAGATAACCGTATTCCATGCCCTCTGCAAACAGCGGGGATTTCTGTCCGATATAGGGGTTAATCCATACACAGATTTTCAGTCCACGCTGGTGGTAACGTTTCAGCATGCCCTCCGGGTCCGGAAAGGTTTTCGGATCCCATACAAAGTTACACCACTCAAAACCTTCCATCCAGAAACAGTCAAAATGGAACACATGCAGCGGAATATCTCGGTCTGCCATGCCCTGGATAAAGCTGCTGGTGGTTTCCTCATCATAATTGGTGGTAAAGGATGTAGTCAGCCAGAGGCCAAAAGACCAGGCCGGAGGCAGTGCCGGTTTTCCGGTCAGTTCTGCATACTTCTGAATGGTTCCCTTTGGGGTATGTCCGTTAATCACATAGTAATCCAGACGCTCGCCTTCCACGGAAAACTGAATTCTTTCTACTTTCTCACTGGCAATTTCATAGGAAGCATCTCCCTCATTGTCCAGAAGAATACCGTATCCTTTATTGGTAATATAGAACGGAATATTCTTATAAGAAATCTCACTGGCTGTACCGCCGTCCTCGTTCCACATATCCACCACCTGTCCGTTTTTCACGAAAGGAGTAAATCTTTCTCCAAGACCATAAATATACTCGTCTACATCAATAGCCAGGGCATCTACGGTATACTTTCTTCCTGTTTCATTATTTAAAATATTTGCCATGTTACGGAAACCGGTATTGGTCATCTCCCGGTCTCCGTCCAGGAAACGGATTCCCCAGGAATTGGGGCGTTTGTCTACCACCGCTTTTGTATGGCCGGACTGATAGGTAATAAAATCTTCGGTTTCTTCTATGGAAACATGAGGACTGGTCTGATTTATCTCTGCAAATGGGCCTTTATAAGCCGTTCCTTCAAAATGTACCACGGAAACTTTAATGACATCTTCCATGGGACTGGAAAGCCGTATGGTGAGCATTCCCAGATTCAGGCTGTCTCCGCGATGCGCAATGTGCTTCGCCGGGGCGTAGATGGTCAGTTCATCCCCTTTTCTTCTGCTGTCTGCATATTCCACTGCATAGAGCGGCGTCATTTCCTTTTTCACACTCCAGTAGCCGTCTGTAAATTTCATAAATGTAAATCTCCTTTCAATTTTATATCCATACTAAAAAACATTAATTTTTAATAACTGTATTTTACCAGAAAATAGAATTTCTATCATCCCTTTACTGAACCTGCAGAAACACCGCCTACAATATACTTCTGTCCCAACACAAACACCACTAACACAGGCAAAAGGGTCAGTATAATATCTGCTGCCACCAGATTCCAAGAATTTTCAAAAGCTCCAAAGAAATTATAAACCGCCACGGTCATGGGCCATTTTGCAGAATTGTTGAGATAGTACAAAGGCATGGTAAAATCATTCCATACTGCCATAAAATCCAACACTGCAGGTTGCATAAATCAAGCCGTAAAAAAAGGACGAAACCTGCTTTCTCTGTTCGATTACCGTTGCATAATTCTCAAAAACCCATTTTTTGGGAAGAGATAAAGCCATCTTATTTGCCTCTGCCGAGGTTTTAAAAGAATTCAGAAACAGTACCACTAATGGAGTCATAACCATTAAACTAATAATTATGGAAACAATATCTCAATGAAAACGAAGATTTGGTTCTGGAAGATAATTATTTTGATATGAATGGCGGCTCGAGAAGAGTCAAAATCTTAAGAGGCGAACCGGAAAAACTCCGTGTCAGAAGTGTATATGATATCGGAAGAATGGAATAATTCTCTATAGCCATAAAAGGGACAGGGGCTGCCGAAACAGCCCCTGCCTTTTCCATAACCGGATACGGGCTCAAGAATTCCCGCCTGTACCAACTTAGCAATCAGCTTAGAGGCATCGGGATCTTGAGATGTTTTAAGTCCATCTACAGCCTGCAATTCAATGGCCGTATGCCAGGCATATCCTTTCCTGATACAGTAGACTAGCAGATTTCCGCCCCTGCCGGCATTTCTTTATCCGGTGTCATCAGTGCCAGTTCTCCGTCCAGTCCTTCTGCACAGAGAATCATGCCCTCTGACAAAATACCAGCCAGCTTAGCCGGTTTCAAGTTCACCAGAACCATAACCTTCTTTCCAACCATATCCTCCGGCTTATAATGTGCCTTAATACCGGATACAATCTGTTTCACCTGGCTTCCGATTTTCACCTGAGAGCACAGCAGCTTTTTAGACTTCTTCACCTCTTCGCATGCAATGATTTCTCCTACCTGGAACTGCATTTTCATAAAGTCATCAAAAGTAACCTCTTCTTTTGCCTCAATGTCAATGACCGGCGCTTCGTCTTTGGCTTCCTCTGGTGCGTCTTTGGCAGCTTCTTTGGCTCTCATCTCTTCCACTTTTTCCAGAACTTCTTTCACGTCCAGACGTGCAAACAGGATTTCTGGCTTTTCTGTTACCTTATTTCCTGACGGATACAATCCAAATGTATCCAGCTCTTCGTAAGTTCTCTTCTGGGCATTTAACTGTGCCAGAATCTTCTCTGTGGTTTCCGGCATAAAGGATTCCAAAAGGGAAGCGCCGATACAGATACCCTCTACCAGATTATACAGTACGGTAGCCAGACGGTCTTTCTTTTCTTCATCCTTAGCCAGCGCCCATGGCATGGTTTCATCAATATATTTGTTGCAGCGCTTGAACAGAGTAAAGATTTCCGTAATAGCGTCTGCCACACGAAGTTCTTCCATTTTTGCCGCTACTTTCGCTTTTGTTTCCAGTACAACGGCTTTCAGCTCTTCGTCTACCGGTTCGCAGACCTTGGTGTTGCGTACTTCCCCGCCAAAATATTTGTTGGACATGGAAATCGTTCTGTTTACCAGATTTCCCAGGGTATTAGCCAGTTCAGAGTTCAGACGTTCTACCATTAATTCCCAGGTAATTACCCCGTCGTTTTCAAAGGGCATTTCGTGAAGTACAAAGTAGCGAACTGCGTCCACGCCGAAGAAATCTACCAGCTGGTCTGCGTAAATCACATTTCCCTTGGATTTGCTCATTTTTCCGTCACCCTGTAAAAGCCACGGATGTCCGAATACCTGTTTTGGCAGCGGCAAATCCAGGGCCATAAGGAAAATCGGCCAGTAAATGGTATGGAAACGGATGATGTCTTTTCCGATTAAGTGCAGGTCTGCCGGCCAGTCTTTCTTAAACTGCTCCGTGCTTTCTCCGTCACAGTCATAGCCAATTCCTGTAATATAGTTAGTCAGAGCGTCCAGCCACACATAAACCACATGTTTCGGGTCGAAATCTACCGGAATTCCCCACTTAAAGGAAGTTCTGGATACACACAAATCCTGCAGTCCCGGCAGAAGGAAATTGTTCATCATTTCATTTTTTCTGGATACCGGCTGAATGAATTCCGGATGGGTGTTGATGTGGTCAATCAAACGCTGTGCATATTTACTCATTCTGAAGAAGTAAGCCTCTTCTTTTGCAGGTGTCACCGGACGTCCGCAGTCCGGACATTTGCCGTCTACCAGCTGGGATTCCGTAAAGAAAGACTCGCATGGTGTACAATACATACCTTCATAGTATCCTTTGTAAATATCACCCTGGTCATACAGTTTTTTGAAAATCTTCTGTACCTGTTTTTCGTGGTCTTCATCTGTAGTACGGATAAACTTGTCATAGGAAGTGTTCATCAAGTCCCAAATGCTCTTGATTTCCCCTGCCACATTGTCCACAAATTCTTTGCAGGTCACGCCGGCTTCTGCTGCCTTTAATTCGATTTTCTGTCCGTGTTCATCTGTTCCTGTCTGGAAAAATACATCATACCCCTGCTGTCTTTTAAATCTGGCAATACTGTCCGCCAAAACCGCCTCATAAGTATTTCCGATATGAGGTTTGCCTGAAGTATAGGCAATGGCTGTTGTAATATAATATTTCTTTTTATCCACTTTTTCTTCCTCCTGTTCTAAGGGTTCGGCTCATAATTGGCGCAGTATAAAGCTTCTGTCCGAAAACAAAAAAACCCGTCTTCTCTGTTTCCAAAGAAGACGAGTCCTATTTACCCGTGTTACCACTTCTGTTCGTCTCTGCCTCGCGGCACAGACCTCACCAGGTACATTCATACCTTACCGCTATAACAGGCGGAACCTGTCGCAGCCTTGGTATGCTCTCATACTTCGGTGCGCCTCTCAAAAGCCATCTTCCACATATCCTCATTCGCTTTCTCTCAGCATACGAAAGCCTCTCTGTAAAACGAGACATACATGTACTCTCTTTGTCACTGTGTTTACATATATGTTTCATGCTATCACATCTTGCACACTTTGTAAACACCCTGTCCGGGAATTTTCTCTATGCGATTGCAAATTTACCCAGAACATTTTCAAATTCTGAATCCTGCTGTTCATATCTGACGCACAGTTCTTTATTGTATTCCAGGCTTAACACACCTAAAATGGACTTTGCGTCAATAGTCAGACGGTCATTGATAATATCAATATCAAAATCACAGCGGCACGCTGCATTTACAAATTCCTTTATTTCGTCTATGTGCTGAAAGCACACGGTTTTTTCACACATCTTTTGTTTCCTCCCTGAGCCTTCTATAAATATGGTGTCTGTTTTTGCGACAGATTATAGAATAAAGCAAATCGGGAAATTTTTCAACTGTTTCCAGCACATATTTTCAAAACTTTTTACAAATTTTCGTGCTCTTTACTCAGGCGCTTAACTACCTTAATAGAGGCCAAAATTGCAATCAAGTTCGGAATCACCATAAGTCCGTTAAACATATCAGACATATTCCATACCAAATCTACTTTCAGTCCGGAACCAACCAGTACACAGACAACCACCAGGAGAGCATAGACCTTTACGGCTTTTTTGCCAAGCAGGTGACGCACATTCACCTCTCCGAAATAGTACCAGCCGATAATGGTCGTAAAGGCAAAGAACAGCATACAAATCGCTATGAAAACTTCTCCGAAAGAACCAAACGCAGAATCAAAAGCTACCTGTGCCAGCGCAGCTGCCGTCTCTCCGCTTGCAAGAGCGCCTGTGGACAGAATTACCAGCGCTGTCAGCGTCAAAATAACAAAAGTATCAATAAACACACCCATCATGGCAATAATTCCCTGGTCACCCGGGTGCTTTACATCTGCAGTTGCATGGGCGTGAGGCGTGGAACCCATACCAGCTTCATTGGAAAACAGACCTCTTGCCACACCGAAACGCATGGCTTTCTGTACGGTAACACCAGCCGCACCTCCAAGAACTGCTTTGGGGTCAAAGGCTGCCACAAAAATGTCATGAAAAGCTCTGCCTGTGCCTTCCAGATTCATAAAGAGAATAATCAGACAGCCCACAATATAAATCAGAGCCATTAACGGAACCACTTTTTCCGTCACTCTTGCAATTCGATTAATTCCGCCGATAAAAATAAACGCTGCTACCAGGGCAATCACAACACCTACAACCATGGGTTTTACACCAAAAGCATTATAAAAAGAACTTCCAATGGAGTTGGACTGTACCATATTTCCCATGAATCCCAGTGCCAGAATGATGGCTACTGAGAAAAAGCCTGCCAGGAATTTGCCGAATTTTCCTTTAAAAATATATTTTATGTAGTACACCGGACCGCCTACAATGACGCCGTTTTCTTTTACTCTGGTGTGCTGCGCCATAACGGCCTCCGCATAAATGGTGGCCATACCAAAGAATGCGCTGACCCACATCCAGAAAATTGCACCCGGTCCTCCGGAAGCAATGGCCGTGGCTGCGCCGGCAATGTTTCCCGTACCTACCTGCGCTGCAATGGCTGTCGCCAGAGCCTGAAAGGAACTGAGACCGTTTTCACTGCTTTTCCCATGAAGAGAAAAGCCGCCGAACATTTTCTTCATTCCCGCGCCGAACTTCCGTATCTGAATAAATTTCAGACTGAAGGAATAAATAATTCCGGTTCCAAGAAGCAGGATTAAAAGCGCATAATCCCACAAAAATTTGTTCACCACTTCTACAACAGATGCTACCATTTCCATTTTTCTATCTCCCTTTGTTTAGATTGAGAGCATATTGTTGGAAAAAAAACAGGGCTGTCACAATCTGCATCTTAGAAATACCAAATGGTATTTTTAAGTCCTGCGTCCTGTGACAGCCTCTTTTCAAGTTCAGTTTAAGCGCAAATGCGTTTGTGCACAGCCGTTTTTGAAGCACAAAAACAACTGTAAAAACTTCACTGTCCTTTTGCCTGAGAGATTCACAGCCGGATTTCCGTCTGCTTACACCTTCGGCACCCATAAATGGGATTCTCCAGAGAGCCATCCAGATACAGTCTCGTCTTGTAAAAGACCCCTGAGAGTATTACTCCTTCGGTGGGCATTTCGCCGCTTTCCTGCACCCTTCCATTGGCACAATATGCAAATAACGTAATTTATTATAGCACCTGTTTTCGTTTTGTCAATCCTTTTTCATCATTCTGCTTCCCACAAACATGGTAAGTAGTTCCGCCGCCGGGAAAGCCAGCCAGATACCAGACACATCCAGAAACACCGGCAGCAAATACACGAAGAGAATGACGAGAATACATCCTCTCAGCAAACAGATAATCAGGGAATACATATTTTTCACCACGGACTGGAAATAGGAAATATACACCATATTCACAGCCAGGAAAATAAATCCTACAAAGTATATTCTTACCGCCTCTGCGGAAAGTGACAGAATGTCTTTATCCGGGTTGAGGAAAATGTATGTATAAAAATTAGGTACAATCAATCCCACAAGCACCGGCACAGCACAGATAAGCAGAGAATTCCTCATAGCCAGTCCCCGGACCTCCTGTGTCCTTTCTCTCTTACCGGCCCCATGATTCATGGAAATAATCGGCTGGGCCGCCTGGTTCACACCTTTGCACAGACCCATAATCACAATAGAAACATTACAGATAATGCCGAACACGGTGACTCCTGTATTTCCCACATAGTTCAAAAGCTGCAGATTGAAAATGAAAATCGTAATTCCCGCAGAAACTTCAATCAAAAAGCTGGCAAATCCATTCACCACAATTTCTTTTATAAATGCGGGACGGATTCCTTTGAAATTAAACTTCAGCTGATTCTTCTTCGTAAAGAAGTGCACAAACAAAATCGCCACGGTAAGCCAGGAGCCAATGACGGTCGCTATGGCTGCTCCTGCCATTCCCATCTGCATAGGGAATACAAAAACATAATCTAAAATAATATTCGTCACACCACCTGCGATTACTGCATTCATGGCCAGCTTCGGCGCACCGTCATTTCGGATAACCGTCTGCAAAAAGGCAGAAAGAAAGTATCCGCCCATACCCCAGATAATGTACGGAATGTAATCCATAATGTAAGGCATGGTTTCCTCTGTTCCGCCCAGCATCCAGGCCAAATCCTCCATAAAAACCGTGCACAGCACAAGACAGACCAGCCACACCAGAATATTCATAAAAAAGGCGGCTGTATAGTAGGCATCTGCCTCTTTCTTCAGGTTCCTTCCCCGGTACACTGACATCAGCACAGAACCACCCACGCCAAAGAGCAGACCAATGCCAAAGAAAATATTGTAAATAGGCAAAGCGATATTCAGCGCAGCCATAGCCACACTTCCCAGCCCTTTTCCTATGATAATAGTGTCCGCCAGAACATAAATAGACGTTACCATAGTTCCAATAATAGAAGGAACCAGATAACGATAAAATAAGCCCTTCACGGGCTTCTCCAGAAATTCATTTGTTTCCATAAAAACTCCCTTCCTTTGGTTCATTCTGATACAACAGTATACCCAAAGAAAGGGAGTTTTTCAAGTCTTATGCCAACATCATTCTGTCATTGGCAAATTCTCCTCCGCTGGCTTCCTCAAATTTTGCCAGAAGGTCGGAAACATGAAGTTTTTTCTTTTCTTCTCCTGTCACATCATAAATGACCCGTCCTTCGTGCATCATAATCAGACGGTTTCCGTGCGCAATGGCGTCTTTCATATTATGTGTAACCATCATAGCCGTCAGTTGATTTTCCTCGATAATTTTATCGGAAATCTCCAGTACCTTTGCCGCGGTTTTGGGATCAAGGGCAGCTGTATGTTCATCTAAAAGCAGTAGTTTCGGCTTTTTCATAGCCGCCATCAGAAGTGTAATGGCCTGTCTCTGACCGCCGGAAAGCAGTCCCACTTTGCTGCTCAGTCTCTCTTCCAGTCCCAGATTCAGCTCTTTTAACTGCTCTTTGTACTGCTCACGCTCTTTTTTTGAAATTCCCCACCGAAATCCCCGGTGTTCCCCCCTTCTGGCTGCAATGGCCATGTTTTCTTCAATAGACATGGTAGCCGCTGTGCCAATCATAGGGTCCTGAAAGACTCTTCCCAGATGTACGGCTCTCTTGTGTTCGGAAAGTCTTGTCAAATCCACCCCGTCTACAATGATATTTCCCTCATCAATAGGCCAGACACCTGCAATGGCATTCAGTGTCGTGGATTTTCCGGCTCCGTTTCCGCCGATAATGGTTACAAAATCGCCTGGATTCAGATTTAAATTTACACCGTTTAAAGCGATTTTCTCGTTAATGGTTCCCAGATTAAAAGTTTTATGTACATTTTGAATTTCCAGCATGTATCCCATTATTTTGTCCTCCTCTTCTTCCCTGCATATTTCCCTTTCAGATAAGGAATCGCCAGGAAAACAGCCACTACAAAAGCGGAAAACAGCTTCATATAATCCGATTTTACACCCAGCCATAATACCAGTGTATAAGCGACAAAATAGAGTATCGCGCCTACAAACACAGCCGCCAGCGTATAGGCAAATGCAATTTTCTTACCGGCACACAGTTTTGCAAAAATAACTTCACTGATAATCACGGCTGCAAGACCGATAACGATAGCGCCACGGCCTGCATTGACATCTGCAGAACCCTGATACTGCGCATAGATACCGCCGCACAGACCCACCAGTCCATTGGAAATCATCAGTGCAATCACCTTTGTGAAGTTTGTATTAATGCCCTGCGCCCTTGCCATTTGCGGATTACAGCCCGTAGCTCTGATAGAAGAGCCCAGTTCCGTACCGAAAAGCCAGTACACAACTGCTACCAGAATCAGACATCCTGCCACCAGTTTCACAAAAAAGAAAACACTGTCATCTGCTGTCACATATCTGGAAGAAGCCACCAGATTTCTCTGGGTCAGTCCAATACTCTGGTTTGCCTTTCCCATAATCCCCAAATTCACAGAATACAGGGAAATTTGTGTGAGAATACTTGCCAGAATTCCGGGGATTCCCAGCGCCGTATGCAGAAACCCTGTGACAAATCCCGCCGCCATGCCTGCCAGGAATGCAAACACCAGAGAAACAGCCGGGTGCATGCCGCTCTGAATCAACATAACCGCCACCGCACCTCCCGTTGCCAGCGAACCATCTACAGTTAAATCCGCAAAGTCCAAAATTCGGAAAGTGATATATACTCCCAATGCCATAATTCCCCATATCAGCCCCTGCGCCACGTTTCCCGGAAGCGCCCGCAGCAAAGCCATCGGATCTAATGCCAAATAACCTGTTATCATATCTCCTGTATCCTTTCTTCTCTTATTCCGCGATTGCTTCGTATCCTTCCGGCACTTTGATTCCTAATTCCTCACAAATAGCCGGATTATACATTTTCGTTACTTCCGGTGCGGTTTCAATTTCCATTGTGGTAATATCCGCTCCTTCAGCCAGAATCTCATACGCCATTTCCCCTGCCTTGTAGCCGATATCATAATAGCTGATGGATAAGGTAGCTATGCCGCATCCTGCACAGATTCCCTGTTCGCCTGCAATGACCGGAACTTTTGCCGGAAGGCAGACATTATTGATAATTTCTGTGTTATTCGCCATGGTGTTGTCTGTCGGAACGTAAAGCACATCGCACTCGCTCACCGCATTGGTGACAACGGACTGGATTTCATTAGAATCGGCCGCCGTATATTCTTTATAGGAAATGCCGTCTTTTTTCAGTTCTTCTGCAAACATCTTCGCCTGATATTCAGAATTTACTTCTGCTGAACAGTACAAAATACCCACTTGTTTCACATCCGGTACCAGTTCCAGAAGCATATCTTCCTGCTTGTCAATAGGTGCTAAATCACTGGTTCCTGAAATATTTACACCGGCAGCACCTGTCCAGTCCTCCGGGTCGACGCCCAGAGCAGACGCATAATCGGTAATGGAAGTTCCCAGAATCGGAATATCTGCGGTAGCCTGTGCTGCAGTCTGCAAAGGCAGAGTCGCATTGGCAAGAATCAAATCCACATCCGAAGAGACAAAATTATTGATAATGGTACTGCACATAGCCTGCTCACCCTGGGCATTCTGCTTGTCAAATTCTACCTTGTCCTCACCAAATTTTTCTTTGCAGGCATCCTCAAACCCCTGGGTTGCCTGGTCTAAAGCATCATGCTCAAGCTGTTGGCAGATTCCGATTTTATAGACGTCTCCGCTGCTTTCTGCGGAATCTGATTCTCCTCCGCAGGCTGCCATGGACATTCCCATTGCTGCTGTCATTGTAAGGGCTAATAACTTCTTTCGTTTCATTTCTTTTTCCTCCTTGTCGCCTCAATACTTTATCAAATAAAACCGTTACACTTCAACGTAGCAAAGCTGTAATGGAGTCATTATACACCCTGTCTTGCCATACGTCAATGCTTTCTTCTCTCCATTCCCTTACAAAACACCACTGCCACCGCCGTACTCACCAAGGTCGCTACAATGGCCGGCCCCACGATGGCTGTAGGATTCACACTCCCATACTGACTTCTGTAGGCAATAATATTCACAGGAATCAGCTGCAAAGATGATATGTTCAATATCAAAAACGTACACATCTCATTGCTGGCCATACCTCTTTCTCTGACCGTTCCCAAGGCCTTTCCCTGTCTTCTTTCTTCCTCCAGTTTCCCCAGTTCTTCCATGGCTTTCAGCCCAAAAGGTGTTGCCGCCCACCCAAGTCCCAGAAAATTGGCTATCATATTGGCAGAAATAAATTCCATGGCTCTGTGTTCCCCGGGTATCCGCGGAAACAAAAAAGCCAGAAGCGGCTGCATGCCTTTTGTCATTTTATCCACCAGTCCCGAAGTTCTGGCAATCTGCATAACACCTACCCACATAGCCACAATTCCTGCCATAGTAATACAAAGGGACACTGCCTCTTTCGCAGAGGAAAGAGCAGCGTCCGTCACTTGGTTCATATTTCCGGTAAGCGCACCGTACAAAATTCCTGTAAGAAGCATTACAGCCCAGAGTATATCCAGCATAAAACCTCCAGGAAATTCTTTTGTATCAGCTTATGAAAATATTCTGTATTCTATTCGTCTTTTGAAGAAGTATCTTCTTTCATTCCCATTCCGGTCACATCAAGTTCTGTTCCCACAGCCTGGCTGTACTCCTGTATCCTTGTGAAAATTGCTTCCTTCACTTCTCCCTCTACAGGCAGCGGCTGATAGTTGTTATATCCTTCTGTGTAAGCAGATGAAATCTTACACGGAATAATATTCTTCACATTGTCTTCCTGCAGTTCTCCGTCTACAAAGGTAAAAGTCTGCTGGAAAATCATGGTATCCATATCCGCGGGTCCTGAATTCCCGCCAAAGCAGAAGTTTCCCAGGCTGTACACAATATTTTTCCCTTTGTATTCTTCAATTCCCTGCAGTACATGAGGGTGATGTCCCAGCACTAAATCCGCTCCATTGTCAATGGCAGAATGAGCCAGGGCTACCTGGGTTTCGTTGGGAATATTCTCCCGCTCTTCCCCCCAGTGGAACGTTGCAATAATCAACTGCGCCCCCTGTTCCTTCAGATTGGCAATATTGTCTTTCATCTCCTGCTCACAGCCCATGTGGTCCCGCAGTTCGTAAGTTCCCAGAAGTCCTACCTTAATCCCCTGAATTTCTATGATAGCAGTCCTGTCATTTCCAAAGGAAATAATTCCCTCTGCGTCCAGAGCTGCTATGGTATCCGTATAACTTTTTTCCCCGTAATCGTAGGTGTGATTGTTTGCAAGATTTACGGTTTCCACATCACCCTCTGTAAGAATTTTCGCATATTCCGGAGAGGCTTTAAAAGCATACAGCTTATCTGCACGGGTTTCCTCCTCAGTCAGCGTTCCCTCCATGTTTACAATAGTTAAATCATCCGCTTCAAAAATAGATTTTACCTCTTTGAAGAAATAGGACGGGTCCTGTACCGCATCATATTTTCCCGTAAAGCCTGTTTCATAGTCGAAATTTTCGTCCGTACCAAGAGTACAGTCCCCTGCTGCACTGATTGTAAACACCGCATCCTGGGCTTTCTTGGCCTCTTCCGCTTTTTTCGCCTTTTCTTCTGCCTTTTGAACAGCTTCTGCTTTCTTCTGCTGTTCCTTTGCAGCCTTAGAAGCTTTCTTTGCTCCTGACACCGCCGCTGTGACCAGAATCACCGCCAGAAGCCCTCCCACGGTTCCCAGAAGAATTCTCTGTTTTAAAACTTCTTTGCGCCGCTGCTGGCGTCTTCGCTCTCTTTCTCTTAATCGTTTTTCGTATTCTTTATCTCTTTCATTCATATGCTTTTCCCACTTCAAAATACAGATTTCAGTCTTTTAAAAGCGCCTGATAAACGTCTCGCTTACGGATTCCCCTGTCTTTTGCAACCTTTTTCATCGCTTCTTTTTTCTCAGTTCCCTGGTTCAGATAGAGATCCATATGCTCTTCCAGTGTCATGTCCTCCCATCTGCGCCGTTCTTCTTCTTCCAGTTCTTCTTTTTTGCGTCCCTCCAGCACCAGCACACATTCTCCTTTTGGAGCATGCTCACCATACCAGCTGACGGCCTCTGAAAGAGTTCCCCGAAAGACACTTTCGTGCTTCTTCGTCAACTCCCTGCATACGGAAATTCTCCGCTCTCCCAGTGCTTCGTAAAGTTCCTCCAGGGTCTTTATTAATCTGTGAGGTGCCTCATAAAGAATCAGGGTTCTGGTTTCCGCTTTCAGGGATTCCAAAATAAAACTTCTCTCCTTCTTATCAGAAGGCAGAAAAGCTTCAAAGGAAAACCTTCTGGTAGGCAGCCCGGAAAGGGTCAGCGCCGTAATGCAGGCCGCCGCGCCGGGAAGAGAAGTCACCTCAAGACCTGCTTCATAGCACATGGCCACCAGCTCTTCTCCCGGGTCTGAAATTCCCGGTGTTCCGGCATCTGTAATCAGGGCAATGTTTTTGCCTTCCTCCATCAGCTGAATCAAATACCGCCCCTTATCAAACTTATTGTACTCATGATAGCTGGTCATAGGGGTTTTAATCTCAAAATGATTCAGAAGCTTAATGCTGTTTCTGGTGTCTTCTGCGGCAATCAAATCCACCTCTTTCAGCGTCCGCAGCACCCGGTAAGTAATGTCCTCCAGGTTGCCGATGGGGGTTGCACACAGGTATAATTTTCCGCTCATTTTTTCGTCTCCTGTCCGTAAATATCCAATACCTCACGGGTATAAACGCCTGGTTTCTCATATACAATCAAGGGCTTTTCCACTGTAATTCTGGACTTGCCGCCCCGCATACCTTCCACCAGCACCAGGTTGGGCTCTTTGTCCACATAGGGGTGTACCAGCCGCATGCGCTTAGGCTCAATGCCATACTGCACCATTACGGAAAATATTTCCGCCAGCCGGAAGGGACGATGCACCATATAAAATCTGCCCCTTGGTTTTAATACTTTTGCCGCCTGGCTGACAATGTCTTCCAGGTTACACAAAGTTTCATGCCGGGCAATGACTTTGGCCTGATTTTCTCCAGTCAGCCCATGACTGCCCACCATATAAGGCGGATTGGTTGTTACCACATCAAAAAAAGCCCCCCCGTAAATCGACGCGGCCTCTTTAATGTCTCCTGTTGTAATCGTAATGTCTTTTTCCAGGTGATTGTACTGTACACTTCTTCTGGCTACGTCTGCGCTTTCTTCCTGTATTTCCAGACCGGTAAAATGCCCCTGGGGATACCTTGCCTTTAATAAAACGGGGACGATTCCAGTGCCCGTCCCCATATCCAGCACTTCCTCTCCCGGTTTCACGCAGGCAAACCAGGAGAGCAGCACGGCATCTATCCCAAAGCAGAACTGCTTCGGATTTTGTATCAGCATGTATCCGTTTTGCAGGTCGTCCAGTCTTTCATGTTCCAGAAGCAAACTCTTCTCTTCCATGAAATTTCCTCTCTGTCTCTTTTCTTTCTCTTATTTATCTCTTTCCAGCTCTTTGAGCGCCTTCATCTCTTCGTCTGACAGGCGGATTTTTTCCCGTTTCTGTCTGGCTTTGAATTTCAGTTCAGAAGCCGGATATTCCCGGATTTCTTTCTCATCTTCCACGTCTACGATAACTTTTACCAGCTGTCTTAACACATTGACACTCTGTACCTCACCTTTTAATCCGTCAGAGGTGGTTACCCGGTCGCCTGTATTCGGCAGCTTTTTGTTCAGTTCCTCGTAAGTTTCTTCCTCATTTTTCAGACAGCACATCAGACGTCCGCAGACACCGGAAATTTTCGTCGGATTTAAGGAAAGATTCTGCTCCTTTGCCATTTTAATGGACACGGGGACAAATTCTGACAGGTAAGTATGGCAGCAAAGAGGACGTCCGCAAATTCCGATTCCTCCCAGAATTTTCGTCTCATCCCGAACACCAATCTGACGAAGTTCGATTCGGGTCTTAAAAATAGACGCCAAATCCTTTACCAGCTCACGGAAGTCAATTCTTCCGTCTGCCGTGAAATAAAACAGAATTTTGTTGTTATCAAAGGTGTATTCCACATCTATCAGTTTCATATTCAGGCTGTGTTCTCTGATTTTTTTCAGACAGATACGAAAAGCTTCCTTTTCCTTTTTCCGATTGGTTTCTTCCTTTTTGTCATCCTGGGTATTGGCAATGCGGATAACCTCTTTTAAAGGCTGCACCACCTTTTCATCTTCTACATCCCGAGGTGCCAGCACCACACTGCCGTATTCCACACCTCTTGCCGTTTCCACAATTACATGGTCTCCGGATTTGATTTCCAGATTTTTAGGGGAAAAATAATAGATTTTACCCACATTGCGGAATCTTACTCCAATTACTCTTGTCATGATTAGTTCTCCCTGATTGTAAGGAACAGAAGTTCCATGGTTAAGTCAAAATTCACGTTGGCCTGCAGACGCTGTTTGGCAGTCTCAATGGCCTTGATAATGGTTTCCAGCCCTTCATAGGAGCTGACGTCTGCGCGGCTTTTAATATCATTGTATTCCTGCCTGAAAACCAGTCCGTCTATCTGATTGGTTGCTTTAAACATCAGCACATCCCGGAACCACACCAGGAACAAATCCAGGTATTCATAAACTGTGTGCTTCTGTTCCGACAGCAGCTTTATGGCGTCTACCATTTCATAGACTTCTATATCTTTTCCTTTTTTCAGGATTCGAAAAGCTGCTTCCATCATTTCCGCAAAGTCCTCTGCCGTTGCAATCTGCTTTGCTCTTCCCACATTTCCCTGGGCGAAAGCCACACTGACTTCTGCCTGATAATCCGGCACATGAAGCTCTTCCATAAGGTATTTCTTAATCACCTCATCCCGGACGGGCTTAAAATTCAATGTTACACATCTGGAGGCAATGGTCGGAAGCAACGTTGCGCCATTATTGACCAGAAGCATAATGACTGCATATGCCGGCGGCTCTTCAATGGTTTTCAAAAGGGCATTCTGCGCCTGTACCGTCAATTTTTCCGCCTCATCTACGATGTAAACCTTATAAGGCCCTGTATAAGGCTTAATGTCCACATCTGCAATGAGCTGTTCCCGGATATCCTCAATTCCAATGGAGTTGGGTTTTTCATGGCTTACATAAATAATATCCGGGTGGTTCCGGTTCATCGCTTTCTTACAGGAACTGCACTGCAGACATGGTTCCTTCCCATGTTTTTCACACTGCAATGTCATAGCAAATAATTTTGCCAGCAGCTTTTTGCCGCTTCCCTTCTCTCCTGCAAAAATATAGGAATGGGAAACTTTATCCATAGCCGCTGCATTCTGCAAATGTTTAATTACTTCTTCGTGTCCCAATACTTTTTCTATTTCCTGCATTGCAATTCACCTCAATTCCCGTAATCCCGAAGGATTTCTTATCTTTGTTTATAGCACATTATAGCATATATTTTCCGTCTACTGCAACTTTTGTATACTGTTTTTAATTTCTTTTATACAATTCTCCAATTCTATATTCAGGAATCTTTTTGAGATTCCCGCCTGCTGCAGTTTTTCCTCGCTGAAATCCTCCGCATCAGCCAGAAAACGCCGGCACATCTCTTCATATTTAGGTATTTTCTGCAATTCTTCCCTGCGAATGGCCCGGCGCAGGCGTTCTCCGTCCTCCACCTCCACATACACAGGCACTACGCTTTCTTCTCCGTAATATTTCTTCATCCCCTCATAGGATTCCAGCGTGCCGATGCCCAGATAACTGTTTTCTGCAAGTTCCAGCGTTCCGTCATCTGCTGTAAAGTACGTCCAGGGTCCATATACGGTCTGATAGGTGCGGGATTCAATGACTTTTTCCTGTTCCTGCAATTTCTCAAAACAGGCCTCATCCGTAAAATGGTACTCCCGGCCTTCCTGTTCCCCCTCCCGCATGGGTCTGGTGGTATATAAAACAATTCTGGAAAGCCCCAGCTGACTATCCTCCAAAAGCCGGCTGTAAATCGTATCTTTTCCAGAGGAACTTTTTCCCATAATATAAAAAATTTTACCCATTATTTTTCCTTTCTTCCACAATGTAAATCGAATTCTGGCTGTAATCTTTCATTCCCTGCAAAGTCAATCCCTGTAGCTTTAATTCTTCCATATGTCTGAAAAATTCCGGACTGATTCGCTCTCCCGGCACCAAAAGCGGGATTCCCGGCGGATAGAGATAGACATATTCCGCAGAAATTTTCCCTATGCTTTCCTCTAAAGGAACTTTTCGGCAAGGGCTTTCCATGGCTTTCCAGACAGGATACACCCGCTCGTTGTGCACCTGCTGACAGCTCTCTATAAAGCAAAAGCCCTCCGGTGCATGTTTCTCTGCCAGCTCCCTGTCAATTTCCAGAAGAGCCTTTGTGAGTCTTTGAAAGCCTTCCCGGCTGTCTGCCACGCTGGTGAGCGCCAGGATATACTGTTCTGCCTCCATTTCCATTTCCAGGTGATACCGCTTACGCAGAAGTTCATGGAGTCCCGGACCGTCTATGTCTGCCCCTGCTGTAGAAATGACAATTTTAGAACAATCAAAATCAAAAATATCTTTCTGTTCTGTCAATTCTTTTCCTATCAATCGCAGTACCCGTAATTTGCCCAGTGCTTTGCGGCATTCCTGCAGATACTCCCAAAATTGTCCAAACTGTTCCTGCCCCTGTTCTTTCACATAGCGCAGACAGTAGGAAATTCCTCCCATAAGTATATAAGATGGACTGCTGGTTTCGTAGATGTCCAGAAATTCTTCCAGTTTTTCCTCTGACACCCGTCCTCCCTTTTTGTGAAGAAGTGCAGTCTGCGTCATGGCGGGCAATGTTTTATGTAAACTATGAATCACCACATCGACCCCCAGTTCCAGCGCAGATACAGGAAATGCAGGGTGAAAGGCAAAGTGCGCGCCATGAGCTTCATCTACAAGCAGCGGGATTCCATGTCTGTGGACAATTTCTGCAATTTTTTCAATATCAGATACCACACCGTCATAAGTAGGTGAAGTAATCATAACCGCTTCTGTGTCTGGATTTTCTTCCAATGCTTTTTCCACATCTGCAGGGCTGATTCCGCCGTTTAATCCACAAAATGGTTCATAAGATGGGTATAAATACACGGTTTCCAGTCCCCGCAGATAGGCGGCATGGTACACAGCTTTGTGACAGTTGCGCGCCATCAGAAGCTTCCCGTTCCGGGAAGTACAGGCCGAAACAGCCGCCAGAATCCCAGCCGTACTGCCATTGATTAAAAACCAGGATTTCTCTGCGTGATATAACTCTGCCGCCAAATCCTGATTTTCTTTTATAATGCCCTCGGCATGGTGCAGATTGTCAAAGTCTGTAATTTCCGTGATGTCCACAGCGTAGGGATTGCGCAGGGATTCATTTTGTACCTGGCGCTTGTGCCCCGGCATGTGGAAAGGGTAGAAGTCTGTACGGCTGTATTCGTACAGGGATTTATCAAGATAGTTCATGTGCGTGACTCCGTTTTTCGTAAATGTATTTTTTTTCTATCATAACATGAGAGGACGCACAAATTCCATATTCTTTTCTATAAATAGGGCAGCGTTTTCCACGCTTAATGCTTTTTCCAATATTGTTTTTGCAAGTTCAGCATTTATGTAATCTGAGTTAGCAGTCGCAACTACACTTCGGTCATACAGGTCAATAATAGAGTAATTATAGCGCATTTTCCCGTTTGCCAGCCAGATATATGTAAAATCTGTACACCATATAAAAGTTGCTCCTGCAGCATATCTAAATATTCCCTCAGACTCCTTTCACAGCCTGCTGCAAGCTCCTCGTCCAACTCTGTAATCATCACCGGATTTTGCTGATAAGAATCTTCTTTATTCTTGTATCTTTTTTCTTCTTTTTCTTAATCTTCGTCATGATACTAAAAACGGAGGTCATTGCCTAAGCAACAACCTCCTGATTTTTATATAAGAAACGGGTCCCGCTGCATGTCTAAGTATTCCCTCAGACTCCTTTCATATCCCGCTGCAAGCTCCTCGTTCAGCTCCGTAATCATAATGGGATTTTGCTGATAAGGATCTTCTTCATTGTTATACAACATTTTCACCTGTTTTTCTCCCGGTTTATATCCATTATTTATTACAAAAGTATGTGTATGTGTCCGAATACCCCTCCAGCCATAGCACTTACTGTTCAACCCCTGTTTTTCAAAGGCTGCCACCATTTCCGGCATTCCCGGATAAGAGCATAAAAACGCATCCTTTGGCGCATCATTTTCCTGTCCCAGTATTCCCGGCGCATGATTAAAGCCCTGACAGGTATCCGGCACAGGAATATCCAACAGTCCTAAAAGTGTAGGCATGTGGTCGGGACTTGCTACCAGCTCCTTATATTTTGCAGGAGCAAGACGCCCTTTCTGGCGGATATACAATGGAATGTGGATAGACTCCTCATACCATACATTTTTGCCCATGTGTCCATGTGAACCTAACATTTCTCCATGATCTGCAGAAAGTACCACAATCGTATCTTCTTCCATTCCATTTTCTTTCAAAAACTCTAAAAGTCTTCCAAACTGTTCATCTACACCGGTAACTGCTGCAAAATACTGTCTGGTAATAGTTTCCATATCCGGAGTCCGTTTTTCCTCAGGCACATTTTCTCTGAAATACACCGGCATATCCTTGTACTGTTCATAATATTTATCCGGTACCAATTCATGCGGAAGATGAGGTGGATTGTAAGAGACAAACAATGCAAAGGGCTCCGCCTGATTTTTCTTTTCTTCCATATATTCCAATGCCTTATCCGTCTCAAATTCCGGCGACCAGCAACCCGGCTTAATCTGTTCCGGTGTATCCGCCCAATAATGGGGATCTAAATGTTCATCACAAGCACCATAAGACAGCCAATAATCAAAACCTTGTCTTCTTTCCCCCGGTGGTGTATAAGCATCCCAGTGACTTGCCCCGGAAATCGGATTTTTCTCAAAGTTCTGTTCGGAAGCATCTAAATGCCATTTTCCAATATAACCTGTATGGTAGCCTGTATCCTTTAATACATTTCCAATACAGGTTTCCTGCGGTTTTAACATTAAGACTTCACTCAATCCTATTTTACAGTTGGTCCACATTCCTACACTAAAAGGATATTTTCCCGTAAACAGAGATGCACGATGAGGAGAACAAAGTGGAAAGGTACTGACCGCTTCGGTGCAGTCTAAGCTTTCCCTTGCAAAGCTGTCCATGTGTGGCGTACACACTTCATCTGATTTTGCATACCCCATTGCCTGATATCTCCACTGATCCAGAAAAACATATAATAAATTTGGTCTTTTCTTCATGATTTTCCTCCTTACCAGTAAGGGTTCCATGCTCCACATCTTCTTCTAAGAGCTTCTAAATAGAAATAATCCCCCCATGTATTACACTCATCCACACCTCTATCCGTACAGGTATTTTCTTTGGTGTCTCTTGCATAAGTGCCATGCAACAGAAGTCCATTCGACTGTTCAATGGATTTTACCGCACAGCTCTCAATCAAAGCACGCAAAATTTTATCGGCTGCCATACAGTATTTTTCTGCTTCCTCTTTTTCCAGATACGGAAGCATTTCATAAATACCACAAATCGCAATGGCAGAGGAAGAAGAATCTCTTGGTTCTGTGCTCCCTGTGTCAAAGTCAAAATCCCAATATGGAATTAAATCCTCCGGTAAATGCTCAATAAAGTAATCGGTTACATCTTGGAACATCTGAATATATTCTGGATTTTTTTGATAGCGATAGCTCAAAGCTACACCATAAACACCCCATGCCTGTCCTCTTGCCCATGCAGAACCATTTCGATTTCCCTGATGCGTTACGCCATGAGAAGGCTTTCCGGTTTCCGGATCAATATAATATGTGTGATAAGTAGAATGATCCTCTCTTAACACGCACTGCATTGCTGTATGAATATGTTTGCATGCCTTTTCAGCATATTCCGGATTTCCTGTTGCCTCTGTTGCCCAGTATAATAAGGGAAGATTTAACAGACAGTCAATAATTAGGCGATAATCCTTTGGATCTCCTACATTTCCCCATGCCTGAATAAACTCTCCGTTTTCTCTGTATCTGGTAAGCAAGTGATCGGCTGCCAATATTGCAGCCTCTTTTCCCTTTTCGTTTCCGCAAAGTTTATATGCCGCAACACAGGAAAGACTATACAGAAATCCCATATCGTGATTATTCACATCAATTTTTTTCTGAATACGATTTAAAAAGCTGTTTACATGAATTTCCCCTGTTTTCTTAAATTCCTCATCGTTTGTAAGCTCATAAGCCAGCCATACAACACCGGTCCAAAATCCTGTGGTCCATTCTGCATTTTCTGTCTGCCAATAAAATCCCTGCTTCGTATTTGGTGACTGAAAAAAATCTGTAAAATCTTTTAAATTTCCTTTTACAATATCTGTTGCCTGACGAACTGCCTGTTCAATCAACTCCTGACTACACCCTTGATATTTTTCAAGGTTTTCAAATGTCTGTGCCATAATTTTCTCCTCTTCCGCTATGATCATACTATTTTTCACAATAATACGTATCTGTTTTTTCTGAATAAATGCCGGCTCGACACATTTGTCCCAATCCGGTGACACTCTCTTTTACTCCATCTACCTTTTCATCTGCATACTTATTAAACCATTCATTTAACCTTGCTCTCATTTCGACTACCGTTTTTTCATATTTCGGTTGTCCGCATAAATTTTCTTTTTCCTCCGGATCCTCCGTTAAATAATATAGCTCATGAGGTCCATACGGATATCGATGAATATATTTCCAATCTTGATTGCGAATCATACGCACCGGACCATATTCATCAAACACCACGATTTCTTCATCCCTCTTCCTCTGTTCCTTTTCCCCTCGAAGAAGATATGCAAAGCTTCTGCCCGGCAATTTTTTATAATTCTCTCCATCTATGTGACAAAGCTCTAAAAGTGTGGGAAAAATATCATATGCACTAAGAATAGTTTCTTCTCTTTTTCCTTGCGGAATTACCCCCGGTAAAGACATAAGAAATGGTACTTTTACAGATGTTTCGTACATATTAAAAGGAAACGTTCCATTTCCTTTCCCCCATACACCATGATGCCCCATACTCATACCATTATCTGCTGTATACACAACAAGAGTATTTTCTCTTAACCCATTTGCCTCAAGAGTATCTAAAATCCTTCCGATTTGCTCATCCATTGCGCTGATTGCCGCAAAGTAACCTCTGAGATTTTCTTTTCTCTTTTCAGTTCCAAATACCGGTCCCGTAGTTAAATCCGGGTGATCTGCCTCATCAGGAATACTTGGGAAATCACAATTTTCATAGTAATCCATCCATTTTTTAGGATGTTGTCCTTCTCCCCATGGAGAATGAGGTGCTGTAAAATGCACAGAAAGATAAAAGGGTTCTTCTTGATGCTGAAACTCGTTTAAGTATTCTATTGCTTTGTTTGCAATTACTTCTGTAACATACTGATTGTGCAAAACTTTTATATTTCCATTTTCCACAATATCCGGATGAAAATAATCACATCCCCCTAATCCAATGGTATACCACTTAGAAAAACCATGTTGAGGGCAAACACTGTCACCTAAATGCCATTTACCTGCCAGAGCACACCTATATCCATTTTCATTTAGCACATCTGTGTATGTAGTTTTTCCTTCTAAATAAGAAATCGGCTTGTTTTCACAGGAATACCCATTCCAGTACGGATTTTCTCTGCCTGCCTCTTCAAACTTATCTTTATCAATATTTCCGCTTCGTATCCAGTCATGCACACCATGAGAAGAAGGAATATTACCGGTAAGTACAGAGGCTCTTGCCGGAGAGCAGACCGGCGATACACAGTAAAAATTTTGAAACTGCATTCCGCTTTCTGCTATTCGATTTAAGTTAGGTGTATACAATTCTTTTGTTCCCCCACAGTTCATCGCCCATGAACCTTGGTCATCTGCCATGATGAATAAAATATTCATGTAGTATCTCCTCCCCCCACTCTAAATGTAAATCCGTATCTGAAGAAAATATTAATGGTAAAAGTACATATTCCGACTGAAAATACGCTTCTCCGCAACCACCCCAACGGTCTCCCAAATACCAATATTGGACTTCACCTGATAAAATATTCTCTGTTTTAATAATTGCAGTAGGTTGAGATTGAAACGTAGTTTCATTTCCCAGCTCAAAACGCTTCGACCACCCATGGTCAATACAGCGGGAATATGCGTAAGACGACTGATTTGGTTTCCAGCCTGTGCATCCGCTGGTTAAAAGATAATAATATCCGTTTCTTTTAAACATCACCGGCGCTTCTCTTAGTTCTCCCGACCATAAAGTACACACTTTACTCTCGATTGACAAATAATCCTCTGTCAAACGATAAATATGTAAATCCTGATTATCTCTTGCAGCAGATATAAAATATGCACACTTATCATCATCTACAAAAAGAGTACAATCCCGTGACATGTATCCCATTGGATTGAAGCTTCCAAGATATGTATAATCTCCGTCAATGGTATCACACACAGCTACCGCACATCTGGCAAGTTTATAGTCTGACGGCATCTCCCAATGTGCCCACATCACATATTGTTGCGTTTTTTCATTGTAAATCACCTTAGGGCGCTCTATATTGCAACCTGTACCAATAGAAGCTTTCTGTTCCGGTATATCCAAACGCAAATCTCTGTCCGAAAATTTTTCCTCTACCTCCGAGTCCAGAGTTAAAATGTGATTACAAAATTCCCAATTTAAAAAATCCTTCGATTTATAACAGGAAACTTTGTTTCTCTGTGTTCTGTTTTCTCCAATCCAGTAATAAATCCCGTTTTCTATTAAAATCTGCCCTCCATGAGCATGTAAGATTTCTCCATGATTATCTTTTGGAAGAAACACACTTTTCATTTTAATTCCCGTCCTTTTCTTCAACTGTCCATACTTCTTTTGGCAAAAACTTCTTCGGTGTACCGATTTCTTCAAAATGTTTCCTTATCTTTTCTGTCAACGTTCTTTGTACCTCAGCATACTCCGGTTTTCCAAATACATTTGTCATCTGGAGAGGATCTTTTCTCATATCAAATAAAATATGGTCATGGAATTCTTCCTCACACCATCCCTTTCCCACATAAGCAAGTTCAAATTCCGGTGTAATAATTCCTGCTCTCGGCACATCACTGGGATGAATATAAAGAACCTGTTCCGTTTTTCTGTTTTCCAAAAGATGTGTTGATAAGTCTCTCCCCTGTACCTGAAACGGATAAGGAATTTCCATCATTCCAGCTAACGTAGGGGCAAAATCCACCACATTTATCCATGTATTGCAGCGTCTTTCCTGAATGTTCTTCCTTGGCATAGAAATCACACAAGGAATATGATATACACTTTCATAGAGATTATTTTTCTCCATAAGTCCATGTTCCCCCATATATTCGCCATGATCTGTGGTAAAAACAACCATAGTGTTTTCCCATAATCCTGTATCTTTTAAACATTGAATAATTCTTCCAATGTTATCATCAATACATTTTACAGCTCCAAGATATTGAGCTTTCAATCTACGCAAATGTCCTTCTCTTTCGAAAAGTTCATACGGATAATAGTGCAATCTTCCCCATGTATCTCTTTCTGCCCAATCCGGTATTTCTCTTTCCCAGAAGCTTTCCGGTATTTCTACTTTTAATGGGTCAAACATTGTATCATAAGGCGGTCTGACTTCAAATGGTTGATGAGGATCCGGTATACTTACCGTAAATAAAAAAGGGCTTGTATTTTTTAGCTGATTATTTAAAAATTTAATTGTCTCATCTGCAAGCCAATCCGTTGTATAACTTCTTTTATTTCCTACTTCTCTTTTCGGTCTTACTTTTCCATTTTCATAAGCAACAGATTTACAATGTCCAAATTCTACTTTATAATCCCAATCCTCAAATCCCAGAGGATTATATTCTCCTAAGTCATCTCCTCTTTCCTTATGGTCTGCTAAATGCCATTTTCCCAGATATCCTGTATGATATCCTGCTTTTGCAAACGCTTCTGCAAATCCATGTGCATCCTTTTTTACAGGAATTCCATTTCTATATGCTCCGTTTTCGTGGGGATAATTGCCCGTAAAAAAGCACCCCCTTGAGGGGGTGCAGACAGCACTTGGTGTATAAAAATTCTCTAACAGAACTCCATTTTCCGCAAGAAAATCAATATTCGGCGTCTGCACTTCCTTTCCTCCATAACAGCTTAATACATCTCGTCTAAGCTGGTCCACATGTATAATCAATACATTTCCCATGAAATATCATCAACCTTTCACTGAACCAATCATAACACCTTTTACAAAATGTTTCTGAACAAAAGGATACAACACCAGTACCGGTAAAGAAGATACAATAATTACACCATACTGAATTGTTCTTGCAATCTGTTTCATCAATTCCAGAGAATCCGGATCTACAGTTGATGGATCTACAGACTGCCCTGTAATCAAAATATCTCTTAAAATCAGCTGCAATGGATATAAATCACTATCCGTTACATAAATCAATCCATTAAAGAAGGAGTTCCAATGGCCTACCGCATAATAAAGTACCATAATTGCAATAATGGATTTTGACAAAGGAATTACTACTTTCAGGAAATACTGGAAAATACCACATCCATCGATTTCTGCAGCCTCCTGCAATTCGATAGGCATTGTATTCAGGAAATATGTTCTGCACAAAATTAAGTTAAATACGGAAAATGAGCCTAAAATCATTAACACATAAGGAGTATTTACGAGCCCGAGACCTTTTACTACTAAATAAGTAGGAATCAAACCACCGGAAAAGTATTTTGTCACAATTAACAGTTTCATGATAATTCCGCGTCCCATCATATCCGTTCTGGACAATGCATATCCTGCCGGAATCGTAATAAATAACGCCAGCATAGTTCCTACAACCGTATAACGAATGGTATTGTAGTACCCTGACCAAATTCTAGGATCTCTAAAAATATACTTGAATCCTTCAAAGGTTACTCCTTTGGGCAAAAGAAGAACTTCTCCTGTGGCAACCAAATTAGGATCACTAATTGATGCAATTATAACAAACCACAATGGATATAAAATAACAACCGAAATCAGAATAACCGTAGCATAAACAATAAAAAGAAATACGATATCTGATTTACTCATTTTTTTCAACTTATTCATTGCCTACTCCTTCCTACCAAAGACTTACATCTGAAACACGTTTTGCAATCTTATTTACTACAACTAACAGCAGCAGGTTAATAACATTGTTAAACAAGCCAATTGCTGCTGAATAGCTAAACTGTCCATTTTGAATACCAATTTTATATACATAAGTTGAAATAATTTCTGAATATTCAAGGTTAATACTATTCTGTAATAAGAACGCTTTTTCAAATCCTAAGTCCATGATTTCTCCGGCTCTCATAATTAACATAATTACCATAGTCGGCATAATGGAAGGTAGATCGATATAAAGCAACCTTTGAAAACGACTTGCTCCATCTACCGTAGCGGCTTCATGAAGCTCCGGTCCAACAGATGTCAATACGGAGATATACATAATAGAGCCCCATCCAATACCCTGTAGTACTCCGGACCATACATAAATGTGTCTAAAATTCTCTGGATTTGATAAAAATCCTACCGGATCAACTCCAAAAATCATTAAAAGCTGGTTTACAACACCATCACTGGATAAGAAAATTAAAATCATACCACAATATACTACCATTGAAATAAAGTGTGGTGCATAAGTAATCATCTGCGCTGCCTTTTTCAAACGTTTCTTAGTAATATAATTTAAGAATAAAGCAAAAATAATCGGCATTGGAAAGCCTGCAATTAAAGAATAAAAACTTAATGACAAGGTATTCCACAGCAAGTCTTTAAACTGAAAAGATTCAAAAAAAGTTTTAAAATGTTCCAATCCAACCCATGCACTACCCCAAATCCCATCATTAGGACGGTAATCTTTAAAAGCCAGCTGTATTCCATACATTGGAACATAACTAAATAATACTACATAAATAACCATGGGAAGAATAAACAAATAGCACACCCATGTTCTCTTTAAGTGTCGAAGAAACTTCCCACTTTTTTTTCCTTTTTTTGTATTTGACATATTTCCCTCCATAAACACAATCTGGTACAGCACTGCACTCACACAAGCACTGTACCAGATTATACTTCTTTGCTATTTATCTGTTTCTAAAGAGTCAACAAATTCCTGACAAAGTTTTGTATATTCCTCTACTTTAAGGGATTTTAGTGTTTTCTGATGTTCTTCCCATTTTCCTTCATCAATACCATTGATTACAGAATCTGCAATAAATTTTTTCAAGTAGTTATCAATGTCAGCTAATAAAATTGTTCTTCTTTCTGAATTTTCCAGAGTAGCTGTCCCGGAAGGAAGTTCCATAACTCCATACTGCATCTGATCATTTACAGCCTCTAATTTATAATCCGGTGGACAATTCTCATCCGTTATTACTTTCTGAGCATATTCATATTTCCAGAGAGAAGGTGTATCACCTGAAAAACTTTCTGCATTTCTATATTCTGCCTTAGACTGATATCCACCATTTTCTTTTAAAGTTGTTTCGTCCATTGTAATAAACTGAGGAATCTGTTCTCCATCCTGTTCCAGAATTCTCCAAGTTACATCCTCTGCACCACGTCCCCAGTCAAGAGCTAATTCCAGACTTGAATTGATATAATCATACCAGCGAACTAAGGCTTCTGGGTTTTTACAAGTTTTGCTGATTACAAAACCACCTGTTCTTGTTACGTTGTTGGTTCCAATCATCTGTGTACCGTCTTTTCCTTTTAATACAGGAACTGCACGATAGTCTGTTTCGTTTACAACACCTGCTTCATTTGCACGATAACCTGCAACAACACCTAAGTTATCTCCGGCTGCACCTCTTGATGCATACTGATCTCCACTAAGTGTAAAAGCTTCTTTATCAAACAATCCTTCTTTATACAAGCCGTTCATCCATTCCAATGCATCATAATACCCCTGCTCTGCTGCACTGAAAGTAACTTTTCCGTCCTTTGTGAATACATGGCTGGCTGTTTCTAACACGCCGAAAGGTCCAAAGAGATTTTCAATGGTTCCGCCCCATCCCCAGGCATCGCGGAATGTAAATGGAATTTCATCTGCTTTTCCATTTCCATTAGGATCTTTATCACGGAACGCAATCAATACTTCTTTAAATTCATCAATAGTAGTAGGCATCTGTAATCCCAAATTGTCTAACCACTTCTGATTAATCCACAATTGTGAGTCAATAATATTTTGAATTGCTTCATCTCCTGTTGGCAGTGTATGGACTTTTCCATCTGGTGAGTATAAAGCTGTTGGATAATCGTCTCTTGATTCAAAGAACGCTGTTGTATTAGGTGCATACTCTTTTAACATTTCATCTAACTCTGCTAACTGTTCATAATTCTTCGCCATATCTACAGCACCAATAATTGCATCTGGTAAGCTATCTGTGCTGAACATGATATTAATTTTTTCTTTCCAGCCTGAAGCAGGAATTTCTACCCACTCAATATGAACATTTGTAGCTTCTTCAGCAGCCTTCACACATTCCTTTTCTGCCGCTGATTTTAATGTACTCTTTTGTGGTACTGCAATAGTAAAAGTTTCTTTCTCTTTTAAAATCGGCAGACCTTCTTTATTTAAGTTATCAGATACCTCTCTCTTTTCATCCTTTGAGTCTTCTTTCTTATCTCCACCAGCTGCCCCACAACCAGTTAATAACATAGTACCAACTAAAGCCATACTAATAATACGAACCCACTTGCTTCTCATGTTAATCCTCCTTAACTTTAACATATTGCTTCTTCTTTTTTTATCATCTATGCTGGCCGGCATTTTCTTGATGCTTTATATTCTAAGCAAAAGATTCTTATATGTATATCTCGTATTCTTGAATACTATATTATTTTCTTGTATATTTTCACCTTTTCCCTCTTTCTATATCGTTTTTTTGCATTTTTCAATCATCTATTCAACAAAAAAATATCTTTTCCCTTGAATTTTCACTCCTCACTCTTTAATCTGAAGCTATTTTGAACTCTGCCATACATGATCTGCCATTTCTTCTCGCCATATCAAAAACCAGAACTACACTATTTTCAGTCTTTTCACAAGTAACACTTTCATCCAGAAGGATGCTGTCTCCGACCTTTTTTTTAATAGTAATTTGAATCTGTCCTTGATTTTTCATAGTTGGATCAGAAACAGAAACTTTTAACGTTCCCTTGGCAGTTTCCTGGAGCATAACAGAAGCAGCTCTATCACTTGTTATTCCATTTACATTTCCTCCCTGCTCCCGCCAGAAATTTATTCCTGTAATTCCCAGTTCTTCATGATATACAGCCTGCACCTCACTGCTATTTTCCAATATGCTTACCTTCGGTGCCCTTACGTAATTTTCTGTTTCTTCCGCGCTTGTTTCCGGCAGCAGCACATAACTATAAGATGCGTTTTCCGGATTCTGTCCATGATCCATCCACATTTCCAAATAGTTTTCTGTACTTCCTCCCTCAAAAGTTCCTACGTCTTTCCAGCTTCCATCTGTTTGTCCTCGGCGAACCTGAATTTCTGTATTTTTTTCTGGGAAATAATATCCTGTTCCTTTTGCCCGATTCCCCTCTAAATGTGCCCAGCTCACCCGTTCAAAACATCTCCCAGACACATCCACACTACGTTTGACTAACTCTTTTACGTTAGCTTCTTTTACCGGAATATCTGTTTTCTCTCCATTTACCAGAAACTGATTGCTTCCATCTTTTCTCAGTTTCTTATTCTCAACAATGGTTTCCACCGGAAGCTCCATATTTTTATTGGTGATACCTGCACCCAAACAAACAATTTCATTCTCAAACATAAACCAAGACTTCTTTCCCTTCAAGTCCGGCGCATAAGAAACAACAGGATCGCCCGGAATTTTTTGGATCTCTCCTGAAAAAGACATTCCGCTAATGCCATAGTTCTCAATGGTTGTTCCTCCTACCCAACTTTCTTTAGAGCAAAAGTCTCCTCCCTGTGCATAACCCGAACTATCCGGTTTACCATTTCCTATATCAACCGGTACTATCGTAGTTCCACAAAGTCTTAAAGGATTTACTGTGTTCCAATAATTTTCTGTATACTGATTATCATCATCATAAATATAAGTCATTCCATTATTCTGATGCCATCCAAAGCGATTTTCATGATTCATAATCTCTGTGTTTTGGATACGTTCTGAATACATGGATACTGCAAAAAGATATTTTTTTCTTCTATGAATTACTCTGTCCATAAGAGGATATGATTTATGTACAGGTGCAGCATAACTTACAATAGATGTATTTCTTAAAAGTTTCTGTGCTTTGTGTTTTATGTTTATATCTTCTACATTTTTTAAACTGTCTAAAAAACCTTTATCTGCCTCTACCCACTCTTTTAACATGGCAAATACTGTTTCTTTTGAATTCTCCCCTAAAAAATCCAGCAATCTAATAATAATTTTCATGGCTTCACGTCCTATATCCCGGTTGCTCCATGTTGGTCTGGATACAGAACGCCCTTTCAAACAATCCAACATACAACCTTTATATATGGCATTTCCAAATCCATCCATAATATATGATTCTAAATTTTTCCATACACTAGTCGGATATTTCCATGGTGTTTCGTAAAGTAAATACGGAATTTTAGCAGCTCCCTTCATAAACTCAATCCCATAAGCCCCCAAGTAAGGCACCTTTACATGATCTAAATAAGAACCATCCGAATAAAACCCGCTTTCATATCCCTTATTGGAAATTTTGCTGCTTTCCTCCACATTTTTAATAACAAAAGTCTCTGCAGATGCAAGCATCCCTAGATATACCAGCTCATTATCCTCTCTTAAAGCACCTAATCCCACTGCTATTGTAGAACAGTCAATAATATTTGCCCCTTGCCCCTTGCGATATCCCTGTCCATGGGTGCTGGCAGTTCCAATTCCCCCTTCATGGAAAGGATCCAGTTGAAAAAAGGCAATTCCCTCTGTATATTTCCATATCTGTTCTTTTGTAAGACTGTCAAAAATAATCATTAAAGAAGGAATTAATTCCTTAGGAATACCTATTTCCCATGTCCACCAATTATCTGTTTGGGTTTTCGGCACATAACACTTGTTACATAAAAAATCTAAAATATTGATAATATCTTGCAATAATTCTTGATTTTTATAAAACAGTCCCCCTTCTGCCCCATAAGCTTTACATAAAACCAGAACATTTTGAAAAGCTGATGTAAATTTTATTGCATCGTCTATATAAGGAATGTCTTTGTTTTCTTGTTCTTTCTGATTTTCTTTCCACGGAATGCCTTCACATATTTTCTGCCCCTTATAAAAATACTTATTCCATACGTTCTCTGCATCTCTATGAATCTCATTCAGCAGTTCTCGCCCTTCCTCTGTGGCATTTAATCCTTGCCCTGTCAATAATTGTTTCCATTTCAAACGAATTTTTCTAAAATCATCTTTTGATACATCTGGTAAATGGTTCGGATTTTCATGCAATATTTCCAGTCTCCACTTCCTCTCTTTTCCAGTATCATCTTTAACGCTTACCACAACATTCCCTTTATTTTCTGCTGTTATACATACATCCTGATTAGAAATTTCATCTATTTTTAAAAGATGATCTGCTTTGGCTGCTTCTGCTCTTCGTTCTCCTTCCGCCTCTCCGCCCCTTAGCTCTCTCTTAATTTTATAATAACCTGCATTTTTAAGAAAATTGCCATCATATCTTAAAAATCCCGTACTCCAAAACACCTTATTTGAAAAATCTTCTGGTTTTTTTAATCTCATAGTTTGTCCTTTAATAAGTCTTATACTTTTCATGCTTTTCTCCTCTTTCTAATATAAATAACAATATGATTTCATAAATAATAAAGAAAAAAGGCTGAATTTTAAATAAATCCAGTCCTTTTTTCTTTATATAGGCCAATGCAAGCCTCGCTGATTAGACAATGTATAATCCCCCCGTTCCTTATAATCCGGTGTTTCAAGTCCTACAAGCTTTCCATTCTTTATCCACTCTTCTCTGTCCTTTCCATACAAAGAAGAACATAATCTAATCAGCATCTCTTCCTTTACATTTTTAAATTCATCTTTGTCTGATAAATCATGCAACTCATTCTTATCTTGAAGAATATCAAAAATCTGTATTTTATTTCCATACGGATAATAAATCAATTTGTAATTTTCCATACGAATCATTCGTGTAGCTCTATATCCCTCACTGATTTCTCCATATAAGAAATCTCGTCTTTCTTTTTCAAATAACGATCGACCTTCTACAGTATCCGGCACTTGGATATTACATAAATCCAACAATGTTGGCATAATATCCTCCAAACAGGCAATTCTATCATCTATCCTTCCTCTTATGTCAACAATCGGCTTTCCTGAAAAAATTAAAGGTATATGTGCAGAATTCTCATAAAAAGTACGTTTTCCTACCATACCATGGTCAAACAGCATTTCACCGTGATCACTGGTAAATACAAGAATCGTATCATCCAAAATACCTTCTTCCTTTAACGCTCCAATCACCAGCCGAATTTGATGATCAATATGTGTGCATTGTGCATAATACGCTTTTTTCGCTCTTATCATTTCTTTATGAGAATAATATCTTGCCGCTTCCATTAATTCTTTAAAAATAAAACTTTCGTCTTCCCAATCTCCGTATTCCGGTTCTTGTATATCCTGATCAGAATACATATTCCAATATTCTGACAGCGGAACCAGTGGTGGATGGGGAAACGTATATGAAAGATAAAAAAATGCAGGTTTTTCCGGATCTCTTCTCTTGATTTGTTTTACCATTTGACCTGTAGCCCATGTGGTTGGATGGGCATTTTCTCCTAAAGGCCAAGTTCTTGTATAGTAGGTATTGTTTCCCATTCCGTGAAGAAATTCCTGACCGATATAGCCGTTTTCCCCCAACCATATTTGATAATCATCCGGCCCGCCAAATTCGTACCTTCCCTCTTCCTGAAGAATAACATCTTGAAATCCTATACGATTTCTTTGAGGATATACATGTAATTTCCCCACTGCCATAGTATGATATCCTGCCTGATGAAATGCTTCAGCCAAAGTTGTAACCGATGGCATTTTCATTCTATCGCTATAAACCCGATCCCCATGTGCTTTGGGAAATAAACCTGTCATAAGGCTTCTACGTGCCGGTATGCATACCGGGCAAGTACTATAACAATTGGAGTAAGTCACCCCATCTCGTGCCAGTTGATTAATGGTAGGTGTCATAATCTTATCATTTCCTGTAAAATTCAAAAATTTTTCACCCCATTGATCAACTTGAATAAATAAAACATTATACCTTTTCTTTTCCATAATTTTCTTAACTCTTTACTAATCTTTATTATTGCCGTCTTCCCTGTACGCTCCCGGTGTTACGCCTTCGTACTTTTTAAACATTTCAATAAATGCTGTACTGTTGGCATAACGCAAAGTTTCTGCAATTTCAGAAATTTTCTTATCGCTGCTTTGCAACATTTCTTTTGCTCTCTCCAGTTTAATCTGCTCTACATACTGTGAAATTGTGATTTCCATATTCTTTTTAAAGAAATGGCTGAGATTAGATACCGAGGTTTCAAAATAAGCGGCTATATACTTCACACTGAAATTATCGTCCAAATAATGCTCATGCACATAACTTAGCACATCTACAATATCACGTTTTTTATATCCTGATGTTTTTTCCTGAACAGGCTTTGGAAGCATCTCTGCTTTTTTCTTCATATCCTCTAAAAATCGTTTAGCAAAATCATCTATAGACTCATTTGCATTCTCTTTTTCTTCTAAAACTTTGTTCATACTAATGCCGAAAATTCTGGATACATCCCACAAAATACCTGTTATCATTGTGGTATCTATTTGCTTCATATAATCTGAAATTTCATCAATCAATAAAGCTGCCCTTGTGCCATCACTGTTTTTTACTGCTTCTTTTAAAGACATAACTTCTCTTTCCGGATATAGATTTTTTTCTTTGCTTCCGGGCAGTTTATTCATTCTCTCCTTTGCCTGCTGGTACGATTGCCGCAATTTACTAATATCTGTAGTTAAATCTCCAATTCCAATCTGCACATTTCCTGTAGCCAGTGTGGTAATCTTCTTTTCCAATTCTCTGGCAGATTCATCTGTACATACAAGATAAATCAGCATCCCTTCTACAATTTCAATTCGATATGCAGTAGAAACACTATATTTATTCATCTGCTGTCCAAACCATTCATAATATCCCTTATTTTCAGGAATATTATCTGGCAGAACCACAAAAAATTTATATTTTCGATTAATATAAATCTTACTTTCCAGACATCTATTCCATAATTCTTCCTGTGGGCGTACCTCTTTTTGCAAAAGCTCATATAAACAGCTCTCTATTCTGAGCCCATTTCTTTCTTCCTCCAGTTCCTCGTTATGCAAAATTAATTTTCTATAGTTCTCATATCGTATCTTTGAAAAGAAACATGCCAGCACAACACCAATTCCAAGGCTGCACAGCACCCATATTGCATAGCCTCTTAAATAAATATTCAAACTATCCGTAATACTTTTTTTAGAAATCATTCGGGTATATTTAAATCCGCACTCCATATCACTTTGCCATACATAAGCGTCCTTATCTGAAAGTGCTTTTTCAAAACTTTTCTCCCAATTGTCCTCTATTTTCCAATTTTCTGTAGTATAGAGAACTTTATCCTGATAAGTAAGAAAAATTTTATCTTCTTCTGACTGTTCAAACTGAGAATTGATTTTCCGATTTCTCACAGGAAATAGTAAATATTTTGTCTCTTCCCCTTTAGAGGTCCATGTTCTGATTGCAGTAACAAACAGAATCCCCTCCTTTTTCTCTCCCTGTAAAAGAGCCCTGCAGGCTACCACCCCTCCCTCTAAATTTTCAGCATTTTCAAAAATTTCTGTCTCTATCTGACAAATTTTATCAAAAAATAATTCTTCCGAAAATAAACCTACAGAAGATAAAACAATTTCCTTTTTCTCATCATATAAATAAATCCCATCCACAAAGGGAATTTTATCTTCTTGTTCTTTTAAATCATCTTCTATGTCCAAATAAACATTTGGTGTATCCCAATATAATTCATTATAAATTTTGTTAAATCTGCATTTATCCCCAAAGTCCCTAATAACGGTTGTCTGTTGTTTTAGGAAATCATCCTGACGTTCAAAAGTCATTTTTACTTCATTCTCTACTTTTTCATATTGATGTTTTTTAAATAAATCTAACACACAAACGCTAATAATAAGAAAAGGTATCAATAAGATTATGTTGTATGTCATAACAAATTTTAAGTATTGTGTCTTTCTTTTCACTGTTTTTCCCCCAAAAGTAATATTGATTCAGAAAAATTATAGCATTTCAGTAGTATTTCTTCAACTATGAATGAGCAAATCCAAAATATTGCACAAAATAAAGATACCCTCTAATGAATGATGTATAATCGAAGTACCAGCAAACAACATACTCTCGCAAACAAGGGGTGTCCGTTGCAAACAGCCTGTTTATTGTATTGGGGATGATGTCACTACTTCACATACCCAGTCTTCGTTATCGGCTCTGTATCCAATCGAAGCAGCGTATTTTCATCAATCACATTTAAAAGGCTATTAGGATTACAGATATTTCTCTCTACGGATATCAGTCTGTGAATTCCTTCCTATGTTTCCAGTACAGACAGCTTAGGTTTCAACAGATTGTTTTCCGTCTTTCCCATTGTTCCAGGACTATAACTCTGATTTTTATGTCTCATCCATTTCCTGCATATACTGTTTCATCATCCCGATTCTGAAACAATTAATCCATCCTCTCACTCTCTCATTAACCCGCTTGCTTGTAACTGTTAATGTTCTTGCGATAGCCTTCTTTTCAGGTATTCTATTAGTTACAAGTGCCTGTCTGATTGCATTATGGCAGCTTCTGCCGGGTCTGAATCCATAGCTGTTGTCACCAAAAACTTCTTTGTAAATGTCAGATATTGTCCGTGCAATTGCCTGTCGAATCATTCTGTCAAGGGCTATTCGTATTCCTTGGTTGCGTTCCTGCTTTTCCTGTCCATCCGATTTTTGGCTCATGTATTATTATAAATATAACGATTTGTACTATAAATCGTTTCAATCCTTCAGCTTTTACACCTACTATGAACATCATCTGACTTTCTAAACCTTATCCACTAATGCTGCACATCGGTATCTGCCATCATCGCCATAAGGTTAAAAGGCGGCAGAATGCTGTCGATTTTTTCCAGCAGAGCGTCGTCAAAATGATTCCGCACTTCGCATTTCTCATCCAAAATCATGGTTGGTTCCTGCTCTCTTGCCACAGGCGGCCATGCAGGCAGCTTCTCTTGTGCCGGCACTCCCGTTTTCGCAAAATTCATAAACGCCCCAAACATCTGCTCTTCCAGATTTTCCGTAACGCCCGGAATAGAACACACTTCCACCAGTTCGGTGTTATGGAAGAAAAACGGAATATCCGAACAGTGCCATGCAATTTTTCCCATCATAGGAAATTCCACGTTAAACTGGTACAGATAGGTGCCTGCCTTTTCTCCTTTGGCATGCATGGCCGCCAGTTTTTTAGAAGGCCGGCGCATAACACGGTCAATATTCAAAAGGTCGGTAAAGTCTTTACCCGGATAAGTTGCTTTGAAAAGTGTTTCCATTTCCCCGGTGTGTTCTCCGTATACCTTGCTTACCATCGCGCGGCGTTCCTCATCTGTGAGCGCTTTCTTATCAAACATCTGCGGCGCAAAAGCAAATTCTCCATAAACAGAACCTATCATCACAGGAATTTCATAAGCATGCTCTCTCATGCCAAACTGCAGCGGATTCCCCTGAAACCAGTCATTGGCCTGCGGTCCGTTTCCCACATAAGCGCCTGTAGCAGCCACCTGTGGCATCACCTTGGTATATACCTGAACAAGCTGTGCATAAGGAATGGTCTCCAGTTTCTCTACCTCCTCTTTTGTCCAGCCAAGTTCGTTCAGCATGGCGGTAACGATGGCTTCCCCGTTGCCTCTGCTGGACGGAAGTAAGTTTTCATCTGCAACACCACTCATAATCAGGCTCTTGTGGAATAATCCGTCTGCTGCCGGAATCTGCATCAAATCCGCTACCTTCATACCGCCGCCGGACTGTCCGAAGATGGTGACGTTGTCCGGGTCTCCGCCGAAAACAGCAATGTTGTCATGCACCCACTGCAGGGCAGCCACCATGTCTGCATGTCCGGCATTTCCGGAATTATAATACTTCTCGCCAAAAGGAGATAAGTCCAGATAACCCAGAATATTCAGTCTGTGGTTAATAGAAACGACTACCACATCCCCTTCCATACACATATTATGTCCGTCATAAGCCACCTGCTCAATGGAAGAACCGGCAAAATATCCACCTCCGTGAAGCCATACAAGAACCGGGTTTTTCGCATTTTTATCCAGCACTTTAGTCCAAATATTCAGGTTCTGGCAGTGCTCGTCCATCGGCCAGTAACGATGGGGAACCATAAGCTCTGCTGTCGGCGTTTCCTGTGTCATCAGCGGACACACAAATCCATAAGAGCAGGCGTCCCGGACTCCTTCCCAATGGGAAGGAACCGGCATCTGAAACCGCTCTGCATAGGCATAGGGAATCCCTTTAAATACATAACTGCCATCATAAAAATATCCTTTTAATTTTCCGGAGGTTGTTTCCAATACCGGAACTTCATCATACTGAAATGTTTTTAACATCATTTTTCTCCTTTTAAAATTTTACTGTTTGGTACACCCCTTTATTATTATCCAAATAAGTCTTACCTCCAGTGTAGTAAATTTTTTCGCACATGGCAAGAGTAACAGAAAAACCCTGACAAAATCAGGCAGAATGCCTGGAATTGTAAGTAAAATTAAGCATATGGGGGGGATTACCATGGATTCGAAATAGTAGAATAAAATTTTTTCATGTGATAAAATTACTATAATAGTTCATTCATTGGCCAGAGGTGTCGAAGATGATGGAACACCCTTAGAAGTTACCGTTTGGAGGTTAAATAATGATTGGATTAAAACGAGGAATGATAAAACTGTGTGAACACGAAAAAGAATGGGAAACTGAAGCTCAGAATACAATTTCTCGTTTGAAGCAAATCCTGGGTAATGTCATAAAAGATATTCAGCATGTGGGGAGCACCTCTATACGTTCCATAAAGGCAAAACCCATAATTGATATTGCAGTCGCAGTTGATGATTTTGATAATATGCTCCGTTTTGAAAAAGAATTAAAAGACAATGGCTTTTACTATCGCCCCAATGCCCAAGCATCTGTCAGAGGTCAGTTGTTGTTTGCTTGTGGTAATTTTTATGAAGGTACGGGAGATGTGCAAACTCATTTCATCCATGTCGTCCGTACAAATAGTATGGATTGGATAAATTACATAAATTTTAGAGATTATCTTAACAACACACCTTCGGTTGCAAAAGCGTATGAAGCCCTAAAGGTATCGCTTGCCCTGCAAGCTCCCATTGATAACGGCAGAGAAAAGTATCTCAAAGGAAAACACGATTTTATCGTCTATACTCTGAGAAAAGCACTTGTAAAATCCTATCTCGGAAAGACAGTAAATATAAAAATAGACCGACCTATTGGAAGCATACACCCTAAACACCCAGGCCTTGCCTATCCCATTAATTACGGATATATACCAAATGTATTCGGTGGTGATGGTGAAGAACTCGATGTATATTTGCTTGGTATAGATGTTCCTGTCGAAGAATACACGGCCCGTATTATCGGAATCGTTCATCGCCATAACGATGTGGAAGATAAGCTGGTTGCCGCACCTGAAGGATTAAATTTCAATCAAAATAAAATTTCAGAAGCAGTTCATTTTCAGGAACAATATTATGAAAGTGAAATTGAGATATGCAATTAATAGATAATTGTCTAAAAAGCCGGTTGGGGCACCTTCCTTACGAAGGGTGTCCCAACCGGCGCCTTATGATGAATCCTCAGTTCATCATTCTTTCTTCTTTACGCTTTTACTGCCCCGTTAGTCACGCCCGCGATAATCCATTTCTGGCAGAAAATATACACCAGAAGAATCGGAATCAATACCAGCAGATAAGACGCAAAGGCCAGATTGTACTCTGTATTAAATTGTCCCTTGAACACATACTGTGCAAGCTGTAAGGTCTGATATTTCTCTTCGCTTAGAAGCACCAAAGGCATGGAAAAGTCATTCCAGGTCCACATAAAGGACAGAATAGCCACGGTAGCGCTCATAGGTTTCATCAGAGGAAAAATAATTTTATAAAAGGTCTGAAACGGAGTTGCACCGTCAATGTACGCTGCTTCGTCCAACGCCGGAGGTATGGACTTTACAAATCCCGTATACAGGAAAATATTCATCGGAAGGCCAAAAATAATATACAGGAAAGTAATTCCGAAAATATTGTCCATGTGGAAAGCAGAAGCCTGTTTTACCAATGGCAGCATAATAACATTGAAAGGAATAAACATGGCGCTGACAAAGTAATAATAAGCCAGGTTGAAAAGTTTACTCTTATCTTTATTCCTTGTAATAGCATAAGCTACCATAGAGTTTGTGAGAATGGTAAATACCAGATTGATAACCGTGATAAACAGAGTGTTCATAAACTTTCTCGGATAATCCGTCATCACCCAGGCGTCTGCGAAGTTCTGCAGGCGGAGTTTTTTCGGGAAAGACAGCACATTCGCCATTTCTGACGGGTCTTTCACCGCAATCAGCACTGCTATGTATAAAGGTCCGAGGATAAACACCACTGCCAGCAAAATCAGCAGTATGGTCATGGGCCAGTTGTATTTTTCTTTTACATGACATTTACTTTTTCCCATCAGTTCATCTTCGCCTCCCTCTTCTCAAGTACTTTCAGCTGGAATATAGAAATTCCCGCAATAATCAGAAACAGAATCACCGCATTGGCTGACTGGTATGCGAACTGTCCGCCGTCAAAGCCTCGTTTGTAAATCAACACAGAGATACTGGTTGTGGATGTACCGGGACCGCCGCCTGTCATTGCCATAATCTGGTCGAATGCCATAAGGAAGTTCTTCACGCTCAAAACCATATTAATGGTAAAGAACGGGGCAATTAACGGGAAGGTAATCTTGGTAAATCTCTTAAATCCTGTTGCTCCGTCCAGGTCTGCTGCTTCATATACGTCACGGTCCACAGTCTGCAGTCCTGAAAGATAAATCAGCGTATTAAAAGCCATAGCCTGCCATACAGTTACGAACAAAATTCCCAGCCATGCGTGATTGGTTCCCAGAATGTTGGTGCTCAGCGCTTCAATTCCCAGTTTCTGTCCCCAAAGAGGAATGACATTGCCGAAAATAAAGTTAAATACAAAGCCGATAATGAGGGTTCCCAGCATATAAGGCAGGAAATAAATTGCCTTAATCGTGTTTTTGAATTTGATTTTTGCATTCAGACCACAGGCAAGGGCAAGACTCAGAACGTTTACCAGAATTGTGGCGCACAGCGCAAATTTAATGGTAAAGGCATAGGTCTGTCCCATGGCCGGGTCTTTGAAAAACTGAATGTAGTTCCGAAATCCTACGGTATTCCAGATACCATACCCTTTCCAGTCGGTAAAGCTGTAGAAAATACCCTGCAGAAACGGTATGGTATGGAAAATAAAGAACAGAATCATAAACGGAACCACCATAAAATAAAACGCTTTGTTGACAGTGGATTTCTTTCCGTGTTTTTTCTTCATTCTTCTACCTCTTAGTTCACGTTCAATGTGTCATAATCTGTATCCAGCTTCTTTAAAGTAGCTGCAATATTTGCAGAATCGTCTTTGCCGTTTTCTTTTTCCAGGAAGAAATTGGACAGTGCTGCACTTAAATCAAAACCGCTTGGATAGTAATGGTCTGGGAAGTCTACTACATTACCGGCTTCAATGTCTGCTTTTACACCTGCAACGCTTGGATCATTCTGCTCTACACCTTTTACTGCGGAGAAAGCAAACTGTTCATCTGCATAAAGCTGTGCGTTTTCTTCCTGTACCATAAAGCTGATGAAGTCTTTTGCACTGTCTGTGTCACCGCAATTTGTTGTAATACCCAGAAGCACATCCACGCCGGAGGTTACTTTGTTTTTCTCTACATCATCTGTAGCCGGGAATTTAAACTGGTCAATGTTGACATCTGGATTTGCTTTTTTGATTTCTGTAATCGCCCAGCTTCCGTTCATCATCATGGCAGCTTCACCTGCTGCAAATTTCTTGTTTCCGTCATCATAAGAAGTTCCCATATAGTCTTTCTGTGCGTGTTCTACCAGCTTCAGATAATTTTCCAGAACTGCTTCATGAGTACCTTCAAAAGTTGCTTTTCCTTCTCTCTTATCATTGTAGAAGTTTTCCGGCTGCATAACCGGCGCCATAGAGTTCCATGCCGGAAGAATGGTCCATGCGTCTTTAAAGGTCAGTTCAAAAGGTGTTACTCCTGCTGCCTCTAATTTTTCACAGACTTCCATTAATTCAGAAAATGTAGTTGGAATTTCAATACTGTTTTCTGCAAAAATATCTTTGTTGTAAATAATTCCGGAAGAGTTTGTTGCATAAGGAACACCGTAAGATTTTTCTTCCTGGTCTTTGTTCAAAGCATACAGCATATTGATGTAAGATTCGTTAATATTGTCCAAAAATGCTTCCCCGGATAAGTCTGTCAGAACTCCTGCAGACTGCAGCTCCGCGTAGTTGAAGTCACCGCCCATAGCCACCATATCGGGAAGGTCGTTCTTTGTCATGCGGGTTTTCAAAACCGTACCTGCGTCTGCCGGCTGTGTTAATTTTACAGTTACTTTATCCTGAGATTCATTGTACGCATCTACTAATTTCTGTAAAGTTTCTTTATTTTCTGTCTTTGTACCGAAAAGTTCCAGTTCTGTCTTTCCGTCTGAAGTCTTCTTTGTTTCTTTTCCCGTTTCTGCACTTCCGCCGCTGCAGCCAGCCAGCAGACTCATACCCATCATTGCAGCAAGTCCAAGTGCTGTTACTTGTTTCCCTTTCATAAAAAAATCCTCCTTATAATATTCCTTTGGGGTCTCTTGCCCTCTATCTGAAATTTATTATAAGGAGAATGGCTTTTTTTCGGTATAAATTATCTGATATGACGAATAAAAAATTTCTTACTGGTTTCTATATTGCTCCGGTGTCATAAGATAATGCTTTTTAAAGGTTTGTATAAAGTAGGACACATCATTATATCCCACACAAAGCGCCACGTCACTGATTTTCAGTCCGCTTTCTTTTAAAAGCTCTGCGGCTTTCTGCATCCGCAGTTCTATCAGATATTTGGAAAAGGTCTTCCCGGTCTCTGCCTTAAAGAGGCGGCTTAAATAACTGGGATTGACAAAATACTTGTGAGCCGCCAGTTCATTGACCGTAATGTCGTGCTGATAATTCCACTCCAGATATTTCAGCAAGTCTTCTATAATGGAAGATTTCTGTCCTTCCCTCTCCGACACATCAGAAAGCAGGTCAAAAATATAGCGCTGCAGTTCCTCCATAGAATGAAAGGCGTACAAATCCGTCTTAAAATTAAACAGCAGATAGGAACTCTTATCCGTCTCTCCACTGTCCTGACCTCTTTGAGTAGTATACACCTTATTAATCACATTCATAATCTGAATCAACGAAGTGAAAAGGGAATAAATACTGATTTCCTCTCTGTTTTCACACTGCCGGAACAGCTTTCGCGCCATGTTTACTGCGTCCTCTGTCCGGTTTTCTGTCAGACACCTCTCCAATTCCATCTCCTCTGCCTGGGCAAACAACTGTACCACGTTCACTTCCGCTTCGTAGCGGTATATCTGCTGCTCCGGCTGCAAAAGCCGCTGGTTTATGGCATATACTGCCTCCCGGTATGCGCCTGCACCCTCTTTTGCACTGGTTTCCGTTCTTTCATGGCACTGGCTGACGCCCAGCTGCAATTCTGCCCCTGTTTTATTCCAACAGGAGACCAGTTTCTTTCTAAGAAGCGCCTCTGGCAATTCCTTTCTGTCGTCAGCTTTCAATATCAGAATAAATTCCTGTTTGGGATAAAAATAGGCTGCACTGCTTTCCTCTTGCCGGAAAATTCCCAAAATGCTTTGAATCTGCTCTTTGGACAACTGCTGATTTCTGCTCTGAACCGCTGCAAGATACCAGGCATCCTCCTCCATTTTCTGAAATAAGTCCCCCAGAATCTCTTTTGCCGCTGCCTCGTTTTCCAATATATGAGAAAAGTCCATGAACTCTCCCCTGCGAACCGCCAGTTGTTTCTCTATTTTCTGCCGCAGCTTCTTCTGCTCTTCTTCCACTCTCTGCACTGCTTTTTCCAGTTCTTCTTTTTTCACCGGTTTTGTCAGATAATCCTTCACTCCATAGCGGAGGGCCGTAGCTGCATAATCAAAATCTGCATATCCACTTTGGATAATCACGCTGGTTTCCGGGAATTTTTCCCGCACCTGTCTGGCCACTTCCAGTCCGTCCATATCCGGCATCCGAATATCTGTCACCACCAGGTCAGCCCCCTCTTCCCCCAGAAGTTCCAGTACCTCCCTGCCGTTTTCCGCTTCCTTACAGAATTCTATCTCCCGGGTCAGTTCCCCAATCCTTTTCACCAATGCCTTTCTGGCAAAAAATTCATCATCTGCAACAATTACCCGCATCTCTTTCCCCTCTCTTTTCCTGTGAAACTTCGATTTCCTTCACCCGCAGATATACCCGGGTATATTTCCCCGGACAGCTTTCCAGCCAGATACCGCAGGAATCCCCATAATAATTTTTAATTCTGGCGTTTACATTGCGAAGTCCAATACCGGCTGCCGCCTCAAATCCCACTTCCCCTGCAAGGGCTTCATTCATGGCCTGCACCTTCTCTTCTTCCATGCCCACGCCGTTATCCTCCACCATAAGGACAATGGTTTTGTCTGCCTCCCTGCATCCTTGGATACGCAGAATGTCCTGCTTCTTTTTCCCGGTAAATCCGTATTTATAAGAATTTTCCACAATGGGCTGCAAAATGAACTTCAATATCTTACAGTCAAGCAATTCCTCCGCCACAGAGATTTCCACAGAAAACCGCTCCGGAAAACGGATTTTCTGAATACACATATAATTCTCTGTCTGGGTGAGTTCTTCCCGTATAGAAACAATTTCCCTTCCGTCAATATTGTACCGGAACATATCGGACAATCCGGAGGCAATCTCCGGTATATAGTCCACATCCTGCAGTTGGGCTATGGAACTGATGGTATTTAACGCATTGTACAGAAAATGGGGATTTATCTGAAACTGCAGCATTTTCAACTCTGCCTGCTTCTGATTCAGTCTATAAATATACTCTTTAATAATATTATCGTTAATTCGCTTCGCCATGGCATTGTAACTCTGTATCATCTGCTGAATTTCCTCAGTGCCCTCTGATTTTTTCTGAGGAAACAGGGAAATCTCCTGTCCCTCTAAAGAAACACCCGCCACACTTCCCATGAACTCAGACAATTCCTTTACCGGGCGGCTGACCCATTTGGCCAGGGCATAGCTGCCTGCCGCAGTAATCAGTATCACCGCAGCCAGTACTACCAGCAGTACGGACATATTGCCCAGAATCTGCAGCGCCAGTCCCCACACCGGAAGATACTGTACCAGATACCACCCCGTATCTTCATGCTTTGTCACAGAAATCACAGACTCCTGCCCATGCAGCTTCAAAAGCCCCTGTTTTTTCTCCGTCTGCACCAAAGTTTTGCATTTTTGTATCAGTTCTTCTATGGTCTCTGTCTCAGAAGCGTCTCCCTTTTGCGAGTCAAACAAAACCTGTCCCTCTCCCAGAATCAGAAATTCAAAGCTTTGATTCATTTTCGCAGAGCGATACCACTGATTGGACAGCTTATCAAAATCCAAGTCCAAATATATAGTAGCTATGGGTTCCTCCTGTACAATATTCCACACAGGGCGGATAACAGACACTACTTTATGCTCTACCAGACTAATGGTTTCCTTGTGCACCGGACTGAAATAGCCCGGCATACCTTTTTCCCAGTGTACATCTTTGGTCAACCTGTCCATTCTCTCAATATAATCGTCTTCTATTTCCTCTACGCTCTTATAAAGTCTGCCGTCTTCTGTCACAATCACAGCACGCAGCACATCATGCCCCATATCCACCAGCAGCTTCAGATACTCTTCCAGATTTTCTTCTGCAGCTTTCTGACTTTCCGGGTCAATATCACTGTCATCACTGCACAGAAGATTGCGGATTTTATCATCTGAAAAATGCAGGTACAGAAAAGAATCTGTATTGTCCAGAACACTGTCCAGGTTCATAGCAAGCTGCTGATTGTATTCCTCCATGTGCTCAATTTCCGTCTGCATTTCTCTCCGGTAGCTTCGGATAAAGAATACCAGAAAAGCCAGAAGAGAAACCGCAAACAACGCTCCGAATCCATACATCATTTTCTGTTGAAAAGACTTCTTTCCCCCTCTTCCCCTCATTTTCTTCTCTCCTTTGCTTCCAGATACACATCCTTATACTTTTGCAGACTTTTCGTATATTCATCCAAATATGCATCTATCTCTTCTTCACCTGCGTCCGGCATTAGTTCCAGAATATCCTTATCCCGGATAACGCTGGTCTGCAAAGGCAGCCAGGACGCGTCCATAACCGCTTTGCCCTCCCGCAAAAGCTCATGTACTCTGGGAGCATACTCCGCCCGGTCTCTGCTTCCTTCCATACTGCCAAGAGAACATTCTGCATCCAGATAAGTCTGCAGATTCTCCGGTTGCATTAAAAATTCCACAAACTGCTCTGCTTCCTCCGGATACTTACAGTCTTTGGAAATTCCCACGCTGCTGTCTATCCACATCGTCACAAGCTGCTCACTGCCTTTATCCACAGGAAAAGGGATAAGTTCCAGGTCCATTTGTGGATTTCTCTCCATAATGCTCTCATAGGCCCAGCTTCCCTGCATAAACATAAAGCCTTCTCCCGCTGCAAACTTTGTCATGGCTTCATCGTAATTCAGATTGCTGCATTCCTCTGTCGTATACGCATGCAGTTCTATGAGTTTTTCCAGGGACCCCCGGCTGACCGGATCCTCTGTAAAGGAAGTCTGACCTGTGGCCACTTCGGTCCAGAAATTTTCAAAATTCCCTCTGGACGCGCCTTCTATACTTTCCCAGTTCTGGTGCACGGTCCAGCTTTCCTTGTCTGCAAAGAGAAAAGGAACCTTGCCCCGCTTCTGTATTTCCCGGGACACCTGACACAATTCTTCATAAGTTTTTGGAATTGCAAGCCCTTCTGCCTGAAACAAGTCTTTATTGACATAAACCCCCTCAAAGCTCATAGCCAACGGCATCTGGTAAATATGGGAATCGTAACGAAGATACGGCAGATATTCCTCCTTAATCCGCTCTGCACAGTTCATGTCATCCAGAGGCCGAAGACAATTTCCCATAACATATTCAAAAGTTTCCACACTCTGCAGCCCGCCCAGTTCTACAATATCCGGAAAATCTCCTTCCACAGCAGAAATCCGCAGAGCCGTGTCTGCATTGGTATTCATATTCTGATAGACTTCTATCTCATCTTGAGATGTATTGAATTTTTCAATAATTTCCTCTAAAACCTCATAAACCTCCCGCTTCCGGTTGTAAAATTCCAGACGGACTTTTTCCTTTTTCTCCTCCGTCTGCTGCTTTTGGCAGGCAGGGAGCAAAAAGAGAGCAGAGGTGAAGAAGATACCTCCAAATATATAGATGTATTTTCGTTTCATGTTCCTACTCCGTGTTTCTTACTTCGCAACATCTTATTCAACTTCCTATTAAAACCTTCTTTCCGTGAAAAGCAAAACCATATTTTCCAGTCCCCATATGGCATTTCCTGCTCCTTACTGCCTGCAATTTTGAGATAACCGCTAGCCAGAAAAAGGCTCCAGATTGCATTTTTTGTCTAAATCAAGCTGATGATACACAATTTGTTCATCCATCTGCGTTGTAATACTTTCTCCGGCCAACAGGCATTCAAAGGATTCTTTTATCTGGCAGGAACCTTCACGAATCACTTTTCCTATCAGGCTATTGCTGCTTGTATTCGCCCAGTAGGGTCCCACCTTTTGTTTGTCCAGATAATGAATCACAGACCACGGATTATAAATATCTGTCTTATTTCCAAATGTAAAACCATCGTACCAGCGTTTTACCTCACGGAATTTATCAGAAAGTCCATACGCTTTTAAGAACAGATTATTACTGATAATATCTTCAAATTCCTGATATCCTATGGATACCCTTCTTAACATCGTACCTGCCTCCTTTCGTTGCCGGAAATCGGATTTCTTTCTATCTGTATTGCTCTTTCTTCATTATATCTGTTATGGCAGGAAAGAACAACCGGTTTTTCGTTACAGAAAAATGTAAAACTGCCGCTTCATAAGCCTTCACTCTTACAAAGCAGCAGTCCTTATCTCACACCTTAAACCGATACCCCACCCCCCAGATGGTCTCGATATACTGTGGTTTCGCCGTATTAAATTCAATCTTCTCGCGAATCTTCTTAATATGCACCGTCACCGTTGCGATATCTCCGATAGATTCCATATCCCAGATTTCCTTAAACAGCTCATCTTTGGTAAATACCCTGTTTGGATTCTGGGCCAAAAACGCCAGCAAATCAAACTCTTTGGTCGTAAAATTTTTTTCCTCCCCGTTTATCCACACTCTTCTGGCAGTCTTGTCAATCTTCAATCCACGGATTTCAATAATATCATTTTCCTGCACCCCGGTGCCAATCAATCTTTCGTATCTGGCCAGATGAGCCTTTACCCTTGCTACCAGTTCGCTGGGGCTGAAAGGTTTTGTCATGTAGTCGTCCGCTCCAAGACCCAGACCCCGGATTTTATCAATGTCATCCTTCTTTGCAGACACCATGATAACCGGCGTATTTTTCTGATTTCGGATTTCCCGGCAGATTTCAAAGCCGTCTACCTGCGGCAGCATCAAATCCAGAATAAACAAATCATAGTCCTCTTCCAGAGCTCTTTTCAGTCCTACGTCTCCCCGGTTTTCAATTTCCACCTCAAATCCGCTCAGTTCCAGATAATCCTTCTCTAAATCTGCAATCGCCTCTTCATCTTCAATAATCAAAATCTTACTCATTGACTGGTACCTCCTGATATTTTCTAAGAACAAAATACATCACTGTTCCGATATTTTCCTTGCTTGTCGCCCAGACCTTTCCGCCATGGTCCTCCATAATCTTCTTTACAATGGAAAGCCCGATTCCGCTTCCGCCCTTGGAAGAATTTCGTGAAGAATCTGTACGGTAAAAACGGTCAAAAATATTAGGCAAATCTTTGGCCGCAATGCCCTTTCCGTTATCCTCGATTTCCACCTGAATGAAATCTCCCACGTCCTTTACCCGCAGGTTAATCCGCCTCTGCCTGCCTGCATCTGTATATTTCAGAGAATTGCTCACAATGTTATTGACAACCCGTTTAATCTGCTCTGCATCTGCAATGACCAGCACTTCCGGCTCCACATAGTTGGAATAAGAAAATTCCACATTCTTGGAACTCAGTTCCATTTTCAAATCTTCTGCGCAGTCATCAAAAAAGTCTGTAACCGAAATTTTATTAAAGGTATACGGAATTTTATTGGTATCCATTTTGGAATAAAAGGTCAGTTCATTAATCAGCCTGTCCATCTCATTGGCTTTGTTGTAAACCGTTTTAATATAACGCTCCATTTTCTCCGGGGTGTTGGCCACGCCGTCCATAATTCCCTCTACATAGCCCTTGACCGCTGTGATAGGCGTTTTTAAATCATGGGAAATATTGCTGATAAGCTCTTTACTCTCCCGGTCAAACTCTATTTTTTCCTCGGCATTTTCCTTGAGCCGCTGGCGCATATCTTCGAAATCCTGGCACAATTCTGCGATTTCACTTACACCTTCTGTAGATACGGAAAAATCCAGATTTCCCTCCTTAATCTTTCTGGTGGCAGTGCGGAGTTTGTCCAAAGGCGAAATCACACCGCGGTAAATCCACCAGGTCAGTCCCAGCGCTGTAACTGCCAGAATAATAATCACCGTTACCAGCATATTGCGAAATAATTCTTCTGTCTGCGGAAGCGTCTCTAAAATGTTGGAAACAATAAATACATTTCCTTCCTGTACCTCTTCTGTATGAAAATCCACTCTTTTTACAAGGGCCTGTACCTTACCGCCCAGATACATACCGTCGCTGGCACTGGTGGTAAATTCCTGTACCTTTGCCAGCTTCTTTACAAGCTCTGAAGGGTAATCCTCGCACCCATAATAAATAATTCTGTCATCCTCGCATACCAGAAGATACGAATACATACTCTGCAGCTCTTTGTTCAGTTCAGTCAGATATTGAATATTTTCAAATTTTTCCGGTTCTGTATCCGCCACCTTCTGAATTACCTGTGCCTGTTCATTTGTCAGATTATTTACAAGCTCTGCTGTATTCGATAAACTCTGGTAAGTGGGATTTTCAATGCCATACTGTTTTTCAATTACTTTAAACTGATACTGAGAAAATGCCCAGAAGGCCAGCCCCGTAAAAAGAAGGGGTTCCAGCACAATGATAAAGAAAGAAATGATGATTCTTGTTTTTAATTTCATGACTATTGCCTCTCCGCCAAAGTTATTCTAAATCTTACTTATGTATATTATAGCATAGTTTTTTCTCTTTTCCTCTAAATAATATAGAATCAAATCTAAACTTTCTATAAAAAACCTGTCAAAATCTTTTGACTTTCTGCAAAACTCACTCTAAAATAATAAAAAAATGGTAATACAAACGAAGGAGAAATCATGTTTATAGATAAAGGCCAACTGCTTTCCAGTTTAACACAATTATATGATACCCAGATTACCCAGGCGGTTTCCCTCTATTCCCATCCCGGAATGGGCAAAAGCCGGCTGCTGCAGGAGTTTTCACAGGAGAGAACCGTACTGTACTTTAAAGCCCCTGCCCTTCCTTTTGAGGAGATTTTTTCTCTTTTCCAACAGCTTTGCATCCGCAGACTGGGTACTTCTTATGAAAACACAAAAAAATTTGCAGATATTTTCAAACTGCTTTCCAAAGACTCTGTCCGTGAACCTGTGGTTCTGATTCTGGATGACTTCGTCAACTGGACTGCCGCAAACCGGCGTTTTCCCACTATGCTGAGTTCGCTGATACAACGGGCGGACCCAAAATCCCGGCTTTTTGTACTTTTGTGCAAGCCGGCCTCCTTATATGAAAAAGAAAGCCCCAGAGAAGCTGCCTCTTTCCTCCTTGAGCCTTTTTCATTCTTTGAAATGCGCAGACAATATCCTCAGATGAAGTTTGAAGAACAGATTCTGCTTTACAGCATTACAGGCGGCGTTCCGGCTTATCTGCAGTATTTTCCTGCTGACTGCTGTGTGCGGGAAAAACTCCGGGAATTGTTTTTCACTGCAGACGGGATTTTTTACCGGCTTGTGGAAGCCCGCACCAGAGAATATTATTCCGCCTCCTCTGTTATGCGCGCCATCCTTGCAGCTATGGGCACGGAAACCAAAAAACTACAGGAAATCTGTGACTATACGGATCTGACCCCCAGTGCAGCCGGAAGTCTGCTTTCCTCTCTGGCTTCCCGCAATCTGGTCAGCCGCATTGTTCCGGTCACAGAAAATCAAGGCAGCCGCCGGGCCCTCTATCTGATTAGCGACGGCATTTTCCGCTTCTGGTATACCTGTGTACTGCCGTATCTTTCCGAAATCGAAGTGGGCGAAGGCGCACAGGTATTTGAAAAACAAATCGTTCCTCTTTTGGAAGATTACACTATCCGGGTGTTTCCGGATATCTGCCGTGATTTTCTGGAACTGGAAGAAAAGGCCGGACGCACACCATTTCCTATGCAGCGCATTGGCCGCTGGTGGGGACAGCATCCCACCAAGAAGAGAACAGAATACATTTCCATTGCCGCCTATTCCAGAGACAACATTATGCTGGGCGCCTGCTTCTGGACAGAAGACTGGCTTGACGTTGACGCGCTTTATGACTTGCAGAAGCATGCCAGTCTTTTCCCTGATGAAGAACAGTGGTATTATCTGTTCTCCAAATCCGACTTTGTCAGTGGATTTGAAACCATATCCGGAAACCATGTGCATGTATTCAGTCTGGAAAAGATGTGCCGTATGGCCGATGAGTATCTCTCTTCCACAATTTAGCAGTGCATATTTCAAACCAGATTTCATTTTTGCAATATTATAATTGTTATTTGCATATTTTCAGTTTGTTTTTGTGTATTCCTGTCAATGCTATACTTTACAGAAGACAAGGAGAACACAAATATGAACGAAAAGAGAATCCGGCAGTTCCGGGAACTCGGGCTGACTATTTCTTATTATCGAAAATTAAAAGGGCTGACTCAGGCTGACCTTGCCCAGAATGTAGGGCTGAGCAGAACGCATATCAGCAACATCGAAGCGCCTCAGGTGAAAACTTCTATTTCTCTGGAAAGTTTATTTGACATTGCAGATGCCTTAGATGTTCCGGTAAAAGACTTATTTGATTTCAGAAATTAATCACAGATGACGAATAGGCTGTCGCACGCGACAGCCTATTCTTTCTTTCTTCTGCAGCGTCTGGTACAACGAATACTAAGTTCATGCGGCGCTGCCGGAACCGCTTCCTTTTCCTTTACATGCCTGTTCAAATTCTTTCAGTTTTTGCCTTGCTTCCCGGCTGATATTTCTGGGCACCTGGATTTCCACAGTGGTGTACTGGTCACCATGGACGGATGAATCCTTCATAGATACGATTCCTTTCCCCCGCAGACGGATTTTTGTTCCTGACTGTGTGCCCTCCCGGATTTTACAAAGCACATTTCCGTAAATGGTACTGACCGGAACTTCACCGCCCAGAACAGCAGTGGTAAAAGGCACCTTTACAGTCGTGTACACATCCATACCCTTCCGTTCAAATCCCGGCTTATCCTGTACCTGAACCTTCAAAAGCAAATCTCCCGGCTGCCCGCCTCCGGTACCCGGATAGCCTTTTCCTTTCAGACGAACGTATTTGCCTGATGCAATGCCTGCCGGTATCCGCACCTGCAGATTCTGAGGCTGTCCTGAATGTTCGTCCTGCAGACGGAATACCTTTTTACAGCCAAATGCCGCCTCATCAAAAGTAATCGTCACATCTGCATGCAAATCAGCGCCCCGGCGGTTAAATCCACCTCGTCCAAATCCGTCCCTAAACGGTCCTCCAAAAGATGCGTCTCCATGGAACTCGTTTCCGAAAATGTCCCGGAAAATATTTCCCATATCCTCTCCGGTAAAATGGTATTCCCGATAACCGCCCTGCCGGGTATTCTGTCCCTCTGCTCCCGGATTGCTGCCGTCAAAGGCTGCATAGCCGAACTGGTCATACAGCCTCTTCTTCTCTTCGTCACTTAAAATTCCGTAGGCTTCTGTCACTTCTTTAAACCGCTCTTCCGCCTGTGCATTTCCTGCATTGGTATCGGGATGATATTTTTTTGCCAGCTTTCTGTATGCTTTTTTTATTTCATTTGCCGTAGCGTTTCTGCTCAATCCAAGAATCTCATAACAATCTCTTTTTGTCTTCAATTTTACCACCTTCTAACTTTTCCCCTACTTGTTGCCTTTACAATCTATAAAAACATAAGACATGCCCTGAGGACCTTACGTCCTTTGAAAGTCATTCTTATGGAATTTTTGTTCTATTCGTAATATAACATCCGTTTTTACAATTGTCAACCACCTGCCAATTTATTTTTTCTCCGCAGTCCAAAACAGGAAAAAGCCGCTTTGCAAATCCCTGTCAAAAAAAACTTTCAACAGTTTTCTGCAAAACGGCTCTTTCCACCTTTTTATTTCCTTTTATAATACAATACCTGCAAATTCAAATAAGATTCCCCACAACACGCTGACACCATATAAAATCCCTATAATACCCAGATTCTCTTTGGCGCCTTTATTGGTCCTGCAGAGTACCAGAATACCGACTCCCGCTCCTGCCAGAAGTCCTGCCATCATCTGCCCCGCTCCCAGAATACCACTCAGATACATCTGCGTAATAATGACAGACGCCGCGCAGTTTGGAATCATGCCAATCAGTGCAGCCAGAAAAACACCCAGCACCGGCTGATTGACAATGAAACTGCCGATTCGCTCCTGTCCTACCGCTTCCACCAAAAAACCAATGGCCGCAGACACCAGGAAAATAAAAACGGTTATCTGCAGTGTGTGTATCAATGCAGATTTTAAAATACTTCCTTCTTCACAGTGGCAATGCTCATGTTCACACAGTTCATGAATGCCTTTTTCGTGATGTTCGTGATGTTTATGGTGATGTTCTCTGTATTGGGCCCGTTTTCTGCTGCCAACTCTCCAGAGAAAATCAATGGCAAAACCGGAAACGGCTCCAATAACCACTTTTAGCCCCAGAATCTTAAAAATTGTCCCCGCTGCCACGGATTCCGAAATGAAAATAGGCAGCATTTCATCTGAAGTTGAAAGAAAAATGGCCAGAAGCGTTCCTACAGAGATGACCCCTCCTGCGTAGAAACCGGAAGCTGCCGCCGAAAAACCACACTGTGGAAATGCGCCCAGCACACCTCCGATAAGCGGTCCGAATCTGCCGGCTTTCTGCACCATCTGCTGCGTTGCTGCTTTTGTCCTGTGTTCCAGGTATTCCATAATAAAATACGTAAGAAACAGGAAGGGAATGAGTTTTACTGTGTCCAGAACTGCGTCCAGACAAACGTCGATAATGATTGACATGCTTGCTCCTTTTATCTCAAAGGGACTGTTTCTCTCCCAGCCCCGCCCTCTTGCTACAGGGTTTGAATTTACCACAAATTTGAAAAAAAAGCAAGAACCCAACATTGGAGTTCTACAGTCTCGACAAGAGACTCTCTTCTTTTTTTATTGTATTCCCGTTATTTCCACTGTACTTTTCGCCTTTTCATTTCATTTTTCGTCCTTTTATCCCTTCTTGCACCCAGAAGAATTGTACACTTTCATCTTTTATGCTACCTTTATATATATAAATTATAAAGGAGTACTTTTGAATGGAATTAACACAGCTGGATATGAAAAAAATCAAAGCATTGCATGTCACAACGAAACTGCCCGTTTATATCATAGATAAAGATAATTCTCTGGTAACCTCTTACTGTTCCAGTTACGCTCATCCGCTTTCTTACAAGCTAACAGAAAAAAAGGTTCCAAGCCGGTATGTATCTTTTTATTACGGAATTCTTCGGGAGGTCTTTTTGGCAGTAAAATATAAAGACATCTCTATTATCCTGGGCCCTTACCTTACACGCCGCGTTTCCGACAAAGACTTAACAGCTATTTTCAACACGCTTTCTCCTCAGCAGCAAAAAACCCTGGAAAAAATGAATTACCAGAGTTATTATCATTCTATGCCCGTATATTCTTTGGGAGATATGCGCGATTTTCTGATTTTGCTGGGATTTCTCTTTGACTTTGACCTGGAACAGGAGTATTCTACGGAACTCCACCGAAAGGTAGCGGAAAATTCCCTGACACTTGAGGAGGAAAGCCTTCGCAAAATGCGGACAGATTCTTTCCGGGAAGAACGGTATCTTTTCCACTATGAGAACAGGATTTTAAATCTCGTAGAACAAGGGGACTTAAAGGTTTTAAAACAGGAAATTGCCAACCTGGGCAGCAGTGTAATCCCCGTCGCAACCAGTGATTCGCTGCGTACAGAGAAAAATTATACGATTATTATTCTGGAAAAACTGTCTTCACTTGCAATTCAGGTAGGAAAAGATATTTTACGCATAGTACACCTCCGGGATTTTTACATTAGAAAGCTGGAACAACAGACAGATTTAATCGGGGTTCTGGATACCAGGGACAGCGCCATCATTCATTTTACAAAAGAACTTCACGGTCTTGCAAAAAAACTGCAGTCTCCTCTCATCCGGTGTATTGTGCAGCACATTAATCTGAAAATTTATGAACCAATTAAGGTAGCCACTCTTGCCAGAGAATTTTATATCTCTGAAAGCGCTCTGCGCCGAAATTTTAAAAATGAAATGGGTATGACCATTATTGATTATATTACAACCCGAAAAGTAGAAGAAGCTAAGGTTCTGCTGCAATCCGGACTTCCTATTTCTGATACTGCAAAGCGTTTGAGTTATTACGATATGTCCCATTTTCACAGAGCCTTTAAAAAACACACAGGAATAACACCCCAACAATTCAAAAATGAAAATACTATTGCAAAGCGCCCTCTCTACACCTGAATATAAATACTTAAAAGCTGCCGCCTGAAGCGATACCGGAATTCTTTCCGGCACTTCGCTTCAGGCGGCAGTTTTTCTCACCTGTCTGTTTTATGCTTTCTCTTCTTTGCTTTTGCAGATACCATTCCAAACAAAGTCAAAGCAGAACCCAGAAGTCCGGCATACACTGCTGTAGGCGCTTCATCTCCTGTCTTTACAATACCCTTTGTCTTTCTTCCCGAATTTCCATTGGTATCAGTCCCCTTAGGCGTTGGAGCTTTATACTCTGTTTTGCCGGCAACCGCTTTGGATTTTTCCACAATAACCTTAGTTGTCACAGTCTCTTTACTTCCGTCAGGGTACAAAATTTCCAAAGTGCCTGTATATTCTCCCGGCGTATGAATATCAATTGCACTTTCAGGAGTTACATCTTTTATCTCCGTTCCTTGAGGCAAATCTTTTATATTGGTTATATTATCTGTCAAATCCGGCTTTTCTCCCGGTTTGATAACTTCCGGTTTCGTTATAGGGTCATATTTTTCTGCATCTGTTCTTGTATCTGTAACCGTAATTTCTGTTGATACTTTCTCCGTGGAACCATCCGGATAGATTACCACAACTGTCCCTGTTATTTTTCCCGGTTTACTGGTATCTACAGCATTTTCCCACTGGTACTTTGTATCTTGCGGCAATTCCTCTTTGTTTTTAATGGCCTCTGCTGCACTTACATCTTTTCCCATTTCTACTGTAACAGACTGTCCCTGCGGAGTATATTTTTGAGCGTCGGTCTGTGAAGATGCCGTTTCTTTAATTGTAATTTCCACTGTTACCGTATCTTTAGAACCATCCGGATAAGTTACAAGGATGGTTCCCGGAACTGTTCCCGGCACCGAGGTATCCACTGGGCTCTGCCACTCATAAGAAGTTTCCGGCGGCAATTCATCTTTATTGGCTACAGCGTCTGACGCTGAAGGCTGGTTACCCTTATCCGTGGTAATAGGCTGTCCTTCCGGTTCATATAAATCTGCTGCGCTTCCGTAGCTGACCATTACGGTTACGGTATCCACAGAACCGTCTGCATAGGTAACGGTCACTTCCACCGGCTTATTCTGTCCGGCACCTGGTATTGTTCCTGTGACAAGTATGGACTGAATTTTCTCGGACGGAGCGTTCGTTGTTACTTTGGACAAAACTTCTTTCTCTGTCGCTGGTTCTCCATACGGTTTTTCCAGAATTCCCCCTTCTGCTTCGTATTTTCCCGCATCTGTCCTGCTGTCTGTTACCGTTACTTTTACTTCTATCTCATCCTGGCTTCCATCTGGATAAGTGATGACGACTGTTCCTGTCTTTTCTCCTTCGCTACTGGTGTCTATAGGCGTTTTCCAGTCGTAGTTCGTATTCTTCGGTAAATCTGCTTTATTCGCGATTGCACTCTCGGCTTCTGGATGACTATTTAATTCTGCTTTTATGTCCTGACCTTTTGCTTCGTATTTTTCGGCGTCGCTTCTGCTGTCTGTCACCGTTATTTTCACCTCTACCTCATCCTGGCTTCCGTCCGGATAAGTAACAACGACTGTTCCTGTTTTTTCTCCTTCAGCGCTGGTATCTACAGGTATTTTCCAGTCGTATTGGCTATTTTTCGGTAAATCTCCCTTATTTGCAATCGCACTTTCAGCTTTTGGCTGACTATTTAATTCTGCCTGTATATCCTGACCTTTCGCCTCATATTTCTCGGCGTCTGCAACCGTTACAAACTCTAAAATATCTCCTGCAACAGCATTTTTACCATTTGGACTATATGCAACTAAAATAGCTTTTGTTCCTTCCGGCACTGTATTAGCCTGTATTTCCATACTGAATTTTCCAGCCTCAAGGTCTTCATACGGTATTTTCACAGAAGCATATTCCTTATTTCCAGGGGTTTGTGTTGTCTCATCATATTTCAGCAGTTTCACAATGACACCTCCGGCTTCCGCATTTGTCACCCGCAGCAAACGGTCTGGATTGCTGGGATCTGTAAGGAGCGGCTTAGGAACTGTACCTTCTATAATACTTTTAGTATCTGTGTCATATTTCTTTTTATCCGTCTTTGGTACGGATACCAGATAATCTGATGCCTTCAGAGGACTGGTATTATCCTCCACAAATTCCTTCCCATCCGGAACCCCATCGCCGTCCGTATCTACCATTTTGACATCTGTCCCTATCTCCCATTCCACAAAATCAAAAATACCATCTTTATCTGTGTCATTGGTATCCAAATAAGCATTCGAATAAGAGTTTTCCAACTGCTGAGGCGGCTGTCCCCCGTCCGCTTTCGAGCCTGCTGTGTCCAGATAGTCTGCCTCCATCCAATGGTCAAACAGAACTCTCTCATTCTTTTCCGCAATATAATCATTCATGGCTTTTGCAAATTCAGCCATAGTTACATTTTCTTTCAGCTTATACTCAATCGTATAATTTCTGAATTGTCCAAGTGTTCCCCAGAAAATGTCATTTGTATTGTTTCTGGCTGCAGTTAACTGTGTTCTTGTATCATTTCCTATAATGCTGAGTTCCGGTGTCCGGCTGGTATCTACCAAACCTGTATCATCTATAGATAACTTAAAAGCTTGCCTGTTGTTGGACTTTACCCCTTTCAAATCCGAATTGAAAATTTCAATATTGTTTGTGTCAATATATTTCAGCAGTTCCTCCGGTATCTGTTCTTTGATGTACACAACCCATTGGTAATCTGACTGCAAATAGTTTTCATTTGGTTTAAAGGTATGAATAGATTTTATAGACATACTGTCAGCCTGGAACAGAATTTTTTGCGTCATTCTCCCTGCTGTAAATCCTGTTTTTTTCTCATTTTTTATATGCGAATTATTTTGCAAAATATATCCGCTGCTGACAGATTCTGACGCAATCTTGCCATTTTGTTTTGTCCAAACACTGCTAAAAGATATTTCTTTATCCGCTAAACCCAGACTTTCCAGAGTCTGTCCGTTTTTCAGTGTAATTTTAATTTCATGATTGGTGACAACTCCAATTAAAGCATATCTGGAAATCTTTGTGATTGGCATTTTCCATAATGCACCGTCTGCCTGCTTTTCCAGACTGACATCTCCCAACGTAACTCTGTCAATCTGCTTATAAAAATCATCGTTAGAAAAAGAAAGCATATATTGTCCGGCAAACTCATTATCTTTGTCTGTTCCCCATCCGGTAGAACCAACTGCCCATTTGGTCATGGTCAAAAGAATATTTCCATTCTCATCCACCTTATCATAAACAGTAGCCGCATACCGAAGGTCAGAATCTTCTATTCCAGTGGCTGTATAATGTGTTTCCAAATCTATAGCCTTGTCCCCTGTTGTATAAAATACCCCAGTGTCTGCTGACACAGCCCCCGGCATAAATACTGTAAATCCCAGCAGCACTGAGCATACACCTATACTAAGCTTCCGCAAGGACCAGCGTTGCTTTCCTTCTGCAGGCATACTTCCGTTCCGCTTCCTTTGCCTCTTCATCATATGTTTTCCTCCTTTATCGGTACTTTTCACCTAAAAAAACAGGTGCGACCTCTCTTCGCCCCTATTGTATGTATACAACTGCCTTCTGACTACCCTTTTCCCGAAAACAGACTGCTTTTTACCGAATTTCAACTCTTTATACATAACTTTTTTACTCCGCTTTTAATCACCTCTTATTTTTGTGCATAAAGTTTTTATCATTCATCTGAAAATTCCTCCAATCAAAAAGGCAACTACCGTAACTGATAATTGCCTGTGCTTAAATTTCTGTAAAAGGAAAAGGCAATCAATTTCTTGTTTTTTGAAATCAACTGTCTTTCTCATGTTTACTATTCAATTTTCATAGTGATAAGTGCATCATTCTTTTGTTCCATAACTAGATACAATAAATTTACTCGAGCTTTTTTATAACTAAATTGTAGTTGCTGTCATAGTGCATTCCAAGCTCTCTGCACATTCTATCGTTCACCTTATCTAAGGCTTTCTTATATTCTGCATACTGCGGAGACAGAACCATCAAGTTAGGAATAAATATATCGTTATAACCCTTATCTTGGAACTCTTTCTGCATTTTTTTCTGTGCAACAATCGAGGGATGGTATTTCATTATGCCAGTTTTCATTTTAGCACCTTTCCATACCATTTCTTTCAATCTTTCGTATTCACGTTCACTCATATCACGATAATAAGCTATCATCTCATCTGCGGTTCTTGTTTCTTGAATAATCCCGCCTGCCATCTTCACACCTATTCCCATAAGAAAAGGAACTTTCAATGTAGTTTCATCACAATACTCTAATATATTCCGTAAGGCTTGCTTCTGTTCCGGAGTCCTTAATCTTACATTAAGAAATGGTTTGAAGTGACTTTTGAAATAATCACCCCATTCTTTTCCTGGCAGCAAAGACTCAATCGCATTTTCAACAGTCTGGTAATCAAGCAATTCATTTGCTTTGTCTGCATTACCATCATCTATGAATTGCTTCAAAGCTTCAAGTTCTGACTCTTGTAAAATTTTTTCCTGCAATTTTTCTTGATAAATACGAAGAAGAATGCTTTTGTCGCCACTTTCCAAAAGACTCTGTATGTCTTTAATTCCAATACCGAGCTTTCTATATACTGAAATCTTTTTTAAAATTTCAACATCTTGTACGGAATAGTTGCGATAACCGTTGCTATCTTTATCTACTGACAGCAATCCTTTTTCTTCATAATACTTAACTGCACGCTTTGTCATTCCGACTTCATTTATAATTTCGTTCAATAACATCGGAAACACCTCCTTGTGAGGATAGTATAAATGTGTACGCTACGTACAAGTCAAGAGATTTTCGGAATTTTTTCATTTTTCTCATTCAAACTGCAATTTATTTTTACCTGCATTATATTGTGCTGTTTCACTGCATAGAAAAAGAACTGCCGCATAAACCTCAGGCTCCTACGAACATCCTGATACACGTTTCATGCTGCAGCGCTTTTTTCATTTCATTTTTAATAATTTTCTGTCTTTCTCTCAAAATATGCCTGCGGGTGTGCACATGCAGGACATACTTCCGGTGCTTCATCTCCCATGTGAATATATCCGCAGTTGTTGCATTTCCATCCCAACGGCGCTTCTCCCTTAAATGTTTCTCCCTTTTTCAGAGAATCCAACAACTTGAGGTACCGTTTCTCGTGGGCAGCTTCGATTTCAGCAACTAACTCAAATTTTTCCGCAAGTTCAGCGAATCCTTCTTCTCTGGCTTCTTCTGCCATACGTTTGTACATGCTTGTCCATTCTTCATGCTCACCCTCGGCAGCATCTTTCAGATTCTCTTCCGGAGTATGAATTCCGTGAAATTCCTTAAACCACATTTTTGCATGTTCTTTTTCCTGATTTGCAGTCTCTTCAAAGAGATTTGCCATCTGCACAAATCCTGCTTTTCTGGCAGCTGAGGCATAATATGTATATTTATTGCGTGCCTGTGACTCACCTGCAAAAGCTTCCATAAGGTTCTTTTCTGTTTTTGTTCCTGCGTACTTTGACATACAAGACCTCCTTTATTCATTATACTTATAAGTGTAGCGAACCTCAAAAGAGATGTCAATAGAATTGCTCTCGTAAAAAACGAGCAAGCAGAGTAAAAAGCGGGCAGGTTCAGAAAAAGCTATCGGTAATTTGCTGGGACTTTTTGCAAAAATCTTCCTGAGATATTTCATCCGTAATATACTTTTGGAAAAGATTTCCCATGGCTGTAATATCCCCCATCGTATTGGCTGACAAAGGTCTTTCCTTTAATTCTACATTTTCCACATAATCTCTCAGCACCTCAAATCCAGGAATATCCAATTCTTCTTCGCAAATAATATCTATTCTGGCGGGCAGTCTGCTCATACATTCTGAGTATGCAATACTGCCTTCACGGCTGGCTGCATACTGCAAAAATTTTACCGCATTGTCCTTTCTTTTTGAAGACCGGTTCAGAACATACTGCCAGGCAGCAATATTCGTGGCCTGCCTTGTAAACTGAGGCAGCGGTACAACCTGAATCTGCTCTTTTCCATATGCTCCTGCTCTTTGAAAGGTGTCCATGGCTCCGCTGTACATAAAGATACTGCCATACTTTCCTTCCAAAAACTTCTGTTCCATCTGCTCATACTGATCCGCTGTCCATGCAAGAGAATGCCGATTACTTTCCGCCATTTCGTGAAGAAATGTCAAGGCAGCTTTTGTCTGAGGATTATCCCAGTCATAATAACTGCCTCCAAAAAGCTGAATCATTTCCGATAATTCATTATACACATACGCACTGTCCCAAGCACTCCCATAACCCCAACACTCTTCCCCGAAATCTTTCTTTAAAAGCTGCCGGAAATCTTCTTCTGTACGAATTTCCTCCGTCCCTATAACACTTCGATTTACCCAGAATACCATAATATCCATAAAATAAGGAACGGAATAAATCTTTCCATCCTGCATGGCAATATGCTCCATATAGCTTTGGGGATATGCAGTAAATACCTCCTCGGACATAACCGTTTCATTCAAAGGTTCCAGATACTGCTTATGTTTGAATTCACTTACCATTTCATCATTTACTGTAAAAATATCCACAGAAGCCTCTCCTGCTGCCAAAATAGTGGAAATTTTTGCATGGCGGTTATCTGCATTCTCTGGGCAGGAAAGTACCTCTATTTCCATCTGTAGTTCTTTTTCTGCCCGCCGGATAAATTTCTGAAATTCCGGATTTTCTGCATCAATATGCATAATCGTCAAATCAGCCTGCCTCGATTCTTTCAGAGCTTTCTCTTTTTCCTGTTTCTCTGCCATACAACCCGTAATACCCAAAATACAAACCCCAATTACAAAACCCAACACCCGTCTTTTCAAAAACCTCTCTCCTTATCTGGGCCACCGGTCCTCCTTTTTCATCAGGGGGGCAAAACCCTCATGAGGCTCCGCCTGATACCAGTACGCCACGCTTGCCACATCATCCTGACGCTCAAAAAGTCCTCTATACCCCACACCAATCTGCTGAATGGTTACCTTCAAATTTTCCTCAAAACAAATAGGGTCCTGAATATGCCAACGGTAAAATCCCCGCATAGGCATACAGTCATCATTGTGATAATCGTTGTGAATCACCTCATCATGAGAAGAATAATAGGGATATCCCATATAAGGCGTACAATAGTTCTGCTCCACGGTTTTGCCGTCCACCTGTTTTGCAAAACTCCAGGAACCACCAAAGTAATCCTCTGTTCCTGTTCCGCATATCGTAGGGTATTCCTCATCCCCATCAATATAAAACTTCATTTCTCCTTCGCCCCACCAGTAGCGTTCTAATGTTGTCAAGGCCATATAAGTTCCCACATAATGACCTTTTCCTCTCACATTATCCAAAATCACATAATCTTTTTGAAGCTCCGTAATTTTTTGTCTTCTCCACTGTGCATGAAAATAAGCAATATCTTCTGGTAAAGGGTCATCCCAAAGGCAGTAATCTATCTGGTAGAAAAATGCCGGTATCGGATTCACATGCTGATTTTCCAATGTAATTCTGGCTTTCTTTTTAAACGGCATTTGAAAATAACTGTTCAGTCCCCTGCTTGGAACTGCCGCAATAGGAAGTGAATTTACAATACACTCCCTGCCAAAGCCACAGCAGAAAAAATCTCCCAGAGGGCTTTCCACAGAGGGTTCCTCTTCATCATCCCAATACATACGCAGCACTAAATCCCTTAAAACAAAGCAGTCCGCTTCTGTAGTTTTATTGGTCACAGTAATCCATATATGATTGATGGTTCCCGGCCCTTCGATTTCTGCCAATGTCACAGTCTCGCCGCTTGGTATATCCCGCAGGCACGGGCTGCCTTTCCTTGACGGTCCCAGGGTGCTCGCCGCCATTCCCCCTTTGCCTTTTTCTCCTGTAGGATTCTCTGCATTAATGGCACGGCTTTTTCTGTGCTTCGCCAACGCCAGAGTTCCCAGGCTTCCTCCTAAATCATAATTCATCTTATTTTCCTCCTGTCTGTTTCTCCTGCTTTAAGCCTTTACGCCGCCTGCCATAATTCCATCCATAATCTGTTTCTCAAAAATTGCTACAAAAATAATAATAGGAAGCAAAATAATCCACCCCATAGCGCTGACCAAATCCCACGGCACTCCATACATATTATCTCTCAGAGGAAGCTGTACAATAGCAACGGACAATACCTGAATATCATTAGAGTAGTATAACGGCGTAAAGAAATTGTTCAGGCAGGTAATAAAATTAATAATACACACAGTTGCAATAGCCGGTTTCATAAGCGGTAAAACTATTTTGAATAATCTCTGCACAAAGTTTGCTCCGTCAATAGATGCAGCTTCTTCCAAAGACACCGGAATCTCTGCAGCAAAATTTTTCAGAATCAACACAGTAAACGGAATAACCGCACTGATGTACAAAATAATCAGCCCCTGATATGTATCGTAAAGCCCCACAGCCCTCATAAATTCATAAAGAGGTCTTGCAGTTACTACCTCAGGAATCAGCATCGTGGCAATAATAAATGCAAATGCAATACTAATTCCTCTGGTTTGAAACCTCGAAAATGCATAGGCAGCCATAGCGCATAAAACTGTGCTTACTATAATTGTAACACCAACTATCAATACTGTGTTCCCTATTTTTTCTAAAAGACCTACATTTTCCATTAAAAATTTATAGCTTTCCAGCGTTGGATGATCTGGTATATAATCAATGGGAGTTTTAAACAATTCCCCCGGCGGCGTAATAGATGAAACAAAAATCCAAAGCACGGGGAAAAGGATTAAAAACGCTACCGCTGCAAACAATACCCACCTGCCTGCAGCAATCAATATGCGGTACACTCTATACTTTCCTGTATCCTTCATAATGCACTCTCCTCTAATCCGACAATTTATTCATAATTTTAATATTGATAAAGCTGAAAACAGCCATTACAAGAAACAGCATAACCGCCAGCGTTGCCGCATAACCCACGTTCAGGTTGGTAAAGGCCTCTGTCGTAATTCTATATGCAATAAGCGACGTGTCCTCACCCGGCCCTCCTGAAGTCATGGCGTATACCAAATCAAAAGTTGTCAGACGCCAGAGTGTAAACGGAATGCAGAGCGTAATTACGTTTCTGGTAATTAGAGGCAAAGTAATCCGAAAAAAGCTCTGAATACCATTGGCCCCGTCTACTTTTGCCGCCTCGTAAATATCACCGGAAATAAACTGTAATCCCGACAGCACCAAAATGGCAAAAAACGGAAGATCTTTCCACAAATCCATGGCAATAACCGCTGCTCTGGCTGAACCTGTGTTAATCAGCCAGTTATACTGGAAATCTGCCACAAAGCGCCGAATGAAATCATTTACCAATCCATAATCATTGTTAAATCCCCATTTTGCAGCCATACCAATAACAACCGCCGGCATAGCCCAGGGAATTAGCACAATGGTTCGTAAAAATCTTCTCCCTCTAAACTTCATGTTCAGAATCAGGGCCAATCCAACTCCCAGAATCACATGGAAAATCATGGATATCACAACAAACATCACCGTAAACGTCACAGAAGTTTGTACTTTCTCATCCCGAAATACATTGACATAATTAGCCAGTCCTACAAATTGATTCACCCCTGTCAGAACCTTAATATCAAATAAACTATTCTTTAGGGTCACACAAATAGGATACAAAGTTGTAAATCCGCGAATAAGCACAACCGGAAGAATCAGAATCCAGGGAATCCATTTCATTGTTTTTTTACTGATAGTCACTTTTCCTCTCCTCCGTTCTCTTTGGCTCTATTCGCTGTATTTTTCTACCAGTTTCTGTGCTTTTCCACAAAATTCATCCACACTGATTTCGTCTTTCATGCAAGACTGGAAAATAGTTCCCATATCCGTAATGAATTCCATTGTCTGAGGCAGCATAGGACGTCCGGAAACTTTACACTCAGAAGCATAACGTGCATACATCTCTTTGGCAGGGTCTGTATCCGGAACAACCTTTTCTGCCACATCTGCTCTTGCAGGATATCGGTCAAACGCCTCATAGGATGCTTTCATACCACCCTCATCTGCCATATACTGCAGGAATTTAACAGCTGCCTCTTTATTTTGGGAAGCAGAATTTAATACATAATTCCAAGAATCTGTAAAAATAACCCTTTCCCCTGTTTCACTGAAATCAGGCACCATTGCCATGTGAATCTTATCTGACCCCAGCATATCTGCTTTTTCATAATCAGTTCCCAGGCCCCACATAAACCAGCTTCCATACTTTCCGTCATTTGCTTTAGGGTTCATCTGTTCATATTTGTCTGCAATCTGTTCAATAGCCGTCTGTTTATTTTCTACCATGTCATGAAGGAACTGAATAGCTTCCTTATTTTCCTCTTTTGTCCAATTAAAATAATCTCCGCCAAACATATTGACAAACTGAGCAATTTCATTAAAAACATAAGTTTTTTCCCAGGAACCACCATATCCGTATCTTCCATCCTTGGATACTGCTTGCATATATTTCATAAAATCTTCCTTTGTATTGATTTGTGCAATTCCCACTTCGTCCATGATTTCCTGATTAACCCAAAAAGCCAGATACCCTGTATACCCAGGAACCCCCACAATATTTCCTTCCTTGTCAGTAATCATATCTTCCAGATAACCTTGAGCAAACTGGTCTCGGATATCTTCCGTCATAACGGTATCGTTCAGACCTTCCAGCCATCCGGAATTCTTAAATGCTGCACTCATTTCATCATTAATTTCAATAATATCCACCGAGGAGTCACCCGTAGACAAAATAGTCGTAATTTTTTGTTGTCTGGTATCCGAATCTGTAGGCGCTGCAATTACATTAATATTCAGACCTGTTGCACCTTCTACGTCTTCCAGCCATGTATCAAAGTCCGGGTCTGTCGTATTAATACTATATAGCGTCAAATCGTAATCTTCTTTGTTTTTGCTCTCTTCTCCCTCTTTCTCTGAAGAGCTGCTGGAACCTCCACAGCCTGCTAGCATGCTGACTGCCATTGCACTTATAAGAAATAAACTTACAATTTTTTTCTTCATATTCTCTTTCCTCCTGGCTTTTCGCCACCGTTTTTGATAAATTTAGAATAGCAAATCTGCCGCTTCTTCAAAATACAATATCTTTTGATTCATTTATATTATTTTTATCTTTATTGCACCTCTATTTTTTCTCATTTATAATACAAACTATAAACCGGAAGAAGAAAGAGGTCACATTATGAAAAACATTCCCCACCATTTTAAAATTTATTTTTCACATTTTCGGACAAAACTGCTGTGCGCTTTCCTACTTTGCACCTTGATTCCACTGTGCATTATTGGCGCTATTTCCTATAAAGTCTCTCATACCATTGCCAGAGACAAAATTCTGGCTTCCACTGTTTCCTCTGATGAACAGCTAAACATACAGTTTCAGGAGCGTTTTCTGCAAATGGAAAATACCGCAGATTCTCTTCAGTATGATATGTATAATTTGATGAATACCAATGTTTCAAAGACTGATTTACAAGTTCTTACTGAAACCCGCAATCATCTTTCTTTATTTAAAAATACTTTCAATCTGCACTACATTCAGGTTTTTCTTCCAAAAGAACACATCGGTTCAGAAGAAAACCTTTATTTCTTCCCAATAGAAGATTTAGAAAACTTCCGTATTCCTAAAAAAAGTCTGGAAAATCCCGGAACTTCTTCCATCTGGTTCTATCAGCCTGATTTATCTGTTCCTTTTTTGATTTCCGAATCTAAAGAGCCAACAAATACCATAGCCCTTTGCCGGATTTTAAAAAATCCTCAGACACAGGTCATAGAATACGCTTATATCCTTTTTCTGAATACTGCCGAGTTCTCCCAACCCCTCCTGGAATCCTTCCCCGACAAGAGTATTTCCAGCTATCTTGTCACAGATACCGGTGAAATTATTGCTGGCAATAACCAGAATTTGAGTATAGCATTGTCTTCTCAGGATATAAATTTTATGAAAAAACACCAAAATTCTACTGTAAAAAAGGGGGCTGTAACCTGCCATATCTCCAAATTGGAAAATGGCTGGTATCATATTACGGAAATTCCGGATTCCTACATCAATCAGAATATTCAGATATTAATAAAATCCATACTCATCACCTTACTGATTTCTCTGCCTGTCACTGTTCTGATTATTGTGCTGATTTCTCGGAACCTGACCGAAAAAATCAGAGTATTGTCTCAGGCTATGGAAGATTTTCAGTTGGATACGCCCACAATTGCCCTTCCCTGGCTGACAAGCCCTGACAGACATCCGGAAACCTTTGATGAAATTGACAAGTTAGGACTGACATTCCTAAAGCTGCAAGCCTCTTTAAACCAAAACCTGCAGTCTATTCTGGATTTATCTCTGGCGGAAGAACGTTTGAAATATCAGCTTCTTCAATCACAGATTAATCCCCATTTTCTTTACAATATTTTAGGTTCTATACAAACTTGTCAGTCTCTTGGAAAATTGGATACTGCCAGTCAGATGCTGACAAATCTTACCCGGTTTTACCGTATGACTCTTCGGAAATCCGGAGATTTAATTTCTATAAAAGATGAGTTAGAAATTGCCCGTCTGTATCTGGAAATGGAAAAGCTATGCCACAAGAACACTCTGACCTGGGATATTTCTATGGAAGATGGAATTGAAAATTTCCTTATCTGCAAATTTACCTTACAGCCTTTTCTGGAAAACAGCATTGTTCACGGCTTTTCCCAAAGAACGCCTCATATCCACATCAGGATTGAACTTTGTTATGGAGAAGATACCGTACAAATCCGTATTACAGATAACGGAAAAGGCATTGCGGAAAAACAACTCTGTGAACTAAAGAAAACTCTAAAAGAAAAGATTATAAATTACGAAAAACACTTTGGTATGGGCAATGTCAATAAACGAATTTGCAACCCCTATTTTGGCAATGGACACATTAATATTGAAAGCCGTCTGTACCATGGAACCTGTATTTTTATAGAATTCGACCAACTGGAGGATTGTAATGAAAAAAGTTATGATTGTTGATGATAATTATCTCAACGCAGAAGGTATTGAGAAAAACATAGACTGGAAAGCATTGGATGCAGAAGTTTCATCCGTCAAATATGACAGCCGTTCTGCACTTGACGCAATGAGAGAAAATCCCGTAGATTTAATTATATCAGATATAGAAATGCCGGATTTAGATGGAATTTCCATGAGCAAACTTGCCCTTTCCTTAAATCCTCTGGTTAAAATTATTCTTGTCAGCGCTTATGATAAGTTTGAATATGCCAGACGTGCCATACGTCTGGGTATTTTTGATTATATTGAAAAACCTCTGGACTACGCTTACCTGACAGAAAAGATTCAGAATGCTTTTCAGGAAATTGAGCGTACACAAAAAAATACAGATCTGGTAAATGCCAGCCGTCCCCTTATGACGGAAAAATTTTTTAATGATTTACTTCATTATCCAGGTGAAAATCCTGCAGCCCATTTAAAACAATATCTGCAATATCTGGATTTGCAGTTTGACTACGATTTTTTCTGTGTTATGATTCTGGAAACTGAAAAAGTAACAGAAAAAGACACCTCAGGGCTGACGGATACGGATTCCGATTTTTCGCGTTATCAGATAGAGCTTTTAAATGTTCTTGATTTGTTAAAAGAAAAACTAAATATTTTTAACGGCACTTTTTATCTGAAGGGGTTTCAGGATATTGTCTGTATTATCGGACAAGACACCGGACACAGTATCCCTTTTCTGCAATCCGTACACAGGCAGGCAGAGGCCATTACAGATCAGTACCAGAATCATATGCTTTCCCTCAACATAGGCATTGGAAACATTGTAAACAGTTTGTGGAAACTCCCTGTTTCCTTCGCCAGCGCCTCACATGCCTTGAAATACCGCTTTTTCTTTCCACAGAAAAATATCTTTGATGCCAAAGAAGCACTGGGAAAAGAGTTTAGCCTGCTGTCTTTTTCTGAAAACACCGAAGAGGAACTCATACGCCTTATCTGTTCCAAGGATATTACAGCCATCCGCTCCTGGCTGGCTGATTATTTTCAAAGACTTCTTAGTGAAATTCAAGACAAAAATCTGGTATTTGTTCGTATTTACTCTCTGCTGGGAAAAATACTGAAATTCTTATACGAAATGAATCTGGATACGGATGATTTAGAAAAAGAAATCATACAAATTTACACCCACTTTGATTCTTTCCATACTTACAAGCAATTTGCTGACTGGATGACAACTCTGTGTTCTCAGGTTTGTCAGAAGCTTGATACCTCCCTGCAGAGCTATCATAATCAAGTATATAACGTTGCTTTGAGTTATATCAAACAGAACTTTGAAAACAGCAGCCTATGTCTCAATGACATTGCCCACCATGCCAACATCAGTCCCGCTTATTTAAGTTCTCTTTTCAAAAAAGTTTCCGGGCAAAGTATCAGCGACACCATTTCGGGACTTCGTATGGAAAGCGCCTGCCATTATCTGGCCTCGGGAAATCTTTCGTTGAAAGAAATCAGCCTAAAATGCGGTTATGCGAACCAGTATTATTTCAGCAACAGCTTTAAGAAAAAACTGGGAATATCACCTTCCGCATATCGGGAGACGCATCAGACCTCCTGATACATCTAAAACACTGCATTTTCAGCTTTAAACTGCGCTGCCGACAGCATAAACAACCATAAACCTATTGTTATCTGGAAAAAGACAGGGGAAGAAGTTCTTCCCCCTAAAGTCTATGCTCTCTTTTTCCTTTTCTTTCCCGTCTTTTTTACAGGTGTTCCTGCTTCCTCACCCTGCGCCTTTTCACTGTGTCTCTTGAGCCGTCTCTTCTTCCGCAGCTCTTCCTTTTTCTGCCGAATCAAATCCGCCTCTTCTTCCTCTATCTGTTTCAGAGTCCTGACCACATAATATTTCCCCTCATCTGTCTTTTTTATCCTGGCCTTTCCTTTAAAGTACCCATGCTCCGGACAATAAGCCAGGCAGAGATGGGATTTGGGATTCAGGGAAAACCAGCGTATTTTCTTTCTGGCTGTCTGACCACAGAGAAAGCACTTTGTTTTCGTTACTTCCCGGTCCTCCATCGCTTCTTCTTTTGAATAAAACTCTCTGGAAATATACTTAGAATAATTTTCAAAAACCCGATAAATTTCTTCGCCTCTGGCTTTTGGGTTCTGATAGCAGTCAATAGAATAATGTTCCTGTACAAAAGCTTCGGGAATCTTCTGCAGGATTTCGGCAGTGTAATAGGCATCATTCAGTGCTCTGTGAAATTCCCCCTCTTTTCCCATACACAGGAAATCTATGGCATATTCCAGAGACCTGGAAGTTTTTTCTCCTTCGTAAAACAATCCAAACAATTTCTGCACATCATAATAGAAAACAGGTCCTTTTAAAAGATTTATCATTCGGTAATACTTCAGATTGCGCTGCAATTCAACCAAATCCGAACATCCCCATGTACAAAATTTCACGTCAGATCCGCACCATTTCATAAACTGCTTTGCCGCTTTGGCAAAAGGCATACCCTTTTCCAGTGTTGCTACATCAATATCCAAAATCTCTTTTGTGCGAAAATGCAGCTTTCGATAAACACAGGGTTTTACAATCTGCTGAAAAGAATCTACAATTTCCCGCTTTTCATTCAGTTTCACCGCACCTATCTCGATAATCTCAAAAGGCAGTTTCTTATTCTCTCTTCCCTTTCCATAAGGACATTGATTCCACTCTAAGTCCAAAACAATATAATTCATACCAGCACCTTTCTTTCGGAATCATCATTTGTGCAGAATCATTCTAGCAAAATATCCTATACAAGTCAATGCGGCTCCATTGAGAAAAGATGCCGGACACAGCGCTTACAGCCCTTTTCTGTCCGACATCTTTTGCATTTTCCCTTATTCTACTGTCACACTTTTTGCCAGATTTCTGGGCTTATCCACATCCAGTCCCTTGGCCACTGAGATATAATACGCCAAAAGCTGCAGAGGAATCACCGCCAGACTGGTGGTAAAAGTGTCTTTTGTTTTAGGCACATACACGGTAAAATCCGCAATATCTTCCATTGTATAATTTCCGTAAGAAGTCAATCCCAATACTGACGCTCCACGACTGCGCACCTCTACCAGATTGCTGATTTCCTTTTCAAATAATGCAGGCTGTGTAGCTGCTCCAATGACCAGAACGCCTTCTTCAATAAGCGAAATCGTACCGTGTTTCAATTCTCCTGCTGCATAAGCCTCAGAATGGATATAGGAAATTTCCTTCAGTTTCAAAGAACCCTCCAGAGAAATGGCATAGTCCAATCCTCTTCCGATGAAAAATACATCTCTTGCATGGGAATATTTATTTGCCAGCCACTGAATTCTTTCCTTTTCATCCAGAATCCGCTGAATTTTCTCGGGAAGTTTTCCCAATTCCTGAATATACTCTTTATATTCTTTGTCCTTAATCGTGCCTCTCACTTTTCCGAAAAGCAGACCAATCAGATATACCGCTGCCAACTGTGTGCTGTAGGCTTTCGTTGTTGCCACGGAAATCTCCGGCCCTGCCCAGGTATAGAACACACTGTCCGCTTCTCTGGCAATAGAACTTCCCACTACATTTACAATTCCCAGTACCTTATAACCTTTTTTCTTAGATTCTCTTAAAGCCGCCAGAGAATCTGCCGTCTCACCGGACTGGCTCACCACAATGACCAGAGTGTTTTCTGTCAGAAGCGGATTTCTATACCGGAATTCAGACGCCAAGTCCACATCTACCGGAATCTGAGCCAATTCCTCCAGCACATACTTCGCGCATACACACACATGATAAGCAGAACCGCAGGCCACCATCTGAATACGGCTCACATTCTTAATATCCTCATCTGTCATTTCCAGTTCATCAATCACAATTTTCCCATTTTTAATTCTGGGGCTGATGGTATCTGCCACTGCTTTTGGCTGTTCGTAGATTTCCTTCAGCATAAAGTGTTCAAACCCTTCTTTTTCAGCCGCTTTCGCGTCCCACTCTACAGTTTTGAATTCTTTCTGCAGTTCTTCCTGGTCTACATCATAAAAACGAATGCTGTCTGCTGTAATTTCTGCAATTTCTCTGTCATCAATATAACATACCGTCTTTGTATACTTCAAAATTGCAGGAACATCCGACGCAATAAAATTTCCCTGGGCAGATTTTCCGATAATCAGAGGACTGTCTTTTCTCACTGCATACATCACACCCGGATTTTCCTGAAACAGAATTCCCAGGGCATAAGAACCTCTCACCCTTCCCAGCACTTTTGTGATGGCTTCCAGGGGATTTCCTTTGTAATAGTAATCCAGCAGATGTGCAATGACTTCTGTATCTGTCTCAGATAGAAATTCATATCCCTTTTTCTGCAAATATTCTTTGATTTCCTTGTAATTTTCAATAATGCCATTGTGTACCACTGCAATTTTTCTGTCTTTTGATACATGCGGGTGTGCATTCACCACAGAGGGTTCTCCATGAGTTGCCCACCGGGTATGGCCGATTCCGCAGCAGCCCTTTACTGCTCTTCCATTATCCGTCATTTCACGAAGAGCCTGCAAACGGCCTTTCGCTTTGATAACTTCGATTTCTTTGTTCTCCTGACTGTCATCCAGCACTGCAATACCGGCAGAGTCATAGCCCCTGTATTCCAGTTTTGAAAGTCCGTCTATTAAAATAGACGCTGCATTTTCCTTTCCCACATATCCAACGATTCCACACATATTTTATGCCTCCTGATGTCCCTGTTTTATAATAACGTCTACGATTTCCTGCACATGCCTTTCACATTCTGCTTTTTCTGCTGCCTCTGCCATAACGCGGATAACCGGCTCTGTGCCGCTTTCCCCCACCAGGATTCTTCCGCTGTCTCCCAGCTTTTCTTCTGCTGCTTTCACCGCTGCCTGTACAGCCGGGTCTTCCTGCGCTGCTTTCTTATTTTTTACTCTCACATTTACCAGCACCTGGGGATATACCTTCATGGGCGCTGCCAGCTGAGAAAGCGTCTGGTCTTTGGCCAGCATAACCTCCATCAGCTTGATTGCTGTGAGAATTCCGTCTCCGGTAGTCGCATATTTACGGAAGATAATATGTCCGGACTGTTCGCCGCCAATGCGGTATCCGTTGTCTGACATACTTTCATATACATACTTATCTCCTACTGCTGTTTTTTCATATGCCACGTCAATCTCATCCAAAGCCTTATAAAGACCGAAATTAGACATAACCGTAGTAACGACTTTATTTCCTGTCAGCTTCCCTCTTTCTTTGAGATAACGGCCATAAATATAGATAATGGCGTCTCCATCCACCAGCTTACCGTTTTCATCCACAGCAAGACAGCGATCTGCATCTCCGTCAAAAGCAAATCCCACATCTAAATGATTCTCTATTACGAATTTCTGCAGTTCTTCTATATGAGTAGACCCGCAGTTTTCATTGATATTATTTCCGTCGGGATGATTATTTATCACATAAGTCTCAGCGCCCAAAGCATCGAATACCTGCTTAGCCAGCATCCAGGCACTTCCATTTGCACAATCCAGCCCTACTTTCTTTCCGCTGTAAGATTTCACAGCAAGGGAAATCAGATAATTCATATATTTGCTGCGTCCTTGGGAATAGTCCACAGTGCAGCCGATTTTTTCTTTATATGCAAAAGGAATCTCACCGGAAATACCATCCATATAAGCTTCCACTTTCAGAAGAGTTTCCTCGTCCATCTTCTCACCAGCCGCGTTAATCAGCTTGATACCATTGTCATAATACGGATTATGACTTGCAGAAATCATCACTCCACAGTCAAAATCTTCGGTTCTGACAACATAAGCCACAGAAGGAGTCGTTGTTACATGCAGCAAACACGCATCTGCCCCTGAAGCAGTAATTCCGGATGCCAATGCATATTCAAACATGTAGGAGGACAGTCTGGTATCTTTTCCTATCAATATCCTGCACTTTTCATCCGGCTGCTTTTTTCTGCCATAATACCAGCCCAGAAAGCGTCCAATCTGATATGCATGATTTACAGTTAAGTCCACATTCGCTTCTCCTCGGAAACCGTCTGTTCCAAAATATTTTGCCATAACAAACTCCTTTGTACAATCGTTCTTTTTTTTTACACTTTTCGTTTAATTATACCAGATTTCCTTCTGTTTTTTAAGATTTTCTTTTTTATTTTCTTATTTTTTTCATACCGTACAAAAAAGTTTCCCTTTTCCCCTGTTTTTTATTATAATATTTACGATAAGTAAGAAATGGAGGAACTCTCAATGAAGCTTCCCGGCTACTATACCTCCGGTCAGTTTGCCAAAATGGCAAACATCTCTGTCCGGACTGTGCGTTTTTATGATAAACAGAATATATTGAAACCCTCTTATGTGTCTTCCTCTGGTTCCCGTTTTTATACTGACCGGGACTTCGCCCGCCTGCAGCAGATTTTACTGTTAAAATATCTGGGATTTTCTCTTGATGATATTAAAGAAATGACCATTAACGATACGGATTATCATTTTATGCTGAATTCTCTGAACCTGCAGCAAAAGCTGATTAAAGACCGTATAGAACAGCTTCAAATGGTGGAAAAAGCCATACAGGATACCACAGAAGAAATCCGCAGCAACCATGCTGTCAACTGGAGTCATATGCTGAATCTGATTCATCTTACTAATATGGAAAAAAGTATGAAAAGCCAGTATCAAAATTCCAGCAATATTTCTGCCAGAATTCATCTTCACAGCCTTTATTCCAAAAACAAACAGGGATGGTTTCCCTGGCTGTTTGAGCAGTGTGAAATCACTGAAAATATGAACATTCTGGAAATCGGATGTGGAAGCGGTGCCCTGTGGAAAGAAAGTCTCGCCCGGATTCCCAATCCTGTTTCCATCACTCTTTCTGATATTTCCCGGGGAATGCTGCGCGATACTCAGAGAGAAATCGGCACAAAGGATTCCCGCTTTTCTTTCCGGGCTTTTGACTGCCATAAAATTCCCTATCCAGATGAGCAGTTCGACCTTGTAATTGCCAATCATGTACTATTTTACTGTGACATTCCCCAGGTCTGCAGAGAAGTGTCCAGAGTTTTAAAACCTCAGGGACGCTTTCTGTGCAGTGCCTACGGAATGAATCACATGGCAGAAATCAGCCAGCTTGTACAGGAGTTTGACAGCCGTATTATTCTGTCTGCAGAAAAACTCTATGAAAAATTCGGAAAAGAAAACGGCGCTGCCCTCCTGTCCCCTTATTTCCAGGAAATTCAATGGCATTTATATGAAGACAGCCTCTTTGTGGATACACCGGAGCCTATTATTGAATATATTCTCTCCTGTCACGGAAACCAGAACCAATATCTGCTGGACCGCTATAAGGAATTCCGTTCTTATGTATCGAAAAAAACTTCTTCGGGATTTTTCATAACAAAAGAAGCCGGTGTATTTCTCTGCAGAAAAGCCTGAATGGTTCCATAATAGGTCTCCGGGTCCTTATCCTGGGACTGGGCATGTCCTGCACCTTCCACGATCAAAAGTTCTTTGGTGCAGGCAGCCGCTTCATAAAGCTGCTTTGCCATGCCAACGTCTATCATCTTATCCTCATCTCCGTGAATGAACAGAGTGGGGACGTGGCTTTTCTTTACTGCCTCAAGGGCAGACGCTTTCTTTAAATCATAACCTCCGCGAAGCTGAAGCATGAGATTTGCTGTGTCCAGCAGAGGAAAGGCAGGAAGATGAAACCACTCTTTCATCTTCTGGCGGAACATTTCATACGCATCCGTATAGGCGCAGTCGGAAATCACCGCCTTTACGTTATCCGGCAGGGACTTTTCTCCTGTAAGCATCAGAGCGGCGGCTGCTCCCATGGACTGCCCGTGAATGACAATTTCCGCTGATGGGTCTTTTTCCAGAATATACTGTATCCACATCAGATTATCTTTTCTGTCTGTCCATCCCATTCCGATAAAATCCCCTTCACTCTCCCCCTGACACCTCATGTCCGGCATCAGTACATGAAAATCATTTTGGTTGTACCAGGCTGCGAAAGGGTACATCTCCTCTTTCCAGCCTGTATACCCATGGAGAATCAATGCCCATTGATGACTGTCCGAAGAAGCATAAATTTCCTGTGCAACCAGCTTATAACCATCTTCGGAAGTTTTCGTCACTTTCTCTCCTCTGGCACTTTCCGCCCATTTTTCAGTTTCTTCCCAAGCCTTCTCTTTTTGCTGTTCTATATCATCCGTCTGTACCAACGCTTCCATGCTGTCTTCTGTGATTCTGGAAAAAGCGTCCAGTTTCTCCATGGTCGATGGCACCAGAGCCGCACTTACCAGAAAATTAGCTGCTGCCAGATAAATGAGGAAAAGCAATACAACTGCTGCAATTCCTATGCGCTTCCAGTGCTTCTTTTTCATCTTCTGTCACCTCTCATGCATTTTCTGCTGCTTATTTTAAATGCCAGATTTCTTCATTGTACTGTTTAATCGTCCTGTCTGAAGAGAAAAATCCCGCCTTTGCAATATTCATCAGCACCTTCTCATTCCATTCCTTCTGATTTTCGTAGTCTGCATATACCTGTTCTTTCGTCCGGATATATTCTCTGGTATCCAGAAGTGTCATAAACCAGTCTTTTCCAACCAGTTCTTTATGAAGACGAGTAAGACTCTTTTCATCTCCGATTTCCAACAGTTCATCGCCTGTAATAAAATCTACCAGTGTATGAATCATCTTATCCTGGCCGTAAATATCCTTTGCACAGTATCCCTCACTGGCATATAAGTCAATGACCTCCTGTGGTTTTTTACCAAAAATGTAAATATTTTCTTCTCCCACCAGGTCTCTGATTTCTACATTTGCACCATCTTCCGTTCCCAAAGTCAGCGCACCGTTCAGCATAAATTTCATATTTCCTGTACCGGAAGCTTCTTTTGACGCCAGGGAAATCTGTTCTGAAATATCAGCTGCTGGAATTACCTTTGCCGCTTTGGAAACATTATAATTTTCAATCATCAGCACACGGAAATACGGACGCACATCCGGATCCTTCTCAATGAGCTCCTGCAGACACAGAATCAAATGAATAATATCCTTTGCAATCACATAAGCTGGCGCTGCTTTTGCTCCGAAAATCATGGTAATCGGACGCTTCGGCTTATTCCCGGCTTTGATATCCAGATATTTGTAAATCGCATACAAGGCATTCATCTGCTGCCGTTTATATTCATGAAGACGTTTCACCTGCACATCGATAATGGAATTTTCATCTAACTCTATATCCTGTGTTTCCTTCATAAATTTCTTGAATTCCAGTTTTTTCTCCAGCTTAATTTCAGCCAGCTTCTGCAATACATTTTCATCCCCTTTGAAGGCCAAAAGCTTTTCCAGTTCAGCAGCATCTTTTTTGAACCCGCTCCCAATCAGAGTTTCCAAGTAAGCGCTAAGCTGTCTATTGCAGTGAAGAAGCCAGCGGCGGAAGGTAATACCATTCGTCTTATTGTTAAACTTTTCAGGATAAATATCGTAAAAATTCTTTAATTCGGATTCTTTCAGGATTTCTGTATGAAGGGCTGCCACACCATTGACAGAAAATCCATAGTGAATATCCATGTGTGCCATATGCACTCTTTCGTCTTTGTCTATGATATATACCGATTCGTCTTCATACCTGCTTCTTACTCTTTTGTCCAATTCCTGAATCACCGGTACTAGGTGCGGAACTACTTCCTCCAGATACTCCATAGGCCATTTTTCCAGCGCTTCTGCCAGAATTGTATGGTTGGTATACGCACAGGTTCTGCTTACCGTATCAATGGCCTCATCCATGGAAAATCCTCTCTCTTTAAGCAGACGAATCAATTCAGGAATCACCATAGACGGATGTGTGTCATTAATCTGAATCACTACATGTTCGTGAAGTTTATGCAAATCATATCCCTTCTGCTCGCATTCCCGCAAAATCAGCTGTGCGCCGCTGCTTACCATAAAGTACTGCTGATAAATACGCAGTTTACGGCCTGCATCATCCGAATCATCCGGGTACAGAAACAGGGTAAGATTTTTACGGATTTCCTCTTTGTCAAAATCAATACTGTCCTCAGAAACAATACTTTCATCCACAGATTTCACGTCAAACAGATGCAGTCTTCCACACCCGGATTCATATCCCGGAACAGCAATATCATACAATACAGATTCCACTTCAAAGTCTTTAAACTGCACTTGAAAGCTTTCCGGCTGCCGCATAAGCCAGCTTTCTTTTGTAATCCAGGGATTCTTCACCTCTTTCTGCTTATGATTCCGGAATTTCTGCCGAAACAGTCCGAAATGGTAATTCAGACCAATACCGTCCCCCGGCAGCCCCAGGGTAGCAATGGAATCCAGAAAACAGGCAGCCAGTCTTCCCAGTCCCCCGTTTCCAAGAGAGGGTTCCTGTTCCAGTTCTTCTATATCGCATAATTCATATCCATGTTTCTTCAATATCTGTTCCGCCTCTTCATATAGTCCAAGATTAATCAGATTATTTGATAAAAGCTTGCCAATCAGAAACTCTGCGGAAATATAATATAATTTCTTATTTCCTGTATTGGCAGGGAGTTTTTCTGCTGCTTCCCTGGTAAATATGAGCAGCGCCTCAAAGAGCTCCTCCTTAGTACAGTTATCTAAATTTTTTTGAAATTTTTCTTCAAGTAAGGCTTCTAATTTTTTTTCCACGTCTTTTCTCCTCGCTGTGTTATTTTTCACGTTTCATTGTTCCATTTGAACTCTGCTTTTCTTTGTCTGCAGGGGGAATGGTAGATTCTCTTTCTACCAGTTCTCCTTCAAAAATTAACTGTCTGGGCTTCTCTTTCCCATTTATCATATCAAAAAGCAAATCCGCCGTAGCCTTTGCTATTTGTTCCACCGGCTGGCGTATGGTGGTAATACTGGGTATATAAAATTCCCCGGTATCCATACCGTCAAATCCTGCCACAGAGCACTGCCCCGGAACCGAAATTCCTGCCTCTTTCAAAGCTCTGCAGGCTCCAATCGCCATCGTATCTGACGTCGCATACAAAGCCGTAAACTCTGTATCCATTAAAAGCTGCCTGGTCAGCTTATAGCCGGAACGGAAAGAATATCTGTCCTCCTCTGCGTCCATATAACTCACCAGCTTCTCAGAATACGGAATCCCATAATCTCTTAATGCCTTCTGATACCCCAAAAGACGCAGCTTTCCAATACTCTTATCCTCTTTTGGTGCAGTCAGAATGGCAATTTTTTTGTGTCCCAGATGGATCAGATATTCTGTCATCTTATAACTTTCTTTAAAGTCATCTACCGAAACAGCCGCATATTTTTTGTCTTCCATATCTGAGGTACGAATCGTACTCAGCACATAAGGCACCTCCAACTGCTCCATTTTCTCCTTTGGGTGGGAAAAGTTTCCTCCTAAAAAGACCAGTCCCCGCAGTTTTTTCTCTTTGGTAATGTGCAGGGCAATATCCAGTTCATCTTCCTGCTCCTCTACATGCTGCAGGATACAGCTGTAATTCATGTACTGACATTCTCTCTCCAGCCCGCTGACCAAATCACTGAAAAAGGTATTTCCTATGCCCTTGACCAGCACAGCAATGGCTTTGGTATCGGTACGCTTCAGATTTCGTGCACTGTTATTGGGCACATAGTTCGATTGGGCAATGGTTTTTAAAATTTTTTCCTTTGTTTCCGGATTGATATCCGGATGATTGTTCATAGCACGGGATACTGTGCTGACACCAACCCCGCATTTCTTTGCTATGTCTTTTATCGTCATGTTTCCCATTACGGTATTTTCCTCCCATTTCCCCTTACGAGAGTCTTCCGTAAAGTTTTGTCATATCGTACATCTTTTCCAGAACCTCATCTGTAAGTTCTCCGGGCCGCAGTCGCCATTTCCAGTTTGTTCCCAGAGTGGAGGGTTTGTTGATTCTGGCCTCGCTGCCCAGACACAGATAATCCTGAATCGGAATCACCGCCAGATTCGCTACAGATGCCATTGCAAGCCGAATAAAATCCCATGGCAAATCTTTTTTCTCTTTATCTGCATAATTCATATATTTTTGTGCAAAGGCTCTGTCCTTGGGAGACATTTCATCCAGCCAGCCCAGCACCGTATTATTGTCATGTGTTCCTGTATATACGACGCAGTTTTTCTCATAGTTGTGCGGAAGATAATCGCTCTCCTCCCTGGAATCAAAGGCAAACTGCAGCACTTTCATGCCCGGATAACCCGTATCTCTTACCAGTTTTAACACACTCTCTGTCAGATAACCCAAATCCTCTGCAATAATATCTACCTGGCCCAGTTCCCTTTTTGCAGCCTCAAACAGTTTCATTCCCGGGCCCTGCTGCCATGTTCCATATTCTGCAGTCTTATCTCCATATGGAATCGCATAATATTCATCAAATCCTCTGAAATGGTCTACTCTCACCACATCGTAAAGTTTAAAACAATATTTCAATCTCTGAATCCACCAGACAAATCCTGTTTTTTCATGATAATCCCAGCGATACAGCGGGTTCCCCCAAAGCTGTCCCGTAGCCGCAAAAGCATCCGGCGGACAGCCTGCCACTGCGAGAGGTGTGCAGTCTTCATCAAACTGGAAAAGCTCCGGATTTGCCCATGCGTCCGCACTGTCAAAGGCAACATAAATGGGAATATCTCCAATAATCTTAATCCCCTGCTCATTTGCATAAGCTTTCAGCTTTGTCCACTGCTTCAGAAACTCATACTGCTGAAAACGGACAAACTGTATTTCTTCTGCCAGTTCTTCTTTCTTCTGTTCCAGCACATCAGGATTTCTTCCCTTTAAGTCAGATTCCCACTCACTCCAGCTCACCCCGTTCAAACTGTTTTTCACAGCCATATAGAGACTGTAATCTTCCAGCCAGAAAGCATTCTCTTTTACAAACTGCGCAAAATCTTCCCCCGGTTCAAATCTTCCAAAGGCTTTCCGTAAAATATCAAATCTTCCGTAATAAATTTTCTCATAATCCACATAAGAAGCATGACTCCCAAAATCACAGGCCTCACATTCCTCTTTGGTAAGCAGTCCTTCTTCTGCCAGCGTTTCCAGGTCAATATAATATGGATTGCCTGCATAAGTAGAAAAGGACTGGTACGGGGAATCTCCGTATCCTGTGGGACCCAGAGGCAGAATCTGCCAGTAATGCTGTCCTCCCCTTTTTAACTGATTGACAAACTCATAGGCTTCTTTTGAAAAACTGCCGATTCCATACTGTGACGGAAGTGCCGAAACAGGAAGTAATATTCCGCTTGCTCTCATCTCTCTTCTCCTTTTATCCCTTTCTCTGTGTTTCCGGTAACGATATCGGTAACGTTTCCGATAATCTGTATAAATACATTACCACACTTGCTTTTGAATTTCAATCTTGTAAAATCAAACAAAATTTGCGGTTTTGATTTGTCTAATTTTTTCTATAAGTTTTATAATTTTTTATATTCTTTTTCTTGCATATAATTTTTTTTGGCGTAGTATACTGATTATAGATTATCTTACGGGAGATGAAAGAAATGTTTATAGATTATTCTTATGTGGTTTATGTACTTCCTGCTGTTCTCTTTGCCATGTGGGCCAGTTCCCATGTCAACAGCACCTTCCGCCGCTACTCCACACAGTACTCCATGCGGAATATGACCGGCTATGATGCTGCCAGACGGGTTTTGGACGCCAATGGGCTCTACAGCGTAAGAATCGAGAGAGTAAGCGGTAGCCTCACCGACCACTATGACCCCAGAAATAACGTCATACGGCTTTCAGACAGTGTCTATCATCAGACTTCCACTGCTGCTATCGGTGTCGCTGCCCACGAAGCCGGACATGCCATTCAATATGCGCAGAACTATGCGCCTATCAGGCTGCGAAATGCTATTATTCCCGTTACAAACCTGGGTTCCAAGCTGGCTATGCCCCTGATTCTAATCGGACTGCTCTTTGCCGGTTCCGGTTCTTCTATGGGCACACTGGCTTATGTGGGTGTTGCCTGTTTCGGGCTTTCCACCCTCTTTCAGCTTTTTACGCTGCCCACAGAATTTGATGCCAGCAGACGGGCTATCCGGGCCATTGAAACCTGCGGAATCCTCACATCCGATGAAATTTATGGCTCCAAAAAAGTGCTTACCGCAGCGGCTTTGACCTATGTGGCCGCTCTTGCGGTTTCACTCATGCAGCTATTCCGGCTGCTGACCATTGTAAACAGGCGAAACAATCATTCATAAAACAGCTGAAACCATGTCCTCACATGAGTTTCAGCTGTCTTATCTATTTTTGATTCACTTCATCTCTCACCCTCAGAGCCCTGTCCGGATAATTGGTAATCACAGCCTCTAAATCCTTTTCTATGAACTGCCTCATATCTGCCTCGTCATTTACCGTCCACACCCGGACTTTCAAGCCGCTTCTTCGATAGCTTTCCAGAAAATCCGCCATTTTCAGATGATACACTGCCGGGTGCAGTCCACATACCCCGGTATTTTTTGCATAGTTTTCCACATTTAACAATACATCGCTGTAGAGATAGGCCGTTTCTGCCTCCGCATCCAGTTCCAGTATTTTCTGTACACTGTAGTGATTAAAAGAAGAATAAATCACTCTATTTTCCATACCGGCTGCCTTTACCAATTCTACCGTCTTCTCTTCCAGCCCCGGATACCAGTAAATACCGGTTTTCAGTTCAATATTGACCTCCATGCCGCCGGGCTTTACCTGTTCCAAAACTTCTCTTAGCGTAGGAATCTGCACGCCCTCATACTCTTTTTTGTGGTTATGGAAAGAAAATCTCCGCAATTCTTCCAGTGTATAATCCCGGACTGCACCCTTTCCGGTACTGACCCGGTCAATGGTTTCGTCATGAATAACCACCACTTCGCCGTCTTTCGTCAGCTGCACATCCAGTTCAATTCCCTGAGCGCCCTGCTCCCCGGCCAGAGCAAAGGCTTCCAGCGTATTTTCCGGAGCATAGCCGCTGGCGCCTCTGTGTGCAAATACTTTTGTCATCTGGTCTTCACCCTGTTCTTTCTTACTCATTTACAAGATTATATTCCTCAATGGACTTGTTAATAGCATCTGCCATGTTTTTCACTGCACCGTCCACATCTTCGTTGCCATTTAGCAGATTTTCAATCTCAGATTCCACCGTTGCTCTTGCTTCCGGGAACACGCTGAGCAATGCGCCTGTGTATTCCGGGGAAGAATCATGCAGCTGGTCAATGGCTGTCTGGAACTGTGGATATTTTGCAACATTGTCTTTAAACACCTGCTCGTCCTGAGCCGCTGTTGTAACAGGGAAGTAACCGGTCTGTGCATTCCAGTATGCCTGAGATTCCGGGGAAATCAGGAATTTTACAAATTCCCAGGTCGCTCTTGTCTTTTTCGGGTCATCATTGTTCAGCGCCCAAAGAGAAGCGCCTCCGATGGATACACCGCCTTCATCGCTGGATTTGATTTTCGGGAAATAAGCGGTTCCCACTTCAAACTTGCCGTTTACATCCTGCAGAATCTGCTTTAAAGAAGCGGTAGATCCTAAAGTAATTGCGGACTTTCCTGCTGAGAAATCAGCCAGTCCTGCGTCTCCGCCTTTTCCTACATTTGGTGCAAATCCCTTATCATACAGAGATTTCCAAGCGGTCAGAATATTCTTTGCACCGCCGTTTTCATCAAAAGCTACCGCTGTAGCTGCTTTTTCTCTTCCGTTTCCATTATTGGCATACTCCAGCCCCTGTTTGCCCATAAACTGCTCAAAGAACCAGCCGTAAATACTCAGAGACATCACTTCCCCTGCACCGCCGTCGGACAACAGCTTATCTCCTACCGCCTCAATGGCTTCCAGGCTGTCCGGAATCTCTGTAATACCGGCTTTCTCGAACATATCCTTGTTGTAATACATAATCGGAGTAGAAGAGTTAAACGGCATAGAATACAACTCATCATCAATGGTGTAGTAAGCTGCCAGGTTTGGTTCAATCTGAGACAAATCATAATTGTCTGCATCTACCATATTCTGCATAGGAGTAATCCAGCCGGATTCGATCATAAATCTGGTTCCGATTTCATACACCTGCACTAAATCCGCTCCCATATTTCCAATCTGCGCACTTTTTAATTTGTTCAGAGAATCGTCATATTCTCCCTGATACTGCGCGTTTACTGTAATGCCATATTCATTTTCTTCGTTAAATTTCTCTACCAATGCGTCAATCGCCTGTCCGTTGACACCGCCCATAGAATGCCAGAAAGAAATTTCTGTTCCGCTTACATCTTTTGCGTCTGCCATGGAAAATTCCTCGTCTGTACTTTCTGTTTTCTGGCTGTCGCTGCCGTCCGTTGCCGCCGGTGTCTCTTCCAGGCTTTTTCCGCTTCCGCAGCCTGCCAGAGCGCTCATGGACATTACTCCGATTAAAAGTGCCGAAATCAATTTTTTCTTCATTTACGTTTCTCCTTTTTTGCTTTTTAGCCTTTGACTGCTCCAGAGAACATGCCTCTGATAAGCTGTTTCTGTCCTACGATAAAAATAGAAATGGACGGAATAATTACAATTACCACACCTGCAATCATCAGGGTAATGGACTGGGAATCAATGCTGTTCAGCATACTGATACCAATCTGTACTGTTCTCATCTGGTCTGAACCTGTTACCAAAAGCGGCCACATATACATATTCCATGCATTAATGAACGTGTAAACCGCCATAGCTCCGATTGCCGACTTGGTAAGCGGAATCAAAATCCGCACAATGAATCTCAGATTGCCGCAGCCGTCCAGCTTGGCAGATTCATACAGGGAAATCGGAAAGGTCATATAAAACTGACGGAACAGGAAAATTCCCATTGCTGATGTCAGATAAGGTACAATCAATACAGAATACGTGTCCAGCATCCCCAGATTTCCCACCGTCAGATAGTTGGAAATAATCGTTGCCTCTCCGGGAACCATCATGGTCGCCATAACAATCATAAAGAGTACGCCCTTTCCCTTAAAGTCCAGAAAGGAAAAGGCAAATGCGGCCAGAGAACAGGTCACAATCTGACCCAGGGTAATACACCCCGCCATGATAAAAGAGTTTAAAATAAAACGAAGCAAAGGTACATTGGTCATGGCGTCTTTAAAATTGCTGAAGGTTGGATTTTGGGGAACTAAATTCAAATCCATGGTAAACAGTTCGCCGGAGGGCATAAATGCAATGCTCACCGCATATAAAAGAGGCAGCAGCACCACAAAAGCCAAAACAAAATTGGCCGTCACCCGCAGTCCTGTGCGGGCTCTGCGCTTAGCCAAAGCCTTGCTGTTCATCTGACGCTTCAATTCCAGAAGCTGTTCTTTCGATATAGAATTTTTCTGTTCCGGATGTTCCAGAACCAGATTTTCGCTCTGTATCACGAGTATTTCACTCCTTTCTTTTCTATGCGGAACATCACCAGCGTAATCAGCATTACAATGAAAAACAGGATAACAGACTGAGCCGCCGCACTTCCAAATCTGTAGTTAAAGAAAGCGTCACGGTAGATGGAATACACAATGACATTCGTGCTCTCATTTGGTCCGCCTTCTGTCAAAATTTTAATCTGTCCAAAAGACTGGAACGCCTGAATAATATTTACTACCAGAGTGTAAAACATAATCGGGGAAAGTCCCGGCAGCGTCAGTGTAAAAAATTGCTGCACACCGCTGGCACCGTCTACAGAAGCTCTTTCGTAAATGGTTTCATCAATGTTTCCAAGCCCTGCGGAAAAATACAGGAAATTAATACCGCTGTTGAGCCATGCGGTGAGAATAGCCACACAGTAAAGGGCTGTTTTAGGGTCATTCAGCCAGTTAATATCAAGCCCCAGCAGCTTATTCACAATGCCCACAGAAGGATGAAGCATAATCTGGAAAATCATGGCTGCAGAGCTGGACGCAATGGCCATAGGCAATGCATACGCCGTACTGAAAAACCGAATTCCCGGAAATGCCTTGTTGCAGAGAACTGCCGCAATCAGCCCCAAAAGCATACTTCCCAGAACCACAATCACCACAAATATCAGTGTTACCTTTAAGCTGTTCCGAAAGGAAGCAGAACTGAGCAGTTCTGTATAATTGCCAAGACCCACAAACAGCTTTGCTTCTCCCATTTTGTTGGTTTTATAAAGACTCAGGTAAATGGTCTTAAAAAACGGATAAAACAGAAATACCGCAAAAACTGCCATACATGGAAGAAGATAGCCGTAAGGCGCAAGATTTATTTTCTTCTTTTTTCCCGTGTTCATGCCTGCACATCCTCCCTGTAAAATAAATTTTCTTCTGTTTCCATATCAAAAACATGGATTTTCTCTGTATCAAAGTAAAGAGTAATCTTTTCCCCTACCTGGGTCTGATTTTCCGGGCTGAGCCTTACCGCATGGGTCCTTTCCTGGGACTCATAGTAAAGAATCACCTCTGCCCCCAGCATTTCCCTGGTTACCACCGTTTCCTCCAGACCCTGGCAGTTCTGGGCAAATCCCTTCTCCACAGCCTCTTCATATTCGTAAATATCCTCCGGACGAATACCCAGAATCACTTTCTTTCCGTTTTCTTTCTGTCTTACCAGCTCTCCTCTTTCTCCGTCCAGATAAACCTTTTTGCCCAGTTCACTTCCTCCGGGGTACAGCACCGTTCTGCCGTCTTCCACAGACACCCAGGCCTCCAAAAAATTCATGGAAGGAGATCCGATAAAGCCTGCCACAAAAAGATTTGATGGAGAATTGTACACATTCTGAGGGGTATCTGCCTGCTGCACCACACCGTCCTTCATAACCACAATTCTGCTGCCCAGAGTCATGGCTTCCGTCTGGTCGTGGGTTACATAGACTACTGTAGTTTCCAGTTCTTTGTGCAGCTTAGCCAGTTCAATACGCATCTGCGCCCTTAACTTGGCATCCAGATTAGACAGGGGTTCATCCATGAGAAAAGCTTTTGGTTTTCGGATAATGGCACTTCCGATTGCCACCCTCTGCTTCTGTCCCCCGGAGAGCGCCGCCGGCCTTCTGTCCAGCAAATGCTCGATTTCTAATGTTTTCGCCACCTTATGTACCTTTTCATCAATTTCCTTTTTCGGTATTTTCCTGATTTTCAAGGCATAAGCCAGATTTCCATAAACCGTCATATTGGGATACAGGGCATAATTCTGAAAAACCATGGAAAGCCCCCGCTCTCCGGGCTCATAATAATTGCACAGTTCCCCGTCTATCCATAACTCTCCGTCGCTGATTTCCTCCAGTCCCGCAATCATACGCAGCGTAGTGGATTTCCCACAACCCGAAGGACCTACGAAGATTACAAATTCTTTATCCTGTATTTCCAGGTTAAAATCTTTTACGGCATAATGTGCACCGTCATACATCTTGCAGACATTCTTTAATGCAATTCCCGACACCGATTTCTTCCTCCCTTAAAACTCCATTACAATTTCTCATATTTTACTTCTTTAACGCTAAGTCCGGGTTTTAGTTTAACGGGAATACGTCTTGGAAACTACCACAGTTTTCAAAAATCATGGTAAAATTTTTGTAAGACAGCGCAGTAAAATAAAAAAATCCCTGACAGCCGGACGTATTCTTTCTACGTCATACTGTCAGGGATTCCCTGTTTTTCTTTTATACTTCTACAATGTTCTGCAGCCAGACACCTTTTTTCACCAAAATAAATCCAATAAAGCACTTCACGATATCTGCAAGCTGTACAGCAATAAAAATATACACCACATACAAATTTGTAAAATGTCCCAGCAAATACGCAATAGGTACACTTACACAACATATAAACACGCTGTCAAAGAAAAAGGTAACTATCGTCTTCCCTCCGGAACGCAGGGTAAAATAAGCGGCATGCAAAAAGGCATTCTGCGGCATAAACACGGCTGTCACCATAATAAAATATTTCGCAAATTCCCTGGACTGGGCATTGGTATTGTAAAGCTGTGGAAACAGCGGTGCAATGGCCAGCATGACCAGCGCTATAAGAGTACAGCAGGCTACAGAAAAGGCTATCATCTTTCTGTCTGTGTCCTTTGCCTCTTCCATTTTGCCTGCCCCCAGAAGCTGTCCCACCACAATAGCCACAGAATCTCCCAGAGCAATAAATACCACATTAAACAAATTAGAAATCGTATTGGAAATGTTCATTCCGGCAACTACGTTCATGCCTCTGACAGAATAACACTGCAAAAGAATAGCCATGCCCGCCGCCCAAAGAGTCTCGTTCAGCAGCAGCGGCGTTCCCTTTATCAGAATCCTTTTCACCAGATATCCCGGTATCTTTGCAGTCTTATACAGACCTGAAATATAGGTATTGATTTCCCTGTGCCTGTGTGTCCAGCCCACTACAATAAAAGCCTCCACATAGCGGGACATCACGGTTGCAACTGCGGCTCCCGCCACACCCAGCTTTGGAAATCCGAATTTACCGTAAATCAGAAAATAATTAAATACCAGATTCACTATCACAGCCACAATACCTGCCTTCATAGGTGTAACAGTTCTTCCGCACTCTCTCAGTGTACTGGCATAAACCTGCACCAGCATAAACGGCGGCAGACCTATGAGCATAATTCTCAGATATTCTTTTCCATAGCGCAGTGCGGCAGCCACATCTCCTCCGTCCTGATTTCCGTTTAAATACATCTGAATGAGCGATTCCCCAAAAGTAAGAAACAGCAGAATCGTAATTCCCGTCAGAATTACTCCCATGTAAAGTTTAAACCGCATGGTATTTGCCACGCCTTCATCATCCTTCTGCCCGAAAAACTGTGCTGTAAAAATCCCCGCACCGGAAACCCCTCCGAAAATGCACAGATTATATACAAAAATCAACTGGTTGACAATGGCCACACCGGTCATCTGCTCTGTCCCGACCTGACCCACCATAATGTTGTCCAGAAGACTTACAAAATTCGTAATACCATTCTGAATCATAATCGGTACGGCTATGAGCAGCACCATCTTATAAAAACTTTTGTCTCCTATCAGCTTTTGTCTCCATGTACTTTTCATCACAATCCCCCTCTTTTGTCTGTTTCATGGTCGTAAGAGACATTATACCCCATGTCTCCGGCTGGATTCAAGACATTCCCACATTTCCACTGTTTTTAACCGCAAAAAAAGAAGAGACTGTGTTCTGCACACAAACCTCTTCTTTTTCGTCATTTTTACTCTTCCTATTTTGTAAAGTTAAAAATGCTGTGGTAATATTTATCTTCTTTGTCATTCAGTCCAAAAGGTGCAATCAAGGACTGTCTCATACAATAATCATGAAATTTCTGTTTAAAACTCTTCTTTCCCTCTGTTTTATTTTCTTTTGCTGCCATATAGCATTGCCTCTTTTCTTTTTCTTTGCATATTTAAAAGTTTCTCTTTACGATTCCTAATCATAGCACCTTTAAATCCCCAAAACAATACCCTTGGCAGCACTTCTCCCTTTTAACTTTTCGCACTTCAACGCGCTAATATAGTCAAAATTATTTTTGCATTTTCTCCGTTGTTTTTCGTTCACTTTTTATGCAAATTTCTCAACACTCCTCTTTTGTTTTATTTAGATAAAGAGCAGTTTGAATCTTGCAAAATTTCCGCTATGACCTCTTCCGGTTCTTCTAAATCCTCTGCGATTTCTGCCGTAGTTTTTCCTTTCTGTATCTTCTTCTGTATCAGTTTACAGAGCAACTCTCGCTTTCCTTCCTTCTTTCCTTCCTCCCAGGCTTCTTCCATCTCCTGCCTCATATGCTTTTCCTGGTCATACTCAAATATACTCATGCTCTTCGCCTCCACTCGATTCTTCTCCAGAAATTCTTTCAGTATCCCTTCCTTTATACACTCTTCTATGGCTCTCTCTACTGCCTCGGCCAGTTCCATTTCCTCCGCGTGTTTCCTCACTCTCGCCGTATATTCCGCGTATTCCCACAAGGTATGACTCATTTTCATCAGCTCTTTGTTGTGCCCGCTGTTGACGTTCAGCATAACTGCCTTTAATTCCAGACGGCACTCTTCTTTTATGGTATACAAATCAGACAGTCTTAAGATTTTCCTGTCCGGCTGTTCCTCCAGACCATTGTAAAACACTATAAAACGCGGCGGCGGCGCCGTGACAAAAGAATTTGCTGAACATATCGGCGCTGACGCTTACACAGAATCCGCTGTCGACGCGGCAGAACTGGCAAAAACCTTTATTGTCTGAGGAAAGGGGGAGAATTTTACTTTGCAGCTTACCTCTATTTTACTATATCAAAATTTGAAGGAACAATTTCACATTGCTGACTATCGGCTTTTATCCAAAAACCAACCCCTTGCCCGTCCCTTTTTCTTTGAGGCAGACAAGGGGTTTAAAATAACCATATTTATCTCACAGACGCTATTTTAGACCTGGATGTTTTTTCATCCATACCAGAGGATGCCGTGCTGATTATCTGCCAGAAAGATGAGACCTCCCATCTCCCGGAGGGTCGTTTTTCCTGTCTGCTGCTGTCCTGCCATACTTCAGTTATTCATGTATTTAACTGTATCCAGTCTATTTTTGATTACTATGAAGAATGGGAAGGGCAATTGGTATCCATTTGTCATCAGAATGGTTCCTTGTCCGATTTACTGGAAATCTCCCAGCCCGTATTTAAAAATCCCCTGTGCATTATGAATATGGATTTTTCTCTGGTGGCCCACCGGGGACTTTCCCAGCTTCCCGAAGAACAGCAGATATTTGAAAATCATACGCTCCGTCTGGATTATATTCACGCATTGATTCAGGACGAAAATTTTCATCTGGAGGACGCTTCTCCAAAGCCTTTCCTCTTTCCGGCCTATCTTACCGGACACCGTTCTCTGAACATCCGCCTGTTTCTGGATGAAAAACCGGCATACCAGCTCTCCATTCTCGAAAACGGAACGCCTCTCACAGATGCAGACTGGTATCTGGTTACCATTCTGGCTCATCACGCAGAGTACATTCTGCACCGTATGCAGTCAGAATCCTCTTCCCGCAGTACGACTCTGCAATCTATTTTTCAGAGCGTTTTATCGGACCGCACTGCCGATTACATGGGTATCAGCCATCTGCTCACCAATGTGGGCTGGCTGGCAGAGCATACCTATCTGTGCTCCGTCATTCAGACAGAAGGGCCGTCTTCCCTGAACGGGAATACCATATGCCAGTATATCAAAAATAAATTTCCCGCTTCCTGCAGTCTTGTTTTCAAGGAATATGTGGTAAGCTTCTATAACGAAACACTATTAAAAATGGAAGCGGAAGACATTTTCCGGGGACTTGTATATTTTATCCGGGACAGTATGTTAAAAGCCGGATACAGCCGTTCCATGTGCGGGCACATGAATCTGCGCAGGCAGTATCTGCAGGGTCTCACCGCCCTGACTCTGGGGCTGGAAATCCGTCCCCAGCTCTGGATTCATCATTTTAACCAGATTGCCCTGCCTTATATTCTCCGGCAGTCCGTAAAAACTTTTCCCGGCCATATGCTCTGTTACGAGAAATTACTGGATTTACAAAAATCCGACAAACTGCAGAATACGGAATACATGAAAACTCTGCGTGTCTATCTGGAACACAATCTGAATACTGTTCAAAGCGCCAAGGCTCTCTTTATCCACCGGAGTACCTTTCTGTACCGTCTGGAGCGAATTAAAAGTATTCTGGAAACGGATTTGGAAGACCCGGACGAACTGTTTTATCTGAATCTGTCCTTCCGCCTTCTAGATAATGAGGAAATGTAGGGTTTCCTACACAGTGTCGCAATACTAAAAGGATTTTACCTTATTTATACGGATTTACAGACTGCCGCCTTTCCTGTTATCATAAGGTCAGGCAAGAAGGAGCTGGTCCACCAACAGCCCTTTATGAGATTATACGGGTACAGTTCATGTACCCGGTCACAAGGAGGTATTGCGTATGCTCACAAAAAGGCAAAACTTATTAGAAACCGTCCGGGGCGGGAAACCGGACCGTTATGTAAATCAGTATGAAGCACTGGCTATGCTTATGAATAATCCTTATACGGTAAATAACCCGGCACCGGAATATGGGAAAGGTCCTGTGAAAAATGCCTGGGGTGTAACCAATGTATGGCCGGAAGGTACGCCGGGCGGTTTCCCTATTCACGATGAGGAACACATCGTATGCAAGGATATTACAGACTGGAAAAATTATGTACACGCACCGCGGCTGGATTATTCTGATGCTGAATGGGAACCTTATATCAAAGCTGCAGAGGAAATTGACCGAAAAGAATATTTTGTTACTCAGTTCATAGCACCTGGTATTTTTGAGCAGTGTCATCATCTGCAGGAAATCCAGAACTGTCTGATGAATTTTTATGAGGAACCGGAAGCTACCCAGGAGCTCATTGACTACCTCACGGAATGGGAACTGCAGTATGCGGAAAAAATCTGCAGATACATAAAGCCAGACGCCATTTTTCATCATGATGACTGGGGCAGCCAGACTTCAACCTTTATTTCTCCTGCCATGTTTGAGGAATTTATTCTGCCTTCTTACAAAAAGATTTACGGCTATTATAAATCTCATGGAGTAGAACTGATTATCCACCACAGTGATTCTTACGCTGCAACACTGGTTCCATACATGATTGATATGGGGATTGATATCTGGCAGGGAACTATGAGTTCCAACAACATTCCGGAACTGATTGAAAAATACGGAGGTCAGATAACTTTTATGGGCGGTATTGACAGTGCCTCCATCGACAGACCCGACTGGACGCCGGAACTGGTAGATAAAGAAGTTCGCAGGGTCTGCCAGGAAAACGGTACAAAATACTTTATTCCATGTCTGACCCAGGGACTTGGTATCAGTACCTTCCCAGGTGTCTATGAAGCTACAAGTGAAGTGATTGAAAAAATAAGCAAAGAAATTTTCTAGGACAACGATTTTTATAAACATAGAAAAGGCCGCCGCTTTCCTACGACAGCCTTTTCTATGTTTTCACCTTTTTCTCTAAATCCGGCTCACTCCATCATCCTCATACAATTCATAGGACGCCCCTTCGTATCCCACATACTGAATACTGTCTTCCCGAATCCGGCTGACGCTTTCTGCCACATCAGCCACAGGAATGCATTTTCCTTTGCGGATAAACAGCGGTACTTCGTTCAGCGCCACTTCTACATAGTGATGTCCTTTTTCCAGTATCTCTTCATGGATGCTGCCGTCCGGCATGAATTTCACGAACATCATTTCTTCCGGCAGATAGACACAGCGTCCGTCTGCATTCTGCGTGTAAACAGGTGCAATCATGATTTCATTTCCCAGCATCAACTGGTCTTCCACAGTCCGCGCCCGTGTATCTTCCGGATACACAAAGGCCAGCGGCTTAAAGTACATATCATCCTGCAGCGCAGCTTTCATGTACTCACTGTACAGATATGGCACCAGACGATAGCGCACACCAATTACATGGCGGAAATCTTCTGCACTTCCAAAGCGGTAGCTTTCCTGCTCTCTGGTTCCCAGGGCAGAATGGTTTCGCATAAGAGGTGTAAATACTCCAAGGGCTGTCCAGCGCAGCACTAAATCCGCTGTGGCGTCTGCCCCAAATCCGCCTAAGTCCGCACCTGCATACAGGAAACCGCACATATTTAAGGAGGGCATCATTTTCAGATTCAGAAGCAGATGAGACCACCAGGATTTGTTGTCTCCTGTCCAGATACCGCCATAGCGGTGCATACCAATGTAAGAAGCTCTGGAAAACATGAGAATTCTCTTATCCGGCGCAATTTTCTCAAAGGCCTCTCCTGCTGCACGGGTCATGTTATAGCCAAAAAGATTGTGCACCTTATCATGACGGACTCTCTCTCCCTTTACCTTGTGATAAAAGCTGCGATAGTCCTCCGGGTCATTGCTCAAGTGCTGCAGTTTCTCGGTAATGCCGTAAGTGCCGCGGCTCTTGTCCTCTGCATAAGCGTCTACCATGTCCCGAAGTTCTTTTTCACCCTTTTCAGAGTAGAAAATTGCCGGCTCATTCATGTCATTCCAAAAGCCTTCGATTCCCTGAGAAGTCAGAATTTCATATTTACTGCCAAACCACTCTCTTGCCTCTGGATTCAGCACATCCGGAAAATGGGTCCAGCCCGGCCATACGGCTCCTACAAATTCTTTGCCGTCTTCCTGCTTACAGAAATACCCCTTGGCTTTTCCCTCTTCGTAGATATCATATCCATCCTCAATTTTTACCCCGGCATCAATAATGGGAATCAAATGGATGTCTTGGGCTTTCATTTCATCCACAAATGCCTTGAAGTCCGGGAAATTCTCTTTATTTACTGTAAAGTCTTTGAAGGATTCCATGTAGTCAATATCCATGTACAGCATATCCATAGGAATGTGATTTTCTCTGTATTGTCTCACCACTTCACGGAAATCCTCTGCTGTCTTATAGCCCCAGCGGCTCTGTCCGAAACCAAAAGCAAATTTCGGAGGAATATAGCTTCGTCCGATGATTTTACGGAACTGTTTCACAATATCGTAGGCAGAAGTTCCTTCTATGATATAAAGGTACAAATCCGCATCTTCACAGGTGATATCCAGACGGTTCTGCTGTGTATAGCCAATGTCAAAAGTCAAAACAGACGGGTAATCCACAAACATACCAAAGGTTTCTTCCCCGGATACGATAATAAAATTGTGCGCGCCGTACAGAGACTTTTTATCTTCTGTGTGCTCCGGGTCATCGGTACAGTTACTTATGTAAACAAAACCACGCTTATTGATGCCTCTGTTCGCCTCTCCCAGCCCATACACCATGTCCTTTTCCTGCATTTCGTAAGTAAACCGAAATCCTTTTTCCAGATTAATGTTTCCGTACTTCGGCATTCCTTCCGCACAGGGAATGTCCCGCACAACCGCCTCTGTTTCAAAAGGCTTTCCAAACTTGTATTTCTGAATCATTGTCCTTCTCCTTTACATAAACCATTGATGATAAGGTCATTTTAGCATTTTGCCTGGGATGGCTCAATAGGTGTTTTTTCTCATTTTAATGTAAAATTTCTTACTATTTTTAGCGGACACAAAACCTTTCGCCTATAGAAAAGGGACTACCACACGAATATTCGTACGATAGTCCCCGCTTTTCCTATAATAAATTTAGCTCTATTCTTCTTCCGCAGCCTCTTCAGAAACTTCACTGCTTTCTGTCTCTTCCGGTTCACTCATACCGATTCTCGGCTTCGTTTCCAGAATTCTCATGAATTCTTCTCCGGTAATGGTTTCGTGCTCATACAGGAATTTCGCCAGTTCATGGAGTTTCGCAATGTTATCTTCCAGTATCTTATAGGCCTTATCATGCTGTTTTTTAACCAGTTCCACAACTTTCTTGTCAATCAAAGTCTGTGTCTCAAAGGAGCAGGCCAGGGCACTGTCACCGCCCAGATACTGATTGGACATGCTCTCCATAGCCACCATATCAAATTCATCGCTCATACCGAAGCGGGTAATCATGCCTCTGGCAATCTTGGTTGCCTGCTCAATATCATTTGACGCACCTGTGGTTACGGAGTGGAAGATAAGCTCTTCTGCCGCCCTTCCGCCTGTAAAGGTTGCAATCTTATTCTCCAGTTCCTCTTTGGACATCAGGAAGTGCTCACCTTCATCCACCTGCATGGTGTAGCCGAGAGCGCCTGACGTTCTGGGAATAATGGTAATCTTGTGTACCGGGGCGGAATTGGTCTGCAAAGCGGCTACCAGCGCATGGCCCACTTCGTGATAGGAAACAATCAGCTTTTCCTTCTCAGACAGCACACGGCTCTTTTTCTGATAACCGGCAATTACCACTTCGATACTCTCTTCCATATCCGCCTGTGTGGCAAATTTTCTTCTGTCACGAACAGCCCGAAGCGCCGCTTCATTGACAATATTGGCCAGCTCTGCGCCGGAAGCGCCGGAAGCTGCCTTTGCAATTTCGTGGAAGTTTACATTATCGGAAATCTTAATTTTTCTTGCATGTACCTTCAGGATTTCTTCTCTTCCCTTTAAGTCCGGAAGTTCCACCGGAATTCTCCGGTCAAAACGGCCGGGACGAAGCAGGGCCGCATCCAGGGAATCCGGCCGGTTGGTCGCAGCCAGAATCACAACACCCTTAGATCCGTCGAATCCGTCCATCTCGGTCAGAAGCTGGTTCAGGGTCTGCTCTCTCTCGTCATTACCGCCCATGGCGCTGCCGTCACGCTTTTTACCAATGGTATCAATCTCGTCAATGAACACAATACAGGGGGCTTTTTCGTTGGCCTGCTTAAACAAATCTCTTACCTTGGCAGCGCCCATACCCACAAACATCTCCACAAATTCAGAACCGGAAATGGAGAAAAACGGCACATTGGCTTCTCCTGCAACGGCTTTTGCCAGAAGAGTTTTACCGGTTCCCGGAGGGCCTACAAGAAGTGCGCCCTTCGGCATAGAAGCGCCGATTTCTCTGTATTTTTCAGGGTTGTGAAGGTAATCCACGATTTCGGTCAGAAGTTCTTTCGCCTCATCCTCTCCCGCTACGTCTGAAAATTTAATTCCCGTAGAGGATTTCACATAAATCTTGGCATTGCTCTTTCCGAATGTCATAGCGCCCGGACCTCCGGCGCCTCCCATACCTTTCATCATCCGTTTCATAAACCAGCCGCCTACAAACCAGATAAATACAAAAGGAAGTACCCAGGAAATCAAAAAACTCACAAGAGGATTGGCTCTGTTCGGTATCTCAGAGGAGAACTTTACGCCCGCCTCCTGCAGACGTTCTACCTCCTGTCCGTCCGCAATACGTCCGGTCTTGCAAATCTGCTCTTTTCCGTTCTTGTCTTCACTCTCCAGGGAATAATAAATTGTATCGGATTCCAGATTTACTTCTTTGATTTTTCCATCATCCAAATCTTCCAGAAATTTATCATAGGATACCTGTTTAATACTTTTCTCTGCTATGGCCGGGGTAATAAATAAATTAATGACCATCAAAGCCACCAGAATAATCGCATACCAGAACAGCAGCGGTTTCTTCGGCGGCTGGGGTTTCTTTTTTTCTTCAACGTCCATTTCTATCTCCTCCGTTTCAGCACATGGCAGACACAAAAATCTGCTGTGCTATTCTTGTTATATCAACTATACGTCTTTCAAAGATAATATGCAATGAAGAAAACATGTTTATTCTATAAAAAAAGAATAAACCGCTTATTTATCGTCTCCGGTCAGCTTAATCACGGCTTCCATCTCCTCCGGATCCATGTCCAGAAAGGCCGCCAGTTCTTCCACACTGTATTTCACATTTTCGTCTTCCGTCAGTTCTTTCACCCTGGTTTCCAGATTCCGCACCTTTTCCACCAGAATATTGTCCTCTTTTTTCTGCTGTGTCTGGTCTTCAATAAAAAGGCGCATGGTACTTCTGGCCTCTTCCAGAAGCCACTTGGCAAGATTTTCCTGTTCTTCTGCGCTTTTGATAGCCATAAGAAGCCCCATATTTCCCTCCTGCAGCAAGTCTCCGAAAAAGATTTCCTGACAGTTCAATTCCTTTGCCGCCTGAATCAAGTCCTCCTGCAGACAGCGCAGCAGTTCTTCTGCTTCATAGTCTCCGCCTGCTTTTAACGCCTTTAAAACAGCTTCTTTTTCCGCCTGACCCGGAAGTACAAAGCTCTCCAGGTACTCCTCCAGAAAGGCTTCTTCCTCCGGGGTAAGCGCCAGAATTTCCGCCGGAACATCTGCTTCCGCTTCTTTAGAACGGCTTTTGCTGTATCCCTCCACATAGATTCCCTGGACTTCGAGAAAATCATACACTTTCTGCAGTTTCTCCTTATCCATGCCCGGTTCGTCAAAAAACTGCTCTACCAACTCTGTGTGGACCTTTTTTCCATTCTGCATGGCTAAGGTCTGTATATCCTTTAATTTCTCCTGAAACTGATTAATATCCATAGCTGCCTCCTTCTTGTTCTCTATACTATAAAGGTAGCTTAACACAAACCGTTCCGTCTGAAAAGCAGGGATTACATTTTCGTGATTCTGTCAATGGCTTCCAGTGTATTTTCATAGGTACCAAAAGCGCTGAGACGGAAATATCCCTCTCCATGGGCTCCGAATCCGCTTCCCGGCGTGCCTACCACATTTGCCGTCTTTAAAAGCTGGTCGAAAAAGTCCCATGAAGTGGTATTTCCCGGTGTTTTCAGCCATACATAAGGGGCATTGACACCGCCGGATACGGTGTAACCCGCTTTTTTCAGGCCATTGTAAATGGTATGTGCATTCCGCATGTAATAAGCCACCTGCTCTTTCACCTGGGCTTTTCCTTCTTCTGTATACACGGCTGCCCCTGCTTTCTGTACAATATAAGGCGCGCCGTTATACTTCGTGCCATGACGTCTTGCCCACAGAGCATTCAGAGAAACCTCCCCGGACTTCAATTCTTTCGGAACAACCGTGTATCCCAGACGCACCCCTGTAAATCCCGCATTCTTGGAAAAGCTGCGAAGTTCTATGGCACAGGTCTGTGCGCCTTCACATTCGTAAATGCTGTGAGGCACTTCTTCCTGGGTAATGTAAGCCTCATAAGCCGCGTCATAGATAATGAGAATTCCGTTTCTGTTGGCATAGTCTACCCATTCCTGCAGCTGTGCTTTTGTTACTGCAGCGCCTGTAGGATTGTTTGGAAAACAGAGATAAAGAACATCCGGCGTTTCCTTTGGAAATTCCGGCACAAAACCGTTTTGGGCTGTACAGGGCATGTAAATCATACCGTCAAAATTCTGCGTCTTGGGATTGTAGCCGCCTGTGCGCCCTGCCATCACGTTGGTGTCCACATACACCGGATACACAGGATCGCAGACAGCGATTTTGTTGTTCAAAGCAAGGATTTCCTGAATATTTCCGGAATCGCACTTGGCGCCGTCTGACACAAAGATTTCATCTGCGTCAATTCGGCATCCTCTGTCCTGAAAATCATTTTTGGCAATGGCTTCTCTTAAAAACCCATATCCCTTATCCGGGGCATAACCGTGAAAGGTCTCCCCGTGAGCCATTTCCTCCACCGCACTGTGCAGAGCCTGAATAATGACCGGCGCTAAAGGCTGCGTCACGTCTCCGATTCCCAGCCGGATAATCTCTTTTTCCGGATTTTCCTGCTGATATGCCGCAATTTTCTTCGCAATGTCGGAAAACAGATAGCTTCCCGGCAGTTTCAGGTAATTTTCATTTATCGTAAACATTTCACATTCTCCTTTAACATTCGTCATAAATCAGTGTCAATACCATCTGGGCCGTTTCCACCATATTTGTACCGCTGTCCATACTGCATTTCTGAATATAGCGGAAAGCCTCCTCCTCGGAAAGATGATTTCTCTCCATCAAAAGCAGTTTGGCATTTTTAATATAATTCTCTTCCCTCTCTGACCGTTTCTTCGGCTTCTTCTTTGCTTTCTTGTATCTTTTCTCTGCCTGACCTGCCATCAGTTCCACTGTGTTGACCAGGTCGTAAATTTTCACAGGCGTGGTAATGGCCATAATACCGCTGCCCGCCGCACTTACCGTAGTGGCCGATCCTATCAGCAGCATTTCGAAATAATCCGGGATGCACTGTGCAAGCTGGGAATAATGCATATCCGGCAGTTTGTAGCTGCTGATAACCAGTCCCCTCTGATGTCTGTTTGCTTCAATCAAAGCTGCGGAAGCGGTATTGCAGGATACAATATTTTCAAATCCGTGGTCGGTGAGGATTCTGCGTATCCGCTTTGCATCTTCAATTTTTGGTAATGCCACAATGATGATGCTCATATACTGCTCCCTGCCTTTTCTCCTTCTGCTTATATCTGGTATAAATACTGCTCCAGCTCCCAATCGGAAACCTGTTTCATGTAGCTTTTCCACTCCTTTTTCTTCGCTTTCTTATAATGCTCAAAAAAGGCGGTTCCAAGTATTTCTTTCAGCCACACATCTTTTTCCAGTTCATATAAAGCATCGCTTAAATTTTCCGGCAGGGAGTCAATTCCCTGACTGTTTTTCTCTTCCTCAGACATGCTGCGAATACTTTTTGTCAGTTCCTCCGGTATCTCCAGATTCCGCTCAATCCCATCAATCCCTGCGGCCAGGCAAAGGGCAAAGACCAGATATGGGTTTGCGGAAGGATCCGGGCTCCTCAGCTCGATTTCTTTCTCTCTCTGCCGTCTGGACGGCACCTTGATAAGGGCAGTTCTCTGTCCTGAAGACCAGGTAATCTCCGAAGGCGCCTCAAATCCCGGCACCAGACGTTTGTAAGAATTCACCAGCGGATTGAAAATTGCCGTCATGCCCTTGATGTGCTCCAGAATTCCCGCAATAAAAGCATAGGCTTCACGGCTGAGTCCCAGAATGTCGTTTTCGTCTTCAAAAATATTCTTCCCGTCCTTATACAAAACCATGTTGATGTGCATACCGGAACCATTGACCTCTTCTTTCGGCTTTGGCATAAAGGTAGCGTGAAGCCCGTGGCGCTTGGAAATGGTTCGCACCGCTACTTTAAAGGTCATCAGCTTGTCCGCGGTTTCCTGCACATCTGACATGGTAAAGTCAATTTCCTGCTGTCCGGGCGCAATCTCATGGTGGGAAGATTCCACATCATATCCCATTTCCTCCAGGGTAAGCACAATATCTCTTCTGGCATTTTCGCCCAAATCCACAGGACTCAAATCCATATAGCCCGCCTGCTCATGGGTGACTGTGGTGGGCATGCCGTTATCATCCGTGTGAAACAGGAAAAATTCACACTCGGGATTTACCATAAACGTATATCCCTTTTCCTTTGCTTTCCTTACGGTTTCCTGCAGAATATATCTGGGACTTTCTCTGTAAGGCGTGCCGTCCGCCTTATAAATATCGCAGATAAATCTTGCCACCTTCCCCTGCTGAGGACGCCAGGGCAGAATACAGAACGTATTCAAATCCGGATGTAAATACATGTCCTCCTCTTCGTTTCGATAAAAACCCTCCATGGAAGACGCGTCTATGACGCACTGGTTGTCCATGGCCTTTTCCAGCTTACTGAACGGAACCGCAATATTCTTCATGGTTCCGAACATATCGGTGAACTGGAGACGGATAAATTCCACATCCTCCTCTTCTGCCATCTGCAGAATATCTTCTCTGGTATACTTTTCCATAGTTTTTGCTCCTTTTACAAAAAGGGCGCACTTATTCAAATCTCTGAATAAGAACGCCCTTGTCCTTTATGGGTGGTATTATAGCAGTCCACATTTTAAATGTCAATGATTTTCCGTATCTGTGCAAACAAGTCTTCTATATGCTGTGCACCGTTTCCCAGAATCCGGACCGCCAAATCCATATCCGAAATCCGCGTCACACCGCCCTGAGTCTTTTCGTCCTCCTCCAGAAGTTCCCGGATTTTCTCCACTTTCTCTGACGTATTTTCCGTTCCGAACACCAAAAAACTGCCCATATGGGAAAAACCTTCATACATGCCAAGTCCTGGCAAGTCCATGGTTTTAGGTTCAAAGAAACAGTTGTCCCTGTAAATCAGTTTCCCCTGTCGCCTTACATGAACCAGATTATGATAAAAACGGTATTCAAATTTTTCTCCTCTGGCAGCCCGTCCGCAGGACAGCACCTCCTGATACAGGAAAAGGGAACTTTCGTCTTCAAGCTCCGCCTCCAAAGTGCTGCGAAAGGCAGATTGTGCAAAGGGAATCACCGGCTGGGAACCGTAGTCCATGATACCGCCGTGCGCTACCCGAATACGGGCATTTCTCCTGGCGCTGCCCTGGGTCATCTTGTGGATTTTTTCATAAGCCTGGGCGGAAAACCGCAGTCTGCCGCCCTCCTTTACCTCTATGTCAAATTCCTGGGTATCCCCTTCCATAATGCCTGCTGAGGCGGATAAAAGCATGACATGCATAAAGTCTCCTGCTTCGTAAAAGGGGCTCATAATCTTAAAAGGCGCTGTAAACGACACCTGTTCCAGTACGGTTTTTCCCTCTTTTTTCCCTGCCCTCAGGGTGCAAAGAGAAGTTCTTCCGAATTGATTTTCCATACTTAACATCCTTCCAGAAGTACGTTTTTCTGTATCCATTCCACAACCTTATCCGTGCCCTCTTCGCCCCGGATGTTGGTAAAGAGGAAAGGTCTGTCTTTCCGCATTTTTTTGGAATCCCGTTCCATGACTTCCAGACTGGCTCCTACATAGGGCGCTAAATCGGTCTTGTTAATCACAAGCAGGTCAGAACGAACAATGCCAGGACCGCCTTTTCTCGGAATCTTGTCCCCCTCTGCCACATCAATGACGAAAATAGTAGCGTCTACCAGTTCCGGACTGAAGGTAGCAGACAGGTTATCTCCGCCGCTTTCTATAAACAACAGCTCCATATCCGGGAAACGCTCCAGCATCTCATCTACTGCTTCCAGATTCATGGAAGCATCTTCCCGAATAGCCGTGTGTGGGCAGCCGCCGGTTTCCACACCGATAATGCGCTCTCTTGGAAGCACACTGTTTTTGCAGAGAAATTCCGCATCTTCTTTTGTATAAATATCATTGGTAATGACTCCAATACTGTACTGTCCTGCCATTTTTCTTGTCAGACATTCAATTAACGCCGTTTTGCCGGAACCCACCGGCCCGGCAACACCTATTTTCACATAAGACATGTTTTGTCCCCTTTCCTCTATTATTATGACATATAAATTCTGGAATACAGCCCTTCATGCTGCATACACCGAATGTCAAATCCGGGAGCGCCTGCCCCCAGAAGTTCTGTTGGAAGTTCCTTCACCTGTTCCAAAAGGCGGCTCATTTCCTCTGTACAGGACACCAGAATCTGCTGTCCCGTGGTCTGGCTTAAAGGTATGCTTTTTACACAGTTTGTCACCATGGCAGACGTTTGGGCATAGAGAAAATGTTCCAGGCAGTCTTCCAGGGAAATGCCAATGCTGCTGCAGAAAATTCCGTAAGCTATGACATGATGTACGCTGCCGTTCTTTTTTTTCTCCAGATAGCGGAGAAAGACCGGTGTCTCATAGACAATTCCACAGTTTTTCAGTGTCTTTGCAAACCGGGAGCCCATCTTTTTGGACGCCTCCCGGATTTCTGACGGCACTTTTCCCGCCTCCAGCACTTCTTCCAGCTCCTGTAAGCCTTCCATATCCTGCGCCTGCGCCCGTTCCCAGGCCAGACGGCAGAAGAAAAGTTCGTTGTACAAAAGATTCTGTGTCAGTTTGTTTCTGATATAGGCTTCTGCCTCTGCTGCATTGGTGACAAGTTCTTTCTGAATATAAGTTTCCAGTCCATAGGAATGGGAATATCCCCCTATGGGAAACAGGGCGTCATTCACCTGCAGCAGCAGAAATTTACTCTTTTTATCCATACGCTCTCCCTTTTCCAGTTTTTAATGTGTATGGGAATTGATGGAGGCGGAGATTCTTTTGTCAAAATCCAGCGCCTGTTCTTTTACTTCTGCCTTTACGCCGTGGATTTTTTCCAGCATTTCCAATACCGGCTGTGTGTAGGGAGTGAGGAAAGTCTGTTCCTCCTCTCCCCACAGAAGTACGGCGTGACGGTTTCCGATTTCGTAGCAGACCTTGGCGGCCATTTTTTCATGGCCTTTGGTAAGTTTTACCTCAATGACTTTACAGGGCAGAATTTCCGCCGCCAGAAGTTCATCTCCCTCCTGCCAGAGAATATCTCCCGTGCGGATTCCTTTCGTCAGCACAGAATCGTCCAGACGGATACCCACTTCTTTTCCCGCTCTGCTGACCTTCTTGTGAATTCTTTTAAAGGCTTCATCCCATTCAAATTCCACATAATCTATCTTTTTTCCTGTTGTATCAATATCTTTTAGATTTCCCCAAATATTTTCACACAGCATGTTTTCTCTCTCCTACCACCAGTTTAATAACAGCATTACGCCCGGAATCCAGGCCGTTACCACGCCTTCAAACACCTGCAGGCAGGGCACAAATTTTCCCAGCTTCTTTCCCATAATATCCTCTACAAAAGCCGTTCCCCAGAGAATGGCCCACAGATACCAGATAGCTGCCCATCTCCAGTCCGGGGAAATATTCCATGCAGGAATTCCCAAAAAGCCTTCCATGGTTCCGAAAATCACAGCATTGACTGCCACGAAAGAAGAAAACCAGGCAAACGGACGGGTGTCCAGATGAAACAGATTGTTGGCAGCTACAAACAAGTAGGTAAAGCCAAAGAGAAGCCCGGTACCTGCCGCATAATAATTTCCCTGAGCCAGGTTGACGAAGTTAATAAACAGGGAGAGACCGCCTGTGAAAATATTCATCACAGACGCTGCTTTCCCGTCTATGCGGCAAAGACCGCAGATACCGTTGTTAATTAGTACAATTCCTACAAAAAGCAGACAAACTCCTAACATATTCCCTCTCCTCTTCTAGAATAAACTGTAAAGCTGTGTCAGCGGAAGACTCTTAGCCGGTTTGGAAGTAATCGAAACGCCGTCTGCCTTTACCTCGTAGGTTTCCGGATCCACCGTGATTTCCGGTGTGGCGCCGTTGAATTTCATATCCTTTTTGCCGATATTTCTGCAGTTTTCTACTGGAAGCACCATTTTTTCCAGTCCGTATTTTTCCTTTACGCCGCCTTTTGCTGCCGCTTTGGATACAAAAGTAATGCTGGTTTTGTATTTTGCCTTTCCCTGGGCTCCGAACATCGGACGGTAGATGACAGGCTGGGTAGTCGGGATGGAAGCGTTGGCGTCACCCATTTTGGAAGCCACAATCATGCCGCCTTTTAAAATCATTTCCGGCTTCACACCAAAGAAAGCGGGATTCCACAGTACCAGGTCTGCAAATTTGCCCTCTTCCACAGAACCTACATAGTTGGAAATTCCGTGGGTAATAGCCGGATTAATGGTATATTTGGAAATATATCTCTTTACACGGAAGTTGTCGTTTCCATTGGCTTCGTCTTCCAAAAGGGCGCCTCTTTCGTCTTTCATCTTGCTGGCAGTCTGCCAGGTTCTGGTAATGACCTCACCGATACGTCCCATAGCCTGGGAGTCAGAGCTCATCATACTGAAAACGCCCATGTCGTGAAGTACGTCTTCTGCCGCAATGGTTTCCGGACGGATTCTGGAATCTGCAAAAGCCACGTCTTCGGGGATTTTCTTATCCAGGTGATGGCATACCATCAGCATGTCCAGGTGTTCGTCCAGAGTATTTACCGTAAACGGCATCGTGGGGTTTGTGGAGGAGGGCAGTACGTTTTCTGTGGCTGCCGCACGGATAATATCCGGCGCATGTCCGCCGCCTGCGCCCTCAGTGTGGTATGTATGGATGGTTCTTCCCGCAATGGCGTCTAAGGTATCTTCCACGCAGCCGCCTTCGTTTAAGGTGTCCGTGTGAATGGCAACCTGTACGTCATATTCGTCCGCCACATTTAAGCAGTGGTCAATCACAGCCGGAGTGGCACCCCAGTCTTCGTGAATTTTCAGTCCCATGGCGCCCGCTTTTACCTGTTCCTCCAGAGGACCTTCATCAGAGCAGTTTCCCTTGCCCAGAAAGCCCAGATTCATGGAATACTCCTCTGCGGCCTGAAGCATTTTTTCCATATTCCAGGGGCCTGGTGTACAGGTAGTTGCATTGGTTCCGTCTGCCGGACCTGTGCCGCCGCCAATCATGGTAGTAACACCGGAATACAGCGCACAATCAATCTGCTGCGGGCAGATGTAATGAATATGTGTGTCAATGCCGCCTGCAGTGACAATCAGACCTTCTCCTGCCAACGCTTCTGTGGATGCGCCTACAATCATCCCCGGAGTCACCCCGTCCATGACTGCAGGATTTCCTGCCTTGCCGATACCCTTGATTTTGCCGTCTTTAATTCCGATATCCGCCTTTACAATCCCTGTATAGTCTACAATCAGGGCATTGGTAATCACCAAATCCAAATCTCCGTCGCTGCTTTTTGTTTTTACAGACTGTCCCATGCCGTCACGAATGGTTTTGCCGCCGCCGAACTTGATTTCGTCACCGTAATGGGTATAATCTTTTTCCACTTCAATGACAAGACTGGTATCTGCAAGTCTTACTTTATCCCCTGTAGTCGGGCCGTACATTGCCGCATATTTTTCACCGGAAATTTTTGTGCTCATTTGTCTGCCTCCTTACTCTAAAAAACCTTTTCTCGCTGCTGTCTCAAGTGCTGCCTTCTTCGTATTTTCGGATACCTGGGCACAGGTCAAATCGTTAAAACCGAAAATGCGCTTTGTACCGCCCATTTCCGTAAGCTGCACTTCCTTTTCCTCTCCGGGCTCAAATCTTACCGAAGTACCGGAAGGAATGTCCAGATGGTATCCATATGCTTTTTCCCTGTCAAATTTCAGACATCTGTTGACTTCAAAGAAGTGAAAATGGGAGCCTATCTGCACCGGTCTGTCTCCTACATTGGACACAGAAAGCACAAGACTCTTTTTCCCTTCGTTTAAGGTAATTTCTCTGTCTAAAGCCATGATTTCTCCGATTTTCATCCTTATTTCCTCCTTATTGAATCGGGTCGTGTACCGTTACCAGCTTGGTACCGTCCGGAAAAGTTGCCTCTACCTGTACCTCATGTACCATGTCTGCCACACCATCCATAACGTCTTCTTTTGTCAAAAGTTCTCTTCCGAGACGCATAAGTTCCACCACGTCTTTTCCGTCTCTTGCCAGTTCCAGAAGTTCTGAACTAAGGAAAGCCACAGCCTCCACATAATTCAACTTCAGTCCTCTGTCTTTTCTCTCTTTTGCCAGCATACCTGCCATATGCAGCATTAATTTTTCCTGTTCCTTAGGATTGAGTCGCATGAATTTATCCTCCTTGTCTTGTTCTCTTGTGTCTTAAAAACTGCTGCCCATCAAAGACCTGTCCACAGCCTCTGCTGCCTTTCGCCCCTCTGCAATGGCCCATACCACCAGAGACTGGCCTCTGTGCATATCGCCTGCCACGAATACCCCCGGTACACTGGTTTCGTATTCCTCCGGCTTTGTCAGCACATTGGTTCTGGGATTTAAGTCTGTTCCAAAGGCATCTGTGACATATTTCTGACTGCCCAGAAAACCTGCGGCAATCAGTACCAGCTGTGCCGGACGCTCTTCTTCGGTTCCTTCTACGGGAACCATGTTCATCCGTCCGGTTTTTTCATCCTTTTCAGGCGCCAGCTTCACGATTTTCGCCTTCTTTACATTGCCCTTTTCATCTTTGATAAACTCTGTCACTGTGGTCTGATAAATGCGGGGGTCTTTTCCAAAGACGGCAATGGCTTCCTCCTGACCGTAATCTGTTTTCAGCACCCTGGGCCACTCCGGCCATGGATTTTGCAAAGTTCTTTCTTTTGGGGGTTCGGGCATCATTTCCAGCTGGGTTACAGATTTTGCCCCCAGACGAATAGCAGTTCCCACACAGTCATTTCCCGTGTCACCGCCACCGATAACCAGCACATCTTTTCCCTTTGGGGAAATATACTGCTTATCCTCAAAGTTGGAATCCAGAAGGCTTTTGGTCACAGAGGTAAGAAAATCTACGGCAAAGCAGATATTGCCTGCCTCTCTCCCCGGCACGGAAATATCTCTGGGATTGGACGCGCCGCAGGCCAGTACCACCCTGTCAAATTCCTTCCGGATTTGAGATGCCTTCCTGTCTTTTCCCACATCCACACCGGTCTGGAATACCACACCTTCCGCTTCCATCAACTTCACTCTTCTGTCAATGACAGATTTATCCAGCTTCATGTTGGGAATACCGTAGCGCAGAAGGCCGCCTATCCGGTCCCTCCGCTCAAATACCGTAACCTCATGTCCCCTGCGGTTTAATTCCTGGGCTACCGCCAGTCCGGAAGGCCCGCTGCCAATGACAGCCACCTTTTTCCCGGTGCGCACCGGAATCTTCTGAGGTGTCACCCAGCCCTCTTCCCAGGCCTTTTCTATAATTGCCCTTTCGTTTTCCTTGGTAGCCACCGGTTCTCCGTTTATATTACAGGTGCAGGCCGCCTCACACAAAGCCGGGCATACCCGGCTGGTAAATTCCGGAAAACTGTGTGTCTTAGCCAGACGGTCGTACGCCTGTTTCCATTTGCCCCGGTATACCAGGTCATTGGTCTCCGGCACCAGATTGTGCAGGGGACATCCCGATGCCATACCAGCAATCATCATGCCGGACTGGCAGAAGGGCACGCCGCACTCCATACAGCGGGCGCCCTGTTTCTGCTGCTCTTTCAGGGACAACGGTTTCTTAAATTCCTGAAAATCTCTGATTCTCTCCAGCGGCTCTTTGTGCACCGCTTCTTTTCTGTCAAATTCTAAAAATCCCGTGGGTTTTCCCATGTTCTGCCTCCGTTTAAAAAATCACATCTTCCTGTTTCTATTTCTGAAATACTTCCGTAAACGCTTCCATCTGCGCCTGTTCTGTAGACATTCCCTGCTCTTCCAGTTTCATGCTCAGGGCTGTCATCTTCTTGTAATCATATGGAATGATTTTCTTGAATTTAGGCAGGTATTCTGTGAAATGCTCCAGTACCTCCTGCGCTTTCTCCGACCCGGTCAGAGTCTGATGTTCTTTGAGCATGCTTTTTAATTCATGTACATCTATCTTGCTCTCCAGCTTTTCAATGGAAATCATCTGCTTATTCAGATTTTTGTACAGGGTGTTGTCCTCATCCAGCACATAAGCAATACCGCCGCTCATACCGGCCGCAAAGTTCTTGCCTGTGGAGCCCAGAATCACGACCCGGCCTCCAGTCATATATTCGCAGCCATGCTCTCCTACGCCTTCCACCACTGCGTAAGCGCCGGAATTTCGCACGGCAAAACGCTCGCCTGCCACACCGTTTATAAAGACTTTTCCACTTGTGGCGCCGTAAAGTGCAACGTTACCCACAATCATATTGTCTTTTGCACAGTAATGCCTGTTTTTCGGTGGATAAATCACCAGTTTGCCTCCGGAAAGACCTTTTCCGTAATAGTCGTTGGTATCTCCTTCCAGATTCAGGGTCAGTCCCTTTGGAATAAAGGCGCCGAAGCTCTGCCCGCCGGAACCTTTGCAGTTCACTGTCAGCGTGTCTTCCGGCAGTCCGTTTTTATGCTGTCTTGTGATTTCCGCACCGAAAATCGTTCCAAAGGTTCTGTCCGTGTTGCTCACTTCCACGGACACAGAGGCTTTCTCTCCCTTTTTCAGAGCCGTCCCCAGCTTTTTCAGCAGTACCTTTTCATCCAGAGTCTTCTCAAGCTGGAAGTCATAAGCCTTATCCGGCTGGAAAATCACCTGGTCTTTGTCCTCCAAATAAGGGTTTTCCAGAATCGCGCTTAAATCAACCTTAGCTGCCATGGGATTCTCCGCTTCTTCCTTCTTCTTTAAGAGGTCGCTTCTTCCCACCATTTCATCCAGGCTGCGGATACCCAGTTTTGCCATATATTCCCGCAGTTCCTCTGCAAGAAAACGCATAAAGTTTACCACATATTCCGGTTTTCCCTTAAACCTCTTACGAAGCTCCGGATTCTGGGTAGCCACACCCACCGGACAGGTATCCAGGTTGCAGACTCTCATCATGACACAACCCATGGTTACCAAAGGCGCTGTGGCAAATCCGAATTCTTCCGCGCCCAGAAGCGCCGCAATGGCTACGTCCCGTCCGCTCATCAACTTTCCGTCCGTCTCTATCATTACCCGGTTTCGCAGACCGTTTTTCTGCAATGTCTGGTGTGTTTCTGCCAGTCCCAGTTCCCAGGGAAGTCCTGCATTGTGAATGGAACTTTCCGGTGCTGCTCCCGTACCGCCGTCATAGCCGGAAATCAGAATCACCTGCGCACCCGCCTTGGCCACGCCTGCCGCCACGGTTCCCACGCCTGCCTCAGAAACCAGTTTTACGGAAATCCGGGCATATTTGTTGGCATTTTTCAAATCATAGATAAGCTGTGCCAAGTCTTCGATAGAATAAATATCGTGATGCGGCGGAGGAGAAATCAGGCTGACTCCCGGTGTGGAGTGTCTGGTTCTGGCCACCCACGGGTACACCTTTCTGGCTGGCAGGTGTCCGCCTTCTCCCGGCTTCGCGCCCTGAGCCATCTTAATCTGAATCTCCCGGGCGCTGACCAGATAGCGGCTGGTCACGCCGAAACGTCCGCTGGCCACCTGCTTAATGGCAGAACACCGGTCCCTGTCACTTCCTGCGGAATCCAGACGTTCCTCGCTTTCTCCGCCCTCACCGGTGTTGGATTTGCCGTGAAGCATATTCATAGCCAGGGCCAGGGTTTCGTGTGCTTCCTGCGAAATGGAGCCATAGGACATAGCCCCTGTTTTAAAGCGTTTCACAATGTCATCCACGCTTTCCACTTCCTCCAGAGGAAGGGGATGTTCTGCAAACCTAAAGTCCATAAGACTGCGGAGGTTTCCGCTTCGCTCTGCGTCTACCATCTTTGTATATTCTTTAAACATGCCGTAATCCCCCAGACGGGTGGCTTTCTGCAGCATGTGAATAGTAGCCGGATTGTAGCGGTGCTCTTCTCCGTCTTTGCGCATTTTGTGTCTGCCCATGCTGTCCAGAGTCAAATCTGTGCTTCTGCCCAACGGGTCAAAGGCCTGAGAATGAAGCATATCCACGTTCCGGGCTATGTCGTCCAGCGTAATGCCGCCTACACGGCTCACCGTACCGGCAAAATATTTGTCAATGACTTCCTTTGAGATACCGATAGCCTCAAAAATCTTAGAACCCTGATAGGACTGGATAGTAGAAATTCCCATTTTGGACGCAATTTTTACAATGCCGTGAATCACGGCGTAATTATAATCACTGACTGCTGCATAGTAATCTTTGTCCAGCAGTTTTTCATCTATCAGTTCCTGAATGGTATCCAGGGCCAGATACGGATTCACTGCACAGGCTCCGTATCCCAGAAGGGCTGCAAAGTGGTGCACTTCTCTTGGCTCTCCGGATTCCAGAATCAACGCCAGAGAGGTCTGCTTTTTCGTATCCACCAGATGCTGGTGTACTGCGGAAACCGCCAGAAGCGACGGAATGGGCACATGGTTTTCATCCACGCCCCTGTCGGAAAGAATCACAATGTTGGCGCCCTCTCTGTAAACCTTATCCACCTCTACAAACAGCCGCTCCATGGCCCTCGCAAGCTTGGTGGATTTATAGTAAGTGGTAGGAACCACTGCCACCTTAAAGCCTTCCTGCTTCATATTTTTGATTTTCAGCAAATCGGTGTTTGTGAGAATCGGGTTATTGATTTTCAGTACCTGACAGTTTTCCGGTACCTGCTCCAGCAGATTTCCGTCCTTGCCTACATACACGGTGGTACTGGTGACAATTTCCTCACGGATAGCGTCAATAGGCGGATTGGTGACCTGTGCAAAAAGCTGTTTAAAGTAATCGAACAAAGGCCGGTTCTTCTCAGAAAGCACAGCCAGCGGGGTATCCACACCCATGGCAGCAATGCCCTCTGCCCCGTTTAACGCCATACTGCAGATGGAATTGCGGTACTCCTCATATGTATAGCCAAAGGCTTTCTGCAGCTGTTTTCTCTGCTTTGGCGTATACTCTTCCACACGGATATTGGGAATCTTTAAATCCTTTAATTCCACCAGATTGCTGTCCAACCATTCTCCGTAAGGCTGCGCCTTGGCATAACGTTCCTTTACCTCGTTGTCAGACAGGATTCTGCCCTTCACCGTATCAATCAGAAGCATTTTTCCCGGATGCAGACGTTCTTTCTGCACAATGTCCTCTTCCGGAACCTTCAGCACACCTACTTCCGATGCCAGTATCACGTCGCCGTTTTTCATCACATAATACCGGGAAGGACGCAGACCGTTTCTGTCCAATACGGCTCCCATCACATCTCCGTCGGAAAATACAATAGAGGCCGGGCCGTCCCAGGGCTCCATCATCGTAGCATAATACTGGTAGAAGTCACGTTTTTCCTGTGACAGCGTTTTATTATTGGCCCAGGGCTCCGGAATGGTAATCATCACAGCCAGAGGCAGCTCCATACCGCTCATAACCAGAAATTCCAGGGTGTTGTCCAGCATGGCGGAGTCAGAACCTCTGCGGTCTACCACAGGGAGAACCTTGTGCAGCTGCCCTTTGAGATGAGCAGACGCCATATTTTCCTCTCTGGCCTGCATTTTGTCCGCGTTGCCCCGTATAGTATTGATTTCCCCGTTATGTACCATAAAGCGGTTGGGGTGTGCTCTCTCCCAGCTTGGATTGGTATTGGTGCTGAATCTGGAATGTACCATGGCAATGGCAGATTCATAATCTTTATCCTGCAAATCCGCAAAAAAAGTTCTAAGCTGCCCTACCAGAAACATACCCTTGTAGACAATGGTCCGGCTGGACATGGAAACCACATAAGTATTGTCATTGCTCTGCTCAAAAACTCTTCTGGCAATGTACAGCTTCCGGTCAAAATCAAGCCCTTTCTCCACACCTTCCGGCTTTTTGATAAAGGCCTGCACAATATGGGGCATACATTCTTTCGCTTTGTGTCCCAGTACCTGGGGATATACAGGGACTTCCCGGTATCCCAGCAGTTCCAGGCCTTCCTTTTCGGCAATGATTTCAAACATTTTCTTTGCCTGTCTGCGCTTTATCTCATCCTGTGGGAAAAACAGCTGTGCAATTCCGTATTCCCGTTCTCCCCCAATGGCAATGTTCAGCTTCTTACAGACCTTTGCAAAAAATTTATGGGAAATCTGCAGAAGGATTCCCACACCGTCTCCGGTCTTGCCCTCCGCGTCTTTCCCGGCGCGGTGTTCCAGATTTTCCACAATGCACAGCGCCCGTTCTACGGTCTGGTGGCTTTTGATACCTTTGCTGTTTACCACAGCGCCGATACCGCAGTTATCGTGTTCAAATGTGGGGCTGTATAAGCCCTGTTGATTTCGGCTCATATTAATTTCCTCCTTGCTTTCCATATTCGTCTGCTGCCTTTACAAATCCCCGAAACAGCGGGTGAGCACGGTTTGGTCTGGATTTCAGTTCCGGGTGCCCCTGCGTTCCCACAAAAAAGGGATGTGTTTCAATCTCTATCATTTCTACAATTCTTCCGTCAGGAGACAGGCCGGACAGCACCAGTCCTGCTTCCTCCAGACGGAGACGGTAATCGTTGTTGACCTCATAGCGGTGTCTGTGCCGCTCGGAAATCTCTTCTTTCCCGTAAAGCTGCCGCGCCTTTGTGCCCTCTTTCAGCACACAGGGGTAAGCTCCAAGCCGCAGGGTTCCTCCCAGATTTTCCACACCGTTTTGCTCCGGCATCAGATCTATCACCGGATACATGGTGTCCGGGTTCAGTTCCGCACTGTTGGCATCCCGATACCCCAGCACATCTCTGGCAAATTCCACGATAGCCATCTGCATGCCCAGACAGATACCAAGGAATGGGATTTTGTTCTCTCTGGCAAACTGCACGGCCTGAATTTTCCCTTCCGTACCTCTGGTGCCAAAACCTCCCGGTATGAGAATTCCATGTACTCCTGAAAGAAGCCCTTCACAGCCCTGCTTTTCAATATCCTCGGAATCCACCCAGCGCAGCTTCACGCTTACATGTCCGGCAATGCCGCCGTGCTTTAAAGCTTCTGCCACACTTAAATACGCATCATGAAGCTGAATGTATTTTCCTACAATGGCAATCTCCGTTTCTGAGACCGGGTGCTTCAAAGCCTCCACCATGGCTTTCCATTCCTCCAAATCCGGTTTTTCACAGGGCAGCTTCAGACACTCACAAACGGCCTGGGCCAGATGTTCTTTCTCCATGGCCAGAGGCGCTTCATAGAGATATTCCACATCCAGATTCTGCAGTACATGATGGGAGGGTACGTTGCAGAACAGAGCAATCTTGTCTTTTAACTCCTCAGACAGAGGGTATTCAGAACGGCACACCAGAATGTCCGGCTGCAGCCCCATACCCTGAAGCTCCTTTACGCTTGCCTGGGTAGGCTTGGTCTTTAGTTCTCCCGACGCTTTCAGATACGGAATCAGCGTCACATGAATGAGCACTGCATTTTCCTTTCCCACATCATGCTGAAACTGACGGATGGCTTCTAAAAACGGCTGGCTTTCCATATCCCCTGCCGTACCTCCTACCTCGATAATGGCGATACGGTTTTCTTCGGGCAGTTTCCCTCTGTAAAACCGGCTTTTAATCTCATTGGTAATATGAGGAATAACCTGAACGGTTCTTCCGCCGTAATCTCCGTGGCGTTCCTTCTGGAGAACGGACCAGTAAATCTTACCTGTAGTTACATTGGAATTTTTATCCAGACTTTCATCAATAAACCGTTCGTAATGTCCCAGGTCCAAGTCCGTTTCCGTCCCGTCATCTGTCACAAACACTTCCCCGTGCTGTATGGGGTTCATGGTACCCGGGTCTATATTAATGTAAGGGTCAAATTTCTGCATAGTGACCTGATACCCTCTCGCTTTCAGCAGTCTCCCCAGAGATGCCGCTGTAATGCCTTTTCCAAGCCCTGAAACAACGCCTCCTGTTACAAATACATACTTTACCATGGTGTTTTCCTCCGTTCTCCTTTCTTATTTCTTTGCTGAAAAAATAAAAAAAGCGTCAGAATCCCCGTATTAAAAGAAATTCTGACGCCTTTGTCATACTCATTTTTCACTTGCTGTCTACTATAAACGATTTTTCCCGATTTGTAAATCCCCGAATTTTAAAAAATATAACCAAATTTTGCCCACATTATGCTTCCTGCGCAAATTTCCGTATGCTCTGTCGAAATTCCGGGTTCTCCCCGTGGCAGTTTACAGTCAGCAAATGTTCCAGTCCCAGGGCAAAAATTCCCATAATGGATTTTCCGTCCACCACAGCCCTTCCATAAGAAATATCCACGTCAAACTCACATTTTCTGGCAGCCCTTACAAATTCTCTCACTTCTTCAGCCGTCGTCAGGCGGATTTTTATTTCTTCCATAATCCAAATCTCCTTTTCCAGAGCCTTTTTGCAGACGTTCTGTTATTATTTTAACCTATGCAGAACCTGCCTTTTTGATGTATTTCCCACTCTCTTTTCAGTATGACCCTGCTGCCGTCATCTATACAGGCTCTTTCCATTTTTTTCAAAAAATGTATTGACAAGCCGATTTTTTTGAGTATACTACAGAACATAAAGCAAAGGCGCTTTGGATAACTTCCAAGGCGTCTTTTTCTGTTTTATGCAAAATGAAAGGAGACACCACTATGAAGAAAGATATTCCCGCTTTATACGGAAGCCTGGTATTTAATGACAAGGTTATGAGGAACAAACTTCCCAAGGATGTTTACAAGGCGCTGAGAAAAACCATTGAAAACGGAACCCATCTGGAGCTGGACGTGGCAAATGCCGTAGCGGTTGCCATGAAGGAATGGGCTGTGGAACAGGGCGCTACCCATTACACGCACTGGTTTCAACCCATGACCGGATTCACAGCCGAAAAACATGACAGCTTTATCACCCCTTCCGGAGACGGGGAAGTCATTATGGACTTTTCCGGCAAGGAACTGGTAAAAGGAGAACCGGATGCCTCCAGCTTTCCTTCCGGCGGACTTCGCGCCACCTTTGAGGCCAGAGGCTATACCGCATGGGACCCTACCTCTCCTGCATTTATTAAGGATGGAACTCTGTACATCCCCACAGCTTTCTGTTCCTACGGCGGAGAAGCCCTGGATAAGAAAACACCTCTTCTGCGCTCTATGGAAGCACTCAGCCGGGAAGCGGTGAAGATTCTTCACACACTGGGAAACACCGATGTCACCAGTGTTTCCACCACCATCGGACCGGAACAGGAATACTTTCTGGTAGATAAGGATTTGTACCGCCAAAGACGTGATCTGCAGTTCTGCGGCAGAACCCTGATAGGCGCACCGGCTCCCCGGGGACAGGAACTGGAAGACCATTACTTCGGTTCCTTAAAGCCCAGAGTTGCCGCTTATATGCATGATTTAGACGAAGAACTGTGGAAGCTGGGCATTCCGGCCAAAACCAAGCACAACGAGGTTGCCCCGGCCCAGCACGAACTGGCGCCCATCTTCTCCACAGCCAACGTAGCTGTGGACTACAATCAGCTTACCATGGAAGTCATGAAAAATACAGCGGACAGACACAATATGGTATGTCTGCTCCACGAAAAGCCCTTTGAAGGCATTAACGGCAGCGGCAAGCACAACAACTGGTCCCTGACTACCAACCAGGGAGACAATCTTTTAGAGCCGGGCAAAACTCCTGCGCAGAACATCCAGTTCCTTGTGTTCCTCATGGCCGTAATCAAAGCCGTAGACGAGTATGCAGATATGATGCGTGTATCTGCCGCCAGCGCCGGAAACGACCACCGCCTGGGCGGCAACGAAGCGCCGCCTGCCATTGTATCCATCTTTCTTGGAGATGAACTGACCGCTGTCTTAAAATCCATTGAAGAAGATACTTATTTCGGCAAACAGCAGAGAGTGGCTCTGGAAACAGGCGCTCATGTACTGCCTCACTTTTTCAAAGATACCACAGACCGGAACCGTACCTCACCTTTTGCATTTACAGGCAACAAATTTGAGTTCCGCATGCTGGGTTCCTCTGCCTCTGTATCCACGCCGAATATTGTACTGAACACTGCTGTGGCAGAAGCCCTGGCTCAGTTTTATGAAGAATTAAAAGGCACGGTTCCGGAAGATATGGAGCATGCCGTACATGAACTGATTAAACGCGCCATCAAAAAGCACAAAAAAGTTATTTTCAACGGAAACGGCTACACCGAAGAATGGGTGGAAGAAGCGAAAAAACGGGAACTTTACAATCTGGTTTCCACACCGGACTGCCTCCCTGCCTTTATTGAAGAAAAAAATATCCGGCTCTTTACAGAACACAAAATCTTTACCCGGGAAGAAATTTTCTCCAGATATGAAATTCTGTTGGAAAACTATGTGAAAACAGTAGAAATCGAAGCGAAAACTTTAAAAGAAATGCTGACCAAAGATTTCCTGCCTGCCCTTTCCGACTATGCAGCCCAGGAGGCAGACAAGGCTATGGCTGTGAAAAACTTTATACCGGAAGCTTCCACTGCAGAAGCCGCCGCACTGGTTGGCGAACTGACTTCTGCTTATGAAAGCATTTCCTCCGGTGTGAAAGCTCTGGATAAGGAAATTCAGACTGTCTCCGGTTTTGCTTCCATGCAGGAGGCCGCGGACTACTGCCGCAGCACGCTCCTGGTGTCCATGGACAAACTCCGTCAGACCGCAGACGCCGTGGAAGCCAAAATCCCGGATGAAAACCTGCCTTATCCTACTTATGACGCACTTTTGTTCTCTATCTAAATAAGATTTAAGATTCAAACAGCGGGGTGGAGTAATATCTGTCTCCGCTGTCCGGCAGAAGTGCCACAATGGTTTTTCCTTCATTTTCCGGACGCTTTGCCAGTTCAATAGCTGTGTGCAGAGCGGCTCCGGAGGAAATACCTACCAGAATTCCTTCCTTGTGTGCAAAGAATTTTGCTGCTGCAAAAGAATCTTCCGCAGTGGCTGTTATCACTTCATCGTAAATCTTTGTATTTAATACCTGAGGTACAAATCCTGCACCGATTCCCTGAATTTTGTGAGGACCTGGGGTTCCTTTGGAAAGCACCGGTGAATCAGACGGCTCTACAGCCACAATCTTTACTTCCGGTTTCTTTTCTTTCAGATATTCGCCTACACCTGTTACGGTTCCGCCGGTTCCCACGCCTGCCACGAAAATATCCACTTCTCCCTCTGTGTCATTCCAGATTTCCGGTCCTGTCGTGGCAATGTGCGCTGCCGGATTGGCCGGATTGTCAAACTGTCCTGTGAGGAAGCTGCCCGGAATTTCCTGATTTAATTCCTTTGCTTTGGCAATGGCGCCTGTCATGCCTTTGGTTCCCTCTGTCAGCACAATTTCTGCCCCGTATGCTTTCAGAATATTTCTTCTCTCCACGCTCATGGTTTCCGGCATGGTAAGAATCAGCTTATAGCCTTTGGATGCTGCAAGAGAGGCCAGACCAATCCCCGTGTTTCCGGAAGTCGGTTCAATAATGGTTGCCCCCGGCTTCAAAAGCCCTTTGGCTTCCGCATCTTCTATCATATTTTTTGCAATTCTGTCCTTTACGCTTCCTGCAGGATTCAGGTATTCCAGCTTCACCAGAACGGTTGCTTTTAATCCCTCTTCCTTTTCAATGTTGGTCACTTCCAGAAGCGGAGTTCCGCCGATTAATTCCTGTACACCTTTATAAATCTTCTTTGCCATAACTGATTCCTCCTTATATTGTGATTTCATGTTTTATATTCCTATTAACTTAGTAGGAATTATATGTTATTAAGTAAGATTTGTCAAGGGATTTTTTCAAAAAAAGCGATTCCGCAGGTTTTACACCAGCGGAACCGCTCTCCTTATGTCAAATGTATGCAATTTTGTCGTTATTATCCTTCGATGGAAATGTATTTGTTGTCTTCCACCTGTTTTTTCACTTCTTTCGGAACAGTCAATCTCAGGATACCGTCTTCAAATTTCGCATGAATATCTTCCTGCTGTACCTGCTCGCCTACATAAAAGCTTCTGCTCATAGCGCCTGCATAACGTTCTCTGCGAATATAGTTTCCTTTTTCATCCTGTTTGTCCTTATCCAGGCCTTTTGCTGCGCTGATAGTCAGATAGCCGTTTTCCAGTTTGGCGGAAACTTCTTCTTTCTTAAATCCCGGCAGGTCAATATCCAGTTCATAGGTTCCTTCTGTCTCCCTGACATCCGTCTTCATCATGTTCTTTTCATGCTTGCCGTACAGCGGGTTCTTTCTTCCGAAAAACTCTCTCTCAAACGGAAAATCCATCCAATCATCAAATAAACTTTCTCCAAAAATACTAGGCATCATCATAAGTCATATCTCCTTTCCAATGACATACAAATTTATTTTAGCACTTTGGGAAATCCAAAGTGTCGATTTCGGAACTCTGAGACTCGGTACCTTTTTGCTTCCTCTTGGTATCTCCTCTCTTGTTCTATCTGTAATATAACACTTATAAATAGTGTTGTCAACAGTTTATTTTAAATTTTTTGAGAGTTCACTTTTTTTACATTTTTGCAAAAAAAGAGAGCGAACAAATCGCTCTCTAAATTTTTTATTTTTCACCACGACGGCGAGCCAGTTCTGCCACGTTTTCCTCTACGCGTTTCTTGTTCAGAGGATACAGGAAAAACAGAGCCAGAGCCACTGCTGTCAGACCGATAATCGGTACAATACAGGAAATCGTGAAGATTCCTTCTGTAACAGATGGGTCAAATGCTGTTGCACTTGTATATCCTACTAAGGAAAGCAGACTACCAATCATACCGGAAGAAAATGCCTGTCCCAGCTTTCTCGCAAAAGAGTAAACTGCATAAATAGTTCCATCTTCACGAATACCATTCTTTACTTCAGAATCGTCAATAACATCTGTAATCATAGCCCAGATAACTGTATTAAAGAATCCAAGTCCAATAAAGGACAGTACATAAAACAGTACATAAACCCATACATTATCCGGATGTACAATCAGACAAACTACATAGCAGGCTGCTCCGAAGATACAGGATACTGTAGACAATTCTTTCTTACCAAACTTTGCTGCCAGCTTACTTGCCAACGGAGCGCAGATAACCAGAATTGCTACACTACTCAGCAGAGATACAGCGGACTGTGCCTGCGTACTTCTGTAAACATTAGGGAATACATAAGCTGCCATTCCCTGCATGCCAAGCATAGCCAGAAGAAGCAAAATCGCTGCTGCAATAATTCCCAGAAGAGAACGGTTTGTAATCAGACTCTTTCCAAGAGCACCTAAATCCAGTTTCTGTTTATTCGCCTCAACTGGAACACGCTCGCGAACCAGGCTAAAGCAAAGAATATAGCAGATAAATGCACATACAGAGAACACACCTGCAATAATTGTCATACGGCTTCCGGAAAGAACTGGGTTGCCATCTACAGTTACATAAGCGATCAACGGTGTACCTGTACCAATTACAAGGCTGGCCAGAGTTGCACCTACAGAACGCCATGTAGATAAAGATGCTCTGTCTGTTGGGTCTGCAGAAACTGCAGAAGCCATAGAACCATAAGGAATATTAATGGATGTATAGAATACAGAACCCCATAACAGGTAAGTAACAATCATATACGCTACCTTAAATCCATAGGACATACCCGCAAGTCCTGACTGATACATCAGGAAACTGGCGATCGCCACGGGACCGCACATACGCTTAATCCACGGACGGAACTTACCGTCTTTTGTAGGTCTGGAACGGTCTACAATCTGTCCCATAGTAACATCTGTAAACGCATCTACAAAACGTGCTACCATCATGAGCATACCCACAACTCCTGCGGATAAGCCCATAATGTCTGTATAAAATTTCATCATAAACATTGAAGATAATATGAAGGTGAAGTCGTTACCAAAATCACCAAACATATAACCCAGTCTGTCCTTCATTCCGAATGCCGAAACGGACGAAGTATTTGTTCTTGCCATGCTTTTTTCTCCTTTTCCTGTTTTTAACTGCAAGTTTTAGTTCTTCTTAATCTGAATCAGTTTTGCATTTACACTTTCCACAAAACCTTCCGGAGCCAAATCCCCAGCCATTTCACCGAGTCTTTCCAGTGTCATGCCTTTCATCATATCCCACATGCCTTCACCTGGAGCAACCACCATATTCATAGTCAGTTTTACGGCTTTTGCTGCAATTTCAATAGCTTCCGGGCATTTTGCCAGTTCTTCCATTGTATCTTTAATGCTGTACATGCCTTCCGGGAATTCCATTGGGGCTTTTAAGTCCATGTCGCCCACTGTGCTGAACCAGTTCGCAACACCTTCTGCACGTTCATTTACTTCCGGCAGAACATAGATTTCCGGTTCTTTTTCTACTTTTTCCAGAGTCATGGTGTCTTTCAAGTCACCAGCCTGTGCAGTAAGGACGTTAAATCCGTCTTTTAATGCTACTGTGAAGACAAATACTTTCTCTGCTGTCAGCTCTTCCACTTTTTCACCGTTTAAGAACAGTGTTACAGAAGGCTGGTTGGAATATACACGGATTTCTGTTGTTTCGCCTGCGCGCTGTGCGTAGCGTTTTCCGCAAAGGTGAACCATAGGCTCTTTATTCCAGTATGCTTTGTAAATGTAGTAGCTGTCTTTCTTAATCTTTCTGTCCATGGTCACAAGACCTTTGTTGTTTCTTCCTGCTACACCGCCCTCATCACGAGCTGCACAGCCAAAGTCAAACATATTCCATACATGGCTTGACCAAATCCATGGACGCTCATCAAGTACCTTAGCCATGTGTTCATGGTACAGTGCCTGATATTCTTCACTGTAATCCTTGCATGCAGGATTCGGACCGTGGTATGTGATAATACCTTCACAGCCGTATTCAGAAACGCCAAGGCAGATGTTCGGATGAATCTTGTGGAAGTTGTCCAGCCACGGGCCGTTGTCTTCCATCTTTCCGCCGTACCATCCGAAGTAGTGGTTGTAGCTTTCTGTATCTGTAATGTAGTGCATTGGTCCTTCAATCGGTGTCATAGATACATGGGCAATGGTTGTCAGACGGCTTGGGTCAAGTTCTTTTGCCAGAGCGTTCAGTTCTTTATGATTTTCCACCAACTGTTCAGAAATACCGCCGATGAGGATTTCATTAGAAATTCCCCAGAAACAGATAGATGGATGATTGTAGTTCTGGATAATCAGCTCTTTTAACTGGCTGATACAGTTTTGGTGAGCTTCCGGGTCTTTGTTCATCACACTGATAAACGGAATTTCAGCCCATACTACAAATCCCATTTCATCGCAGGCATCATAAAAATCCTGTGAATGCTGGTAGTGAGCCAGACGAATGGTGTTTGCACCCAGTTCTTTGATGATTTTTGCATCTTCAAAGTGGTCTTCTCTTGTCAGAGCATTTCCTTTATATAACTGGTCCTGATGACGGCTTACACCACGAAGCGGTGTTTCTGTTCCATTGATGATAAATCCCTTGTTCGGGTCACAGGAGAAGCTGCGGACACCTACGCGAGCAGAGATTTCATCGTAAGTTTCGTTTCTTCTTTCCAGTCTTGCTGTAACTGTGTAAAGGTAAGGTGTATCAATATCCCATTTCTTCACATCCGGAACGTATACCGTTACTGCTGTGCTGTCTGCCGGACGGCATGCGCTTGCAACTTCTTTTCCTTCCGCGTCACAGATAGAATATAATACAGTAAAGTTTTCATCTGCTTCTTTTACATAAGAAACAATGTCGAATGTTGCACCGCCGCAGTCACATGGCTTTGGTGTAACCTGAATTCCAGGGCCTCCGTAATATTCCAAATCAAAGTGTGCGTCCGGTACGCTGATAAGGTTTACACCTCTGTACAGACCGCCGTAGAAAGTAAAGTCTGCAGACTGTGGATATACGCTTTCTTTTCTTTCATTGCTGCAGGCTACAACCAGAAGGTTTTCTCCTTCTTCTTTGCACACCTCTGTAATGTCTGCACGGAAAGTTGAATATCCGCCTTCATGATATACCACTTCTTTTCCGTTTACATAAACAGTCGCCTGCTGTCCCGCTGCCAGAAATTCCACAAATACTTTTCCGCCGCCCAATGGCTGTTTCGGAGTTGCAAATGTCTTTGCATACCAATATCTGCCTTTATCGTAACCGCCGTTTCCGTCATGTCCGTCAATGGCATTCCAGGTATGAGGAAGGCTTACTGTCTGCCAGTCTGTCGGCATAACTTCCGGAAGTCCGGCATCCTGCTGAATAAAAGCCCAGTCATTGTTTAAATTAATCACTCTACGCATAGCTTTCTCTCCTTTTCCTTGTGTTCTTTGGATATTTTCGTAGATTTATTTTAAGCCCTTTTGTATAATATTATATGTAATTTTATGCGAAAATAATAGTGATGATTTTTATGGTTTTTTGCACGATTTTCAGATTGTAAGAGGAATGCTTATGAAATATGACGAATTAGTTGATTTGACACAGAATATCTTACAGACAAACTACCTGTCCACATATCGCCTGAATCTGTCCGACGAAACTTTTGAGCATATTGACATGGGTCTGCGCAGCGATATTCTGAACTTAAAAGATACCTCCGATTCTTTTCGGGAGCTTTTTCAAAAGGCACAGCCCGGTAAGATTTATTTTAATACGGATATTTTCCGCTGCACCTTTGTTTATCTGCTTCTTCCGGATAAAGAAACGATTTTCTACTGCGGTCCTGTTTTGTTTGAAAAAATTCAAGGGGAACGTTTTAACGAAATTTTTGCCTCTGTCTCTCTTCCGGAAGAGCTGAGAGAACCTTTGCAGCACTACTATCAGCGCCTTCCCTTCCAAGCGTCTTACTCCATGTTTGAAAGTCTGTTTCTGGAACTTGGGAAAGCCATGTATAAAGAACAATGTGAAGTTATCTATTCCAATGCAGACTTTTTCGACCACTGGGACAATACCTACAAAAATTATATTCGCAGCGCCGAACATCCTTTTTCCAATATTGATGTCATTGAAGACCGCTACGAATCCGAGAATATACTGATGAGCGCAGTCTCCTCCGGACGGGAAAGCCGGGCTCTGGAATTAACTTCCCGATTCGGAAGCCTTTACCTTCCCCAGCGCACCTCCAACAGCTTACGAGACGTGAAGGATTATACTATTACCATGAATACCCTTCTGCGCAAAGCTACGGAACATGCCGGTGTACACCCTGTCCACATTGATGCGTATTCCAACCATAATGTTTCCACACTGGAAAAACTCACATCCGTGGAGCAGGTCTTCGAGCACCAGCGAAAAATCGTACTGGGCTACTGCCGGATTGTAAAGGAACACCAGCACAAGGTACACTCCCCTCTGCTGAAAAAGGTTTTGGCTTATATGGAAACCGACCTGAGCGCAGACCTGACACTGAAAACCCTGTCCGAGCACCTGGGCGTCAATGCCAGCTATCTGTCCACCCTTTTTTCCAAAGAAATAGGAATTTCTCTCACAGATTATGTGACAAATCTGAGGATTTCATATGCCAAAACCCTTCTGGCCAAGACAGATGTTCCGATTAAATCCATTGCGGAAAGGTGCGGTATTGCAGACATTCACTACTTTACCAGGCTGTTCAAGCGTACCTGCGGCATGACACCCAACGCCTACCGGAAATCCCCTGACCAGACCGTTTCTGACGAATAAGCTGCAAACTGCTGCTGTTCCGCTTACAGACTCTTATGCAGAAGCTCCAGTGCAGTTTTTAAGTCCTCCACTGCCATCTGACCGGGAGCAGAAGCTTTTCCTGCTGCTCCAAAGGTCAATGCAGAGCCAAAGACTTCTCCGCACAGGCGGCTTAACACTCCGGTTCCTGCCATAGACATGGTAATCACCGGGCGGTCTGCATACACGCTTGTCATTTCTTCCGTGGCTGCAAGAAGTGTCAATACATCCTTTTTATTCTGCGGCATAACTGCAATCTTCGGAATATCCGCTCCCAATTCCTGCATTTTGCACAGACGTTTTAACAACTCTTCCTTGTCCGGCGTCTTATGAAAATCATGGTTTGAAGCAATGACCTTGACTCCGCATTGGTGCGCTGTTTTTACAATCTGTCTGACCTCCTCATCTCCGGTAAAGAGCTCTGCATCCACCAAATCCACACTTCCGCTTTCTGCCATCTCCTGATTCAAACGGACATACGCTTCGGTTTCCATGGCTTTTTCCCCGCCCTCTTTTGATGTTCTAAATGTAAAAAGGAGGGGCAGGTCACCCAGCGTCTGCCTAAGTAATCCGGCTGTCTCCCTGGTCTTTTCCAAATGGAATACATCCTCATACCAATCTGCGCGCCATTCTGCCACATCTGCGCCGATTTCCCGGATACGGGCTCCGGCTGCAAGGATTTCTTCTCTTGTGACGCCCACAATGGGAACACAGATTTTCGGGATTCCCTCTCCGATTTTTACATTTCTGACTACTACTGGATTCATCTTATATCCTCCTCGTTTTCTGCTTGCTTCTCTTATTCATACTTAATATCCAAAATTTCCTTCATATACTCTATCGGCATAGGCTGTCCGGTCCACAGTTCAAAGGCCGCTGACCCCTGGAACAACATCATACCAAGACCATTCATCGTCTTACAGCCGGCTTCTTTTGCCATTTTAAGAAGAGCGGTTTCTCTTGGGAAGTATACAATATCTATGACAATTAAATCCGGACGGAAAAAGGATTTGTCCGGAATATAGGTCTGCCCCTCTAAGGGTTTCATTCCTACTCCCGTGGCATTGGTAAACAGATAACTGTCTTCCATCTCTTCTTTTAACTTATCCAAATCAGCCAGGTCATATAAAGCAGCTTTACATTCTGTATTTTCATTAATCTTCTTTACCGTTTCAACTGCATTGTCCCAGAATTTATCTCTTGCATTGAAAATAGATATCTCTTTTACTCCGTCCAGCGCTGCCTGTACCTGAATGGCTGTGGCTGCTCCTCCGGCGCCGACAATGGTCATTTTCTTTCCAATTACATCAATGTGATTATCCTTTAACGCCGCCATATATCCGATACCATCCGTAATATGTCCGGTCAACACTCCGTTGTCATTGACAATCGTGTTTACTGCTTTACACATTTCTGCTGCCGGAGAAAGCTTGTCCAGATACTTATGTACCACTGTCTTATTAGGCATGGACACATTTGAGCCTCTCATTTTCAATGCGCGAAGTCCCTTGACCGCATCCTCCAGAGAGTCGTTATCCACTTCAAATGCAATATATGCATAATCAAGTCCCAGATTGGCAAATGCTTCGTTGTGCATGGCCGGGGAACTGGAATGTCTGATAGGATATGCCATCAGTCCGATTAATTCTGTGTGACCTGTAATTCTTTCTGCCATGTTTATTTTCCTCCATTCATAACGGTATCTGTCTGTACCTTTTGACTTTGTTAATTACTAAACAACTTAGCTGCTCTTAATTATAATCCAGTCCGCCGGATAGTTCTAATACATCTTTTTACCTTTTTCGATACCTTTATTCTATTAATTGTGTTATAATGTCTGACAGGAGGAATTTGATATGACATTAAATCAGTTATTATATTTCCGGACAGTTGCCGCACATCAGCATTTCCGGCAGGCTGCCGCAGAACTTAATATTTCCCAGCCTTCCCTAAGCCGCTCTATTGCTTCCCTGGAAGAGGAGCTGAACATCATTCTTTTTGAACGGCAGGGACGCAATGTGCGGCTTACCAAATACGGGCGAATCTTTCTGGAACACGCAGAGCGGATTCTGCAGGAGACGGAGACTGCCCTCTTTCGTATGCACCAGCTTGCCCAGGATGAGGGACACGTTGATATTGCATATGTCTTTCCCCTGGCGAACCGCTATATCCCTCATACTGTAAGGCGTTTTTTAAGCCAGGAACGCTATAAGAACATTACCTTCAGCTTCCATCAGCTCCACACACCCCAACTGATTGAAGGACTGAAAAAGGAGCTCTTTGACCTTGTGTTCTGTTCCTATATGGAAAACGAACCAAATATTAAGTTTATTCCTATTATCCACCAGAATATGACCGTCATCACGCCCAAGGGACATCCGCTGTGCGCCAAAGACGCGGTTTCCCTGTCTGAACTTAGCGCCTATCCGCTGATTGGGTATGACAAAAGCTCCGGTCTGGGAAAATATACGCGGCAGATATTTTCTTCCCACGGAATCACCCCGAATTTCATCTGCGAGTCCCCTGATGAAAATGCCATCTCTGCCCTTGTGGAGGAAGATTTCGGCATAGCCCTGGTGGCAGATACGGAGGCCATCCGCAAACGCAATATCCGGATTCTGCCTCTTCGTGACATACATCTGGTTCATACCGTTTATCTGGCCTATCTAAAAGACCATTATATGATTCCGGCGGTCCGGAATTTTCTCCAGTTTATCATAAAGGACGGGACACATCTGTAATTGGTGTCCCTGCCGGAGGTTTTCTGGTACAAGGAATCTTAAACTAGTATTTTCCATATAAGGCTTTTACATATTCTGCGAATTTTTCTACAATGGGAGTCTGATAATTCTCCTTGGACAGCGCCATATAGATGTAACGCTGATACCGGGGCGAGCGCAGCTTCAGCACTTCCACATTCATATTTTTAAGAAGGGGAATATCCGGCATGACCGCAATACCGAAATTCTGTGCTACAAGCCCGGCCATTGCACCGTCTTCCTCTATTTCATAAGCAATCTGGGGTCTGATTTTCGCCATTTCAAAGAGCCTGTCCACCACCGGCCGAAGGCCGCTTCCCTGTGTAAAATAAATCTGCGGATAAAGGGCAGCCTCTTCCAAATCCACTTCCCCTCTTCCGGACAGAGGATGTTGTTTCGGTATGACTACAACCAGATTCTGTGTTCCTACTGGTGTAAAGCTGACTTCCGGTTCATTCTCCATCATGGAACAGAAGGCAATATCATACTTTTCATCCTTCAGCCCCTGGATAAGTTCTGACGTATTCCCCACGGTAAAATGAAACTCTGTTTCCAGTTCTTCATGACTTCGCAGAAAATCCCCCACCAGACGAGGCACAAATTCACTGCCCAGTGTATAGATATATGCCAAATCAATGACCCCTTTGGTCTGTCCCGCCATCCCCTTTGTCTTAGAGACTCCCAGTTCCAGTACATTCATGGATTCCTCCACATACCCCAGGAAAAATCTCCCATACTTTGTCAGTACCACATTTCTTCCCTGCTTGCGGAACAACTTTACACCCAGTTCTTCCTCCAGTCCGGCAATTGCATGACTCAGCGTTGGCTGAGAAATTCCAATCTCTTCTGCCGCTTTTGTGTAATGCTCCAAACGTGCCAGTGCCACAAAATAATTTAACTGATGCAGCTTCATACAACTCACTCCCTTCTCACCTTTTTATACAGAATACCATAACTAATAGTTAATTTCTATAGATATTAATAAAAATATGCATTTGTTTTATGGTTTATTTTTCCCTATAATACGGTCAGAACATAGATTGTTAATCAAATATCAAATCCAGAAAACAGGAGGAGTTCCTTATGAAAAGCATGTACAAACACATCTTTGAACCACTGACCATCCGCCGCATGACGATGAAAAACAGAATTATGATGACACCCATGGGTACAAACTACGGTGAACAAAGCGGCGAGATGAGCTTTCTTCATATTAATTATTACGAGCAGCGCGCCAGAGGCGGCACCGGTTTAATTATGGTAGAAAATGCAAACGTAGATTACCCGCTGGGTTCCAACGGAACCACCCAGCTCCGCATTGACCATGACAATTATCTTCCGCGTCTGTTCAAATTAACAGAAACTGTCCACAAACACGGCGCCTGTATCGGTATTCAGATTAACCATGCCGGGGCTTCGGCTCAGTCTGCCCGTACCCAGATGCAGCCGGTCTCTGCCTCTGACATTCCTTCCAAAGCCGGAGGTGAAATTCCGCGCCCGTTAGAGAAAGAAGAAATTCTTCAGATTGTAAAAAAATACGGACAAGCGGCAAAACGGGCTCAGGCTGCCGGATTTGATACTGTAGAAATTCACGCCGGACATTCCTATCTCATCAGTCAGTTTTTATCTCCGCTTACCAACCACCGGACAGACGAATTCGGCGGAAGCGCTGAAAATCGCGCCCGCTTTGCCCGTATGGTTCTGGAGGAAGTCCGCGCACAGGTTGGGCCGCATTTCCCCATCTTCGTGCGAATCAGCGCCGATGAATTTCTGGAAGGCGGCAACACTCTGGAGGATACTCTGGATTACCTTCAATATTTCCAGGAAGAAGCCGACGTTATCGACGTATCTGCGGGACTGAACAGTTCTATTCAGTATCAGATTGACGCCAACTATCTGCCGGACGGCTGGCGCTCTTACATGGCAAAAGCAGTAAAAGAACGCTACGGAAAACCTTGTGTAACTACGGGAAATATCCGAAATCCCCAGGTTGCGGAAGACATTCTTGCAAAAGGCGACGCGGACATCATCGGTATGGGACGGGGACTGATTGCAGACCCGGACTGGGTAAACAAAGTGGAATTCGGAGATGTCTGTGATATCCGCAAATGCATTTCCTGCAACATCGGGTGCGCCGGAAACCGAATCGGCATTAACCGTCCTATCCGCTGTACTGTAAATCCTGCCGTTCTCCACGGAGAAGTCTACAAAAAACAACGGGTTTCCAAGCCCTGCAATGTCGTTGTAATCGGAGGCGGAACTGCCGGCCTTGAGGCTGCCTGTACAGCCGCCGAAGTGGGATGTACAACCTTCCTCCTTGAGAAAAAACCGTATCTTGGCGGATTGGCTGCAGAGATTTCCAAGATTCCGGACAAAAAACGTCTGGCAGATTTCCCCAATTACCTGATCCACCGTGCGCACAAATTAAAAAACCTGTTTGTGTTTACCCAGACTGAAGCTACCACCGAATTTATCAAAAACCTGAAGCCTAACATCCTTGTCAATGCTACAGGCTCTCTCCCACTGCTTCCTCCCATTGCCGGGCTTCACGACACACTGGGCAAACCCGGAAGCCATGTGTACTCTATTTTTGATATGATTCAGCATGTAGACCAGTATCCGGAGGATATGACCGGAAAGAAAGTCTGCGTCATCGGCGGCGGTGCCGTAGGACTGGACGTGGTGGAGTTCTTTGCTCCGCGGGGCGCAGAAGTCTCTATCGTAGAAATGCTCCCTGCAATCGGAAACGGAATTGACCCCATATCCAAGGTCGGCACCTTTGCCCTGATGGATAAATACCATGTCCGCCAAATGCCTAACACCGCATTGAAAGAAGTCCGGGACGATTCTTTCCTGGTGGAAACCCCGGAAGGCAAAGAAACTTTAAACTTTGATTACGGATTTGTCTGCCTCGGAATGAAAGCCAACACACCGGTTCTGGCTGAGCTCCAGAACGCCTTTGGTGACGAAATTGAAGTTATCAACATTGGTGACAGTGTCCGGGCGAGACGTATCATTGAAGGTACAGACGAAGGACGCAACATCCTAAACACACTGGAAAAACACGGATATTTATAAAAACACAGAATATGGGTCTGGTACACCTTGCGTCGTGCACCAGACCCATACTTTATTTTTATAAATCCAGTTTCAAATCATTTTCTCCAATCCATCCTTTCTTTCTGAAAGGTATGGCAATGACACAGGTCAGCACTGCGGGCAGTACAAAGCAGATAAGAATCATGCCAATCCAGTCCATGGGGGTTATCGCTGCTTTGGCGCCGCTTGCCATATCCTGTACCCAGCCTGTATACACACCTATCTGTCCCACAAAGCCACAGGTTCCCATACCGGAAGCAACTGCCGCTCCGTTCATTTCCATATGAAACATGCAGGTGGCCATCGGTCCGGTAATCGCTGAAGCCAAAGTCGGTGGAAGCCAGATTTTCGGATTTCTCACAATATTTCCCATCTGCAGCATAGAGGTTCCGATTCCCTGGGCAAAAAGACCACCCCACCGGTTTTCCTTAAAACTCATCACTGCAAAGCCCACCATCTGGGCACAGCAGCCTGCCACTGCCGCTCCACCGGCCAGACCGGTAAGAGAAAGAGCTGCACAGATTGCCGCGCTGCTGATAGGAAGTGTCAGTGCAATCCCTACTATGACGGAAACCAAAATACCCATAAAGAACGGCTGCAGTTCTGTTGCCCACATAATGGCATTTCCTACGCTGCTGGCTGCGTAGCCGATAGCGGGTGCCCACCAAAGAGACAACAGTACACCCACGGCAATAGATACAAAAGGTGTTACAATAATATCTATTTTTGTCTCCTTGGAAACCAGCTTGCCTGCTTCCGCCGCAAAAATAGTTACAATCAGAACTGCCAGCGGGCCTCCCGCACCGCCCAGCTCATTGGCCGCCATGCCTACGGCTGTCAGCGAAAACAGCACCAGGGGCGGACACTGCAATGCATAGCCTATGGAAATAGCCATAGCTGCACCTGTGGCTCCTTTGGCATAAGTTCCCACGGTTACCAGAATATCAATGCCCAACTGCTCCCCCAGGGTACTGATAATCGTCCCGATAAGCAGAGAGGCAAATAACCCCTGTGCCATGGCGCTTAAAGCGTCAATCCCATATCGCTTGGCAGAAAAAATGATGTTTTTTCTTCTCAAAAATTCTTTCATAAATGGATTCTCCTTCCTTCTGACGTTTTCTTCGTTTTACTGTCTTGTTCACTGTCTTGTCAGTCAGGTTCTATTATCCATATTTTTCCGGAGTTCGTCAAGTAGGAAAATCGTCTCTGTTTGGCGAGGTTTATGGTTATCAGAATTCCTCCGCTTTTCTTCCTTGTCTTGAAATATTTGCCTGAAACGGCGTGAATTGCTTTTAGATGTGACTAAATCTACGGAAAAAATTACAGTTCCATTTTTTCCTGAAATTCCTCTACAGATTCAACTTTTGCTGCAAGTCTTGTCCAAAAGGCCAGCGTTTTCATATCGGTTTCTCCGAGAATTTTTTCTTTCAGATTTTCCGGTACTGTCCCGCATTCTTCCAGCATTTCCAACAAAATATCTGTTCTTCCTTCTCTTCGTTCATCTCTCAGCATCTCTTCTAAAACCATAAAACGCTCCTCCATTTCTCTGCTGGATTTTACCCGAGCGATAAATTCCTGAAGCTGTCGGATATAAGAATCATGAAAATCAGTCTGACTGTCTTTTAAATCTGCCTTGACAAATTTCAGAAAAGTAATCAGTTCTTTTGGAACCTCTTCGTCATTTTCCCCACAGGTACTTAAAAATACAATATGACGACAGTCTCCAAACTGTACCTTTTCTTTTTCTTTGCACTTCATTTCAAAGGTGTACCGGTACTGCTTTTCCCCAAATGGGTCAAAATCACAGATAAAAATAACATAACTGCTGGGAAGCATCTCGTATTCACTGCCCGCCAAAAGCATTTCCATGTCCATCTGACTTTGGTAATAACGGCTTCGTTTTCCCAGCGCTTTTTTCTTTGTCACCTGCATTTCTATATTATAGCAGGTCTGCGCTTCATCTTTTGCATATACATCTAACCGGACTCCCTTGTATTCAGGGTGGTAGACTATACTTTTTTCACGGCTTACCCGAACATAGTCAATTTTTATATCCAGCACTCTTTCCAAAAGCCCCTTACAGTTATCTTCATTCATCATCACTGCACCAAACAGGAAATTATCTTTAATTGTAAGATTTTCCAATCGTTGTTTTTTCATAACAATCCTCCCTAAAAGCAGAGGAATTCCTTAATAAAAAGTATAACATATGAACTTTGAAAAACAACCCCTCATTCCTCTGGATTTATGAAATTTTGATGAACAATACAAAAAACCCTTGCACATGACGTAACGTCACCCTATATAATAGAGTTATCATAAACTCAGAGACTAAACATGAATAAAAAACAAAGGAGATTTCAATTATGAAAGGTATTATCTTAGCCGGCGGTTCAGGAACCCGCCTTTACCCCCTGACTATGGTAACTTCCAAGCAGTTACTTCCTATTTACGACAAACCAATGATTTACTATCCGCTGTCTGTGCTGATGAATGCAGGAATCCGTGAAATCCTCATCATCTCCACCCCTCAGGATACCCCTCGTTTCCAGGAACTCTTAGGAGACGGCCATCAGTTCGGCGTACAGCTTTCCTATGCCGTACAGCCAAACCCGGACGGACTGGCGCAGGCCTTTATCATCGGCGAAGAATTTATCGGAAACGATTCTGTTGCCATGGTACTGGGTGACAACATTTTTGCAGGACACGGTCTGAAAAAACGCTTAAAAGCAGCCGTGGAAAACGCAGAAACCGGCAGAGGCGCCACCGTATTCGGCTACTATGTAGACGACCCGGAACGCTTCGGTATCGTAGAATTCAACCAGGACGGCAAAGCCATTTCCATCGAAGAAAAACCGGAACATCCAAAGAGCAACTACTGTGTCACCGGACTTTATTTCTACGACAGCAAAGTTGTGGAATACGCGAAAAACTTAAAGCCAAGCAAACGAGGCGAACTGGAAATCACAGACTTAAACCGTATTTACCTGGAAGAAGGCTGCTTAAACGTGGAACTTCTGGGACAAGGCTTTACCTGGCTGGATACCGGAACCCACGAAAGCCTTGTGGAAGCTACCAACTTTGTTAAAACTATCGAAGACCACCAGCACCGCAAAATTGCCTGCCTGGAAGAAATCGCCTACTTAAACAACTGGATTACCAAAGACGATGTTCTGAAGGTTTACGAAGTGTTAAAGAAAAACCAGTACGGCCAGTATTTAAAAGACGTTCTGGACGGCAAATATCTGGACAGCCTGCACTAATTTCAGGGTCTGTCCCAAAAGAAAACATATTCTTTCCCCTTTGGGAATAAAATAAAAAGCAAATAAGGAGATTTTTACTATGACTATTATTGTTACCGGCGGCGCCGGATTTATCGGAAGCAACTTTATTTTCCACATGCTGGACAAGTACCCGGACTACAGAATCATCTGTCTGGACTGCCTGACTTATGCAGGTAACTTATCCACTCTTGCACCTGTTATGGACAACCCGAATTTCCGTTTTGTAAAAGAAAGTATCACAGACAGAGAAGCCGTTTACAAATTATTTGAAGAAGAACACCCTGATATGGTGGTAAACTTTGCTGCGGAAAGTCATGTAGACCGTTCCATTGAAAATCCGGAAGTCTTCCTGGATACCAACATCAAAGGAACTGCTGTGCTCATGGACGCCTGCCGCAAATACGGTATTCAGCGTTATCATCAGGTTTCCACTGACGAAGTATACGGCGATTTGCCCCTTGACCGCCCGGACTTATTCTTCACAGAAGAAACCCCTATCCATACCAGCAGCCCTTACAGCTCCTCCAAAGCAGGCGCTGACCTTCTGGTACTGGCTTACCACCGCACCTACGGCCTGCCTGTGACCATCAGCCGCTGCTCCAACAACTACGGCCCCTATCATTTCCCGGAAAAACTTATTCCGCTGATGATTGCCAACGCATTAAATGACAAACCCCTTCCTGTATACGGAAAAGGCGAAAATGTCCGCGACTGGCTGTATGTAGAAGACCACTGCAAAGCCATTGATCTGATTATCCACAAAGGACGCGTGGGCGAAGTTTACAACATCGGCGGTCACAATGAAATGAAAAACATTGACATTGTAAAAATCATCTGCAAAGAACTGGGCAAACCGGAAAGTCTGATTACTTATGTCACAGACAGAAAAGGCCACGATATGCGTTATGCCATTGACCCGACTAAAATTCACAACGAACTGGGCTGGCTGCCGGAAACCAAGTTCGCAGACGGTATCAAGAAAACCATCCAGTGGTATCTGGACAACAAGGAATGGTGGGAAACTATCATCTCCGGCGAATATCAGAATTATTATGAAAAGATGTACGCAAACCGCTAAACAGGAGGTAGTGTAAATGAAAGTTTTAGTTACAGGTGTTGCTGGGCAGCTTGGACATGACGTAATGAACGAACTGGCAAAACGCGGCTATGAAGGTATCGGTTCCGATATCAAAGAAGTTTACAGCGGTATTTCAGACGGGACTGCCGTAGAAACCATGCCTTATGTACAGATGGATATTACAGACCGCGCCTGCGTGGAACGTGTGCTGAAAGAAACAGCGCCGGATGTGGTGGTACATTGTGCTGCCTGGACTGCCGTGGATTTGGCAGAAGAGGAAGACAAAAAACCTGTCGTTGAAGCCATCAATGCCACAGGTACAAAGTACATTGCCGACGTGTGCAAAGAGCTGAACTGCAAAATGGTTTACATCAGCACGGACTATGTCTTTGACGGACAGGGAACGGAACCCTGGCTGCCGGACTGCAAGGACTACAAACCTTTAAACGTATACGGAGAAACCAAACTGGCCGGAGAACTGGCTGTTTCCGAAACTCTGGAAAAATATTTCATTGTCCGTATTGCCTGGGTATTCGGCAAAAACGGCAAGAACTTCATCAAAACCATGCTGAATGTAGGAAAGACACATGAACTCCTCACAGTAGTAGACGACCAGATTGGTACGCCAACCTACACCTTTGACCTGGCTGTGCTGCTGGTAGATATGATTGAAACGGAAAAATACGGCTACTATCATGCAACCAACGAAGGCGGTTATATCAGCTGGGCAGATTTTGCCAAAGAAATCTTCCGCCAGGCTGCAGAAGCCGGGCATCCGGAATATGAAAAAGTAACCGTAAAACCTGTTACCACAGAAGAATACGGCATTTCCAAAGCAAAACGTCCTTTCAACAGCAGACTGGATAAGAGCAAGCTGGTGAAAAATGGCTTTACTCCTCTTCCAACCTGGCAGGACGCTGTAAAACGCTACTTAGCAGAGCTTGATTTTTAAAACAATACAAAGAAAAGGAGCGGAAACATATGGGACAGATTAAAGTAAGCAAATGCCCGATTGAAGGGCTTTATGTTATCGAACCGGCTGTACACGGAGATTCCAGAGGTTATTTCATGGAAACCTACAACCAGAAAGACATGGAAGAAGCCGGGCTGAACATGAAATTCGTGCAGGATAACCAGTCCTGCTCTACCAAAGGCGTGCTGCGCGGCCTGCACTTCCAGAAAGAATTTCCACAGGGAAAACTGGTTCGCGTTATCAAAGGAACTGTTTTTGACGTGGCTGTAGATTTGAGAAGCGGCAGTGAAACTTACGGAAAATGGTTCGGTATCGAATTATCCGAAGAAAACAAGAAACAGTTCTACATCTCCGAAGGTTTTGCTCACGGCTTCCTGGTACTCAGCGATGTAGCAGAATTCTGCTACAAAGTGACCGATTTCTATCACCCGGGAGACGAGGGCGGTCTGGCTTGGAATGACCCGGAAATCGGCATTGTCTGGCCACAGTTAAAAGGGGAATATCAGGGCAATGCATCTGCAGAAGGTTACACTCTGGAAGACGGCACAACGCTGAACTTAAGCGACAAAGACCAGAAATGGGCGCCGCTGAAAGATACTTTTAAATTTTAATTTCATATAGAAACTCATAGAGAAATTTTGAGTAAAAAGTACCGCACAGACACTCTGAGAATATAAATATTTTCACAGTTGTCCATGCGGTACTTTTCACTTCCAGATAATTCCCAGTTTCTCAAAGACCGGATAAAGATAACTTGCCCCAAAGCAATTCAGCTTCTTCGGCCCCTTTACCGTGCCCTCTGTCTTCTGCAATTCCAATGCTTTTTCAAAAGCCAGGCTGATGCTTGCTCTGGTAATGGATTTATCCTTTCTATTGACAAACATTTCATTTCCCCTGATTTCATATACAAATTCCAGGTTTTTTACGGTATAAAAGGGACAGCCCTGGAAAACTGTCAACGTCTTCCAAAGCAGTTCTTCCAAATGCTCTTTGTCCTCCTGCCGCTCCACAGCAGTCTGTAATTCTTTGAGCAGACACTTCTGTTCCTCTTCTAACTGCACGCTTACACCTCCACTTGTCCGCTCTTTTCTGCTTTCCTCATCACCCATATATAATAAGGAATCAGAGGAATCAACGCTGCTATCCACGCTGCCGGGTCAGACATGCAGACCTGGGCAAATCCCGCGTTTGCCGCCGCAACAAATACAATAGCAGCTCTGGCCACCAATTCAAACACACCGCCCATCATAGGCACAAAACCATATCCCATACCCTGCAGCGCATTTCTGTAAAGGAAAATACTTCCCAGGAAAGGATACGCCCAGGAAACAATGTTAAAATAAATTTCTGCCGCATGAAGCACTTTCGTCTCAGCCGGGTCAATAAACAGGAATATCATATACTTTCCAAAGAAATGAATCACTGCCATCAATACCACACTGCACACCAGTATCATCATCTGTGTGAGACGCACTCCCTGTTTGACGCGGTCCATTTTCCCCGCGCCCCGGTTCTGCCCCACATAAGTGGCAATAGTAGCGCCGAAAGCCACAAACACCGTACAGATAATATTCTGAATTTTTCCTGCTGCCGAAAATCCCGCCATATACACAGCGCCATACACATTAATTGCCCCCTGTACAATAATCGTTCCAATGGCTGTAATGGAAAACTGCAGTCCCATGGGAATCCCCAGTCCCAAAAGTTTTTTAACGGTATTTACAGAAAATCGAAAATCCTCCTTTTTCAGCCTCAATACCGGAAATTTCTTGATTATGTAAACTAAACACAGCAGTGCAGAAATTCCCTGTGCAATTACCGTAGCATAGGCACATCCCTCTACACCCATATGAAAAATCACAATAAAAGCAATATCCAGAACCACATTAATAACAGCGGAAACAATCAAAAAATACAGCGGCGATTTGCTGTCTCCCAAGGCCCGCAGCACAGCTGCAAGAGCATTGTAAGCACAAGTCACCACAAGACCCGCATAAATAATAGCCATATAACTGCTGATATCATCCAGCAAATTTTCCGGGGCATTCATTAAGCGTAAAATAGGTTCATTGGCCGCCAGAAGTCCTACGGTCATCACCACTACAAAAGCCACACAGATATAAATGGACATGGCAATAAAATGCCTCATTCTATCTGTCTTTCTGGCCCCGAACCATTGCGCTACCCACACAGAAAAACCGCTTGTCAGTCCATTTAGCCACCCGGTCACCAGAAAAATCAAAGAGCCGGTGCTCCCAATAGCCGCCAGAGCATCTACCCCCAGAAACTGCCCTGCAATAATAGAATCCGCAATATTATAAAACTGCTGAAAAATGTTCCCCAGACACATGGGAATCATAAACTGGATAATCAGCTTTATGGGACTTCCCTTCGTCATATCGTTTGTCATGTTTCTTCTCCTTTTCGCTCCTTTATAATTCTAGAGGAAGTATAGTACAAACTTTTTGTTTTTGCAATGTTATATTACCACAAAGTCAAGCAATTTTTCAGTTGGAAAAACCGCCTTTCGGGTGCTATACTTATCCTATACGACAAATGAATTTATTTTTTCAAGGAGTATCTTATGTACCTGAAATATCCTTTTCCGGCTTTTTGGGGAAAACTCCGGCTCATCTTTGCCCTGCTTGTGCTGCCCCTTCTTCTGACTACGGGCTGCAGCGGCAGTGATACCGGAAATACTGCCTCTGACAAAGCCCAGAAAGACCAAGACAGCCCACAGACCCTCCGGGACAACATGCCGGAGGTACTGGTGCCCCATGTCTTATAAAAAAGGCGGAAAAATCATACAGCTAAATGAGGAACGAATGATGCCTGAGCAGTGCGAGAGCCTTATCCGGGAAATTTATGAACTGGCAGACCACAGAGATATCGGAAAGTTCCTGCAAACCGGTGATGATGATTTCTCTTTTACAGTAAAAGGCCTGTCCCGCTACCGGGTCAGTACTTACATGCAGAGAGGTTCTCTGGCTGCAGTCATCCGTATGATTACCTTCAGCCTGCCAGACCCTTCTGTGCTTGGAATTCCGGAGCAGATTATTGACCTGGGAAATCTGAAAAAAGGACTGGTACTGGTTACAGACCCTGCCGGAAGCGGCAAATCTACGACCCTGGCCTGCATCATCAATGCCATTAATGAAAACCAGGAGAAACACATCATCACTCTGGAAGATCCCCTGGAATTCCTTCACAAGCACAAAAAAAGCATTGTGAGCCAGCGTGAAATCAGTTCCGATACGGAAAGCTATGTAGTGGCTCTGCGTTCTTCCCTCCGTCAGAGTCCGGACGTCATTCTCTTAGGTGAAATGCGGGATTTTGAAACTATGTCTATTGCCATGACGGCTGCGGAAACCGGACATCTGGTCTTATCTACCCTGCACACCCTGGGGGCAGCCAACACGATTGACCGAATCATTGATGTTTTCCCTCCCAACCAGCAGAGGCAGATAGCCATACAGCTTTCTTCCGTTCTCCAGGCCGTGGTATCCCAGCAGCTTATTCCTTCTGCAGACGAATCAGGCATGCATGCGGCCTTTGAATTGATGACCGCCACCCCTGCCATCCGCAATATGATAAGAGAAAACAAAATTCCTCAGATTGACGGACTTGTATACTCCTCCTCTTCGGACACTATGTTTTCCATGGACAGCAGTATCCAGACCCTTTGCCGAACGGGACAGATTACCAAAGAGGAAGCTCTGGCCCATGCGGTCAATTCAGAAATGCTAAAGAGAAAACTTCTCTATAACTAAACAGAGACCGTTGCATGAAATGCAACGGTCTGCTGACCTGCCTGTAAAAACACTTCCCGGAATTTAGTTCCCGTTTGTGTGAAGATAAACGGAGTGGTCTTTCTCATGATACTAAAACGAATCTACAGGAGTTCTCTCCGGCAAAAATTGGGGTTCTTCCACCTCACTGATAATCCGGTGATGCCCTTCCAGACAAATCATACCGTCATTATCCTCTACTTTTGCGCCCAGACAGCTGACCATGACCTCGCCCTTCTGCGGATGTTTCCAGGCATATTCCAGCTGCGCCACCTTTCCCGTTTCAATCACACGCTTCACAGAACTATTCACATACTGATAATATCCCTGATGAATCCTTCCATACCAGTGCTGATAACACTCCTCCGGCGTGGGAATCCCTTCTACTCCCATAATTTCCAACATCACCCTGTCTGCATACATTTCATACTGATTTTTTTCCGGATTCATACGGATGACTCACAGTCCCAGACGAGTATTTTTCAGAATATCCCTCTGACGATAGTTGGAATTGAGCACCCCGTAAAAGCGCTGTAAGTCATCTGAATGCAAACAGCGGAAACGCTCCTCCTGAACTATCCGCTTCCGATACTCCTCCACTTCCGGCTTCATGTACAAAGCCTCAAATTTCTCCTTTTCATAAGGCTCGGCAAAAAGATATCCCTGTATCACATCCGGATGAAGTTCCATAAGACTGAACAATTCTTCCTCTTTCTCCACACCTTCACAGCATACCCGGATATGGACACTATGGGCCAATTCTATCACATTCCGAAGCAACTGGTAGTTATAGGCGCTGTTCTGAATCTGCCTCACAAAACAACGGTCTATCGGTCTATCTTCACCTCGTCAATTTCTATACTCTTCAGATAGCTGAGACTGGAATATCCGGTTCCAAAATCATCTAAAGCAGTGCGTATATTTCTGCTGCGCATATCATTGAACTTTTCCCTGAAAATTTCCATGTTCTTAACCGCATAGCTTTCTGTCAGCTCTACAATAAGATTTTCGCAGCTAAACGCTTCTTCCTCAATGATTCTGTATAAATCCTCCAGAAAATGGTCTTCCAGAAACTGCAGTACAGAAATATTCACACTGACGGTAAAGTCCGGTTTCTTTTCCAGCCATTCCCTGCTGTCTCTGAATGCTTTATGCAGCATCCAGAGTCAGGCCCGGTAAATCATTCTGTGTCCCTCCATAAGAGGAATAAATTCTGCCGGAGAAACGACGCTGCCGTCTTCGTCCTTCCAGCGCATCAGTACTTCCACACCCTTGATGTCTCCCGTAATGGGATTCACCTGAGGCTGATAGTTCAGATAAAATCCCCTGTATCCCTGTACCTTGGCATGCTGCAGCGCATAATCCGCATAGCGGTACAGCTCATCCACATACTTTCCATCCTCCGGATACATCGCACATCCTGCCGATATCTCTATATTCAATCTCTGGGCATTCCATTCCCATATCTTCATCAGATATTCCTGGAGCGTACGATAAAGGTGCTCTACGTCGTGTCCCACTGCATTATCCATAAGAATCCCCATCTTGTCCTTTTCGATTCTGTAAAGAGACGCGTTGGCAGGAAGCAGCGCCTGTATGGTCTGTCACATCCGCTTCAGTACCTTGTCTCCGAAGGAACGACTGTACAGCTCATTAACCTGACGAAATTCATCTATGTCAATTACCATCATAGCCAGATGTTCCACCATCTCGTCCTTCAGACTCTTCCCAAGCGCCTTGTAAAACTCTGTATAGTTCAAAAGCTGTGTCAGAGGGTCCACCTTATTCTGCTTTCCCATCAGACACATAATTCCTGCAAAAAGTTCCTGGTTCCCTTCTTTATCGTATATCATCTGTCCCCTGCATTTTATCCAGACATATTCTCCGCTGCGCTTCTTTGCACGGAATTCTACAGAGTGGCAATCTACCTTTCCGGAAACAACTTCCATATTGGATTGATAAAAACGTTCCCAGTCTTCCGGATGCACAATGGCCTTCCAGTAGGTAAGGGGATGCTTCACTACTTCGCCGGGAAGGCCAAACATATCCACCAAAGCTGCCGGATATCGAAACATCCCTGTTTTAGGATTGCACATATAAATAAAATCATCGGTACTCTCTATCAATGCATCATATAACAACTCTGAAGAATACTCCATCTCATCTGCTGCAGCTTTCATTTTACTCCTCGTCCCTTTCACTATACCTTCTTCAATTCTGACAATATTTCTTCACGATTTCTTTCATCCGGTCAAACTGCTGCTCCATCTCGTCCACCAGACGGAACTGGGTCCGGGCACGCACCAGATTGTGCTCGGGATAAGCAGTCTTAAAATAAGTATCTCCCTCCAGATAATCCGTCAGAAAACGCATGCCGCATTCCAGCGTCATCAGGCGGGCGCCCCATGGAAGACTTTCCACCTCTTCGGGAGTCAGCACATCTTTCGTTGCCTCCAGATACCCCTTTACATACAGCTCATACAAAGAAATATCAAAATGTACCAAATCCAGATTCTGCTCATCTTCCTCTGCTGTGGCTGCTCCGAAGCGGATAGAATCTCCAAAATCATTGGCAGCCAGCCCCGGCATAATCGTATCCAGGTCAATAATGCACAGCCCTTTTCCCGTATCTGCGTCAAAGAGAATATTGTTCAGCTTCGTGTCATTGTGGGTGACGCGAAGGGGCAGAATCCCCTCCTCCTGCTGCTGTACCAGTACGCCGCAGTCCTGCTCTCTTTCCAATACAAAAGAAATTTCCCCCCGGCAGGTAACGGCTCTGTTTTTAATGTCTCTGTGCAGGGCTCTCTGGAAATTTCCAAACCGTTTTACCGTATTGTGGAAATCCGGAATGGTTTCTTTTAAGCTGGAAGCCGGATAATTGCCCAACTGTTTCAGGAAATGCCCGAAGCTGTTACCCGACTGATAAAACTGCTCCGGCTCCTCCACCAGCTGATAACACACGGAGTTCGGTATGTAATTATAACATCTCCAGGGCTGCCCCTCACTGTCTTCAAAATACGTACAACCCGTCTTTGTCTTAATGCAGGACAACGTTTCTCTGTCCGGATCTCCGCCCTCTTCCCGGATAACATTTCTCAGATACTCTGTCACACCAAAAATATTCTCCATAACTCCCGCCGGGTCTTTAAATACATTATTGTTTACCCTCTGCAGAATATAGGCAAATTCGTCTCCATCCTCTGTAGGCATATAAACCGCATATGTTTCATTGATATGCCCTTCTCCGAAAGGTTTCACATAGCTGCACTGCAGACCAAATCCAAAAGCATACAGCGCGTCTTCCAAATCACGGCTGCTCACGCCGTCAATCTTTCTTCTGGTAGAAAATACCACTTCCCCTGCTTCCACTTTCCTCTTGGAATCAATCTTACAATTGGCCTTTACCACACTGTTCAGCCCAATATGCGCGCCGCAGCCCACATAGGAATCGTGGTCAACCACTGCGCCGCTGTTAATCAGCACACCGTGTTCTACAACGGTATGTGTATTCACCACTGCCCCCTGCATAACAAATGTTCCATTTCCAATCACTGCGCTTGGGCTTACCACTGCTGACGGATGAATCATAGGCGGAACGTGATAACCCGCTTCCATGAGTTTTTCTGTCCAGTACAGGCGCATCCCGTTGTCGCCAAGAGCCGCCACTGCCGTATCATAGTTTTTCACAAAAGCCCTGTAATCGCAGCACTTTCCTACTACATCTGCTCCCTTCACTGCGTCATCTAAAAATACAGCTTTCTCATAGCCCAGGATTCCTGCCATTTCCTGAATCATATGACCGAATCCTCCGGCTCCTAAAATCAATAAACTTTTCATTCGTTCCTCCTTGTGTATCCCCTATTTTATCTGTTATAACCAGTGCTTTTCTATTTCCCGCAGAGCACATTCGTAAAAAGGCAAAATGATAAAATCATTCTGCCTTTTCTGTTTGTTCCTGTGTGTTTTATACTTACAGTATAGCGGTTGTTGCCCACTTTGACAATGTTTATCTTGCATAATTTTTGCAACAATTAAAACATTTTCTCCGCTGTCTCTGCCTAATTTTATTGATATAATTCTCCAAACCGCTTATAATGTACATTAGTTTGAGTAAATTTTATGCCGCCCGGAACGATCTGTTGATTTTCCGGCGGCAGAATGGAGATTCCTATGAAAAAGAAAAGACTTCTTCTGCCCGGTATTCTCTGCATGGCTGTAAGCCTTTGTATCCATACCGGCAGAGTTGACGCAATGGCTGCCGCAGCTGATTCTTCAGCCTCTGCTCCGGCCCAAAACACCTCCCAAAATCCTGAGGACACAGCCAATCAGCAGACAGACACGCCGGAGGTACCGGAAAGCTATAACTGGGAAATTCAGTCCAACAAAATTTCCGGCTGGCCTGAAGGTCCAAAGGTTGTGGCAGAAACAGCTATTTTAATGGATGTGGATTCCGGGGAAATCCTTTATGCCAAAGGGATCGACGAAAAGCGCGCCCCTGCCAGCACTACAAAGATTATGACAGCCATGCTTGCGCTGGAAAAAGTGCCTTTTGACACCCAGATAACCTTTACGGATGAGGTAAACAACATCGAACCGGGAAGTACCCATATCGGTATCAAACCCGGCGAAACCCTGACTATGAAAGACTGTGCCTATGCCATTCTTCTGGCTTCCGCCAACGAAGTTTCTTCCGGGGTTGCGGAGTATATCGGCGGCACAGTTCCCAAATTTGTGGACGAAATGAATCAGCGCGCCAAAGAACTTGGCTGTAAAAATACACATTTCGTCAATGCAAACGGACTGTACGATGAAAACCACTACACCACGGCCAGGGATTTGGCTCTGATTGCCCAGGCAGCTTTCCAGAACGAAACCTTCCGGGAAATCATCAAAACACCCTATTACATTGTGCCGAAAACCAATATTACCAATGAAGAACGGTGGCTGAATAACCACCACAAAATGGTACTGGACGGCGCCCAGCACTATGAGGGCTGTCTGGGCGGCAAAACCGGATACACCGTTAAAGCAGGCAATACACTGGTCACCTATGCAGAAAGAAACGGCACAACCTTCGTATGTGTGGTTTTGGCGGATAATGTGTCCCACTACGATGATACCAAAGCAATTTTTGACTACGGCTTTACCAATTTCCGCAAACTCACACCAGACAACGAAGCCCTGGCGCCTGCAAAAGAGAATACCCTTGGCGCTTATCTGAAAGAAAACGGACTTTTGGATGCTGTGGTAGAAAACTCTGCCATAGATGTTCCCACTGACGCCAAAGAATCCCTGACCTATGAGGTCAGCCTGGAAGAGAATTCCCTGAAAATGGATTACTATTATGGAAAAACCGCTCTGGGCAGTTCCACCCAGGAAGCCTCCCCGGAACTCCTGCAGGCTGCGGAGACCTTTCAGCTTCAGGAACTCCAGTCCCAGCAATCCGCCAGTGCCGAAGATTCCCAGACCACTGCCTCCCAGGGAAAAGAAGATTCTCTGAACGGCTTTTGGGGTGAAATCGGAGGTAAATTCCACCAGCTCCCCAGCTGGAAATATCCTGCACTGTTTCTGTTAGCTGCTGCCTTTATCTTCTATATCGTAACCTTGGTTATAAAGATAAAACGCTCTATCCGGAGACGCAAACGCAGAAAACTTCGTAAACAAAGAGAAAGGAAAAACCAATGAAGGTAACCTATATCAGCCACAGCGGTTTTCTGATTGAAACAGAAAACTGTCTGTTCCTTTTTGATTATTATGAGGGAAAGATTCCTCCGCTGTCTCAGGAGAAACCGCTTTTTATCTTTGTTTCTCACTGGCACAGTGACCATTTTAACCCGGAAATCTTCTCTATCCGTCATGAAAAAGTACATTACATTCTCTCTCATGACACCAGGAAACACCTGCCTGCAGGCATCTCTCCGGAAAACCTCTGTTTTATGAAACCGGAAGAAAAACTGGATTTTACTCTGGAGGACGGGAATGAACATTTTACCGTAGAAACACTGAAATCCACAGACTGCGGTGTCGCTTTTCTAATTTATTACCGCAGAAAATATCTTTATCATGCAGGAGATTTAAACTGGTGGGTATGGCAGGGGGAAACCAAGCAGTATAACAGCAACATGACTGCCAACTTCCTGCACTATACAAAGCCCCTGGAAAATCTGGACATATGGGCTGCTTTTCTTCCCCTGGACCCCCGGCAGGAAGAGTGGTACAGCAAAGGATTTCTTCATATCCTTGAGCATGCTCATGTAAAATATGCATTTCCCATGCATTTCTGGAAAGACTATTCCGTTATTTCCGGATTCCTGTCTTCTCCAGAGGGCAGCAAATATCAGAAAACAGTTGTAAACATAGAGCAGGAAGGACAGGAATTTTCCCTGTAACCCTTCCCACTCTCAATTATATTTTAAGGAGGATACCTATTATGAAATTTCAAATGATTCACGAAAACTACAATGTAAGAGACCTGGAAAAATCTATGGCTTTTTATGAAAAGGCTTTGGGACTCACCGAAAAACGCCGCAAAAATGCTGCAGACGGTTCTTTTATCATTGTCTATCTTGGAAATGAAACCACAGATTTTGAACTGGAACTGACCTGGCTGAGAGATTTTGACAGAGCTTATAACCTGGGTGACTGCGAATTCCACCTGGCTTTCCGTGCCGACGACTTTGAAGCTGCACACAAGCTTCACGAAGAAATGGGCTGTATCTGCTTTGAGAATCCGGATATGGGTATCTATTTCATTTCTGACCCGGATGGATACTGGCTGGAAATTTTGCCGTAAATCCGGCTAAAAATATCCATGAGGCAGTCCTTTTAAGACTACGGATGCGCTTAAAAGGACTCCTCATAAATTATTCAAATCCCTTCCGCCTCTTTGCTGCGTCAATCAATGCCTTTGCCTCTTCAAAAGCCTCCGGCAAATAATCGTCTGTCCATTCTTTTCCCGCCTTCTCCGCCTTCTTAATATCATTCCACCGGGTCACCACTTCACCGGATTGGTTCACTGTCTCCCGCCCAAATACATGAGGATGTCTGCGCACCATCTTCTCACTGATACCGCGGCACACATCTTCCAGAGTAAAAAGCCCTTCCTCCTCTGCAATCTGCGCATGGAGAACCACCTGCAGAAGCAAATCTCCCAATTCCTCTTTCAAATTATCGCCATTGCCCGTGTCCTCCAGAATATTAATCCCACAGACAACCTCCGCTGCTTCTTCCATACAAGCCGGCTTTAAACTCACATGAGTCTGCTCCCTGTCCCAGGGGCAGCCATCTTCCCCACGCAGACGGGCTATTATTTGCTTCAATCTGTCAAATTCGTTCATGATGGCAATCTCCTTTCTCATCTTGCGTTACGAATCCCCCATTTTCTCTTTTCATGCATATTTTCCTTTTTTCTGCATATTCTTTCTATTAGACAATCCATCTTTTTACTATGATTTCCAAGGAGGTTCCCATGAATTTTTTAATTCCCGTTTTATTCATTGTTGGTATATCCTTTCTGTTCCGAATACTTTCTCTCCTCTGCAAACCAACTCCCCGGGACAAGCAGGTATCTGATTCAGCTCAGGAAGATTTTATAAAAGAATATAACCGCACACATAAAAACTAATTTCTGTCATCATCTCTCCAATTACACAATACGCATGACACAAAAATAAACAGATTGGTCGCATCAAACACCTGTCAGGACTATTCCCTGATACGCACTTAATACGACCTCCCTGTGTTCTAAATACTATTTTAAAACCTTGCTGCTACTCTGTTTGTTCCGTCTTGCCTTCTTCATTTTGCTGGGCAAGCTGTGACTTCAATCTTTCAATTTCAGCTTTCATCTCTTGTTTTTCTGCACGTTGCGATTCTACGATTGCCTTTTGCTGTTCCAGTTCAGATACTTGTTCAAGCCTATACTGCTTAAATAACTTAAAAAATCTTCTTCCTTCCATAAAAATTAATATCATAAATGGAATGAAAATCAATACAAAATATCCTAAAGGAGTTTTTAAAAATTGAAAGAAATATCCCAGCTTAGGAAGCCTCAACTGGTACACTCCAATAACTCTGTCTTGTGGTACCGGATATGTATCATCTATACCAGTATTTACTCCATACGTTACAAATGCAGTTTTTCCCTCGTAAGTTGTAATTTCTTTAATCTTATGAGTCACAATCGTATCGTAATTATTGGGGTCAATGGATTTAAATGAAATAATATCTCCAACTTTCAGCTTAGAAGTATCCGTTTCTTTACTTACCACAATATCCCCCACATCAAATACACCACTCATAGAGTTTGACAAAACAATATAAGGCCGATATCCAAATATTCCTTGTTCCTTCCCCACTGTATTCACTGATATGACGGTAAATATCATGACAAATACTGTAAAAAGTACAATTAAGGCGGTTATTATTTTACCTATTATACTTGTTACCTTTTTCATAGCGATTACTCCTTTTTATTCCTGTACTGGAATGTCTGAGATGTCATTAATGCAGATTTCACTGTTTGCAACTTTTCTTCCGCTATGCTCTCCCTCTGTCGTAATTGGTGCATCATAGCTGCTGGAACCATAAGAAACATAATATTTTCCGTATGCTCCCCAATAATATTCTCCATTATCCCAATATGTCCCATTTAAAGAAACATCTTTATCTGTCCCGGATGCAGTATCATTGCTTTTGAAGTTTGCAGTCTGATTCTCTAATTCTACATATTTATGTGTAGAATTATAATGAATAAATTCATTGCCTTCAACCGTACAGTTTTCAATCGTAGTATAATCTACACCATCTTTTCTCTGAATGTTTCCTGCCAATCCACCTGCATTATAGCCAGCGGTGATTTTATTGTTGGTTGACACACAGTCCTTAAACGTAACATGAATTCCAGGATCTGCACCCATACCCAGCATAACGCCTACTTTTCCACCGCCTGTAACAGAACTGTTTATCACCTGCACATTTTCAAATACGGTTGTTCCATACGCATATCCCATAACAATACCTACAATATTACAATTTGGCTGGCCAGTAGATGGTTTTATCACTGCTACCGCAACATTATCAAATGTCAAATTTTTAATTGTGATATCTCCCGTAGCTTGTCTGATAAATCCGCCTCCAAAACCTTCCGCAATACCTTGTCCAGTTGCCTGTGCATTTACCTGAACATTTTTGATTGTACATCCATTTCCATCAATCGTAACGCCTGAATCCGCCCCATCAAATACAAGTGGTGTCCACTCCTGATTGCCGAAATCAATATCACTCTTTAAAGTAATCGTCTTACCCGCAAACGGCTCTGCATTACCATTAATTTGACTGGCAAGCCATGCTAACTCAGATGCTTCTGAAATCCCATAATCCCCATTTTCATCAGGTGTAACCGGTGTTTGCGTTGTCCCATCCCAACTATCAACCGGATATTCCGCATCCTCATCGTAATTCGGATTACCGAATCCATCTGTTTCTGAATTTAATTGTGTTGCAAGGATCTCCACATCAGCCGTAAATTGTTTGTCCTGATATTCATTACCTGCTTCTTCATTCATACCATAGACAAGAACATACTGTACTGACTCTGCTTCCTTAAGAGGAATTTCTATTGAACTGGCTAAATTTTCCAATTCACTCATAGGACGTTTTGTAAACTCGCCTACAACCGCTCCATCTTTTACTCCGATAAAATCAAACCACAATGCATCCTGTAATCCGCTGTCTGTCACATTGAACTCCAGCTTAATTTTGGTTGCTAAGGTTCCATTGTTTGAAATCTGTAATAATTTTGCATTTGATTTTCCCGGCTCAAACAATTTGTCACCAATAATTGGTGCTATATTGTCATTTAAATCTCGCCCCTCTGCTGCAAAGGTAATTTTATTATCATCATTTACACCCTGAATCGTAACCGATAATCCATCTTCACCTGTATCATAAGCCTCTGCCTGAATTTTAAGGTTACCGGATTGAATCACATTTCCTTTATTTGTTACACTGTCTGTAAACCACGCAAAGGTTGTCCCAATTAACATTGCAGCACATAGCACTAATGACAACGCACTGGCTTTTAATGACTTTTTCGTACTTTGATTTTCTTTCATCCCATATCTCCCTTTTGTCCATCTTGACTTGCCTTATTTTTTTATTGCAAATCCAGCATAGCTCAAATCAGCTGCATTAAATCCATTTGCAATCCAAATTACCGAACTGCTTGTTAAAGCATCCTCTTGTACTTTTCCGGTAAATGTATTGCCTTCACATTTAACATTTGTCAGAGGAATACCATATGATGTCACTGCAGAATCTTTGAAATATCCATCTCCACCAGCTGCTGATTGCACAACATTGTTAAACGTATTGTTTGTGATTTGAAGATTGATTTTAGAAATATCTGATTTCTTGTCTGTTACTTCTATATGCAGATATCTATTTGTTGTAATTCCGGATTCTTTCATAGTCTTGCTGTTAGAGAAATAACAATTGTCAATTACAATTTTTGCATCTGCCTTCGGGGTAATTTGTACACCTTCCCACTGGAACTCTACGAATCTACAGTTTTTCAGAGTTAAATTCCCACTAAAATCATGTGCATATAACGAAGTTGCATTATTGCCTTTATTCGTCGGCTGCGTAAATTCAACGTTGTTAATAACTACATCATTGGCGGCTCCAATATATACCGGTTTATCAGAGATAATAGCATTCCCTAAGCCCTCAATTGTGAGGTCTTTATCAATCGTTAAATCTGATGTCAGCTGTACATCACTTGTCAGCTGAATGACATCTCCATCCGCTGCATCTTTCATTGCCTCCTCAAATTCTGCTCCGTTTGCTACCGGATAAGACGCATTACTATCATACTTATTGTTACCAAATCCGTCTTCTTCCACCGTATCCTGTTTTGCTAAAACACTTACATTTGCACTAAATGATTTTCCCTGATAATCATTGCCGGCCTCTTCATACATACCGTAAACCAATACGAATTGCACATTTTCCTTTGCTTTCAGGCTTACTTCCACTTTTCCTGTAAAGTCTTGTAATTGACTCATAGGACGCTTTTGAAATTCACCTGTCACTGATCCATCTTCAGCAACTTTTACAAAATCAAACCATAATCCTTCCTGCAAGCCGCCGTCTGTCACCTGAAAATCCAAATTGATTTTTGCTGCTAATGAACCGCTGTTTGAAACCTTTAACAACTTCGCATTTGACTTTCCTGGCTCAAACACCTTATCATTAATAATCGGTGCTGTATTTTCTTTTAAATTCTGTCCGTTCTTTGCAAAGGTAAATTTATGGTTTCCATTGACATTGGGAATTTCCACTGTCATTCCACCAGTTCCTATACCATAAGCCATCGCATCAATAGAAAGATTTCCCGACTGAATTACATTTCCTTTATTTGTTACACTGTCTGTAAACCAGGCAAAGGTTGTCCCAATTAACATTGCTATACACAATACCAGCGTTAACGCACTCATCTTTAATGATTGTTTTGTATGATTTTTCTTCATTTTTCTTCTTCCCTCCACTTTTCTGTTCGTATTTTGTCGTCTGTGTTTACGATTTCTCCACCGCCTTTCTAATATTGATTTAACTCTATTTCCTTTTATCTTTTCCTTGTTTCCCCCTTTCCTGTTATCCATCTGTTCCATTTATTTGTTTTCCAACTGAGTGGCATCTACTGTCAAATCCATTTGAACTTGCTTCTCTTCATACCGGACGGCATCTTCTCTCATATGGACTACCATTGCAAAATAACTTGTTTCATTTTCATCCACAAGTTCTTTGCCATCTTCAAACACTTTTACTCCTTCTTCTGCATTTCCAACCTGGACATTTTCTGTCTTTTGTACATCCTCCCAGGTCCTGACCTCTTTCATATTCTCTTTTTTCACATCAGGTATCACAGCATACTCCAAAAACTCAGACAACTCCCCCTTAAAATTCAAAGTCAGGCTATATTTAACAGGCAGGCTCCCGTTATTTCTTACTGCCAGATACACAATTTCTGTGGTATTTGGCTCCCAGTCTGTACCGTTTTGTTCATTAAATATACTTTCGTTTTTGTTTGCTATTGATGTATAAGTCGTACCATCTTCACTCATCAGCAAATCTACTGCTAATGAACCACTGACAATGTGATTTCCCTGATTGGCTATATTATCAGTAAACCATGCATATGTATTTCCTAACAGCAGCGCCAAGCTAACCATCAGGGAAAATCCACTAACCCATAAGGCCCTTCTTGTCTCTTTCATGTCCGTTCCTCCATCAAATTTCTATTCAAACGCTCTGTTTGGATTGTTTTTAGACTGAACTGCATCAACTGTAATATCAAACTTCATATTCTTTGTTTTATAGTTGTTGCTGTTTATGTCTCCGTTCATCTTTACGAGCGTAACCAGGGTCCTGATTTCTCCCTTTAATAATTTTTTATCACTGATGCATGGATTTTCTTTAGAAAGGTCAATTGCGCTTCCGTCAAATAATAACTCGTCACCATCATAAATCTTGAAATTCAATGCTTTTCTTAAATCACCCTGTATATTTTCTAAATATAAACGATAATAGACATCAGCCGATCCCTTATTTTCAATCGTGAATTTCTTTATGAGCGTTCTCTCTGGTTCCAACAAACTATCCTGCTCACCAAAAATCGTTTTCCCATCGTTCACTTCAATCACTACATTTCCCGATAAAAATTTGTTATCTTCAACACCAACAAAAGATAAAATCAAGGCTAATGTTGTGACTGTCAGCATGATACAAAGAGCAGCGATTGCAACTCCCTTTTTCTTCAACTTTTTCTTCGTCTTGTGTGCCACAGGTATCCCCCTCACCTTCTTCTCTTAGATGATATACCCATAATCATTAACAGTACTGCGCAACCTGTCAATACAAACCATAGCGCGGCATGTACCGTATCTCCGGTCAAAACACCATGAACGCTGTCTGTATCCGGTTTTGTCAATGCATGCTCCTCCTGGTCTGTCACATACCATTGAAAGTCACAGCCTAATTGTGAAGACTGGTATTCATTTCCTACGGATGTATCCATATACACGTCCATCTTATAGTACTGCATGGTATAACCGTCTTCATTTTGCAAAATACGATTCAGATACTGTTTTTCGTTTACATTTTTAAATACATCGTCACATAACACGTTCCCATCCGATAAATTTGTGACCTTAATTTTCAATACATTGCTCCAGTCTTTTGTTTCATCCGTAACCTTTGTTTCAAAGTAAACATTCACATCCATTTTATGATTCACTTTTATACAAAAGTATTTTGTAATGATATCTCCAGGTAACATATCCTCTACTGAAAACTTCTCACTATCACTGGGTTTTCCTTTATATAACTCCAACTGCGATGCTTTTACTATCTCTTGCCCTGCTGCAGACGGACCGTTATCCTGCCTTTTTTCGGGCACAACCACTTGGGAATGTTCTCTCCCTGCGCTGCTTAAATAAAAATAGCGCACACATAAACCCAGAATACTAAAAAATAAAAGTATGATTAAAACCCTTCTGATTTTGTCAGATTTCCTGGTTTGATGACCGGCATTGCCCATCTTCCCCACCCCTCTTCTTTTGGTTCATACCTTTCGCCAAATAGCAAAAAACCTGGTAAACATGTTCTTCTTTTAAATCTTACTTTTCACGATACAATCTCATAAGATGAGTATAGCATATGTAAAAAAAATTACAAACAGTTTTATAGAATTCCCCTGTCAATTTATTGAATCTTTCCTGAATCAGTAGGACACTCTTATTTTAAGAGTCCTCATAGACCCCAATGCTTCCGACAGCATTGAGACAGATATGTTCCGGCGGTATAGAACCACCACCGATTTTATTCTTTTTCTGCTTTGGATTGCAGATACTTCTCTGCTTCCTCCTCAAACGCATATAAGGAATTTGCTCTGGCAGCATTTCTTCAAAAATCTGTCTTCAAACAGATTTCCCCAATTATGCTCTACACATTATCAGGGAAACCATTCCTCTCATACTGTTTATTTATCTGCCAAGTCCTGAACTTCTTCCAATGACAAACCCGTCAGCTCCGCAATTTCTTCCATAGAATCACGTCCTCTTGCCAGCATTTTCAAAGCAGTACTTACTGCTTTTTCATAATTTCCTTCTGCTTTTGCTTCTGCTGCAGCTTCATTTCTCATCTCTTCTAAAAGTTTACACATCTGGCTTCGACCTCCTTCTGTTTCCTTTAAGTATCTGACTTCTTCTGCAAGTAGTGGATTCAAAATGTCTTTTGCATCTTTGCAGTGGAAGTCATACATCAAACACCCAACAGGATGTTCCATATTTCTATATTCACCATTCACGTATATGATATGTGCTCCATCAGCAAATAATGCATACTCCATCTCTGTAATTCTTCTTTCAACATGATAAAGTGGAATCCCCATGCCGAATTTATCATTTTCAGTAATAAAAATTACATATGTATCAACTAAATCTTCGAACTCATCTCCTTTGCAGAGCAGCGAACGGTCAATCATGCTACTATGAAATCTTGCCCTTTTCACTCCTGTTCCCCGATCTGAACGCTGGATTTCTATATCCATGAGTTTTCCATCCGTGTCCTCTGCCTGGATATCCAAGATTATGGAACGCTTTGTTGCACTTTTATATTCTACCTGTGCCTTTGTGGATTTCACTTTTATATCATCCCGTTCTAAAACAGTATTCAAGATATATTCAACTGCTTCAATCTTTCCATCCAGAGCTTCTGAAAAGAAGTCATCATCCATCAGACGAAGTTCTTTTATCCTTTGTAAATCTTTTTCGTTTTCATTCATTACATTCTGTTTTGTTTTCTGCACATGAACACCTCGCTCATTTTTAAGTTTAAGCCTCTTCTAATAGTAACTGGTATAGTGTCATCTCATGTACTTTAAATTACGTCTTCTGATGGTATTTTCCCTGGAATGTCAAAAATCCACGGATGTTTTCCTTTATTATAACGGATTACCCCAGAATAATCAAACTCTACAAAGCAATCCGTCAAACTATTTTGCACTTACTTTCGATTTCCCTTGCACCTTTCTTTTATCATTCTTGTATTGGATATAGAATTCCCCTGTCAATTTATTGAATCTTTTCTGAATCAGTAAGACACTCTTATTTTAAGAGTCCTCATAGACCCCAATGCTTCCGACAGCATTGAGACAGATATGTTCCGGCGGTATAGAACCACCACCGATTTTATTCTTTTTCTGCTTTGGATTGCAGATACTTCTCTGCTTCCTCCTCAAACGCATATAAGGAATGTGCGCTGGCAGCTATTTTATGCAAAACCTTCAAGTCTTCCAGTTCCTCCAGCCCTGCGATTTTATCCCGCAGTCCGTCCGGGATTTCTCCCAAATCTTCCAGAAGTTCCAAAATGTTTTCTTTGGTTGCTTCCAGTCGACCTTCAAGTTTTTCCTCTCGCAGCATTTCTTCAAAAATCATATAACGCTCTCCCATCTTACGGTCTGTCTTGATGTTGCGAATAGTCTCCTAGAACTGTTTCACCAGTCCATCCTGAAAATCCCCTTCGCTCTCTTCCAAATCAGCCGTCACAAACTTCAGAAACCTGACAAGCTCCGGCGGCACTTTTTCCTCATTTTCCCCTTTGGTACTCAGAAAAATCGTATAACTCCCGTCATCCAGCTTCACCTTTTTATTCTCCTTACATTCATTTCCAAAGGTATAGCAGTACAGCCGCTCTCCAAAGGGATCGAAATCGCAGACAAAGATTACAAAGGTATCCGGCAGGGTTTCATACTCTTCTCCGCTTGCCAGTGCTTCCATCACCATCTGGCTGTGGTAGTACCGGCTTCGTTTTCCCAGGGCTTTCTTCTTTCTCATCTGCATTTCCACGTTGTAATGGGTATGGTTCTCATCCTCCGCATAGATGTCCAGGCGGACGCCTTTGTATTCGGGATGGTAGACGATGCTCTTCTCCCTGCTCACAACCACATGAGCAATGGAAAATCCAAGCACCATCTCCAGAAATCCCTTACAGTTTTTCTCCACGCTCATGACTGCACCAAAAAGAAAGTTATCCTTGATTGTCAGGTCCTGTAATGTTTTTCGTTTCTTCATGTTTCCTCCTGCTCTACAGGGGAATCCTATGAAGAGATTATAGCATGATTTTATGGAATAGACTATATCTGGTTCTAAAAAATTCAGTTTCTGCTTACCATCCGTATATTCCGGCAGCACAGAACCACTTTCCTTATAATGGGCTCCCCAGAAATAAGTAACGCCAGCTTTTCATGTTGGCATTATTTCGATTTCCCTTGCCCCTTTATTTTACACCCTGCAAAATAAAGAATACCGCCAATGGCTCCGCCCAGGGTGTTGTAAACCAAATCCGATATCTGAAACGTTCCCAGCCGGAAAAACAACTGGGCAAATTCTATACACAGGGAGAATAAAAACACCGTCTTCACTGCTCTCCAGAGAATCTGTCCAAACTTTAAATTTTCTTTCCAGTATTTCTCCTGCAACGCCCACAGAAGCAGCACCGCAAAGGGAATAAACAAAGCCAGATTTTCAATGGCCTCGGTGGTCAATTCTCCCTTTTCATTGTACAACCCCCAGCTTCCCATTACATTGGATAAGGGATTCGCCCACATATTCCGGTTCAGTAACGTCCGGAACAGTATCATGGCCGAATAAAAAGCGAGAAAAAACATGCGCCGGAAAACCTTGTCCGACTTAAAATTGTCCCACCACTTTCTGCAAATGGCCTTCCAGCCATGCTCGCGAGCCGACATACACAGAAACATGAATAGTACGGCCAGAAGCAGAGCAAAACCGAAAGGCTGATAGAGTGCGGTGAGTACGTTTGTAATAATACTTTTTATAATTTCTAACATAATTCTTCTTTCCTTAATGATAATTCCGCACTTACTGTTCACTTTCTTCCTATCCGTAAAATCATAATTTTCGATATGTTTTCGGAATAATTGAGAGGCGCATCATTCCAACCGTAGATAAAATATTATAATCCTTATCCATAACCAGAGCAAAGCCGAAATCATTCTATTTTACGCTTTTAAATCTTCAAACAGATTTTCTTTGTATACACCATCTTTCGTCAGCTTCGCAAAAGACTGCTGTACATATTCCTTGTCTTCCTTATAGGTGACACCAAACCATTTATCATGGGAATCCAACACTGAATATTCTTGCGGCTCGAAATCACGAATCCGGAAATTTGGAAATCAGAGTTCTGGTACTCGGAAATCGCCTTTTTTGTGCTTGATTACGGTTCCATTTCTATGGGAATATTTGTCAAGTCAAGGCCTTGCCGCATCTACGGTGTGTAGCAGCCTTTACGAATATTCTTGTAGAAATTATGATTCAATATGCACAAAAGTGAATCTAAGAAGTGATTTCCATATCGCCGGACAGCTGATGGAAACTTATCCGGAATATTCAATTTCATGACTCACCTCCTGTATCTAAGTCTAAAAAGTTGAGTACTAAACTTTTTGGACTTTATAATGATGAGCCTATTATCTCACATATGATGATTTTGAAAAGGTACTCGCTATTTGGCAGTTACAATTAATCAATTCCAAGGGTGCATAAATATCTCTTACTCCTCCACCCTTGGCAAAATTCATTGTATCTCCATATCTAAAACAAAATATCTCTACTAATCATTATAGTTATTCTCAATCCAATTCTTTGCAATTAATAAATCAACATCTTTATGTATATCTATAGACTCATCAATTTCATATGGCACGATTTTATCTCCCATGAATCCCCATGGCTGTTGTCCTTCTTTACCAGATTTTAAATAGTCTACTCTCAGCACCCAGAAATTATGTGATAAAAATAAACAGGATGGCAAATCTTGTCTGTTTGTTGACACCTTTCCAGAAGTATTTTTTTCATACATTTCCAAAGTCCCATCGTTATTTAAAGTTTTTGCTCTTAATGGATGATGGTCATTATCTTCATATACTGGAACCACTGCTGTAACAGAATTATCTTTCTTCATTATTTCAACACAATCTGTTATCCACTCTGTTTTAATTGTTACATTATTAGCTAACAACACAACAAGAATATCTGGATTTTCATCATTTTCTTCTATAACATTTAATGCATGCATAATACAATCTATATGCTGTGCTGATGGTGAAGCCAATTCAGCCGGACGCACAATTCTTTTATAACCTTCTTTTTCTGCTGCACTTAAAATTTTCTCATCATCACTGCTGCAATACCAGTCATCAATAAGGGAGCATTTTCGTGCTGCATGCGCTGGATAGTATAAAACAGGATGACCTAAAACATCCAAAATATTTTTGTCTTGCAGCGTATTATTTCCTCTCCCTGTAAGTAATGCAATTGTTTTCATAAAATTATCCTCCTCATTTTTTATATATTAATCTTAAAGATTCACTTAAATATTCCTATTTTAATTTTTTCAAATAGGTCGCCAATGGAAATATTTTCCCTTTTGTAATCTTGTTTAACAGTATAATGCTATCCTTAAACTCCCCATTATTTCGATAAATAAAAAGATAAATAACATTGGGAACTATGCAGCATATAATCATACGTCCCAATATCACAAACCACTTGTTTCCTACAATAACGAGACATATCAGATATGTTATTATTGCCCCAAACAGTGTTACAACCACATAACGAAATATCTGCCTTAAATAATCCAATAATTTATTTTTATCAAAAATCACTGTAAAAATATTATGTAACAACCATGGTGTCCCAATTAAAATCATCGACAATACTGTTGATAAAATGACTCCATATATACCCCAGAATTTAACTAGAATAAGATTCATTCCTAAGTTTGCAAGTGCAGTAATTAATGGCCTCCAACGGTCTTCATGCCACATACCAGCTGCATCTTTATATGTATTCAAAAGCTGATTAATTTCGTACAAAAAATAATATATACAAAGACAAATAACAACACCAAATTCTAATTTCATAGATTTTCCAACCCATATATCCATAAATGGTTGAAATAAACATAAGAAACAAATCGAACAAAATCCTGCAATCCACGAAATAATAAATGTAAATTTCTTTAAATCATAATAATTTTTTTCCTTTGTTTCCACAATCAGACTATTTCCTATTCCAGCAGTACAAGCATTAAAAATGATTGTCACAAATCCGATTATAGACGTTAAAATAAAATAATAATTTTGATATATAGCTAAGGTTGTAAGCCCTAAAAAAGCTGAAATGACTATAGAATCTGAAGAATTCAATACCACAGCTCCAACCTTAGAAGTAAACAAATCTCTAATACGTCGATTAATTTTTGTAATATAATCTTTTGATAAGTTACCTTCAGCTTTGTAATTGGGATATTTCTTAGAAACCACAACTGCCGTAATAATATTAGTCACAGCCTGCATAAATAGTGCCACAATCAAATACGCATAATAGTTTTTTATAATCACGAGCACAAAAAGTTGCAACAAATACTGGATTGTATTTGTTATAAAAGTTACTTTGCTCATAATATCTATTCTTTGATGGGCTTGCAATAATGAATTCTTATATGCAAATAGCCAATATGAAAGTACCGTGGCTGATAAATTCAACAAGTATAACACATATATATTCATCCCTTTTGGAATATCACTTTTTATCAGATACGGTATAAATGGCAAGCATATAATACCCACTACTGCTATAATTAGTCCTATAATACGATAATATATCTTATATAATTTCATCAAAGCACATATCGTGGTTGAATCATCTTCTGCAATTGGTTTATACATACTAAAAACCATTGCACTACCAACACCTAGCTCTGCAAGATTTAATACCTGTAGTATAGATGTAAATAAACTATTCAATCCAAGATACTGTACACCCATAAAATAAATCATGGCCGTACGCATTATAAAGGGCAAAAATATTTGATATGCTTTTAGTATAGAACCAAAAATCATATTTCTAACAGCATTCTTTGTACGCTCTATTCTCATGTTAATTTCTCTCCACAATCAATACCTATTTCTGTTTATTTTTTGTTCGCTATCTTTTTAACAAAATTAACCAGATATGTTTCAAATGCCCCTATATACATACTTGTCTTAAATATTAGTTTCTGAATTATGTTTATATTATTATAAATCACATGATAATAATAACCACTACTTGCAATCTGTAGTATCTTTTTATAATTAATCTCCGAAACGCCTCTTTTTCTTTTATGGTTATGGATATATGCGCAATCATTCAGCCTATATGTATCAAACCCTATTTTTTGTAACCGCCTACTTATAATATTTTCTTCATTATATAAAAATACATTTTCATCATACATACCCGCTTCAATTAATGCACTCATTTTAAAACATGTAAAACACCCCGAAACAGCATCTACCTTTTGATATGTTCCAATCATTTCATAATTACTTTTTTGTTTATTTGGGAAAAAATATTTTCTATAAATTGAAAAACAATATTTTAAATCATCAATATACTTCGGAAATTCCCACGCACTAACGCACTCTTTTCCAAATACATCCTTTTGGCGTGCTGAAACAGCTCCACATTCATCATGATTTTTCAAAAAATCGATACACTTTTTAATAAGTATTTTATCAAATATAATATCGCTGTTACATATAAAAGCATAATCGGTATGAAAACTTTCTGCTATTTTCAACCCATAGTTATATCCATATGAATATCCACCGTTCTTTTTACTTTTCACAACCTTTATTTTATCATCTTCTAGCTTACATAGTTCTTCATAAGAACCATCATTTGACATATTGTCCACTATTACAATATGATTAATGATATCAGTTTTTTTTGCCTGTTCACATACTTTTCTGCATCCCTCTGCATCTCTATAATTCAACGTAATTAGTGTAATCTTCATAACTTATTTCTCCCAAATTAAATGCTAATAATCCCTTGCTTTACTTTTTTCTAACTATAGCAAGTAATATGCCCAGCGGAAAAAACAACTTATTATTCATTTTTCTATAAAGCTCTAAATAAGACTTCCCTGCTAAAAGACCATATGTACAATAATTATATGCAGATTTAATTTTCACAGTTAACGGTATTCCCTGAGACAATAAATTCATATTATATACTTCCATACTTCCAATTGGGCTATTTCTATAATGATTCTCTATATTATTCGTTAACCCATCCGACAAATATTCTGTAATATAAATTATGGAATTAAACCACCGAAACTTATATCCACTATTTGCAAGCTGCAACCACAAATAACTTTCAACAAGAAATTTCTCCCCTTCAAATTGAGGAAATGGGAAATTTTTCATAATTTCAGTTCTTACAACTTCAGCCCTGTCACCTTCAATTTTATATTTATACCTATATTCAATTGAAGTCGCATCTATAAAAGGCTCAAGGCTCTTTATAGATTTACTTTTTTCAGCTACTATAGATTTATTTTTTGTATGCCATTTTTCCCATGCTCTTCCCTTACTATCTCCACGTAATCCCACTACTCCAGCAAAAGATTTATCTCTACTAATTGAATCACAATAGTATAAAACTTTTTCAACCGCATCATCTGTTAACGTGTCATCCGAATCCACTATAAAAAACCATTCGCCTGACGCTAATTTCACGCCTTCATTAATAGCTATATGTTTTCCTTCATTAATTTTATATTTATATATAATTGGAAATGGCGAATTCTGTATCCATTCTTCAACTACTTTTTTTGTATTATCTCTAGAACCATCATCTACAATTATCCACTCAAAATCCATATTTATCTGAGAAAGTAAAGAATTATATAAATTTTTTAATGTATCAACGCGATTAAACGTTGGGGTAAATATTGTTAAACTCACCATGTAATTGCTCTCCTCTTACCAGCATATTTCAAATGGTTTTATCCCATAAATCTGCCGGAAATGAATCTATTAAACTCTTTCGCATTGCTTCCAAATCAGGAATTTCCATAGGTTCCATACTTAATGCTTCTTCTAATGATAATGCCATTCTAATATTGTATCGACCAGTTGAATAATACCAATCAAAATACTTAATTATCTCTTCTTCCATTCCTTCACTCAAAAATATTGCTGGAATCCCATATGTTTCAGCAAGAATAATACCATGTAATGAAGAAGAGATTATTAGCTTTGATTTAATAATTTCATTGATAAAAAATTTATAATCATCCGTTTGTGTGTCTATGTAATGAATACCCTCCTTCTTTTCGGAATTCTTATGAAAAAGATGATAGATTACTGAAATATCATATTCCTTCTTTACATTTTCAGGTTGATAAATCAGCTTCATCAAAACAGCCGGATCACCAAATACATCTGGACACTGATACCCAGCAATGTCCATTACAAATTTTGTAACAGGACCACGTACTGCCCGTATGTCATATGATATCTTTTTGCAATTATTGATTAAGTTTTTTGTAATATTCACACGATGAATTCCTGTCCCCCATATTACAGCATCAAATGGCATTAAACCAATTAAAGATCCGACTGTCATCAAATGAATCCTTTTGGGAATCGACACATCTTTAGACAATCCATTTTTTTTCAGCATATACTCATATATAACCGGAGCCAACGCATCTCCAATATTTACTTTACTTTTCCAGTATTCTAAAATTATTTTTCTATTTGGAGATTTCTCACCGCCAAAGGATTTACTGTTTCTTAATAAACGACTTTTAATTCCAAACACGTTACTGTCACCTCTTGATTTGCAATCTACAAAATATTCTCATCTACGCTTAATAAAATTTGCTATCCTAAACATATTCAATAATAAAAAAGGGGAAATATATGCTATATTTAGATACATACGTTTTCGAGATAAAATATATTTGTTTTTGCTCCCAAATCTATATCTTCCACGCATGGATTCCTTTAAAGATTTAAGCTCTTCATGATATTTTATCTCTATTTCTTTTATATTTTTGCTATAAATTATCTTCCATAATATATTCGCCATATTCTCAGAAAAACGATATTCTGCTGCATCTCTTAATGAACTGCTATATGACATTACAATATCATAAACAATATTTCCGCTTTTTACATTATCCCAAATCTTAGGTTGTAATCCACTATGCATTGCGCTTCCTTCTCGTTGGCGATAAAATAACAAGGATTCATTCAAAAAGCCTATTCTATCACAGTTACCCAACAACTCCATTAAGAATATGGTATCTTCCCCTATTGCAATATCTTCTGGAAACTTGCAATCCTTTATTACGGATTTTTTATATATTTTATTCCACGGAACACAAGATGTGGTTAACAACATCTCTGCTGCACATATTTTATCAACACAACTCGATTCCTCATACATCATCCATTTATTACTATTGCCCGTCCTATCATCATAAAAAGAATAATTGCAGGTCACAAAATCTAAATTGTTTTCTTCAAGATATTCTATCATCCGAGACAAATAGTGCTTATCCACCCAATCATCCCCATCGATAAACGCTATATATTCCCCACTTACCTCACGGATTCCTCTATTACGCGTATATGATACTCCATGATTCGTATGATGCAACGCACGTATATATGGATATTTTGATGCATAAAACTCCATAATCTCACCACTTTTATCCGATGAGCCATCATCTAGTAAAATGATTTCATAATTGGGATACTCCTGTGCAATTAAAGAATCCACACATTTTGATAAATATTTTTCAATATTATAAACAGGAATAATTATACTGACTTTTTTATCGTTCATACAACTCTCTCTATTCATGTTCATCTATTTCTCTATTTAACAGTATCTAAAATCTCATAGATTTCTTGTTCCGAATCTACAAACTTCACATATCCTTTAAAATACTTTTCAAATGTTTCAAGTCCAACCCACATTATCTCAGATGTATAATCTTTAGTAACCATCTTTTTAAGTGAAACAGATGGACATCCGCCAAGCATAGAAGCATTAATCAATGCAGTGGAATCTAATCCAAACATTGCTACTGGTTTAACCTCTAAATTAGTAAGCAATGTTTCTAATGCCAACTTTTCTGATGAAAAAATAGGAATGCCCCATTTATCGTATTTTTCCAGTAATTTTTCTCTCGGATGTGTTTTAACATACAATTTTATTCCTTTATCTTGAAGAACTCTTTGGAGCATTTTCAACATATTTTCGTACTCCGACATATTCCACATTTTATCTTCTTCCCAGACAAACGATAGGAAAATTGCATATGCTTCCTTTTCGTATTGAATTGGTTTGCCACAATACTGCAAATAATTTCTGACGGAAATTACAACATTCTGTTGTGGCTTAAGCTCACCATTGACGTCCTTTTTCATCATATACCGATCTATAGTTTGTGAGTTATCCCAGTTTTTCATAGAACTGTTTAGTATCAATTTATCCATAACTTCTTTTATAAATGGCCTTGTGGAAAGTCCATCACGCTGTCTCGTCAATTTTTTAAAATCGTCATCGTAATATTCCATTAGCCCTTCATCTGTACGAATAAGATATACTTGCTTTCTACCTTTTTTCTGTATACTTCTTCCCAACTCAAATTGATAATCAAGAGGAGAAATTATGTGAATTGGCTTAATTCTCTTAATTTTTGAACTATTTTGCTTCTTCTCAAAATCTATCTCATCTTGATATAATACTTCAATATTTGCATTCTTTATTTCCACGACGTCTTCTTTTTTTAATACATATCCACTTTTCGGATGTTTACCCAGAACAATCACACCATTTACTTCTTTATTTTGGGCAATCTCTGCAATATAGGCTTCTACATTAATTAAATGCCATGGTGTAACCACACTGGCATAAAAATCATAATTTGACTTTGCCAACATTTCAGCTAGTCTATTTAAGTCCTTATGTATAAATTTCATTATACCCTCCTCATTTTAACCTTTTTTATTTCTCAGTTATTTCCTGATTGAATGTTCTCTGCCTTAATCGGGGCATAACTTTATCTTCTATATTTTCCCTTGATTCTATAATTACACAAAGTATTACAAACCCAATATGAGTTGTATAGCATTCAGGAAATAGCGTCATAATTCCTATGAATGAACGTAACAGCATGAATATATAAATTTTTCTGCCATATTTATAGGAATCATGCATCAACCAAATAATGAATACTAGAATCCATGCCAACATAATAAAACCATAGTAAAATACTAACCCAAATATCCCGTTATCATCATAGGTAATTCCTTCTTCATATCTTATTCCGGTTACAGTTTCAGGCCAATCAATATTCGCATATCCACATCCCAAAATAGTATTTATCGGTGATTTTAACACTTGTTCTGTATAAAATTCACGACCCACCTCACGAATTAAGGTTCCAGGGTCAACAGCTGTTTTTCCTATAACTGAATCTACCAAAGAAACTCCATATGCAGAATTCAAAAAAGCAATTCCTACTACTACTGAAATACCTACTATAGCAAGTTTCTTTTTTGATAGTTTTGATAACAAAATCATTAATAAGCTTGGAACTACAAGTATGATTGTTGATGTTCTTCCTTTATTAATAAAAATGATAACAAACAATGTACAGACAACAAATAAAATGCTTTTCAAACACTTTTTTTGAGTTAATATCTTTTTTAGATTATAAAAATAGGATATGCACAAAAAGGACTGTGCCACAGCTATTCTTAATGTTCCATACCGAATGCTGTTTCTGACATTTAAAAATAAATGTTCTGGTCCCACTATAAACTGAATAATTACGATAAACATATATATGAAATTAATAGTGTCCAGCATTTCCAGTATTTGCCTAATGGTAATTCGTCCACTTTTAACCAGACGATTAATTGGAAAATACATAAACATAGAAACTAACCAAGCACGCTGAGCCCTAATTCCCATAAATAATGGCTGCCCATAACTTAGCTTTGCCATAAACGCTGAACTAGCAACTAATACAGCAACAAATATAATCATCCATCCATATCTGTTTTTATTTCTATTTTTGCAAGTGAAAAATACATAAAACCAAAATATCGCTTCCACAACAATTGTTATATCCGCAATATCTACTGGCAAATTTGGAATTAGGGTAAACCCTTTTAAATTCAATAAAATTATTGTTCCTATAAATAGCATATATTTATTTATATGTAGTTTCATCGTCATCCCTTCTTCACAAGAGTCTATAAATACTTCTATATCTGCTATCTCTAACTCATAATTCAAAAACAGAATTCTCAATTAACTTGTCTAGACTTTGTGAAAAGTTTTCTATTGAATACTTTTTTGCAGAATTGACTGCATTCATTCCTATTTCATTTAATTTATTATGATTTTCGGCATAAAATATTCTGTTTAAAAGTTCTGATAGCGCGCCTGTCTTATTGTGGTCTAAAATAAATCCATTAACACCATTGTCAATAATTTCAGGAATTGCACCACGGTCATTACAAATACAAATTAATCCAGCTGCCATTGCTTCAATTATCGTAATACCAAATCCCTCTTCCAATAATGGCATATGAATAAATATATCTGATTCTTTCAAAAGTTCGGCTACATCGTTCCGTGTACCCCAAAATGAAACTTTTCCCTCTAAGTGCTTTCGTTTCACATATTTTTCCAATTCCTCTCGGTAATCACCATCACCAACAATCATAAAATAAAATTTTGTTTCCGGCGAAAGATTGCTTAGTTCATCAAGAGTTAGCTGTACTCCCTTTTTCTCTATTAGTCTTCCTACATAAATGATTTTTGAATAAGACTTCCTTTTCTGTATATCTGAACTAAATTTTTCAGTATTAACTCCATTATAAATTACTCTTATCTTATCCTCTTTTATCTTAAAATAATGTACTAAGCTTTCTTTCACAGAATTGGAAATTGCAACAATACGGTCTGCCTGATATAACCCCTTAGATAATACTATTTTTCTAAAAAAGAGCCCCTTTTCTTCTAGACGCAAGATTAATGCTGCATTACTATGTGCATACATTACCGAACGCAATGATTTATACTTCAGCTTTAAAGCCCAGATATACATGTACAAAATAGGAGAAGAATGATGCTCAACAATAACATCTATTTTATGTGCCTCACACAACCCAGAAAGTGCTTTAAATGTTCCAGGTATATCTAATTTAGAGTTATTTATTTCGTATACTATATCTCCATTCTTTTTCATCTCCTTGCAAATCGTTCGTGTTTTACCCAAAAGAAAAACAAACACATTTTTATGTTGCGAATATTGTGCGTATTCCTTGCATAAAACTTCAATACCTCCCACTCCTCCTGACGCTAATAAGTGCAATACATTCATAGGACAATTCCTTTCATACTTCACAAATAAAATCCATTTTCAAACTTTTAAACAAATATTATAACAATGGAATAGCGTTTCAATGATTATTTAAAACACTTAAATAGATTTTCTCCAACTTCTTATAATGATTTTCTTTTGTATAGCTATTTAAAAACAATTTATAGGAATTACTTTTTAACTTTTGATATTCTGCTTCTGTTAATCCTTCCATCTTTTCTATTTGTTCCTTTAAATCTTCTGGACTTCCACTTTTAAACAAATACCCATTTCCGTCTACTAACTCTGGAATTCCTGCAATATTCGCTCCAATAATAGGTCTTCCCATCTGTAAAGCCTCGATTGCAGAATATGGTCCATTTTCATACCATTCAGAAGGTAATATTACTGCCTTTGCATTACCAACAATGTCTTTTAAAGGTTGTCCAGACATGAACCCTAATACTTTAATATTGGTTATACTCTCTGCTGAAATATATTCTTCAATATCACTCTTTATCGGTCCAGTTCCCACAATATAAAGCTTAGCATCTATTCCTTGAAAAGCTCTCAGTAAAGTTAGAACTCCCTTTTCTTCTGAAAGACGTCCAAAGTACAAATAATACTCTTCACAATCATTCGTTTTGTTTATTTCTGGCTTTTCCGTATCCAGAAAGTTCGGAATATGTACAACTCGTTTACCCGGTATTCCAAATTCTTCGAATTTCTTTTTATAAAAAGCACTTGGAGTTATAATTTTATCTATTACATCGTAACTATGCCGCCACTTATGGATATACCCTTCTGCTACGTTAATACAACTTTTTGCAAAAGATTCCTTCACACACTTGTTCACTGCACATCTGTAATATTTTTGCCCTTTACATTCTTCACAAATTTGTCCATGATGCATCATTTTATAATTTAAACACAACATTTTCAAATCATGAGCGGTATACACTGTCGGTAAATTATATTTTTTTATAACATCTAAAATTGAAGGTGACAACTGGTGCTGAAAAATATGTAAATGAATAATATCCGGCCTTGTAGCAATTACCAATTGCTCAAATTTTTTCTTTGCCTCCTTAGAATATACAATATTGAATCCTGCTTTTAATTGTTTTTGCAAGCCTCCCGCAGAATTATAATTTACATTTTCAACAAAATATTTACTATATTTTGAGGAGAAATTTTTCTCATCCTGCATGGAAAAATCTATAACAGTATGTCCCTGCGCTTCCAATAAATGTTTCAAGGCAAAGTAATATGTCTCGCTTCCGCCTTTTATGTAAAAAAATTTATTCACCATTAAAATTTTCATCTATTTATCCTCGCAAAAACACTGTTCATATAATTTACAAATTCTTTCCCATGTATACTCTTCAGCAACACGTTTTTTCGCTTTTTTCCCCAATTGCTTAATTTCATTCTCTGACATACTATCAGCTTTATTAATCAAATTTGCGAGATTCCCTTCCTCTCTGCTCCAATACAACGCACTGTCTTCAGCCACCTCTTTATTAAATCCTACATTTACCAGAAGATTTAAGTCTGTGCTTCCAAGAGCCTCTATTAAAGAAGGATTTGTCCCTCCAACTGTATGTCCATGAAAATATGCATACGCATTCTCTCGAATTTTTTTTAACAATTCTTGGTCATAAACGGTACCAACGAATTTTATACGTCTATCCTGTTTAAACTGCAACTTCTGCTCTAATTCGTTCAAGAATTTTTCATTTACGTTTGTAATAATTGCAAAGTCCCGTTTTGAATTAGATTTCATGAACTCTCGAATCATTATTTCAAAAGAATTCTCTGGCACAAATCTTCCTACTACCAAATAATAGTCTTTCTTAGCAAGCCCCTTTTCCTGATACCAATTTAAAAGTTTCTCATCACTATCTGTCAATTTACTCAATGTAAGGTCTGCTCCATAAGCAATAAATGTTGTCTTTGGACTTCTTCCCTTTATTCCTTTTCCGTCATAGCTCTCATGAATATACTTTTCAATATTAACAGAGTCGCAGATGGATAAGTCACTGTATTTCACCATCATTTGTTCAGAAATCTTCCAATATTTACGAATCATCGGCGACCATTTTGCGCGTAACCATTCATGCCCGTCTGGATTCAGGAACACCTTACCACCGAGATTGTGAATTTTCTTATAAAAATACCTTGCAAATGGCCCGATTCGGCAGGCCATAATATAAACAATAGGATTTGCAATTCTATTGTTTTTGATATACTTGCAACATGCATTTAAAGCTGCGACATCATAATAAATTGCCTGTGCTGCACCAATCTGAGGCACATGGATTTTAAAACAATGGGCATTATGGAATTCAAATTCATTATCTGAAATTTTAACAACACCCTGTTCTTTTGTTTCGTCCATGCATCCATCACCATTTGCTTTACAGGCCACATGATATTTAATATTTTTATTATTTTGATGGTATTCTGTCAGTTTATAGATAAACGTTTCATATCCTCCATATGCTCCTAGACTTTTTGCACCCACCAGAAAAACGTGTTGAACATCTTTTTTATACTGCATAGCGAAACTCCTATTCTCCCTCGTATGTCTTATTTCGAACCAGACCCTTTAAACACCACCATTACGGTCTTCAAAAGAATCTTAATATCCATCCCTATATTCCACTTCTGAATATAATCCATATCCAACTTTACAACTTCCTCAAAGTCTGTGATATCACTTCTGCCACTCACCTGCCACATACCGGTAAGTCCCGGTTTCATTGCCATTCTTCCTCTGTGGTGCGGTTCATACTGCTCCCATTCGTCTACAGTCGGCGGTCTGGTTCCTACCAGACTCATATCACCTTTTAAAATATTCCAGAACTGTGGAAATTCATCAATGGAGGTCTTACGGATAAACCACCCCAGACCGTGCTTTGTTCCATCCGGTCCGCTGCCAATGATTCTGGGGTCTGCATCCATCTTAAACATAAAGCCTTTCATCTCATTCTTTTCCATCAATTCTTTTTTTCTCTTCTCCGCGTCCATATACATACTGCGGAATTTGTAAATCTTAAACTTTCTTCCATTTCTTCCCACACGCACCTGGGAGAAAAGTACAGGTCCCGGAGAGGCAATATAGATGGCGGGAGCAATAAAGATACCCAAAATCGCCGTGAAGATAAGCCCTACTACCGCGCCGCAGATATCCATAAGCCTCTTCAGAATCAACTGTCTGGAAGTTGCCATACGAATATTGGTAGACAGCACTACATACCCGCCAAAGCTGTCCAACTGCTGATTTCTGGTATTTTCTCCTACTCTTGCCAGCTTTCTGTGTACCGTAAGTCCCATGGTGATACAGGTCAGTTCCAGATTTCTGGGAAGAACCGTCCCTTCTCTGACATTGATAAGCATACTGTCAACCCATCTGGTCTGTATATGATCTGGTATTTCTGTCACTTTACAGACAACGGAAACCCCTGCTATATTCGTTCCTACCAGGCTGTCATCATCAGCAAGGATTACACCCCTTACTTCCAGTTCGTTATATGTATTTTTAAGAACAGTCTGTACTACTCTCTCAGCCCTGTCCCTTGTGGTCAAAATCAAAATAGCTCTTTTTGCATAAAAAACTTTTTTATGCTTTAATAAATATATTTTCCAGAGAAGTCTTTCCAGATACAATCCTGCAAAACCAAAAATTACAAAGATAACCAATGAAATTCGCGAAAAGTCTTCTCCTCTTTTCATCAGAAAAAGGTAGGAAATCATCATCAGATACACAATCAAAACATGTTTTAATGCTGCTTTAAATTCCTGAAAATATCCTCTTCTCATAATACCGCTGTATTCTTCTGTAAAGAATACAGTACAGATGTCAGCAAGGCACAAAATAATTGCTTCCTGCCGATAAATATCCTGCCCATAGGGATTCACAAACCCATTTCTGCACATAATAGAAACTACATAAATAACCTGCAGGACAATCAGATCCAGCAAAATAAAATCCCAGTGCTTAAACCAACTGCTTGAAATTTTCCGATACAACGGCTGCCCCTCCTTATTGATAGTGCAGGAGCTGTCTGCAGACAGCTCCCAGGTATTACCTTATGCTCTTCTTCTGTTTCTTCCCAGAACAACAACGGCTGCTCCCAGAAGCAATACAGATGCACCTGCATAGAGACCCCAGTCAGAGCTTACGCCTGTCTTAGGCGCTGTACCTGAGGTTGAGGTTGTTGAGTCAGCAGCTGTCCCGATTTTTTCAGCAATAACTGCTACAGGAGACAGGTCTGTGAACTCTGCAGTAATCTGCTTGTTTGTGTAATTTACATCAGATGGTGTAATTACTTCCCAGACATTACGCACGGTACTGTAATGCAGCAGTTTTACATTTTTGAGAGATTCCGTCAGATTTGGTACTGTAAAAGTAACTTTGTACTTTCCGTCTTCTGTCTTTACTCCGCCGTCAACAGGTGTTAAGTCAAAAAACTTGGTTACAAGCGTTTTTCCCTGTAACTCTGTTTTCAACTCCTCTGCCTGTTCTGCAATACTTTCCAGTGTAGCAGTTCCCTCATTAACAGCCAGGATTTTGTCCAGGACTTCCTGAGACGTCACTTCTGAAAAGTTTTCTTTGGTACCTTCTGTCATTTCATACTTGCCTACAGAGTCTCCTGATGGAGTAGCCTGTGTTGTCTTACTGCCTGCGGCAAATACGCTGACTGCCTGAGTAACGACCAAAGCTGCAGCTAAAAGAGTTCCCAAAAGTCTTTTTTTCATCGGTATCACCTTTCCTTTCTTTTTATTTTTCTATAGATACCAGTACAGCTTGTACCAGATATCTCTGAGTGGAGATTCCTGCATAGCAGGTGGACAAAGTAATGATTTTGTCCTCATTTGTCACTTCCATGGAAGTATCTATAAAGGCATTCATATCCCGCATGGAAAAAATGCCGTCCAAATACTGCTTATAGGTGTCTTTATCCCAGAAGTTATACGTCATAAGCAGGTGCTTGTTGTCTGTCAGATATGCTGCAAAAATTTTATAATGAAGTATCCTGTCCGGCATATAAATGGTAATGTCCCGGTTGGCGTCAAAGAAACTTCTGTCCATATACTGGTGAATACTCTGAAACATCGAGCCATTTTTCATATCGTGTCCATAGATAACCGTATTGGGGTCTTCAAAGGTTTTGGTATTATAGTTCTCAGTAAAAATAGCTCCTTCTTTTTTCTCTTCTCCGTCAATAGTGTGGTTGAGATAATATCCGTTATCTGTGCTGCTCTGTAAAATGGGATAGTCTACGGCTGTCCCCGGCACTTTTATCCAGGCATACACATCGGGATTCTGCTGCTGCAGGGCTGCAAAATCTATGGGAATTTCTACAGCCGGCTGTTCCGGCTGTGTTTCTTCCGTTTCCTGCTGCTCTGTGTTTTCTTCCGTATCCGGTGTTTCTTCTTTTACCACTTCTTTTTTGATATCTTCGTATTCTTTGCCGGCATTTTTCTCTTCCATATATTTATAGAGTCCTACAATCCCGCAGAGAATACCCAGTCCAAGGCATACAAAGGCAATGATTTTTTTCTTTTTCATATGCCCTCCTATTCTGCTTCTTTGTAAAAATGCTGTATCATCAGCTTATAAAGTTCCTGGTCATTGACATGATATTCATCAAATTCGCCGCCGCTTACGCCTTCCCCCGGAATACTCCAGGTTTCCCGGTCTGCATCGGAGGCAAAATCCTGCAAAATCTTTACATACTGGTCTGTGCCAATATTGGTGACCATGTAGTCGTTTAATTTTTCATAGAGTTCTGTTACCAGAGAAGGCGTTTTGCTGTAAACCTTTGTGGCTTTGTTTCCATATGCTTCCAAAAATGCCATCTGACGCTCCAGACGTTCCATGGCGCTCTGGTCTTTTTCAATATTTCGATAACGGACAAAGGTTTCCGCATTCTCCGGGGTGAGTTCTGCCTCTGCTCCCTTTTTCCACTCTGGATTTTTTTCCTCCAGACTGTCATTGGGAACCGTGACCGTCACACCGCCGATTCCTTCAATTAAGGTAGGAATACCATCCATGTTCAAGGCACAGTACCCTTGTATGGGCAGACCGTAAAGGAGCTTGGAGACTGCCTGCTTCATCAACTCACAGCTTTCATTTTTTCCGTCTCCATATGCATAAGCCAGATTGATGTGATCTGTGGTGGTTCCCAGACTGTCTCCATTCTGGTCAAAGACTTCTATCTCTGCCATGGTATCTCTGGGAATGGACACTACACTCATTTTGTGTTCCACCCGATCCCAGGATATGATAAAAATGGCATCTGCTTGTCCGGCATTGGCCTGTCCGGTGGTAGTTTCCACTTTTTCTCTGGAATCAATGCCCATAAAGAGGAAGTTACTCAAATGGTCATTGTATTTATATTCTTTTCCTTCATAAGTAACAGAACCTGAAGTAGCTGTCTTTGCCTCTCCTGTCTCTGCTGCATATTCTGTTTCCGCTTCCTGTACTGCGTGTTGTTTGCGCCATATTCCAAACCCCGCTGTCCCTATAATTCCCAGAACAAGCACGGCAATCAGCGCTGTCAGGCACTTTTTCACTTGTCGTTTCCGTCTTTTTCCGGTTCTGCTCATTTTTTATCCTTCTCTTTGTATGTATTTCAGCTCTTCCAGCTTATCAAGCACAGCCTGTGCAATTTCTGCCTGAGCTTCATAGGTTGAGGAAGGTGAAGTTGTCACTTCTGCTGCACTGATATAATGTTCTCCCCATTTTGCTTTTAGTGCAGCATCAAGAGTTGCCGCATCTACACTGCCGTCCATGGGCATTGTCCCAATGATGATAAATTTCTCTTTATCGGGAAAGGTCTCCAGAATTTTCTGCTGCTGTTCTGCCAGTTCTGCAGGATCATGATTCCAGCCTCCGTAATATCCCATGCAAATCACAGGAATACACTGCAAATCTGTCCGGTTGGTCTGTTCTGGTGTCAAATCCCGAATTCCCGTCTCGGTAATAGCAAGTTCTGCACCTGCTGCTGCTTCCTGATGCTTTGTAATATACTGCTGTACCTGGTCTGCCGGTACGCCTGCCATGGTCATCATGGACAAAGTACTTGCGCCCTGCAGCGTTTTGTCCTGTACCGGAAGGCTGTATCCCTTTTCCTGCAGAAGCTGCTGCAAAATTACCTTATAAGAATACGTTGCAGACGGCTCTCCATTTATCAAATCATCCCCCCAGCATACAATGCCTTCCGGGTTCTCTTTGGACGCCTCTTCTGTCTCCGTATTTTCCGCTTCTGTACTTTCTGTCTTCTTCTGTCCGTCCTCTGCTTTGTTTTCGGTATCCTCTTTCTTTCCTGCTGCAATGGCCTGCAGTCTTTTGCTTTCTGCTGCTTCTGTTTTCTTACTCCATATCAGCATTCCTGCCAGGAGAACTACCAGAATCACACAGAACGCCATGAAAATAATGTTCCACTTCTTTTCCTTGTTATTAAAATCAAACACTTCTTGCACTCCTTGCCAAGTTATTTCTTATAGTATCCTTTGTAGGAGTTGTAATATCTTCCCTTTTTCATGTCTACTTTATTCAGAACCGCACCGATAAGGTGACAGCCGCTTCGCTCTATCTGCGTTTTTACCTTCTGCGCCACTTTGTAGCTGATGGCTTCACTCTCTATAACCAGAATTCCGGCATCACAGTTTTTTGCCACAACCGTGGCGTCAATCAAACTGGCTGCCGGCGGTGTATCGATGAAAATGTAGGCATAATCATCTCTTTTCTGACGAAGCAATTCTGTAAAGTCCGCATCTCCCAGAAGCTCCGAAGGGTTGGGAGCCGTAGGCCCTGCAAAAATCATATCCATGTTCTGAAAGTTTGTGTGGTAGATAATGTCCTGTAATTCCACCTGACCGCTTAAGTACTGGGATAATCCGTTTACCGCTTCGTTTACACGGTACTTATTTATAAAGGTAGACTTTCTGATATCTGCGTCTATCAAAAGGACCTTCTGCCCCAGTTTTCCCATTTCCATTGCCAGAGAAAAGGCGACATCACTTTTTCCTTCATTGGGATAACAGCTTGTCAGCAGAATGGTTTTCACCTGCTTGCTGGAAAACTGAATATTGGTACGCAGTGTTTTTATGGACTCCTCATAATAGTAGTTGGACTTTCTCGGGTCCCTCATCATAACACTATTTTCCATTATGCTCTCCCTCCTTTGCTGCTCTTCTTCTTTTTACTTTTTTTCTTTTTTCCAATGTAATCTTTTCTGTCCGGTACAACAGCCAAGGTGGAAATGCCCAGATATTTTTCAATATCGTCTTCTGTCTTAATGCTGTCATTCATAATCGTAATCACGACCACAATACCTGCGCTTAAAATCAGTCCGGCCACAAGACCAAGCATGGTATTCTTGCTCATGCTGGGGCTTGTCTGTACGGTAGGAATTTCACCGTCTTCGATAATCTTAGGCGGAATGACTTCCATCTTATCTCCAATGTATGAGGAAGCCACGTTGGCAAGTTCATCTACAATAGCTTTTGCCTTCTCTGCATCAGGATAAGTCACAGACACGTTCAAAATACGGGTATCTGTGGGGTTATCCAAAGTAATGCAGGATTTCAGTGCTTTATAGCTGATGTTCAGTTCCTGATTCTCAATAACCTTTTGCAGTACTTCCCTGCTTGTGGTCAGTACGGTATAGTCTTTCGTAAGCTGGCTGCCCATCTGTAAGTCCGCAAGGGATGACAGGGTAGTCTCTTTGGTAAGTACCAGCATACTTGACGTAGATGTATAGACCGGCGTCATAAAAAATTTGGTATACACACAGCTTAAACATCCACACAGCAGCCCCACGGCCAGAATCATGAAAATTCTTTTCTTTAGTGCGTAAAATATTTCCCTTAAATCAATTTCCATTTCATCGTCATGCATATTTTCCATATTTGTCGTTCTCTCTCCTCTGTGTATTTTGTTTGATAAGCTTCAGTGCATTTTTATAACAAAGCTTTTTCATATATATACTATCCAAATGTTTTGCCATCCACACTTCTGCCCCCTGTGTGCTGGGTTTCCGTGCTTTTGTGTTGTGCATGTCTGTTGCCAGAAAGTGAATTTTCTCATCTTTCAGCATCTTCCTGCACCATCTGGTTGTTTCTTCATACCATTTTCCACCGATTCTCCGATAGTTCATCTGCATCAAAGCGCCGATTTCTGTCAACTCCTCCACTCTTCCCTTTTCCCTAAGCGCACCATAGCGCTCGATATGGGCGATAACAGGACAGTAATGCTGCGTCATCAGGGTTCTGACACATCTGTACAAATCCGAATAAGGTACCCATGGCATAAATTCTACTAATACATAAGAAGTTCCCGCCAGGGTAAGAATCTCTCCCCTTTCCAGCTTTTCCAGTATATCCAGTGTATACATAATTTCCTGCCCTGGATAAATACGAAACGCAGGATTGATTTTCTCTCTGACTCTCGCCTCCAGCTCTGCACATGCACGGCGAATTGTTTCCGGACTATTATGACAGTATTCTGCAGAATAATGAGGTGTGGCAATAACCGCTTCCACTCCCTGCTTTGCTGCCATTTTCAGCATCCGAAGACTTTCTGCTTCGCTGGAAGAACCATCATCAAAACCGGGAAGTATGTGACTGTGAATGTCTATTTTCTTCATTTTTCCCCCTTTATAATTATTTGTATACACAAATACCCCCCCCCGGAAATTTTACCTAAATTTTACATACCAGGGAGGGCATTTTTCACAATTTGTTTCCTCACATAAAAATATGCCGACGATACATGCGTCGGCATACAATTACAATCATTACAGTGTCTACAATTTTTCAAGCAATTTCCTATGAATTAATGCCTTTTAGCGCTTATACTATACCATAAACTTCCTGCTTCTACAACAGAAAAATACAATTTACAACACTTTTTTACATATTTTGTTGCGTAGAGTTTCTTCCTATTAAATATGAGTACTATTTCAGCATCTGTTTTTAAGACTTCCTGATTTTCTTCCTCTTCCATGTGTGAAAGGAAGCGCCTTATATATTTTAAAATTTCCTTACTGAGTATTTGCCTTGTATCTGCAGTAATCAACTGTCCCCGTCAAAACACATCATGTTTATGTTTTTTAATATTTTACTGTCAACAGGTTGTCCTTTTGATTTACGTTCTTTCAAATCCAGTTATGCTTTTGCTTTAAAAGATTTCCAAAACTGCTTTCTAAATTCCTCTGTTATGGATTCAACAATCAAAACAATATCTATATCTTTTGTGGCACGAAACGGAAGTTCTTCATTTTCCATAATTAAGTCACATGCTGTACCTCCGATAATTACATATTGGTCTTCAAATCCTGTAACCATTATTTCTCTAACTCCCTTTCTATTAGTTCTTCTACTGCTTCCTCTATTCTTTCATCTTCTTTTCCACTAAAAGATAATGCAACTGAAAGACTATCCCCCACACTATCATTTGAAAAATGTATTGGATTATATGCCCATAGTTCAAGTCTAACTTACTTATCTTTTTTTCATATCATATAAATCATGCCAGCATTCTCCCTTCTAAATAGGAACACCGCAAATAATCTAGGTAGTATTACTTTCTTACGAGTTTTCTTGCGAGTTATCTCACAAAAAACTCGTAAGAAACTCGCAGCATTAGATCACTTAAAAATCAAATGCATATTCGTAAATCTTTCTAATGAATGTTTTTCCTTTTCAATAAATCGCCAGGTTTGTTTAAAAGTACCCGGAGCAATTAAATCTTCTTGAGAAATAAATGCAATAAAATCCTCTACCTTACCTTCAAACTTTTCTGCAAAATCATCCGCCATATCTGCCTTTTCATCATCTGTGAAATCTTTCAATTCATTGAAAAGAACATGCTCCAAATTACAAGAATTAAAATAGATTCTATAGCTGACACCATTGATTTTCCCGGAAGAATATAATTTTGATAATATTTCTGCTTTTTGAGTATGCTTCCGGATTAAATAATCCGGATATTTGGTCTCTATGCGATCCAAATAATACTGGACTCCCTCAACATCTTTTTCCACGATTACATCATTGCAAAAGGCTCCATCCATATCAACAATGTGTATGATTTTTAAAAAGTCCTCTATCTTGTACCCGTATTTTTGTTTTACTGATTCAATTAAATTGTTAATCTTGGAAAGTATATTATCTGTTGATGTATAATCCTTTGTTGTGATATCTCCATGAACTACTACAAACTGAATCTCTTCACTCGAAAAATATTCTTTTAAAATGGATCCCAATGCAGCCTCGTCACTCGGTCCTTCTACAATGACTGCAATTACTTTTTTCTCATTCATCGCGGACACCCCGCCCTGCTTTTCTAAATGCTCTGGCAATTTTTAAACTATCAGTTTCTTCATAAATTTCTTCTGATTGACCACCTAATGTAATGCTTCTGATATACATATTGCGAAGATTGTTACTTTCTCTTACATTCTTCATATGAATATAGCGATTATTCGGATTCGTAGTGGAAAACATAATACTTTCCTTATCAATCATTTCAAGTGCACGTAGATTGTGTGATGTAAAAATCAGCTGTCCTTTTGCACTCTTTTTGAAAATGTCCAGCAGTTCTCCCAACATATATTCAAAAATTCCGGAATCAAGTTCGTCAATCACAAGACAGATTGAAGGATTTCCAAAAGCCTGTATGAGTGCATTCAGAATGGAAATGATTTTAATAATTCCCTCTGATTCCATTCTGATTGGAATCTCTTTCATACCCTCTCTCTTTGACATTAATTCCAGTTTCCATCCTTCTTCTCCATCATCCAATGATTGTTTCCCGTAATTTTTAATCGTTACCTGCAATCCTGGAATAATTGTGTATAACACAATATTAATCTGTTCAACAATTGTCTCTAACAGATTTTTCCTTTCCTCGTCCACCAAGATCGGTTCTGTCAAAGATACCGTAAAATCCCCTTTTGCCCCCATGTTATCATTTTCAATCCGAAATGCCATCGGCAAGACAAAATTAGCGGAAATCACTCCTGAATGGGTATTCCGAATCACAAATAAATCTTTCAAAGCAAATTCAAACAAAGAAGAAATAATAACTGAAAATTGTTGAAATCCATTTTGATATTCTCTGCAGAATATTTCCCGACTGCTTTCACCAAAAATATAGGAGCAGTTGCTTTTTTCTGCCATTTTACGTGCTACAATTAAATCTGTTTTTATTTCTTTATTTTCTTCCAGAACTTCATCTAGTCTTTTCTGTGGTTTAAAAATAACATTCGTTTGATCTCTTTGGTAATCCATAAATACAGTCTTATTTGTTCTGATTCCATTTTCATTCTTTGCAGCACTCAATGTTTCCCGACTGATAACGACCTCTTTTTCTTTTCTGCTAAGACTTAATCTGTATCCTATTTCAAACACGATACTATCCATAAAAATATTGAAATCTGCAAAAATTTCAGCAGTATCGGAATCCATGTCCATGTAATCTTCTAATGACTGATCAAGATCGGCTCCTATCATTACTTTTTGTAAAAAATACAATGCATCAACAACCGCTGTTTTTCCCGAACCATTTTGTCCGTAAATTCCCAGTATTTCTGCTTTATCCGCTGATAAAATTTTGTTTACAGTATTCGGCATATATATAGTGCCTTTTTTTACATTTTTAATACTTGTCAATTGTAATGATGACAAACGAACAATCAGTCTTCTCATCTTTATTCTTCTCCTTACAACCATCATTCCACACTATATGCTATGACTATAACGATACCACAAAGCATTGATTTCTTCAATATTTTTCTCTGTTTCCGTATTTTTTATGCGTTTCTTTAGTTACTGTTCAGAGGTTAACTGGACTTAAGAAAACCGATGGTGTAGACTGATAACAGTCAAAGCCATCGATTTTCTTTATCCAAATATCTTGGACACTCTGTCAAATATATTTGCCGATTCTTCCAAGCGCATCAAAACAAGCATGCTCATGCATTGGCAGAGATAATCGATACTTTCGAAACTCCTAAATGTCACGGCCTGCGCCTGTTTCCGCTTATAATTCCTCAGAAGCCGTTCGGCTTCGTTATTCGTGGCAGGTACTCTGGAGTTATGCAAGAACAGCAGATGATTCTGCATGTATTTCTCCATTCTCAAAAATAAATTATACCCGTCTCTATAATAATCATTTGCCGGAATGTCCCTGTATTCCTTTCTGGCGGTTTCCAGTATCTTCTGATATCTTTTTTCAAATTCGGAAACCTTTTTCAGATCCGGCTCCTGGGGCGGCTGGAAGCCTTTTCGGAAATGGATCATTTCCTGTACCAGTGAACGCATTTCTTTGTTCCAGGTGCGCTCCGGTTCGTTATCTATACTGTCTTTCAGATAACGCAGTACATGAGCAAGACATTCCTGATGATTTGCTCCATAATGATAAAAGGTAAGATCATGGTCATGGACCAGAATTCCCTGATAATCCTCCGTGACAGTACCTTTTACCCCTTCATGCCCTTTTTTCTCACGTGCAAAGTATAGGGCTTTTCCGTCCGGCGTCACACAGACATATACCTGACAGTTCTTTCCGTTTTCCCTTGCATTTGTACAGTCTGTATGCATGACAGGGGAAAGCAGCATCTCTGCGTAGGCAGTTCTGCGTTCAGACTCTGTTTTTAAAGCAAACTCCCTGCTGAGTTTACTTATCATTCCTTTCGAAATATTCAGTTTTCCACCTGTTAAATCCGACAGGAATTTTCTGCTCTTATCAATGGAAGTACAGCAGTCATTATTTAAAAGAAACAGAAACGCCCGGATGCTGCCATCATAATTCACATCATCAATCACGCCATCCGGAAATGCAGCATGTACACGTTCTCCCGTCTGACTGTTATAATAAACATCTGCATGATATTCCGTTACATCCAGAACCATACGGACCCTTACCAGTTGTTTTATGATTGTCCTTGCAGTCTTTTTAAAAGCACAGTCTTCAAGGACTTCTTCTGGCGGTGGAAGAAGGATTGCCGGCCGCGTAGGTTCCTGTTTCTTTCGGCTGTGCCCCTTATGACCGGGCTGTCCTCCCGGTTTCCTGCCCGTTTTTTCTCTGCTGTTTGTAATCTTTTTTCGGCGGAGGACCTTTGAAGAAGGAATAGAAGAATTTTCATAATCCCGGTTGATTTGTGCGCGAAGTTTCAAGTTTTTTCCCTGTTCTTCTTCCAGCCTGGCTGCTGTTTTATAAAACTGAAGGCGGAGCTCTTTTACTTTATCTAAAGCATCATCTCTTTGTTTTTCGGCAAAAAGGACACGCTTCTCCATCTCCTTTAGCTTCCGTTCGGCTTTTTTCTGCATCGCTTCAAACTCCAGGAGCATATCCTCCAATACCTGGAACCAGTAATTACGGACACGGATAGTTTCTTTATGCGCTTCCACTAGTTCTGTCTGCAGTTCCAGAATTTTATGTTCATAGTCTCTGCAATCCTTCTGGTGGAGTTCTTTCAGTTTGACATATCTCTCACCGGATTCCAGCTCTTTATTCCTTGTCTGTGCGGCTTTTAGCCGGCACATGAGTGTGATGTAATCATAAGTATCAGGCATACGTTTTCCTCCGGCACAGTTATCATTAAACGCCACTGATAATGTCTGTGATCTTTGAAATATGATCTTCCAGATATTCAATCATTTCCTTTTGTTTTTGGATAAATTCCTCTTGTATCTCAATCTGTTTGAGGTAACCAGCGAGAAGTTTATCACGTTTTTTCAATTCTTCTTTTAAATCGATGTCCATAAGAAAATCTCTCTTTCTTGTGAAAGAGTATAACAAAAACATAGAAAAAAAGTGAATTTCCCAAAATCGTTCTTTCGTCAATCTGACTGTGGATAAGTATTCGTTTTGCGATTGAAAAAGCATTGATATCAGCCATGAAACTTCGAAAACGGGCTCTGGAATCCAGAATCTGGTGTATAACTTTGCCAAAAAAGAACGGCAGGAAAAACTATAAACACAGTTTTTCCTGCCCAAAATGAATATCCACAAAATAAAAAAATAAATTTCGTTATTTTTTACAATGACTTATGCATACCTCTGAACAGTAACTTTCTTTAAATTCTATTCTTTCTATTTCTGAACAATCCGCAGATTATTTCATTGTCTGTATTTTGTTTTCGCCCTCTTTCTCCCCGCCTGGAATTATCTTATGCTTTATTTATACTTTATCCATTTATCATCCTTGCAAACGTTCTTTATACTGTCCTTGGAAGTAGTCTGGCTCCAAGAGACAGTACAGCATGGAAAAGGGAATATGACGGAAGGACTTCCGTGGAAC
>OLNH01000009.1_pt1 | contig 209878 bp, 185 predicted proteins | sample 1643101 | NCBI WGS metagenome assembly OLNH01 (sample SAMEA3136758, study PRJEB25190) | human gut metagenome | biome: human gut; feature: human-associated habitat; material: faeces | place: Austria | collected 2013 | reverse complement strand
TCCTCATAATCTCACCCCCTTTCTGCTAATGCTGAAATATATAAACGGAATACCGTTTATACCCTTTAGAAATACAGAAAAATGGTAAGAAAAAAGCCCACACAAAACATATATTTGTGCGAGCCTTAAATACTGCAATATTACTCTTTCTTTTATAACACTATCCTTTTAGCAGATTTCAAATTTTCTTTTATATATTGTTTTTAGCCTAACATACTATTTAACCCCTTGTATTATATCTCTAACTTTTGAAAAATTCTTTTTGAATATATTGAAATCATGATTGAAGCAATAGAAGCTACAAACATAACAACCCATGTTTCTTGTATAAATACATCGAATAAAATACCGTAAACCATTTGTCCAATAGGTTGACCGCACATAGCAACTGCTACCAGCGTAGCCATTATCTTTCCTACTAATTGCGGTGGTGTTTGTGTCTGAACAAGAGTGTAAATTTGAACAACAAACATAGTAGATACACCCATAGCCACAAAGCACATCACTGTAACTACCCAGTAGGAAACTATTGCAGGCAATTCTAAAAATAGCGAAATTCCCATAAGTAAAACAGCAGTAGAATTTCACGTTTCTTGTCTGGCAACTCACGTAATGCTTCACTCAACAAATCATTTTCAACGCCTACTGATAACCCATTGAGTGTAAAAATCTGAAAGTCAGTTGAATAGTTATCTGTTGTCGCAAACTGGCTAACAAGATAATCGCCAACATCCGAAAAGGACACCTCACGCTTTGCAATCCTTGAAAGATAAAGCATATAATTCTTTCGCTCGTCTTCCATAGCACGTTTACAGATATAGTCAAACTGATTTTCTATTGTGGTCTGAAAAGAAGATGGTTTCATGTTTCTCACCCCCTTTCTGTCTAGGAAAGGAAGTGAGCCTTGCTCGTTTATCTCCTTTCACTCTTAGTCCCAATGTGAAAGGGGGATTTGTTGCATTACTGATAAATAAACTTTGTAAAAAAGTTCTGAATAGCCAAAAAAGCATATAAACAGATTTATTTCTCTGTTTACATGCTTCTGTTATTCTATCTATATGATTTATAAAACCACATTGGTGGACGTACTTATCTATTGCAGATAGACGACTTTTTTTGACAAGAACCCAATGTAAGGAAATTTATTGTATATGATGTACTTCATGGCGACGTTGACCTCCAACAAACCGCCATTTGGAAGTAATATACAATATTTTAACAGCGTAAATAGCACTACCATATAACGGTTTTTTTTATTGGCGTTTAGTAGTGCTTTTTATTAAATATAAACCTATAAACCATATAACACGTTTTTCTATACCTGTTTTTAATTCAGTAGGAACAATAAAATGTATAGAGGTGGTCTACTATGCGTAAAAAAGAAGATAAATATGATTTTAGAGCCTTTGGTTTAGCCATTAAAGAAGCTCGATTGAAACGAGGTTTAACTCGTGAACAAGTGGGAGCATTGATTGAAATTGACCCACGGTACTTAACTAATATTGAAAATAAAGGGCAACACCCCAGCATACAAGTTCTTTATGACCTTGTATCGTTACTTCATGTTTCCGTTGATGAATTTTTCTTACCTGCTAATAACTTGGTAAAAAGCACCCGACGATTACAGATAGAGAAATACATGGATAGCTTTACAGACAAAGAACTATCCTTAATGGAATCTTTAGCCAGCGGTATCAACGAAGCAAGAAACATCGAAGACTAATTAAAAGAATCCATACATAACGGAAAGAGCCGATAAAATGAGATTGTATTAATCTCATTTTATCGGCTCTGCGTCTTTGCGTCTGGCTCTGTAATCACAGTTACTTTGAACTGCTTTATTTCAATTAAATTTTCTTGTCTGCATTTCGGACAATAGAGGGGGAATTTTTTTAATTCAGTATCTTCCCTTATCTTTAATCGTGTTTTATTTCCACATACAGGACACAATATCCACTTGTAGTTTATAATAACTATCTCCTCCTTTACACTTTAATTCAAATCTTTATTAAAAAATATTTCATCTTATTTAACAAGAAACCATATTTATATAACAACATAAAATACACTAAGTTATTTTATTGAACATATATCGTACTTTATCTATCCGACTATTTGGACGACGGGGCTGGCAAACAGGTTCACCGGTAGTAACATGGTACCCTTTTAACTCTGTTAAACAAACACTACGTCCATTTGTAAAGAAAGTTAAATCACTACGATATTCTTGAATACACCGAGCAGGGATTTCTCCACTAAGAATGACCTCATTATTTTTCAATTGAGTGTCTACGATGTTCGCACAATATTTAGGAGCATCGTTGTATGCTCGTGAAAGATATTCCTGTGGCGCATAAATTTTAAAACTAAGATATGGCTCTAACAATTCTGTTCCAGCTTTTTTTAAGACTTGTTCCAATACAATAGGAGCAAGCATCCGAAAATCTGCTGGGGTACTAACAGGGCTATAGTATAAGCCATACTTAAAACAGATTTTACAGTCCGTCACATTCCAACCATACAATCCTTGTTCACAGCCATAGCGTATCCCCTCCATAACTGCATTTTGAAACGATTGATTTAAGTATCCAAGAGAAACCGAGCTCTCATACTGTACTCCGCTCCCTAATGGAAGCGGTGCTACAGATAGACCAATGGAAGCCCAGAAAGGATTCGGTGGAACTTCGATGTGAATGGTATACTCTGCTTTTTTTAACGGTCTTTCCATATAAATGACTGTAGGCTCTTTTATTTCTATCTCCACATGATACTTTTCTTGCAACAGTGCACTAATCACTTCCATTTGTACTTTCCCTAAGAAAGAAAGTATAATTTCATGTGTCGTAGAATCCACGTAATATCGTAGAAGCGGATCACTATCTGAGATTTCCAAAAGGGCATCAAGCAACATTTCTCTCTGTTCAGGTTTACTCGGTTCAACAGTTGTTTGTAGTAGAGGGTGCGGATTTTCAATCTTTTTTCTCTGTGGCAATAGTTTTGTATCTCCAAGAACACTATTTAACTTCAAAAACTCATTTTGCAAAATAACAATTTCCCCGGAATAAGCCTTATCGATTTTACATAATTCACCATTTATTGAAGTATACATTTCTGTAATTTTTATTTTTTCCTTTTCCGATATTCTAACCGAATCTCGCAAATGCAGTACGCCACTATAAAGACGTATATATGCAAGACGCTGTCTTTTTTCCGAATACTCAATTTTGAAAACTTTTCCGCAAAGTTCAGACTGACCTCGATGTGTTGATGAATAAAATTTATTCGTAATCACTTCTATAAGGTTATCAATCCCTATATTGTTTTTTGCACTTCCGTGATAAACAGGGAACAGGGAACAATTATGAAATCTTATGCTTTCCTCTTGTTCGAGTTCTAATGCTTCCAATAATTTCCCAGACGTATATTTCTCTAAAAGGTCATCGTTTCCCTCTATTACCGTATCCCATTGTTCAGATTCGGTAAAGTTCGTCACACACATATTAGGATACAGTTCTACCTTCTGTTTGATTACAATTTCGGCAGAAAGTTTCTCTTTAATATCCTGATAAACCGTTGATAAATCAATTCCATTTTGGTCAATCTTATTGATAAAAAAGATTGTGGGAATCCCCATTTTCCTAAGTGCATGAAATAATATACGAGTTTGTGCTTGTACGCCATCTTTTGCAGAAATCAGTAGAATTGCCCCATCTAAAACTGATAATGAACGATATACTTCTGCTAAGAAATCCATATGTCCTGGCGTGTCTATGATGTTCACCTTCGTATTTTCCCACTGAAAAGAGGTTATTCCTGTCTGAATTGTAATTCCTCTCTGACGTTCTAAAAGCGTATTATCCGTCCTCGTTGTACCTTTGTCCACGCTTCCTAATTCTGTAATCGCTCCACTGTTATATAATAAGCTTTCTGTTAAGGTAGTTTTTCCCGCATCAACATGAGCTAAAACTCCAATATTAATAATTTTCATGTGATTTTCCTCCATTCAAAAGCCCAAAAGGGCATAAAAATCCCAGTGATAAATACTCTTATCACTGGGATTTTTATGCATAACCATAGGCATACAAAGCATACAGATATTCTCCGGATACTTTAGAATCACATGATAAAGGTATTCTTAAACTGGGTACAAAAAACTAAGCCCTCCTAAAAAAGGACATCCAATTATTTGTTCCCACTATCAAATTGACAGTTTATTTAAGAATACCTTGTCGCATATTTATTAACTCCTTTTAAATAGATACTTAAATAATAGCACGTAAGAGCATATTTGTAAAGGAATCTCCAATTTTTTATCAAAAAGAGTACATGATTACAAAGTATCTGTAATCATGTACCAATATTTGTTATTTTACAATCTTCCAATTATCTTGTTTTTCTAATATCAACTCAAATTGCGAGATTTGGGTTGCCTTTGTTTCTTGATCTAAATATTTCACAGCGACATTCACGATTACTTGGTTATCTTTTCTGGTAAAGATAGGATTCACCAATTCCTCGAAAACATATTCCTTGTTAATCATAGGTAACACATGATTACTTACATAGTAAGTCAATTCTTTTTCTGTGGCGGTAGGATAGAGCTGGAAGAACGTTTCTAAAAAGCTAATGATTTCGTCCATCGTTTCTGTATCTACTGTATGGTCACTTTCTAGCTGTTTGGGTTGGTAGTCCGATTTTTGAGGTTTCTTACTCATTGTCGGATTTTTGATAATAACCATATTATCTGATTCATCTATATGGACAACCACATGAAAGCTAGACGATATAGTTTCCTTGTCTTTGTCTTCGGTAATAACTTGTTCAACAGAAAACAGTACCTCAAAGGTGTTCTCATTCACTTGAGAAACCTGCCACACCTGTATATCGTTCACACTAGAACTAGTAGGAATATCCTTACGAATCATTTCTTCATTTAATACCTGCAATTCTTCCGTCAAATAATGGGTCAATTTCTCATTTCGTTTATCAATGGCTTCTTGGGATTGTTGCCACGAAAAGTAGTCTTTCGCAAAGGATTTCACAAAACTTTCTACTTGGTTGGTATCGACAATCTGCTGTTTAATGATTTCTGTTTCACGGACAGTATGAGTGTCAATGGCAGTAAAATTTTTATAGATTCCAAATCCGACACTACCAATCAATAAAACCCATAAAACAAAGGTTAATTTCTTATGCGTGCCAACTTTAATCATCGGAACTTTTCTTTGCTTGCTCGGTTTTTTAGATTTCTTTGGTTTCTCCTTCTTTTCTTTTCGCTCGATTTTTATAATCATTTGATTCATTCCTTTCTTAGTTATGAATAACACGTCTAGCCCCAATCAGATGGTCTTGCCAATAACGACTGCTTAAGTCGCCATAACCGATTGGGTCGCCTGCATGATAAAAGCGATTTCCCTCTAAATATATCGCCACATGAGTCACATATGTGCCTGCATTATAGGTTGAATGAAAGAAGATAAGGTCGCCTGCTTGGGCTTCTTCCATAGAGATTTCTTGCGTAGCGTCATACTGATCTTGGGCGACACGAGGGAGAGAAATGCCAGCTTTGTCATACACCCATTGTATTAAGCCACTACAATCAAAAGAGGTGGTAGGCGACGCCCCTCCAAAGACATAGGGAAACCCTTCGTATTTCAAGGCTTCGTCCATAATGACTTGCACGGTTTCATCATCAAATTCTGTTGGGGAAGTGTCGGTTAGGTATTGTGAAACCAACTGAACATAAAACTGATTTCCATAGTTATATCGCCAACCACCATTCACAGGTATGGCTATGGGATTGGGATAGTCTGCTTTTTGACCACCCGACTTCTCTTTAGAAAACTGTTCGGCTAATTCATAGGTATATTTTTTCCCATGACTCCTCACATAATTTAAAAAGCCACCGCCATAATTATAAGATTGGATAACAGAATCTATATCCACTCCTTGTTGTTCTGCACTGGTTAATAATTCACTGAAATATTTAACCCCTTGTTTGATGGACTCTTCGGTACTCAAACTGTTGGGCGGTAAACCCAAAGATTCGGAACTTTGCATAACATCTTCTGCTGTACCGCCCGATTCCACTTGCATAATGGCTAAGATATAAGAAACATAGTCTTCAATCCCATATTCCTTACCATATTTTTCAATCAACGGACGGTGTGCCAACACTTCTGGTGAAACGGTCACACCGCCTTGTGGAATAGAAGAATCCTTGTTGTTTTCGCCACTGTCCGTATCATCTGCAAAGAAAATGACTAGGAATAATAAGAGAAAAAAGAAGAGAGAGAAGACCACACTACAAATCACTGTTATTTTTAGCTTCATGTTTGTTGTCCTCGCTTATCCGTTCTTTTATTTAGCTTCCTCTGATTGAATTGCTTCGGTGGTGTCTTTTGTTTTTGCTCTTTTTTCAATGGTCGCTGATGATTTTCACGTTTAGTGTTTTGTGACAAAACAGGCGTGACGGTTTGCTGACGCTTGCGAACATGCTGCTGGTTATTCTGAACAGGAGATGATGGGTTTTCTTTTCGTCTTTTTTCTTTTGCTTTATCCAGCTCCAAACGCTTTTGAGCAATGTTCTTTCGTTTTTGCTCCTGCTGGTTCATACGCTGTTGTTTGCGTTGAGCTTTGGTATCTGCCATAGATTGTTTAAAGTCTGTTACATTATGAGTGACATTCTCTTTTCCTTGATGAAGGGCATATTTGACATGGGTTGGTGTCGCCTGTATCTGTTGTTTTGCCTGCTTTCTTTTATTGACTAGACGATTTTTCGTGTCCAATACATGGGCTGTCTTTTCACCTAATCGTTGCCCGATACCGCCTTGTTGCTTTTTCACATTGGAAAGTGCTGTTTCTTTCTTTGGTGTAGTCCGTTCATTTTGACGAGTATGGTTAGCTTTATTGGTTTGATTCTGCTTTGTTGTCATTGTCTTTTGCTTCGTTGACCCTGCTTTTCCACGAAAAATCTTACTCATACTGCGTTGAAATCTTCTGGTTTGTCGATTCATCATTTGACGAGGTCTGCGAAACACTTGTCTGCCCATGTTTTGAGAGTCGTTGCTTTGTAAAGAGAATAGGCTCATTAAATCGCCCAGTTTAAAATAAATCCCTGCAAAGGTCACAATTTGTAAAAACATAATCATGAAAAAGGGAGAACTTGCTGACAGCGAATAAAGCATAGTGGAAATACTAAAGGCAACGGTAATAATCAAGGTAATACCAGCCCTTGTCATAATCACATTAAATAACTTGGTAATGGCATGCCTGCCCATGCCATCAAAACTCGGCAACATACTTAATAGGAAACTGATTGGCAAAAACATAGCGAAAATAATAAATAGCACTTGCGAAAAAATCATGATTCCTGTTAGAAGGAAAACAAAAATCGAGATACCAATATTGAATACAAACAAAAAGAAGACTGTTCCTAATCTGGAAATCGTCTTCGGTAGGGTTAAATAGGTATTGTCATGATCTTCAATTTCTTCAATCACTACATTTTCTCTATCTTCACCATTGTTTGTATCTGGACTGGTAGACAATAAACTTTCCACACGTTCTTCCCCTAACGCTTCTACATCAGTGGAGCCATATTGAAGCAATAGCCATGGTTGCTTTACTTGAACAGAGAATAAGCTGTCACGTATCATGTCCACACTGTCTTTCCCTTGACTATCCGTGTTAGGAAGAACAATTTTTGTCCCAATATTCAGACTGGCGGTACTGACATCTTTGGAAAAATCATTGATTTTCGCAATATAATCGGGTGCATACGCAATAAAGGAAGCCGATAGAATAAACACCACGACAAAGTTTAAAACAGCTCGTATCACTTTCGTCGTTTCTCGCTTAACCAATCCTGTATAGGCAACATAGATTCCAACAATGAGAATAAAAAGAAGGAGGAAACCGACATAAAACCCTGAACTGGAAAAGCCATTCGGTGTAATGCCTGCAATCGTCTGCATGTTTTCGCCAATTGCTTGGGATGTTTGACTAATGAAATCTAAGGCATAGGCTTCTTTCACCAAATAACCTGTGGCGTTCGATAGATAAAGAGAAATTGTCCAAATAAAATTAGTAATGGCATACAATCCATACATCACCGATTGTCCTATGCCATCACTCCAATTCCATGGAAGCCAGCCCCAGCTATTGTCCACATAATAATCAAGCTGATATTGATTCAAACCATACTTGGAGTATTCATTGCTTGTATCAATGGTTTCATCAACTAAGCCTGTCGCTTGTACTGCATTGCCCAGCGTGCCTAATAAAAGTAAAATAACGCCCACACAAAGGAGCGTTATCCAACTATAGTGAAGAAATTTCTTTTGTTTTTGTGTCATTCTTCCACCTCATTTCGCACAGGCGGTCTGGTATCAAAGGCATGAAGCAACTCTTCAAAAATCGGGTGAAACTGCATAACCCCTACACGACCATAGATGTCTGAAACTAAACATTGTCCATTTTCTAATTCACGTAAGCGTTTCTGATTGTTTTCATCTTCCTTGTCCACACCAAAAAATTCTAAGGTCTTTTTGATTTCCACTAGGTCAGTGGAACGAAAGGCAAATTTCAAGCCAATATTATTCTTCATCTTTTCATCTAGTAAATCGTCCGCGTTTTGAGTAACGAAATAGACCCCTGCATTCATGGCACGTCCTGCTCGAACCAATCGCATAGATAGAGCTTTTCCTTGTGCCACTTGTAAAAAACTCCAAGCCTCATCAAGGTCAACAATTTTAAAAATGGAACGGTCAGAGTGGATAAAGTCTAAAGCAAAGGTACTAATGACAATCAGCATTGCCACACTTAATAATTCCATGGTAGTGTATTCTTCAAAAGAGCTATTGGAATCGGGTAAGACCAAATCTGCCACTTGAATAATATTGAGTTGTTTTTCCAAGCTAATGGATTGGGTGACACTGCCATCACTGAATAACAGATGGGCAAAATCATAATCGACAAAGCTTTCGATATGGTCAGCAATACTATTGCTGATGGGCGTATCTTCTTTTCGCAATTCATCAATCACCAATAACAACCCTCGTTGTTTGCTTTGAGTTACACTCCGAATAGCTTTACGCAGGACAGGAAACTTCTCGCTATCTCGGCTGGAAATACCTGTTAAGAACGTGAGAATATCAATGGCAAGGCTTTCTGAATCTTTCGGGAGTTTTAAAATCACATAAGGGTCAAGTAACCCTTTATTGTCGTTCTCACTCGTGAGATTAACAATATTGATTTCATGGGCAATATCAGGTAAGGTTTCTTTCCATTCACCACGTTCAGCTTTTGGGTCAACAATGGTTGCCTGTCCGCCAAAGAGTACTGAATAATAGACCAGCATATTGTTAGAGAATGATTTTCCGCCACCTAATGAACCAATAAAAGCGGACGCTAATGCATTTGTTACAGAGCCTTTAATTCCTTGACTTGCAAGGCTAGGTTGGAGATAAATATTTCTGCCTGTATCGAGATTGTAACCGACGTAAATACCAGAATTTTCACCAATCATTTGTGTAGCACCGAAACCAAGACCAGCCAAAAAATCCGACGTGACATATTGAATATAGTCATTGATATATCGCTTGCTTGAGGGAATAAATTCATTATGCAAGCCTAGCATATCGCCAAAAGGTCGTACTAATTTGATAGACAGATCATCATAAAAATCTTTTACTTCATCACAACGTTGTTTCAGCTCGTCCAAATTCTTTGCCGATACCCGTACCACATAGCTTAGTTTGTACATAGATTCTTTGGTTTGGTCTAAATTACTTTCTAATTCATCGACAGATTCTAAAGCGTCCACCACATTAGTACTGGTTTCGTTGTCGCTTTCCCATGCGTGGCTATCTAAATCTTTCAGTTCTTTCTTTTTATTGCGAACGGTAGATAAGGCTTTTTTATTGGCGACAATTTCAACATTCATACTGGTATCAACGGGGAAAGTAAACTGCTGTTGCTGGTAATAAAAAATTTCACTATTAGGGAAATCCAATTCACCAACAATACTATTAATTGTAAAATACGCCACATAAGTAGTGGTATCTTCCTGTTCAATCCGTAAATAGCGTTGATTTTCTTCGATTAAACAGCGAGTGGGTTTGAGAATATCGTATTTCTTTACCAACACTTTTTTATCTTCGTATCTTTTCGGTAAATGGTAGTCGTAGTCATCAAAAGGGACACCTGTTTGCCCGTAAAGATGTTCAATAATATAACCAAAATCATCTTTCTCCAATTTACGAATCTGAAAGCGTCTGGATAATTTACTTTCTAACAACTGTTCCATCTTAGAAAAGCGTTCGATTTCCGCCATAGGCATAGAAACAAAATCGCCCATTAATTTGTGATTCACACCATGAAAGAATTCCGCAAATGCTTTTTGAATTTCTTTCCCAACATTTTTTACGGATACTTCCTGTTCATTGAGGTAGAGTTTAAAACCAATAAAAAAGCGATAGTCTACTTGATTGTCACCAATCATAGAAATTAACGCTTCGGTCTGTTCATCTATTTTTTCGTAAGCTATCTCTTTTAATCGTCCAGTGATTTCTTTTTTCGATTGTTCCTGTGTGGCTCGAATACTTGATTCGGTTGCTAGTTGCAGAGCATGAATCTTGCCATCACGATTTTGGGCAATCAATTGACAGAAATTATCATGAACTTGAATTTTTTCATCGGAACTTAAAAAACTGTAATTATAGGGAATTAATTCATAATAAGCGAATACTTCGCCATCATGATTAAATACGAGATTATCTTCCATATATTTAATCGGATATGCCATCTAGTTGTTCACTCCTTACAATCGTAATCGATTCATTCATTGTTTCTTTTTTTAATCGTATTTGTTTGCCAGCGTAGGTTACTTTAGGGCGTAGAGCATAGGTAATGATAGACTTTAGAAATCCATAGGGTTTCTTTCCGTCAAAGGTCTTTTGGCACATGAACCCAGTGAGAACAATGGGAATCCCTAAGTATTTGAGTAGTGCTCCGTCAATCAGAGAAAGTGGTGGTAAACTGCCAAAGAGTATGACGACAAACAAAGAAACGATAAACCATGTCATTTGCGTAAAGGTAATTGGGAAAGGGAGTTGTAAATCATTAATCGCATAAATCACTTTTTCTACTGACCAAATACTGGTGTAACTTCTTATTTTTTTCATGTCTTCACGTCCTTTCCGTAAAAATAGAAAAAGAACAATCAAAATAGGTGATTGCTCTTTCAATGCTTTAACTATTCAATTTTATTTTTTGTCCATTTTGCAATAATACCTTCATCAGTTTCTTCATCATCTGGATTCATTGAATATCTGAAACTTAAATTGGTATCTGACCCTAATCGTTCATATAAGCTGGGTCTATACAATCTCGTTTTATTGTCATTAAAAGGACTTCGTTTTCCCAGCTCACCATTTCCCTTTAAAGGATTTCTTCTAACTGAAAAACAATATTTTTTTCTGGGATCTTCTGAATCACTTTGACTTAATGAGAAACACATGGCTTCTTTTTGGTCTTCATTTTTCTTCTCACTAACTTCTGTCGGAATAAATCGAGCAAGAGTTTGGCTAAATTGAAATAAAACATCTCCCAAGTTACTACTGTATTCGATACCAAAATATTCTCTTATTGTTTTCGTGTCTGTATATAATTTTACCGAATTAGCATAGACAGCTAGCATATCTGAAAAATCGTTTTCCTTTAAAAATTCTAGTTTTAACAGAGCATATTCTGGAACTTTTTCCTCTTTTTCAAATAGCTTAACAAGTACAATATAATTTTGCTGTTTGTAACGAAAGTAAAAGGAATCTATCACCCAGCCTTTATCTTTCATGTCTAGTTTTAATAGTTTAAGATTTTCAAATACATTTACCATAATTTATACCTCTCCGTGCTATTTATTAATTTAATTATAACACGGATTGTTAAACTTACTGACAATATTCAAATACCCCATGAGAGGTAACTAGGTAATTACCCTCTATTTCCATATCACGTCCCAAAGATTGGTAGTCAATATAATTTTGTAAATTGGAAGGGACTTCACCAAGCTGTCCTGTTTCTTCCACGTAATAACGGGCGACATCTTCCATCGAATCACAATCACTATAACAATGAATATCCTCTTTGTTTTCCAGTAATTCTTCCAAGCTACTAAACCACATGCCTTGAATTTCTTTGAGTTCATTATAAATAGGTGTACCTTCGATTTCTTGAATGGCTTCACATAGACGGTTGATTTCACTAATCGGCGTGTATTCGTCCACATCAAAAGGAAGCTCAAAATCATGTATTGCATATTCTTCGTAGTCCTCATTTAAACCGATTCTTTCTGCCATTTCTTCCTCATCAATTGGTGGAGTAAACCATGCTCCGACTAATTCACCTTCATTATACCGTCCTAAATTTGCCACATAGACTTTCATTTCCAATTCTTATCACATCCTTTTTATAAAAATAGTCATAAAAAAAGTAGCAATCAGTTAATGACGCTACTTATCAAGGTATCCGCTAATATAATCTGTAACTGTACTTGAAATACCTATTATTAGTTTTGCTTCTCTCTTTCCAATAATATTTGTATTAGGGTGTGCAAGTGAATGCCTATTTCTTGCTTCATTAAGAGAGCTAATCATTCCATTTGATGACCTTATCGTTGTCTTCACTATATCAGCAAGTTCAGTAGGTTGAATTTCTTTTTCAATTAATTGTTGTATCCTACTATATAATTTAGATAGATTTTCGTCTCTAGGAACTGTAATTTCATATTTTTTTAGTATTTCAATTAAATATCCATGAAAAGCAGTGTGAACTCTGTCAAAGGCACGTTGATATTCACCATTACTCATAAAAGACTCAGCGTCTTCAATAGCTTGTGAAACCACATCACTAATTTTCAACTGACTAAAGTTAATTACTTCGTAATTCTCTGGAAGTGGTACTAAAATAGTATCCACTAATACATTATCACCTTGTTTATCATATATGGAGCTTGCTGTCTGGGTAATCAAATCTTTATGACTTTCAAAAAAGTCTAAATCATCAAAAGGAACTCTTATTTTAAGATATGTGCAAAGCGTATTCCAGCCCTTTTTATATCCTTTATAATAAGTAAAATCGTCAGTCTCATCTAAAGTTACCTCTGATATTTTCATTTTAGAAACAATCTCGTTACCTCCTTCATAATAATTTGAAGAGCTCTTTCTTTCTAATGTTTTAATTAAAAGAGATTTAAATTGATCATTTGTAAACATATTCATAAATCCTTTCATAACAAAATATATACTTCCTATTTTATCATGAAAAATATCTGTTAAGCACCAATGATTCGGTTAAATAAGTTTAATAACACATCTTTCACGCCAGCTGCATTGAACACAAGTCCGACGGCGATTAGAGCAATAATCAAGAAGCCAATGAGTTTTGAAAATTCTCGTTTAAAACCTAAAAACAGTCCAATGACAACAATCGCTAACAATACCAATGACTGTGCATTATCCAAGAACCAGTTGTACAAATTCTGCCCAAAATTCATGTGATTGTCCTCCTTTCCTTAAGATATTTTTCTCGATAATAGATATAGCTTTTTACACGCCTTAATAATTGAAAAGGGGTTAAATGCTCTCCATAGACGGTTACTCGATTGGTATAATTATTATAAAATCTCACCTTGTAAAAATCATAGGTATAGATGGTATCACCAGCTTGCCGTTTTCCCTCAATAATGAGAGACGTATATTTCCCTGTATTTTGTATATACGCTTGAAACTCAATGCCACACTGAAACCCTAACTTCTTTAATTCTTTTGTTAAAAGGCTCATGTAATCAAATCCTCCATGGCTAGATGTTGTTGTTCAATTAATTTCTCATGTTTTTCTGTCAGTTTGGCTTCCTGAATCATGGTGGAGATAATGGTTGTACCGTTGAGAACATCTAAAATGCTTGCGATTTTTAATGTAGGGGCGACTTGATGATGTAACCAGTTCAATGTTCGTTCAAAAGAATAAGGCTCTGGCTGTGTGGTTAGGCGTAATGCTCCACGATTTTTACCGATAAACCATTCCCAACGTTCATTAGTTTTCCAATCACTCCGACGTTTAGTGTCGTCTTTATCTGCAAAGCGGATATAGCGATTGATAATTTCAAAGGCTGTTTTTTCCGCCTGTTGATGTGCCAATAAATCTTTCATGGCTTGGGTGGCTCGGTCATTTTTTAACCGAATTTCAAACCGATTCTTTACTTCTGCGTCTTCTAAGGGAACATCATTTTTCACGTATTGCTCATAATCTTTCTCATATATACAGAAATAGACTTCACTTTTTAATGAGCCAATATAAAGTGTGTTTCCCATGTATGGTTTTTCATCACGGTGAACCAATTCACCACTGCGATAATTTTTAAAGCTTCGAAAGACGGAAATGCATTCTTCCTGTTTACATTTCTTTGCCAAATCTGGAATATTCAAAATCCCTGTTTTATCGTTGATAGCTAAATCCAAGCGTTTGAAAATACCTTTATGTTCCATGCAATCTTGAAAGAAATCATACCAGCTCCGATGTTGAGCCAATAGAAAGTTTTCAAATTGCCGACAGCCTTTTCCTTTCAGTTCTAATAAAACACCTTTACTTACATCATGAGAGACTAGGACAACAATATCACCGAAACGATAGTGTTCGGGATAAGAATAATAGCCAAAGTCTTCGTGTAGCATATAATCCATATTCAAACGTAAAACCTCACCGATAATTTGAGCCACATCATTGGTAGGGAATCGAATCCGTACATAGTCGAATAACATCTCCAATGGGTTATCGGGATTGAAGCGTTCCAAAGCGTTCAGTAAATCTTCTTTCACCTGTTGAGTAGGGACTGCCTTGCCTGTTTCAATATCCGATAGGTAAGGTCTGGTAATATGAGAAGCAACCGCCAGTTTATTTTGAGAAACGCCATAAGCCAGTCGCTTTTCTTTCAATTCCTTAATCCAAATTTTTTCGTTTTCCATTCGCAAACCTCCAATCTAAAAAAGATGTAAACTATGACCCTTGAGTTTACACCTTTCATATTTTCCGCAATCCTTTGTACCATCAACATTGGTTGATGAGAATTGCCTGTTTTCAGTTGTATTTGTGCCCCCCTGTTAGATAGAGGGGGCTAAAGGATTGGCGTGGCTAACGCCACACCAATCAAAGCAAGTCTGAACCTGTACCTTTCACTTCGTGCGGTACAGGCTCAGATTGCTTTTTTTGAATGACTTTTCCTATTTCTCCTAAGAAATCGTACCTTTTTGGTACAAGGGGTGTATAAAACTCACTAATCACACTTTTTCCTGTATCCACGTAACCTCTTCCCTTGATGGGTTTTAAGAAAAATTGTTTTTGTGTATCGCTTCCGAACATCATACCAAAGCCCATTTCAGACATACGACCCAAAGCCACACGGAAGTTAAAGTTGTCCCGAATCCCATCACTAAAATATTTTGCGTCTGGACGTTGACAGGCAAGAATTAAAAAGAAGCCTGCTTGTCGTCCTAACATTACAATTTGTTTGAGTTTATGAATAACGGTGGTACTTTCACGACCTAGCATATCCATCATTGCCACATATTCATCAAAAATAAGAAAATTGGCAGACAAACCAAGATAAGCATAATTTTCTCCTGTTTTATAGTTAGGGTGTTGTTTCATGGTTTCACTGCGATCAATCATATCTTCGTAAAATTGATTGATACATGCCAACATATCTTCTTTACGGTAATAGACATTATTCATGACCGCCCCTAAGTCTGCCAAATCAGCATTTTTAGGGTCAAGAATATAAAGCTTTGCATTTGTATGCAGGAGAGATTCAATCAATGTGAGAATAAAATAGGATTTTCCACTACCAGTGCCCCCAGCAATTAACATGTGAGGGAGAGAATCGAACTCCCAATAGACCGATTCCATCAATTTGACACGTCCATCTTGAGCTACCACGTCTTCAATGCCAATTCGATTGCCAATAGTATCATAAAGTAGGACATACTCTACATAAGAATCTTTCAACGTTTTTTCCACTAATTCACAATACAATCCTGTTTCTAGTTTGTTTTCTAGGTGCAAAAGCTGATCTTGATATTTCCCTAAGGTGATTTCTACATGAATATGGATTAGTCCATCTTTCATTCGATAATATATTTTAGGAAAATGGCGGATTCGTTGTTTGGTTTTCTTGCTGGGTAAATCTTTAAAGAATCCCTCTGATTGAGTTTCTTCGGCTTCATACCAATGATTTTCTAAAATCATACGAGCTAACTTTTGACGGTGCTCTAACTGTTTTATAGAATCTATACGATAGTGATAATAAAGCCAGCTGATAAGTCCGCATACAAAAAGAGCAGTGAGAATACTGCTCCAAAAGTATGGCGTATGAAGTTGATAGAAAAATGTATCTAACTGAACTGCTTGCCAGTTCACCGATTGTAACGCTCTCCAATGAAAAGGGAGTAGGACGACTAGAAAAACTACCAGCAATGAAATTAGTACAAAATGATAGACCAAGTGCTTATCGTTGGCTTTGATTCGCTCTCCTCTGTCATGAAGCAATGGCATAAAAATCCTCCTTTCCACCTATCAAAATAATTGTGTATTGTAGATACGAGCCTGTTTATCAAAAGTTGGTTGAGAAATGGCTTCATATTTCTGATAAGCGATTCGCTTTTCAAAGCGTAAATTTTTTTCTTTCGGATAATAATGACGTCGATAGAGAGAGTGTCCTAACAGTTTTTTCGCTTCTTTTGTCAACGGATAGAGATAGCGAAACATGCGTCCATTGATTTTCTCAATCCCTTTGTATTCGCAAAATGCCTGGGAAAGCCAATGCTTTTTCTCTACCTGTTCAAAGCGAGCATTTTCCTCTAATAAAAGGCGAGCACTTCGAGGGTGTATCTTTTCCCATGACTGCTTATCACGATAGACACTTGTCTTGAAATACCCGCAGTAAAAGAAGTTGGACGCTTGATAGACATAGCCACATTTTCCCTCAATTCCATCTGCCAGTGTATATAAAAAATGACAGTCCGTATGTTCTTTCAACCACTTAATTAGAGCTGAAAGAGCTTGACTGCCAAAATAATTGGTTTGATTCATTTCTGGAAGAAAACACATCTTTCCAATTTCTAAATAATCTGTGGTTTGAAGGGAACTGTCGGGAAAGAGTTTGCGTATGGTTTGTAGGGGTTGCGTACCCCAGCCTAATTCCACAACGCCTAATAATTTTTCTTCTGAAAAAATCCCTAGAAAGTATTTACACAATCTAGGGAGTATCTTTGAATAATGGTATTGCCGAATAAAAGAAATGGCTTCATCTTTCGGAATTTCTTTCAAAATCAATGGTGTGTTTGTCATAAGCAACACCTATTTTTCACTTTCGGACGCTTCTTTTTTATATTTCTGATGAGGTTTTGTCTGTCCTTTTAATACAAGATCGTCTGCTTTCACGTACCAATCAACGTCTGCCCCTCGAAAAGTAGCCGTCGCTACGGTATCTGCCACAGGATTGATTAATTCCACTTCTGCGTTGTAGTCAAATTCTTTCAAAGGAACAGAAGCGGGGATACTGACTTGTATCATGCGTCCTTGTCCTTTGGATTTTAAGTCATAGGTACGTTCTTTAATTTCTTCGGAAACCGTACCATCTTCATTCTGGATACGAACCTCACGACGCAAGGCGGAAAATTTCAATGTGCCAAATGTCTGGTCTTTTTCAATCACAATACCTTCTGCTAATCTCATATTTTTTCACCTTTCCTTTCTTATGCTTTCACCATATCGTCTGCGTGCATAATGTAATTGGTAAATCCTCGATTGCCAATTTTATAACCTTCTGCGGTAATATGTGGGTTGATGAGTTTGACTTTTTCGTCGGATTCAAAATGTTTCTCGCCAGCTTCGGAGGGAAGAATGACAACAATATCATCTGCTCGTTGAATCGTTGAGTATAAATTGTAACTACGAGAGAGAATGGTTGGTCTGCCATTTATTCGACGTTGTTCAATGTTCCCTTCACCAGCATATTCTAATTGTCCAAATGTTTTTTCCATATTGGGAATGACATATTTAAGTTCCATATTTTTACCTATCCTTTCTGTTTTTATGTTTGAATGAATCTTATTTGTGTGATGGTTTTAAAGGGGGGAGAGCGACCTTTTGATTCTTGATTTTTTATTTTCATAAGTTCACTTCCTTTCAAAATTGGGTAAAAAAATAGACGCTCCGTACTGAGCGTCCGATTCCTACTATATTTAAAACAACGACTACCTAGGTATTTTAAATATTATAATCAAATTCTATTTTATCTAATAATTGAGTGGGATAAAGCAAGTCTCCTTTACTCGTAAAATAACCCACCTCTGAGAAAAGAAATAAATTATTTTTTGCTCTTGAACAAATTACGTATAGTAGTTTTCTCGCTGAACTAATTCCTTTATCAGAAACATTAAAAATTTCATTCCAATGAGGAATTTTCCCGTTTAGAAGATTAATAGCGATAACAGTATCATACTCATTTCCTTTAACTTTATGTGCTGTAGTAAGTGTGATACCATCTCGAGATTTAAACATCTTCTTAAAACTAGATACACTACTAGATAATGAATTATTTTTTATCCGATCTTCTACTTCGTTAATAAAAAATAGATAGTGCTTAAAAATAGACGGGTAATTTTTCTCGTCAATATTAAGATTAACAAATATATGTTTGGTAACAAATTTGTATAAATCAACACCGTTGTCGTCTCCACTATACATTCTTTTCACACTGTTTATTAGCTGTAATAAATCTAAGTCAATAAAATAATCTTTAACTTCTATTCCAAATTCATTTTTTAATATAATTAAAATATCGTTTGCAATTAGCTTTCTTCTTCGAACCTTTTCACCTGATTCAGTAAAGTACAAAATTGCTAACTTGAAAAATAAACTATGATTATTTACCTTAATTGGTGATATATTTATAGCATCAAAATTGCAATACGGTAATTCTTTCTTTAAATACTCACCCAGTGAAAACAGAGGATAGTGTTGAGGAGCAAGTACACAAATATCTTTTTCATGAATGCCGCTTTCAATCTTTTCCTTTATTATATTTTTTATTATGTTGGGTAAATCCTCCTTAGTAACTTTGCAATCATAACTTATAAAACCACGGTCGTTTTTATTATTCCCTCTGCTTTCAATCTCGTAAGGACAACTCTGAAAATTAGAGTAGAAGTCTACTAATCTCTGATTAGACCTGTAACAGCCATGTAGCGTCTTTGATTGAAAAGTGTGACTAGTTAGCATTTCTAGTTCTTCAACTGATTTAGCTATACCATCTAATGATCCATAAATTGCTTGGTCAATATCTCCAACAAACATTGACTGAATTTGAGGGTTGTTTTGAAGTAATTTAGCTATTACATTGTATTGTAATTCTCTAGTATCTTGAAATTCATCCACATAAATCGCCCTTATATTACTAGCAATATTACGTGCAACGTTACTGTTTACAGTTAAAATTTTATACGCTACTAGTAAAATCATATCAAAATCAATTTCTTTATTTTTTTCCAACATAGTGTGATACATTTCAGAAACTTGAGTATACTGAACTTCATTAATTTTAAAATCATGAGAAAGTGACAAATCAATTTTGTTCAGTTCATACGTTTTGAGATTTAAATTCAGCATATTATTAATTTGGCTGACGTAAGCTCTTTGAGTATAATCATCAATAATTGTAAATCCTTTTGATACTCTTGAGAGATTCATTTTAAAAGGATAAATAATAAATTCAAGACAAAACTGATGTATTGTCCCCACCCAAATATTAATATCATCATCTATACTAAGTAAACTTAGGCGTTCCTTAATTTCTTCAGCAGCTCTATTAGTGTATGTGATAGCAATTATTCTTTTTAGTGATCCATCGTGTTTAATTGCTTGGTAAGCAATTTTCCTTGTAAGTACCCTTGTTTTCCCACTCCCAGGACATGCATTTACATAAAGGTTATCTTCACTTTCCACAACATCTTTTTGTTCTAAATTTAAATCATTTACGATTTTTTCGAAGATATTTGTCATTTTGAAACCTCAGCATAAAGTATTTTTGTGTAATTTTCTATCTGATTGATTAGATACACAACATCCTCATCTTTACCAAAGTACTCTAATAAAGAAATTATTGCTATATTCAAATCAGCTGTATCACTTGTTTTTAAACTAGCTGATAAAGCTGACAATTCTGTAGTTTCCTCGTACAAGTCGATTGTATGGAGTAGAATTTTTTTATAAATTGAGAGATCTACTATTTCCTGACATGCAAAAGCAATAGCATTAAGAATATACTTAGGAATTTTGATTAAAAAGTCAATTTTTTCACCTAACTCAATTGCAAACCACCCCTTACCAACATGATTGGCTAGTTTTAACATCGCTAAATTTCTTTCTAAATATTGTTCACTTTGTATTTCTTCTTTATAAGCAGTTATTGTTTTTTTATCTTTGAATGCGTCATCTATAATTGGACTGACATAAGTTAGAATATTTTCTTTATTCACATCTAAAAACTCAATTTCAAATGTTGTATTAGCATAAAAACAATTAACCCAATTGTTTTCATTAAAAAGGGAGGATAATTTTTCTTTTCTTGCTTGACCTTTCTCTTGTGCAGTGCTTTTATACAATCGATGTTCTGATGGGATTGCCTGTTCATCTAAATCAGTTACAATAGCACACTTTCTCTGTATTCTATCATCGTCAAACAAGCTAGCGATATATTCAAACGAAGTACTACCAACATTAATCAAACCTATTCCAAGTTCGTCTAAGTTTATACCAAATAATTTTTTTACTATTTGAGGAATAAGTATTTCTTCAGCATCTCCTTCAACTAAGATAACACCTTTAGAAAAAAGCAATCCATTTCTTTTAACATCTAAATATCTCTCTACTGCGTTTATTAGATTTAGATTGTTCTTTTTTAACTTTTCTTTAGCAAATGAGTTCAGATTATTTGCTGGATTCATAACGATAGATTTGCCATTAAACGATTTTAATACATTCATCCGAGATATTTCAGACACTTCAGCTAAATGTACAGAATGTGTGGTCATGAGAATCTGAGTATAGTTTTTTTGAAGATTTAATCCTTCGAACAGAGTTTTTTGAATATGATGATGAATATGAGCTTCTGGTTCTTCAATCAACATAATATTAAGTAGTTCTCTTGAACGACACGCTTCAAATTCGACTATTTTCAAAGCTAAATAAATCATATTTAGATGTCCTAACCCTAGTAAGTCTAAGTCGATATTTTGTTCTGGCTTCATTGAAAGAAATTTTGCTAAAGAACCCATATCATCTGACATAGTTGAGGAAAGAAGAAGATTAGGAGAATACACTGAACCAATTATGCTATTTAGTTGCCGATTAATATTTTCGCCAATTTTCCTAATTTCAGGAACACTGGTAATAGTCTCATTTAATTGCTGTATAATTGTTTTTAATGACTCAACATTATCTGATGATATTTTTGATTCAATTGTTTCCATGATTCTTTTGACAGGGTTTCGATTGTTTTTCATTTCTCTAAGAACATCTCGAAGAGCGTCAACATAAACAACCGAAATATGCTTGAAAATATCTGACATGTCAATTCTTGAGCCCAAAAGAGCTTCATCGTCTTCTTCAGGATTACTAGCTATATTGTCATTGAGTCTTCCTACCAATTTATCATAATTTTCATTGATACAGAAATTTAGATTTGATTTAGATGTGTAGTAAAATTCATAGTCGGATAGACGAATAGAATTTCTAAATTCGTTAAATTGATGAGAGTCTAATTCAGTGGAAATATCAAATAATTGCTTTCTAATAGCTTTGTTAGGTCTAATAAATAGAGAAATACTACCTACACCTTTATCTGCATTTGAAATCAATTCTTCTAAGATTGTTTGACTTTCAGAATTTAAAGAAATGGAAGCACAAATCTCATTGTCAAATTCTTCTTCGCTGATTCCTTCAAATGTCGCAGAGATAATAATCCAATGCCCTTGCCACCCATTTTGAATTCCATGAAAAAAATCTGATTCTTTCAGTGTTTTACTACTATAGTAATAACTATCATCTAATAAGATTCTCAATGCAGTAAGAGCATTGGTTTTCCCTGAATCATTCTCACCTATAATAGTATTTGTCTCATTATCGAATCGAAAGATTTCGGATTCATAATTTCTAAAATTTCGAATTTGAAGAGTAGATATAAACATAAGCAGATCTCCTAACTATTTAATTAATATGATTATATAGTAAGTTTATCATAAATTATGTTAGTAAAAGTTCTCATTATAACAATTGGGTTAAAAAGAAAATAGATAGTATTCTACCTCATATTTATTTGAAAGTAATATATAAAAGACGTTCAAATTCGAACGCCTCTCGTTAACCAAATATTGGATTCAGAATCTAGTTTTCATATATAAACAGAGTATGATTAGGTGCAAAAATTGCACTTTTATTGCACTTTTATTTTTATTTATAGTGTTTTACTGTTCTGTATATTGTTTTAACTCCCTTGATAGTATCGCATTCTGTTTTATACACTTTACGTTGAAAACAGAGTGGGAATAGTATAAAAAAGAAGCTTAGATACTGTTATTTCAGTATTTCTAAGCTTCTTTTTTTATTTTGGTACCCTTTCTGGTAACCAACAATTATTTAGTGCTATCTTTTTAAAATAGAAGATTTCTACAAGTTAATAAAAAAACAATATTGGAAAACTATCTTCTCAAATTCATCTTAAAGCGCATCTGTTTTTTTTGTCACGCTATCTTTTTGTCTGCTTTTAATAACGCATAAATAATTCCTATTTACTTTTCAAATTGTTTATAACGGATCCTTGAAAGAATACCTCTTAGTAGACTAAGCTAATCAACTCCCAAAATACTTTCGTTGATCAAGGAAAGTTTCAAAAAAATAAAAAAAGCTGACTTTTTTAAAGCCAGCTTTCCTTTATAGCTTATTTATTTTTTCGATAAAAGAGATAAATAACTCCAGCTATTAGACCTGTTCCGCCAATCATCAAATACCAGTTAGGACGATCCCCAGTTTTAGGATAATGATTATCCTTTGTTGCATTTGCTGTTTTGGTAGAATTCGTTGTAGTGCCCACTCCAACTGCTGTAGATTCTGACGTTGTAACTGTATCTGTCGTACCCGTCGTAGATTCTGTCGTGGACTCGGTATCCGTTGTACTTGTCGTGTCAGTCGTGGATTCGGTCGGATTTTCCTTAACATTGACCATATTTAATAAAAATACTTGTGTTTCATTGTCATGCGTAATGGTAAAGGTTAATGGGGTTGGATCGAGTTCATAGCCAGGTAATGTTTTTTGTTCGACAAATTGATAGTTCCCCAATGGCAAATCTTTAACAAAGATACGTCCATTTTTATCAGTTGTATACATGTCTAAAATTGTTCCATCAGATTTTTCTAAATTGAAGACGACTCCGGTCATGACCTTTCCACTATCCTGCTCTCTTTTTTCAAGTGCAACTTGTCCTGTATTCGTAACTTTCTTTTGATTGGTAACCGTAATTGTTTCTTCATCTGTTTCTTTGTTCCCAACATACAGATGATAAATTTTCCCATCAGGTTGATAGCCATCTGGGGCTTTTGTTTCCATGACGTCGTATTTGCCAAAAGGTAGATTGTCAAAATAAGCTTCCCCTTGTTCATTCGTGACAGCATGGTGACTAAATTCTCGTTCATGGTCATTACGAATAGCAAACTCTGCGCCTGATAGCGGTGAGCCATTTTCGTCAACTTTAATAATTTTTCCACTACCAAGTTGTACCGCTGTCTTCACATTGGTCCATTTTTCAATCGTAAGTTTATTTTCTTCATCATAACCGACGTTAACTTTTTTTACGAGATTGGTAGTACTGTAGCCAAGGGGTGCTTTTAATTCACGTACTTCATAAACGCCCTGAGCCAAATCATCAAAACGTACGATACCACTCTTATCAGTTTCTTTTTCAATGTAGTCTTTTTGACCCAACGCTCGTACACCAAAGATAGCGCCCTTTAAAGGAGAACCAGTTTCTTGATCGCTTTTTTCAATTTGTAAAGAACCTTTTTTGAGAACTTCTTTGTGATTGGTCCAATTACCAATATTGACATCTTGACCTTTTTCACTAACTTTAACGACTAATGGTCGTGGCGTTAATTCATAGCCTGTCAAAGTTTTTAGTTCAGCCACCGTGTAAAATGCGCCTGCTTTTAAATCACTAAATTGTACGACACCGTTACTATCGGTTTTTTTGGTGACAAAATCTCGTTGTCCGAATTCTCTGACACCAAATTCTACACCTGCTAATGCATCTCCTGTCGCAGCGTCAATTTTCTTAAGTTGAATACTACCAGTTTTTTCTTCCTTAGCTGTGTTTTCAATTTCTATAACTTCTTTTTTATTTTGTCCGTCCACATAAATAATTTGTGGATGAGGATCAATTTCATAACCTTCAGGTGAAGTCAGTTCAACTAATTCATAATAACCTGGAACTAAGTCTTCAAATTCAGCATTACCGGCAGCATTTGTTTCTTCTTTTGTGAATTCATGCTCCCGTAAACCTCTTAGACCAAAAACAGCTCCGGCTAATTCTTCTTGGTTTTCAGCATCTTCTTTATGAATTTCAATTCCCACGTGGGCAACTGGTTCTTTTTGATTTTCTAACGTAAGGCTAAGCGTTGGCTTATCTTCATTAATTGTCACTTCATGAACCATCGGAGATAATTGATAACCATTCGGTGCTTTTGTTTCCAAAATTTCATATTCGCCATATGCCAAACCACTAAAGGTCAAATTACCAGTTTCATCCGTTGTTTTAACCGCAATAAAATCGGAATCCCCTTTTTTGCGAATACCAAATTCAGCTCCGGCCAAAGCAGATTTATCAGTGGCATCTTCTTTGTGCAACTGAACTTCTCCTTCTTTTTCTTGTTCAATTTCTGGCATCCAAGGATTATAAAAGTTATGAATTTCCATCCCATCGCGTTGATGCAAGTTTTTGACAAAAACATACCCATTAATACTGCCAGAATGATAAACCACGGTCGCGTTAGGAGCGACAATACTGCCGATGGTAAAACTATGATAATAGTTTTTACCATTGTCCTTTCCGTAGTTATCCGATCCGTCTTCTGCAATCCCAAGTTGGGCAGTATCTGGATAAGCGCCATCATCTTCCACATAGTTTGTAATACTTTGGGCATGGGGCAAATAAAACGTAACTTTGCTAGCTAATTGGCTATAGGTTCCCACATCTTGTTGTACTGCTCCGGCAATGCTGGTTCCATTCATTACAACTTTTGTTGCGGGAGAATTTACAATAATTTGTTTGTAACGATTTCCTTGCAGATATTCTGCTGGAATCGAAAGTGTTTTAAGTTCTAATGGATCTTGAATACTTATGGGCTTCAAAATTAGCACTTCAGCATCGCTTTTTGAGGCGATTAATTTGAAATTATCCCCTTCATACACCGTTTCGCCCAAATTGGTTGTTACCTGATCTAATTTTCCGGTTAATTGATTTTCTTGCGTTTGTAAGCTATCAAAAGCACCGTCAATAACACTGTCTCTTGTTTTATAAGCAATGGCTGAAAACCATTCGCCCAAATTCTTATAAATCCAATCGTTCATATTCATTCGGCCTACTAACCAGCCTTGTGTTTTACCATTACTGGTTCGATTTTCTACTACAGGTTTCACCCAATCATTTTGAGCCCGATTAGCAATTTTACCGCCAATTAAGACATTGACATATTGATCTTCTCGAATGGGATCGCCAATTGTAGTATTCACTTCGCGAAATGAAGCACCATACGTAAAGGTTTGTAAATCATTGGGAAAAACGCTGTCGCCTTTTACCGCTATTGCACCTTCAGTATCGGCCATATTGGCTGAATGTTGCCCAGTCAAATAGGCATTGTAGTCCCAAAGGTTGCCCAACTTGTCTTCATCTGCTGTTGGCAATTCTCGTACTACGGCACCTTTTACTGCTTTATTATCAGCATTTGCTTGTGTCGCTTTTGCTTGTAATGTTGCTTTACTTTGATTGGTTGTTTCAGTAGCAGAACTTACAGTCGTTTGGTTTTGCATTGATGAACTTTCATCATTTGTTGCATTGGAATCAATAGCAGCTGCTGATTTTGAATCCGCTGTCATTGCTGTGTTCGTTGTGCCAGTTTGATTAATTGTCACCACTGTAGTTTCCTTTTGATTGGTTCCAATTTGTGTCGCTGTAATGGCGTATTTCCCCACGTCTTCTACTTTGTATTGATACGTGGTCTTTCCAGCTTGTGTTTTTGTCTTTGTTAAACGCAACCCTTGATCTGGCGTCACCGTAACTATTACTTCGCTAGGATTGATAGTTGTAATTACTAACTCCCCTTGATCGGCAACTTTGGTCGGTTGTGGCTTAAAAGCCAACGTTAATTTTTGCTCCGCAGCTAGTGCTGAACTAGAAAAAATAACAGGTAAGATAATTGGTAAAATAAGCATCCCTGCAAAAAGAAATTTCCCCAACCTTTGCAGTTTTCTTTTCATCACTATACCCCCTTTTTTGGGAGTATATAGCGCTCAAATTAATCTTTCAAGTAATTGCTATTACAGCTGTAAAATAAGCATAATAACCGTTATATTTGCAGTTTATTGGCTATTTTCAGCAGTTGAAATTTCGTTGCTTTAGCATAATCTTTTCATATATTGAGACTATAAACGCCATTAAATAACAACATGTTTTTAATTTGTTAAAAAAATACACAACGGTAATGGATGAAATCTCGTCAATTTTTTCTTAATGTATCTTTACTTACACTACAAGTCAAACAATTTTCTCAGTTTTTTTATTAATGATAAAATATTGAAAAGGAGCGAGTGAGATGAAATTTAAATTAAGCCAACTAAATAAACAACTTCGTGTGGTAGGTGGCCTTTTGCAACCCATCACACAAGTAAAATCACCAAAAACTTTCAAAAAAGTCCAATGGCTTTATAAAAAACTTTATGCCAAAAAAAGGCCAAAAAGTTCCGATATTTTTTATCAGGAAGAATGGATAAAAGGAAACGATGACAATATGATTCGCCTTTGTATTTACGGTCCTAAAAACCTCACTGCGACAAAACCAGTCACCGGGCTACTTTGGCTCCATGGCGGCGGGTATGCGAATGGACTGCCAGAACAAGAAACAGGAACAATCGAAGAGTTTATTCATACAAGTGAGACAATCGTAATTGCGCCAGACTATCGTCTATCTATTGAAACTCCCTTTCCAGCTGCTTTAGAGGATGCTTACGCTAGTCTTTTATGGATGAAAAATAATGCAAAAACTCTTGGTATCAATGAAAACCAATTATTTATTGGTGGCGAAAGTGCAGGCGGTGGTCTAACGTGCTGTCTTTCTGCGTATGCAAAAGACAAAGGAGACGTAAAAATTGCCTATCAGATACCACTTTATCCGATGTTAGATGACCGGATGCAAACACCATCGATGAAAGATAATAACGGTCCGTTATGGAATATTACATCGAATAAGACTGCATGGAAACTCTATCTAGGAGCAGCTTTTAAAACAGATTCTGTTTCTATTTACGCTGCACCGGCGCGTCTTAATACCTATGAAGGATTACCGCCAACTTATTCTTTTGTAGGCCGTGAAGAACCTTTTTATGATGAGACAAAAAATTATATTGAACAGTTGCAAAAAGCCGGCATAAAGTCGCAGCTAGATATCTATCCCGGGGTATTTCACGCCTTTGATTTGGTAGTACCTAAAGCCAAAATTTCACAAAAAGCCCATCATAACCTGATGAAAAATTACAAAATGGCGACCCAAACGTTTTATCAAAGCCAAAATTAATTATTTTGAAACCTTACACTAACGTGATCATTGACCCTGTTTAAAATAGATACATTTTAGAAATTTTTGTAACCAAAAAAGACGAAATAGTCCGATATGTGTCCTGCCAAATTTTTCTACTTTTTAGCGGGCGTACTAGGACTAGTGCGTCTTATTTCGTTTGGTTATTAATTTTAATGGACCATCCCCGTCTTATTGAAAGGATAAAAGCGAAATTTCATCACTCCTTCAAGACTATTTTTCGGTACTAAACCTAAGATACGACTATCAGCGGAATTTTTGCGATTATCCCCTAAGACAAAATAATAGTCTTTCGGAATTTGGGTTTTATTGCGTAAGTTATCTGCCACTTTTTTATCCAACTGCAAAACTTCCGTACTGTCCGGTAAATTACTGGTATAGCGCATAGCTTCAAAATCTTCTACAATACTTTTTTGGAAAAATAAATACATATTCGTTCCTTGAATTACAAATTTATCACCTGGCATTGCGATGACCCGTTTAATATAAGTTTCTTCTGTATTCTTTTCATCCGGACGAAAGGTAACGATATCAAAGCGTTGAATATTTTGTGTTTTTTTGACTAAAATACGATCGCCATTTTGAAGTGTTGAAGTCATAGAGTTACCAACAATCTGATGCGCTTTGTAGTTGGTCAAAAAGAAAAGACAAAATACAATCGTTACAAATAATAAAAAGAAATCCCAATATCTTTGAACACGTTGTTGCCGACGGTGGCGTAAAATAAGGGCAATTTGTGCTTGAGACAATTTTTTACGTTTTCTTTTTGTATGCATTGTAGGCGACGCAATTTGTGATTTTTGCTGCTTTTTCTTTATTTCTGCCATCACCTTCAACTCCTAAACTGCAACATACTATATGTGGAAATAGGGAAAGTTATTCCACTGGCAACGCCTAAAATATTGTCTTTGGCAATCAGTCCATAATCACGACTGTCAACGCCAAAACTACGGTTATCTGCTAAAACCAAATAATGATTTTCTGGAATTCGTTGCTTTTTTGTCCCTGGAATATCCTGCAACGTAAAATTTTGCGTCAATTGATAATCTTGTTCTTTGGCTGCTAATAACTCCTCACTTAAGAAGCGTTCGGGTATTTCACGACTTCCCACGTATAAAATATCGTCGTAATAACGAATATCTTCTCCCGGTAAACCAACTACCCGTCGAATTGCTTGTTTGTTTTGCCCAGGGATGTCAAACGCGATCAAATCAAAGCGCGTAATATCTTTATGTTTGGCTAAAAGTAAATGATCACCTGCTTGCAAATTAGGCAACATGCTAAAATCTTCAACTTGCCAAAGGCGAAAGAATGCTAAGAAAGTACCGGTTACCAATAGACTAAAAATCAGGATTGTAATCAGACTGTCACGCCAAATTTGTCGGCGTCTTTTTTGCTCAATACTACGCGCCAATAAGTCAATTTGATATGGTGTTAATCTCTTTTTCATCCTTAGCCCTCCTATTCTTGCTCGAGGGCAGCTTTATCGACCTTGAAGTGCTCAAAAACTTTTTCCTGGGCTAATTGCGTTCGTTTTATATCATTTAAATAGCCCGTATTGACATCTTCTGTTTTTAGCTGGGTAATGGAAAGTCCAGCTAAATTAATTCCTAATTGTTTCATGCGGGTGTAGAGTTGTTTTAAGACCAATTTTTCTTCTTTTCCCAATCTTGGTTCGGGAACATTTGAACCATAACTAACCAAACGTGAAGACAATTCATAAATGGTCGCTTGCGCCTTTTTTTCATTGCCACTAGTGGGGAGTTCGGTTAATTGTTTTTCCAATTCTTGCAAGATAAAATAGCCTTGCACTACATTTTCTGAGTCTTTGGCGGTCAAACTGGTTGATTGGTGATACTGAATATAAAAACTCCCACCAGCAAAAACTGCTGCAAAGATCACCGCAAAAAGTGCGTGGTTTCTTTTTTTACTAATTTGATTCGTCAATTCTAGTCGATACTGTAACCAAGCCCGCCGTTGTTTTTTGTTGGGATTTATTGCAGTAACACTATTTAACTTCTGACTATCCGCAATCCAGCCAACTAGTGAAATAACTAAGAAGATTGCTGCAAAAATAGCCAGTGATAAGAGGATGACAAAAAGCCAATCAAGTAGTTCCATCACTACCTCCCCCTATTCTTTTTTCTTTTTCGCTGCTAATTTTTTGGCAATTAATTCTTTTTTGCGGCGCTCTTTGTTCATTTTGCGGACAATCAGATAAATAAGCAGCAGAACAATTAATAGCCCGCCGACAATTAGTAAAATCAAACGCCAGTTAAGTCCTGGCTCTTGTACCAATGTTAAATCGCGTGCATTGTATTTATCTGCTTCTTCATCGGTAATAGTGAATTTTTGCTCCCATTCCCAACGACCGCCTTTTTCAGTTGTTACTAAAATTTTAGCCCGATAGTTTCCTGGTACCATTTCCGAACCTTCTAAACTAACCGGAAAATCAATCATCGAGTTTGGGGCCATTCGCATTTGCGATTTTTTCGCATCATATACTACTTCATCGGCATCTGCTTTCATAATCTGAACATCTGTCGTCATGCCATCAACAAAATCTGGTTGGATATTGGAATAATTCACGTTGATCACATTGCGATGATTCTTAGATGTTGCATAAACCCGATTTAATTTCATTTCTTGTTTTATGTTATCTGTTTTCTTCTCACTTAGTAACATGCCGGTTAGATAGGCAAACTTATTGACCACCATCCCTTGTTGGCTTTGGGATTTTGCCCCTTCCGCATCTTTTTCCTGTAATAAAATACCACCAGCAATATAGCCTTCAAATTCTGATTTAGGCATTGCAATTTCAATATTTAAATCTTCTGATGAATTAGCCGCCAGTTTGACTTCTTTTGGTACTTTTACAACCGATTCAAAAGGATATTTTAATGATTTGTCATTTTCAATCGCATTATTACTATACTCAATCACACCACCACTGTTGGTTTTTCCACCATAGGCTCCCACCAAAATGGTGATTTCTTTGTCACCTGTATTGTTCAACTTTATTTTGACTGTCTGTTTTTGTTTCGGTTTCATTAACAAATCAAAATAGCCGACACCCTTATCTATTTGATTTTCCGGTCGGATGACTTCATAAGAGAAGCCACCTTCCACCTCACCGCTCTCATCAGCATAACTGATAGTTGTATTTCCGAGAAATAATCCTGTTATGTAGACTAAGATTATTCCCAACCAGGCCTTTTTATTCATGGTACACACCCCTTTAGTCATTAAATCAGACGGCTACTTGAAAATGACCACACACCGCAGCCGTCTGAATGGTAAAACTATGTTTGCTTAATTGCGTGCATCCTCAATTGTCCAAGTTACTTCACCCGTGTAAGTACCAGTAATCATATTCACTGCAGCTGGTACTTCTAATGAAACCCCATCATAAGTGGTATAATCATCTTTTTTATCAAAGATAATATCGAATACACCACGTCCTTTACCTGTTTCTGTATTTTCAACAATCGTTTCTTGTTCATCTTCAGTGACTTCCGCACTCGCAGCATTGGTAACTGCAGCGGCAGATGGTGTATTCGTATCTGCGGTACCATTACTTGCTTCTAGGGTAATATTTTTATACAGCAACGATGAAGCCGCTAATGTATTTGTATTATTTGAATGAGTAAATTGTTTGGTCAACTGTGCTTTAATAGTATGGTGGTTTTCTGCCCCATCTGCCCGAACATCCATATAGCGAACAAAGTGGGCTGTATCAAATGGGTCTGCGTCAGGATCTACTGGTGTTGCATTAAATGGTAGGGCATCATAAGAACGATCCGCATTACCCACTGGTACTTCATGAATAGCAAAATCCATATCCGTAACAGAAAGAATTTTCAAAGGATTTGGATCTGGATTTGGTTCTGGTTCTTTAATTTCTGGGCCATCTTCCCCCCCTGGTGTTGGAGTAGGATTTTCTGGTGTTTCTTGCTTGAACTCAATTTTACCTTCTCCTGTAACATCTGTGGCCGCATTTGCTGCTGGGGCAACCACGCCTAACGCCAATGCTCCTAGTAATGCTGTGGTAGTTAATTTTGTAATGTTTTTCATCTTCTTTTCCTCCAATTTTTTATGGTAACTCAGATAAAATCCAAGTTAGCTCCGTTTTATAAGGTTTACCGATAACTTTTTCTGTTCGTCCTGGGACTGCCAGTTGGATAGCAGAATTTAAAAATAGTGGTTTATTAAACGTATCGTGCATAATTACTTGATCGTCACGATCAAGTCTGGGTTCTAAAGTATTTTTTACACCCTGCGAATTATTTTGTGATGCGCCAAATGAGATAAACCAAGTACCATCACCTGTACCTTTTTTGGCATTGGCGATTTCTTGTGTTTCGTCAATTTTCATTTCAATAATGTCTTTTTTTACAACGGGCGCTTTGGCTTTATCCGAACCATTTGTCCAGGAGTAATCAAAAGACAACATCGCACCGTCTAACTCTATATTCTCTGCTGTGGCAAATTGTTTTTCTTGTCTGACACTAACGTTCCACCCTGCCTTTGTTCCTCTGCGATCGGTTACTTGAATAAACTGAGCTCGTGGCATTGTGTCATCTGCAAACATCATGGCATTTGCTGCGTATTTTTGATCATTTGCATCACTTTTTTGCGTTGAGAATTTCAAACTTGGAACGTAATCCAACCGCAATAAATCTGAACTAGGGGGGATTAAATCTTCTGGTTCAATTGGATTTACTGGATTTTCTGGATCAGCTACTTGTTGATGATCATTAAATTCAATTTTCCCAGTTCCAACAGTATCGCTTTGTGCCAATACCATCTGCGGCATCATCAAGAAGAGGAAAGAAGATAGTAAAAAGAATTTTTTCATCCCTTCTCCTCCTTTTTGCGTTTCTTCCAAAAAAGTAACAAGAAGAATAGTAAGATGAGGCCAACACCTGTGTACATCAAACTTTTCTTTATCATTTCCCCTGTAGCAGGGTAACTTTTACCATAAAGTTTTGACGTGCCACTAGGTTTTGCAACTGGTGTAATACTTTGTGACTGTTGCGTGGATTCAACACTTCCTTGTTCTCCTTCTTCAAATACAATCACGCCTTCTGTCGTTACACTTTGCGATTTCTGACCTTGTTCTTCGGCGTAAAATTCACCAAAAGATGTAAACAACGCAAGAAAAATAACGGCGGTTGTTACAATTCGTTTAAGACTAAAAATTCTGCGCTTCATTTTTTCTCACGCCCTTTCTATCTTGCATCCCCTAATGTCCAAAGAATTTCCGCTTGATAATCGCCAAGTTTTTTGACATTGGCAGCTGTCGTTTCAAATTTCAAACCTGGTCCATTTTCATCCCAGGTATCACTAATGTTGTACTCTGATTGATCTTCAGCATGTTGCGCTGAGTAAACTGCTTCGGCTTCATCGTGTAGTACCACTGCTGAATTTTCTTCAGTAGTTTTTTGATAACTTAAAACATCCGTCAAAATAAAGTTTGGATCATCGACATCTCCTGCTTGCAAGGTGAAGTCCTTTGTCAAGGTTGCCGTTAATGTCCAATTAGCTTTTATTCCACGATTATCCCAAATCACTAATGGCTCTTGATATTGTGGTTTTTCCACGCGAATGTCAGAAAACCAAACTTGATGCGTTTCAAAATCCAATGTTTCAGGATAAGATGAGATAAATAAAGTACCGTCAAATTCATATTTCACAATTTTACCGGTGGAAGTAACTTCTACTTGCTCCTCATTTCCCGGTCTAGTTAGAAGTAAGTAATGTAAATCCTCAGCATCTTGTAATCCTTTTAAAACGGCTTGCTCTGCCGTTAAATCAACTTTATCGCCTGGAATCTTGTCGCTAATTACGACTGGTGTCACAATATCTTGATCTTTACTATCGACAAATCGAATCGTTAAACTATTATCAAAAATCGTGATTTCTACCGTAATAGTCGCTTTGTTGCCGGCTTCATCTACTAGTTCAATCAGTAAATCTTTTGGACCTGGGGTTTGTACCATTTCATCAAAATCTTGATTTTCAGCAAATTTCACGCTTATCTTGTCTACTTCACTTACATTATCGGTCAAGTTTTCTAAAAATATTTTTGGATCTGCATTTTGAATGGCATTAACATTCCCAATATTAATCTCTGTCGGTTTCGGCTCGGCTGTTGGCGCTGTTTTATCATTAAAAGTTACTTGAATAGTTTTAGAAACTTTATCCGTTCCATTGTCGACAATTAATGTAATCGTCATTGGTTGTTCTTCATGAGCGCTATCGACGATGACTTCTTCAACATTAATACTGACTTTATCTGTATCGGTAACAGAAGTAACAACACCTTCGATCATTTCCACAGCTTCTACTTGCCCATTTATTAAAATAAATTCTTTTAATTGATTTTCTGTAACTGCGTTTTCCCATTCACTTCGATCTAAGCGAAAATCTTCTCCGGTAATTGCAACGTTGCCGCTTACCTCACCTTCTACTACAGTAATTGGGATTTCGATTGGTTCACTATCATTTTTGGCTTTATCCGTTAAAATCACATGAATAACTTTACTACCGACAGAACTTACTAAGGTTTCAATTTCATTTGCATTTTCTACCAAGCGAATTTGAAGTTCCTCAGCTTCGGTTACATTATCTTGATACGTACTTAAAAACTTAAATAAATCGACATCTGATCCAATGAGGTAGTCTGCTTTATTTAGCGGTACCAAGGTATGTTTCCCGGTACCAGTCGGAGGTTCTACATCTTTTACTGTCACCACTATTTCCTTTGTGATACTTTCTTGTAACCCATTTTCGACATCTGTCGGTACAATTAATTTAACGGTATATTCTCCAGATGCTGTGGATAAACCACCTAAATCCGCTACTTCAATCTTTTCTGTCACATCAACTTCAGCACCATCTTTTAAATAAAATGCACTTGCGCTACTTTCGGCCAAAATAAAATCTTTAATTTCTGCTTCAGTTTTATCTTTTATGTCTGTTGCGTCAATTTCAATATCTTTAGCATCAATGCCGGTTCCTTCGTCGTAAACAATCAATTTGGCTTCAACTGTAGCTGTATTGCCAGCTTCATCTGTTACATTAATTTCAATAACATGGCCTTCTTTAGTCGGCTGATGAACTAACTCAGAAATATCTGTCTTGTAAGAAATAGCAAATGTTTGATTTTCCATTGGATTTGTATCCTGAATATTTTCTAAAAAGACATCAGCACTAGGAGGCATTACTCCTTTTTCAACAATGTAAGACCGTCCATCTGCAGTTGGTGCAGTTGTATCTTTTACTGTCGTAATCGCATAGTTTTCTTTCCCATTTAGCCAACCTACAGCCATTATTTTCTGACCGGCAACTAAATTTTCACGCTCATCTTCAGGAACTGTAAATTGATAGCTACCAGTAAAAGAATCCGCAATCGTATGAAAAACCCGCTCATCCCCTTCTAAAGGAGATGCAACTGCTGGGGTTCCAACTGGTCGATCTAATGGTAGCGGATCATCTTCTGTATAATCATCACGATCAACATAGTAAAAGGTAATAGCTGTTCCATTACCATACTCTGGATCGGGATTTACCGCCCCACTGAATTCTTTATGAGCATCTTCGTTTGGATTATCCGTAATATCGTTTATGCCAATATTGACATCCTCAATAAATTCAAACAAAACCCGTGAAAAACCGGTATGACTAGCTGACGGAACACTGCTGCCAGAGCGTCCACTCGTATAATAGTTTTCCAAGAAGTCGTCAGTGATAGTGCTCGTTACACTTTGTCCGACTAAACCTGTTTGATTTCGACCATTATACGTAACATCTACTCCATAAATTGGAGCCCAAGATTTATATAATACAGTCGGATCTGATTTCAACCATGTTGAAACTTTTTGGACATCTGCAATAAAATGACCTGGATTTGACATATTAATCAAATGAGCATTCGTATTAGCTCGAGCATCTAAATCAATAGAATAGGCATCAGCGAAGCGAAAAGCCCCCCTGGCTCCAATATCAATCAAATTTCGCGAACCTGTTCCATCTTCTAACTTAATATTGAAAACTGATTTTCGCCCAATTTCAAAAGTACTATCGCTACCAGCGGTGATGACATCTCTACTATCGGTTCCCTGATTTTTCAGATTGATGTGTAATTCTCCTTCATCCCAAACATTGAACTTAGAGCTATTCCCGATAGAAACTGCATTTCGAGTACCTCCCATAGGTCCGTTGATATTGATATTCACCTTAGCTTTATTGGAGATATCAATATTGGTTCCATTTGCAAGTTCTATTCCACCTTTAGTCGTATCCTTTGCTGTATTCAAAGTTAATTCCGCTTCGTCTTCTACAATGACATCGCCTTTATTAAGCGCTAAAACATAGTAGCCAACACCATAGTTTTCTCCGGTACTTCCAAGAGTAGTAATATTTACTTTAGCTTTACTTTTCAATAGCGCATAAGCGTCTTCTCCTGAAGTAGAGCCTATGTTTCCAAGATAACTTGCTAAAATAAAACCATTACCATTTTCAACGTCCACCTCGGTTTCACTATTTTCTTCAAAGACGGTGCGAAAAGCTTCTAAACCAGATTGGTTTCCTTGTGTACTAATAATTCTCTCAGGGGTAAAGGGGTCTTCGTAACTATTAACAGACTTAATAGTATTTTTGCCAATAAAACGCATGGTAGCTTGATATGAAGCAGTTAGCTGGCCACCTTCATAATAGACATTTTCAATTGCTAATTCTGATTCAATTGAAGTTGCATCACCTATTCGAAAAGGACCATAATAATTCGTTCCATACATCGCTAAATCTTTGACATAAACTTTTCTGACATCACTATGATTAGAACGCCAACTGTATGACGTCCCATGAAAATGAATCGTATTTTCTAGCCCATCTACGACAAAATCTACTCGATTAACCGGAATAGTAACGTTAGCGGCATAAGCCGCCGTTCCTGTACGAGGATTCGAAAAACTTGCGGTTACTTTAATATAATCCGCATCATTTTTTTCTGCTTCATCTCCTGAAAAGCCATTCGTGACCGCCTTGTCAAAATCTGACCAGTTATCTACTTCAATAATTTTCGTCGCAGCTGCTTCTGTACCCCAAACCGCTGTTTCATCTGCTGCTGCTTTTATCAATCGTGCTTTTGATACTTTTTCATCTGATTCATCTGACTCATCAGTATCCTCAGCTTCTTCAGCTGTTTCAGATGACGAGACTTGTGTTGAGTAATCACGGTTGTCTGAGTCGTCAATTTTTTCTAAAATAGCTGAACTAGCAGTAGCTTTTATATCTGTACCATCAGTTGTTATTACGGTCTGATCTTCACCTGCAAAAATCGGCTGTAAATAGCCAATAACATTTCCAACTAGCAATAAACCCGCAATTGTTACTAAAACAATCAACCCTTTTTTCTCTTTCTTCATTCAATTCTCAACTCCTTTCTATTGTGTTTTTTTGCCCATTGGAGAAAAGCAATGAGCTTATTTTCAACCACTAAATCGTGGTGAAAACTTGGGGCAAGAATTCATCTAACCACGGCGTTAGTCGTAGTTGTTGTCCTTCATATATCAGATAGCCCTCTAAATTATTCCATCGTCGTAAAGATTGCGCCGATATTTTAAAGCGTTTCGCTATTTTTGCTAATGTATCGCCGCGTTGAACACTATAAAAACCAGCAGGGCGTTGTCTGTAGGCCTTGACGGAATAATTTTTGAAAAAGGGTGTGTTCAATCTCAAAAACAGCTCGTTTCCTGCTGGCTTACTAAAATGCTCAAGGTCTCTTTCAAAATATTTCACGCTATAGCTTAACTTTTCTTCTTCTTTTAAACGAATTGTTTTCCCAACTTCTAATACTTGTCCAACCGCTAATAGATAGCTATTTAAACCATTTTGTGAAACGATTTGATGAAGAGGGACTTGATATAATCGGCAAATGGAAACCAATGATTCTCCGGCTTTAACTGTGTGCGCTACGGTCGCTTGTTTTTTATTCACTTTTCTATTTGGTTGGACTGATTTTTCTGTTGCTACCGTAATATTTTTTACAATATCGCGCTCGTTGTTTTTTGAATTTTCTGTTTTTTTATCCAAGATGGGATTAGTCAAATTTTCAACTTTTACTGCCGGAATATCATAAGCCGTCAAATTATAAGTCCGAATTAAACCATTTAATTTTGCTGCATAGCTGGTATCCGTGGCATATCTTCCCATTAAAAAGCAGGTCGCATCTTGATAAGATTTCGTATTGCTTTTCCAAACCCCACTATAAAAGTTGTGATTATAAGGAAGTCCTCCGCGAATTAATTGAACATAATCTTCCAATGATTGTTTATATGAAGGATATTTTCTGAAGTTAGCCCGAATGGTATAGTGATTGCCGCTACCATCATCTTCTTGGGTGGCAAAATTTACGCTAGTTCCTTTGTAACTACCTTTAATTCCAAATAAATTATAATTCGGGGGGCTTGCCAGTGAACTGTTTCCTGACGCACTTTCTAAAATAGCTTGCGCTATCATGACAGATGCATATAATCCATGCTTTTGGCCCAAATTTCTGGCATCTTCACCAATAGTTTTAATAAACCGCTGTGTGGTGAAATTGGGTGAGAAAGTATAACTATTTTCACCCATGGTTACACTACTTGTAGTATCCCGATTTGTTGTCGTTCTTTTAGAACTTTGACTTTTACCGGGCGCAAATGGTGTGCTTTTATGGACTTTTGTTTTAGCAGTTTTGTTTTTCTTTTTAGGTGCTGTAGTAGTCTTTTTCTGACTCGAACTTGTATTGATTTTGTCGGATTGGTTTTTCCCAACTGAACTTGATGTTGGATTAGAATTTGCTGCATCTACTGTAACGATTTCTTTTTCTGCTTCAACATTTTCAGAAGTTGGTGTGGTATCTTCTTTACTGTCAGTTGGAGTAGCATCTTCTTTACTTTTTTCTGTTGATGCTGTCTGTTCATCAGTGGCATCCGTTGTTTCAGCTATTTCTGTTGAAGAATCAGAATCTTTTTCTGCCAGTTCTTCTGATTTTACGTTTTTTTCTACTTCTATTTCTTCTTGCTCATCTGGTTCCTCTTTATCGCGACTATCTAAGAGAGGAATCTCCTGCTTATCGCTTTCGTTTGTTTCTTTTATTTCATTTTCTTTTTCATCCAGATTTTTTGCATTGACTGGTGTGGATAAAAAAGTTGTAGTAGATGAAGCAATCACAAACGCTCCTGTTAATAGCGGTACGATTTTTTTCATGGATTTTTCCCCCCTCACTTTTGATCATTTTGTAGCTCGATGGGATTGTTGTAGTAGTTGATCTAACAAAGAAATCGACTCATCGCGCATTTTTTCAATATAATTTTGATAACGTAAACATCCTTGTTTTAATTCCTCTAATTCTTCTTCTGATTTCATTTTAAGATCATGCGCATCAAATTCAGCTTTGCGCACAATTTCTTTGGCTTTCGATTTTGCGGCTAATAAGACATCTGCCAGCTCATTTTTTGTCAATTCCAATTCGTCACGTTCTTGACTTGACTTCAATGCTGTAAGCTCTGCTTTTACCTGTTGGTATTTTTCTTCTAATTCACTATAGGCATCACTAGGTAGGCTAATTTCATCATCGTCCTTGTCTTCTGGCGTTTGTTTTTCAAGACGCTGCGTTAACTCCATCGCACGATTACTGGCAAATTCCAAATTGGCTGTCAATTGTTTATTTTCAGCTTTTAAGGTTTCTATTTTTTGATTCAGTTGCTCACTTTCTGCTACCCGTCCGTCATAATCAGCAGGAATTGCAGCAACAGAAGCCAATTCATTTTCCATTTTTTCAACGGTTGCTTGTAACTCTTGTACCTTAGTAGTCAGCTCTTGTTTTTCTTTCTCTAACCCTGTATTTTTTTCCTTCAATGACGCAATCTCTTGTGTCAGTGAACTATTTTTTGCTTCTAATTCTTTGACATCTTCATCGCTATCATCATGAAAACCGAGTTCTTCTAATTCTGCTAATAAGTCATCTTTCTTTTTTTTACCAAACATCTCTTTTTCCCCTCTCTATTTTTATTCCGTCAATTTCTGGAGTAAAGTTAGCGACCTAAACTAATTTCACTCATCAGTACTCTGTTACAGTCCTAGTATATAAAAATCTTATTCACTTTTTTTCTCAAAAATATTATCGTTATTTAATAAAATTGAAAAAAACTTACCTAGTTTTCTCAAAAATTCAATAGAATTACAAAAAAATTGAGAATGTTTAAATACAACATTCCCGTTTTTTCAACATTTGTGCTTTTTTTGAAATAAAAACAACTAATATTGTTTTTATTTTCACAATCAAATTTTTATTGTGAGTTAAAAAAAATGATTGTTAAAAACGCTTTTTTTATCATAAATAGTAATTGCACCTTCAAAAACCTCATTTTTTTAAATAAAAAAATGGAAATGTGATACATAATCAACTTAAAGCTTCCTGCGGCACAATTATTCGTCTTTTAAAAAGAATCGTAGTAAAATCGTGGTAATTATCAGAGGATGAGCTGATAAATAAAAAAGGAGGTTTTCCAACATGAAAAAAATTGGTTTTTTGAGTTTTGGTCATTGGATGGATCGTGGGTCATTGGTTAAGACTGCTAGCGATGCCTATTTACAATCAATTGAATTAGCAGTTGAAGCTGAAAAAATCGGCGTTGACGGTGCATATTTCCGCGTTCATCATTTTGCCCCTCAAATCGGTTCCCCATTTCCGCTTTTATCTGCGATTGGTGCGAAAACAAGCAAGATCGAAGTTGGGACAGGTTTAATCGATATGCGCTATGAAAATCCGTATATGATGGCTGAAAATGCTAGCTTAACGGATGTTATTACACAAGGTCGTGTGCAATTAGGCGTGGGTCGTGGTTCACCTGAACAAGTTTTAGATGGTTGGCGTTATTTTGGTTATGACTACACGGAAGAAGAAATTAAAGAAATCACACGGGAACGAACATTGGAATTTTTGGATTTATTAGAAGGTAAATATTTTGCTGAACCAAATCCACAACCAATGTTCCCGCAAGCACCAGGTAAATTACGTCTTGAACCTTATGTAGAAGGATTACGTCAACGCATCTGGTGGGGTGCCGGTTCCAAAGAAACTGCGATTTGGGCAGCAAAACATGGAATGAATTTGCAATCTTCTACTTTGGTGAATTATGAAAGTAACGAACCTTTTCATGTGCAACAAGCCAATCAATTACGAGCATACAAACAAGCTTGGAAAGAAGCCGGACATAACTTTGAACCACGTACATTAGTAACACGTTCGATTCAACCGATTACAACCGACTTGGACCGCCAATTATTCGGACAAGATGGTGAACCGCAACAAGATTCTGTGGGTTACTTAGCTTATCACCGTAATCCAACAATTTTTGGACGTACTTTTGCTGGGGAACCAGATAAATTAGTGAAAGAACTGGCAGAAGATGAAGCAATTAAAGAAGCTGATACGGTTTTAATCACTATTCCAAATACTTTGGGTGTCGAATATAATATGCACATTTTAGAAACAATTATGAAAGATGTAGCACCAGAATTGGGCTGGCGTTAAGTTACCAGCCTTAGTTGCTAGTTGAATGCACAAAAAAGCGTCGAAAATCAAGTAGAAAAAGTTTTATCTCTCTACTTGTATTTCGGCGCTTTTTGCTATTTTTTAATAATCATTTGAATGGCTTGTTGAATTTTTTCTTGTTGGACTGTTGCATCTTCGGTGGGATTTTCCAAGCAATTTTTCAAATTCTCTGCTACGATAATTCCCATTACTCGATCAATACTTGCGCGAACCGCACTTAATTGGGTAATGACATCGACACACTCTTTTTCCTCTTCAATCATCTTTTGAATGCCTCGAATTTGTCCTTCCGTACGTTTTAAACGATTTAAAATATTCTTATCACAGCTAGCGGCCATCAACAACTGCTCCTTTCCATTCCATCATTCCACCTAAAACATTGGTCACCTGATAACCTTGAGCAGTTAAAAATTGACACGCAATTTCAGAACGACGGCCTGAATGACAGATAACGTAATAGTGAGTATCTTTAGCTAATTCAAAAAAGCGATTTTCTAATTGGCTTAATGGCAAGTTTTTTGCATTCGGAATATGTCCTGCAGCAAATTCATCTGCTTCACGCACATCAATTACGGCTAAATTTTCGTTTTGCAATAGTTCATTAAAATCATTATTTGATATTGTTTTTTCCATGTTTAATCTCCTCTGGTCTTACCATCTGATACAATGCAAATGCCCCGTCTAAATTCACTACGTCAAAGCCATTTTGCTTCAAAATTCGTTCTGCGATATAACTACGTAACCCACTGTGGCACGTGACAATGTATTCTTTTTCTTTGTCTAACTGCGCTAAATTGTTCCGCAATGTATCTAACGGTATATGAACAGATTGTAAAAATTGACCGTTATTTATTAATTCAGCTTCATTGCGTACATCTAATAGTACTTTACCTTTTTTTATTTCCTCAGAAAGCTCGTACCATTGAATATTTTGGCTAAAACCTTCTGCAATGTTTAAGGCGATATAGCCCAGCATATTCACTGGATCTTTAGCCGAACCAAAAGGTGGGGCATAGGTGAATTCTAATTCCGGTAAGTCAAAAATTGTCTGTTCCCCTTTAATGGCAGTAGCTAAGACATCAATGCGTTTATCAACACCTTTTGCTCCTATGCCTTGCGCGCCATAAATCGTTCCTGTCGTGGGATTAAAAACTAATTTTAAGGTTAATTCTGTAGCACCCGGATAGTAGCCGGCATGATCTTTACCACTCACATGGACAACAGCATAAGGTAAGCCCGCTTGTTGCACAGCTTTTTCATTTAGTCCCGTAGCTGCCGCACTTAAATGAAAGACACGTACAATTGCCGTTCCGATACTGCCGAGATTTTTACGTGGCAAGCCATAAATTACATCGGCAACCTGCCGCCCTTGACGGTTCGCCGGTGAAGCTAAGGAAATCAAGGCATCTTCATTGGAAATTTGTTGTTTGGTGACAATTGCATCTCCTACGGCAAAAATTCCAGCAAGATTGGTTTCATATTTTTCATCTACGACAATACCACCTCTTAACCCCAATTCAATACCGGCTTTTTGGGCAAGCGCTGTTTCTGGTTGCACACCAACAGATAAAATCGTGATATCTGTTTCCAGTTGAGTACCATCTTCTAATACAATTTCTCTGCCAGCTTGTTTAAAGGCTACTGCTGATTGTCCAGTAATGACGTTAACCCCGTTATCAATCAGCTCTTTTTGCACAAAACTGGCCATTTCTTCATCTAATGGCGGTAAAACATGAGGAGCCTTTTCAATAATCGTGACGTCTAAACCTGTTTTTTTCAAATTCTCTGCCATTTCCAAACCGATAAAACCTGCCCCAATGACAGTTGCCTTTTTGACGTTCGGTGTAAGTGCCTGCATAATTTTATCTAAGTCGGGTACATTCCGTAGCGTAAAAGTATTTTTCGCTTCCTCAATACCACTAATTGGTGGAACAAATGGTTTTGCCCCCGGCGATAAAATAAGGAAGTCATAGCTTTCTTGATACGTTTCAGTTTGGTTTTGTATCGTCACAACTTTTTTTGAGGCCTCAATTTCTATAACTTCATTAAAAGGGCGCACATCCAAATTGAAGCGCCGGTGTAAACTTTCCGGTGTTTGGACCAATAATGTTTCTTTATCTGCAATTTCACCCGAAACATAATAAGGTAAACCACAGTTGGCAAAGGAGACAAATGGTCCTTTTTCCAAAATAACAATTTCTGCTTTTTCATCTAAGCGGCGTAATCGCGTAGCTGCTGACATTCCTCCTGCTACTCCGCCTACGATAATGACTTTCATGCTTTTCCTCCTCTTACTTTGCCGGACCACTGACTCATGCCACCTTTGACATTCACCACATCGTAGCCTTGATCTCTTAACTGTTTTGCTGCTTGTTTACTGCGCATCCCAGACTGACAAATGACATAAATTTCAGTATCTTTTTTTCCACGATAACTTGAAATCTTGTTTAAAGGAATATTTTGCGCACTTGAAATATGCCCCTTCCGGTATTCCTCTGGTGTGCGTACATCTAATAATGTGATAGAACTAGTCAATTTATCTGCCAGTTCTGTCGTTGTAATACTTTTTGTCTTTGAAAAAAATGAAAACATAATGCCACTCCTTATATACCCCGATAGGTATTATTGAACAATAGAAAACCACCATTGTCAAACACGAAGCATCATTTGTTTTTCTAAAAAAATATTTCTATTTTCCATTATCTTTATGCTAATACCTATATAGGGTATATAAGAATACTGATTTATCCTTAACTAAAAAGACTACCGAGTTTTATTTTCTCAGTAGCCTTTGTCTAGGTGCTCTTTAATTTTTGAGTGCCAAACCAATGGCTAAGTAGGCAGCATATATGCACCAGATAAAATAAGGAGTAAACAGGAATGTTGCCAGTTTTTGAATAGAATAAAAACGGATCAGACAACTAAAAACTGTGGCCAATAGTAGTAAAACAATTACTACGCCTAACCAAAAATTCTCACCGCCAAAGAAAACAATGCTCCAAATAAAATTCAAAAGAAGTTGTAAACCAAATAAGAATAACGCTTGATTTTTTGCTTTCTTGCTACTCGATGCATTTAAAATAAAATACAAGGCCGTTCCAATTAATCCATATAAAACAGTCCATATAATGCCAATAATATTTCCTGGGGGTGAAAAAGGCGGCGTATTCAAATTTGCATAAGTAGCTGCAATATCCCCTGCAAAAACTCCCGACAAAATTCCCACTGCTTCAACACCAAGCACACACAATAACCATTAGCCCATTTTCTTCATATTTTATCTCATCTCCTCTATTTTAAAGACAGCTAGTCCGTTATTTCATTTTTTACCTTCTTAACCCAGCATACGCTTCTTAAATGCGACAAAAAACAAATCTGCTCAATATCTCGCTAAATAATTTTAAATTTTGAGTTTTATAAGGCGAAATATTCGATTATTTTACCCAAATAGGCTATTCTACCTAAAAAATAAAGGATTGTTGCGAAATGACAAAAACAAATACTACCCCAACTTGCCAAGCTAAAATAATCGGTTTAGAAGGTGTGCACGAAGTTATCCTAGTAAAAGAATATCAAAATGTGGCGATCGTAGAATGTCTTGATACTAATGAGTTAGCAGTAGCAAAGCGCTGCGATGTAATTATCAATGATTCTGATAAGGACAAAGACTAACTAAAATTGCCAAACGCTTTTGTTCGTTCCTAGATACTAAAAGTGTTACCCTTATTACGAGGTGATCACAATGCATTATGCCATTTTTTATAATCCCACTGCCGGACGTGGTGATAACGAAGACACGGCTCAAAAAGTCGCAGCTAAATTAAAGAAAGCTGGTCATACTTCTGAACCACTTACAGCTCCCAATCCTAAAAAAGCGGTTGAAAAAATTCGTACTTCTTTAACAGATTACGATGGCCTGATTTCAATTGGAGGGGACGGGACGTTAAATCTAGTGGCGACTGCCTTTTTACAAGCAAAACAAACACTCCCTTTAGGAATCATTCCTGGAGGAACCATTAATAACTTTGCCAAACGGTGGGAAATTCCCCAAGATTTAGATGCTGCAATGGCTTTAATATTAGATCAACAGAAGATAAACGTCGGCATTGGTGCCTGCCAAGACAGACAAAAAGCAATTGTCAGTTCTTTGACTTTTGGTTCTTTGGCAGATATTTCCAATCAAGTCCGTCAAAGCGAAAAACGAAAATTCGGCTTATTGATTTATCCGTTAAAAGGTCTTAAACAAATTAGTCAAAAAGCCTCTTATAAGGTGCATATTCAGACAGAAGATTTCAACGAAAAAATGAAAGTTTGGATTTTCCTATTGACAACGACACATTTGGTAGGAGGTATTGATTACGTCCCTTCAAGCCCCCATGCCTTTCACGTCAGTATCTTGCATAACATGCGCTTACGGAAATTATTTCAATTACTCTTTTTTGTTTTAACTGGGAATTTGCGTCAAAAAAAAGCCCATACACTTACCTATTTAAAACCTAAAAAAATTAGGTTAGAGTCTTTGGAACAAAAGAAAATTTACAGTCGGATTGATGGTGATAAAGGACCAGCTCTACCTTTAACTGTAGAATTTTTAGATGGCTTTTTGCCTATATATGCCAAAACTACGGTGGAATCTAATCCTGATTAATTAGACGCAAAAACACGGCTTACGCTTTTCTATGAGAGAAGCGCAAGCCGTGTTTTTTATAAATACCGCCTAAGTTATTCGATATGCATGTAAATATTTTTTGTTTGAGAATAAGCATCTAGAATCGTTTTATAAGTTTCCCGCCCGATACCAGATTTTTTGTAACCTCCAAACGGTGTTCCTGCCGGTAACTCGCCATAAGTATTGATCCACATGGTCCCTGTACGAACAGCGCGAGCAACCCGGAATGCTTTATTAATATTTTCCGTGAAGACACCGCCGGCTAAACCGTAATCTGAATCATTGGCGATTTCAATCGCTTCTTTTTCATCTTCAAATTTAATTACTACAATAACCGGACCAAAAATTTCTTCTTGGGCAACGCGCATATCATTGCTAACCTCAGCCAAAATAGTTGGTTTGACAAAAGCGCCTTCTGATAGTGGGCCATCTGTATAGCGTTCGCCACCCACAATAACTTTCGCCCCTTCATCTCTACCAATTTTAATATAGTCCAAAATGGTTTCAACTTGTCCTTCATTAATTTGAGCGCCCATGACCGTATCTTCTTCCCAAGGGAGACCGACTTTTACTGTTTTAAAACTTTCAGCTAATTTTTCAACAAAATCGTCGTAAATATCAGCTTGTACTAATAAGCGACTTCCTGCTGAACAAACTTGTCCTTGATTGGTTAAAATACCATCTTTGGCATATTCCAGTGCCCGTTTTTGGTCGGCATCACTGAAAATAATGTGAGCGGATTTTCCACCTAACTCTAATGTCGCTGGAATGAGATTTTTTGCTGCACCTTCGGCTACTTTATAACCCACTTCAGTTGAACCCGTAAAGGCAATTTTGGCAAAACCCGGATGGCTTAACATATAATCACCAGATTCAGAGCCCTTTCCGGTTACCACATTTAAGACCCCTTTTGGTAATAATGGGCCGATTAATTTCGTTGCCTCTAATAAACTAAGGGGAGTGGATGAAGAAGGATGAATCACGATGGTGTTACCCGCTGCTAATGCGGGAGCTATTTTCCACGCTGCCATCAGCAAAGGAAAATTCCACGGTACAATTTGACCAACTACACCGATTGATTCTTTTAACACCATTGTCAAAGTGTGTTCATCTAACTCTTTAATGGTACCTTCTTCTGAACGCACTAATGCTGCAAAGTAACGAAAATGATCGATTACCAAAGGAATATCTGCATTTTTAGTTTCCCGTAGCGGCTTGCCATTATCATATGTTTCAATCCATGCCAATTTTTCGGCATTTTCTTCTAAAACGTCGGCAATGTCTAAAAGAATTTGACTGCGCTCTTCAACTCCAGTCTTGCTCCACGCAGGAAATGCTGCACTCGCCGCTTCTACTGCCTGATCCACATCTTCTTCTTCAGCACTGATAAAAGTTGCTAATGTAGCACCATCACTTGGATTTTTGGAGGTTAGTGTTTTACCTTTAACCCCTTTTGTCCACTCACCATTGATATACATCAAATACTTTTCGTCTAGCAGTTCTGCAGGTTTCTTCACCGAATCTCCTCCTATTTTTTGGGTTTATCTAAAAATTTGGCACAAAAAAATTTTTAAATTTCCTCATACCGCTTAATCTCAGTATAAAGAAGAAACAAAGCAGACTTCAAATGATATGTATCCGTTTTCTTTTTGAGTATTACAGACCTTTAGAGAAACCACGTCCTAACAGAAACCAAAGGAATTTTTCTAAACTATTAAGATTTTATTAAGCGCCGCTACAAGAAGAATTGTCTTGCCGGATTTCTCATATTTCTTTTGTGATTTTTTTCCTTATGTTACGATAAAAATATAGAGCGTTTTCAAAGGAGGAACAAGAAATGAAAATAAAACGATTTTCCGGTGGTTTCTTTTTTGATGCTAGTAGTAATCACTTAAAAGACTTGTTCAAAATTCAGCAAGAAGAAGTTGTGACATTCGAGCCCGCTTTGGTTGTAATTCCTTTTGATCAGCATATCGGCGCTGCCAATGAATTGGTGGTAGCCATAGGAGATACCGTCAAAAAAGGAGAAGTCATCGCTAAAAGCAGCGCTGATATTAGTGGGCATGTCCATTCTTCGATTACTGGAACTCTAGTAGATGTTTGCGAAGTTCCAGCACTAGAAGGCAACACCCAAACTGCCGCTGTTATCAAAGGCGAGTCGAAAAATAGTAACACTGAAAGTTTGATTGATGTGCGCTATTCTCCTGAAAAAGCTGTCCGAGCTGCTGGAATTGTCGGATTGGGCGGTGCCACTTTTCCAACCCATGTTAAATTGAATCCCGCCGATCATATTGATGTTCAAACGATTATTCTAAATGGCGCCGAATGTGAGCCTTTTATTGCCTCAGATGATTTCTTAATGCAAAAAGAAAGCAGCAAAATTTTGCGCGGTGGTGAAATTGCCCGAGATATTTTAGAAGCAAAAGAAATTTTAGTTGGGATTGAAAGAGATAAACCTCAAGCCATTGCAGCGATGGAAAAAGCTGCGCGCAAAGTTAAAAATTGTCGGATTGTTCCTTTGCCAGTGAAATATCCCCAAGGGGGCGAAGGCCAGCTTTTAGAAACTTTAGTTGCCGCTGAATCGCCACTGGATGGGCGTTCAGTGGAAACGGGAGCTTTTACAATTAATGTAGCGACAGCTTTTGCAATTGCAGAAAGCGTGGATGAACGGAAGTCTTTGACACACCGCTACGTGACAGTTACCGGAGACGTGCAGCAGCCGCAAGTTATTTGTTTTCCTTTAGGGACGCAAGTCAAAGATTTAATTGCATTTTGTGGGGGGTATAAAGGGCGTCCTTCACGGATTATTCATGGGGGGCCCATGATGGGAAAAGCTATCACCAATTTGGAATTACCCTTAACCAAAGGGAGTAATGCCATTATCGTTTTTAATGAAGAACACGACGAAAAGACAAATGAATCACCTTGTATTCGTTGCAATCGCTGTGTTGAAGTTTGTCCGGTGCGCTTAGAACCACAAAATATTGATCTGGCCTATCGCAGCAATGATTTATTTACTTGTGACCAGCTACTGGCAACAGCTTGTATTAACTGTGGCTGTTGTACGTATGTCTGTCCGGCCAGACGTCATTTGGCTGCCAACATCACCAAAGCAAGCGCCGCCATTCAAAAAGAAAAGGAGGCGTTAGAAGATGCTAAATAGGAGGACATTAAAAACCGCCGACTCTCCCCATCTACTCGGTGATACTAATACTCGCGGGATTATGAAATGGGTCTTAATTACTCTTTTTCCTATTATTTTAGTTTCAGGCTACTTTTTTGGTTGGCGGGTTTATCTTTTATTCTTCATTGCGATTACAACTGCTCAATTAGCCGAAATCGTTTGGTTTAAATGCTCAAAAAAAGAACTAACGTGGGATTTAAGTGCAATTGTCACTGCTGTGTTAATGACAATGAACTTACCGCCTTCTGCTCCGTGGTATTTTCCTGTCATTGGTGCAATTTTTGCCATTATTGTCGTAAAAGAATTTTTTGGTGGACTAGGCTACAACTTTTTAAATCCGGCATTAGGAGGACGAGCATTGTTAGTCGGTTTATTTTTCCAAGAAATGTTTAAAATTAGTTGGCCAGCTCCCCCTTTTAACAGTATTACACCTGATGCTGTCACTAAAGCTACACCATTGGCTCAGATGAAATCAGCCACATTAAGTAATACTGAATTGTGGCAAACATTTATTGGCTTTACTGGCGGGCGTATTGGGGAAACCAGCAGTTTTTTAATTTTAATAGCCTTTATCGTTTTATGGCGCAAAAAAATCATTAGCCTGCATATTCCCTTAGTCATTCTTGCAACAGTAGGAATTGGTGCTTGGCTTTTTGCTGGTGATGGAACTTTTGCACCATGGCAAACTGTAGTCGGACATTTATTAAGTGGTGGATTATTATTGGGTGCCGTTTTCATGGCGACTGACTATGCTTCAAGCCCTTCAACCAAAGTTGGGGAATACCTCTATGCCTTTATCATTGGGTGTCTAATTATCATTTTCCGTTTCTGGGGTCCTACTCAAGAAGGGGTCAGTTATGCTATTTTAACCATGAATTGTGCTACGCCTTTCATTGATCGCATCTTACGTCGGCGCGTTTTAGGTGAAAAAAAGACAATGCCGCTTGATTTGAAATTCAGAAGATAGGAGGAAAAACAGATGAATTTAACCATGCGTATAGTATGTTTTTTCACTATTTTAGTCTTGCAAAACATTACCCAGCACATGCCAGTAAAAATTGGGCAAAAAAAGAAGACACCTTTTTTAAACCAAGTCCAGTTAACTTTTCTGATTACCGGCGCCGCTTTAGGTGGTACAGCTTTATTTTGGGGATTTGATCAAATTTTTGGAACCATCGGTGGCAACGAAGTGGTAATGCGCCCCTTTTTAGTAGGATTGATGAGTTTTGTAATATCAGGCGTGACACTTCTCTTAGTGAAAAAAAGATTAGAGCCTGCCTTACAATCTTGTTTGCTACTATTACCAATATTACTGAATTTAGCCCTTGTACCTGGACTTCTCAGAGACAGTAAAGCTGAATTTTGGTACACCTATCTTTTGAGCTTGCTTTTCCTTTTTGTCGTCAGTTTGTTTTCTGCTGGTATTTTAGAACGGTTAAAAATAGCCCCTATTCCGCGCCTTTTACAAGGCTTGCCAATCCAATTGACTGTCTTAATGCTAATATTTTTGAGCTTATCCTTTTTCAAAGGTGTTTTCTTTGACGAGTTATTTTAAACCGATTTTTGGTAACAGCAAACCAAGAAAAGCGAAATGAACGTGATCTATCGGTCATCTTCTTTTCTAAAATCATCTAATCTCTTAGATAACAAAAAAGAGGAACAACTTTAAAAGTACATTTAAAATTGTTCCTCTTTTAGCAATGCCTAAATATAAATAAAACCGCCAATCACACCGGCTACAATCATCAATAAAATTGGATTTAGTTTGGTCTTGCGCATAACAAAAAGGGATGCAGCCATTAAGAGTAAAGCTATCCAATCCAAACGCGCCCAATGAAAGTCAGTGAAGTCACTACTATTAAAAAGCGTCAATAATAAAATAGTTAAGCCGGCAGACATGATTAATCCAACTGAAGAAGCTTTCAAACCTGCTAATAAGCCCTGGACAATTTTTGATTCCCGTTTACGCTGAAAAAACGCCGCTAAGCCAAGCGAAATACTTACGCCGCCAAAAATACAGCCGACTGTCGCGACAACCGCTCCCGGAATACCAAACAACTGCATCCCAACAAACGTTGACGTATTAACAGCTAATGGGCCAGGGGTCATTTGCGAAATCGTAATAATATCCGTAAATACTTTTTCGGAAAGCCAATGGAGTTCATTGACAATTTGTTCTTGAATCAAGGGAATAATGGCATAGCCCCCCCCAATACTCAAAAAACCGATGGTCAAAAAACGCCAAAATAACTGCAGCATTTAGATTTCCCCCTTTTGCCAAACCACTAACATACATAAAATCGCCGTAATGCCTAAAATCACCAAAACATTCACTTGGAAAAAAGCATTGGCTACAAAACTAAAAGGGATGAGTAACGTCAACAGTAATTGTTTTTCTTTGACGATTAACTGCACCATATCAATTAACAAATCTACAATCATCGCCGCTACACAGGCTTGCATCCCTCTTAATACAGCCATCACTATCAGATTTTGGCTAAAAGCGACATAAAAACTAGAAATGACCGCTAAAATCACAATTGGTGGAATAATCCCACAAATTGCGCTTAAAAGCGCTCCAACATAGCCACCAGCTTTTTTTCCAGCCAAAACGCCAAGATTAATGGCAATCGCCCCCGGAGAGGATTGTGCAATTACTGCCATTTCCATTAAGTCATCTTTTGAAAAATACGCTTTTTCATCGACATAAAATTTGCGAATCATAGGAACGACCACATAACCACCACCAAAAGTAAACGCACTGATATATAAATTCACCCGACAAATCCATGCGTAAAGCTTCAATTTTTCCATCGTGTCACTCCTTACAATTTTATTTCGTTTGATTCTCATTTTCTCGTCATCTAAGTATACGATTTGTTTTAACATGTGTGAAATGCTATTATTTGCTTAATAACATGCATAAAATTCATGTCAAAAAGAGGTGAAGGTGTGATGCAGTATCGCCAATGTTTCATTTTTTATACTGTCGCCAAAGAAAAAAGTTTTACTCAAGCAGCTACCAAACTTTTTATGACACAATCGGCTATTTCGCATGCCATGAAAGATTTGGAAACAGAAGCTGGCACAGCGTTGTTTGAACGCTTACATCGCAAAATTGAACTCACAGCTGCTGGCACTGCATTATTGGCTACTGTTACCCCATTAGTTGAAAAATTTCAACAAGTCGAAATGCAACTGCAAAATTTAGAACAAGCTGCACCATTGCGACTGGCTTCTTGTATCACTTACGGGGAAATTACCTTACCGCAAGTCTTAGATCAATTTAAAAGCCAATTACCCCACCAAAAAATTATCGTTCAAATCTCACCAGCAGAAGATTGTTATAAAAAATTATCCGCCGGAAAAGTGGATCTTGCCATTTTAGAAGGCAGAGTGCCAAATGGCAATTATCAGCAAAAAGTGATTGCCAACTATCCACTAGCTTTTGTGGCCGCCCCTGATCTTTTCACTACTGCCAAGTTAACTTTGACTGAGCTTTTAAGTCAACCGCTACTTTTAAGAGAAAGAGGTTCTGCGGTACGGGAAACCTTTGAAGCCTTCCTAACCCTAAAAGGTTTACGCTGCTACCCAACGTGGGAGAGTACGGATTCGGCTAGTTTAATTGCCGCCACTAAAAATAAAATGGGTATAAGCTTATTACCACGGCCATTAGTTGCCAGAGCTTTAGCTAAAAATGAATTGGCGGAACTTGTCGTAACCCAGGCAAAACTCCATAACCAAATCACCGCCTTACGTCCTAATCGCAATAATCCATCTGCTTTAGAAAAATTGTGGACATGTTTGTAGAAAAGCTGAACAAATGCGTTCAACTCTTTAGCATTAAGGCGGAATGATATGAAATTGCTCCTCAAATTTCTTATCATTTCGACTTAATGTCGCCAAGAGTTCATTTGTAAAGCTAGACAGATAGAAAAGCTGAACAAACGTGGTTAGCTCTCAAGTAATAAGACGAAATCTTGATAAATTGTTTCGCAAATTTCTCAAGATTTTGGCTTATTACCGTAGAGAGTTCGTTTGTGATGCTGGATCATAAGAAAAGCTAAAGACAATGATTAGTTCTTTGGAAAAATCAGATAATTTTTCCCCATAAAAAAACTTCGTAACAGTTCGTTTGCACCTGTAAAGATGTAAAACTGTTACGAAGTTTTTTCTATTTTGGCAAAGCTGACACAAATTTTTTGGTAATGACTTGTGGACGTGTGATTGCGCTTCCTACGACCGTAGCATATGCTCCTTTTTTCATCACAATCCCTAATTTTTCTGGAGTATCAATATTTCCCTCCACAATCAATGGTTTAGTAATCTCTTTTAATAGCTCATCTACTAAAGAAAAATCATTATCCGCAATATCTTGACCCTTTGTCTCCTCTGTGTACCCATGTAAAGTTGTCGCAATCAAATCAAAATCTAGTTCCTGACAATATTTTGCATCTGCAATAGTAGCACAATCAGCCATTAGCAACACCTCAGGATATTCTGCTCTAATTGTTGCCACAATCTCGGCTAATTTTTCTCCCTGTGGCCGTTCTCTTAGCGTACCATCCATTGCTACCACCTCACACCCGATGCTACAAAGAGCTCGTACTTCTTTTAATGTTGGTGTGATAAATACTGGATTTGTACCATATACTTTTTTAATAATACCAATAACCGGCGTTTCATTCGCATCTTTGATACATTGAATATCAGCAATGGAATTTGCGCGAATAGCTGTAGCTCCAGATTCTAAAGCGGCTTTTGCCATCCGACTCATAATAAATGGACTATGAAGCGGTTCATCTTCTAAGGCTTGACATGAAACAATTAGACCGCCTTTTATTTGTTGTGATACAGTTTCTAGTGACATACTATTTCCTCCTGCCATCAATTAAGTTTATATTTTCACTCCTTTACTATAGCATGTTTCCAAATTGTCAAAAAAGCATACATTTTTCATACAATGGAATTCTCTTTATTTTCTTCGTTATTTATAATTTTCAATTTCCATGATACAATAGAGGTTATTGTTGGTTTTATAAATTGGATCAATTTATTTTTTATTATACTAAAGGAGTTTAATGAATCATGGATTACAAATTGAAAGTTTTAACTGAAAAAGATCTACCTGCGATTGCAGTGCTTTGTCAAGAAGCAAGTGATTATATGGTATTAGCTACAGGGGCGACAAATCCCCCAAAAGAAGCGCAAGATTTATTAACCTCATTCCCCCCACAAAAGAGATTAGAAGACAAAACGCTTTATGGCATTTTTGATTCACACGATACTTTAATCGGTGTCTTGGATCTTGTTCGCAACTATCCTACTACTAAAGCTTGGATGATTGGCTTACTTTTATTGACTCCAAAAGTACGGGGGCAACAAATTGGTGAGCAAGTCCATGCCCAAATTGTCGAGCAAATCAAATCCGACGGCGGTACAGAAATTCGCTTGGGGATTTTGAAAAATAATCCGCGTGCACAAGAATTCTGGGAACGTCAAGGTTATACTTTCCAAGAAGAAAAAATTGGCACTGTCGCTGGTGTTTTGATGCCTGTTTATGCGTTTAAACTTTCTCTTACGCAACCTGTGCAAAATTAAGTGCATTACAGGGATGCTTCCTTCTATTTTCAAAATAAAACTTACTACTAGAAATGCGCAAGCGTAGTTAAAAAATACCGCTTCTGCATTCATCTGTTCTTTTAAGTGAAAGCCATCATTTTTCTTTTGAAAAATGATGGCTTTTTACTACCAAAAAGGCCGCTAAGCACTGCTCCTTTTTGCTTATTTTTCGTAAGTGTTTTTCTTTGCCAGCCTTTGTTAAAAAAGGTACTATACAAGTAAGTTATAAAAAAGGAGCTGTTTTTTGTGAAAATTATCGTTGTCGGCGGTGTAGCTGGTGGCCCTTCTTTTGCCACACGTTTACGTCGTTTAAATGAAAATCATGAAATCGTTTTATATGAGCGGGGAGAAAATATTTCCTTTGCCAGTTGTGCCCTACCTTATTATTTAGGCGGAGTTATTAAAGATCGAGATAGCTTAATTGAACGGACTCCCGCACAATTAAAAGAAAAGAATAATATCGATGTTTTTATTGAACACGAAGTTACTAGCATTGATCCGATTAATAAAACTGTCAGTGTAAAAAACTTAGCAGACGGAACCAATAAAATTGATAATTATGATCGTCTCATCTTAGCATCTGGTGCCCGCCCAACTTTACCACCGATTAAAGGTGCTAACGAAGCTAAAAACGGCTTTATTTTACGCAATGTGACCCATGCAGATAAAATCATGGACTTTTTAAATACTGAAAAACCACAAAGTGTAACGGTTTTAGGCGCTGGCGTAATGGGATTAGAACTGGCTGAAAACTTTAAAGAACGCGGCCTTGACGTGACTTTAATCGATCAATTGCCACAAGTTGCTTTCCCTTATGATACTGAAATTGCCGCTTTGGTTTATGACCACTTAGTTGAACATGGCTTACATGTGATTTTAAATACAACTGTTACTGAAATTAGCGACCATGGACGCACTGTTCACTTATCAAATGGGGATACGCTGCAAACAGATATGATTATCTTTGCAACCGGCGTCGCACCAAACAACGAACTAGCGGCTTCTGCTGGCATTGATTTATCCAAATCTGGTCAAGTAAAAGTAGATAATCGCTTGCAAACAAACGTGGAAGATATTTATGCAATTGGCGATATTATCGAAACCACAAGTATTGTCACCGGCCTACCAACACCAAGTATGCTTTCAAGTGCTGCCAACCGCCAAGGACATTTACTTGCTGATATCATCAATGGTGCCGACTTACATTACCGTGGCTATTTAGGCAGTGGTGTGGCGAAAATTTTTGATTATACCGCAAGTTATACCGGTTTAACGGAACATATGTTAAAAGCAGCGGGTATTACAAATTATAAAACAATTTTTATTACGCCGTTTGACCATGCTTATTTCTATCCCGGAGCTGAACGTTTAAACTTGAAATTAATTTTTGACGGAGAAACCGGTAAAATTTTAGGGGCCCAAGCAGTTGGTAAAAAAGGTGTCGACAAACGAATTGGCCAATTATCGGTTGCTATCACCGGTAATCTGACTGTCTTTGATTTACCAGATCTTGAAATTCCTTATTCACCACCTTATTCTTCTTCCCGAGATGTAGTGAATATTGCCGGTTATGTCGGCATTAACCAAGTGACAAAAGTGGCTGAAACCATTGACGTGGCAGCGATTCCAGCTGAGGATTTTAAAACAGCTTATTTCTTAGACGTTAGAGAACCCGGTAAAGCCAAAAGCGGAAGCGTCGAAGCGACTGCCAATATTCCATTAAATGAATTGCGGGATCGTATCGCTGAAATTCCAAAAGATAAAAAAGTCTATTTAACTTTCCGGAAGGGATTAAATACTTATACTGCGGCCCGCATTTTAGCCGGCTTTGGTATTAAAGCGATCATGATTGAAGAAAATTAGGAATGCTTTAGGGGCCGTGACAAAGACTTGTCACGGCCCCTTTTTATAAATAAGCGCCTTTACATAGTTAGCTTATCACGGCCTTATCTTCATGCACTACATTTGAGCTAACAAAAAAGCAGCGGTCAAAAGGAAACTTGCACCTTCTTAAAAGGATAGAAGATTTCCTTTTGCACCACTGCTTTTAAGCTCTAATTAACGATAAACAGGTCTTAAATGTGTTGCCGTAAAAATCGCTTTAACTAAAATCGGCGTTAAAATTACAGCACCGATCACTTCACTCACACCATTCGTTGCCACAATTGTTGCTAAAACTTTTAATAAACCAGTAGGATCAACGCCATAAGCCGATGCGACTGGCCCAGTATAAATCGTTCCCATGAAAGTTAAAACTAAAATCGTATTGGTTAATGTGCCACCAATCGCAGCTAAAATAGAGGCTACATAAAGATTTTCATTTTTCTTATACCACCAGTGAAACAATAAGCCAGCCACTAAACCGACTAGAACCCGTGGGACGACAGAGACAATAGGATTGGTGAAAACCATTGTATCTATTGGTGTAGTTGGCGAAGTAAAGGCCCGAATAATGGTGCAAATTCCCCAAACTAAACCGACAAACATCCCATCTTTTGTTCCCAAAACAATCGCTGCCACGATCACAGTAATATGAATAATCGTTAAGCTTGTAATCCCTAATGGAATAAAACCTAAAAATGGCACCATCGCTTGTAAAATAATAATAGCAATTAAAATAGCCCGAATGGCAATCCGATAACTTTTACTTTTCGTATTCATTTGAGTTCTCCTTTTAATTCAATTATAATGACACTAGTGTCATTGAAGTGATTATACAAGAAAATGACACGCGTGTCACTAATTTGAGGTGAGAAAATGAAAAATTTATCCAACGCCGAACGCAAGCGGCAAAAACGTGAAGCTATTTTAACCAGTGCGCGCCATGTTTTTCGCCAAAAAGGCTTAATTGACGTAACAATGAAAGATATAATTGAGGCCACTGGTATCAGCCGCGGCGGCATTTATTTGTACTTTGATTCTGTTGACCAAATATTCATGGAAGTCATTAAACAGCGTTCCAATCGCAAATTTGATGACATTCGACAAGCTATCACTAAAAATCCGCCTTTTGAAGAATTGTTAAATGACTATTTGGCTAGCCATGAAGATCGCTTGTTAAATCAAATGGATAATAGTTTGTTGCGATCAATGTATGAGTATTATTTTACCCATAAAACAGCAGCCGATCATAAATTTCAACAAGAGCAACTAGCTGCGACGAAAAAAACAATTTTGGCTATTTTGGAATTAGGAGTTGCTCAAGGTATTTTAAGAGACGACAAAATTGCTGAGATTGCCGAAAATTTCATGTTTGTCATTGAAGGCATGAGTGTTATGGCTCTTACCGGCGGTATTACGCACCAGCAGTTAACCGAACAATTTGATTTGATGAAAAAAATGTTACCAAAAATTTAAATACAGCTACCGATTGTGCAAAAAAAAGCCCTGTACCAAAGTAGGATGCTTGAAGCTCCCTTAAAAGTAGATTTTTTGTCTAACTATTAAAGGTTACTTCTTGTTTTCCCACTTTGATCAGGTCTTTTTTAGTAATGCCTACTACATAGCAGGGCTTGCAAACTTCACTTTGAGCGATTACCATTTTTTGCAGCTTTTAATCAGCAGCAAAAAATTCCCCCATTTCATCGATATAAGGCAAGGATTCTCTTAAAGGATATACGACAAAATCATGCATCATATCCGGCACAATAATTAAGCTTAAGGTAGTACCGGTGATATTAGCGACTTTTTCTTTTAAACGCAAAACATCTGGATATAAAATTTCATCGGTACCGCTAATCACTAAAAGCTCCCCCAAGTCTTGGAATGTTCCATAAATAGGTGAGACTAAGGGATCATCTACGGCTAAATTTCCGGCATAGGCGGCTCCAGCTTGCGTTAACAAATCTTTTTCTAACAAAACATCTTTTTCTTCTAATTCCTCTGAGCGTGGATCGCTTACTGAAACATCTAACCAAGGAGAGGCCAAAGCCAATTTTTGTGGTCGCCTTAACGCATCCTCATCTCTTAAATGCTGGGCTAAACTCATCGATAAGCCCCCACCAGCAGAATCACCAAAGATATAAAATTCATCATCCGGATACAAATAACGCAAATGATAAAAAGCAGCTTTGGTGGCAGCCAGCGTTTGAACTGCTGTAGATTCCGGCGCTAAAGGATAATCAAAATAGCTGACTTTTAAATTGAAACGACTAACAAAACGTTCTTGAATTTGCTTATGAAAAGGAGATGCTTCCAAGGCATAACCCCCGCCATGCAAATAGAGCACATGTTTTTTCGTCACATGAGGTGGAAAGAGTGTAATCAGTTCTCTGCCACTAATTTGACTGCGTTTTTGCGGAATGTCGCTATTTTCTAATTGACGAATATTAATATTACGTCGTTTTGGTGGTGCTACCATCGCAATCCCCACGAGTTTTTTCATTTGAATGACTTTGAAAACCTGTTTGACAAATTTTGCCGAATAACGCATCTCACCCCTCCTTTAAAAATGGTACAATAGTGTTATCTCTAGCATAACTGACGGACTAGGAGGTGTCCATTATTTCCAAACACCGGGAATTACTTTTTGATAATTTAAGAGGGGTCTTAATCTTTTTAGTCGTTTTAGGCCACGCATTGGAATATTTCCGCTTAACGAACCAGACAGCAGAATTTTTCTATGTTTTTATTTACTTATTTCATATGCCTGTCTTTATTTTTATTTCCGGCTATTTTTCAAAACAGGTCCAAAAAGGACGGAAAACCGCCGTCAAAACTTTTCTTATTCCTTATCTCATTTTAAACTTCATTTTAAGCATCATTTTGTTATTAATGGGAAAAATTGAAACCATCACGATTTTAAATCCGGGGTGGACGCTTTGGTATCTGTATTGTATGTTCATCTGGCGCCTGTTGCTACCCGATTTAATTAAAGTCCGACACATTTTGATTTTTAGCTTTATCGTTGGTATTTTTTCGGGTTTTCTAACTGAGTTTGGCACCTATATGGCAATGGCCCGCACATTAGGTTTTTTGCCTTTCTTTTTAGCCGGCTATTACACCGACCGCAAAATGATCGAAAAATTACGCCGATTCCCTTTTTCACGTTTATTAGGCTTGTTGGTGATTATTTTAGGATTAATAACAGCCTTTCTTTGGGTTAATACCCAATTGCCTCCTGAGATTTTATGGGGTGATAGAGCCTATGACCTATTTGAAATCCCACTGTGGCAAAATATTTTGGCTGATCTGTGCCTTTATGCATTAGGATTTGCTTTTGTTTTCGCCTTCTTGGTGATGGCGACTGAAAAACGCCACTTTTATACTGTTTGGGGGCAAAATACGTTGGCAATCTACCTTTTACACATTTATTTAATTGCTCCGATTGTTCAAATTGGTGAATTTGTGAAAAATCCTTTATTACACGGGCTTATCCTAGTTGGTGGAACGCTGTTAACCGTCTATATTTTATCCCGCCCTAAAGTGACGCACCGCTTAAGTATCGTCACTAAAAAAATCAATCATTGGATTATGCCCGAGAAGAAAAGCTAAAGGCAGCGGGTAGCTCTTTGGAAAAATTGTTGCCTGTGCTAGATCAAAGAAAAGCTAAATGAACTCGCACAACTCGCTAGCAATAAGATAGAATTTTAATAAATTGTTTTTCCAATTTCTTCAAATTTTAGCTTATTGTCGCCAAGAGTTCGCTTGTGGGCTGGATCAAAAGAAAAGCTAAAGAAGCAGATAGCTCTTTTTTAATCCTAGCAGATCCGCCACATTGCTTATGATAACCAGATGATTTCTTTATCAACAAAAAAACTGACCCAAACTGCTAACTGAAAAATCAGTGCAGCTTACGTCAGTTTTTTTTAATTTTGTTTACCCTTAAAATAGCGTACACAACTAATTAATACAAGAAGTGCTAAAACAAATAAAAAGAGCATTGCCATTTGCGAACCAAAGACTGTCCCAACTTGATAATTTGCCTGACTTTTTTGTGCCAAATTAATAATAGTGGCCACAATAGCAGTTGCCACCGCACCAGAGAATTGCTGCAAAGTATTAAAAATAGCATTGCCATCAGCAAACATTTCTGTAGAAATTTGGCCCATTCCTGTAGTCATCATATTGCTATATGAAAAACCAATCCCAATCATATAAAAGACGTGGGCCGCAACAAACCCTAATAAAATAGGCGCTTGTAATAATAACGTTAAAGCCAGCCAACCAATTGTGACGAGGCTCAAGCCAAATAAAATTGGTTTTTTAGCACCTTGATTATCCAACACACGCCCAGAAATAGGTGCCAAAATAGCCCCGACGGCAGCTCCCGGCAGCATCACCAGCCCCGCCACAAAAGCATCTTTTCCCATCACAATTTGGACAAAATTTGGTAGGACAAAGGAAATGCCCAACAGTAAAAATTGGCAAACTAAAAAGCCCAGTAAAAATAAACGAAAACCTTTATTTTTTAAAACATCTAAACGAATTAGGGGATCTTTCACATTGGTAGAACGATGATAAAAGAGGCCTAAACCGGCTAACCCCACAATAAGTGGAATCACACTCGTTAACGTCCCTACTTGATTTAAAAATAGTAAAAAGCCCGTAAACATTAAAACGATGCCAGCCATACTTGGGATATCCAACTTACCGCCTTTTTTAACAGCCATACTAGGAATCGCATACACACCTAAACCTAATGATAGCAATAAAACGGGCACTAAAAACAAAAAGATATAGTGCCATGACAAAGCTGAAGTCAAGACGCCCCCATAGGTGGGACCAATTGCCGGTGCAATGGAAGTGGTTAAATTACCAATCCCAATCATTGCTCCCCGTCTATCAATGGGAGTATAAGTTAAAATAATGTGAAACATTAAGGGTAATGCAATCCCTGTACTGACCCCTTGTAATAGACGTCCTGCTAATAAAACCGCAAAATTAGGGGACCAAAAATCAATCAATAGTCCTGTCATAAATAAAAGATTCGAAGCCAAAAACAACGTCCGAATTTGAAAATTTTTCAATAAATACGTCGAAAAAGGCACAATGATTGCAATGACTAAAAGATAAATTGTCGTCACCCACTGAACTTGACCAGTCGTAATCCCAAACTCACTAATCAAAGTAGGGAAGGTAACATTCATCGCCGTTTCAATTAAAACACCAGCAAAAGACATCATTCCTGTTGCCAAAACAGCTAATAATAAGTGAATTTTTTTCTCCATCAAACTCCTCCTTTGTTTTCATCTGGTACAAAAATTTGGGCGAAATACGTTACTCGCTAAAAATTTACAATATTACGTTGATTGCTTTATTTTATTTACTCCAAGCAACTTTAAGCCCAAAAAAAGAGAAGCAGTTTCTACCGAAATAGAAACCGCCTCTCTCTCGACACGCCCAATGACGTGTTATCTGTACGATTTGAAAATATTCACAAAAGTCATTGTACCTATTTTTGCTAAAAGGGTCAAGCAGTCTGATTGATTTTTATCCCCCAAAGGAATTCAAATCTCTTTCCTGATCTTTAAAAAAATCATTCTTTTTCACCAAAAGAAAAACCGTCAAAAGTTTCGCCATCATAGTACTTCAGCAACTGTTCGGCACTTAGTAACGATGTGGTTTGGGTCTCTTCACTACTTTGCTCCACCAGACTTTCCCGATAGGTCGCATATTTTTCTGCCAATTGGCGATATAACGCTTGGCGGGAGTGGCCCTCCCCAGCAATTTGAGGTAATTCCCGTAAAAAGCCGCGATAAACCGGACGATTTTCTTCTAATTCCACTGGCATTTCGGTAACGTGGAGGTTTAATTCATCAAAAATTTCAAACATAAAATCACTTTCTTTCGTTTAAATGACTTAGCTCTTCAATTTTTTTCTCGGGAATAAACCACATGATTAACATCAATGCATTGACCACCAAGACACCAACCGGATGGATCAGCCAACCTGCTAATAAAGCAATGACATTCAATATTAAAGTAATTCGCATCTTGGGATAATGGGCGAAGAGTTTCCCCACCTCAGAATTTTTTCCATTTACCCGCACCAAAGCATATCCCAAAAGGCAATACGCCAAGTCCGTACCAAAAATCACCAAGCCATACAACAACTGGGGTGCCAATTCCACAGGATAATCACCAATCCAAGCTGTCGCAAAAGGAAAGAGTGTCATCATTAGAATAAATAGATTATTGGCCCATAAAACCCAACCGTCGACTTTTTGAACAATATTAAATAAATGATGATGATTATTCCAATAAACCGCCAGTGAAATAAAACTAATTAAATAAATAGCAAATTGATGTTCTACACCGGCAAAAGCGCGCCAAGTGCTCCCGTTTGGCTCATGTAATTCCAGTACTAAAATGGTCATGACAATGGCAATTACCGCATCTGTAAATGCCTCAATTCGCGTTTTCGGCATTTTAACCACTTCCTTATTCAATAATTTCTAATTCACCTTCAAGATCTTCTAACACACCATGAACCAATTCTTGTCCCAAAATAAATTGATCGGGAATAGCACTTTTATTTTTCAACCCAAAAGTATCAATCTGACGGAAGCCATAGCGGGCATAATAATCTGGGTTACCTACTAAGAACACTGCGTGATGTTCCATTGCCACGGCTTTTTTAAAAGCCTCTTCCATTAAGGCACCGCCAATTCCCTGGTTACGATAGTCAAAGGCAACACTTAATGGGGCTAAAAGTAAAAAGTTGCGGACGCCGTCTTTGGCTTTAACTTCTTGCTCACTTAACATAACATGGCCGATAATTTTTTCTCCTTCAACAGCGACAAATTCCAAAGCTGGAATAAATGTATCTTTTTGGCGTAAGGCTACAACAAAATCTTGTTCATTTCCATCTGAAACCTGTGCTGTTTTAAAAGCCTCTTTGACTAACTGATAAATCTCGTTATAGTCTTCTGCAGTAGCGTTTCTAATTTTCATGATTGTCTTCCTCTTCATCTGTATATTGATTCATCACTTTGGCTAAAACGTCTTCTAAAATATCTTCTTTGGAAAGCACCGTCAAAGCCTGTGCTAATAAAGCTTCATCCACTTTTACAATACTATCAGCTTGTAAATTATTCTTTACTAGAAATTCATGACTTAACGGTAATACAACTTGATTTTCTACCTGCATTAGCCGTTTTTTTCGCATCTCTGGCAACGGACTTCCCCCTTTTTTAGGTATTATAACAAATATTTGCAAAATTTATGACAATTTAGTCTAAACCCGCATTCTTATTAGGTTTTATCATTTTAAAAAAATCAATGCCTAACATTATGCTAAACATTGATTTTTTGCTTAATCGTCGACATCTTTATTTAGAACTTTGCCGCCTTGTGCATCCAAGGTCAATTCAATCTCTTGATTGGTGTGGAGTAACTTAATTTCCCACTTGGTTACACCATCGTCTTTTTCTAATTCTGCCGATGTAACTGAACCCTCTGTATCTGCTTGGGCTTTTTCAATCGCTTCTGATAAGGAAATAACGGCATCAGTTTTGACTTCATCATCTTGCCAATTTTTATCATCATTGACTTCGCTTGTATCGCCTAATAACTGGCCACTGTCATCAAAAATCATTTTATATTCCTGGCTGCTATCTTCACCTTCCACTTCAACTTGACCATTGGGGCCTTGTGCTTCCCACTTAAAGCTTGTAATAATAGCTTCGGTGTGTGCAGATTGAAATTTCGTTATGGTTTCATCATATAATTCCGATTTTGGTACAACAATCCCGTTTTTATCGGTAACTTTTGAATTCACTTCACTTGTGGCAGCCGTACTTGTAGCAGCCGTTGTGTTCGATGTCTTAGAAGTAGTATCGTCTTGGTTTCCGCTATTTTGCTGACAACCGGCCAAAAGTATGCCGCTGCCTAAAGCTACCATTAAAATAAGTTTTTTCATTTCCCTTCCTCCTTAGCTGATTATCAATACTCGTTAGTTTTATGTTACCTGTTTTTGGTGGTAATTGCTACTGACAGGCGTTATGAATCGTTATTTTTAAGTAATCTTTGGCAAAATATTTTTCTCTGATTACTCCTCCTTAAAAAGCAAAGACCGCAATCAAAATATAAAAACAGCACCTACTAAGGAAAGCACATAGTAAAAATTACTACCTGAGCTACTAGCAAGTACTGTTTTTATTTTAACTTGTGGAATAATTAAGCTTTGTATCTCCGGTAAATAAAACCACTGGCTCCTACAAAAATCAAAAGGATAAAGCCACTAAACAACAGCCGTGAATTTGATTGATGCCCCGTATTTGGCAAGCGGCGCCGTGCTGTTGTACTGGTCGTATCTGATAAAATTCCAAGTGTTTGCGGCAATTTCCCCCGTCCAGTTGTACTTGTTGGCATTGCGGCAGTCGGGGTTGCTGTCGCGGGTAGCGTTGGATTACTGGGCATAATCGGTGTAGCCAACAAGGTATTGGTTACTACAAAATTGTAACCATTTTGTTCATAGGTCACGCCATAACCACTTGGCACGTCAGTTTCGATGACTTGATAGGTAATCACCTGATTAGCTTCATCAATTTGCGGCATTTGTTCCCAAGTATACTGCCAATTGTTATCCGCTGATAAAACAGTGGTCTCTACGACTTTATCATTTGCTGTTAAAGTAACGGTAATTTCTTTGGGCCGTACGTTACTATTATTATCTACCCAGATTTTCTGAACGTGATAAGGAACCTTTTTCAAGTAATTCGTAATATTCATGCCTGTGACAACTGCTTCATAATCTTTTGTGACCGCTAATTCTTTCACAGAATAAACATACGCTTTACCATCTGCGGCAAATTTTGGCAAATCTAAAAATTCGTAGTGCCAGTCCTCGGCTGCTGTCACCACTTTCGTGTACGCATCTCCTGACATTTCAAGACCGTTTTGTAAAAGCTGGATTTCAATTTGTTCAGGCCGCACACCAGTAGAATTGTTGGCATCTTGCCAAATTTTTTCACCCGCCACATTTGTTGTAAGCAATTGATTGGTAATCACCTGACTGCCAGCTGAATTAAATGTCGTCACTGCTTCATAATTTACAGGAGTATCTACTTCCACAAATTTGTAATGCAGTTTTCGTTGTAATTGATCAGCTTGCGGTAACTCATTGACGGTAATCGTCCCGTAATCTGGCGCACGTAATTGATAGCGTCCGGTTGAATTTGTTGGTGTTGTAACAACTTTGGCCAAAGCTTCTGAAGTGCCTTCTGGATAAGCTTGTAACTCAAAAGTCACTGTTTCAGGCCTACTTTCAAATTGATTATCAAAGTCTTGCCATTGTTTTGTCACCTGCAAAGAAGTTGCTTGTAAACAGTTGGTAAAGACTGCAGTACCATTGGCTGCTACTTCTTGCAATTCACAGTCGCCATCTTTCGGCAAATAAGTTTCTTTAATGCCTGCTAAATTTTCAACGACACCATAATGAATTACCGCCCCTGATGTGTCATATTTGGGTAAATCTGTAAATTGGCCCGTCCACGTATTTGTACCATTATCGTGCAAGGTAATTTCTTTATCGACTTGGAAAACATCTTTAAAGTCTAACCATTTTTCTCCTACTTGAACTTTTAACATAAAGTCTAATTTCTCTGGTCGTAAACTGTAATAGTTATTTTGATCCAGCCAAATTTTATCTACTTTCACGGTAGTTGTTTCCAATTTGTTGTGCAAATCATACTTATCTGTTTCGGGTAGAAAACCCGTAGGAGCATCTTCTTTTACCCGATAAGTTAACGCATCTCCTTTATAATCATACATTGGCAAATTTGCAAAATTATACGTCCAGTCCGGAGCGTTTACTTTCATATTCACTGGAGCTTGTTGACGCATAAATTTCTGCCATGTCTGCCCATTATCGGCACTTACTTCTAAATTCACTGTGATCTCATTTGGCAGGATTCCATAAGTTGTCGCCAAAGCATCCCATGTTTTTAACCCCGTGATTTTTTTTGTTTTAAGAGTATTGGTAATGTGAGCGTCCTTTATTTGGCTCTCAAAACCTGCAACGGGAACTTCTTTTATTCGATAAGAAAATTTTACGCCAGCACTGGCAGCTAAATCGTAAACAGGTAAATTTTCAAACTGATACTGCCAATTTTTAGCAGCATTTGTTTTCACTTCGTTAATGATTTGATAGTGAGAATCGGCTGCATTTTCTTGTTTTCGTTCCAACTGAATTGTGATTTCACTTGGTATGATAAAGTCAGCATCATTGCCTTTTAAATCCCAAGTTTTCGTCCCGGCAAGTTGGGTGGTAACCAATTCATTTGTTACCAAATAAATAGTATCGCTTAGCTCTTTTCCGGCCACTGTTACTTTACCTTCTTTATTTAAAGCAACATTTTTTAATTCAAAATCACCTTTGTAGCCATTGGGATTTTTTGTCTCTGTAATAGTGTAGTTATAGCCATACTCCAAATCAAAAGCCACAATGCCATCGGTTTGACTCGTTTTCACTATTGGTGCTTTAACTGGATCACAGGTTAAAGTAAATTCTGCCCCGGCAAGGGCTGTCAAAGAGTTTTCTGCCGCTTTTTTCAACTTAAATGTCCCTTTTAAGCTCTCGTTTGTCTTACTTATGGTGGTAACTGCTTGAGCAGCTGCCTTAACATCCGCCACGGTGGTATATGGATTTTTTGGCAATGCATAACCCGTTGGTGCAGTAATTTCTTTAAAAATATATCCACCTGGAATTAGATTTTCTACTAGAATGCTGCCATCTTCTTGCGTCGTCAAATAATGTGTATCTGCATCACCTACCAGATTACCATTAGCATCTTGGGTTACTTGTGTAGTGGCTTTTCCTTCTTCATCGGCATGATAAAGAGCAAAAATGGCGTCCTTCAATTTTTTATCCGGATTGGCAGCATCGGTTTTAACGAGTTTCAAGTTCCCTACTTGTTCATTGGTGTAAGATAAGGCAATCGTTTGGGATTGTGTACTGCCATTTTCTTTAATAATAACTTCTATTCCTTTTTGTAATTCTGAACTAATATAGTAGCCTTCCAGCGCATTTCCCTCTTTTACAATATAGGTTCCATAAGTCAAGCCCTCAAAAATGAGGTTGCCTTCACTGTCAGTTAATTTGGTATCAATGGCTGCATCAGATCCTTTACGATACAAATCAAAGCGAACATTTTCCAATGGCATCTGGCTCTGGGTATCTTCTTTGTGTAACGTAATTTTGTGGGTAACTCCTTGCGCTGTTCCACCTGCATCTGAAATTTTAAATTTATCTTCTGTCGTATCACTGATTTCTTTTTGCGTGATATTATCGCCCGTAATTTTGACAGTATTTTTCAATTGAATTTCTTTGCCGGGTTTGCCAATTGGGTTAACTTCTGCTTTATAGGTAATCTGCAAAGTTTTTTGTAGTTTCTCATATTTACCCGCTAAGGTCACAATGTAGCCCCTTGGGGTAATTGTACCCAAATAATCCTCGTTGCCTTTCAATTCATAGTCGCCATCCATCATTTTAAAACTTGCAGGAATAATATTTAAAAATTCATTCGGTTCATCGGCAATGGTGACCCCAAACAATACCAAGCCTGCAGGATTTACTGTTACGTTATAGCCAGTGATTTTTTTACCTGGATAATCGGGATCATTGGTGATAACTCCTGCTGCATCTTTTTCTTTGATAACATAAGCTTTTCGATTATCTAAACTTAATTCAGCCTCTTTGATAATTTCAGCATTGTTGCTATCGCTATATTGAACTGTATTTTTTACAGTACCTGCAGGAATGTTTGCTTCATCTTCTATATCTTTTACCAGCACATCAAAGGTAACTTTATAAGCGGTTTGTTCACCCGCTTTAAAGCCGGTAATAGTCAATGTGCCGTTCTTATTATCCAATTTTAATGGGATATTTCCAGTAATTTCTTGAAAGACACTGCCCACTTTTTGATAGACTTTAAAACTATTTTCTACATACGTTTGCCCCGGCTTTAAAACATCGACTACTTGGGCATCTTGACCGTAATAATGTCCGTCTTCGTTAATGGTTATCCCCCAATTAACATAGTGATTTTTCGTATCTTTGTCATAACGGTAAGCACCATTTTTAGCTAATCCAATATTGTAATAATTTTTGTGGTTATATGTGCCGTCAGCTTGGCTTTTTCCTTCCACGTCATTACTGATATAATGATAGACTACGTTATTCACCATGGTATCTGCTAATGTTTCATAATTTGCCTTAAACTGAATAATAAAATAATCGTCAGAATTTTTTTCTAACGTATAGGCCACAGTAAATTTCGTGACTCCCTGTGCACTTGATTCTTCAATTGCAACCGTGAAATCGTTAACCGCTCCCAACTTTATGCCATTTTTGTTATAACGGATAACAGTAATTTTTTCTTTTAGTGCTGCAGCTGTGGAAACCGGAAGATACATACCATCTTGAAGTGTATCCGTAACTGTCCATTTATCCAATTGAATCGAGTCACTTTGGTTAGTGCGTTTTTTATTAATCGTAATCGTCCAAGGAATTGTCTTATTAGTAAAATCAACCGCTTTGCCATCGGCTTCTTTGACTACCCCACTAGCTAAATAATGCGTTCCTTTACTTCCCCCACTATCAGTAAATGAAGCCGAATTTGTTACAGTTTTGCCTAAGTTTTCTGTTTTTAACTTGGTATAAATAGGAATAACAACTTTTCCCATTGTCCCTGCTGGCATGGTAATAACGTATTTATCTCCGACTTTTTTCACCGTAACTGCTGTTTGCGGATCTGTTACAGATTGCAAATAACTTTGCATCTGTGATGCAGATGTCAAAAGTATCCCATCAGCAGTACAAAAATCTTGCTTATCATCTAACAACTCATAAATTTCAACGGCAGGTAGTGCGGCACTCTTTTGTGTATATGTGATAGCCCACTGCACTATATTGCCATGCTGAGCTACAAAACTTTTTAAGACAGTTGCATTTCCCGTAACAGTAGTTGATGCCGTTGCAGTTAAATCCAGCTCTTCTTCTGACGTTAATTGCGCTTCATTTTTAATATCTGGACTAGTATAGGTTATCGTCTTCCCACTGCTGCTAATGCTCTCGTTTAATGTTACTTTCGTTAAATCAATATCCGTTACGATAACCACCTTATAAACTTTACTTGAAGGTGTGGGTAAATCAACTGCCACTTTGTTTTTATCATTCCCTATTGTGACAGTAGCAGTAACATTTTTGCCGTTGCCATTTAAAGTACCATCGGCTTTCACATCAGCAACATCGTATTCATAAACAGTAATCTTATTCCAGGTGACGTACGCAGGTAATGCATCAATGATTTTTCCTGATGTCATTTCGGTGCCATATTTATTCCCAATAATTGTCCAAGTGACACTTGCCTTTTTTGGATCGGTAGTACTATAACTAACTTTTCCCACCGTTTTTTCCAACGCATTGTAAGTAGGCTCTTGAATATGGACCGTAGTATCACTAGCTTCATCTACAAAAGGCACTTTTATTTCGACATTTCCATTGGAATTCCCTTTGGTATCACTGACTGTTCCCCCAACGTAAAAAGTTCCGGAGATATCATTACGATTTTCCACTTTATCAGAGAAATGGAAAGTGACAGTCCCGTCGGCTTGAATAACAAAACGGCCAAAGCACGTTCCTTGATCATCTTTTAATTCACCGGTTAGCGTTTGATCCGCATTCGTGGGGTTAATGTGGAAATTTTCTGGCAATTCAAACGTAAAATAATCCCCTCCAAAAGCATCTTCGCTAGCACCTTCTGGGTAGCCTAACATTGCTTGGCGTAACCCTTCTGGCAAACGCCAATTATATTCCAAAATAATATTTTGACCGATAATGATTTGATCGCCATCTTTAATTTCTTGGTCTTGATCATTCTTTAAGGTCGCATTGAGCAAAATCGTTTTATTGTCTCCTAAAAGATTGGCAGTATCTAAATCTACAAGATTAGCTTCATTCCCTTTTTCTTTTGTCCGTGAAGTGATCCGCGGATTGGTGGCTCTCTTGCTGGATTGTCCTTGACTTACAGGATTTGACTTTTGATTGGCATTTGTAGAAGAAAAGACCGTGGTAGCTTCATGCTGCAAAGCTGGCAAAGATATGGTTAAGGCTGAATTATTTGCTAGTAAATCTATCGTATTCCCATTCAAATCATATTCTAAAATTTGTGGTGTTATTGCAAATTGCTTTTTGTATTCGGTTGTAAAAGACACTTGATAATTTTCTTGTGCCTCTTTTGTAGCAGTAGTTTGTAAAAAGCCTTCTTTGTAAGTAAAATGGATGCCAGCATTACTGGTTATAGCGGTCGGTTTTACTTTTACATTTTCACTTTCTAATGAGAAGCCCAAGATACGGGGAGTTCACTGGCCGTTTTGTTGTAATCGATGACCCATTGTACTTCTTGATTTTTTTCATCCACACGATAACTTAGACGGGCATCCCCTGCTTCATTTTGGAAAATGCTATATGTAGCCTTATTAGTTTGTGCTAATACAGTCGCCCCATTTAAAAGTGCTTCTCCAAACGGAAAAAGTGTTAGTAAAACCGTAATAAGTGTCAACCAACTGAATCCTTTTTGTTTTCTTTCCATTACTAAATCCTCCTTTTGCTAATAAATATTTGTCGCCAGACAGTATTGCTGTTAATTTTTTTAAAATTTGGCAAAAAATGAAAATAACGCAAATCACACTTTGATTTGCGGTCAAATATAATGCGTTTGCCATTAGTTTACTTATTGGAATTTTCTCCTCCTGACTTTTTTACTCTTGAATAAAAACGATTTTTATTCAATTTATAAAAAACAAATATTATATAATGGTTGTTATCTAAGAATTTAACACATTTTCGTCAAATTGTGAATAACATCACTTTATTTTTTTGAAATAAATTTTTGTTTTTTAATTATTTATTATCTTCAGGAAAAATCATTTTATTTAAAAAATACGATAATAATTATCGTTAAATAATAATTATTATTTAATAAAATAGATTTTATGAGGCATATAGATATTAATCGCAAATAAAAGACTTTGTTATCTCAAGCAAAAAAGCAAAATATTCATTTTAATTCTGACTAATAATTCGTTATGAAAACTTCCCAAAAGTATTATTTATCACAAATATTTTTAAAGCAATTTGGTGGTGAAATATTAAGAAAATGTCTATCCTTTTTACATAAAAAACGCATATTAGTAATTTTTCACTCAAAAAAAGTATGAGGTAATTTTTCACCTCATACTTTTTTCTTTTATTTTCTTTTAATATCGGCTTCGTAATACCACTTGTTACTACCACGAACTTGATAGGCACGAATACTATTATATTTTTTGCGAATGTCTCGTACATTTCGAATGATAAAGGTTTTTTTATAATCCGTTTTGGCAATCCTGCCCCCACTTTGATAAGAACGCGCAGAGGTTTTCACAGTAATTTTTTGCCCCGCCTTCAAAGCTTTAAAACTGCTGGATTGAACGGTGACATCCCCTTCATAATACCAACGATTTGAACCTTTCATCTTATAAATACGCATATGAATACCCCGTTTGGGAATCAAACGGACGCGTTCAATTTGATGTACCTTATTTTTATCGCTTGCGGTAATTTTCCCACCACTTTGATAATGTGTCGCACGGCTAGTTGTTACAACTTTTGTCCCAACTTTCAATTCTTTAAAGCTGCTTGTCTGCTGTATCACATCACATTCATAATACCAACGATTCGTCCCCTTCGCACGATACGCACGAATACTACCAAATTTTTTGGGAATGTAGCGAACACTATCTACGACAAAAGCACTATTTTTATCATTTCCCGTAATTTTTCCACCACTTTGATAAGAGCCGGCAGTTTTTTTCAGACGAAAGACTGTCCCTTTACCAAGTTGGGGATAGTTACTTGTTTGCGTTTGAATATCTAGCTCATAAAGCCATTTTTTTGATTCTTTAACCGCATATATTTTACGGCTTCCCCATTTTTCAGCAATGTTTTTATACCCCGTAATCGTATAGGCTTTATTGCGATCAACCTGTTGTATCCAAGTTCCATCTGTATAACTTCGTGCGCCACTTTTTATGGTGATACTTGTACCATTTTTAATAACTGGTAGTTCATCTTTTATCACACGGCGAGCAAAATCAGGGTAAAAATATTGAATGGCAAAGGCTGAGACTCGCTGGCCTGGATAAGGGGCATGAACAGCTAACCCATCTCCAATATATATTGCCACATGTGTTGTAGCATTCCGCGGCCCATAAAATAATAAATCTCCTGCTTTTAAATTCAAATTCTGACCTTTGCCGCTACTACGGGAAACCTCTGTTCCTTGTTTTTCTTGTTGATAGGTGACCCGCTGTAAAGAAATATTCAAGCTTTTTAAATACGCATACTGAACCAAACCCGAGCAATCAAACTCATTGGGTCCCGCAGCTCCCCATTTATAAGGTTTATTGAGGTGTCGTTTGACTTCTGTGATAAGTTTTTGTTGTTCTTTGGTTAATGAAGTACTACTACGAGCATAAAGGTTGCGGTTAAGTTGCGCTTCGCTTACCGCGGGCAATCCTGCAATTTGGGCTTTTTGCGCATCTGTTAGGGAGGATTGTCGCGGTGCAGTGCTTTTAAGCTTCGGTAATTTTCGTTGTTCCCGCGGTAAATCATTTATATCCGTCTCGGTTGTTTGCTGCTGATCGTTATCTTGAATAGTTGCATTTATACTACTTGTAGAAGTTGCCTGATCTGTGGTCTCCGTGGCAGTACTTGTTGCGGTAGTTTCTTCTACTTGCGATGAATTAACGGTTTCCGGTGTGACAATTGCCATTTGAAAACCCCATAAAGTTAAAAGCAGTCCCAAACCCCACTTCATTTTCTCATCCCTTTCTCATTTTACTCCCTTTTATTTTAGCATGTTTTTTTACAGCACTTCAACCAATCCGATTTTATTTTTGCTAAAAAAATACTAGAAAAATTAAATGTTACGCAATACAAGCTTACGCCTTATATTAAACTGGTTTTCAATGTAAAAAAAGAGTCTGACCAAGATTAGTCAGACTCTTAAAATCTTCAAAATTAATCAATTAATTTTGTTTTCTTCACATCCGCAATTGTTTTAGTTCCAGCTAATTGCATCGTGATAGATAATTCTTTATTGAAGTGATCAAAGACAGATTTCACACCTTCAGCACCGCCTAAATTTAACCCGTAAATAACAGGACGGCCGATGGCAACTAAGTCAGCACCACTTGCTAAAGCTTTAAAAACATGTTCTCCACGACGAACACCGGAATCAAATACGATCGGCACCCGTTTGTCGACAACTTCTGCGATAGCAGGTAAAACGTCAAAGGAAGCAGGACCACCATCTAATTGTCGGCCACCGTGGTTGGAAACCCAAATGCCGTCAGCACCTGCTTTAATTGCAAGATCGGCATCTTCAGGAGATTGAATTCCTTTAACCAAAACAGGTAAATGAGTTAAGTCTTTAATTTTTTTGATGTCTTCTGGCACCAAACCTTGTTTAGCAGCAGCATATATTTCAGCAATCCCTTTGCCTTCACCATTACCACTGGCGCTTTGAGCAGAATAAGCAGCTAAATTGGGCATTGGTAAGGGAAATTGGAATTGATTAATTACGTCTTCTTCACGGTAACCACCTAATGTCGAATCAGCAGTTAAAATAATTGCTTTGGCACCTGCTTTAACAGCTTTATCCAAAATAAATTCATTGAAGCCGTCATCTTTACTCATATACAATTGAAAAAATTGTGGTGCATCAGGTGCAGCTGCTGCTGCATCTTCAACAGTTGTATTGGCATAAGTACTAATTGAAAAAATTGAACCCGCAGCGGCGACACCTTTAGCAGTATCTGCTTCGCCTTTTTCATGAGCTAAACCTTGTGCTGCAGAAGGAGCTTCAATAATTGGTGTTTGAAGTTCAATATCCCATAATTTAGTAGATAAGTCAGCATGATCAATCCCTTGTAAAATGCGGGGCATAATTTTTTTATTCATAAATGAAGCTGTATTTTCTTTCATTGTCCATTCATCTTCAGAACCACCCCGAATATAACCAAAAGCACCAGCTTCCATGCGTTCTTTGACGCGGCCTTCTAAAGAGGCAATATTCACGATATCAATAGGATGTTCTTCATTACTTGTATGATACATAAGACTTTCCTTCTCTCTTGTAATTTACAAGCTCATTCTACATCGCTTATTAAAAGTAAGCAAATGTTTATACTTGAGGGTAATAGAAAAGTGGCAGAGGTCGGGTAGCTCTTTTAAAAAATCTCAGAAACTCGTCTACTGGTGTTCTGGACCAGTAGCTAGTTTTTGAATTTTTCTCAAAGAGTTGGCATCTGAAACTAGACAAAATAGAAAAGCTTTTTGAACTCGTTCAGCTCTTTAGCAATCAGATGAAATCTTAATACATTGTTTTTCAAATTTCTTAAGATTTTGGCTGATTGTCGCCAAGAGTTTGTTCAAAAAGCTAGACAAGAAGGAAAGTTGAAGAGGATGGGCAGCTCATTAATAATCAGACAAAATTTCTCAGTCGTGATGGATTTCAAACAAAAAACCACGAGCCTTTCATTTTTCACACCTGTATTAGGTAGAAAAACAAAAGTTCGTGGTTTGTGTGCTTACTTCACGCTAAAGTTGTGATTTACTTCAGCTTTTAAAACCGGATGGGCTTGCAGGTATTCCGCAATTACTTCTGTCATATCCCGCGGAATTTCTTTAATGATTTTATCCGCGCTAAACATAGCATAATTTCCGCCACCAACCGCACGATATTGATTCATGACAACTTCCAATTCTTGATCAGGTAAAATATCTGATCCTTCAAATTGCAGCTTCGTAATTTTTTTGCCATAAGGTTGACTTAAATCAATCGCATAATCAATACCTTCATACATATCATAATTGTAATATTGCGGTTTTGGATTAATAAATTGCGGATTAAAGACAATTTGACCGTCTTTTAACACTAAATAATTTGCGGTTTGTTCCAAAGCCGCTTTTAAATCAGCGCCCGTAATTTTTAAAACGGCAAGTGTATTGGGGTAAATATAATTAGTGATGACATCGCGCATGGTTATAGTTTCGCCAAAGCCTTTGCCTTCATTGTTAAATAAAGCTGTGCCGGAAATTTTAGCACCGCTGGCCCACATTTGAACCCGGTTGATGAATTCAATATATGGGTGTTCGTGAATGCGGGCAGCCATTGGATCTGTGATGTGCATATCACCTTCCACTTTACCCACCGGTTGATCCAACCACATTTCTAATTCGTCGTCTAATTCTTGAATTAAACTGACAACTTCTAAATCCGCCTTAGCATCTTTTGTCACTACAATTTCAGCGCTGGGATTACTTACTTGCCAAGTATTGTCAATTTGATTTAAATCAAGCATAATTTTACCGATATAATTTCCGCGAAATCCTGGCTGAATAACTGGAACACCGTTGACAACAGCCGCAATTTCACGATGTTGATGCCCGGTAACAAAGGCATCAATACCACTGACTGTTTGCAACAATTCATAACCTTCATTTTCTCCGGTCAGCATTTCCGTTGCTTCTCCGGTTGAGAGGTCTTTTTCAAAACCCCCGTGGTAAGAAACAATAACCACATCCGCTAACTCCCGTAATTTGGGCACGTATTCTTTAGCGGTTGCAACTAAACTTTTGAAAGTTAAGTCTTTAACAGTTGCCGGTTGTTCCCAATGGGGAATGTATTGGGTGACCACACCTAGAATCGCAATCTTGACGCCTTCTTTTTCTAAAATAACGTAAGGTTCGCCAAAATAAGGTTGGCCATCTTTGCCTAAAACATTAGCTGCTAAAATCGGATGCTGATAACTTTTAATCGCTTTTTCTAAATAAGGCAGACCATAGTTAAATTCATGATTCCCCAGTAACCCAACATCATAGCCCATGTGATTAATGACTTTGGTAATTTCAGCTGGATCTTGTTTTTGCTTAGCGGCGTAATAACTTAAAGGTGAGCCTTGAATAAAGTCACCATTTTCAATTTTAATGACTGGACCATCTGCTTGTGCGGTCAATTCTTGCATTTTAGTTGCAACTTTGGCAGTTCCAAAAGGTAAGTCAGCGCCTTTTTCCGCGTAATTAGTTGGTTGAATGTAGCCGTGCATATCACTCGTTGCTAAAATGGTTAATTGCATATTTCCTCGTTCCTTTCCTGATTTTAAATTCTGATAATCATGCTAAAATTGCGATAGAATTTAAAACAATTTCCTTTGTCATCATACCATAAACCGCGAATAGATTTGATTAGACACTTATTTTTCTCTGAAAAAAATCTGACTGACGCATTTCGTTTGAGCGTCTTTTCAGACTAAAAAAATCTCCTCTACCTTTTAGGAAGAGGAGATTTTCTTACATCAAGTTATTGATTCCAAGCGTCTTGTAATTGTGGGACAGAATCTTTAATTAATTTGTCTGTATCTTTATTTGGGTTAGACAAAATGTTTTCCATGATTGCCCGTACTTCATTGTAGGCAGGATCAGCATTTTCTTTAACTGGAATAGAGAATAAATCTTTTGTTGCTTCTTCTAAAATTGCTGGTACTTTGGTATTTGGTGATTTTTTGTATTCTTCACTTTCTAAAACAGATTGTAATACTGGCATGTAACCTGTTTGTTCAGCCCAATATAATTGAACGTCTGGTGAAGACAAATATTTCAAGTACATGAAAGCTGCAGATTTTTGTTCTGCTGTAGCGCTGTTGAACATGTAAATGTCTGTACCTTGTTGTAAGTTAATTTTTTCCGGACGTGGTGCCACACCGTATTCAAATTTACCTTCTGTATCTTTTTTAACGTAACCTTCACCGGCAATTGAACCAATGAACATTGCTACTTTACCGTTTGCAAACGGGCCAGATAAATATTTGTCTGAACCGGCAATGCGGAAGTAACCGTCTTTTACGCCATCTAAATAGTAATCAATTACTTCTTTTGATTTTTTAGAATCAAATTTTAAATCTTTAGTGAATTCTTCCCCTTTATTTTCCATGCCAATAACGTAGTAATTGTTTAAAGAGTCAAAGCCCGCACCGACAACTTCATGATTTGATTTTTCATAAATTGTTTTAGAAGCTTCTTTTAATTCTTCTAGTGTTTTAGGAACTGCAACACCATATTCTTTCAATAAATCAGCGTTGTAAACTAAAGCTTCAGTTGATTTATTAAATGGAATACCGTATTGTTTGCCTTCGATTTGGGCACCTTCTAATAAAGGTTTGCGAATTTCTTCTTGGTCGCCCCAACCAATTGTTTTGTCATCCATGTAAGGTTTTAAATCCACTAACATATCGTCTTGTGCTGCGTTCCATAACCAGCCTGGATATGCTTGGCTGATGGTTGGTAAATCCTTTGGAGAAGGTAGGGTTGAATTGATTTTTGCTTGTAAGTCTGGGTATTGTGATTGGTTTTGTAATTCAATTTTGATTTTAGGATTTTCTTTCATAAAATCTTCAGTAATCTTCGTTAACGCTTCTTCTTGCGCCCCATTCATCGCATGCCAAAATGTAACAGTGGTGTCTTTGTCGATGGATGTAACGATTTTGTCGCTGTCGCCATTAGAACTTTCTTTTGAATCATTGCCACAAGCTGCTAATGCAAAAACTGCGGCGGTTGCCAATACTGCTGTACCCAATTTTTTGAACTTCATTTCTTACTCTCCTTTGAACTCAGTGATTTTTTCCCCACGGGTGGGAAGTATTCTTTTACCATACGGGTTTTCCAGTTTTTCTGGTTTTAACGTATGGATTGGAACCAAAATTTTAGGCTCGATCATTGAAATAATGGCATCGAGATCTTGTGGAAAGGCATGTCCGGAACAAGCAAGACGGACAAATTCCACTTTCTTCAAGGCTAATAAATCCAAGAAGACTTGATATTTGGGATCAAAATCTCCCAAAGGTTGGGCGTCCATATGAAAATACATGCCGCCGCTTTGTAATTTTTCAAAGTTTGCGACTGCTTGCCATAAGTATTTATGGTCGTCAGCCAACAATTCTTCATAAGAAATTTCTAGTTTTTTATCTAAGTCCGCAATTTTATGTTCGGTATTTAAAGGATAATAATACGGAACTGCGATATTAAAGATATCCTGCATTAAAGCAGCCATATTGGCTTCTAATACGACTTTTCTCGGCGATTGTTTAATAATTTGTTCAAAACGCTTCACATTAGCGGGATAACCATTAAACGTTAATTGTCGCTGAGGATTTTCTGTGACCTGTGCTACCAGTTGTGCAATTAAATCCGCTTCACTGAATACTTTAACCTCTTCAGAATCTCTTTCCTCAAAGCTGATGCTAACGCCTTCCATCATTAGAAGATCTGTATGCTTAGCTTGTTGACAAAAATCCAGCGTATACTGGCGATCATATCCGTGTAACCGCAAATCACCAGTGTAAGTCAAAAACGCATCGGGTGTATGAATCAATAAAGCACATGCGCCGTAAGCATCGTGATCAACCGGTACAAGTTCCACTTTAATCTGCCCAACTTCTACCACGTCATGGGCTTCTAAACCAATCATTTCACGGGTAAAATTCGTTGCTTCAAAAGGAGAAGGAATTAAAAAATCACCGTTACGATTTAAACTACGCAAAATTTTTGCCGTTTCTTTTAATGTGTATAACGGAATTTCCGGATCCAAATAATTAATCATTTTGGAATGATCCAAATGCGCATGGGATAAAAAGACAGCCGTTTGAGTGTATTCTTGTTCATCTTCCCCATGATAAGTGTAATTTAACCGCGGATCATAAACGCCTTTTAACTCCGGTACTAAACGATTTTTTAATAATGTACTTAAATCATCATCTTTTAGCCCCAATTCCGGGCGATATTCGGTCCCAAAATCAAAGAAAATATGCGCATCTTCATAACTGACTTCGATAATAGTACCGCCGATGGTCAAAATCCCACTATGAAAAGTGATGGTGGTTTTACCCTTTGATACCATTTTTTGCCACTCCTCGAATAATTTCTTTTCTAAAAATCAAATAAATAATTAAGATGGGAATTACTGTCAATGTCGCTGCGGCCATTTGCAAGTGCACATCGCTCCCACTTTCTGTCGTAAAAGCCGCTAAACCGTTATTTAACAAGCGGTATTTTTTCTCGTTGGTAACAAGTAATGGCCATAAAAATGAATTCCAACTGGAAATAAACGTTAAAATTCCCACAGTGACTAACGCCGGTCGTGACATCGGCACTAAGATCCGCCAAATGTACTCCAAGTCAGAAGCGCCGTCGATTTTAGCTGCTTTATAAAAGGTGCTGGAAATTCCTTTTAAATAGCTATTTAAATAATAAATATAAAAAATGCTTGTTAAAAAGGGAATAATTAACGCCATATAGCTGTTTAATAAGCCCATTTTGGCAATCGTATTGTAATTGGTAAAAATAATCGATTCATAAGGTACCATTAGTAATGACACCATAATCCCGACAACTAAGCCTTTAAATCTAAACTCCAAACTCGTTAAAGCAAATGAAGCTAAAACAGAAGTAATTAAAGTCGCAATTGTCGTCACAAGAGAAACAAAGACAGTATTAATGAAGTACTGTAAAAACGGTGCTTTAGAAAAGACCGCTGCATAGTTGGCCCATTGGAATTTTTCTGGAATAATGGTTGGCGGTATACTGGTCGCTTCACTATAAGTCATTAAACCGGCTAAAATCATATAGACAAATGGGAATAAGGTGATAATGCCTAAGACGACTAAAAAGACCAAGGCCACAATTGTCACAACTTTTTTCACACTAATCCCCCACTCTCTTCATGATTTGGCGTTGAATAAAGGTACAGAACAAAATGACTAAGAACAAAATCACGGTCGCTGCCATGGCAATTCCGGGACGCCCGGCAATATGGAATTTATCATAGATGTAGTACACTGCCGTTGTCGCACTTTTGGCAATCCCCGGTTGGCCCGCAAACAAAGCATAAACTTGAGTATACACTTTAAAGGCACCGATAATATTTACTGTCAATAAAAAGGCTATTGTGGGTATGAGTTGTGGTAACGTAATCCGGCGGAAAATTTCTCCGTCTTTGGCACCAAACATTTTGGCAATTTTGTAATGTTCTGGATCAATATTGCGTAAGCCGGCTAATAAAATAATGATATTAAACGCCAAGCTGGTCCAAATTCCAAAAATAATTAAGGTCGTCATGCTCATGTCTACATTATCCAACCAATTGATCGGTGCGATACCTACTTTGCCTAGTAAGAAATTAATAATCCCGTAAGAGCCGTTAAAGAAGTAACGAAACACAATCCCGATGGCAATCGTACTGGTTACATAAGGCATGAAAAATAACGTTTCAAAAAAACTTTTATGCTTTACTTTTTCAAAAATAATCCAAGCAATCGCCAGTCCAATTATTAAAGCAATTGGAACCACCGAAAAAGCGTAAAGAGCTGTATTTTTTAACGCTTTAAAAAAGACTGGATCACTTAAAACTTTTTGATAGTTTTCAATACCCGCGTATTCTTGGTTAATCAGCGTTCCTTTTTGGAAACTCATAAACAGCGAGCGAAATAAAGGATAGATGCTAAAAATCATAATGACAACCAAAGATGGCAGAAGGAAGAGCCAGGCTTTGGGTTGATTTTCAGGATTGTAATGATTTTTCTTAAACATTAGTAAATCCGCGTCCCATCTTCTTTAAAGATAAAAGCTTTTTGGTAAGCAAAATCAAATGTCAGCTGCGCTCCTTCTTGAATATCTTCTTCGATGCTGACAATCGATTTTAAGTGATGGGTATCAATATCAAAGTTTAAAATACGTTCCCGGCCAATTAACTCCACGCCAGCGATAACTGTTTGAAAAGCGCCGGTGCCATCAACTGGCAAAACATCTTCTGGTCGAATACCAATAAAGTAATTGCCATCTGGCATATTTTCTTTAAAACGGGCGACCATAAAGCGATCGACAGGAACACTAAAGGCATCGTGATGCATCATGCCAGCTTTTACTTCCACTGGTAAAATATTAATGATGGGATTACCAATGAATTTAGCTACAAACAAGTTATTTGGTTCTAAGTAAAGATTTTGTGGATCATCGTTTTGTTGAATGACACCTTCGTTTAATAAAATAATTTTGTCAGAAATAGACAACGCTTCTTCTTGGTCATGGGTAACAAAAATCGTCGTAATCCCCACTTCTTTCACTAAGCGGCGAATCTCTTCACGAATCTTTAAACGTAAACGCGCATCTAGATTAGATAACGGTTCATCTAATAATAAAACTTCCGGATTTTGTACGAGGGCCCGCGTAATAGCCACCCGTTGTTGTTGCCCACCAGATAATGTACCGGGCTTTTTATCTTTTAACTCTTCAATATTGGTTAATGCCATATATTTTTCCGCAATTTTCATCGCTTCATTTTTAGGCATTTTTTTATCCCCAACCGTTAAAGGAAACATTACGTTTTCAAAAACAGTCATATGGGGATAGAGTGCATAGTTTTGAAATACAAAACCGATATTCCGATCTTTAGGTTCTGTCTTCACCACAGAGCTTCCGGCAAAACGGATATCGCCATCTGTTGGACTTAATAACCCGGCAATCAAATTTAAAATAGTTGATTTACCACAGCCACTTGGCCCCAAAAGACAAACCAAATCACCTTTTTCAATCGTAAAATTAACAGACTTTAACGCTTCAAAACCATTATCGAATACTTTTTTCAGATCGATAACTTCAATCATGGGAAATCCTCCCTTTTTTATTTTTACCTGCAATGCTAATTTTAGCATTTTTTATAACAGTAAGTTTATAGAGTTTCATGAGAGATTCTTTTATTTTTTTCTCATTTTACTTTACAAGCCAAAGAGTGAAGAGGCGCACTAAGCACTTTTTTCACAATGAAACGCCTCTTATTTTGCTGACAGAAATTTGGAAAAAACAGGAAAATTTTAGTTATTATTTCATACTTATCAAAAACAAAACAGATACCCGTGTATGGGTCCTCTAAAAATAAAATGGCGCAAAAAAAGCTAGCCAACAAAAAACGTGCTTTTGTTGGCTAACTTTTATAGATTATTTTCAAAAACGAACAGGAACAAACTTACCCTTTTTTAACTGGTAACTAGCAGTAAAACCAACTGCTTGCAGAAGTCTTTGGGTCTTTTCAAAAGCATAATCTAGCGTATCTATTTGATGACTATCACTTGTTAAGATGACGGGAACTTTCTTACTAGCTAAAAATTCCAACAAGAATTTTGCCGGATAAGGTTGTTTCCTCCAACCACGGCTCATACCACCGGTGTTCACTTCCACCAATCCTTCGTATGTTTTCAATACATTTACAACTTTCTGTAAGGCTTTTAGAGCTATTTTTTCATAAGCTTTTTGATTTTGAGGCGTTAGATAATGCAGTGTATCATCAAATTTTGTCACCAAATCAAAATGGCCGACAATTTTAGGCTGATTGTGGGTAATATGGGCGACAACAAGATCGTAATAGTCTTGTGCTAAAGCTAAAAAATCACCTTGATACCAATCCTGTAATGTTTCATTGAAGTTTTTGGGAGTATCATCCACACTGCGATATACACCAGCTTTTGGCGACAGATAATGAACGGAACCAATAAAATAATCATAACCACTAATTGGAGTTGGACTAAAATAGTCCCATTCCAAACCACAAGCAAGATGTACCGCGCTATTTTCAGCCAAAGTGCGGACCGCCTTTTGATAGGCCGCTTCATCTTTTATCCCTGGGCAAGTGGGATCAAAAGAGGCCCTGGAGTGGCAGGTAAAACCTAAATCCGTAAAACGCAATTTTTCAGCGGCTGCCGTCATTTCTGCTAACGTATTTTTCCCGTCGCACCAAGTACTATGGGTATGGGCATTGGAATAAAACATTGCCTTCCTCCTTATTTCATGGTCTCTTGTTTGGTCTTTTTATCGACTACTTGACGCAAAGCAAGCTCAGTCATAACAGCTGTTGGTGTAATATCATTATTGGCCATTAAAACGAGTAAATGGTAAATTAAATCGGCAATTTCATACGTCGTTTCTTCTTGGCTATTTTTCATCGCACCAATTACAACTTCGGTGGCTTCTTCGCCGATTTTTTTCAAAATCTTTTCATTGCCTTTCGCAAATAAATAGCTGGTATAACTTTTTTCTTGCGGGATATTTTTTCGACTTAAGACTAACTCATATAGTTCTGAAATGGTGATGCTTTTTTTCATTTCAGCTAAAAATAAAACTTCATTAAAACAGCTTTCTGTTCCTTGATGACAAGCAGGTCCCGCTTTTATCACTTTTGCCACTAAAGCGTCTTGGTCACAATCTGCTTTTAAACTGACTAATTGCTGGGTATGACCGCTGGTTTCTCCTTTACGCCATAACTTTTGGCGGCTGCGAGAATAAAACGTCATCTGCTGTGTTTCTAACGTTTTTGTTAAACTCTCTTCATTCATATAAGCCACAGTCAGCACTTGATTGGTGTAAAAATCTTGCACTACACAAGAAATCAAACCCTGTTCATCAAACTTCAAATTTTTTATCTCCATTAGCCCTCACCTCTTATTTGCGAATTGGAATGTTTTTTTCTGCTAAATATTCTTTTAACACCGGAATAGGAATTTCATCATAATGGAAAATAGAAGCGGCCAGTCCTGCATCTATCTGTGGATTTTGGAACAGCTGATAAAAATCTGCTTTACTGCCAGCTCCGCCTGAAGCAACAATAGGTACATGAGCAATGTCTGCTACTGCCTCCAACAATTCCAAATCAAACCCCGTTTTCACACCATCAGTATCCATGGAATTAATCACCAATTCTCCGGCTCCCAGTTTTTCGCCGGCTTTAATCCAAGCTAAAGCATCCATCCCTGTATCTTCTCGTCCTCCTTTGGTAAAGACGTGCCAGGAGTTGGCGACTTTTTTTATATCTACTGATAAAACTACACATTGCGCGCCATAACGTTGGGCTGCTTCCACAATCAATTTAGGATTTTTAATCGCACCAGAATTGACACTGACTTTATCTGCGCCACATTTTAAAACACGATCAAAATCTGCCAGGGTATTAATTCCGCCTCCCACTGTTAAGGGGATAAAAACTTGTTGGGCGACTGCTTGTAAAATATCCGTAAATAGACTCCGCTTTTCTGCCGAAGCAGTAATGTCATAAAAAACAAGTTCATCAGCACCGGCTTGATCATATTTTTTGGCCAATGCCACCGGTGAAGCAACATCTTTAATGCCGGCAAAATTAACGCCTTTCACTACGCGACCAGCTCGCACATCAAGACAAGGAATAATCCGTTTGGCAATCATTTTTCCACCTCCGCTGCAGCATTAAGACACTCTGACAAATCCAGTTGCCCGCTGTACAAGGATTTGCCAACAATTGAGCCATATGTCCCAACCTGGGCCAGGCTAGTAATATCAGCAAGGGTGGCTACGCCACCAGAAGCAATAATATTGCAGCCTAAAGCATTTAATTTTTCATAAGCGGCACTATCCATTCCCATACCTGTACCGTCTCTTGCAATATCGGTATAAATAATTGTCTGACAGCCTGCTGCGACTAATTCTTGGCAAAAAATATAAGCATCCGTTTCTGTTGTTTCCAGCCAGCCATTGACAGCGACTTTCCCTTTTCTGGCATCTACACCAATCGCAATTTTTTCACGGTATTTTTTGATCATTTCTTTGGCGAATTGTGGTTCCTGTTGCGCAATCGTGCCTAAAATCACCCGTTTTACGCCAATGGAAAGACAATCCTGAATATCTTCTTCATTGCGAATCCCCCCGCCTAATTCCACAAATAAATCGGTTTTTGCCACAATTTCTGCTACTAAATCAAATTGCTTTTTGGTTCCTTCTTTGGCACCATTTAAATCCACTAAATGGAGATATTTTGCCCCTGCTTTAGCAAAATTTTGAGCAAATACGATTGGATCATCACCAAAAATTTCTTGTTGTCCATAATCCCCTTGATAAAGCCGCACTACTTTGCGATTGTACAAATCAATTGCTGGTAAAATAATCATCTTTACACCTCCGTAAAGGCCCGCAAAATATTCAGGCCAACTTCCCCGCTTTTTTCAGGATGAAATTGCGTTCCAAAAATATTGCCTTTTTGTACTAATCCGGGAATTTTTACACCATAATCACTAAAAGCCGCAATACTTTTGTCGCACTCACTGGCGTAATAGCTGTGAACGTAATAAACAAAATCTCCTTGCTTCACGTACTTTAAAAGAGGCGATTCTTGGGCAAACACCAATTCATTCCAAACAATTTGTGGCACCTTTAACGCTATTTTTTGTTGCGTAAACGTCTCTTTCATCGCAATCACTTTACCAGAAATCAAATCCAATCCGGGATGCACACCAAACTCGTGACTTTCCGAGAAGAGCAATTGCATCCCTAGACAAATTCCCAACAATGGTTTGCCTTTTTGGGCTTCCTTTTTTACCACTGCCGCTAAACCACTGTCTTGTAATTTAGCCATGGCATCCCCAAAAGCTCCCACACCGGGCAGCAAAATTTTTTCGGCCTTTTGAATTTCTGCCGCATCACTTGTCACGACCACATCTGCCTTTATAAAACGTAATGAACTCTGCAAACTAAATAAATTTCCCACACCATAATCAATAATTGCAATCACGAGGTTCTCCCCTTTCAATGTTGTTAGCGGCCGTTTAGACAGTGAACATTAAACAAAAACAAAACACAGGTTGGTTACTATTTATTCTTTGTTTTATTTCCTATCCAATTATTTGAACACAGGACAACTTATTTTTACCTGCCAACTTAAACGTGTACTATTTCCTCTATAAAATAGTGCCTTTGGTTGAAGGAATTTCATTTGGCGCCACTTCATTAATGGCACAAGCTTCGGCTAATGCACGGCCAAATCCTTTAAAACACGCTTCCACAATATGGTGACTGTTTTTACCAGCTAATTGCTGTAAGTGAATCGTGCCACCCAACTCTCTGGCAAAAGCGATGAAAAATTCTTCTACCAACTCGGTATCAAAGCCACCAATTTGACTTGCAGGGATAGCGACGTTTAAACAAGCCATGCCCCGACCAGAAATGTCTAACGCTGCCAGCACCAAGGTTTCGTCCATCGGTAAAATCATACTGCCATAACGGTTAATCCCTCGTCTGTCTCCTAAAGCTTGTGAAAAAGCACGACCCAAAACAATCGCAATATCTTCCGTGGTATGATGCCCATCCACCGCCACATCCCCGTCACATTCTAATGCGATATCAAAACGCCCATGACGAGTGAAAAGTTCCAGCATATGATCTAAAAACCCAATTTTTGTAACAATTTTTTGTTGCCCGGTACCATCAATAGTTAGTTTCAATTTAATTTTTGTTTCACTCGTATTGCGGGTAATTTCTGCAGTACGCATGTCGTTGCCTCCTTTAACTTTTTTTACTGGTTATTGGACACCTTTTAAATTTCGTCTTTTATTATTTGCGTAATGGCGGCCAAACATTGTTGCATCTGCTGCGGGGTACCAATCGTAATGCGCAAATAATCTTTTATTCGGGGCAGGTTAAACCAGCGGACAAAAATTTGTTGCATCTTTAATTTTTCGTAAATTACTTTGCCACCAACTGCGGGATGCGTTACAAATAGAAAATTTGTCTGACTATCCAATACCGTAAAACCTAACGCCTTTAAATCTTGAGCCGTTTTTTGGCGTTGCCCAATAATTTGCTCTAGACAACTGGCATGATAATTTTCATCGGCCAACGCCGCTATTCCTGCGGCAGCAGTCATAGTATTGACACTATAGGGGTTAAAACTAAATTTTAATTTGTTTAAAGCTGCAATTAACGCTGCCTGCCCCACTGCATAACCGAGTCGCGCCCCAGCCAACTGCCAAGATTTAGAAAAAGTCCCAACTACTAAAAGATTGGCAAACTCTTTTATATAGGGCACCATCGATTCACCGCCAAATTCCACGTAGGCTTCATCTACAATTACCAAACGCTCCGGATTAGCTGCAACAAAATTCGCAATTTCGATTGCTGCTATGCCTAAACTAGTCGGTGCGTTAGGATTAGCAAAAATCACGGTCCCTGTTTCTTCTTGGTAGTCAGCCAAATTTAGTGTAAAATCTGCTGCTAAAGGAATTTCTTTGGATGAAATATCATACATCTGGCTAAAAACAGGATAAAAGCCATAAGTTAAATCCGGATAAACTACTCCTGCATTCATCAAGCCTTGAAAACAAAAGGCCAGAACTTCATCACTGCCATTACCGACAAAAATTTCAGTTGGCATTACATCAAAGCGTTGCGCCAATGTTTGCCGCAAATTTTGACAGTCGGGATCAGGATAACGGGCTAACACAGCAGCTGCATTTGCAACGGCTGCCTCTACAGTCGGGGCTGGCGGATAAGGACTTTCATTGGTGTTTAACTTAATCACTTCAAACTGGGGTTGTTCTCCTGGGACATAAGGCTCCAGCGCCTCTAATTTAGGTGTAAAATATTTCATCCTCTACACCCCTTTTCGCATTTTTATGGAATTGGCATGGGCAAATAACCCTTCTGTTTTGGCAAATAAAATCACATCGTCACTCACATCTTTTAAGGCCTCTTTGCCATAATACAAATAACTCGAGCGCTTTTGAAAATCCGCCACACTTAGAGGGGAATAAAAACGAGCCGTACCTTCTGTTGGCAATGTATGATTGGGTCCAGCCAAATAATCCCCTAAAACCTCAGGTGTATGGTGACCTAAAAAAACACTTCCGGCATTTTTAACAGCGTCTAACGCTGCAAAAGGTTCTTCAATACACAGTTCCAAATGTTCTGGTGCTACTTCATCAGTAATTTCAAAAGCTGCTGCTAAATTGGGAACGACAATAATACAACCATTCTTTTTTAAAGAAGCCGTCATAATTTCTCGGCGTGGTGCATTTGCCGTTTGTGTTCTGACTTCCTGGGCAGTGGCTTCAGCAATTTCTTGACTTGTTGTCACTAAGATGGCCTGAGCGTTCACATCGTGTTCTGCTTGTGCTAATAAATCAGCTGCTAAGTAAGCTGGCTTCGCTGTTTTATCAGCGATAATTAAAATATCACTCGGACCGGCAATCATATCGATATCCACTTTGCCATAAACGAGCCGTTTAGCCGTTGCCACATAAATATTGCCGGGCCCTGTGACTTTATCTACTGCCGGAATGGTTTGGGTTCCATAAGCAAGTGCCGCAACAGCTTGGGCACCTCCCACTTTATAGATTTCATCAGCACCGGCAATTTTGGCAGCAGCCAAGATTGCTGGCGTAACCGTGCCGTCTGGTTGTGGCGGGGTCACCAAGACAATTTTTTTGACACCGGCAATTTTAGCTGGGATCACATTCATTAATACTGTACTGGGATAAGCAGCAGTTCCTCCTGGCACGTATATGCCAACTTTCGCTAGTGGAATAACACGTTGCCCCATTATTGCTCCTTGTTTTTCTAACATAAATCCATTATCTTTTTGTTTTTCATGAAAGGCGGCAATATTGCGGTGTGCCTTTTTTAAAACAGTTAAAAAAGCGGGGTCACAAGCCGTTATGGCCGCTTCAATTTCAGCAGCTGTTACTTTAAAAGTAGTCAAAGCAGCCCCATCAAATTTTTTTGTGTATTCTTTTAACGCTTCATCTCCACTAACTTGCACATTTTGAATGATTTCTTGCACTACTTGTGTATATGCGGCGGTACTGCCTGATGCACTCGTCCTAATTTGGTTTAAATTCAAATCACGTTGCTGTAAAATTTTAATCATTTTTTGCCCCCACTTTCTGAATAATTTCGTAAATTTCAGATTGTTTAAAACGCCATGACGTGCGGTTTACCACTAAATGCGCCGAGGAATCGGTAATTTTTTCAAATACTTCTAAGCCGTTTTCCTTTAATGTGGTGCCTGTTTCCACAATATCGACAATTACATCAGCCAAACCAACTAAAGGGGCAAGTTCAATCGAACCGTTTAAATAAATCAGTTCCACCGGCTGACTCCGACTGCTAAAATATTTACGCGCAATAGTGGGATATTTGGTGGCCACTTTTAACGGGCGACTTGTATCTTTTTGAAAATTTTTGGCACCGGCAATCGCAATATCACATTGGCCTATAGCAAAACGTAAAACATCTAAAACATCCGCCTCAGTTTCTAATAAAATATCTCGTCCCACAATGCCGATATCCGCGGCACCATGTTCCACATAACTGGTTACATCACTTGGCTTTACTAAGAAAAAGCGCAATCCATTTTCTTCATCAGTAAAAATCAGCTTGCGACTTTCATCTAATAAATTTTCTTGGCACAAACCGGCTTCATGAAACATGTGATAAACCTTTTCCCCCATGCGTCCTTTTGGCAAAGCGATATTTAAGTGGGTACGCTCATTTTTTGCTGTTACTGTGTCAGTGGCAATCGCATTTAAATGAATTCCAAAACCAATTGCCGCTTGTGTTTTACCCAGAGATTGTAACAAGCCGTCGTAGCGTCCCCCAAATAAAATTGCCTGGGGGACTTGTGGGACAAAACCTTGAAAAATAATGCCACTATAATAGTTCGTATCATTCACCGTTGATAAATCAAAGAGCAGTCGGGGAGTAACTGCCTCTTTTAGTAGCGCGGTTGCCAATTCTTGTAATTCAACCAGCGCTTGGTGGGCGTGGGGTAAATCTTTGGTTAGTGTTAGAGCAGTTTGCAATGATTCATTAATTTCACCACTTAACTGCAGCAATTCACATAAATTCGTGGTCAAAGCTGGTGCTAAATGTACTTGTTGCGCCAAATCTTTCAAAGCTGCACTGTCTTTATTTTTAATACTACTAAAAACTTCCGCTTGGCGATTACACGGAAATAATGCCAAAATTGCTGCCACTAACCCACTGTGGGAAAATTCCAATTTGGCTTGACCGATAACTTCTAAAGAAGCAATAGCCAGTTGGATCACTTCAAGCTCTGCTTGCTTATCTACACTGCCGATAATTTCGATTCCCGCTTGATTCAACTGCTGATATTCATTGGTATGGTGATTATGACGGTAAATATTTTCATTGTAATAAAGTCGTCTACTTTCATGAGCAGCAGTATTTTTCACAATCGATAAGGTGACATCGGGATTTAACGCTAATAAGCGCCCATCTGCAGCACTAAATTTAATGACGTCATCGTCTGCTAAAAAATTTTTATTTTCCAAATAAAAGTTATATTCTTCAAAACTCTTTAAACAAAATAAATTGAAGCCTGCTTCTTGGTATAAAGCGCGTAACTTCAATGCTGCTACTTCTTCTTGACGTAAAATATTTACTGGAATTTCCATCATTTCCCCTCCCCTGAAATTACCCGATAACTACAAAATGGCGTAAACTTCACTGCAGTACGCCAACTTAGGCCTCTAACAAATGTACGTAACAACTCTATTTAAAAGAAAAATGGCTTGAACTATTTCAGCGCGGGGACAATAAAACGAAAGCTGGATAAATCTCTTGCCATTTCAGCTTATTACCATAGAAAGTTCGTTCATACAGCTAAATTCCAAAAGCTTTGGTAGATTCGCTTTATTCCTTGTGAAAAGTACACAATCCCTTACTTATAAAAAAAGCGCCCTCTGACAAAGTCAGAGGACGCTAACACGCGTGGTTCCACCTCAATTTATCTATGCAATAATAGACCTTATGCGATCAAGCTAACAAAAGAGGTGGGATTGTTGATTATTTCACAAGTTTATTGTTTATTTCTCCTCTGGCTGTCAGCCTTTTTGTCTAGCCATCCAACAATGACCGCAGCGATAACGGGCTAACCCGGCATTTTTTACTTTATTCAAAAATGCAACTCCAAGATGTGTTTCATAAAAAACAACTGACCTTTTTCCACCACCCAAAGGCTCTCTTTGCAGTTTTTTTCTACTACTCTTCTTTTCAGCGTCAAAAATATAAAATTGGTTGTGTTATATACTATGCTGAATTGTCAGAAAAGTCAAACACTTTTCGATAATTTTTATCACTTTTTATTAAAATTTTTCGTATTATTGCCTGATGATATTCGTTTTATCTGTGTCGTCAAAAAAAAGCGCTAAGAAAGTCCGCTTTCTTTTTCGGTAAGAAAAGAAAGATTTTCTTGGCGCTTTAGGGATTAGAATTCCTGCTCAGGGGTTGCTTTGGTTAAAGTTGCACTCCTCGTTTTAACTTCAAAATAGGTTTCTATTAATTGTTGTAGTTCCGCCGTTGCCGCCTGCGCTCTTTGTGCCTGCACTTCATTAATGGCTTCAATTACTAAAATGGCATCTGTTGTCTGCTCTTGTAACATGGTGCGTTGGGCTTCACGCCAGTTAAAACAACGACATACTGCTCCTTTTTCATCATAATAAATGATTTCGTCGGGTAAAGCTGGCGCATCTTCATCCGCTCCTAACGGCTTAAAACTTTCGCCCCCTTTGGCTTTGCCTAAATGGAGGTCACCTGCGAGCGCCTGGATATCTTCACCGCCACAAGGAACCGCGTATTTTAACGAAATACTGTTGTAAATATCCACAAGCGGATTAATAGGATTAAAGGTGCGATCTTGGCTGGCTCTTTTTAATAACGCTTCAATCGAAGAACGCGCTCCTTTTTTTGTTTTAAATTGGCTAAAAGCTTGACGCCATTCCTGAATAACATCGTTTTGACTAAAAGTTTCTGCTGTTAAAAATTTTTGAGCTTCTTTTTTACCTTGGGCTAATAAATCGGCAAAATACGCATCTTCTGCTTCATTGACATGATTATTAAGTCCAGTAGCTGTGACAACAAATAGTTCTGCATTGGGAAAAAGTTCCCAAAAATTTTCATCTACTTTTATTTTTTTCATTTCAAAAGACCTCCGCTGTTCTTGTCGTTTAATATTTTTGTCATTATCCAATCTGTTTGATCATCACAGCCAATAGTAAAAATATGTTGCCCCGTTTTAACAAAGCCCATTTTTTTGTAAAAAGCAATGGCAGATGGATTGTGTTCCCACACGCCTAACCAAATCTCACTTTTATTTTTTTCTCTTGCTGTTTTTTCCGCAAAAGTAATAAATTGTTTCCCTAAGCCTTGACCCTTAAAGGCGTTTAAAATGTAAATTCGTTCAATTTCTAATGCTTCTTTTGTCCCATCTTCACTTTGCGCTTCATTTATATTTAATTTTAAGTAGCCAGCCAACTCATTTTGTTGGTAAATAAAATAGAAAAAAGAATTTTTATTGGCGAGTTCTTTTTCCAATTGGGAATAGTTGTAATTTTGCTCTAAAAAAGCTGCCAGATCTTCTGGTGTATTGTCTTTAGCAAAAGTTTCGGCAAAAGTGGTTTCACTAATTATCTTTAGCTTTTCAACTTCTGTTTGTTTTATACCTTCAATCTTCACTACCATAAAGTCGTCTTTCTCCTTTCTTCACCAAATCCCAATCTTTCGCAACATTTTTTTCCACTCGTGCTAAATAAGCTGCTAATTGTTGCATTTCCGGTTCACTAAAATCTTTTAAAGCAACCTTGTTGGAATATTGGTTTTCAGCTTGAATGATTGGGGCAATTTTAGCCCCTTTGTTGGTGACAAAAAGTGATTTATTCTTTTTATTGTCTGCTTGTGGCTGTTTTTCAATCAGACCATTTTTTTCTAACTTGGCAATAGCGCGGGCAGCGGTAGTGCGATCGACTTTAATCAACTCTGCTAATTTTTCTTGGATGATGCCGGGATTTTCATAAATGCGAACCAGATAAAGATACTGCCCCCGGGTTAAAGAAAATTCTTTAAATTCAATATTGGCAATCGAATCTAATGCACGGGCAATTTTGCCTAAATCACGTAAAATATCAGTCATATTTTTCCTCATTTAAAAGTTATTGGTAATTTGTATCTTAAAACATTTTTATTGTATATGCAACAATTAAGCGTAAGCACTTCATTTTGTTTTTGTTTTGAATCATGATACGGTTAATTTAAAGGTAATAAAAGTCTTTATGTTGTACGTAGTTTGAAGCGTTGTTTTTGAAAGGAAGGAAAACAGATGAAAAAAATGTCAACTTCAACAGTGATTAATACCGGTGGTCGCGAAGGAGAAAGTAAGTCTGTCACAGGTTCTTTAGATGTCTTAACAACTGGCGTAAAAAAAGAAGGCTACACCAATCCAGAAGAATTATTTGCCGCGGGGCTTACCGCTTGTTTTAATGGTGCTATGCAATTTCCATTAGAACGAGACGGCTTAGGGGATAAAAAAAGAGAAATTCGGGCTGAAGTCAGCTTACTTGGGGATTTACCAGATTTTACAACACTACATTTAGAAGTTGTTTTAATTGGCAAAATTGAAGGCTTAAGTAAAGAAGATACCGTAAAATATATGACAGAAACCGAAAATATCTGTCCGTATACAAAAGCTATCAAAGGAAATGTCGATGTAAAATTTGCTGCCGAAGATTAAAGCAACCACTTTGGCATCGTTTCACTTCTAAACATAAAAATAAATAATCCGCTGACAAAGCACATTATAGTGTAGTTGTCAGCAGATTATTTTTTAAGTAAAGGAGTAGATGACTTTCACGAGGAAAAACACGTTTATTACACTTTCTTAAGCTAAAAACTGTAGGAACGGGGTTAATTCAGAAAAATAAGTAATCGTAAGTTCCTGCATCCCGCGAGAAATAGCAGTATATAACATTTTACGATCTTGTTGATTCGTATAATTTTCTTTCGTAACGTTGTATAAAATCACACGATCAAATTCTAACCCTTTTGCTAAACTGATTGGCAAAATCGTTACATTTTCTTTAGGAATATTTTTATCGGCTAAAATTACGGGCTGATTGTGCCACCATTGTGTTAAATAATCAGCTTCTGCTTGCGTTTTGGTAATCACAGTTACTGATTTGCCATCTGCCAGAAGGTAAGCCAAATCATCCAAACTAGCCAATTTTTTTACCGCTACTGCTTTGCCTTTAGGGCGAACTGGTACAATTGTAAAATCAGTTTGGGCCGTAAGCTGTTGAAACGCCGCTGTAATAGCGCCACTGGAACGGTAGCTATTTAGTAAATCATAAACTGTAACATCTCTTTTAGCCGCTTTAAAAATAGCCGCAATGGTTACAAAATCCGTCTGAGAATTAAAGATTGCTTGATTGTAATCCCCCACTAAAGTAAACCGAGCTTTCGTAAATAATTGGTTTAATAAAAAGATTTGCGCCGGCGTGTAGTCTTGAACTTCATCTACTAAAATGTATTTCATCTCGGCTAAGGGACTCGCTCTAATAAAGCGGTGTTGGATTAATAACGCAATCGTCGCTTCATCAACTGTTAACACTTTACCAGCGTGATACGTGTCACCAGTATAAGCCAAATATAAATCTGCTAACATTTGCGCTGGTTGTAGCCAAGTAACGTTCGTAATCGCAACTTCAATCTCGTGATATTTTTGCTGCAATAAGAGTAAAGCGTATTTTTTCAATGCTTTAGGTGACTCATCTTGTAATAAATGCCCAAAATATTTTTGCTGTTGCGTTTCGGATAAAGCCAAAACCCGATCTTGCCAAGCTTTACCTTGGGCTTGTTTTAATAAACGACGCTGCCAATAACTACGAAGTTTTGCCGCTACACTTTGAATTCTTTGACCAAAAGTAGCTTCTTTGGGGGTGGTAGCATACATTTCAGCGATTGTCTCAGCTTTAATAATTACTTTTTCCTTTAATGAAATTGCTTGAAAATAATTTCTATTTTGTAAGATATCACTAGCGTTATACACAAATTCGGCAAATTTGCGACTACGCAAAACAGACGTCTGCGCAACGACTTCACTTTTTGTAATACGGATAAAATAATCCGTTTCACTTTCTAGCGGTTGATCTAATTGCCATGCCAAAAGTTTACGCCACGTTAAATTGCGGGGATTTTTTTCCCCTAATGAAGGCAAAACATGGGCAAGATATTGAATAAATTTATCATTAGGCGCTAAAATTAACACGTCATCCACACTAATTTCTTGGCGTAATGAATACAATAAATACGCAATGCGCTGCATAATTGTCGAAGTTTTACCACTGCCGGCTACCCCATTGACCAAAATAATCTCATGGGTTAAATCACGAATAATCACATTTTGTTCTTTTTGAATAGTCGCAGTAATTGCCTGCATCTGTTTACTGGCACTGTTTTCTAGTGCTGCTAATAATACATCATCTTCAATGGCAACATTGGTATCAAAGTAATGTTTCAACTGATCATAAGAAATCACAAATTGCCGCCTTAAATCAATGGCAACGGGAATCTCATTGCCATTTGCCCAGTAAGCAGATGCTCCCAAAACGTTATTATAAAACAACTCAGCCACCGGTGAACGCCAATCGTAAACCAGATTTTCATTTTCTTCATTAAAGCCATTGACGCCGATATAAAAAGACTGCTTTTCCTCTTGGTCAAAATAATCCACCACTACTTTGCCAAAATAAGCTTGCGGTAATAAGCGCTTAACTTGTGCCAGCTTGTTGGCAGCTGTTTCTTGTTTTAAATTCAGTTGATCAATTTCACGGTTTTTCATTTCCAACTGAGCAAACGTGTCTAAATTATCAGCGAAGTTATCAAAATTCAGCCGCACATCTCCTGCCATTTCCTGCAGAGCTAAAATACCAGTACTCTGTCCTTTAGCTAAAGTTTCAGTCAATTGTCCTTCTGCTTTTTTTAATGCGTGATAAACTTTTTGCAAATATTGTTCTTCTGCTCGTGTGTTGACCATAACACCACTCCTAAATTCGCATTTGCGCCGCTTTTATTAGCGGAAAGCTATTCTACACCCCTATTCATTTCACTGCAATCTTTATACTCCCATTTTAAAAGAAAGCGAAAACAAAAAAGCGGAATGAACTTGCTTGGCTCTCAAACAATAAGACGAAATCTTGCTAAATTTCTCCTTAAATTTCTTATAATTTTGGTTTAGTGCCGAAAAGAGTTCGGGCGTTACTCCAGTTATAAAGAACAGTGGAACAAATGCGGTCAATTCTTGGGAAAATCATCTACTCTCATCTCAACAAAAAGCTCCGGCAGAAACTTTATTTTCAAAAAGTTTCCGCCGGAGCATAAGGCTTTATTCAATATGAAAAATTGAAACAATAAAAGTAAAAAGCTATTTTTGTAGGAGTTCTAAAAATGCTGCGCCGTATTTTTTCAATTTATTTTCCCCTACCCCTTTAATTTGCAACATTTCTAAGGTGGTTTGTGGCTGAATCTCAGCTAGTTCATACAACGTTTTATCAGAAAAAATGACATAAGGCGGTAAATTTTGTTTGGAAGCCAATTCCAAGCGCAACTGGCGCAGTTTTTCAAATAATGCATTATCGGGTGCCAATTTTTTCACGACTTGGGCTCTACGCATCACTTTTTGTTGCCCCAGTAAGACTTTTTTGCCACTATTGGAAATTTTCAATAAAGGAAATTGTCCTTCTGTGGGGGTTAAATAACCTGCTGCTGTCAAAAAATCAATTAACTGACTAACATCTTTTTGACTCCAGTCTTTCATTAAGCCGTAAGTTGATAGCTTTTCAAAATGCCATTGGCTAATTTTTTGATCTTTTGAACCTGTTAAAACTTTACTAATAAGTGCTTTACCAAAACGTTCACCCATACGTTTGACACAAGATAACACTTTTTGGGCATCTAATGTAATCTCTTCAACTTCTCTTTCATCTAAGCAGTTACTACAACGCCCACAATCTGGGCCGTCTTCCCCAAAATAGCGCAGAATGTAGCGTTGCAAACACATTTCTGTATGAGCATACTGGCTCATTTCTCGTAACTTCAAATATTCTTTTTGCTTGTAGTCGATTTCCATCTCAGAATTATCAATAAAAAACTGCTGTACTTGCAAATCTTGCGGTGCGTACATCAAGATGGCTTCACTCGGCAGTCCATCGCGCCCCGCTCTGCCGGCTTCTTGATAGTAGGATTCAATATTGCCTGGTGTTTGCGCATGGATGACAAAGCGGACGTTACTTTTATTAATCCCCATCCCAAAAGCATTCGTTGCTACCATTACTTTAATTTCATCAAATAAAAAAGCTTCTTGCGCTGCTGAGCGTTGCGCTTCGGTTAAACCGCCATGATAATAACCGACTTCAATTTTTTTACTTTTTAAAAGGTGGTATAAGCGCTCAACTTCTTTTCTGGTACTGGCATAAATAATACCCGCTTGTTGATCATTGACCCGCAAATATTCCAATAAATAGCTGTCTTTAGCGTCCTTTACTACTTGAAAAGCCAAATTTTCCCGCGCAAAACCGGTTTGGACTTTATTATTCGCCGGAATTTCCAAACTGCTTTCAATATCTTTGGCGACTTGGGGCGTTGCTGTCGCAGTTAAGGCAATCACAGCCGGACGTTGGGGCAACGCTTTGATTTCTTGGGCCAATTGCAAATAACTCGGGCGAAAATCATGCCCCCATTGCGAGATACAATGGGCTTCATCCACAGCAATTAAACTAATTTTTTCTTGCTGTAAAAGTTGCTTAAACGAAAACATTTCAAAACGTTCCGGCGCAACATAAACTAATTTATATTTGCCAAAGGCTGCATCTTTTAAGCGTATACTTACTTCAGCTTGAGATAAACTACTATTAACAAAAGTAGCTGCAATACCCATTTCATTTAACGCATCCACTTGATCTTTCATTAAAGAAATCAAAGGCGAGACCACTAAGGTTAAGCCATCTAATAATAATGCCGGCAATTGATAACAAATCGACTTCCCGCCACCGGTTGGCATAATGCCTAAAACATTTTCATTACGCAACACTTTTTGAATCAATTCTAATTGACCCGGACGAAAGCTTTCGTAACCAAACTTTTCTTTTAATAATTGGGTTAAAACATCCACGTATTATCCTCTTCTCACTGCCAAGTTCTTTTCCAGTCTTTTTTGTCTATTCATCTTAACATGGAAAACCACCAGAAAAAAGTGGCCAATTGGTCGCCAGAATTTTTTACGTAACCGGTGAGTTTGATTACCCTATTTTATCGAATTTTATAACAAATGGTTTTGACGAGAAAACAAAAAAAGTGTAAGCTTGGTGAGGCGAATTTAAGTACGCTGGAGGTTAGCAAATGAGTTATTTATCTTTACAAGATATTAGCAAACACTATCCTGGTAAAAAGAAAAATGCGCTACAAGATTTTTCTTTAACGGTAGAAAAAGGCGAATTTATCGCAATCGTTGGTCCTAGTGGCAGCGGTAAGTCAACGCTTTTAAATATTTTGACAGGCTTTGAAGCTCCAACCACAGGCAGTATTATTCTGGCAGATCGAGATATTACCAAAGATGCCCCGAAAGATCGGAATATGGCGCTTGTTTTTCAAGAATACGCTTTGTTTCCGCATATGACAGTGGCGCAAAATATTACGTTTGGGATGAAAATTCGTAAAACTGCTAAAAAAGAACGTCAGGAAAAATTGGATTGGGTCACAAAAGAACTTGGTTTAACAGAAGTCTTAAATGTTTTACCGAAAAATTTATCCGGTGGTCAACGGCAACGGGTCTCACTAGCCCGCGCAATCGTCCGCGATCCCAAGTTATTTTTGATGGATGAACCTTTATCCAACTTAGATGCCAAATTGCGGGATCAAGTGGGGGATTTAATTTTAGCCACGCATAAAAAATTACACGCGACAACACTATTTGTCACCCATTCCCAAGAAGAAGCCATGTCTTTGGCTGATCGCATTATCGTGTTAAAAGACGGCGTGATTCAACAAGTCGGTACGCCCCAAGCAGTTTATGAAAAACCAAAGAACCGCTTTGTGGCCGAATTTATTGGTCGGCCCACGATTAATATGTTCTCCTTTGCCAAATTGGCACCACACTTACAGCAACAATTTTTACAGGAGAAAGACAAACTAGCCGCAATCCGCAGTGAGCATATCCATATTCGTGAAGAAAAACACAAAGAAAGCAGCTTACCATCTTTTGAAACTGGAATTGTCACAGAAGTACGTTATTATGGCGGCAATAGCATTTTGCAGTTGGATTGGCAACAAACGAAACTATTCGTACAAACTGCACAAAACCCGCCTGCTTTAGGCGCGACAGTTACATTTACGTTTGATCCAAAACAATTACTATTTTTTGATAAATAAATTTATAGTACCGCTATAAAATATTTTAATATTTTACTGGAGGAAAGAAACATGAAAAAAATTTATTTAGGTTTGACAGTGGCAGCTGCAACACTATTTTTGGCTGCTTGTGGCAGCAGCAATAAAGAGGCAACAAAAGAAAGCGATCAAGTTAGCGGCGAGTTCACGGTTGTAACCAATCGCACAGATGCTGATAAATTGTATGACCAAATTGAAAAAGACTTTAAGAAAAAATATCCTGAAATTAAAGATATTAAATGGGAATCGGCTGGTACAGACTACGATCAATATATCGCCAACCGCATGAACACAGAAGATTATGGTGATGTTGTATTTATTCCTTTTTCAATGGCAGGTAAACCTGAAGATTACAGCAAGTACTTTGAAGAATTGGGCACCGTAAAAGCGATGGAAAAAGACTATCTTGATGTTACAGAAGCCGATTACGATGGCAAAGCTTACGGCTTACCAACAGTTTTAAACTCATTAGGTTTGGTTTACAACGAAGCAGTCTTCAAAAAAGCGGGGATTGATAAATTACCCCAATCCACAGAAGAATTAATCGCTGATGCAAAAACCATTAAAGAAAAAACAGGTGCCATTCCTTTTTACACTAACTATCAACGTCTAGCCGTTTGGGCAGGCGCATTATCTTCTTATGGTGGCGAAGACTTCAAAAAAGAAATGGTTGAAAGTAAATCCGCTTTTAAAGAAGGCCAACCAATTCGTGAAGTCATGGATGTTATTTATGAATTAGCCAAAGCCGGTTTAATTGAAAAAGATCCCGTTACCTTAGAAACCCAACAAGCGCAACAACAATTAGCTGACGGTAAAATCGCGATGTTAATGAGTGGCTCACAAGATGTTGCGCCATTGCAAAAAATAAGCAAAGATACGATTAACATTATGCCGTTTCCACATTTATTAGATGGTAAAACCAGTTTGGCCCTTGGAGCTCCATCTGTGATTGGCATTAACAAACATTCAAAAAACAAAGTTGTCGCAAAAGCATTCTTAGATTTCTTTATTGATCCTGCTTCTGGTTTTGCTAAAGATATGGGTGGGATGACACCGGTGAAAGCCAAATTAGATGATACTGAACAAAAAGCAATCAAAGACAACAACGTCATTTTAACTGCGCCCGCAACCGATCCTGCCATTGAAGCCAAATATACTGCAATTGCAAATGAAGTGGGTGTCGGCCGCTTAACTGACGTTTTACAAAAAACAGTTAACATTGCCTTGTATCCTGATCAAAATGAAAGTTACCAAGATTACGTGAATAGCCTTGAGAAAAAATGGGAGGCTGCAGCCAAAGCTCATGAATAAGCTCAGCCTAAAAAGAGAGGAAAAGCAGACCATTCTGCTTTTTCTCTCTTTACCGCTTTTATTATTGCTTATTTTCGGTCTGCTGCCGATTGTAACGTTAATTTACAACAGTTTTACGGACTGGGATGGTTTAGCAACGGAAAAGAATTTTGTCGGCTTAAAAAATTATCTCACCATTTGGCAAGATCCTGTCTATTTGCAAGCTTTTAAAACCAATCTGTTTTATTTAGGCTCCGGGCTTTTGCAAATCGTGATTGCCTTGACATTAGCCATTTTACTGGCGACAAAAACTTATGGGAAAAATATTTTTAAAGCGGTCATCGTTTTTCCGATTATGATTAGCGGCGTGGCGACCTCGTTAATTTTCCGACTGTTTTTTGAACCAGATGGCTCCTTTGACCAACTGCTTCATTTTTTTCATTTAAGTAAGTACATTCGCTTTTGGCTAGGGGATCCTACTGTAGCCAATTATACGCTCGCTTTTATTTCATTATGGCGCCATTTAGGCACGAGTTTTTTACTCTATTTTGCGGCCATTCAAGGTCTGCCTGCCGTCTATCAAAAAGCAGCCAGTTTAGAAGGGGCCAACTTGTGGCAACAAGCCCGTTATATTATTTTGCCTAATATTCAAACGGTTTTAAAACTTAACTTTATTTTACTGATAATTGGGGCTGTTTCCGCTTTTGAAATCCCCTTAATTATGACCAATGGTTCCAATGGCACTGCCACTTTTTTAGTGCAAACGATGAAAGTTGCCTTTGAACAAAAATTAGTCGGCTTAGGGTCTGCTTTGGCGGTGATTATGTCGTTATTTGTAATTGGGCTAAGTTATGCCCAACATCGTTTTCAAAAGGAGGCTGATTAAATGCGGATCTTGGCAAAAGTTGGCAAATATAGCTTTTTAATTTTATGGCTTTTAATCTGCTGCTATCCTTTATTAACGGTGTTTTTTGGCTCATTTAAAACTTATGAAGAGTTTAACGCCACCCGTGGGATTACGCCACCTAGTACGTGGCATTTTGAAAATTATCGGACCGCTTTTACCACCGGTAACCTCCCTCAAGCCTTTATCAATACTTTTATTTTAGTTTTTTGTGGGGTTTGTGGCAGTGTGCTAATTGGTTCGATGGTCGCTTATGTTTTAAATCGTTTTGACTTTCCTTTTAAAAAATTGGTCATTGGCGCTTACTTTTTAATTTCAATGGTGCCAATGGTAGTCTCCCAAATTTCGACCTTTAAAATTATTACCGCTTTAGGCTTTTATGACCGCTTAATTGCACCTATTGTTATCTATTTAGGCGCAGATGTGGTGATGATTTATGTCTATTTACAAATGTATGAAAAAATTCCGATTGAACTAGATAAAGCGGCCCTACTAGAAGGTGCCAGTTATTTTCAAATTTACCGAAAAATTTTATTTCCGTTGCTACGACCAGCAACAGGGACAGTAATTATTTTAAAAATGATTAGTATTTACAACGATTTCTATATTCCGTTTTTATATTTACCCGGCTCAGAGCACGGCACTGTCGCTACCGCCCTTTATCGTTTTATGGGACCCAATCAGACCAACTGGCAAGTTATTTGTGCTTTGGTCATTTTAAGTATTATTCCGATGCTGATTGTCTTTTTAGCCTTACAAAAATACATCTATGAAAGTTTGGCAGGAGGTGTCAAAAGTTGAACTGGTCTTATCTAAAAGGATTTCCCAAACGGGCTTATACGGTTATGGAAGTTCGCACCGGTTTTGCAACAGGATTACCCGTTTTAAGCGGTAGTTTTTTTGGCGCCTATTTAACCGGTGAGATCCATTGGTTACGCCTCATTTTATTTTTTATCGCTGGCTTTTGTTTTAATATTGTCGCCAATACAGCCAATGAAATGCGGGCATATTTAGCCAAAGAAGAAAATGAAGACACTTTTACCCACCATAAAGGCAGTGAGGGTCTCGTTCGCGGCGATGCCAAATTTTTTGACGCTGTCTTAGTTTTACTGTTGATGATTGCTCTTGGTGGTAGTTGTGGTTTACTTTTAGTCTTTTTAACCAAAGATTTGGTGCTGCTAGCTTGGGGACTGCTTGGTTTACTCGCTGCAATCACTTATTCCTTGGGGCCAAAACCTTATCTGCTTTATCCAGTCGGCGAAATTGTCTCAGGCTTTTTTGTTGGGGGGCTAGCTTGTTTTCTGGCAGGGCGGTCACAAATGGGTACCGGAAATACTCAACTCTTAATTTATAGCGTGATTCCCATGATTTTGACTGTCTTTTTAATGTCTACCAATAACGTCGGCGATTATGAAAAAGACCGCGGTGTGCGGGTGACACTGCCGCATGTCATCGGTTTTCGTAATGCCATTTTATTGGTCATCCCAGAATTTATCATCTTATTTAGTTGCTGGCTTTATCTTTTTCTTAGCCAAACCATTCCCTGGTGGCAATTTCTTATCGGGTGCCTCATTTTTTACCACCAAGGCTACATTCGTTGGTATAAAGACTATTTGAAAATCCCAGCAGTTTACCCCGAAATGGGGCGTGAATATGGGCCGCGGCCATTGCTGTTAATTTATCATTTTAATACGTGGATGAGCCTTTTATTTTTCATCCAAATTATCGGAAGGAAGTACTTCTAATGGAAAAAATCCGTTTGGTTCAAAATAAAATTAATCCCCTTGTTTTACCGGTAATTTTTGCCGATAAATTAGGCTATTTTGAAAAATTTAATGTCCCGGTTGATTTAACCATTGCCGAAGCATTCCAATTTGCTAAAAAAAGCAGTTTTGTGGCCGGTGATGTCGATGCGATGATGGGAGATTCAACTTTTTACTTTGACTATAGAGAACAAGGTAAAGATGCGGTGGTTACCACCGATTTAACTCGCACAATCCAGCTCTTAGCCAAAAAAGATGCCCCTAAAAACGGTATGCGGGTTGGAGTTGCCCGCAAAGGTTTGTTTCCTTTCTTTATGGCTTATGATTTAAAAAACATTTTAACCAACCCTGAAATTGTCTGGGTGGATAATACTTACGAACGTATCAAAATGCTAGCTGCCGGTGAAATTGATGCCTTGGTGGCGATTGAACCTTTTATCACTGATATTTTAACCAGCCAAACAGATACTAAAATTTTGTGGCACTCTAAAAATTCCGATAAAAATATGGTAATGTGGTGCTTTGACCGCAAATTTTACCAACAAAATCCTGAAACAGTCGCCAATTTCCACCGTGCATTAGAAGCAGCCGCACAAGATTTTAACGCACTAAGCGGCGATGAAAAAGTCGCCCAAGCAATGAATGTTGCCCAATATACCAAAGAAGCAGCAGAAAACATCCGCCACTTTACCTTTGAAAAACAGCACAATTATTCCGCTCAAGACTTCAACTTATTAGCTGACTTCTTGTGGCAAAGTGGAAAAATTAGTGAAAAGTATGAGGCAGCAGATTGTTTAAAGGCAGTGTTTTAAGTGATAAAAGTAGCGATACTTGGCTTATCGCCTGTTCATCGCCCGTCGACGCGGATATTTTGCAGCACAAATTTGTTTTTAAAATTTGTGCTACAATTGTACCTCCAGCGATATTTTTTATCGCCTGTAATTTTGGGGCAATTAGTTAGTATTGCGAAAAATGGTGGGCAAATAAAAAAGGCGTAGCAAAATTTTTGCTCCGCCTTTTTTACTATCGTTTTTGCAACGGCAAAATTTCTTTTTGCATTAATTCATTGAAATCGCTACGAACTTGTTTGCGATACTTAATTCTAGTTAGCTTCGTGTCCGCTGTGCTGGAAGCTTTGTAACGTTCATAGTTTTCTGTTCGGACTAATTCTTTTTCACCAACTTGGTGTTCTTTTTTAGGATTATAATTTACCGCCAAATACCGCGCGTCATTTTCATTTACTTGCCATTTTTCCGAAAAGTCTTTTACCACTCTAAATTGCTCATCTTGAATCATGTTCTCAAGAATATTAGAAATATTTTGATCGCGATATTTCTCTGGATCAAGTGTTACATCTTGCCACAATGATTGGATTAATTTAGCTAGTTTTTCGTTATTTTTAGCTAAGTCATCGATGTAGCGGTTCACTTCTTGAGTTGCCTTTTGATCTTCTCGGCCAACTAATTCGTACTCCTCATCGCCACTTGGTACAAAGGCCTGAATCAACATCAAAATGTACTCGTAATTGATTTCTTCTGTTTTTACTGTCGCTAATTCATAAGAAATGTCGACATCCAGTTCATCATCGTCTGACCCCATTTGTCCTTTTAATTCTTCAATTGCGTTCACATATTTACCATTGTATTCTTCAATTTCTCGTAGCTGAATTGGAAATTCCAAACCAATTTGTTCTGAATCAAAATCGGTATAAACTTGTAACGCTGCGTACGTTCTGTCAAACTTTTGGTAAGCTTTAACAAATTTTTTCAACTCCGCTATATTCAAGTGATCAACTTGAATAGCACTCGGTTGTTGAGCAGCTTCTCGTAAGTTGTTCAAAGCCTCTAAAAAACTCGTTTTCGCTTCTTCCCAAGAAGGAGCTAAAACATAATTTTCTCCTCCATTAGAATATAGCACTAAAGCTTCCTTTACTTTTTGCTCAAAAGTTTTTGGTGTTTGGAAAGTTACAATTTGACCATACTTTTTATTCCGGTCAAATAAACGATTGGTCCTTGAAAATGCCTGAATTAATTCATGAGGCTGCATTGGTGGCCGATCAATAAATAACGTTGAAAGACAAGGAGCATCAAATCCTGTTAAAAGACGATCTACCACAATCACCAGATCAATTTGTTCCGAACGAGCTAAGTAGGCTTCTTTTTTTCGCGCGAGTCGATTATTGATTTCACGATTATAGCCTCTAATCGTTTCGATAGTAAAGTCGGTGCCAAACTCCTTATTATAGTGATTTATTGCTTCTTTCATTTTTTCTTGATTGGTAATCGATGCTTCTTCATTTTCAGAAATCGAATACGTAATCGCAACCTTGGGGAAATCTGGCAATACTCGTTTAGTTTCTTCATCTATGGTGATTGCAGTTTCGCCATTTTTTACTTTTTGGAAAAGTTCATAGTACCGTTGTGCCTGGGAAATAGAAGAAGTCGTCAAAATAGCGTTATATGTTTTGCCCGCACCATTGCGAAATCCCAATTTATTTCGCGATTTATTTAAAATAGAATCAATCACAGCCAGCATATGTTCTTCTTGTAAATAGACAGACTTCGGCAATTTTGCTTCTTTTTCCTCTAAAGCAAGTGCATCTACATCAAGTTTATTCTCACCAGCAAATCGCAAAATAGCTTGATCCAACTCTTCTTCTGAAAAAGTCGATTTATATTCTACTTGAAAACCTAAGACTGCTTTATCATGAATTGCTTCTTTGACTGTATATTCATGTAGCCGCTCACCATAAAGCTGTTGTGTCGTACGCGGAAGATTACCTTGTTCTCGTTTCGCATTTTCCTTAAAAATCGGCGTACCAGTAAAGCCATACCAAAGAGATTGTACAAAAAATTCACTAATTTCTTTTTTCTTACCTGGACTAACTGCACGATGACACTCATCAACTACAAAAGCTACTTTTAATTGCGTGATTTGTTCATAGCGTTTTGTGCCCTCTTTACCCGCAAAACGTTTCATTACATGATTTAATTTTTGAATCGTCGTTACTAAGACTGTTCGCTCATCAGAAAGTAGCTTTTGAATTAAGTCTTTCACATTATCAGTGCCATTAATTTCAATCGTGTCATTTTCAGCGTATGATGTAAAAGAAGAGGTAGTCTGCTGATCCAAGTCAACGCGGTCAATGATAAAAATTGTCTTTTTCAAAGAAGGGATTTGCAATAAATTACGCGCTACTTTATAAGACGTCAATGTTTTACCAGAACCTGTTGTATGCCAAACATAACCAGACTTATGTTGCTTAGAGGCATTTTTAACTGCTTCAATCGCATGAATCTGATATGGGCGCAATAAGATTAACGCTTTTTTTTCACTATCAATCACTGTATATTGCGTTACCATTTTATGTGCCATAGGAATAGCCAGAACTTCTTCTGCAAATTCCAAATAATCATTTACTGGATTATTGTCTTTACTGACCCATTTGGTTAAAAACTGCTCGTTTAATTTTGTGTCTTGCGCACTGGCAATATAACGCGTATCCGTACCATTTGAAATCACAACCATCTGCACCGAAGAAAAAATACCAGTAAATTTCCCCTCCCGCACGTATTTTTTTATTTGACGAAACGCATCCATGTAAGGGTGGGCACGATTCTTTAGTTCAATGTGAATCATAGGTAAGCCATTAATTAACAATGTCACATCAAAACGACGATTAAGATCATCTAGTGATCGTTTGTCTGATTTGAACTGATTAATAACCTCGTAAGAAGAAATTCCTCCTGCCACATCTTGTCGATTAATCACCCGCAAACGAATAGTACCAAGAGTTGCATCTTCTCGTTGCACTTGAACCTTTGCTACCCCATTTTCGCCCGCCAACCATCTTGCAGCCTCGTAAAAATTAGGAAAACTCAGCTGATTTTGAATTTGTCGAAATTCTTGTGTCGTCAACGGAATTCCTTTTAAAACGTCTTGATTATTTATTTCTAGTTTTTGTCGCAAATTATCCCAAAGTTCTGCTTCTGTATGTAAATCATTTCGATAAACCCACTGTGATTCTCCTGTAATTAACTTTTGAATTAATGTATCTTCTAATAACTGTTCTCCAGTAAACTTTGCCATTTTCCCACCTACTTTTATTAGACTCAAAAAAATTATATCACATTACAAAACTTTTTATTATTTCTTGTGTTATTTTTTAATTTTTGGATATAACCATTTGTAAAATTACTTGGGAACAGCGTAAGTTGGGGGAGGTAGCGGAGATTGTTGGCGGTGGAACACCAAGTACTGGGATTTCTGAGTATTGGGAGGGCGATATTGATTGGTATTCTCCGGCTGAGATAGATAGTCAAATCTATGTAAGTGAAAGCCAAAAAAAAATTACTGAGTTGGGACTTCAAAAGAGTTCAGCAAAAATACTTCCTGTTGGTACTGTTCTTTTTACATCAAGAGCCGGAATTGGAAATACAGCTATTTTGGCTAAACACGGCTCGACAAATCAAGGTTTTCAATCAATAGTACCTAGAGAGAATATTCTAGATTCATATTTTATTTTCTCACGAACCAACGAATTAAAAAAATATGGAGAAGTAACAGGAGCTGGTTCTACATTTGTAGAAGTATCTGGAAAACAGATGTCAAAAATGCCAATCCGTATTCCAAGCCTTATTGAACAAAAACAAATCGGTAACTTTTTCAAACAACTCGATAATACCATCACCCTTCATCAGCGAATATATAAATTTGGTTTATGTACATAAATTTTAAGGAGGCGTTTGTTATGTTCAAAGAATCGAGTATCTTGTTTCATGAATATTATGCAGAATGGATTGAATTATACAAAGTCGGTGCCGTAAGAGACGTTACATTAGCAAAATATCGTATGTCCTACCAGTGGTTGAAAAAAATTTCACCTGATTTGAAACTTTCAGAATTAGATCGCAAAAATTATCAAAAAATCATGAATCAATATGCGTTGTCTCATGAAAAACAAACGACAATGGACTTTCATCACCAATTAAAAGGCGCAGTAATTGACGCTTTAGACGATCAACTATTGCCTAGTGATCCGACGAGAAAAGTTGTCATTAAAGGAAAAGCGCCACGTAAAAAGAAAATAAAATATATTAGCCAATTCGATTTACAAAAACTTCTTAACACATTGACTTTACCAAGTTATATCAATGAAGATTGGTTAATTTTATTGATTGCTAAGACTGGATTACGTTTTTCAGAAGCTTTAGCATTAACTCCTGCTGACTTTGATTTTGCTTATCAAACCATCTCCATTACCAAAACGTGGAACTACAAAAATTCGCCTGGAGGTTTTCAAGAAACCAAGAACCTTTCTTCCAAACGGAAAATACCTGTAGATTGGAAAACGATGATGCAGTTTGCCCAGCTTATCTCCCAATTACCCCCACAAAAACCAATATTTATTACAAATCGCATTTATAACTCCACGATTAATAATCGATTGAAACGATACTGTCGACATGCAAACATTCCAATCATTTCAATTCATGGTCTTCGTCACACTCACGCTTCTCTTTTACTTTTTGCAGGTGTTTCGATTGCAAGTGTTGCCAGACGTTTAGGCCATTCAAATATGACGACAACTCAGCAAACCTATCTCCATATTATTCAAGAACTGGAAAACCAAGACAATGATAAAATTATGCGCTATTTAGCTGGTATATAAAAAGAAGGTGCACATGCACCTTCTATACAAACATCTTTTGTAATAATCCTTTTTTCATTTCTTTCAAGTAGTCTAATTTACGCTGATGAAGGGTGATGGTCTGGTCGAGTTGTTTGAAGAAAGCACCGATTTTTTTTTGTTCCTTTATAGAAGGATATGGAATAGGCATATTAACAAATATTGAATCCTTAATAGCAAAACGGTCCGCTCGGGCTCCAGAATCCCCGTTTAACTTCATAAACTTATACCAATATGTCGTATCAAAGTATTTTTCAAGGTATGTCTTATCAATACTGTATGTGCGAAATACGTAATAGAGTGGCGACATAACACCAGTTCTTCCTAGCTTATTCCGCTTAATTGGTCCAACCGGTGCAAAATTGGAAATTCGCGGATTATACACAAAGTCATCATTTTGTACCACATAATAACTATTTAGATTTTTTGCATTTGAAATATCTTTATCAAAAAAATCACGTTGATTGATAATTCCATGTTCTGCAGAATTAGTTAAGGTTTCTGTAAATTCCCCTAGTTTATTCTTATCTTTAACCTTATCGGAAACCTCCCCCAACTTACGCTGTTCCCAATCGTCAGTAAATCCTTCAAACCTTATTTCCGGAACTTTTTCATTGTTTTTCGGAAACATTTTTTGTAAATACCCTTTTTTAGCTTTTTTCAAATTTTCTAACTGTTGCTGATGAAGAGCGGTAGTAGTGTCGAGTTGTTTAAAAAATAAACCTATTTGTTTTTGTTCGTTCAAACTAGGCATTAAAGTTTTAATTCCTGAAAGAGTTGGAAACTGAACACGTTGACGCTCAATTAATGAACCAGTTGCATACAACTTATATAAATTAATTGCATTTGGAGAAGGCAACCACGTAGCAAAATACTTAGTATCAAAGCCTTCATTTAATTTCATGGTCACATAATAACCTGATACAGCAACATCTTTTCCTGAATTATTGAACCCAATTGACCCTAATGTCATGTTCATAGGATTATATACAATTTCATCTGGATGAATTGCTTTGAATTTATCATTCTTTTTAACTAGGAACTCTCGATTATATCTTTCTGATTTTGGAGTTAAACCATTTTCAACAGTTACACTCCAAAGTTCAAGACCTGCTTCTTTGGGGTCAATATATTCAACTGTTTGTTGAAAAACTTCTCCCAACTTACGCTGTTCCCAATCATTATCAAAGCCTTTAAAACGAATCGTTGGTTTCTTTTCAGACATGACTTTCACCGCCTTGACTTGTGGAACCTTCTAAAAATTGAAGAAACTGCGTAAGGTCAGCTTGGAGTTTAGGTCCATCGGTTGTAAGTTGCTGTACCATTTTGGCTAACTCTCTGTTAGCATCATCAATTTGTGTTTTGATGGACTGCATATCTTTTGTTACTTCTCCTAAGTCAACGGGCTCTTCTTCTTCAAATGTATCTACGTATCGTGGAATATTTAAGTTATAATCATTTTCAACAATTTCAGAAAACGGTGCTACATGGGCATATTTTTCTACATCTTCACGTTTTTGGTAGGTTTCAACAATTCGTTCAATGTGTTTTGGTTCTAATACGTTTTGATTTTTGCCTTTAATAAATTCTTTTGAAGCGTCAATGAATAAAACATCTTTTGCAGTACGATTTTTCCGTAAAATAATTACAGTCGTTGGAATACTCGTATTAAAGAAGATATTTGCCGGTAAGCCAATGACCGTGTCTATCACTCCATTATCTAGAAGGATTTTACGAATTTTTCCTTCAGCGGCTCCTCGGAATAATACACCATGAGGCAAAACAATCGCCATCACACCAGAATCTTTTAAATGATAATAACCATGTAAGAGAAAAGCGAAATCTGCTTTTGATTTCGGTGCTAAAACGCCATAACTAGAAAAACGCGGATCTTCTAAAAAGCCAGGATCTGCTGACCACTTGGCACTATAAGGCGGATTCATTAAGACAGCATCAAAGTTTGTTGGTTCTTCTGTTGGCCAGTCTGCATCTAAAGTGTCCGCATTGTGTAGATGTTGATTTCCTACTTCAACACCATGCAAAATCATATTCATACGAGCCAAGTTATAAGTAGACGTATTTAATTCCTGACCAAAATAATTAATCGTATTCGGTTCTTGAGAGAATTTTTGTGCGTTTAATAAAAGTGAACCAGAACCCATTGTTGGGTCATAGACAGTAAAACCTTTTTGCTTTTCTTTTCCTAGTAAAACAATTTGTGTCATTAAGCGGGAAACAGGCTGCGGGGTATAAAATTCTCCTGCTTTTTTCCCTGAATCAGAGGCAAACTGCCCAATCAAATATTCATAAGCATCCCCTAGTGCATCCCCTTCATGGGCAATATCAAGTGCTGCTAATTCTTTCATCACAGCCGAAATCGTTTGATTTTGTTTTTGAGGTGTTGAACCTAAGCGCTTGGAGTAAAGATCCACATCTTCAAACATGTTTTCAAATAATTCACTGCTTTGTTCAATATTGCGAAAACCTTGTGCTAAATCTTCAAGCTGAAAGCGGCCTTTATGAATTGAAGCTACTAATGCTGTAAAAGTCAAACTAGGCTCCAAAGCATAAGAATAATCGTATTTTAACTCTTCAATTAAATCTTCTTTTGTTTCTTCATCTGCAAAAGCCTCTTCATAAACTTTTTGCGCAGACGTAAGATCTGTTACTTCTTTTTCTAAGAGTTCAGCCGCAGAATATAACATTGTATCTGACAAATATTTATAGAAAACTAAACCTAACAGATAATTCTTATACTCATTTGCATCCATTTTGGAACGTAAAATATCCGCGCTATTCCACAGTGCTTGATAAAGTGTCTTTGAATTTAATTCTGCCATTTCCTCATCGCCTCATTTTTTCATCATTCTATACATTACAAATTAAATAATTTGTTCTCATCTATAAATTTACCTTGCTTTGCAAATATTTGCTAGCGAAATCTAAAAAAACGAAATTACAATATGGATGCGCCATACTATAATCTCGTTTTACTAATTTTGTATTGCTTTAACTGTATTACCTTACTACGCTTCACTCAATACCTTTTTCACTGCTAAAAGTAGCATAAATAGCGCTACGGCCACGGTGATATGCGATAAGCCGGCAATACCGGATATCATACCATTCATGCCCCGACTTAAATTTGTTCCCAACACTTGAAATATGCCGCGAATGGTCATCATGATGACCATTAGGGGCAAGCCGATATTATATAAAACATAAAAACGACGATACAATTTATTTTCTGCTAAATTGGTCACTTTAAAAAGTATTGCCACCAATAAAAAGACAACTACGCCTAGCGCTAAAAGATGAGTGTGGATTACGCCTAATGTTGTCGTTGCGGTAAAATCATTGAATTTCGTGAACTCCCGATAAAAGACACCGCCTACCATTGCTAAAATAAAATAGATCATGGCTGTATTCATTACTTTTTTCATTTTTTTCACTTTCCTTTCTCTTTAGTTGCTTTGATTGCTTTGAAAAAATTAATACCAAACAAAATACCGGCTAAAAATAAAGCCGCTCCTAATCCGGTATAAAAAAAGGCGATAAAACGATCCGGTAATAAACTAAAAGCGCGAATGGTCACCCCACCAATAATCATCACCGCCATAATAATAAAGGATTTCACATCAAAAAATTTTAAGAAAAATTGTTTTTCTTCTTTATAGTTCACAATCCGTGATGTATGTTTTGCAGCTAATTTGGAAAAAATCAGCAGCCAAAAAATCAAAAACACAAGCAGTGATAAAAGTGCATTTAAAATGGTGACATAACCGGAATAAGTTTCAATCCCAATTTTTAGAACATTAAAGCCAGCTATCATCCAGACAACACTTGCCAGTAATAATAAGTAAAGTTTTTTTATCATTGAAAAGACTCCTTTATTTTAAAATGAACATTGTTCATTTTACTTTATAAAAAAGACACATTATCCCGTGTTAAATTTCCAACAGGATTAATAAAGTGAATTTTTTACCAATTGTATAATCCCTATTGAATTTTCTTCATGCGTAATGCCGTATAAGAACAGCTCAAAAATGTAGTCGACATATTTCTCTAAGGTTAAATCTTCTTTAAATACATTTTGGCGAACCCTTTGATCTTTGGCTAATGTAAGGCGCAGACTTTCTTTAATATGTTGCCAATAGTTATCCATCATTTTTTGGCCCATCATTTTATCATCAAAAGCTAAGACTAATGCGTGGCTGGTGAAAAAATGCGGATAGTGTTTTTTTCCAATTGCCACACTTTGAAAAAGCGCTTCTAAACATTCAACAAAATCATCGAAGGCATAAGATTCTTCTGATAAATGAAAAATTTCTGACCAAATGCTACCAATCGTTGCCGCTAGTAATTGTCCTTTAGTAGGAAAATAATTATAAACTGCCCCGACTGAAATATGACTGCGTTTGGCAACTTCACGAATACTTACAGCTTCAATTCCTTTATCCGCGACAATTTCTTTACAAGAAGCAATGATTTCCGCCCTTGAACTAACAGTATTATTCAAACTTTCTCTCTCCTTTTGAAATTTTTGCACCGCAACATGAACACTGTTCACTTTAGATTTTACGTGATAATTTTTATGACGTCAAATAGCTGAACCAAAGAAAAATGAACAAACGTGGGGAACACTCAAGCAATAAGATGGAATTTTAATAAATTGTCCTTCAAGTTTCTTAAAATTTTTGCTTATTGTCGCAGCGATTTAGCTCATTGTGCTGGAGACATAGAAAAGTTGCGGTAGAGGCTGGTCACCTCGAAAAGTTGAATCACCTTATCCTTTGGAAAAATCATATAATCTCTTTACATAAAAAAATCACCGCAAAAAATAATACTGCGAAGCTTTCTTTTTGGGAAAACTTTTTTCGTACAATTTTTTACTGTGATTTTTCGTAATCATTCACTTACTTAACAACACTGCACTAGTTGAAGTGTTCTTGTTCAAATGCAGTTAAAATTTCTCTGACTTCAGTTATGGACTTGGTTTCCATTAAACGGATCCGCAAGTCATTAGCGCCAGGAAAGCCTTTAATATAAATTTTGAAAAAGCGATGTAGACCGACAATTGAGCGAGGAACTTCTTTGGCATATTGTTCCTGTAAGTCCAATTGCAAACGCAATAAGCCCATTAATTCTTGGGGCGTGTGTTCTTTTGGGTTCTTTTCAAAAGCATATGGATTTTTGAAGATACCTCGTCCGATCATAATGCCGTCGACACCATATTTTTCAGCTAAATCTAACCCCATTTGACGATCCAAAATATCGCCGTTAATGGTAATCGTAGTTTGTGGTGCGATTTGGTCGCGTAATTTTACGATGATTGGAATCAAATCCCAGTGGGCATCTACTTTACTCATTTCTTTGCGGGTCCGCATGTGGACTGACAAATTTGCGATATTTTGTTTTAATAAATGGCTAATCCACGCTTCTAATTCACCAGAATCAGTAAAACCAATTCGTGTTTTCACACTGACAGGCAATCCGCCGCTTTTGGCTGCGGTAATTAATTCGGCCGCAACTTCCGGTCGTAAAATCAAACCACTGCCTTTGCCCCGCTCGGCGACATTCGGCACAGGGCATCCCATATTAATATCGATTCCTTTAAAACCCATTTTAGCTAATTCAATGCTCATTTTATTAAAAAAAGCGGGGTTATCTCCCCAAATGTGAGCCACCATTGGCTGTTCGTCTTCAGTAAAAACGAGTCGTCCCCGGACGCTCTCAATCCCATCTGGGTGACAAAAACTATCAGAGTTCGTAAACTCAGTAAAAAACACGTCGGGTGCACCGGCTGCTTTTACGACGTGGCGAAAGGCAACATCGGTCACATCTTCCATCGGTGCTAAAACAAAAAAGGGCTTCGGTAATTCGGCCCAGAAGTTGTTCGTCATTTCCTTTCCTCCTGTTACTACAAAATCCCTACAATTTTTAAAACATCGTTATTATACTAGGGAACAACAGAAGAAGCAAAAATCTGGGATTGCCTTAACGAAAGATAAAAACAGTTGTAGCTGTAAAATTTCCCGGTGAAAACTTTAGCTTTTTTATTTATGGAACTTTGTAATAGACATACTGAGCCGGAACAGATGTCACAGTATTTTGGGTACCAACTGCTACAATGCGCTCTTGTGAGTTATCCGCTCCTTGGATTTCGCCGGAGACATTTTTAGGTAAAAAGGAAATATAAATTGTGGCACTGGGCATTCTGCTGTATAAAGAAAAATAACCAGAATTTTCTTCTGACTCCATTTTCTTTGTATAAGCCGGCATCATCAACCCATAAACATTCTCCATCGTGACCGAGCCATCCGCTTCATTTTTTTCAGGAATATCCAAGATTTGGCTAGTTAAAGTTGCCGTGACATCTTCTGGATAAAGTGGAGATATAATCAGCACACAAAGTACAAATTCTTTCCTATTTTTTTAGAAAGGCTATACTGAAACTAAAAGGAATACGAAAGGAAGTTTTGGTATGGAAGCATTGATTGTCTTTGCACACCCTCGCAAAGAAAGTTTTACTTATGCACTTATCAAACGAATTGAACAATCATTAGTGAAAAAAGGGTACAACGTCACGCTCCGAGATCTTTATGAAATCGGTTTTGATCCCGTGTTAAAAGGAGAAGATGCCATTCATATTGCAGATGGTGAGTTTGTGCGAGAAGCTACAACTTTTCCTGAAGATGTGCAAGTTGAAATGGATTACATAAAAAAAAGCGACTTACTGATTTATGTCTTTCCAAGTTGGTGGAATGGTATGCCGGCAATTTTAAAAGACTACGTGGATCGGGTTTTTCAACATGGTTTTGCTTACAGCTTTACTTCGGATGAACCAAAAAAATTGTTCAGTCGTAAAAAAGCTCTTTTTTTCACCCCTACTGGTCAACCGCAAAATGAAGATGGCAGCGACACTCCCATTGATGCGGCAATGAAAATGTTGACATCAGGTTAGATGTTTAATAGTTCTGGTACTGAAGTAATTGACCACGTTTTTTACGGTCGTGTACCTTATTTGAGTCCAGCAGAATTGGAAAATTATCTCTTGGACGCCCAAGAGCGGATTGCCAATTTATAAGTTCAATTGCCTAAGAAAAGCTAAATGAACTTGCACAGCTATCAAGCAATAAGAAAAAATCTTGATAAATTGTTTCCCAAATTTCTTAAGATTTTGGCTTATTGCCGTAGATAGCTAGTTCATGAAGCTAGATCAATAGAAAAGCTGAGCAAACGTGGATAACTCTCAAGTAATAAGATGGAATTTTAATAAATTGTTTCCCAAATTTCTTGAAATTTTATCTTATTGCTCTCGGGAGTTTGCTTGTGCAGTTGGATACCAATATTCACGGGGAAGATTATATAATCCCTTTACTATAGTAAAAATGCATCAAAAAAGTACCGCCAAAAACTAGACATAGGCTAGCTTTTGATGGTACTTTTTGATTGCTATTTTTCGTTAACATTAAACTCTTGTAAAATTTTTAATGTTTCTTCATTCCACTTATTACCAGTAACTAATTGTGGATTCACATAAAAGTCTGCTGCTGGAAAAACACTTTGTAAAGCCAAAATATTCGCTAAGACACAGATACCAAGCTCTGCTCCTGCCACTTCAATTTCTTTTGGAGACTTTTGTTTTTCGACTACCTTACCTATTTCCAATAATGTTTCCGGTGCTAAGGTGAAGTAATTTTTCTTAAACACAAATTCAGAAGCTAGAGGAGCTAAGTCACGAATAATTTGTAGTTTTGTTATTTCTTCTGCTTGGTTTTTGTATTCAATTGGAATATCGCGCGTAAATAAAACGACTTCTTCTGACTTTCGTGCTTGGAGTAGCCTTTTTTCCAGCCGGGGAAGAAGTGATTTCGCACCCGAAATATAATTTTCATCGCTTGAATCTAAAATCCGATTTTGCATATCGACAATAACGAGCATCTCAATTTCCTTATTTACTGCGGCCTAAGAAAAATGAAACAATTAATACCAGAATAACCGCACCGATAATCGAAGGAACTAATGCCATACCAGCTAGAGAAGGGCCCCAATTACCAAACAATGCTTGACCAAGTGCAGAACCCACTAAACCTGCCACAATATTTGCAATCCAGCCCATGCTATTACCTCTTCCAGTAATCGCACCTGCAATGACACCAATGATTGCACCAACAATTAATGACCAAATAATTCCCATGATGTTTCCTCCTTTATATTAGCTATATATTAGCTGTTTTATTCTACATGTGGTTCTTGATTTTCTTCCATTTTGTTTTGAAGCGTGTTTGTACCACGATCTACTGCATCTTTAGCTTTTTCAGCTTGTTTAGAAGCAAAATGGCCTGTTGTTTGCGCCGCATCTGTGACTTTATCTTGAACAGTTTCACTGTCTTCTTGATATTGTTGTTTCGTTTTAACATCTGCCACATGGATATTGACTTCAACGACTTCAAGATGGGTCATCTTCTTAACTTCTTCTTGAATAACTTGTTTGATATGATCAGCAATTTCAGGAATATCACGTCCATATTCCACTACAACATCCATATCAACAGCAACTTGTTTTTTACCAACTTCGGTGTCAATACCGGTGGTAACATTGTCTGTATTTACTAACTTTTCAGCAATATTAGAGAAAAAGCCACCATCTACTGTCAATAAACCATCAATTTTTTCAACTGCGGTCCCAATAATTTTTTGAATTACCTTATCATCATAAGTCAAATCCCCAGGAACATCTGATTTAGATTTATCAGTATTCCCTTGATTCATCTTATTTCCCATGTTATTAGCACCTGGCATGTCCATTTTTTCTTTATTTTCAAATTGATTGTCCATCCAATCTCCTCCTATAATCCATTTTTAAATTTTAATACTACGATTTATTTTGTTGCTTAAAAATCGCCGGAATCAATCCATTTTTTTCTAAATAGTGACCCAAAAAGACGCCTAAAGCGGTTAACAAAATAATTAATAATGTTTTAAAAAATCCAAGTGAAACAAATAAAATCGCCAAAATTAAGCCCAATCCCCCAAAAATAAGGGGGAGTTTGTATTGCGAAACAAATTCTTTCATGTACTCCCTCCTATTCTACTCTTGAGTGATTTTTCGTCTCATTATTTTCTTCATAGCCATCGTATTTCACTTCGACTTTGACCTGTGCTTCACTGCCTAAAATTCCTTGTAAGTCACTGCGAATTTCTTCCATTAGGGTTCCTGTTTTACCCAAAAGAGTCGAAGTCCGCGTCAATTGTCCGGCAACGTACACTTTGATTTTATTCTTTGTCGCGCGAACTTTGACTTTTGGTGTTGAAACAAAATCCACATCTGCTAATTTTGACCGTACAAAACCTTCAATTGCCTTTTTATCCAGCACTAAGCGTCCATGATCTTCTTGCAAGACAAATGTTTGCTTTGTTTTAGGATAGAAAATCAGCACTAAAATCAGAACCAATAAAATAATCGCAAACACGATTGCTATCCAAAATAAGAATTGATTAAAGATTGTATTGGTTAAACTATTACGAAGAAAACCTACGCCCCTTCTACCAAAAGGAAATTGTAGATACACAGCTGAAATCAATGCCATCATCACTAAAACAATTAGCAGTAACAAAGAAAAAATGATGCCAATTGCTTTTATACCCCGATTCATAAAGCACCTCCTTTTTTAGCCAGTTCATTTCTTATCGGCTAGATATTTTCTGACCAAATTTATCTTTTTGCTGCAGTTGTCTCTTTTTTATGTTTTATAAGCATGGGCACAAGACTAATCAATACTGGAATAGCAATCGTCTTCAATATTTTTTTTGCATTCATTGTTGCAGCCCCCTATAAATTAATTGCTTCGCCGCCGGTAACACCATAAATTTGTGCTGTGACATAACTGGCATCATTTGAAGCTAAGAACACATAAACTGGTGCTAATTCGACCGGTTGTCCGGCTCTTTCTAACAATGATTCTTGACCAAATTCTGGAATTACCTCTTTTGGCTGGCCTTGATCCAATTGCAGTGGTGTCCAAATCGGACCTGGTGCAACCCCGTTCACACGGATACCTTTTTTAGCCAATTGTTTGGCTAATCCAACGGTAAAGTTCGCAATCGCAGCTTTGGTAGCTGCATAGTCCATTAAATGATCACTTGGATTAAATGCCTGCACAGAAGTTGTCGTAATAATGCTACTCCCCGCCGGTAAATGTGGCAGCGCCAACTGCACCAATTCAAACATTGCAATAATATTAATCGTAAATGTATCTCTTACTTGTTGAATCGGTAATTCTTCAATTGATTCTTGTGAAATTTGTTGGGCGGCATTTAACACTAAAGTATCAAGTCCGCCAAGTTTCGCTACAGTTTGGGAAATGATTTCTTTTGGTGCGTTCTCATCCCGTAAATCAAAAGGAAGTAAAACTGCTTTGCGTCCCGCTTTTTGAATGCATTCCTCAACTTCTTTGGCATCTTTTTCTTCCCCAGGGAAAAATTGAATCGCCACATCGGCACCTTCGCGCGCAAAAGCAATTGCTGCCGCACGACCAATACCTGAATCTCCTCCTGTAATCAAAACACGGCGATTTTCTAATTTGTGGTTGCCAACATAACTTTCTTCCCCACAGTCTGGATTTGGTTTCATGTTCGTTTGAAGGGCTGGAGTTTCTTGATCTTGTTTGTCAAACCCATCTGTGTGATACAACTTCCGTGGATCTTTCAATATAGGTTCCATCATATCGCTCTCCTTTCATTCTCATTTTATTGTAACGCATTTAACAAATAAGCCAAAACATATCGCTTACAAATTCATAATTATTCTTTTTTTTGCTTTTATTTGACATAAACAAAATATTAATGTACATCTAATGAGTAGGAAACGATTAAATATTAAAAAAAGAAGAGAGGGCAAGATTGTGATTAAACATTTTCAAATCGGTGCAAATGACGGAATTCAGCAAGTACCAGCAGCTGAAAGTAACTGGTTGGTTTTAGAAGATCCTACTTCAGAAGAACAAAAAAACTTGATTGAAAAGTACAATTTGCCAGAAGAAATTTTTGTTGGTGCCCGTTCTGCCGAAGAAGTCTCTCACTTTGACGCTTTAGAAGAAACTTCTTTGACAAATACCTATGTCCTCGTTTTGACCAATTTATCCGAAAAAAAAGAAGAGAAAATTGAAGACCGGTTAAAACCAATCATCTTTATTCTCTCAGACTCTCTTTTAATCACTTACTTTGGGAACAAATCCTCTTTTTTAGACCATCTCTTGCAAAAATATAGTGATAAAATAGCGACTTTTGAAGGATTAATTACGTATAGCGTGTTCATGTTATATAACCATTACATTCAAGAGTTGTTAGCCATAAAAAAAGATATCGATGACCTTGATCAAGCGGCTAGAAAAACTACTGAAAATAAAGAATTATTCAAATTGGCAGATACCAATCGAACTGTGGTTTATCTCGACCATACACTTGCCGGTCAAAAAAGTACCTTAGACAGTTTGTGGGAAAAAGAACAGTTCATTGAAAAGCTCCATAATCCCAAAGTCTTATACGACATTCGTCTACATCAAAAACATGCCGAAGAACTCATCAAGATTTATCGGGATTTATTGGAAACTGTGGGAGGTCTCTTTTCAGATATGATGGATAATAATTTGAATCATTTAATGAAATATCTTGACTCTGCCGCTTTGATTATCTCCATTCCCGCTCTTATTTCAGGCATCTGGGGGATGAATACAGGTGGATTGCCCGGCGAAGGCTCCAATACCGGCTTCTTTTTAGTCGTCGGTGCCTCGATCATCTTAGCGATTGTCTTTGGAATACATTTAAAAAGAAAAGATTTCTCAAAATAAAGTGGAATTTTTTTATCAATAACAATTTTTGCACTGTTCACCCGATGAAAAATAACAGGAATTACCAAATGTGCAGTGCTAAAAAATAATCGTGTTACACCAAACACCTCCTTTCAAATGAATTTTTGAAAGGAGGTGTTTATTTTATGCAGGTTAAATTTTTTAACAGAAATCATGATCGGAACAAACTTATACACTAATCTATATTATAGAAGAAAAAAAATTTGTCAGCCATTAAATAACTCGTCTAACAATAAATGCTACGCTTTCTGCTTTTCTATTAAAGCGTATTTTAGAAGTTTCCTTTTTAAAAGCGCGCACGTTTCCTCGTTAGCTTTTCCTACTAAATAAATCAATCTTAGTGCGCATAAGTTAAGCGCGCTACCCCTTTTACCCTGCTCACACTCATTTATGTGAAATGCGTTCTCTCTTTATTTCACTGCGATTTATTCATCGCAACGAATTTTTTTATTTTTTACTTTCTTACACCGCGAGAATGAAAAAACAAAAAAATTATCTCCATTTATTTTTGTCATTTTTCTTCAAATTCCTCCCTATTTCCCAAAAATATCGTTTTTAGAGCGCTTAATTCTATTTTATTTTTTTGTGCTACGGGTTGTATTTCAGTAATTTTTCTGAAAAAAACAGAGGAAGAGTTGCTCTATAGTTAGCTGTAGCCAAAGGAGGTGAACAATTATGAGTGAAGTTACAATTAATACCGGCAATACCGCCTTTATGATTTTATGTACAGCCTTAGTCTGTTTAATGACACCCGGACTTGCTTTTTTCTATGGTGGACTAGCGCGAAAAAATAATATTTTGACTATTATGGCACAATCATTTCTGGCTGTGGGTATTTCCACGTTGATGTGGATTTTTGGTGGATTTGGTTTAGCTTTTGGACGTGACATTGGTGGGATTATTGGCAACCCGACGGATTATTTTTTCTTTCATCATCTAACTAGTCTACCGAATACTCTACGCGGTATTACGATTCCTTTTAGTCTATTTTTCTTTTATCAGTTAATGTTTCTCATCATTACTGTCCCATTAATGACCGGTGCTTTTGCCGGCAGACTTAACTTAAAAGGTTATGTGCTATTAGTAATATTATGGAATCTATTCATTTACTTTCCAGTTTGCCACTGGATTTGGTGTGGCGGATTTTTAGCCCAGTTAGGATTTCGTGATTTTGCTGGTGGCGCTGTTATCCATACCACAGCTGGATTTGGCTCCCTTGCTTGCATACTTACTTTAGGACAGCGGAGTATCTTACCTTCAGAGCGCAACCAACACAGTAGCTTAATGGCAGCAGCAATCGGAACGGGTCTCTTGTGGTTTGGCTGGTTTGGTTTTAACGCCGGTGGTACATTTCGAGCCGATTATCAAGCCGCTGCAGCGTTTGGTAATACCTTTATCGCTTTAGCAGTTGCCATGATTACGTGGTTGAGTATCACAAAACTTCAAACTAAAAAAATTGAATTTGTCGATATACTAACAGGATCAATCGCCGGTCTCGCAACAATCACACCGTGTGCAGGTTATGTATCATTTAGTAGTGCGTTTTGTATCGGCTTAATTGGGTCGATAATTTGCTACCTGGCCGTAAATTATCGTAAGAAAAAGCAATGGGATGATGCTTTAGATGTTTGGGGTGTGCATGGAATAGGTGGTTTTACCGGTACTATTTTAGTTGGGGTATTTACAACCCGGCTTAGTCTATTTACAACTACCAGTGGCGTTCAGCTATTTTTCGTCCAACTTTTAGGCGTAATGTTTGTGGCCTTTTATGCCTTTGTTTTGACCACTATTATGCTAAAAATTATGAAAAAATATACCCGCATCACACCTAGTTCAACCGATCAAAAAAATGGTTTAGACTTCTCATTTTTCAATTAAAAAACAGAAAAGAGGAACTTTCATGTCAGAAAGTAAAACGAAACTACCTGCTAAAAAATTGACTTTTTTCGGTTTTCTAGCCATGACAATTTCAATGGTGGTTTCACTATATGAATATCCTACCTTTGCTACCTCCGGATTCAGTCTTGTCTTTTTTCTATTATTAGGCGGACTGTTATGGTTTATCCCTGTGGCCCTTTGTGCCGCCGAGATGGGGACAGTCAAAGGCTGGGAAAAAGGCGGCATTTATACTTGGGTAAGTAATACTTTAGGAAAACGATTCAGCTTTGCTGCTATTTTTTTTCAGTGGTTTGAAATTACAGTCGGCTATTTAACCATGTTGTATTTTTTAACTGGTGCCCTTTCTTATGCAACTGGGATTACAGCAATTCAAAATAATCGCTTTTTAAAATTAGCCGTTTTGCTAATTATATTTTGGGTCATCTTACTATCCCAATTAAAAGGAACAAAATATACCTCATTAATTGCACGGATAGGATTTATGGCGGGAATTTTACTCCCGGCGTTAATCTTATTTGCATTAGGGATTCATTATGTAGTTTCTGGTGCACCCTTACAAACAACTTTATCTTTTAAAACGTTGATTCCAGATTTTTCTAAACTTCCCACATTAGTTGTTTTTGTTTCCTTTATTTTAGCTTATATGGGAGTAGAAACTTCTGCCAGTCACGCCAATGAAATGGAAAACCCTAAGAAAAATTATCCATTAGCCATGTTTGTCTTAGTTATTTTAGCCATCATCTTAGATACATTTGGTGGTTTAACCGTAGCAACAACCGTTCCCCAACACGGACTTTCATTAAATACTGGTGTCATCCAATCTCTGGAATTTTTACTTCGTCATCTTAATCCAAGCCTTGCTTGGGTCGCCAAAGTCCTTGCTCTTTTGGTTTGCTTAGGGGTAATTGGCGAAATCGCTTCTTGGGTTACCTCTCCTTCAAAAGCACTTCATGTCGCTGCAGAAGATGGATTATTGCCCACGTATTTCGCTTATGAAAACAGCCATGGTATGCCCGCTCATTTAATGATTGCAAACGGCATTGTCGCATCTATCTGGGCAGCAGTATTCACTCTAAGCGGTGGCGACAATAATATGTCGTTTTTGGCTGCCATGTCCCTGACGGTCGTCATTTATTTGATGTTGTACTTCATGTTTTTCATAGGTTATCTAAAAATGGTGCATTCTGATGTCCAATTAGAACGTGCATATCAAGTTCCAGGCGGAAAAGTAGTAAAAACAATTATTGCCTGTCTTGGATTATTGACTTCCTTATTTGCTTTTGCAATTTCATTTGTGCCGCCAGCAAGTATTGCTCCTAGTCAACACGGAATATACGAAACAATTCTTATCGTTTCGTATTTAATTGTTTTAATAATTCCTTTTGCGATTTATGCCAATCGCCATAAATTTTCAACTGTTACCAAAGTAAAAAAATAAAATTGAAAGCTGGTTTTTACAATGAATCAACAACTATTAGAAGAACTCGTGGGAAAAAATTTTCACTATTATCAAACAGGTCAAGTCGCAAATTATATTCCGGCATTAGCTGAAGTTAATCCTAAACAACTTGGAATGGCAATTTACGATATTAAACAAAATAATTTAATACAAGCCGGCGATGCCTCTGCTCGTTTTGCCATTGAAAGTATTTCAAAAGTCCCTGTTTTACTTTTAGCCATTGAAGATAACGGCCTAGAAACGGTTTTTGAAACAATTAATACTGAGCCCACAGGATTTGCGTTTAACTCCATTTTAAATATGGAAATCAACCAACAAAAACACCCAATGAATCCTTTTGTTAATGCAGGGGCCATTGCCACTACCTCTTTAATTCACGGGAAAAACAAGAATAACAAATTTGACCGGATTTTATCTTTCATGAAGGAAATATGCCACGATCCAGCAATCACATTAAATGAAGAAATCTATCTTTCAGAATCTAAAACAGGTGATATTAACCGTTCCCTAGCTTACTACATGAAAGGCAATCAAATGATAAAAGGAAACGTAGAAGAAATCTTAGATACCTACTTTAAGCAATGTTCTGTCAATGTTACAGCTAACGGTTTGGCTCATCTCGGTGCAGTCTTAGCTAATAAAGGGATTGCTCCTTGGAACAACACCCGCATTATTTCAGAAAAAAGTGCAACGATTGTTAAATCTATTATGACGACAGCTGGCTTATACGACGAATCGGGCGAATTTTCCGCTCATGTGGGTGTCCCAGCTAAAAGTGGCGTTGGTGGCGGATTAATGGCTGCTGTGCCAAACTGTTATGGTTTTGGTGTTTTTAGTCCAGCACTCGATAATTGTGGAAATAGTGCCGCAGGTATTCAGTTATTAAAAGATGTCGTTGCCCAATTACATGTCGACATCTTTGATTAGACCATTGTAGAATTTAAAAAATTTTTTGAAAAAATCATCTCACTTAATCCTTTTCTATCATCAGGCATTGAAAAACAGTCCGAAAAAAAGAGGCTATACCTTTTTTGGTATAACCCCTTTTTTCTGTCTTATCATCCGTGGTATACTTCTTAATTGAAAGAAAAATGAACAGGAGCGAATAGTCTATGTTAGAGAAGTATATTGAAAAAAATATTTTTCGTAAAGTATATATCTGCGAACATGTCTTTGAATATCAAGAGATTAAAATTGATGAAATAGCGAATCTGCTAGATGTTTCCCTTCCCACCATTCAACATGATATCGAATGTATCCTTGAACAACTCGACTATTTTATCGATTCTGTAACAAAAGACCATCATCTCTATAAAATACTATTTAAACATGGCATCACCCGTACAGAATTAACGCAAACAATTTACAGCAGTTCCTATTTTCTTCGTTTCCTAGCCCATTATTTTGCCGGCGAATTTTCCAGTACCCAACTGGTCGATAATGAGTTTATCTCGTTGAGCAAAGTCTACGCCGTCAAAAAACAAATTCTAGATTTTTTTAAAGAAAATAACTATTTAAAAGAAAAACAAATTCTAATCCCCGAATTTGATATTCGAAACTTGTTATTAGCCTTAACTCGTTACATAGATTGGCAAGGATACGAACAACAACACACCGAAGTACAAAACGCCATTGAAGAAGTCATCCAATTTGTCGAAAAGAATTAGTCGTAGACATCGCAGCCCATATTTGCGCCCTTGATTCAGAAGACGAAATCTTTCAACAAGCATTCTTACAATTAATGCGCACAACCTGGGCAGATGGACAAGTCTTTCTCCCAGAATCGCTCCAAATTTTAACGCCGAAACAAAAAGAATTGTATACTCTTATTTTAGAAATTCTCGAAAATTGGCGGATACGACACAATTTTTCTATCCGGTGGAACTGTAACCTCATTTCCAAATTCACTAAAAGTATCTACGTGCTTTTACAAAAAAATTGCAAGTGTACACCCAAAGAAATCTTCATTGTCTCAGATAATTCCTTTAAACAAATGTATTACCGCCAACGCTTGATGGAAGTGGTCCATGCGCCCCATAAAGTAAATGTCGCCATCTACCATTCACTAGCCGAATTAAAAAATGAATTTCTTTACTCTTGTGAACGGATTGTTCTGTGTGATGCCAGCGTCTATCAATCTGGCCAAGATACAAAGAAGACTGTTATACTGCCGATTTCACTCCGCAGTACTGACCAAGTCATTTCCGAACTGACCCAAAAACTCGCTCTTTTGGGTTGAATATTGCTTAATAAACAGATTATTTAGAAGATAACTTAAAAAAGTCGCCAAAATTTAATTTTGGCGACATAAATAGCTACTTCTGATGAATATTTATTTTATATCTAGATGAGAATTTTAAGTTAGGCTGTAAGAAAAATGAAGAATTTTTCGTAATAAAGGAAAAAAGGCACTTTCCAAAAATTGGAAAGTGCCTGAAATGTTGATACGAATGGTACTCGATTTCCAAAGAAATCTCCGTCCCATACTGTGTTCGCAAAAAAATAAATTCGCAACGACTCCAGTAATATTAACGTTTTGAGATGTGACTCGTACTTATTACAAGTACTTCTATCAATAGAAATACAATTATATCAACATTACAAACATCTAAAAAACAGTTTGATATGGATAAAATAGGATTAATATTGATATTACTTGAACCAATTTGAACCAAAGATGAATGGTAGTTGAATACAATTTTCTTACTAGTTTATCAATCTTTTTTAGAGTTATTCCTCCCCTCTTATTTATTTGAGACCGTATTGATGGCTGGATAGCTGTCTAATAGGGGTTTCAAGGCCAGAATTAGCTAAGCTACTAGATTCTCGAATAATTGTATAAGCCGGTCACACCTACTTAAATGTGATTGAGAAGGTCAAATATAGGGTCAAAAAATACTCGTCAGTATGTCAGATAGATAAATCCAATTTTACGCCAAAAGCAGATTCTTTTCTCTTAAAATAGTAAGAGCCATCGAAGATTTATGTTTCACTTCGCACGGCTTTTACTTTAATTTTCCAATTTATCAAAAGGACATTTTACGTCTTTTTATCTTTTACCGAGATAGATGACAGTTGCTACTTAATCTAGCAAATTCGCTACACGACTTTTTATATCATCTCTAATTTCTCTGAATTTATTAATGATTTCTTCTTCTGTTCCAGTTGCTTTGGCTGGATCTTCCAAATCCCAATGAGCATGCTCAATCCCTTTTGGAATTACTGGACATTTGTCTTTGGCATCACCACATAGCGTAATAATTAGGTCTGCCTGATTAAAATAATCCATATCGATCAAATCAGATGTTTGCGTAGAGATATCTATCCCTTCCTCAGCCATTACTTGAACAGCTCTAGGATTTAACCCATGTTGTTCAATGCCGGCACTTTTAATTTCAAATTCAGCAGTTGGCAAAATAGCTTTTCCATAACCTTCTGCAATTTGACTACGACAAGAATTGCCTGTACATAAAAAGTAAATTTTTCTCATTGTTATTTCCCTCCGATATCAGACAATTCTGATAGATTTTGAATGAACCAATTTTTTGTGCGATTAGATATTTTAACTAACAGTAACATGACTGGTACTTCGACTAAAACGCCAACTACAGTCGCTAACGTAGCGCCGGATTGTAACCCAAATAATGAAATAGCTACTGCAACGGCTAATTCAAAAAAGTTACTTGCGCCGATCATACCTGCTGGTGATGCAATATCATGCGGTAGCTTCCAAAGCTTAGCCCATCCATAAGCGATTGTAAAAATAAGAAAGGTTTGGATAATTAATGGAATCGCGATAAGTAAAATATGCATAGGGTTAGCTAAAATCTTTTCTCCTTGGAAAGAGAAGATAATAATCAATGTTAATAATAACCCCATAATGGTAACCGAATCAAATTTCTTTAAGAAGACATTTTCAAAATACGCTAAGCCTTTATTTTTTATAATTATCACGCGTGTGAAGAAGCCTAATAATAGCGGTACAACCACAAAGAGCAACGTTGATAGTAAGAGTGTCCCCATTGGAACGGCCACATTGTCAACACCTAGTAAGAACGCTACGATAGGTGCGAATAGAAATAGAATAATCAAATCATTGATAGCTACTTGAACCAAGGTATAACCTGCGTCTCCCTTTGTTAAATAACTCCAGACAAAAACCATAGCGGTACATGGTGCTGCGCCGAGAATGACTGCTCCGGCAACATATTCCTTAGCTAGATCCACGGGAATTAGATTTTTGAAGACAACATAAAAGAAGAAGGCTGAAATGGCATACATAGTAAATGGTTTAATCAACCAATTGGTTACACAGGTGATAATTAGTCCTTTGGGTTTCTTTGCTGCACGAGCAATGCTAGTAAAATCAATTTTCAACATCATCGGATAAATCATTAACCAGATTAATATCGCGGTTGGAATAGAGACTTGATAATACTCAAACTTACTTAATGTGTCTGCCACAGCTGGAATAAACTTCCCAATCAACACACCTACTGCCATACATAAAATAACCCATAAAGTCAGATACTTTTCAAAAATCCCTAATCCTTGTTTTTTATTTTCAGCGCTCATTTTTTCCTCCTAGTGGCTTACGCCTTCTTTCGTAAAATATTTTTGCTTAAATTTCAAAGCAACATTTACTAATGCGATGAGTACGGGCACTTCAACTAGTGGACCGATAACGGCTGCAAAAGCTTCCCCCGAATTAATCCCAAAGACGTCTACTGCCACAGCAATCGCTAATTCAAAGTTATTACTTGCTGCGGTAAAAGAGAGCGAAGCTGCGACTGGATAACTCGTGCCCATTTTATTAGAAATGAAGAATGAAACGAAAAACATAATAATAAAGTATAAAAATAATGGAATGGCAATTCTTACAACATCAAGAGGTAATTCAATGACTTTTTCCCCTTTAACAGAAAACATAATCACGATTGTAAGTAACAAAGCAATTAATGTAATTGGACTAATTTTAGGAATGAATTTTGTTTCAAACCACGTTTTCCCTTTGAATTTAAGTAAAAGAAATCTTGAACTAATCCCAGCAATAAAAGGAATTCCTAGATAAATAAAGACACTTTTGGCAATTTCACCCATAGTTATATTTACCGAATGTGTTTCTAAACCTAACCATGTCGGCAAAACAGTCACAAATATATAGGTAAATAGCGAATAGAAAACAATTTGGAAGATCGAGTTAGAGGCAACTAAGCCTGCCGTGTACTCACTATCGCCTTGAGCAAGTTCACTCCAGACAATGACCATCGCAATACATCGAGCAATACCAATCATGATCAGTCCGACCATGTAGTCTGGATAGTCATGAAGAAAAACTACCGCCAGTACGAACATAACAATGGGACCGACGATCCAATTTTGCACTAAGGAAAGCAACAAAACTTTCCAATTCTTGAATACACGCCACATTTCTTCATATTTCACTTTGGTTAAAGGGGGATACATCATCAATATTAGACCGATTGCAATAGGGATAGAGGTTGTACCGACTTCTAAATGGTTAATCATCTTGGGTACGCCGGGTAAGAAATAACCTAGGCCAATCCCTACAGCCATTGCGATAAAAATCCATAAGGTTAGATATCTATCTAATAATGATAATTTATGATAATTTTTTTGTTACTTGATTCACTTATTTCATCTCCAAAGTTTCTAGAATTTATTTTATATCTTCTAACTTCAATCCTGTCAATTCACGTATTTGTTCGATAGTTGGATATTTCCCTTCCAGATAAACTTGTCCATCTACGAGAGTCAGCGGCAATCCTTCTACTCCAGATTCTTTCAATTTTTGATTGACTACTTCACTTCTGACAAAGGCTTGTGGATTCTGTGACAAATTTCTTCTATAGATTCGATTTTCCTCAGACGCATTGACTTCTTTTGTGATTGCCGTAATTGTCAATAACTCCTGATCCACAGAGGGACCACACACGCCGGTAGGACAACACATTGCCGGTTCATAAATTTCAATTTTTCTCATAATTATCATAACCTCCATTTAGATAGATAAGTCCCTTTAAGAAAGAAACTCATCTATCGTAAAAGTAAAACGTTTAGTGGACGAATTCTGCTTCAAAATCAGACACCCATTCAGCCACTGCAAAATGCCCGTTGGATACTTCAGCCACTTTCTCTATCCATTCAATCTCATTGGCTGCCCGAGCTTTTAAAATTACGTTCGATGTGTCTGTCGCATACATACTCTGATTGACTAGCCACCATGTATGAGCAATTTTTGCTCTATCCAAATCCGCATCAAGCCGTAATGATTCATAAACAGGCGTCGTTTCAGGTAAGGTGACCATTAATACTTCAGTTTCAGCCTTATTTTGTAAACGCGGCAACAGTTTTTTGATAGATGCTGGAACTTCACCAGCACTGCGTTCGACCTCTTTTGCATAGCTTTGGGTAGAATCTAATAATAACAATGTATGACCGGTTGGTGCGGTGTCTATCACAACAATCTCATTTTCAGCCTTATCGACAATCTCAGCAAAGGCTCTGAATATGGCAATCTCTTGGGTACAAGGGGAACGCAAATCTTCCTCCACATACGCAACATCATCCGCACTCATCGTTTCTCTTGCTTTGGCTAAAACTTCTTCTTGGTAAGCTTGCAATTCCTTTTCTTCATCAATATGGCTCACAAAAATTTCTTTAGTCTCTGCTAAATAAAGGCTTAAGTGATCGGCCGGATCTGTTGTCGCTAAATGAACTTTCTTGCCAGCTTTTGACAAAGCTTTCGCTATTTGAATCGCAATAGTGGTCTTCCCTACGCCACCTTTACCCATTGTAAAAATAATTTTTTTATCTGTTGCGATAAAATCAGCGACAATCTCACTGAGTGTAGGCAATTCAATCGCTGGATTTGTTTGTTCTAAAATCGGTGGTTGATTCTTATCAAGTAAAGTCCGTAGATTCTGGATACCTGTTACGTTGTACGCTCGTAACGGAACATAGAATTGCTCAAATTTCTTTAATCCTGCGGGCATCTCACTTAAATCTTTTTGTTGTTGGTCGTAAATCGTTTGTGAAATAGGATCATCCGCTGTTTCAAGTAATCCATTAACAATTAATTTTTGGCTAAGAATACCTAGTTGACTTAATTCATCAGACGCTCGAGTCGCCTCGATTATTGCCGCTTTTTGAGGGCGAGTCACTAACATTAGTGTAGTCAATTCTTCTTGGCTTAACGTTTTAACTGCTTCAGCGTACATCTCTTTTTTATCGCCTAAACCAGATAACTGTCCTAGACAAGAAACACCTGTCGTATTTTCATCTAAGTAATTACTCCACGCAGAAGGCAGCTGCAGCATCCTTAATGTATGACCGGTCGGAGCCGTGTCAAAAATGATGTGATCGTAGGCTTCTTCAACAGATTTATCTGTCAAAAAATTTGCAAATTCATTAAAAGCCGCAATCTCCACGGTACATGAACCAGACAGCTGCTCTTCCATGTTTTCTAATGCGCTATCGGGTAGAATCCCTCTGTAAGGACCAACAACACTTTCCTTATATTCAGCTGCGGCCGTCACTGGGTCAAAATTAGCTACTCTCAAATTAGGAATGCTGTCGATCGTTTTTGGTTTATTGGTCAATTCTGTCTGAAATACATCTTGCAGATTCGAAGCAGGATCCGTACTAACCAACATCACCTTCGCGCCATTATCTGCTAAACTTGTCGCTGTCGCACAAGCAACCGTTGTCTTACCCACGCCACCTTTACCAGTAAAAAATAAATATTTTGTCGGATTCAGTTGATTTAATTCATATCGTTGCATATTTACATCTCCCTTAGCAGCAGCCAGATCCGCCACAACAACCGCCTGTCTGTTCAGAATTTTGGTTAACAAATACCAACCCAGTGTAGTTAGAAAGTTCATCTATTGTTGGATACGCACCCATTTTAACAATGGCACCATCTATCACTGTAACTGGCAAGATTTCATTGCCTTTTTCTTGCATCACCTTCAACACAGTCTCATTATTGACAAACGCATCTGGGTCGCTGGTCAAATTGTGACGAGTCGCTTCAATTTGAAAGACTCCCTGTAGCGCTTCAAAAACTGAGGTAATCATGAGCAATGTTTCATCCACTGAGGGACCACAAACACCGGTTGAGCAACACATTGCTGGTTCAAATAGTTCTAATTTTTTCATGTACTTCTTCTCCTTTTTCTACACATTCTTTATTCTGACAGATACACGTTTGCTCGTCATTAGACAGCAGTTGCATCATTGAACCCAAAAATTCTCTGACAAACTCTTCTTGTAACGTATAATGATGCCATTTCCCTTTTTTACTGACTGAAATAATTCCAGCTTGTTCTAGCACCTTCATATGATGAGATAGTGTTGGCTGAGTAAAGTCAAAATGATCCAGTAGATCACATGCACAAAGACTGCCACAAGAAAGAAGATCCACAATCTTCATCCGTTTTGGATCAGCCATAGCCTTTAATAATAATGATGTTTTTTCATAGTTCATAGCTTTTCTCCTTCATATCGATAACTATCTATGTATAAAACATAGATAATCATCTATGTTTTGTCAAATGTTTCTGTCTTTCAGCTCAAATTACTTAGTTACTCTTTTGGGCTCGATTAAACCAAGTTTGAAAATCACTACTCTATAGATTCATCATTCAATCTTTACTGTTCCCTGTATATTCAAATGATAACTTGAATATAATAATAATCTATGATACACTTCATTCAAATATCAATTAGAATAAAGGGGGGGAGCTGTATGAAAAACGAAATTTGTGAAATCTCATGTGTTCATGAAGATAAAGTTTTACTAGGAAAAGAAAAGTTACAAACTGAAGATATTTCGAGCTTAAAAAGTGTCTTCAAAATTTTAGCTGATGAGAATCGCTTAAAAATTATCTACGCCCTAAGTTATGAGGATGAATTATGTGTATGTGATATCGCAGCAACTATCGAGGCAACCGTGGCAACAACCTCACACCATTTATTATCATTGAAAAAAAATGGAATTGTTGTGAGTCGGAAAGTAGGGAAATTGGTTTATTACTCTATCAAGAATGATAAATTTGTCCAACTACTAAATTCCAAACTGTATTTAGAAGATGAGGTGCTAGTATGAGTGAAAAAAAACAAGTCTATCGGGTTGAAGGATTGAGCTGTACGAATTGTGCGGCAAAATTCGAAAAAAATGTTTCTCAAATACCAAAAGTTACCGATGCAAAAGTAAATTTTGGTGCCGGAAAAATCTCTATCGAAGGCGAAGCGACTATTGCAGAAATTGAAGCTGCAGGAGCTTTTGAGAATCTGAAAGTTCAGTCCGAACATGATACAGAACCTCGCATTGAAACAAAAGAGCCTTTTGTGAAAAGAAACTGGAACCTATTGGTTTCACTGTTTTTAATTATTTTGGCATTAGTATCTCAAGTAGTTAACGGTGAAGATGCGCTATTAACAGAAGGATTATTTATACTAGCGATTATTATCGGCGGATTTAGTTTGTTTAAAGAAGGATTTTCAGACCTATTTAAATTGGATTTCTCAATGGAATCTCTTATGACAATTGCAATCATTGGTGCTGCAATTATTGGTGAATGGACTGAGGGCTCAATCGTTGTTATCTTATTTGCAATTAGCGAGGCTTTAGAACGATTTTCAATGGATAAAGCAAGACAATCAATACGTTCCCTAATGGATATTGCTCCGAAAGAAGCATTAATTAGAAGAAATAATGTTGAACAAATGATTAATGTTTCAAAAATCGAAGTAGGCGATATTATGATCATTAAGCCTGGACAAAAAATTGCTATGGATGGTCAAGTCATTAAAGGCCATTCCTCAGTAAATCAGGCTGCGATTACCGGTGAATCTGTCCCTATTGAAAAAAATATTAATGATGATATCTTTGCAGGAACGATTAATGAAGAAGGTGCACTTGAAGTCAAAGTTACAAAGCATGTGAACGACACGACAATTGCCAAAATTATTCACCTAGTTGAAGAAGCACAAGGTGAACGAGCACCTGCTCAAGCATTTGTCGATAAATTTGCGAAATATTATACACCCACCATTATGGTGATTGCCGCATTAATCGTCATCGTTCCCCCATTATTTTTTAACGGAGATTGGAATACTTGGTTGTATCAAGGGCTCTCTTTATTAGTTGTTGGCTGTCCTTGTTCTTTAGTAATCTCAACACCTGTGTCTATCGTTTCAGCAATTGGAAACTCTGCTAAAAATGGTGTTTTGGTAAAAGGCGGTATTTATCTTGAAGAAATTGGTGGCCTCAAGGCGATTGCCTTTGACAAAACAGGAACATTGACTAAAGGAACACCAACGGTAACAGATTTCACTACAGTTGATTCAAAAGACGAAGAGAAATATTTCTCAATTATTACAGCATTAGAATCATATTCTCAACACCCTCTCGCGTCAGCAATCTTAAAAGAAGCTGATAATAGAGCGATTTCTTATAAATCAGTAGTTGTTGACGAGTTTACTTCAATTACTGGAAAAGGAATACAAGGAAACATTGAGGGGATTACCTATCTTGTAGGGAGTCCAAAGCTTTTTGAATCTATCTTAACAGATAACTCAAAGATTATTGAAAATTACCAAAGACTTCAGCAACAAGGAAAAACAGCAATGCTCTTAGGAACAGATAAACAAATTTTAGCAGTCATTGCAGTAGCTGATGAGTTAAGAGAATCAAGTAAAGCAGTCATTGAAAAATTACATGATTTAGGAATCGAGCATACGATAATGCTGACTGGTGATAATGCTACAACTGCTCAGTCAATCGGAAAACAAACAGGTGTAACTGAAATAAAAGGCGATTTGATGCCTCAAGATAAATTAGATTATATTAAATCACTTAAGGAAACCTATGGAAAAGTCGCCATGGTTGGTGATGGTATTAATGACGCACCAGCATTAGCTGCCTCAACAGTCGGTATCGCAATGGGTGGCGCTGGAACAGATACAGCTTTAGAAACAGCTGATGTAGCTTTAATGGGTGATGACTTACAGAAACTTCCCTTTATAGTTAAATTAAGTCGACAAACATTGAGAATCATTAAGCAAAATATTACCTTCTCATTGGGAATCAAACTATTAGCATTATTACTTGTAGTTCCAGGCTGGTTAACGTTATGGATTGCTATCTTAGCTGATATGGGAGCAACTATATTAGTTACCTTGAACGGCTTACGACTGATGAAAGTTAAATCTAAATAGACAAGTAGTAGCATAAAAAGAGGAAAGACTAGCGACGGCAGCGCCGTATAAGCTAGTCTTTCCTCTTTTTAATGCTGTTGCAGGACGGCGTAGCCGGACTGCATGGGCAAGCCCCTCTTTCTAACAGGGGGCTAACAAAGAACAGGAAACTGTGACAACTACCCATTTGGGAGTGTCCTAGCAGTGTTTTCTTTGTCACATGCTTATCAATCTTGTCACCTTATTTTGATTGCGGATACGCTGCATTTAACAGGCGTTCTTTCTCGATTTCCATTGCGAATGGAAGATAGAGGTATTGTTGTTCTAATAGGTATAGATTATCTTCTGTGTATTGATAGGAGGCTGTTTCTTTTGAATAGACTAATGGGGCGATTCGAACATCGCCGGTCAATTGATTGATCGAGTATAGAAGAATGACTTTTTCACCTAGTTCCTTGGGCAAATGTTTCCCAAAATAGGAATAGGATTCTTGATTTGCTAAATAGACGAGTAAGCGATCCACACTAAAGTTGGAAAAGGTAAAGGGCAGAATGTGCAGAATGTGATTTTGATTATCATGGTGTAAATAGAGTTGAGCTTCTTTACCAAATTTAGTTGAACCAAGGTAAAGCTGCTTTTTCTCATCGATACATTGATAAGTAAATTGGTCTTGTTCCGTTGGTGGAATGAGGTTTATAATAAAAAATTCAATCATCCGATCCATTTCTTTTTCACTAACAAGACCGGCTTGTTTCAGTTCGTCTACTATTAGCCCTTCAATCTTAGGATCAAGCTTACCTGCCTTCTTTTGAAGCATTTCTAAAATGTATTGGTTTTCTTGAGTACCATACAAAAGATATTCGTTAGTGACATGGCCTATTTCTGCAATTTGGTGAAGGGTTTCGGTTTTTGGAAGGTTAATCCCACGTTCCCAGTTATTGACTGTACTTCGCGGTAAATCACCAATTAGTTTGCCAAATTTCTCCATACTCAGCTTTAACTCTTGGCGAATCTGCCGAATTCGATTACCGACTGCTTGCTTGTCTATCTCCATGAAAACTCCTCCTCAGGATGAATTCTTAAATTTAGTATACGTTCGTACTTAAAAAAAGTCAAAACATATTGACTTAAAATAAATACAAGCGTACAATTAATATGTACTTAAAATAAGTCAGATAGTTCTTTGACAAGTAAATAGCAGAAGGAGGTTTTTCTATGAATCAAGTGAATCAACATGATCTCGGGGAATCGATTCGAGTTTCTCGAGAAGAAAGGGGGTGGACCCAGCGATATTTAGCAGAAAAAGTGGGGATTTCGAGATCGTTATTATCGAAAGTAGAAAAAGGAACGAGACAATTAAGTGCAGAAAAATTGAATCTTATACTGGATAGTTTGCAAGAAGAGATCGTTCCAGTTAATCGTGTTTTGATTGATTATCTAACTATTCACTTTTTCTCGAATCAACATTTAAAGTTGATTGAAGCAATTATTGGCATGCCTATTGAACGCTTTGAGGAACTGGATTATGCGCCAAAGGGCTATATTGGCCAATACGTGTGGAATCAAGTAATCACAATTCGGTATTCCATTGACGATACGGTAAAAGGAACCGTGATGGAGTTTTCAGGTCAAGGCTGTAAACATCTTGCCATGCGTTTGAAGACCGCAAAATCAAACTGGCAAGAGTTCTTCCGTAAGGTATTAGATTATCAGGGAAACTTTACTCGGATTGATTTTACTTTAGATGATTTTGTGGGGAGTCTTAGCATTCCAGAACTTAAGCGTAAGGTAACACTAGGCCATGTGTGGACCACTTTTCAAGTGAGTGAATCCCATGGTGGGACGGATATCATAAACAATGAGTCAAATGGTGAGACCTTGTATTTAGGATCAAAGAAGAGTCAGTGTCGTTTTTGTTTTTATCAGAAGGATTATGAACAACGAAAGCGACGAGGAATTCCTTTAGAAGAAGCAGAAGTAAAAAATCGCTTTGAACTACGGTACCGAAAAGAGAAAGCGCAAAGCTTGGCAAAGATTATTTCAAAAACCCATGATTTAACCAAACTGTTTTTTGAGTTACTTAATGGCGCAATTTGTTTTTATGACCGCGATCCAAATGATCCTGGTGCAAAAGTCGATGCCAAATGGGCAGCCTTTATTGGCAATCATGGCGCAATCACCATTTCTTTAGAAACGATTCCTCAAAGCTTTGAGAAAAGTATGAATTGGTTAATTCACAGCGTTTCTCCCACCCTCGAATTTATTCAAGAGGTAGATAATCATTTTGATTCAAATTTAATTAACGAGATTATTAGCTGTGGGGAACTTAGTTCAAGGCAGCAAAAAATATTAGAAAATTTGATTGCTGAGCCTGATTATTATCAGGAAGAAGTAGAATTTTATATCCAGTGTCTTCAAAATATGAAGGCAGAAAAAATACACAAAAAAAGCAAAGCACAGCTTACACATTAAAATGTATAAACGTACTCCGCCCTAGACAAGTTGAGTATAGCACATTTCCTTGTGTCAGCCAAAAAACATTTTTGGAAAGGAAATAAACTATGAAAAATACAATAACTACTTATGAATTGCCCTATCTACTTACTAGAGAACAAGCTTCTCATTTTTTAGGGATCGATCCAAAATCTTTTGATAAATTCGTTCGCGCAAACGATGAGTTAGAGCGTTTTATGATAGGAAGACAAGAACGATACACTGTCACTTCCCTCATTAATTTTATTAAGACGCACTCTATCTAGCTAAAATATCGTAGGATGGTTGATTAGATGCTTTTCGCCATGTAGAATGACGGTGTATTCAACTAGCATTTATCAACCATCTTTCAGTGAAAGGATTTGTTATAAATGCCTAGTATAATTAAACGTGGTAACTCATATAGAGCTCAGATCTCACTTTACAATCATGGTCAACATAAGAAATTGACAAAATCATTTAGCTCTAAAAAGGAAGCAACTCGTTGGGCTTTGGAAAATGAATTGGAGAAAGGAAATGGAAAACAATTAGCAGAGCGTACAACAACATTTGCTGACTTCTTTGAAAACTGGATTCATATCATAAAGAAAAACGATGTAAAAGAAACGACTTTTCAAAATTATCAAAGGACTTCTCAAGTGGTGAAGAAATTATTTGGCGATATACAGTTAAAGGATTTGAACGATATTGTAGTACAACGAAAAATAGATAAGTATGCAGAAACTCATTCTCGTAAAACCACTCATGAAGTACTATTGAAAATCAAAACGGCATTACGTGATGCTTATGCTCGTGGCTATCTTGCTACCGATTTTGCAAATTTAGTCAAAACACGAGGGAAAGTTTTAGATAAGAGAAACCGTGCACTTTCTATTACCGAATTAAAGAAACTGCGTACTTATGTCATTAATCATCGAGAAAATGAGTTTAACATTCTTGTACTCCTTGCCTTAGAAACTGGCATGAGACGCGGAGAGCTTTTAGGTATACGTCCCGAAGACCTCTTTGAATATGGTATCCATGTCAGACGTTCCCTTAGTCCAACTTCTGAAGATACCTCGTTAAAAACAAAAAATTCAAGACGAGATATTTCCATTAATCAAGAAGTCTACGATATTCTAAAATCTGTCCCGATTAAAGATAATGGATATTTTTTTGATCCTGACGGCTTTCAACAATCTGCTAAGCTCGCCAGATTACTGAAAAAACTAGATATTCCAAAAACTACCTTCCACGGCCTAAGAGATACTCATGCTTCTTTTCTATTTTCACAAGATATTGATATTGCCTATGTATCAAAACGCTTAGGTCATATCAATATTCAAACAACGCAGAACTATTATCTTGAATTGATGCCAGAAAAAAGCACCAGCAAGATGCTGATGCTTTAAACCTCTTAAATTCTTTGTCAAATTGATAATTCGAACCAACTTGAACCAAAAAACTCTTGTAAACGTTGATACAATAAGGAATTGATTAACGTTTTGAGAATTCTCATAAAAGAATCAAGGAATACTCAATCCATGGATATCCTTTTATATCAACAAACCAGGTAAGAACATTTTCTTTGTAATTGGCCTAAATTGATAAAAGTGGCCAGAATTGACACCAATTAACACCATAAAATAGACTAGTCGTTTTTTTCATTTCTAAGAAAACTTAACTATCCAAGATTTCAAACTCAGGTAACTCTTCAATTAATTCAAGTGTTTTCATACTCACTGTGATCACAGATAGTAATAGATTTAATATATATTTTGGATCATCGCTAAATTCATTAGGATCATCAATAATTCCCGATTTAGTATCAGGTTTAATTCGGTATTGATCAATAATCCATTCAATTGCTGGGCGTCCATTTATAACATATTCATAAGCTTTTTCAGGAATATTTTTAATTTGAATATGATTATTATATATTATAGTATCAATGACTCCTTTTTTGGGGTGTTTCATTTTCGTAACTTTGTAACTAGGATTAGGGTTATTATATACAACTTCAACATCATTCCAAACTGGTTGGTACTCGTAGTTTAAATGTAAGTTTATTAATTTTTTTCCAATCTCTATATATTTTTCCCTTTCTATAACTAAAGGGATACGTGGAGTTGCTTTCTTTAAGTCTGCATCATACTTCTTAACAAAAGTTTCAGAATGTAATAACCCGTAAATATAACTAAATAAATCATCCTGATTCATCTTATAATAATCCAAAGCAAAATCAGTTAAGTTTGAATTATTAAAATCCAAAAGTGATGATTTATGAGCTTCACCATTTTTAAATAGGACTTGTACCTTTGAAGCAAAACCTAATCCAGCAAAATCAGAAAAATACGTGGTTACCAAAGAACTAAACTGTTTATCTCCACCAGGTCCAGGGATCATAAATGCTATATTTTTTTCTTCCAGAAACTCTCCTTGTTTTCCAGGCATCTCTACCACATCTTTGGAATAGAACAAATACTTCTTAGTAAAAGGACGATAGGTAGCTATAACTATATCCGAATCATTAACTTCTATTTTTTGTTTTTTGCTAAATTTTTTTCTTAAGCCCCTACTCCAATTTATATACTTAGCATCCATATTCATTTCGTAATTACTATTATTTTTAGATTTTTCAACTTCTATATTGTAATTTTCAACCAATTTCTGAATATTTTTAGAAACATTTTCTTTAGAAAAACTATAACTCCAATAGTCTCGTGAAGTGTTTACTCCTGTTACCTTTGACACGAACAAAGACTTATCTGCTTCACCTACTATAGCAGGGTATTTTGAATAATTATCATCTCTCTGATTAACCCAATCATGGTTTTTATCCGGTATTATCCTCTCCCACTTCACTCCATCTAAAGAGTCATACCCTCTCAATTTAGCTATCTTATCATTGGTGTTAAGATAATCACCAATGTCATGATAAAATATTTTATGCTCATTACTATTGTCTTTTATTAAAATAGTAATAGCGATTGATGTTCTACTTCCTGATCCAAAAATATTTCCTGCTTCTTTCTTTCTAAGCTCACCTGATGTTCTTGCATTGCCTCGCAAATTTAATACATACACTTTATTAAATTCCATTAAAAAGTGTTCTCTTAAACCAGACGTAGCTATTGAATCGATATATTGCCCATTTGATACAAATGCAATCACACCTTTGTTGTCTAATCTATCTGATGCCCATCTAAATGATTCTATATATAAATCATATAAAGTTTTTTTCATTTTAACATCTGTAAATTGTGCGTATGTTTCAGATATCCTCTTTTCTAATTTCGGATAAGAAATATTAGCTGCATTATCGTTATCAGACTCTTGACCTCCTGAATAAGGCGGATTTCCTAATATAATAGTAATCGGAACCTCTTGTTGCCTTTTTAACCGTTCGTCGTTCGTTCCAAAATAAATATCATCTAATGTGTCTTCTTTTTCAGTACTTTCAAACGTATCTGTTAACACCACACCTTCAAAAGGTACATACTCTCTGTGGCTATTAATCTCAGCAAATGTAGATTCAATATTGATAGCTGCAATATAATAACTCAGTAAAATAATCTCATTAGCATGTAGTTCCTTTGTGAATTTACGTGTAATATCTGCTAATGTAACTTCGCCATTTTTCAATTGCTCATTTAAATGCGCTAGCGTACGAACAATAAATGTTCCTGTTCCTGTAAAAGGATCTAAAATATGAACTCCCTCACTTGCTAATGACTTTCCAAATTCCGTTTTTAATATATTATCTACTGATTTGATAATGAAATCGACTACTTCAATAGGTGTAAATACAATCCCCATTTTTTTTGAAGTTTTTTCAAATGCAGTTTTGAAAAATTGTTCGTACAACGTAGTTAGAATTTTTTGTTTATCTTCAGATTTTTCAATGCCTTCAGCACGCATTTTAACTGATTCATACAAAGGTTCTAGATTTTCTTGCTCTTTTGTAAACCCCGCCTTTTCTAATTCTTGTACAATATTTTCCATAGCTGATGAAACAGGATTGTTATTAACAAAACTATATTCATCAAATAGCGCTTCAAATACTGGTTTAGTAATTAAATGTTGAGACAACATCTCAGCAGCTTGATCTTCACCAATACTCTCATTTATATTATGCTGCAATGACAATATAAATTTTTTGAATTCAATTGTAATAGGATCATTTTTATCATTTAATTTAGTTTTAATCCAATTAATTTGACGCTGAGCAATTTTCGCAACATCTGCTGACCAATTTTCAAGATACTTGCGATCCCCAACTTTCTGAACAATCTTACCGTAAATAGCTCCTTCGAATTTATCCCATTCAAGATCAAGTTTAGTCTGAGTATATGAGTTATCCGGATCTTCGTTGATTAGGTCATTCCCTTTAGCTGGTGCACTACCCACACCGATAACCTTTAATTGCTTCGGTTTTGCAATATTAAGTTTATCTACCATCGCTTCAAAACGTTCATCTACAGAACGCAATGCATTGATTACCTGCCAGACAACTTCATAGTTTTTATTGTTATCTAAAATTGTTTCCGGTGTCTCACCAGATGGGATTACGATTGGAAGAATAATATATCCGTAATCTTTGCCTTCTGATTTCCGCATAATACGCCCTACTGCCTGAACAATATCCACCTGTGATTTTTTGGGTGCTAAGAAGATAACTGCATCTAAAGTTGGAACATCAATACCTTCTGTTAAGAACCTTACATTTGAAACAATTCTCGCCTCATCTGATGGCTTTTCTGGATCTGCCAACCAATCTAGAATCTCACCTTTTTGTAAAGCGTTCATCGTACCATCTGCGTGACGCATGGATAAATGGATAGATTCATCTTCTATTTCTGATCCAATATAATCATTCACAACTTCTTCAAATTGTTGGGATACTTTTTTAGAATCAGCAATCGTTCTTGTAAAGGCAATCGCGCGTTCTAAAGGTGCACCATCATAAGGTGAATTCTTGATAGGGTTCTTATAACCATTTCGTCTCATCATACCGTTCCAGATACCAACAATTCGACCAACGTCATCTATCTCTAGGCCATTGTCATCTGATAAGGTACTCTGCATATCTTTCATAATAGCTGTTTCATCTACCGCAAGCACCATCACTTTATAATCAGTCAAAATTCCATGAGAAACCGCCTGTCCAAATCCCATACGATAAAAAACTTCGCCATACTTACTTTCATCGTCCATTGATGATATTAGAATACTTTTTTCTTTGGCATTCTTTTTAGCACTTTCGCCATAAATTTTGGGTGTGGCGGTTTGATAGATTCTCTTTCGACCTTGAACATATGTGTTGCTGTGAACCCGAGAGAAGATACTAGCTTCTTTACTTGATTCATGTGCTCCCGTCGTTCTATGAGCTTCATCAGAAATAATTAGGTCAAACTCAGGAAATCCTTCTTTTTGAGCATTACCAATAACATCAATACTTTGATACGTACTAAACACAACAACCATGTCAGCAGTTTGTTGTGTATTTTTCACATCCTCCCAGTTTTTCAACAGCTTTTCTTTAGATGTTGTTGCTGGGTACCCAATATCACTTGCCTTAATATCCTCAGTCCCATCTTCTCCTCTTGAAGCGTCACGATCAGAAGTTACCGCCATACTGGTAATTTTCAATTCAGTATCATTATTCCACCCTCGTAAGGTTTGCGTTAATAACTGAATACTTGGAACAAGGTACAAAACTTTAAGCTGTTTATTTTCTTTTTTTGCAAATGCTTCGGCAATTTTTAAACTGGTAAAAGTTTTCCCTGTTCCCGGAGCCATGATCAATTGTCCGCGGTCTTTTGTTACAAAATGCTTTAATGCGTACTCTAATGCGATTTCCTGATAAGGTCGCAACTTTTTAGGTTCCTTGATCGTAACTACTTCTGGACGTTCAAAACGGTACTTAGTCCAATCAATTTGTGAATTCCGTAAATCAGATAACCCTATAATCTCAATGCCCTTTTCGTTTTGCTCAATCGTATCTCTCGCATTTTTATTCCAATCGTCAACTGTAGAGACAATTAACCCACGTTGGTAGTAGCTCTTTCCTAGCTCAGCAACAAAAGAATTAATTTCATTCTTTCCAACTTTATTTTGGTAAAACTTTGCCTGAATAGCGACTAGTTCACCGTTAAACTGTTCAGCAACAAGATCAACACCAGTATCCTTTTTAGGAATACCATACTCAGCGGGTACGTCTCCCAACGCCCAAACATTCTTATATAACCGTTGGTATGTTGGCTCATTACGCAAATAAGATAGAACTAACTTTTCAAACAGTGTGCCTCTTTCTCTTTGGATATCTCCAGCAGTTTGATTTATCTGCTGAATTAAATCATCAAAAGTGTGACTAGTTTTCTCGCTCATGGTTACCTCCAAATTTTGTTATAGTACAACTTCGAACTGAACGTAAATTAACCTAAAATAGCTATCCAAAATCTTATATATTTACTTTCAAGTTTTTCCTAAACTGAAAAATTATATCCTTTTATCACATTAAGCTCTATTACTTGTACCCTTTTTAGTTCGTTTACATAGGCTAATGAAGACTCCACTAAATACTTTAAAGTATGTTCAGCTAATTCAAATTTCCCTTTTTCCATTTTTCTCGTAATCAAATATCCAAAGCGTCTATAGTCGGAGATCAATATATTACGAACTCTAAGGCCTAACGAATCTTCATCGGGCATATTTTTCAGGAAAAATACATTTAGTATTGACACCAAGTGTTCAAGTTTCTTATCGATCTTTTTCAAGCTATAACCACTATCTGTTTTAAACTCATTTTCTAAAAAATCCTTCACAATCTCCATCAGATCAGCATCAAATTTATAATAGAGGAATTCAATCGCATTTATTCGTTTCAACCCATACTGCTCAATTATACTATCTTCGTTTAACTGATAATAGTACGCAGGAATTACAATTTCATTATCAGGGAATGTTGGCATGTTCCTCCCCTCTACAAACATTCGCCAGTATGAATGATATTCAGCATACGGAACATAATCAAAAAGCATCGTATTGAACAAATTTTTTAAATCTTCATTTCCATGGTCCAAAACATCCAAAATGATATTTTCAAATATCGTCTTTATAACAATATCAACTTCATCGTTATCTCCCCATAACAATTCTAGCTCATTTGAAAATTCCAATTTTTTAGTCAAATAATCTAGTAGAGTATCTGACATCAGATTGGGATTTTTTTTTGCATATGCCTTCCCACTGGCAATATTAGTAATAATTGAGTAATCAAATTTGTCATAACGAAATTGTCGTTCCTCTTTGTTATCACTATTATAATCCTTCCTCCGAGACTCATAATCTTTTTTATTTTCATAGCCCGCTAATTGATAATAAGTGATCTTTTTTTCTTTCTTACGTTTCTTTATTCGTTTTCCAATTTTGGAAAAAATATAAGCCTTGGTCATAGGATACATGTTATCGTTGCCTCCTTAGTATGGTAGAAACTGAAAGAATAATTCGGCGTTTTATTACATATATTTTACCATGTTTTTTCGGACTATACTACAAGTATCAAAGGAATCGCGACCCAATGATAAAAATACACAGACGATAATACTAGTTAACTCGTACAAAGGAGCAAATCATGAGAACAAAAAATTCTTTAAACTCATATAACGAAAGTACTGCACAGCAATATCTCTCAACTGAAAAACCAATCATCAATGTTTCTTCAGAAATTGAAATTCAATACAACTGGATAGATGGGAAGCGAACTGATGAAATTACAGGATATAAACTGTATTTCTCTCAAGATGGAGTTAACCCATTTGCAGTTAAATTCAAAAAGAAACCATCCCTTCCAATATTTCTAGCAGAAGTGAAGCTGGATAGCCTTGAAGCAATCGAAATTCGATCGAATGTTTATTTCCGTGCGGAAGGGATTCGCGTAGTTAAATGATGAAGAATTCTGAAATAGCAGCGTATTTATTACAGGCTCTAAATATGGCACTGCAAATTCAAGGGGAAACATCCTATACAAATTCATTTGATGTAAAGGTAGCGGACGAAGGATTTTACTTCGTCCCGCGCCTCCCTGCTAGTTATATTGTGGGAGATGAACTATATCAAAAAATTTACTTAATAAGCAACGCTGCATTGTACCCTGATTTCACATTACTAAAACAGGCTGGAGCATATTTCGTTCCATTAAGCACTGTAGACATTCATGTAAAACGGGCACTGTTCTTTCCTTGGCAAAGAGGAACTTCACAACGCCTTATAATTCCTAATATAGCCAGATATGTTGAGCAATTGCCACGAAATACGATTCCTATCATGGATAATCTAGTGATAGATTTAAATAAGGTAACCAGCATAGCAATAGCGGGAAACTCGGGATCAGGCAAATCTTATTTTCTAACATATCTTTTATGTGTGCTAAAAAGGTCCAGCCAAATTTCTATCGTGGATCCCAAATTTGACTTGCCAAGCAGATGGGGACGAGAAAACGATGTACTAGTAATTTCTCCAAATGCTAATCGAGGGAAAAGTGATTTTGTTTCAGAAGTAAACAATGAATTAAGCAAAGCACTTGATTTAATACAGCATCGCCAGCAAGTATTATATATCACACCCGAGACTAACTTTGAGCATTATACAATAGTCATTGACGAGGTGTTAGCATTAAGTGATGGTGTAGCAAAACCAATAAAAGAAGCATTTTTCAGTTTACTCTCTCAAATTGCCTTATTAGGACGTTCCAGCAAGGTTCATCTCGTCTTGGTTTCACAGCGTTTTGATAATAATGCCATACCGATTTCAGTCAGAGAACAACTAAATGTCTTAATTCAAGTCGGAAATATCAACCATAAAATAACGCAATTTCTTTTTCCAGACCTTTCACTTGAAGGCATTGTTATTCCACAAGGAATAGGAACGGGCTTAATACAGGTGATAGACTCAGAGCATCCGTTTCAGGTTGTTCCACTATTGACCCCGACATTCAACAAAATAAAAGGAGTAATGTAATAATGAAAAAATCTTATTTTATTAGAACCTATCATATTATTGGGTGGTTACTACTAATTTCAACGTTACTACTTATATCCGATGTAGGTTTTAGACTGATAAAACTGTTTATTCAGCATCAATCAAACAGTTTTATGACCGAATACACTCAATTTTTAAACAAATATGTGATACTTGTCTGCAATGGCTTACAACAAGTATGTACGTTTTCAATAATAATTACAATTATGTTCATGGTCCCAGAAATTATAATACGGATCTGGAAGGATTCATTAGTAAATATTGTAAAATCAATCTGGCTGACCTATCGTGTAGGTAAATTTCTACAAATTCATGCAACTTATGAGGATGAACGAAAGGTAAACAGATATAACAACGCAGTTAAGAAAGCGATTATTGACGTTCAAAATACGACAGTTCTTTTTAACATGAAATTACCTAATGAAATTGGTGTTCATGGAATGATTCTGGATAATAAAGAAGCCATACGCGAAGAAATCGCCAACCGTTTACCAGCCTATTCATTTTCTAACGTCCAAAGAGTCAAAAGTAACTTGAGGATTGAGGGGACAAAAATTAGATAAAACAAAACAGCGAAGCTTTTGCTTGCCAAAGGCAAGAGCAAAGAAGCTTCGCTGCTTTAAAAATAAAGAATATACAACGGGGCTTACTACGACCCCCGTTGTATCAATAATCCGTAATCAAAGGTTGGTGTTCCATGAAGAAACGGAGAGAGAAAAGAAGTAATAAATGGGCATTCTTAATTTATAAAGAAAGCACGCCAAATAATTACATGGAGCTACTTGAAAGTTTACATGTACCGTTCATATTAAGCCCTTGGCACGATAAAGATATTCATTCAGAGACAGGCGAAATAAAGAAATCTCACAAACATGGCGCTCTTTACTTCGAATCGCTCAAAAGTTATAGCCAAGTTTCTGAACTAATTGTCGAAAAGCTAAATGGCCCTGCTCACGTAGAAGCCGTAATGTCGCCAAAAGGGATGTATGATTATTTCACCCACGCGGAAAACCCTGACAAAACGCCTTACAACATCGAGGATATCGAATCTGGTGCAGGTTTTGAACTTGAGAAATTTTTACTAGACCAAAATTCAGATAACTTCATGAATGAAGTCATTGATGTAATTGAGGAAAATAATTTTACGGAGTTTGAAGATCTTGTTCGATACGCTCGAGAAAATAATTACTTATTGCTAGGGCTCATTGTCGAACGAACATATTTTTTTGCGAAATATCTTGATTCGCGCCGCTATAGCCCAAACAAGAAAAAGTATTATAAGAAAGAAGCTAATTCAGATGACCTATGATCCCGTTTTATTAACTCGTCAGCAGGCTGCCGAATTTCTTGGAATTGACCCAAAATCTTTTGACAAATATATCCGAAACCATCCAGATTTTAAGTGTTTTATGGTTGGCCGACAGGAGCGCTATATCAAATCGGAACTTCTAAAATTCATTGAAACTCATTGTGTAAATTAACGTTGTGATTGATAAAATCAGACTTCTCGATTATCCTATATTCGACTAGTCTATTTTATCAATCACTTTTTAAAAGGACGGATGATAAAATGGCAACAATAACCAAAAGAGGAAACTCTTATCGAGCAACCATCTCACTTTATCAGAAAGGGGTATATAAACGAGAAACGAAGACATTCAAGGAAAAAAAAGACGCGGAACTTTGGACTTTAGAAATGGAGTTAGAAAAAGGGCGTGGGAAAAACATTGCTGAACGTTCTACTCTATTCACAAGTTTCTACTCAAACTGGGTTGAAACAGTAAAAAAGAATGACGTTCGTGAAGCAACCTATATTAATTATATGCGGACAATCACGGTGGTAAACGACCTATTCCATGGAATCTCGCTAAAGAACTTAGACGATATTGTCGTTCAGAAGAAAATTGATCATTATGCGGAAGATCACTCTAAGAAAACTACAAAAGAATTGGTTCTTAAAATTCGAGGTTCACTAAAATATGCTTATGCCCGCGGACTAATCACAAATGATTTCGGTCACTTGGTAAAAGCTAAGGGAAAAGAATTACCTAAAAGAAATGTTGCTCTCACTATTACAGAATTTAAGAAACTTAGGCAATATTGCTTAAGCCATCAAGAGGAGGAGTTTAACGTCTTAGTTCTACTTGCTTTAGAGACTGGCGCCCGCCGAGGTGAGCTTCTCGGAATTACAAAGGATGATATTTTTGAATATGGCATTTATATTCGCCGCTCTATCAGTCCTACTAACAACGATACCCAGTTAAAGACAAAGCACTCAAAACGTGATATTTCTATCAATCGTGACGTATATGAAGCCCTACAGAACTTGGCAAAAGAAAAAGAAGATTATGTATTTGATTGGAACGGATTTCGACAAGCCGGCGAGCTTCAAAAATTACTCAAGAAACTCGATTTGAGTAAAACTACCTTTCATGGTCTGCGTGATACTCATGCAAGCTTTCTTTTCTCAAAAGAAATCAGTATTGACTACATTTCCCGGCGTTTGGGTCATAACAGTATCCTTACTACTCAGAACTACTACCTTGAATTAATGCCAGAAAAAAAGCACCAGCAAGACGCTGACGCTTTAAATCTGTTAAATGAATTATCATAGTCATTAACACCAACTGACACCAGAAAGTAGCAGTTGAGCCTGACGATACAATAAATTGATTAACGTTTTGAGAATTGAGAAGCTTTACGAGCTTTTTTAAGACCTGGTTTTGCTTATAAATAACGAAACTAGTTGAATTGCCTTTTAATATCAAGGTTTTTATAGATTTTTCCTAAATCTATATATCAATCAATTTAAACTGACTTCAAGCAACTCGCACATCAAAACGTACATCAAAAAAATACGCAAACCAGAACACGACTACTCAAAATAAATAACGAACTAATAATTATTTATGTTTGACATATCATACCTAGAAATATTCAAGATTAATTCTCTACAGCCGCCTTAAACAACATTATATCTCATCAGCTTTCTAACTCAGACGAGTGATATTTCTCAATGACTATTTTTAAAATCTCAACAATTTCAATATTTCCATCTACATATTCTTCTACTAATTTCATCGTATCTTCGGAAGGCATTGCTGCATCTAATGCTGAGTATGCCAAAGCAGTATCTCGAAGTTTTTCTCGCTCAATTTTCTTAGTATTTTTTATAGAATATTTGTAATCGGACATAATCTCATCAGCTCCCTATTGAATCTCTTATTGCCTAATATAACATGATTCAAGGGCTCACTGGATAATAAGAAAAATTCCACATAGAAAACTAAACTAGATTTTTAAATCATTCTAAACGGTATCCTCTCAATTCACATTTTGCTTAAATACTAATGCTCTATCACCTTTACGGAGTTTAATTCCTTCCCAGCCTTTCCTCTTAAGCTCCCCCCGGTTTAAGAAAAAATTCCAATATATTATCTGAAATAGTTACTTAATAACCGTGATTGAGATTGGAGAATTTTTAACCATATAAGTAGCATGTGAACCAAAATATCCTTTAATCCCATGCATTGATCGCGAGCCAATGATTAACATATCTGCAGATGTTGCTGGTAAAATCGTCTTAATAATTTCCTCGGCAGGGTCACCTTCGCCACTGTATAGCTGAATGTTTTTTACACCGTTATCTTCTGCATATTGCTTGTACTTTTCCAAATTAAGTAATAATTGATTTTGTTTCTGCTTCAAGTACTCAGCGTCTAATGCTTCATAAACATTCAATTCTTCAATTTCTAAAATCGAAGCAATCAACAAAGTGGCTCCTGTTTTACTTGCTTGCTTTACAGCATAGTGAAATGCTTTTTGCGCTTCCTCTGATTCATCTACCCCAACTAATATCGTTTTAACTTCCTCAAATTCTTCCACAATGCATCTTACCTTTCATTCATTAATTGATTGTACTTTTTATTTCCTTTATACAGTTCAATAATTGTCCATGCTAACAGTAGTAATACGGCTACGATAATGACATAAGCAATAGAATCAGCTAGAAAAAGTTGGCTTGATGTCGCCTTTTCACCAAAAAATCCTTCAATTTGGCCGGGTAATCCAATCAAGTTTAAATACGTCAAACCAATTACTGAGACCCATCCTAATATCCGAATGATTAACGAATTTTTAAACCGGTTTCCCATTTCTACTTCACTATTGGTCATCATTAATAACGGAACCATCGAAAATGGCAAGGCAAAAGCTAAAAAGACTTGTGAATTATTCATAAGTGTATTTAAAGCGGTGTGCTCCTGAATCGTTCCTTGCCTACTTGTAATAATCACGCAAATTAATACTGGAATAACTGAAATCAAACGCGTAATTAAACGTCTTAGCCAAATTGGCATTCTCATATGGATGAACCCTTCCATAATTACTTGTCCAGTTAAGGTTCCTGTGATTGTTGAATTTTGTCCGGAAGCTAGTAGAGCAACTGCAAATAATGTAGAAAGAAGACCCGATTTTGCAACAGTGATTAAAATTCCGTTACTCAAGGTATCAGGATTTGATAAAGCTTCATACAGCCCAAAGAATGATGGATCTTTCACTGCCCCTGTTTTAAAAACAGCGACACCCATTATGAGCAATAAGGAATTAACAAAAAAAGCAAGAGTCAACTGAATGTTAGAATCCCATGTTGAGAATCGTACCGCATTGGCGATCTCATCTTCATCCGTACGATTTATCTTTCGAGTCTGAGACACAGCCGAATGTAGATATAAATTATGGGGCATAACGGTTGCGCCAATAATCCCTAGTGAACCAGTTAAAGGCGTTTGACCGCCAATTGAGTGTGCTGAAGAGAACGTTTCACCAGTTGGAACCAAGCCTTTAAGTACATCCCCCCAATTTGGATCAGACAACGCTACTTGATAAACAAAAACAAAAAGAATTACAAAAATCAAACAAACAACTATTGCCTCAATTTTTCTAAATCCGACTTTCGTTAACAACAATAATAATAAGACATCAAATACTGTAATAAAGACTGCGACGACAAGTGGGATATTAAAAAGCAAATAAAGAGCAATTGATGCACCAATTACTTCCGCAATATCGGTTGCCATAATCGCTAGTTCCGTAAAAATCCACAAAATAATGCCTAATTTTTTACTCGTTCTTGCTCGAATTGCTTGAGCTAAATCCATTTGACTAACAATTCCCAATTTAGCAGCCATATATTGTAATAGCATTGCAATTAAACTAGACATTAAAATGACCGACATTAGCAAATACTGGAAATTTTGCCCCCCTGTAATCGAAGTAGACCAGTTTCCTGGATCCATATATCCCACAGCTACTAATGCCCCTGGACCAGAATAGGCAAATAAGGTTTTCCAAAATCCTTTTCCTTTGGGAACTTCGACAGTTCCGTTAATTTCCTCTAATGAGGGACCATTCGCATGCTGAATTAATCGAAGTTTGTGCTCTTTACTGGACTGACCTGTTGTATCTTTCAAAATATTTCCACCTTCCTTTGAAAACACAATAAGCATACACCTCTTTTTTATTAAAGCAAAGCAAAAAGTTAGACAAACCTTAAAAAAAAATGATGATGTGCCTAAATTAGTTAGGACTGTTTCTATCTTTTGCTAGGGATGAATGGACCTCACACCTAAATAAAATAGATAAGGGTATAAACTTCAACGTTATTACTATTCACTATTTTTTTCAGAATAAACCAAAAGAAAAATTTAAGGTTGACCAAATTTTTTTTAGAGGTTAGACTAAAATAAGACAAATTTAGTATCCAAAGGAGGTTTTTATTTGTTAACTGTAAAACATTTGTCAGTTGCTTACGGGGATACCCCCGTCTTTAATAACTTATCTGTCCAATTTAATGCGGGGAAGATTACTGGGATTATCGGACCCAATGGCGCTGGCAAGTCCACGTTAATCAAGGCAATACTAGGTCTTATCCCTGCGAAATCTGGAAATAGCACATTTAAAGGACAACCTATAGCGGCTATAAAAAAGAAAGTTGCCTATGTAGAGCAACGAAAAGATTTGGATCTCAGTTTCCCAATCAACGTCTATGACTTGGTTTTAACTGGTAGCTACGGAAAATTGGGATTGTTTAAGACTCCTGGAAAGTCTGAACGAACGGCTTGTGAGAAAGCCCTTGAGCAAGTTAAAATGACTGACTTTGCTAATCGACAAATCGGCAATTTATCAGGTGGTCAATTGCAGCGGATATTCGTAGCTCGGGCTATTTTGCAAAAAGCAGAAATTGTTGTTTTAGATGAGCCATTTGTTGGTATTGATTTAGAAAGCGAACGTGCCATCATGGCTATTTTAAAACAATGGCGAAACGAACAGAAAACCATCATCGTCATCCACCATGATTTAAATAAGGTTTATGATTATTTTGATGAATTAGTTATTATGAATCACGGCATCATTGACTTTGGACCAACTCAAGAAGTCTACACACCGCAGAATATTGGTGAAGCTTTCAGTGCTGACCTATCTTCCGTCTTATTTCAGGAGGTGAATTAAATGACTGCACTAGCAGATTTTTTTCAAGCATTAGGAAAATATGATTTCTTACAAAGTGCATTAATCACGGCAATAATGGTGGGTATCATGTCTGGGGTTATTGGATGTTTTATCATTTTGCGAGGAATGTCTTTGATGGGAGATGCGATTTCTCATTCAGTATTACCTGGTGTTGCGGTTGCTTATATGTTGGGGATAAACATTTTAATTGGCGCTTCTATTTTTGGAGTGTTAGCCGCAATGCTAATCGGCTACGTGGCTTCTCACAGTAAAATCAAGGTAGATACTGCAATTGGGGTTGTCTTCAGCTTCTTCTATGCTTTGGGATTCATTTTAATCTCGATGGCAGAAAGCTCAACCAATCTTCATCACATTCTATTTGGGAATATTCTAGCTGTCAGCAATAGTGATATGATCACAACGGCAATTGTTTTAGGAATAGTGATTATCTTTGTACAAATTTTTTATAAAGAATTGTTGATCACTTCCTTTGATCCGACCTTTGCCAAAACCTATGGCTTAAATACCCAGCTAATTCACTACAGCCTGATGCTCGTCTTAACACTGGTAACTGTCTCGGCATTACAAACTGTGGGAATTATTTTAGTAGTGGCCATGTTGATTACACCTGCTGCAACAGCATACTTTTGGACGGACCGCTTGTCTATAATGCTTGTTTTTTCAGCTATATTTGGTGTTGTGTCATCAATTTGTGGGTTGTATTTCAGCTATACATTCAATTGGGCTTCCGGTCCTGCGATTGTGATTGTCGCTGCAGGTTTATTCTTAATTTCCTTTGTTTTCTCACCCAAACAAAACTTGCTACACCTACACAGAACTAGAAAAGAGGCGTAACTATGAAAAGAAATTTAGTAACGATTATCGTAGTAATTGCCGCTGTGACGGGAGTAATCTTTTTTGTCAACGGACGCAGTGGCGATTCCAAACAAACAACTGATGCAAAAAAAATTAGCGTAGTAACCACAAACTCAATTTTAGAAGATATGGTCAAAAATGTGGCTAAAGATCGAGTTGAACTATATAGTATTGTTCAACGTGGTGTGGATCCTCACGAATATGAACCTAACCCTGAGGACATCTCAAAAGCAACGGATGCAACAGTTTTGTTTCATAACGGACTGAACCTCGAGACTGGTGGTAGCGGCTGGTTCAAGAAGCTGGTAAGTACTGCCCATAAAGAATTCGATAAAGATGTCTTTGCTGCCAGTGATGGTGTAACGCCAGAACATCTAACAACCAACGTTGAAGAAGAAGATCCTCATGCTTGGCTTGATTTAGCTAATGGCATTCAATACGTTAAGACAATCACCAAAGTATTAAAGGAAAAAGATTCAAAAAATGCGGATTATTACCAAGCTAATGCTGACGCTTATATTGAAAAGCTACAAAAGCTCCACGAAGAAGCACAATCAAAATTTCTCGATATTCCTGAATCACAGCGTTTGTTGGTCACATCAGAAGGTGCTTTCAAGTACTTTTCAAAAGCCTATCATGTAACACCTGCTTATATTTGGGAAATCAATACTGAAGCCCAAGGTACTCCCGAACAAATGAAAGCCGTCTTAGCTAAAATTGAAAACTCTGATGTCAAACATTTATTCGTAGAAAGCTCGGTTTCACCTAAATCAATGAATAAGATTGTCGATGAAACAGGCTTAGAAATCTATTCAAAAATTTTTACTGATTCATTAGCAAAAGAAGGCACTGATGGTGATACCTACTATACGATGATGAAGTGGAATCTAAACAAAATTCACGATGGTCTAGCTTAACAACGCTAAAAATATATTGATATTTTAAAGTTTCCCTCTAAGTAATTTTCTTGTAATTTATTTAGAGGGAAAACTTTTGATGCTTGAACGGTTCACAGATACCTCATCACGATAAGATATTATCAACAAATGCATTATTAACTAACTTAGCTAAATTTTTACTTATGATTATTTTTAGCTAGGTTACATAAGGACGCTCAAATTTAATAACTCAGGATGCTACTGGTTTCGCTTGAAAGGAGGCCTAACGTTGACACCGACTCAAGAAAAGTATCTACTAGTAATTGACAAGATTAGTAAAGATAAATACTTGGTAAGAAATAGACAGATTGCTGATTTCTTAGGGGTTAAGCCTTCTTCTGTTACAGAAATAATGGATCGACTGGTTAATCAAAATATGGTTCAGCGCATTTCTTATCGAGGTGTTTTTTTAACATCATCAGGTAAGAAACAAGTAGCTTTACTTAAAGAAAGACGTCGTATACTCTCAACTTTCTTAACATTCTATCTTGATATTTCGAAAACTGAGTCACCAGGAATCATAGATGAACTCCTACAAGTTCAGAACCCTCTATTTTTTGAAAAACTTGACTGTTATACAGCACAAGAGACTATGGAAAGCCATATCCAATATGATTCATAAAATAAGTGCCTAGTTCCTTAACCTAAGTAATATAGTCAATTATCAATATGTGATTCCCCGTTAGTAACACGGGGGTACCAAACTCATTGGAAATCTCTCTGAAGGTTGCTACAAAAGGCCTCATGAGCATTCTTCAAAGATTCGATTTTTGTCAAAATTAGCTAAATAGAAAAGCAAAAGACGTGTGAACGGACCGGCTGCCAGCGGCAGAGCCGAGTTCGTTTACACGTCTTTTTTGTGTTTTCTCAAAAAAGAAACTTTTTCGAAATGAGGCGATTAAGAAGCAAATAGTTTAAGAATCTCTTACAAGTCAATTCAATTGTCTGTTGTTTCGAAAAATTACCCTACTCAGATTGTAGTAGTAATGGAAGGGAAATCATCCATAAAGAAAATTATGAGAAATTCCACATTTTTTGGAAAATAGGGAGTTCCAAATTGTTCTTGTTAGTGAAAGGAGGAAATTTCATGCAACTGATTCGTGCACCCACTCTACTTTGTTTCAACCAATTAAAACAAAGACTAAATTCAAAATCAAAGGAGAAATACACATGTCAAATAAATTAATGATCCAAAAAGGAACCAGCATCTCACTAAACGATTCAGAAACTGTCAATCTAGCCAGCCTACGTTTCGATCTCAAACAATTCAAACTCCCGCAACGTTTTGTTGTAGCCAAAAGTGATATTCAAATGCGCATGGAACGTGAACAGAATCATGTTGGCGAACGTGTAGAGACCGGGCTAATGATCCTCACCTTCAAAGTCTATGATCGGGCTTTTGTCGAACTGGTTCTGAATAACGGCGGAACAGAACTCGGCTCCCCGATTACCATTGTGGTCGAGCATCAAGAAGAACTGCCCATTTTAGATAACTATGAAGACGGCGAGTTGATTCCCATTCGTTTTACTGGTTTAAATGTCTATCCCCGAAAAATTCAGAAAAAATCATTTGTGGGAGAAGGTCAACCAATGATTGATACCTGGCAATTTGCAGCATTGAAAATCAGTGCCACCTCCTATCAACTAGGAGAAGTGAATGAACCAAACACACCGGCAAAGTAACGAATGTCTAATCGATTTTCTACGTTTTTCATTACCAGATTCTTCAATGGAAAAAGTTGCGGACTTATTGGGAATTGCCCTTTCTGACTTCACTTCGGAAAAGAAAGGGAGTCCTTTTCCCACTTACGATTCTCACTATTCCTTTGCAGATATTATCATTCACCAGAGTGATCACCACAATAATCTGTTAGTAAACTTATCGGGTCAAGGGTGTCGCCAATATGAAGAATATATGTCTAGCGTGGAGGGGTGGCATTGGCAGAAATTCTTAGCCACCATTCTAAAAGCCAAAGGAACCATTACTCGTGCCGACTTGGCAATGGATTTATTTGACGGCTCCTCTCCTCCTGTGTCTACCTTGCAAAAATACGTGAAGAACGGCCAACTCAGCTCTCAAAGTCGCCACTTTCGGGAAGTAAACAGTGGGCAACTACAGAAAGGCATTCTAACTGGCCATACGCTTTATATTGGCGCTCAGCCGCAACTACTGCGGATTTATGACAAAAAGCAAGAAATCCGCGATAAAACGGGGGAAATTGCTCAAGTCAACGAGTGGGTTCGCTGGGAACTGGAATTAACCGATCAGAAAGCTCGGCAAGCCGTAGAAAAGCTTGCGAAAGGAATACCACTCAATACGGTAATTTGCGGCATTTTAGCTTCCCACTACAGCTTCAAGACCAAACCCAAAGGCCCCGTCAACTATCATAATAAAGCTCGTTGGCCGAACATGAAATGGTGGGATAAATTTGTGGGGGGTATTCCCAAAATCCCCTTACGTGTAATTCGTGAAAAACCAACCTTTTCCAAGAAGAAAGCTTGGTTAGAAAATGCCACTTCGAAATCGCTCGCCATGATTTACGAAGCTTTTCTACAAGCCTATGGCCCAGAACAAGCAGAAGTTTATTTGAGAGAATTACTAGCCACAGGAAAAGAAAAATTCACGGAAACAGATCAGACCTTTATCGAACAAAAAATACTGGAATTGGAAAATGAAGATTCTTACTAGAGAAAGGAGGTTGCCTATGCACGAAGTTCAATTTTTACTGAACGATGAGCAGATGAAACAGCTAGGAAATAGTGTGTACACACTTCTTCTAAACAATGTGAATCAAGTACGACAAGATACTGCGATTGACAAACGCTATTTAACCAAGAAAGAAACTTGCCAGTATCTCCATATTGCGAACAACACTTTGGACAAATGGGTCGAACAAGGCCTGCCAAAAATTACGATTCAAGGTGTTGTGCGGTTTGATCGGCAAGCTATAGACGAATGGCTCCATTGCTATACTCGCTAGAAGCGGTTTATAATCAGAACGTAGTCATTCCTACGTTCTGGTTTGCGTATAAGAAAGTAGGAAATAACATGGCAATTACTAAACTGAAAAACAACCACTACAAATTGGAGGTGTTTTACCCCAAGGAGGTGCGACAAATTCTCGGTGTCACTACCGAGCGCTACCGCAAAACATTTAGGACGAAAAAAGAAGCGGAACAGGCTGAAAAAGACCTGTCTCAAAAAATTCAACGTGTGCTTAATGAAAAGAGTGCTCGTTCATTTGAATTAAGCGGTCATATCAAATTCAAAGAGTTTTATGAGACAGTTTGGTTGGATATGTATATTGCTGGTTCTACTGGACGATCTAGGCAAATACCAACTGCCACAACCGTTAGCAATACGAAAGATGTCTTCCGTCTTCATATTCTACCGATGTTTGGTGAATATTCCATCAAGTTCTTAAACGACAATAAAGACTTTGTGCTTCGTGCTTTGATGAAAAAATCCCAAACTTACGCCAATATCAAAATTATCAAAAGTTATGTCAATCAGGTTTTTGATATCGCGGAATTATTAGAGTATATCGAATACAATCGGATCGAAAAAGTCATTCGCTATGTAGGTGATCCTAAGAAACAACAACTAAAAGCAGAACGTCAGTTAAATGGTGAAGCACTGACAGCAGAAGAATTGATTGCTTGGTTAGACGCAGCCAATGAGGATTATCGCAATGGTTCCCTCATCATGCAAGACTATGTTCTCTTTATGCTGACGTTGAATCTAGGTGACCGCAAGAGCGAATCCTATGCCCTTCAGTGGAAACATATTGATTTTGAAAATGGTTATGTCAGTTTGATTCAAAGTAAGGATAAGTTTGGCAATCTGAAATCCACAAAAGGTCGAAAAGCCACGAAATTCAAGATTCCGACATTCCTTATTGAACTTTTAAAAGAATGGAAGAAAAAGCAAAAGGAAGAACTTTTACAGCTTGGGATTAAGCAGACAAAAGAACAGTTTCTTTTCACTTATGCCAATCGAAGTGGCGAAGTAAACATTCCAGTTCATGTGGATTATTTAAATTATCGGCTAAAATCCATTCGCCGAAGACATGAGGAACTGACTCAAACAAATCCACACAAGCTGCGGCATACCTTTAGTACCTTAGCTCGTGAAGGTGGTGCAACGATGGCTCAAATTTCTCAAGCCTTGACCCACTCGGATATCAAAACGACAGAGATATACGTTAATACACCGAACGTTGTGGATCTTTCCACCTATGAGAAATTCGAGAAACGTCTGGATGAAGCTCGCCAAGCGAAATAAATAACAGTTTAAAATAACAACTAAACAACTTAAAAAGAACAATTATATGGTTCCTAACCTAGGTCTTAAAAACAGCCTATTCAAAATCTCGTACATTTTTTCGTACCTAAGCGTACAAAAAAAGACACTTTCCAAAAATCAGAAAGTGCCAGAAACGTTGATATATAAAGGATATTAACGTTTTGAAAATTGAGATGCTTTACGAGCTTTCTTAAGACCTGGTTTTTTACGTTCAACCATACGAGCGTCACGTGTTAATAAACCAGCACGTTTTAATGCAAGACGGAAGTCAGGATCAACTTCTAATAATGCACGTGAAATGCCGTGGCGGATTGCGCCAGCTTGTCCAGCGTAGCCCCCACCGTTTACGTTTACCATTACATCGTAAGCGCCATTTGTTTCAGTTACACCAAATGGTTGGTTGATAACTAAACGTAAATCAGCATGTGGGATATATTCTTCAATGTCTTTTTTGTTGATAGTAATTTTACCAGTACCTGGTACCAAACGTACGCGAGCTACTGCATTTTTACGACGGCCTGTGCCGCTATATTGAGCTTGTGCCAATGAAATTCCCTCCTATTAAATTAAGTTTGTAATGTCTAATACTTCTGGTTGTTGCGCTGCGTGTGGATGTTCAGCACCACCGTAAACATGCAATTTCATGCCTTGAGCACGACCTAAAGTGTTTTTAGGTAACATGCCTTTTACAGAAGTTTCGATCAAACGACGAGAATTTTTAGCACGCAATTCACCAGCTGAAACTTGTTTCAAGCCGCCAGGATGATTTGAGTGACGGTAGTAAATTTTATCAGTTGCTTTTTTACCTGTTAATTTCACTTTGTCAGCGTTAATGACGATTACAAAATCACCTGTATCCACATGGGGGGTGAAAGTTGGTTTGTTTTTACCGCGTAAGATTGAAGCTACGACTGCTGAAAGGCGTCCCATTGGAACATCAGTAGCGTCTACTACATACCATTTACGTTCTACTTCGCCTGGTTTGGCCATATATGTTGTACGCAAGATTTTTTCCTCCAATTTCAATTTCGAATGTTTACAATCACTTGAGTTTCCGGGGCTCTTTGTGGGGTAAACAATACCATTTAACATAATAACGGTAAAATGGCGCAAAGTCAATCAAAAGTCGCGGCTTTTCCAACTATTTTTAAACTTTCTTTTTGAGTCTCCATTTTTTCTACTATTAGTAAAAATCCACTTCTGTCATTTTTATCTATTTCAAAAATAATCTTTAACACACTCCACTTCTCTTATTTTCAGAAAATCCATTTCTACTTTTCACTATTCTAATCCACAGATTTATACAAAAATAATTTTATAAAACCCTTATTTTTGTATAATTTACGTTTTTTTGAAATATTTTTGTATAAATATTTATACTTTGCCTTGCTTTTTAATTTTCAATTTGATACGATAGCGTCAACACATTTTTACTCACATTAAAAAGCACAACAGAAAGGGCGTATTACAATGAAAGAGAAGGTTGTCTTAGCATATTCAGGAGGACTAGATACCTCCGTATCCATTAAGTGGTTGACCGATGAAGGTTACGATGTCATCGCGTGTTGTTTAGATATTGGAGAAGGTAAAGATACGGCGTTTATTAAGGAAAAAGCATTGCAAGTAGGCGCTGTTGCTTCTTATGCCATTGATGCCAAAGACGAGTTTGCCAATGAGTATGCCTTAATCGCTTTACAAGGCCACACTTTTTACGAACAGTCTTATCCTTTAGTATCAGCTCTATCCCGACCGTTAATTGCGAAAAAATTAGTTGAACTAGCCCGATCAACTGGCGCTACAACGGTTGCACATGGTTGTACTGGTAAAGGAAATGACCAAGTGCGTTTTGAGGTTGCTATCAATTCTTTAGCGCCAGAATTAAAAGTGATTGCACCTGTCCGTGAGTGGAAATGGTCCCGTGAAGAAGAAATTGCCTATGCGGCTGAAAAAGGTGTCCCAATCCCCGCCAATTTGGATAATCCCTATTCCATTGATCAAAATATTTGGGGGCGCGCCTGTGAATGCGGCATTTTGGAAGATCCGTGGGCGACACCGCCTAAAGGAGCTTACGAAATTACGGCAGAACTAGAAGAAACACCTGATACGCCAGATATTGTGGAAATCACTTTTTCAAAAGGTGTTCCGGTGGCGTTAAATGGTGAAACGTATAATTTTGCCGATATTATTATGGAATTAAATTTATTAGCCGGCAAACACGGCATCGGCCGCATCGATCATGTGGAAAATCGTTTAGTCGGGATTAAATCCCGTGAAGTCTATGAGTGTCCTGGTGCAGTGACATTGATGACTGCACACAAAGAGTTGGAAGATTTGACTTTTGTGCGAGAAGTCGCGCATTTTAAACCGCTGATTGAACAACAATTAAGCAACATCATCTATAACGCACTTTGGTTCAATCCTTTAACGGATGCCTTAATTGCCTTTTTAAAAGAAACGCAAAAATATGTTAATGGCATCGTTCGCGTGAAATTATTTAAAGGAAACGTAATTGTCGAAGGGCGTAAATCAGAAAATAGTTTGTATTCTGAAAACTTGGCTACTTACACTTCTGCTGATACCTTTGATCAAGATGCAGCAGTTGGCTTCATTAAACTATGGGGCCTACCAAGTAAAGTTCACGCTGAAGTGCAAACACAACTTCAAGTAGAAAATTGGGTAAAATAAAGAAAAACAGGAACTTTATTTTATCTATCATCAAACAAAATAGGACTGTGGCATAAGTTGAACACACACTTTGAATTGCTAAGTTAAGAATTTTAAATTAGTGAACGTTCTTTTTTACAAAAAATGAGAACTTTAAAGTTTGATCACAACTTATGTCACAGCTTTTTTTACAACAAACGAGGTGGAAAAATGGCAAAATTATGGGGTGGTCGTTTTGATGGTCAAAATGAAAGTTGGATTGACGCTTTTGGCGCATCCATTTCCTTTGATCAAAAAATGGCGGCACAAGACATTAAAGGGAGTTTGGCCCATGTGAGCATGTTAGCCCACACTGGTATTATTACAGCAGCTGAAGCTGACAAAATCAGCGCGGGTTTAAACAGTTTACAAGAAAAACTAGCGCAGGGGAATTTAGAATTTACGATTGAAAATGAAGATATTCATATGAATTTGGAAACCTATTTGGCAGCAGAAGTTGGGCCAGTCGCCGGAAAGCTCCATACCGCCCGCAGTCGTAACGACCAAGTGGCAACGGATATGCATTTGTATTTAAAAGATACCGTATCTCAACTCATTCCAAAAATACAGCATTTTCGGGATGTCTTAGTGGAAAAAGCCAGCGAAAATTTGCACACTATTATGCCCGGCTATACCCATATGCAACATGCCCAGCCACTTTCTTTTGCCCATCATTTACTGGCGTATTACGAAATGCTTACCAGAGATCAGACGCGTTTTATAGAAAATTTGCAACGCATTGACGTAATGCCTTTAGGTAGTGCAGCGTTGGCAGGCACTACTTTTCCCATCGACCGTTTTTTTACAGCGGAAAAATTAGGTTTTAGCCAAGTTTATAACAATAGTTTGGATGCCGTTAGTGACCGTGATTTTATTTTGGAATTTTTAAGCAATAGCACCATTTTAATGATGCATTTGTCCCGTTTTTGTGAGGAGCTGATTTTATGGTGTTCCCATGAATTTCAGTTTGTCGAATTAACGGACAGTTTTTCCACCGGCAGCTCGATTATGCCTCAAAAGAAAAATCCTGATATGGCTGAACTGATTCGCGGTAAAACAGGACGGGTCTATGGCAACTTATTTGGTCTATTAACAGTGATGAAAGGTTTGCCATTAGCCTACAACAAAGATTTTCAAGAAGATAAAGAAGGCATGTTTGATACTGCTGAAACGATTTTGACGAGTTTGGATATTATGGCCGGCATGATTGACACCATGAAAGTCAATAAAGAACAGATGGCTAAAGCCACCGAATCTGATTTTTCTAACGCGACAGAACTCGCGGATTACCTAGCCAGCCACGGTGTTCCCTTTAGAGAAGCCCATGAAATCGTCGGAAAACTGGTATTGTCTTGTTTGAAACGAGGGATTTATTTACAAGATGTCTCTCTTTCTGAGTACCAACAAATTCAAGACGTGATTGGCCCTGACATCTACGAAAAACTGTCTTCTTACAATGCTGTTAAAAATCGTCATTCCTATGGTGGCACTGGTTTTTCACAAGTAGAAAAGCAAGTAAAAGCCGCCCAAGTGCAACTGCAAAAAGAAAAAGAGACCCAATAGTAAGGAATTTCCGCTTAAAAGATGCCTGTTAAAATTCAGCAAATTAAGTATCACTATGGTTTGTTACACCAGTTTGTCACTTGCTACAGCAAAAATTTATCCCGTTTCCAGACTACCTATATATAATAGAAGAAAAATTTTTAGCACCTAAACGCTACCGGCCGCCGCTTTTAGCAAGAGCAAAAAGCTTCTATTATTATAGGTAGTTTTTTGCTGCAAATGACTAAATTGTCCGTTCAGGCTTGATCCTTAGCTGTCACCGGGGAGATTTTGCTTTCCGAGTTCGCTATTTACTGAAACTCGGTCATTTGGGAGCGAAAGCGTAATGGTAAATGATTGCGTTGGGCTTCTGGATTAATGCGTTCTTTAATGGTTACGCCTTCTAAAAAAGCCCTCCACTGTGCCCCAACAATATCATTACCTTGTAAAAACTGATCTTCAGGCAGCGTAATATTTTCCAATAAACGGTAGCCACCATTTTCCATGCAAGCGAGTAATTGATGCGTTTCATCATAAATCATCACTTTTTCCTTTGGATAGCGTTTGGCAAAATGGGGACAGATATAAGGTAGACAATAGTGTTTGGGGGTAATTGTGGCAAACAGCACATCTTCTACATATTCAAAACGGACAAAGCCTTTATATTGATGCGCTTCTCCATATAATGCCCGAATGGCGGTATCTAAAGCTAAAATTTCAGGTTTTCCGATAAAATTTTGCAGATGATCTTTGGTATCAAGGGCAATATGCAAAGCGTGCAACAAATACGTTTCCTTGTTTTCTAGACTGGTATTAAAACCATCGTGTAAAAAAACATAATTATTGGGCGTCAAAACTTCCCGCAAACGGCGCCCAATTTTTGCCGCTTTTTTTTCATCGGTTTTAATCCATTCAGGAGGAAATAAATTATTTTCTGTTGTCACGGGGTTTAACACCACCGCCGGAAACTGATGCCGGCGAAATGATAAATCAATTACCGTATAAAAGCCTGCCAATGTACCGTCATATTCTAAAATATCGATGGTTTCTTTCATCCACACCATCTTCAATTCCTTCTTTCTGCTGCTTAAACTGATTATTGCAGGGCAAACTGTTTTTGCTCGCCTTTTTGGCGTTCAAAACGTTCGACATCAAATAAGCTCATCTGCTCACCAAAACTTTGGGTATTAAGGGCCTTTAATTGATTAAACTGGCGCTTTGAAATTAAGGCTTCAATAATCCACTGGGGATCTTGTACCAGCCCCGCTACTTTTTCACCATTACAGGTAACAAAATATTGCGCGCGTTTAACCACGACCCCTAGTTTTTTCAAATCGCTTAAATGCAAATGATAATATTTGCGCGCCCGTAAAATATTGCGCGCACTTTTGGGCCCAATTCCTGGCACCCGCAACAAAGTATCTAAATTGGCACTTTGTACATCGACTGGAAAACGCTCCAAATTTTGAATCGCCCAATTGGCTTTGGGATCTAAATACAAATTAAAATTAGGCTGTTCCTTTTTTAAAATTTCATCGGGGGTAAAGTTATAAAAACGCATCAACCAGTCGGCCTGATACAAACGATGTTCCCGCAATAGCGGCGGCTTTTCTGTTACTGCCGGCAACAAGGAATCTTGATTCATGGCAATATATGCCGAGTAATAGACACGTTTTAATTGATATTTTTGATATAAGTTTCCGGAAATTTTGACAATTGCCCGATCGGTTTCAGGACTGGCACCAATAATCATCTGCGTAGACTGGCCGGCAGGTACAAAAGGTGTCGCCTTTTGTCTGACAGCGGGCAATAAGCTGTCTTGTTCTTTTTTTAGCGCAATTTGTTTCATCGGTTTATAAAGTTCATAAGGATCTTTATCCGGTGCCAAAAGCTGCAAGCTGTCTTTTGAAGGTAATTCCACATTGACACTCATCCGATCAGCCAAATAACCCAAACGTTCAATTAACAAACTATCGGCTCCCGGAATGGCTTTGACGTGAATATAGCCGCGGAATCCTTTTTCAAAACGTAAAATTTCCAATGTTTTAATCATCAGCTCACAGGTATAATCGGGTGATTTCACAATCGCTGAACTTAAAAACAAGCCTTCAATATAATTGCGCAAATAAAAATCCATCACTAAATTTGCCAGTTCTGCCGGTTTAAATGTCGCCCGAGGTCGTAAATTGGAACGCCGGTTGACACAATAATGACAGTCAAAAATACAGGCATTACTAAATAAGACTTTTAATAATGAAACACAACGGCCGTCAGCAGTAAAAGAATGGCAAATACCCGCAGCTGCCGTGCTCCCAATCGTGCCACTACGGTTCGTATCACTGACTCCACTACTGGAACACGAAACATCATACTTGGCGGCATCAGCCAAAATTCCAATTTTCTTCGTCAAATCCATTGTAAATTCCTCCCTTCTATAAACCGAACGTATGTTTGTATTTTAACAAGAAAAAAGACGCCTGTCAAAAGACGTCTGCTGCAAATTTAACCTGTCCCTTATAGAGTCAGTTCGTACAAATCACATGTATCTGTACCACGATCATCAAACGAACGTAATTCTTTTCTTTCCCGCCACTGATAACCACATTTTTCGTATAAGCTTTTAGCCGGAAGATTATCCGCAAAAACATCTAAGCGAATCGCCTGACATTGTTTGGCTAAAGCAACTTCTTTGGCACAAGCAAGTAAGCTTTTGCCAATCCCTTGTCCTTTGTAATCACAATCGGCTAGCAGCGTGTGAATCACTAAAAACGCAGTATCTGAAAGTGCTCGATTTTCCCAAGCGATTTCACTATATTCCGCTTCATGAGCGTGATTCAAAATAACGCTTCCAACAATCTCGTCCGCTATAGTTGCCAGATAAAGTTCCTCGTTTGCTAAAGCTTTCGTTAAGTCGGTTACTAACGGATAAATCGCCGGTACCCAACTGACTACTGGATAATCGATTTGAGCCATCACTTTGTCAAAAAATGCCACCACTGCCTCTTTTTCCTTAGTTGTTGCTAAATGTGTTTTTACTCCCATCTATTCACCTTCTTCATTTTTATCCCTTAATTCTTATTAAATCCACTATACCACGTCATACTCTTTAACAAAATACAGTCGATTGTGAATGTATAAAATAAATAATAGTAGCAAATTTTCCCCATCGAAATTTGCTACTATTATTTAGAAATGTCTTCAGCGGGACTCGTTGGAAGGCAATCCCCACTGTATTTTGTTTCTCTTTTATGAATAACTTTTTGCGCTAAGTTCGCCCAATCTAAAGGTCGGGGCGGCGCTAACCAGACAACGCAATCTCTTTGACAAATTTCGCCTAATTCACGGGAATCCGTTAATAAAATATCCGCATCCGCAATATCATTTGTAATTTTTGCGCCTACTTGTTGGAAAAAATCTAAGTTTTTAGCAATAAAGTGGTTATACAAATCGCCATAAGAAAAGTCAACGTACACATTAATTGCTTCAATCAACAAGTGCTTGGGAAATGTATCCAAAATTAAAAATAAATATTGTAACAGCAAGTTTTTCTTCTTTTGATATAAAGTAGGAAAGACAGTTTGAATACTTGTAATATAATCCCGACAAAATGCCAGGACGCCGGGATAATTTTGCTGAAAATAGACAATATTAATTTCTGGCTGAATACTTTCATAAGCCGAGCTTGTTTCCAACAGTTGAAAATGCAAGAAATTACAGCGGGACAAAAAGTCAGCCTGACTTTCTTGAGCTTGCCTCAATTTAGGGAATGCTTGGAGCAATTGCGCAGCCAAATTTTGACTCCACTGTGTAATCTGTAAATTTTTCGTTAAGTGAAATGTCATCCCCACTTCTTTTGCTAGTGCCCCATAATAACAGAAAAAAGCAGTTACTTCTGATTTTCGCCATTCCTCAGGCACACGGTAAAAAAAGGGCGTTGCAATTTCCTTTAGCCAAATATCAGCAGGCAATATTGTGAGCTGTTGTTCTTGTACATAACATTTTTGTTGGATACGTAAATTGGTGACGTAAAGATAGTGCATGAGCTTAATTTTTTGATGGATAGTCAGCTTGCTGATTTTCAATGTAGCCAACTTGGCTTCAATCAGACTTTTATCAGCTGAATCATAAATTACTTGCTGATTTTTGAAAATACGAGCAAATAGTTCAGTTAAAAATAACCGCACATTCTTTTCACTTTGACCCGTTAAGCGAAATTTTTTATCGATAGTCATGCCAAACTGATTTAAATAGGCATTTAAATTTTTATAATTACTATGGGCAATGGGATAACTGATCATCTTTTTTTCAGAAAGTTCATTTAAAGATTTGAACAGCCCTAAAGCAGATCCGGCTAAAATTTGAAAACTGGTAGAGGCTGCGACATACTTTTCCAATAAACTTTCTGAACTTGCGGTACCAGTAATCTCCATCTGTAAAAAAGGTTCTTCAATAAAAATATGAATTTCCTCAGCCAGCTGATAGTGTTCTAAGTCTAAAATGAGTTGATCGATCAAACTTTTCAAGACATAATTTGATATTCCTAAATCTTCCATCAATTCTTTTTTCGGGATGGCAAAATACGGGCTGCGTTCCAATTTTTTTACAATCTGATATTTACGCCACTCTTCTTTTGCTAAAAATTCAGCCAACAAATTCAGCCCTCCCTACTGCTAATTCGCCACTTTTTTCGCCATATAATACTAATCCAGATAATAAATAGGCGCTTTGTGCAATTTCGGTCCATTCATGAATAGCATTACCTGATTTGTGATTTCCTTCTGGCGGTAATGCCACAATTGTCGCTGGCGCAAAAAATTCCTCATCTAAAATTAGGACATTATTTTTCGCCTGGGCATGGTAGGGTGGCATATATGCTGGATTTTCAGCCCATTTAGCTTTCTTATTTTTTACTGGCCGATTTGATAAATAAGCGGAATTGCGGATAGCCTTTGGCCCCTTATCTTTGTCTGTCGCAAGATGATTCCCTACTTTTTTTGCTGAGACAGACTGCTTTTTAGGATTATCTAAGGCTAGTTGTGCTTTTGTTTGCTTATTGTCTGTACTGGATTGCGTTTCCTCGTTAGCAATCGGTGTAATCGCATTTTTAGGATTTAAGGGATCATAAATGACTGTATGAGCCAAAGCGTGTTCGGAAAATAAGAAAACAGAAGCACCTAATGCTAAAAATACAGAATACGTCTTTTTTTTCATTTTATCCCCCCCTTATTCTGAACTGATTTTTTTAATCGTGATTATCCCCAATAAAAGGCAAAGAAAAAGCGACAAGACCACAAAAAGAGCATAACTTTGATTGTGGTGCTGATTTTTCTGTACAATCGTTTTTTCCTGCTGTCTAATTTGCGCAAGACTCTGGGTGCTTTTTTGCGCCTGTTGTCCCCGCACGACAAAACGCCATTGCGTTTGAGTCGGTTTATCACAAGTAATTAACGTAATTTCTGTTTGTTGATGATCATCCAATACTTGTAGTTCTGTTTGATGCACCAATGTGGTTTCTTTCACCACATATTGATAAATTTTCCCTTCATAACGCAAATAAATGCTATCTCCTAATTTTATTTGCAATAATTTACCAAATAATAAATTCTCCCATCCCAAATGATGGCCAATCAGCACCATATTATGGTTGTATGGTTGCCGTTCAGGAAATAGACTACCGGCGCCAACTAATAGATTTTGATTCGTAATGCCATTAAAAACCGGCACGCTCATTTCTAAAGCTGGAATGACAATGTTGCCCATTGCCTGAAAGTCGGTATTTTTCTTAAAAGCTAACACATCAGCTAAATCAGGCGGTTGAACTGCTTCCAGCGGAACAGGATTTACTACTTCTTTTGAAGAAGCTGCTGTGATTGTGATATTTTCTGCTTGATAGATGAGTAGCGCCTGCTTTAAAAAGGGTAAAAAGAGCAAAAAAACCGCTACACAGTACAATAAAATCAGACTAATCCGGATTTGTGGTTTCATCATCTTTATTTTTCTTTTTGCGCCAAAGTACAACGATTAAAAGAATAAGCAGCAATAGTAGGAGCCCAATTAGAATATACAGCCAAGTGTAGTCCTTTTTAATCGTAACGTCGGTATCATTTAATTTTTTGGCTACTTCCGCTTTAATTTCAAAGTCTTTTGCCAGTACCCAGTGATATTCATACTTTGTTTTAGCTCCGCTACCTTTAAACTGGTATTGGCCTTGCGGATTTTCTTGTCCAAAAGCTTCTATTTTCATGGTATACTGACCTGCTTTTAGTGGCTCGCCATTTAAAGCAACGGCTAAATCAAAATTAGAATTAGGCGCCATTTGCATCCCCATTTGTTCTGAGGTGAAAAGCGCTTTGTCACTATCCTTTTTTGTAATGGTCGTTTTGGTTGCCAATTGATTTAGATAAGTAGGATTAGGATTTTGTAAATTCCCTTGAATAACATTTCGTGCATTCCGCTGATTGGCTGCTACTTGGGTTAATTTCAAATCGGGAGTGCCATTCTTCGTTGTTTGCCGCATTAAAAGGGCAACAACATAAGAATACTCATTTTTTATTGCTAAACCTTTATCCTCTTGACTAGCATCTTCTTTTTTCTTTTCTGCAGTTTTTTCTCTAAAAGTAATCCCCCCTGCAATAACCCCGGCAAACTTTTCATTCGGCATTTTTAGTTTTACTTTATATTCAGCAGCAGAATGAGGCGGCAGCGTTATTTCACTAGGTGCTTTTGCCAAATCTTTCATATTATATTTGAGCGTTTGATCAGCTTTAATCGTATTGGGGCTATATTCCACCACACCATTACTATTGGTGGTCGCACTATTGATTTGAGCTTCGACGACAACTTTTTGGGCCGTATCATTACGTAAGTTCACGCTTAATTCATCTGTTTGGTTTGGTGCCAATAACAAATCAAAGTATGTTTTGGTTTTATCTATTTGATTAGCAGATGCCTGCGGTGTAACTGCAAAATTGAATTCCGCAGCAAAATTTGGCTGTGGGAATAGTACACAGCCAAAAGCAATGGTGATAAGTACAATTAGCTTTTTAAACTTCATTTCATTTAATCCTTTCAGTAAAAAAGAGACATACAACACAGAAGACCCGAACAAGGAAGAAGAAAGACCCAACTTGAAAAAAGCGAACTTTTTTGCAGGTTGTCTTTTTTATTCTCCCTTATTCGGGAATACTTATTCTATTGTGTTTTGGATTACTCTTTTATCGCTTTTAATTACCAGGGGCATCTGTTAAAACCCAAGTAAATGTTGTGGTATATTCTTTGGCATATTTGGTTGTAGAACCTGGCACACTAAGTTCAATACTATCAGCAGCAGTTGCGGCATCAGTGCCCCAATCCAACAAGTAGGTTCCGGCACCTTGTCCTGCTTTAGCGGCCATAACATCTTGTAATGCCCCATTTGGATCTGCAATAATTGTCCCTTGTCCCGTTGGTTTGGCTGAATCAGAAGCAGTGACGACATTCCCGTTTTTAAAAGTAACTTCTGCTCCTGTCAATACTTCATCATCGGCTGTCTTAAATTGATGATTTTGTTTCATTTGTAAGGTCCAGCCGGCTTCTGTTCCCCGATTATCCGTTACTTGAACGAAGTTAGGACCGGTTTTTTCTACATTATCTTTATCCAAATATTTTTGTGCTTTCGCTTTATAGATTTCATTTTTTGAGGTAATTTTTTGGGAACCAAAATCCAAACTTGAGGCATAGTCAATGGATAAAGGACCTGCTGTACCAGGATTAGGCCCGTTTGGATCAGTAGGATCAACCGGCTTAACGGGATTGGTTGGATCAATTGGATCAACCGGATCCGTAATATCTTCATTCGGGGTAAAGGTAATCACCCCATTTGAATCATAATTTGCCCCATTGGCCGCAAATGCGGTCGTGCTGCTAACTGCCATACCAGCTAAAATGCTAGTTGCTAAAAATAAATAACCCATTTTTTTCATGATTGTATACTCCTTTTTAATTAATTTGCCGGTACGTCAGACAAACTCCATGTTAGTGTAGTGCTATATTTCACAGCATCTTTTGGCGTGCTGCCAGGAACAGATAAAGTAATAGCTTTAGTGACTTCGCTGTCTACTTCATTGCCGGCTTTATCTTTTTCTTTCACCGTTTCTACTGATCCCCAGCGATCCACATAAGTTCCAGCGCCTTCCCCTGTTTTAGCGGACATGACTAAACTTTCACTTCCATCTGGATTTAAAGTAATTTCATTAGCCGCTGTCGGATAAGTCGCTGTCGAGTTGCTGGCAACTGTTGGTGTCACAAATTTTACAACCGAACCAGTTAACGTATCATTTAACGTACTGCCGGCTTTGAATTGGCCGTTTTGTTTTACGGTTAAAGTCCAACCGGCATTATTCCCCCGATTATCTGAAATCTGAACATAGTTAGGTGTTGCGCTACGACCGTCTTTATATTGTTGCGCCCGAGCGTAATACACTTGATCACTATTGGTAATTTTATTAACCCCAAAATCCAGACTTGAAGCATAATCGATGGATAATGGACCATCCGTACCAGGGTTGGGGCCATTGGGATCTGTTGGGTCAACGGGGTCAACAGGATTCGTGGGGTCGGGATTTGTTGGATCAACAGGTTTTGTTGGATCAGGATTGGGGATAAACTCGACAACCCCATTTGAATTGTATTCAGCTGTTGTCGCTGCATGAGAAGCAATGCCACCCACTAAAGAAAGCGATAGTACCGCAATTGTCGTAACTGTCATAAAACGGATATTTTTCATCTTCACTACTCCTTTTTCAATTTCTTTATTTTTCGTTCTTCACTTATGCTATGGCACATCTTTGAGTGTCCACGTCAATGCCGTTTGATATCGCTGGGCGTATTTAACTGTTTTGCCGGGCACACGCAATGAAATTCCCTTTACACCTGTTGCCTCATCATTGCCAAAGCGATACAGCCAAGTGCCCATTCCTTTTTCTGCTTGAGCGGTTATTACATCTACTTCACTATTAAGAGGTAAAGTAAATGAAGATACAGCAGTCGGTGCTAAGTCAGCTGACAAATTTGAAACCATTTCGCCTTGTTGAAAAGAAAGTTCGGCTCCTTTTAGTACTTTTCCTGTTGCGCTTTGAAACTGTGCTGTTTGTTTAACTGCTAGGCGCCAACCACTGCCGGTTCCGCGAATATCTGTGACTTGTACGTAGTTAGGGCCACTTGTTTTTAGACCAGCAGCTGTCACATATTCTTGCGCCTGGGCATAATAAGTTTTATCTTTTGTAGAAATTGCCTGCTGTCCAAACTGAAAACTTGAGGCAAAATCTAAAGAAAGGCTTCCGCCTATACCAGTAGCTGGACCATTAGGATCAGTGGGGTCAACGGGAGATACCGGTTTTGCCGGATCGGGTAACAAGGGATCCAATGGTTTTATCAGTGCATCTTCATTACTTTGATAATTCAGGTGTGTAGCTGTCTCTGAAGCTTCAGCGTTCCCACCGCTAGTCAAAATAAAAGTAATAAGGCAAAGAAGACTAATAATTTGAAAATTTTTCAGTATTCCCGCCTCCTTTTAATTTGAAAAAAATCAGCAGCAACATACTTATTCCGATTCCAGAAGTTAGATGATAGGAAATGTCCCCCGTCAAGGGAATAATCACTTCTTGTCCCTTATATGCTGGTAAAGAACTGGCATAGTTGGGAGTCGGATTGCCTGGAGTCAAGTTTGTTCCTTCTTTTGCATCTTTTGGGTTTTGATCTTGATACTCATATTGCCCGTAAAAGGAAGTGGCAGTATTACTATCATAGTTGCCCGCGGTGGCAAAGACAGGTACAGCCGTGAATAACCACCAAATTGTTATAACGCCGCTAATTAGTATCTTTTTCATCTACTCACCTAATTTCCTGGAACATCTTCTAGCTGCCACGATAATTTTCCGGTATATTCACCAATACGTTGTTTTTCAACTGGAACGGTTAGTTCAAATCCATTGTTTCCCGTCCAATTTGCTGAAATTTCTTTGCTGCCATCGCTTGTGAATTCACCGGATTCTACTATTTGAGTCGCCGCTGTAATCTGCTTTTTCCCCAGTGAGGAGGTGTAAGATAAGGCATTTTCTAATGATACTGTTCCGTTTTTTAACGTTTCTGCCTGATGCAAGGTTAAACGCCAAGGCTTTTTGGCCCCACCTCTTGTATCAGAGACAATCAGTTTTCCTACAACCGTTGGCTGATAATATTGATTTTGATTGGAAATCTGATTGGTACCAAATTCCAATCTATCTGGTACTGCTGTCAGTGATAGATAGCCGACGACGGTAACTTTTGTGGCTGCTTTAAAAGTAGCATCCCGATAATTCATATCTGTAGCAGGATTAATATTTCCAATCGCATTATTGGTACTTGGTCTTTGGGATTCACTAAGTTGGGTTGCAAGACCGCTTTGATCTTGTAAAAAGACTTGAATAACGTCACCCCGAGTTATAGTAAGATTGGAAATGTCAATTTCCCATTTTCCGTCTTCATTTACCATTTGCGCTGGAATTGCTTGTGGCTGATCATTTACTGTTAGTGTTATAATACTGTTAGGTTCTCCAGTGCCCGTTAATTTTGTCGTAATACTTTGGATGGCGTCCGAATTATCGACTTTAGCGGGTTCTGGTGGTGTAACATCTAAGACTGTCGTTGCGATGGCCTTTGGCGTTACCCAAGGACCTCTTTTTGCAATCCCCGTTATTTTTTCACCAGCTTTTTGAAATTGGGCGGGATTGCTCACGTCTGTATATGTAATATAACCTTCGGAATCCGTCATTAAATTTTCATGTACATTACCGTAAGTATCAGTTAACATTACATTCGCTTGATTTTCTGAAGCATAAACTGGTATATAATGAATCTCCCCATTCACTAAGCCTTTATTATCTGGTACTTCCCCAATAATCACACGTCCTTTAATCGTGCGATCGGCATCTGTCACTAGCGTCCACTCAATTTTAGGATTTTGATTCATCCCTGAAATGCGGCGATAGTTGGCTTGTTTGAACTGTTGCAAACCAGCATCTGAAGTGGTGACAACTTCTCTTGTTCCACTCCCCACAACATTTAGATTTTGGACTTTGGCATACGTTTCACTTGAAGGGCCCAAAACCGGTACGCCAACTTTCCACAAATCAATATCAGAATTTAAAATATTAAAGCTATTTTCACTACGATTTAGATAAGCTACGTTCACCGCACTTTGGCTATTATTCAAATTACGCAAATCGTATTGTGCCGGACTATTCAAAGTAAAACTATTCCCCGAACGAATCACACTACCCGTTCCTAAACCATTCGCTGCCAAATTAATTAAAGGCTGACTACTAGTACCAATGACATAAAAATAGCTTCCCGGATCAGCTATTAAATACGTATTGTCATTACTAAATGCCACCACAGAACCCGATGCTTGTTTACTAGTTAAATTCACCACCGCACCTTTTTTAATGGTCATCCCTGCGCCATTATCGTCAAACCGCACCGCATTTCCTGGCATATCAACGTTAAAGACACTATTCTCTCCTACCGTTATCGCTAAATAATGACTGTAAACAGCGGGATAAGTTCGTCCACCAGTCTGCGTTTGGCCCGCTTCAACATAACAATTTTTACCAATCGTAAATTCTCGTGAGGCACCTGTTGAAGTATTACTAGCTGTTACGTTGTACCAAAAAATAGAAAAGTCATAGTTGTTCACGTTTCCCTTATATTGCGTTCCGTCTTCCATAATGAGACTACCTAAATAAAAATTTTCCGCCCGTGTATCAATATCCATCTTGCCGTAAACACGAACTTCGGAATAAGACGCTCGAGCCAAACGTTGCACGCCGGGCTCTGTTGTGATATTACCAAACCGATATTTCCATTTGGCACCATTGGTATTGTTCAGCCGAGTGCCGACAATATCTTCTGAAGAAGCACCCCCATATCGTTGATTCAAGACAATATCGTGCATATGAAAGTTTCCAATCGCATTTTGTGGCGCACCCAATTGAATCGATGAATTTTTAAAATCGACTCGATAATTGCGCCCGTCAATTTCTAAGTCATTTTTACGGACATACCCCGATAAAGAGCTGTCTGATGAACTCGGATTGTCAAAACTCGCTGTCAAAATAATTTTTGTAATGGTCTCATTTCGAATCGCACTGACAAAATCCGCCCAATTATTTACTTCTGCTTCATTTGCCGCTAAACGTGCTGATTTTTTAGGTTTTGTTATCGTACTGTCACTTGTTTCACTTTCAGCAGATGAAGTCTTTTTCTCAGTAGTCGAACTCGTTGTACTGGCCGTTGAATTTTCCTCTGAAGTAGTTGCCAAACTAGACGAGGTTGTAGCTGTCATTTCACCTGTACTACTTTGTAATGATGAGACGTCCCCACTTTCTTCAGTCTGAGGGGGGATGTCTGCTATAGAATTTTCTGAAGTCGCAGTTGCTTCACTTATGGGTGCAATAAATACATTAGAAAGCAAAATAGAAAATAATAAAATTTTCATTTTTACCCACATCTTTTTCATTCACCTCCTTCACGGTCTAAATATTATCACATCATTTCTTCTATTTCTATATTTTTTTTTATTTAAAATGAAATTTTTCTTATAATAAATGTTGAAATGGCCTAAAATCAAAAAACCAAAATTAGTTTTCTTTAATAGAACCATTTTGGATGACAAAAGTTATATTACGGCGGTTTTAACTATTTACATCTCAGACCCCAAGTTTATTTTTTCATTATTTTATTATTCGAAAAAATAAAACAACCAAAAAAAAGCTAAAATTACTTTGTAAGACAAACAAATTACCAGCTATACCAAAATAAAATTAAATTTTCCTAAAAAAAATGAAAAAAATGCAATTTAAGCTAAAAAAATATAAATTTTATCAAAAAAATAGACCTTTTACCTATTAAAAAAGACTCAGCCCACAGGCTGAGTCTTTTTTTATTTCATTTTAAGCATCAATTTCAGGTGCTTTACCTAAATGTGCTTGAATCATCCAAATACGTTTTTCTGTTGCTGTTTTAAATTCGATGAAAATATCTTGAGTTGGATCGTCGCCTTCTTCACCTGATACTTCAATCCCTTTTTGATACAAGTCAGCTAAATAGCGGTAACCTTCTACTAAAGTAGTCAAACGTTCTTCCATTGTCCGATCCCAACGGCCTACTTCATCTGGAATTTTAGTGTTGTCAGCCATTTCTTTCAAAGTAGAAAAAGGAGAGCCATCTAATGTGATTAAACGTTCAGATATTTCATCTAATTGTGCGTTCACATCATCCATGAAATCATCCATCATTGGGTGTAATGTTAAGAAACCAGGTCCTCGCATGTACCAGTGTGTTTGATGAATAACCATAGACATTTGACTTAAATCTGCCACTAATTGGTTTAATACTTCTTTTGTTTTTGCAAATTTCATTTCGCATCCTCCTTCAAATTGTTTACATTAAAATCATAGTACGAAATTAAAAAAAAGTACAACAAAACACTTCATGCGTTATTTCAAATAAGGGATGACTTTAGAAAAATAAGTAAATTTACTGAATCTTCACTGAAAATCCCTCGTTTAAAAAAGAGTTCCTTGTTTTTTAACAAGGAACTCTTTTTTTATTTCAATTCTTCTTGAACTTCTTTTACAACTTCTGCCATTGCTTGATTCCACTCATTTGTCAATGCTTCTTGGTCTTTGACTCCCGCCACAAAAGCAAAATACAAGTTATTAATTTGTTCTCTTTGACCTCTTACAACGGTCCATTTGCCCTTTTCGGGTTTCATTTCTATCATAATCGGCACGGCTTTTTCTTTGGCTTTGGCTTTTTGAATATTTTCCTTTAATAAAGCAAGCGTTTCTTCGATTATTTTATTTTGATCACTAGCCAATTTATTGTCCGCGATCATTTTTTTGGTTATTCCCTTTGACGTTTCTTTCATGATTGCCGCAAAGTCCAACCCTTTAACTTCATAAGTGACATTGGAGATTTTGCCAGCTGCTTTAATCTCCACTTGATAAGAAGTCACGTCTTTAATTTGCTTATTTAGCAATGTGGTTAACTCATCTGCCTTGTCTTCTGGTACCACATCTCCAACACTGATTAGACCTGCAGTAAAATTGTCTTTGAAATTTTTTTCATTTTCTTTAAAACCTTTATTTAACTCTTCCCCATTGGCAAAATTTTCGGTAAATTTTTCGGTGTCCTTATCGTACACTACGCGATCAACAAATAATTTTCCTGCATCTTCTGCCGGAATAGCGCGACTACAACCACCTAAAATAAACGCCATTAAAACCATCAAAAAAATACTTCGTTTCTTCATTTTCTCCCACCTCTTTTTTTGATCCTTACAACAAGTTTTACAAATTTTTATGCCCGTCACATAATCAATTCACTTTTATTATTCTTTGATAGAAAATTGTTTTGCCAACTATTGCGCTACCTCAGTTAATCTTCAACCTAATAAAATTGTGCCAAAATAAAATCAATTTTTTTGCGTATCTTCTTTTGAAAGGAGAATTGCTATGACATTTATTATCGGATGTTGTTTTGGTTCATTTGGCTATCTTCTCATAACCCGGCATATGGCAGGAATTTCTTCGGCATGGCCGCCTTCTCATTGTACAGCTTGTAAAAGTAAGCTCACGTGGTACGAACTGATTCCCCTCTTCAGCTTTTTAATCCAATCTGGACGCTGTCGTCATTGTCACGTCAAATTTTCCAGCGCTTATTTTTGGGCAGAATTGAGTTGCGGGTTAGTATTTTTACTTTGTTTACCCGCTAAAATTCTGCCTACCTCTTTATTACTCGTGTTTTGGCTCTATACTGCCTGGCTGTTAAGCATCGTTGATATTTATACGCAAACATTAGATAGCAAAATCTTTTTTGGGACAACTTTCCTGCTGTGGTGCGCTCAGTTTAGCTTACATTCGTTCTTTCATTGGGAAACGCTACTTTATTGTGGACTTCTCGCCTGCTTTTTTCTCCGTTATTATCAAAATAAAATAGGAGCTGGCGATTTATATTTATTACTTGCTTGGAGTCCTTGGCTTTCTTTTCGCCAGTTCTGTCTCCTGTTGTTAATTAGCAGCAGCTTGGGTCTGCTTTACTTTTTAGGCGCCAAAATAGTAAAAAAACATACCGACACGCTGCCCTTTATCCCTTTTTTAAGTGGGGGATTATTTGTAGTTGCATGTGTGCTTAAAAACTTCTGATTGTCTTTATTTTATCATGAGATGTAAATTGCTGCAGTTTTTGACTATCTTCTCCTTTTTGTTTTCTCGTCTTTTCATCTTGGCACCCTTAGGCTAAAATGATAGAGAAAGGACGTGAAAGCCTGTGATCGATTTGAATCAAGTCTTAACCTTCACCGAAGCAGCTCAAAAATGGGGATTAGCCAACGGCAGTACAATCCGACAAGCTGCCTTGCGGGGCAAATTTCTTGACGGTGAAGTTCGTAAAAGCGGCACCGTTTGGTTAACAACTTACGATGCGATGGTTCGCGTTTTTGGTTTTCCACCACAGGAAAATTTACGTTTAAGTTTAAACGCTTTAACTAAAGGACTGCAAGAAAATAAAGCAGACCAACTCAAAGTTATTCAAGCTGCTTTAAAATCTGGGAAACAACTTCAAATCACAGAATATATTTTAGGCAAAGAACGCATTTTATATCTTTTTCAACACGAAAAAGATTTTTTACAGTGGGTGCGTGTAGCGAATCTTTTACCCCCAGCTGATAATATTCAAAAATGATTTGCGCGGCTTTAATTGTACATTTTCATGTAACGCGACACTTTTTTGAGTTGCTGCAGCTGCGTATTGCTCTACTGTGAGTAAAAAGTCAGTCACTAAATCTTTTTCAAAGCTGTCTTTTACTTCTTCAAAAGAAGGACTAAAAACAGGAATTTGATACTCCTCAAACCATTTTAACTTTTTTTCAAAACCTAAATAAGCAGCTGGCATTAACCATACGCCATCAATTCGCCGCGTCAGTTGCGCTAACTCTTCTTCTTTAATTTGGCCACCATTGCAAAATAACAATCGCAAACAAACATCTTCTTGCGGTTGAAAATCATAAAGTCCGATTAGAGAAAAACGCTCAGTCGAAAATAGAATTTCTTGCTTTTCCCATTGGCTAAATTTTTTTTTAAAATATTTCTCCTGACTACTGCCTCCCACTACTAGTATTTCAATATCCTTATCCTGTGCTTTGGTAACTGTGACCATATCCGATTGATAAGCTCTTTTTTCATCTAAAAAAATTAATTCTTCTAAAAGTAAATCATAAGCATCATAAGCGTTCATTTTTCCAAAGATTTTCATAGGAATATCTTTCACAATAGTTGGAAAATTCTTTAATAACTTTTGGATTGATTCCGTTAAAAATCGTACTTGCGGCGTTACAAAAACCACATCAAACAATCGCCCAAAATCATCAACCGTATTTTGGGTAATCATACCAATACCCCCATACACAAAAACTAAATCATAGGCATTACCATATTCTCGCCGTTTTAAAAAAGCCGTTGTTACATCGGTAAATACTGCACTCAAATTTCCTTGCTTGGCAATCTCTTTTACCATTTTTTGGCAAAACATACTGGAAGTACCGCCACCAGAACAGCCAACGTAAATAAACATCTCCACTCCACCTCTTTGTCACGAATTCGTTACAGAGAGTATAGCATATTTTGCTTTCTTTCGGTTCAATATGTTTTTTTGCGTTAAAAAGGAGCGACTCTTTAAAATTTTTGAGGCAGCCACAAATTAACTTTTCACCAGACAAAAAGGCCTCCTGTTTAAAACAGGAGGCCTTTAAATTAGTCTTGATTATTTAATGCATCTTCAGCAGCCATTTGTGCTTCGATGTCAGAAATACTATAGACATTTTCAGAAGCCACAGTGACTTCTTTTGGTTCCATATTGCGGTAACGTGCCATACCAGTACCAGCAGGAATAATTTTCCCGATGATAACATTTTCTTTTAGACCTAGCAATGGATCACGTTTGCCACGAATAGCAGCGTCTGTTAACACCCGTGTTGTTTCTTGGAATGACGCAGCAGATAAGAAACTGTTTGTTTCTAATGATGCTTTGGTAATCCCTAGTAACACTGGACGAGATGTTGCTGGTACGCCACCAGCAACCAATGTGTTGTAGTTTTGGTCTTTAAAGTCGGCAATGTCTAATAATGTACCTGGTAAGATTTCAGTATCACCTGGGTCCATTACGCGAACTTTACGCAACATTTGACGAACCATCACTTCGATATGTTTATCGCCGATTTCTACCCCTTGCATACGGTAAACACGTTGTACTTCACGTAATAGGTAGTTTTCAACAGATAAAACATCGCGAACTTGTAACAATTGTTTAGGATCGATAGAACCTTCAGTTAGAGGTGCACCACGATGGATGTAATCTCCTTCTGCCACTTTCATACGGGCTGTATAAGGAACAGTGTATGTCCGTGTATCGGTCGTGCCTTTGATTGTCACTTCTTTACTGCGAGTTGCAGCATCTTCAGCAATTTCAATTACTTCACCCGTAACTTCGGTGATGACCGCTTGCCCTTTTGGATTACGGGCTTCAAAAATTTCTTGGACACGAGGAAGACCTTGGGTAATATCGTCCCCGGCAACCCCACCGGTATGGAATGTACGCATGGTTAACTGAGTACCTGGTTCACCAATTGATTGGGCAGCGATAGTACCAACTGCTTCACCAACTTCAACTTCAGCACCTGTTGCCAAGTTACGGCCATAACAATGTTTACATACACCATGTTTGGTATTACATGTGAAGACCGAACGAATTGAAACAGTTTCAATCCCGGCGTCAACGATTTGTCTTGCAAGATCTTCTGTAATTAAAGCATCTGAGCCTAGCATGATTTCACCAGTTTCAGGATTAACGACTGACTTGCGTGTGTAACGTCCAACCAAACGTTCTTCTAGTGATTCAATGATTTCGTTACCTTCGCGAATCGCGCTGATATCTAAACCACGGTCTGTGCCACAATCTTCTTCACGAATGATAACGTCTTGGGCCACGTCAACTAAACGACGTGTAAGATAACCAGAATCGGCAGTCTTCAAGGCGGTATCGGTCATCCCTTTGCGGGCACCGTGAGTGGAGATAAACATTTCCAAGACAGATAATCCTTCACGGAAGTTTGAGATGATTGGCAATTCCATGATTCGACCATTTGGCGCCGCCATCAAACCACGCATACCAGCAAGCTGTGTAAAGTTGGAGATGTTACCACGGGCACCAGAGTCACTCATCATGAAGATTGGGTTTTTGGCATCTAAGGATTCCATCAATTTTTGTTGAATTTCATCTTTAGCAGCATTCCAAACGCCAATAACGCGTTCATAACGTTCATCATCTGTAATCAAACCACGACGGAATTGTTTGGTAATGGTTTCGACTTGTTTGTGGGCATTTTCAATGATGTCATGTTTTTCAGCTAAAACCATGATATCGGCAATACCTACTGTGATACCGGCATGAGTTGAATGTTTGTAACCTAAGTCTTTCATGCGGTCTAACATTTTAGAAGTTTCCGTAACTTTGAAACGTTTGAAGACTTCGGCAATGATATTTCCTAAGTTTTTCTTCTTGAATGGTCCAACGAGTTCTTGTTCTTTAATGAAGGTTGGAATATCGGTTCCAGCTTCCACAAAGTATTTATCTGGCGTTTGAATCGTCAAGTTGAAATCGGTTGGTTCGTTTAGGTAAGGGAATTCTGGTGGCATAATCGAGTTAAAGATTACTTTACCAACTGTGGTTACCATTAAACGATTTTTTTGTTCTTCAGTGAATGGTTTGTCCCCTAGAGTTCTTGGGTTAACTGCAATACGTGAATGTAAATGCACGTAGCCATTGCGCCAAGCAGTCACAGCTTCATCCATATCACGGAAGATCATACCTTCACCTTCACGGCCATCTTCTTCCATCGTTAAGTAATAGTTCCCTAAGACCATATCTTGAGAAGGAGTTACAACTGGCTTACCATCTTTTGGATTCAAGATGTTTTGTGCCGCTAACATTAACATCCGCGCTTCTGCTTGTGCTTCGTCATTTAACGGTACGTGAACGGCCATTTGGTCACCATCGAAATCGGCATTGTAGGCTTCACACACTAATGGGTGCAAACGAATAGCGCGACCTTCAACTAAGACTGGTTCAAAGGCTTGGATACCTAATCTGTGCAAAGTAGGTGCCCGGTTCAATAGAACAGGGTGTTCTTTGATGACGTCTTCTAAAACGTCCCAGACTTCATCTTCCATACGTTCGATTTTACGTTTGGCATTTTTGATGTTAGAAGCAATTTCACGTTGAACTAATTCTTTCATTACAAATGGTTTGAACAATTCAATTGCCATTTCTTTTGGCAAACCACATTGATACATTTTCAAGAAAGGTCCAACGACGATAACGGAACGACCAGAGTAGTCAACACGTTTCCCTAATAAGTTTTGACGGAAACGACCTTGTTTCCCTTTCAACATATGAGAAAGTGATTTTAATGGACGGTTACCCGGTCCTGTAACAGGACGGCCGCGACGACCATTATCAATCAACGCATCAACGGCTTCTTGTAACATCCGTTTTTCGTTTTGCACGATAATAGAAGGTGCATTTAAATCTAATAAACGTTTTAACCGGTTGTTACGGTTAATTACACGACGGTACAAGTCATTTAAGTCACTCGTTGCAAAACGGCCACCTTCTAATTGAACCATTGGGCGTAGATCTGGCGGGATAACAGGAATAACATCCATTACCATCCAGCTTGGTTTGTTGCCAGATTTGCGGAAAGCTTCCAAAATGTCTAAACGGCGGATTGCCCGTGTCCGTTTTTGACCAGAAGCAGTTTTTAATTCTTCTTTTAGTTCAGCTGCTTCGCCATCTAAATCAACGCTGTCTAACAATTGTTTAATTGCTTCAGCACCCATAGCAGCAGTGAATGTTTGACCATATTGATCTCGTTTTTCACGGTATTCTCTTTCGGTCAATAATTGTTTTTTCTCTAATGAAGTATCGCCTGGATCAATTACGACATAAGAAGCAAAGTAAATAACTTCTTCTAATGCCCGTGGACTCATGTCTAAAACTAAGCCCATCCGTGATGGGATACCTTTGAAATACCAAATATGTGAAACCGGAGCAGCTAATTCAATATGACCCATACGTTCACGACGTACTTTTGAGCGTGTTACTTCCACGCCACAACGGTCACAGACGATGCCTTTGTAACGAATACGTTTGTATTTACCACAAGCACATTCCCAGTCTTTAGTAGGACCGAAGATGCGTTCGTCAAACAAACCTTCCCGTTCCGGTTTTAGCGTGCGGTAGTTGATGGTCTCAGGTTTTTTAACTTCCCCGTATGACCAGCTTCTGATTTTCTCAGGAGATGCCAGACCTATTTGCATGCTTTCGAATTTATTTACATCGATCAAAAGGGGTTCCCTCCATTTCATTTCTAGCGGGTTGCAACTGAATATAAACGTAAGCTTTTAAGGGAGTTTTGACACTTAGCCGTTTTTGTACGAAAAAGTGCCAAATTCTCCGTTATGTTAAAGCTTATTCAACGTCTTCGGCAGTTTCGATTTCTTGGTTCAAATCTTCTTCTGCAGTTTTTTCTTCAGCAGCAGCTGCCTGTTCAACTTCTTTAGCAGATTGTTGTTCGGCGAATTTCGTCAAAGCATCTACTGTAATTAAATCATCATCATCGTCGTCCATATCACGAAGTTCAATTTCTTCATCATCGATATCAAGAACGCGCATATTTAAACCTAATGATTGTAATTCTTTCACTAATACGCGGAAGGATTCTGGTACACCAGGTTTTGGAATTGGTTCACCTTTAACGATAGCTTCGTATGTTTTCACACGACCCACAACGTCATCTGATTTATAAGTCAAAATTTCTTGTAAGGTATACGCTGCACCGTAAGCTTCCAGTGCCCAAACTTCCATTTCCCCGAAACGTTGTCCACCAAACTGTGCTTTACCACCCAATGGTTGTTGGGTAACAAGTGAGTATGGTCCAATTGAACGGGCATGCAATTTATCGTCAACCATGTGGGCTAGTTTAATCATGTACATAACCCCAACGGAGATACGACCATCAAATGGTTCCCCAGTTCGGCCATCGTAAAGAACTGTTTTGGCATCACTGGCCATCCCTGCTTCTTTAACTGTTGCCCAAACATCTTCATCGTTAGCTCCATCAAATACTGGTGTCGCAACGTGAATACCTAATTGACGTGCAGCCATCCCTAAGTGTAATTCCAATACTTGTCCGATGTTCATCCGTGATGGCACCCCTAAAGGATTCAACATGATGTCAACCGGTGTGCCGTCTGGAAGATATGGCATATCTTCTTCTGGCATAATCCGAGATACAACCCCTTTATTACCGTGACGACCGGCCATTTTATCCCCTTCATGGATTTTACGTTTTTGCACGATATAAACGCGCACTAACATATTAACCCCTGGTGATAATTCATCGCCTGCTTCACGGGTAAAGATCTTCACATCGTGGACAATACCGCCACCGCCGTGAGGAACACGTAGAGAAGTATCGCGAACTTCGCGGGCTTTTTCACCGAAGATTGCGTGTAAAAGACGTTCTTCAGCAGATAATTCAGTTACACCTTTTGGCGTTACTTTACCAACTAATAAGTCTCCGTCTTTAACCTCAGCACCAATGCGGATGATCCCCATTTCGTCCAAGTTCTTCAATGCGTCTTCCCCAACGTTTGGAATTTCGCGGGTAATTTCTTCAGGCCCTAATTTTGTATCACGAGCTTCTGATTCATATTCTTCAATATGGATAGAAGTATAAACATCATCTTTCACCAAACGACGGCTCATGATGATGGCATCTTCATAGTTGTAACCTTCCCAAGTCATGAAGGCTACCAAGACGTTTTGGCCTAAAGCCATTTCGCCGTTTTCCATTGAAGGTCCATCCGCTAAGATGTCGCCTTTTTCAACTTCTTCCCCTAGTTTTACTAATGGGCGTTGGTTGTAGCTTGTACCTGAGTTTGAACGACGGAATTTTGTAACAGAGTAAACATCTAACGCGCCATCTTCACGACGAACACGAATTTCAGATGCATCACAAAATTCAACAACACCTGGGTTTTTACATAATAAAGCAGCACCTGAGTCATGGGCTGATTTATATTCCATCCCAGTCCCAACCCATGGTGATTTAGGATTAATCAACGGTACAGCTTGACGCTGCATGTTGGCACCCATCAAGGCACGGTTGGAGTCATCGTTTTCTAAGAAAGGAATACACGCAGTCGCAACGGCAACTACTTGTTTTGGTGATACGTCCATGTAATCAACTTTGTCGATTGTTACTTCTAAGTTTTCAGAAGTCGCACGGGCCATAACCAATTCTTCTTTAAACGTACCATCTTCATTTAATGGGCTGTTTGCTTGGGCAACAACGTAATGGTCTTCAATATCGGCTGTTAAATAGTCGATTTGGTCGGTTACGCGACCTGTTGCACGATCAACCCGTCGGTATGGTGTTTCAATAAAACCATATTTATTTACTTTAGCGTAAGATGCCAAACTATTGATCAACCCGATATTTGGACCTTCAGGCGTTTCAATTGGACACATACGACCATAGTGAGAATAGTGAACGTCACGTACTTCATAGCCAGCACGATCTCGGGTCAAACCACCAGGCCCTAAGGCTGATAGACGACGTTTATGGGTCAACTCACCTAATGGGTTTGTTTGGTCCATGAACTGTGACAACTGAGAAGAACCAAAGAATTCTTTGATACTTGCTACCACTGGACGAATATTAATTAATTGTTGTGGTGTTAATGTTTCGGTATCTTGAATCGACATCCGTTCACGTACCACACGTTCCATCCGGGCTAAACCGATACGGAATTGGTTTTGTAACAATTCACCAACTGAACGAATACGACGGTTACCTAAGTGATCGATATCATCCACATTGCCGATACCTTCCATTAAGTTGAAGAAATAGCTCATAGAAGCAACGATATCAGCCGGACGAACTGTTTTAACAGTCGCATCAGGATAGCCATTACCAATCACATTTACTTCACGTTCTGGATCTTTTGGAGAAAAGACTTTAATCACTTGTACGGTCATTGGTTCTGTCACGACACCATCTTCTGAAGGATAGTAAGTTACAGCATTCAAGCCGTTTTCTAAGAACGGTGCTAATTTGTCCATTTCTTGGTGAGACAAAACAGTTCCTTTTTCAACGATGATTTCGCCTGTTTCAGGGTCAACCAATGTTTCCGCTAAGGTTAAGTTCAATAGACGTGTTTTAAGGTCTAATTTTTTATTTACTTTGTAACGACCAACGTTGGCAAGGTCATAACGTTTTGGATCAAAGAAGCGGGCATTCAAAAGGTTACGAGAACTGTCGGCTGTTTTTGGTTCGCCTGGACGTAGTCGTTCGTAAATATCTTTTAAGCCTTCTTCAGTACGAGAATCACTTGCATTTTTGTGTAAGTCTTTTTCAATTGTGTTGCGTAATGACAAGCTTTCGCCAAAAATTTCAAGAATAGTATCATCTGAGCCAAAACCTAAGGCACGGACTAAAACTGTTAATGGAATTTTGCGTGTGCGGTCAATCCGAACATAAGAAATGTCTTTAGCATCTGTTTCCATTTCCAACCATGCACCACGGTTAGGAATAACAGTTGAGCCAAAACCTTCTTTACCATTTTTATCTACTTTACCGTGGAAATAAACACCCGGTGAACGTACCAACTGAGATACGATAACCCGTTCAGCACCATTGATGATAAATGTTCCTTGTTCTGTCATTAATGGGAAATCACCAAAGAAAACTTCTTGTGATTTGATTTCGCCTGTTTCACGGTTTGTCAAACGTAATGTAACGTGTAGTGGCGCAGAGTAGTTTGCATCATGCGCACGAGCTTCTTCAACTGTGTATTTTGGTTCCTTCAAGTCGTAATCAACAAATTCCAGTGACAAATTACCGTTAAAGTCATCGATTGGTAAGATATCTTCAAACATCTCACGCAAACCTTCATCTAAAAACCATTGGTAAGAGTCGGTTTGAATTTCAATCAAATTCGGTAATTCCAATACTTCACTGATTCTAGCGTAACTTCTACGTTCGCGATGTTTCCCGTATTTTACTACGTGTCCAGCCAAGCTCTTCACCCCTTAAAAATTTCTTTCAAAAAGGCTATCCAACTTTCGTTACAAAAAGATTACAAATATTAAATCTTCGTAACAAAAAGCATTTTTTGCGGCTTTTGGGCATAAAAAAAACCAAAAGATAGAACGTTCAAACTGACCTTTCTACTTTTGTTTTCCTATGGCAAAGCCGAAACGGACAATAGATCGTTCCTGCTTCCTTCTTTTCATTAGATAGTTTTTGCTCTGTCGATTATACAGACGAAATATTATTTTGTCAATGGCTGCAATGCAAATCAGGGCTTTTCCTTAATACTTTGTTAAGAAAAAAATAGTTAGAAAAAGCGGATTTTTTTTGGCCAAATATTTGCACACTTCTTGGCTCATTTCATTGGCTTATCCAAACAATTTTATTCATTTGCGTTTCAAAAAAGCTACATTTGCCCTTAAAAATGCAATCGTTTTAAACAAATCTCACTTCTTGTTCAATTATTAACAATTTTTTCGTGACATTTCACAAAAAATATTGTTCAATAGGAGTACTTTTAAATTTGAATCTTTTATTTGGAGTGTTTTTTTATGGAACGTCTTAGCGGTCTTATCTTTTGGATTCCCGTCGCTCTCTTTTTGATAATCTCTGCTTTTTTTATTAAGTGGAATCGTCATAAAGTCATCTTGGCAACTTTATTGATAACGTTATTATTTTTCTTTCGACAAGTGTTAAACCACCGTCATTTTGAATCCCTTACATTATTGGTGATTCGCATCGGCTGTCTTTTTGTTTCTTTTTTGGCTTTAATCCTTTATCTTTTATATGACCATAAAAATCGATAGGAGGTTTTTTATTGACCACCAAAGCGCAAGTTCTCAAACTTTTAAAACAGAGTAACAATACCTTGTCTGGTGAAAAAATCGCCCAGAAATTAGCCATTTCTCGGACGGCTGTGTGGAAAGCAATTAAGGAATTAGAAAAGGGCGGCTATACTTTTGAACATTTAAAAACGGGGTATCGTTATTTGCCACAAGATCGCTTGGATGATCTAGCAATCGCGACTGGATTACCAGACCTAGCAGTGGCCACCAAAGACATTTCAGAATCAACGATGAAAGATGCCAAGCTCGCGCAAGTCAGCGGCGTCAAAGCCCCATTTTTAGTAGTAGCTGATATGCAGACAGCAGCTCATGGCCGCTTTAATCGCCCATTTTTCGCGCAAAAAGGTGAAGGCATCTATATGAGTTTATTACTCACTCCCAACCAATCTTTTGCAGAACTGCCACAATATACTATTTTAGCAGCGGTCGCAGTTTGTCAGGCAATCGAAAAATTAACGCCCTACAAGCCAGAAATCAAATGGGTGAACGACATTTATTTAGATGGACGCAAAATTTGCGGCATCCTATCCGAAGCCCAAAGCGACTTTGAATCTGGCATTATCTCCCATGTCATTATTGGAATGGGGTTAAATTTTGCCATTGCCCAAGAAGATTTCCCCGCCGATTTGCAAACAAAAGCCACTTCACTTTTTGCTGACGGCACTGCTCCATTTGAACGAAATCTGCTCATTCATGAGATTTGGCAACATTTCTTTGCACTACTGGCAGCTTTGCCGCAGCAAGATTTTTTAACCGAATACCGCAAACGGTCTTTTGTCTTAGGTCAAAATGTTAGCTTTAATCAAAATGGCCAAACCTACAGCGGCATTGCCCAAGACATTACCGATGAAGGTCAGCTCGTTGTGAAAACACCGCAACAAACGTTTACCTTAAACTCTGGTGAAATTAGCTTAAGTGCCATTGGAAAAGCGAAATGAATGTGTTTAGCTCTCAAGCAAGAAGATGGAATTTTAATAAATTGCTTTTTAAATTTCTTGAAATTTCAGCTTGTTGCCGCAGAGAGTTCATTCATGTAGCTAGACACCAAGAAAAACGAAATGAATGTGTTCAGCTCAAAAGCAAGAAGATGAAATTTTTGGTATATCGCGCCCTCATCCCTTATGGAAAATCATTTCCTTTAGCTAATAGAAATAAACTGCCTTTTCCGCTTTTGCAGAAAAGGCAGTTTTTTATAGATAAATTAGCTGAGAAGTTGCCAAACTAGAGACAGTCCTAAACAAATCACATATGCGCTGTTAAAAAGCACCATATTTTTTAGTGCATAGACAAAGCTATGAGGTGCTGGTAATTCTTTTTTATGAGCTGCTAAGTTTTGCCGCACTTTTGGCAATGTCAAAAAGACAAGTAGTAAAGGCCAAGAGAATACTTGCAAGATTACGCCGGCTAAAATGGCCACATAACTGGCATACATCAGGTAAGAAAATAAGTGAATCCCGTGTTCACGACCAATATAATAGACTAATGTATAGCGGTGATTTTTAATATCTGTTTCTAAATCTCTCAAATTATTCGCCAACATAATATTGGCAATCGTACAAATTAGCGGTACTGCGGCTAAAACCAGCGCAGCTACTAACCAAAAATTACCAGTTAAGGAGAATTTTCCACTTGCAATATCAAGATTCAAATACATTATCTCAGGACTAGTGGTATTGATATAAACGACCATAGCCGTAATCCCTAAGCCCATCGTCACCCCGCTGAAAACTTCTCCCAGAGGCATACGCGATAAAGGAATGGGGCCATACGTATAAAACACACCGATAAAGCAACATACAAAACCTAAGACAAGCAATAACCATCCCGTCTGATACGCTAAAATAAAACCCAAAACAGCCGCAATAATCAGCATTGCGACAATCATTTGACGCACCAAGCGTGGCGAAACATTTTCTCTGCCGATAACATTTTCTTGATACTTATACGTTTTGGAATGGGCTTTTTCAAAGTCCATATAATTGTTAATGGCCGTTGTCGTCAAATCAAAAATTAACATGGCGACAAAAAACAACAACGTATACCCTAAATGAAATGAATGGTAAAAAGTAGCAGAAAACAAAGCTCCTACTAAAAAGGGAAAAACACTGGCAATTTTTGTTTTAATCTCAACAACTTCCAAAAAAACCTTTAAAGACATAAACCAAACTCCTTTTCTTTTAAAACATATCAAAATTCCCCATCACATTATGAAGAAAAGCTGCCAACAAGTTGGCAGCTTTTGCTTATTTCAACTCGCTGCGATTTCCCATAGTGTAACCCGAATCTTTACCAATTTTGAAATTGTCTTTAATCCCATTGGTAACATAAATTTTATCATCTTTCGTAACAAAAATCGCATCGCTGCCTTTTTCGTGCTCTTCCACAAATTCTAGACCCTCTTTAACTCCCATCGCAAAAACAGAAGTTGACAGGGCATCGCCGTCAATTGATTTATTGGTAATAATTGACACACCGGCAATATCGTTATCATAAGGATAGCCGGTTTTTGAATCAAAAATATGATGGTATTTTTTACCGTCGACTTCTAAAAATCGTTCATAAATTCCGGAAGTAACAATTGTCCGATTTTTTTCTTTGATACTACCCACAATCGAACCGCGATCTTTATTAGGGTCTTGAATCCCCACATTCCACGGATCACTCTCACCGCGATTACTGTGACCTAAGACGTAGACATTTCCGCCTAAATCGACAATGGCTGAAGTCACGCCTTTTTCTTTTAGGACTTTGACCACTTCATCGGTGATATAGCCCTTGGCAATTGCCCCTAGATCAATGATCATTCCTTTTTCTTCTAAATAAACGGTTTGATCTTTGTCATTGAATTTTACTTTATGGAAATCAATTTTCTTCAATGCCGCATCAATTTCACTTTGAGCCGGTTTTCTAGCATCATCAAAACCAATCCGCCACAATTGCGTAATCGCACCAATGGTCATATTAAATGCTTCATTGGTTTCTTCACTATATTTGTATGCTTCTTTTAATAGATAATACATATCACTGGTCACTTTGACTGGTTTCACACCGGCTTGTGCATTAATCGCATCAATTTCTGAGCCTTTTTGATTAATGGTAATTTTATCCGCTAATTCTTTGACCCGATCAAAGGCTGGTTTTAATGCGTCTTCTTTGCCTTCGTCGTAAACGCGAATTCTAACGTAAGTTCCCATCAAAAATTTTTCTTGGTAATAAGGTTCTTCTCTTAATTTTGCCGTCTTTTTTTCGCTGTCGCCTTTGCCACAAGCGGCTAAAAAGAAAATACCGATGAAGGCAACCAGCATGAGGCGCCAATATTTTTTCATGTTCTTTCCTCCTTAAAATCAACGTTTACATCATAGCTGTTTTTGGCTTGTTTGCAAAGTCACAAGTTTGTCAAAAAAGCGTTATCAGCCAAATTTAAACATAATTTGAAATAACATCGATATCAAAAAAAGCTCTTGTGCAAAATAACAATTCCGCAGATAACTTGGTACACCAATAATTTTAAAATTTACTTTTGTTTTTTTCACAAGTAATTCTTACGCATTAATAAAAAATGAAAGCTATCACTTATTTTTAACAAAACAAGATATTTAATACTATTTCATTATTTTTTAATCAGAAAAATGCAAAAAGATTTTTCATTTTGAGGCTCGTTTTTTGCAATAATAGCGTCTTTTCGTTAAACAAAAATCCTTTTCCTCGCTTCCATACGATTCATCTACGGCAGAAAACGCCTAGTTGAAGTCGCAGCTATCTCCAATTAAGGAGATGATTTTTTTAGCAAAAATCCTTTCCCTCGTTTCCCATACGATTCAACTACGGCAGAGAACGCCTAGTTGAAGTCGCAAAAAACCCGACCGCATAGAAAAGTGCGGTCGGGTTTTCAGTAGACAAACAATTATTCAGTTACAATGTTGTCAATTTCGATTGGTGTAGTGTCGCCTTTTTCAGCGGCATTGATTAATTGTTCAGCATAGATAATGAATGTGTGTGAGCTGTGAGTTGCACCAGTTACAACGTCCATATCAGCAGGTGAACCGTCTTCTTTGCCCATTGCAGCTAAGAAATTTTTGTTCAAATCTTCGATATATTCTTTAGGACCAACGCCAGATTTGTCTTTCATGTTCTTTTCGTAGTCCGCATCATCTTTTTTAGATTTACCGTCTGCGTTTAAGTTATCGTAGTTAGATTCAGTAATTTTACCGTCTTTTACTACAATTGAGAAGTCAACGTGGTAGCCGTTTTTATCATTTTTTTCTTTCAATGAGTAAGTGCCGTCTTGAAGTGCTGCACCATTGTCAATTTCAATTGTATCTGTATTTCCAGCTTGTGCTGCTTGGATTAATTGTTGTGCATAGTTTTGGAATGATTCAAATGAGTGAGTCGCACCAGTTACAACGTCCATGTTTGATGGATCTTGTGCTGCAACGAATTCTTCGTTGAATTTAGGAATAAATTCTTCCGGTGAAATTCCAGCTTTGTCTTTCATTTGTTTGTTGTAATCAGCATCTTCTGTTTTTGATTTGCCGTCTTTGTTGACGTTATCATATTTAGAATCTGTAATTTTGCCGTCTTTAACAGTCATTTCAAATGTTGCACGGTAGCCATTTGAATAATTTTTTTCTTCTAATTTGTAAGTGCCGTCTTTCATTTCGCCACCAGCAATTACTTTAGCTTCTTCTTTTGAAGATGATGCTGTTGTTTGTTCTGTCGCAGAAGATGAGCTTGCTGCGCTGTCATCTTTATTGTCTGAGCTACATGCACCTAATAATAAGGCAGAAAAAGCTAAGACTGTAAAACCTGCTACTAATTTTTTCGATTTCATTTTGTATTTCCCCTCTTCATTTCACTTATTCTTGTCACACACCGAGTATGTGATACATATTACATTGTAATTAAAGTTGCTAAAAAGTCAAACGTTTCCACGCTTATTAACGATTTACAATGACTGTTATTGTATCTTTTTTTCGCCATTGTTCTTATCTATCATTCATTTTGAAATAAAATTCACATGGTTTTGGGTCTTCCACGGCTTTCTTCAATAACTGCCAAAGCTGTGTCAGATCGACTATTGTACATTTTGTATTTTTAGCTAAGTAAGGGATTAGCCACCAATTTTTCACAAAAAAACTTCCAGCCTGCGAGCGACTGGAAGTTGTAAAATTATTTAACTAAAATTATTCAGCGGCTTTTTTTGCTGCATCAATAATCGCTTGTAAGTAACCAGCAGTATCAGCAAAAGTTGCACCAGAAACGACGTCAGAAACTTTAGCATCTTCGCCTTGGCCTTTCAGATCCTTCACTGCCGTTTCTAATTCGGCTACTGTTTTACCTTTGGCAAAGGCATCAACAGCATGAATATTTTCTTCCCATGTTTGCGTTGCTTTTGCATGGTCTTTCATAAGAGCTGAATAAGCTTCATTGTTAGCATATTTCGAACCTAAAACCAAATTGTCTTTAATGCCTTCGCCAAATGCAGCATTAGAATTTGGTACGCCACCAAAATCGGCTGGATCAACATATTGGAATTCATCGACAAATGTTGCCGCTACTTTATCACCGTCTAAGGCAACTGTTACAGTTGCAAAGGATTGATCACCATGAGGAGCAGCTAAAATCATCGCTTCTTTTAAATCTGTATTGCTCGTTTTTTCACCAACAGAAACCATACCAGATTTAGCAGCATCGACGATAGATTGTAAGTAACCCTTTGTATCAGAGAATGTCGCACCTGATACTACGTCAGAAACTTTTGCGTCCTCTCCTTGTGCATCAAGATCTTTTACCGCTTTTTCCACTTCAGCGATTGTTTTACCTTTAACAAAGTTGGTGATTGCAGTCATGCTTTCATCCCATGTTTGGGTTGCGCCACCATGATCTTTCATCATAGCTGAGTAAGCTTTGCTGTTTTCTTCTTTGGCAACTAAAATATTGCCTTCCGGGAAGTTTTCGCCTAATTTTGCATCGGCATTTGGAACGCCAGTCCAATCATCGCCTTTTTCAACGTATTGGAATTCATCCATACGTGCGGAAAGAATTTTGTCGCCATCTAACGTTACATTGACAACGGCAAATGATTTGTCCCCATGGGGTGCTGTGTATAATTGACGCATAACGATAGTCCCAGCACCTGGCACTTCAGCGTTGGCTGTTTTACCGTCAGCGATTTTTACATCTGCATTGGCAGCTGTTGTTGAAGCAGTGGTTGATGAAGCTGTTGTTTGTTCTGTCTTAGATGATGAACTTGCGCTGTCATCTTTATTATCGGGACTGCAAGCGCCCAATACTAAGGCAGAAAAAGTTAAAACTGTAAACCCTACTACTAATTTTTTCGATTTCATTTTTGTGTTTCCCCTCTTCCGTTTGTTTTTTTATGAAGTACTTGTGATGCACATTACATTGTAATTAAAGCTACCTAAAAGTCAACCGTTTTCAATATTGAGAAAATTTCACAATAATGGTCTATCTTCACAAGCTTATTTTTTCAAAAAAAGCACGTTCTCATAATTTTTTTAGGATAGACAAACCGTCTTTCTGTCTGTATAATAGGGTGGATTGTGTAATAATTATCATACTATTTTTATATTTTAAGGAGCGATATTCAATGACAAAGAAAAACATTGTCGTTGTGGGTGCGGGTTACGCAGGTGTAGCCGCTACTAAATTCATGGCTAAGAAATTGAAGAAAGATGATGTGGAAATCACATTAATCGATCGTCATTCTTATCACACCATGATGACAGAACTACACGAAGTTGCCGGTGGCCGCGTGGAACCAACTGCGATTCAATATGACTTACAACGGTTATTTTCCCGTAAGAAAAATGTCAAATTGGTAACAGATACTGTAGTTGGAATCGACAAAGAACAAAAAGTTGTAAAAACACAAGCTGGTAGTTACGCGTTTGATCATTTAATAATTGGTATGGGTGGCGAACCAAACGATTTTGGTACCCCTGGTGTGAAAGAACACGGCTTCACATTGTGGTCGTTTGAAGATTCTGTTCGGATTCGCGAACACATCGAACACACAGTAGCCAAAGCTGCGATTGAACCAGATGCAACAAAACGTAAAGCAATGTTAACATTTGTTGTCTGTGGTTCTGGTTTTACCGGGATTGAAATGATCGGTGAATTAGTGGAATGGAAAGACCGCTTGGCAGAAGACTACAAATTAGATCCAAATGAATTTACTTTAAAAGTTGTTGAAGCAATGCCAACAATTTTGAACATGTTAAATCGTAATGATGCCAACAAAGCAGTTCGTTACTTGGAAAAGAAAAATGTTGAACTTGTTTTAAACGCCCCAATCGTTGAAGTTGATGCAGATCATATTCAATTAAAAGACGGCTCAACTATTCCCACCCACACATTAATCTGGACTGCTGGTGTTAAAGCAACTTCTGATGCAGCCGACTTTGGTTTAGAAGCTGCTCGCGGGAACCGTTTAGTTGCCAATGAATATATGGAAGCTAAAGGTTACGAAGATAAAAATATTTATATCATCGGAGATTTGGTTTATTACGAAGAACAACCAAATACACCAACACCACAAATCGTTCAAGCGGCTGAACAAACAGGACATTGTGCTGCAGCCAATGTCGTTTCAGCAATTAAAGGCGATGGTGAAAAACACAAATTTAAGAGTAACTACCAAGGTTTCATGGTTTCAGTTGGTTCAAAATGGGGTGTCGCAGAATTATTCGGCAAAATCCATTTAAGTGGTTTCTTAGCCATTATTATGAAACATGTCGTCAACTTGAAATATTTCTTTGATATTCGTTCTGGTTACTATATGTTCCAATACATGATGCATGAATTCTTCCATATTAAAGATGACCGCAACGTTACTCGTGGCCATTCTTCTCGTTATGGTAATGTTTTGTGGAGTGTTCCACTGCGTATCTTTTATGGTTTAGTTTGGTTTATTGAAGCCTTCAAAAAAATCGTCGGCAATGGCGAAGTATTAAAACCATCCACTTGGTTTGGTGAAGGTTCATGGTTTACTGGCAACTCTGTCTTCCCTTGGACTTGGGATTACGCCAAAGAAGCTGCCACAACAGCATCTTCTGGTGCAGCTGACGCTGTCGGTGGTGCTTCTGCTACTGCTGCCACAACTGCTTCAAGTGTTGCCGATGCTGTCGGTGGTGCTTCTGGGGCTGCTGATGCTGCGACAAGTGGTGGTGCTGAAGCGGCAACACATGCGGCTCACTTTGGTTTAAGTTATGCTTACGGTGAAGAACCAATGGCTGTGTTAGATAAAGCACCTGACTGGTTTAGCAGTATTATGAAAGTTATGATGCCAAACATGGATGTTGCAATGTTCTTCCAAAAAATGATGGTCTTTGTTGAAATCGGTATTGCACTTTGTATCATGGCCGGTTTATTCACTTGGTTAATGAACGGAACAACAATTATCTTAGTCGCAATGTTTTGTATGTCTGGGATGTTCTACTGGGTTAACATTTGGTTTATTCCAGTTGCCTTTGCCTTAATGAACGGTTCTGGCCGTGCAGTCGGTTTAGACCGCTGGGTAATTCCTTGGATTCAGAAAAAACTAGGCGGCTGGTGGTACGGCAAGCCGAAATCACTTTACAATCAAAAATAAACTTGCTGTAAGGCACGTAAAAAAGACCCGGGCAGTTGTTGTCTGGGTCTTTTCTTAGTTCTCTGACAAGTTCCTATGTTAAAATAAAGATTGCTTAAAAGTTCGCGCTAAAATTCGGTTGCAATTTAACAAATCAGTTGTTTATTCCGGACTAAAATTCGCGAGTTTTTAACAGCAGCACTACCTTACAATAGAATAAAACGTCTATTTTTTGCAGCAACACAGTTTTAAAAGCAGTTAGAAAGGTGACCCCTTTGAAAATAAAAGAATTTATCAAAGCCAGCAAACTAAAACCCTGGGATTTTATCATCGTTGTCTTTTTAATTATTGCTTCGTTTATTCCAACGATTATTTTTGGTTTGCAACAAACAGACGCGCCGGTTACGACCAAAGTAGCTGTTTTACGTGTCGATGGCAAAGAAATCAAGTCCTTTAAACTCTTTAAAGGCCAAAACGAATCCTATCGTTACGAAGATGCCGATGGGGATTACAATTTAATTGAAGTAAAAGACGATCAAATCAGAATCAAAGAAGCCAATTGTGGCGACCAAGTCTGCGTAAGACGCGGTTGGGCCAAAGAAAATGGTGAGACCATTGTCTGTTTGCCTCATAAACTTGTCATTGAAGTACAAGGTAGTCAAGGAGGTGACAGCGACGATTTAATTTATTAATTAAACGTCCTATCAAATGAGTCGTACACAAAAAATGATTTATATTGCCCTTTTAGTGGCTCAAGGCGTGGTTATTGGTCTGGTTGAAAATATGATTCCTTATCCGTTTGCCTTTGCGCCTGGTGCTAAATTGGGCTTAGCTAATTTAATTACGATTATCTCCCTTTTCACAATGCCTAAAAAAGACAGCTTTACTTTAGTCTGGATGCGCTTGATTTTAACCACTCTGCTAGGCGGGACCCTTTCAACTTTTCTTTATAGTATGAGCGGTGCCATGTTAAGCTATTTTGCGATGGCTTTCTTACGCATTTTGGGTCCAAAACGCATTAGTATTATTGGCATTAGTGCTGCAGGCGGTTTTATGCATAATGTAGGACAACTCCTCACTGCTTCTTTTATTGCCCAATCATGGACTGTGATGTTATATCTGCCAATCTTATCATTTTTTGGTATTTTATCCGGAATTGCCATTGGGATTGCCGCGAACTTTTTGTTGCGTCGCGTCCAAACGTTGCAAAAATTCCAAATTGCCTATGAAAACCAAACCAAACAAAGTTGGCGTTAGTTACGCTTTCTTTGATAATTGTTACCACTGATTATTGAAAGGACCTGCATTTCTTGCCTTTTAAAACCTAAAGGAGAATTTTATGAAGTTACATCCACTTTGGCAGGAATATCCTGCCTTACAACCCGAATTGCGCCAAACATTGACGCTAATGGAAGATTCGATTAAATTGAAAAACAAACCTGTCGCCGATGCCATTTTAAGTATGATTCACTCAGGAGGCAAATTACTACGCCCGGCCTATCAACTTCTTTTTTCTCAATTTGGCCCAGAACAAGACCGTAAAAAAGCTGTTTCTTTAGCTGCCTCGATTGAAATGCTCCACACCGCTACTTTAGTTCATGACGACATTGTCGATGAAGCGGATTTGCGCCGTGGTCTCCAAACGATTCGCTCAGAGTTTGGCAATGCCGTAGCCGTTTATGCCGGTGATTTTCTCTTTGTCTGCTGCTTTAAGTTGATGGCGGATTACGCAAGCTCAATGCGAAGCTTACAAATTAATTCTCGCAGTATGGAAAAAATCTTAAACGGTGAATTAGGTCAAATGGATACACGTTTTGATACAACCGTCACCATTAATGATTATTTAGAAAATATTTCGGGAAAAACTGCAGAATTGTTTTCCTTAAGTTGTTCTGTAGGGGCCTTAGAAAGTGGTACTGGCGAACGTTTTGCCAAACAATGTGGGGATATCGGTCAAAATATTGGTATGGCCTTTCAAATCATTGATGATATTTTAGACTATTCACAACCGGCAACCGCTATCGGCAAACCAGTCCTAGAAGATGTGCGCCAAGGAGTATACTCTCTGCCTTTATTGTTGGCTTTGCAAAAAGCTCCCCAACAAGTGCTGCCTCTTTTAGAAAAGCGTGGGGAAATAACAGATGAAGAAGTGGAAACCCTATATGGTTATGTCCACGAATTTGGTGGCGTAGAGGCTGCTAAAGCCTATGCCGAAGACTATACAGATAAAGCCCTAAAAGGCATTAAAAAGCTTCCAGACAACGATTTAAATACCAAAGCGACCCTTTTACGCTTGACTCAGACGATTTTAGAGCGGAAAAATTAACAAAAGATTATACTTATTTTGAAATAACAACAAAAAAGAACCCGACTCCCGTTAGTAGAAAAGCTGACATGGGACGGGTTCTTTTAAATTATAAGTCTTCATTTCATCCGTTAAAGCCTAAAACTTAATGAAATAGAACATATTTCTGCAAAAACATCTACCGCTATACTAGCAAGCTGTTATCGCATCGTAACAAATTCTTCAGCACCAGTGGGGTGAATCGCAACGGTATTGTCAAAATCAGCTTTCGTTGCGCCCATTTTAATGGCGACAGCAAAACCTTGTAACATTTCATCGACTCCGATACCAATCGCGTGTAAGCCGACAATTCGTTCTTCTTCACCGACGCAAATCAGTTTCATTTCGCATTTTTGGCGGTAATCATTTAAAGCAAAATACATTGGTGTAAAGCGCGAGCGATAGACTTTTATTTTTTCATCTGGATATTTTTCATAGGTTTGTTCTTCTGTTAAGCCAATTGTCGCAATGGGTGGATGCGTGAAAATGACAGTTGGAATCAAGTCATAATCTAAATGCAAATCTTTCTTGCCATTAAACAGGCGTTCTGATAAACGTCGGCCAGCCGCAATCGCAACTGGGGTCAACTCCACCTTGCCAATAATATCGCCGACTGCATATACGCCAGCCACAGAAGTATTTTGAAATTTGTCCACGACAATAAAGCCGCGCTCGTCTAATTTTACGCCAATTTTTTCTAATCCAAGATTTTGACTATTGGGTAAGCGCCCCCCGGCAAATAAAACTTTTGCTGCTGTGTGAGTTGCACCATTTTCAAAAACAACAGTAAATGTGGCGTCTTCATTTTTAATAATCTCTTTGGCGACGTGCTCAGGGCACAACGTCACACCGTTTTCTTGATACATTTCCACAATATTGTCGCTTAACATGGTATCAAACGTTCGCAAAGGCCGACCTTGCCGATAAGCCCATGTAGTTTTAATTCCCATTTGTTGGGCCATACCAGAAAGCTCAGCTGCAATATAACCTGCACCCAATACAATCATGCTGGCCGGTTTTTCAGTCATTGCAAAAAATCCGTCTGAATCAATGGCATACTCGCCCCCAGGGATATTCATTTGGCTGGGACGTCCGCCGGTTGCAATCAAAATGTGAGGGGCAGAAAATTCTTCCTCACCTACCACAACTGTTTGAGCATCGACAAATTTGGCGTAGCCGGTTACTACATCCACTTTATTGCTATCCAAGCCTTTTTGATATGCACCATGTAAAAATGAAATGTATTTTTCTCTGCGATTTACCAGTTCAGTAAAATCAAACTTTTTCACATCTGCTGTAATACCATAACTCGGGGCATCCCGATGTATCATTTCCAACATTTCACTCGCTTGCCACATTACTTTTTTCGGCACACAACCGACATTAACACAAGTTCCGCCAAGTGCTTTTCCTTCAATCAGTAGCACTTTTTGACCATGCATCCCAGCGCGGTTTGCTGATGCAATCCCGCCACTGCCGCCGCCGATAACAATATAATCATAACTTTTCACACTATTCTCCCCTTCATCACTTCAGGATTACCATATTTTTCAATATCTGTATTGTACTTGAAAGAAAAATGATAAGCTAGTAGGCTGTTTATAGGCTAAACTTATTTTAAATTTGTCTTTATTGCATCTGCTGTTTACGTAATATTTATTAGACTATAAACGGAGGAAAACCATGCTAAAATTTACCCGAATTCATCACGTTGCCATTATCGTCTCCGATTTGGCTGCGGCCAAACATTTTTATGTCGATATTCTAGGCTTACCCATTATCCGTGAACATTACCGTCCGGAAAAAAAGGATACCAAACTCGATTTACAATTAGAAAATTGCGAGTTGGAAATCTTTGCCGTACCAAATCCTCCTGAGCGCCCCAGTTTTCCTGAAGCTGCTGGATTACGCCACTTAGCTTTTAAAACAGATGACATCACAGCCCAAGTCGCTTACTTAAAAGCAAATGGTGTCCGCTGTGAAGAAATCCATCATGATACTTTCACCAATGAGAAAATGACATTTTTCTTTGATCCCGATGGTCTGCCCCTTGAATTACATGAATAAGGTCAGAAAAGCTGAGCAAACGTGGGTAACTCTCAAGTAATAAGATGGAATTTTAATAAATTGTTTTCCAAATTTCTTCAAATTTCAGCTTATTACCGTACAGAGTTCGTTTGGGAAGCTAGATCAAAGAAAAGCCAAATGAACTCGTTCAGCTCGCTAGCAATAAGCTAGTTCATGAAGCTGGATTTTAGAAATGCTTTATGCTCTTATTTCTTGGAGAAAACAAAGAGCCTCTTTACCTATAAAAAAAACGCCTGCCTATTGGTCGCAATCGCCAAACGTTCGTCAAAAATCGAACGCTTCACAATCTGCACATTTAGACAGGAGTTTTTTATTTACAGCAATTATTCTTTTTTCTTACGAATCATATCTCCAACAGCGACATCCTGTACGACAGGCATCGTTAAAATCATCATTGGATTTGGTGCCCGATCAATCATTTCATCTTCATCATTTTTCATCCATTCGACGGATTGTTCAAAATGTTTAAAGCCTGGTGAATAAAATTCAATTTCATCCCCAACTGAAAAATGATTCCGTTGGCGAATGGTGGCAATTTTTGTGGCCGGATCATATGCCATTACTTCTCCGACAAATTGGTATTGCGGAATCTTGCGACGGGGACCAAATAATTGTTCATTTTCACTTGGAGTATGGTAGTAAAAGCCCGTAGAAAGCTCCCGTTGAGCCACTTTCCACAATTCATCGATCCACTCTTGTTTGCACACATAATTTTCCGGATCAGCTATATAACTATCAACTGCTGCTTTATAAACATTGGAAACAGTTGAAACATAATGAATGGATTTCATCCGTCCTTCAATTTTTAAACTGTCAACGCCATTTTCAATTAAATCTGGAATATGTTCAATCATGGTCATGTCGACTGCACTCATGGAAAATTCTTCAGTTACTTGTCCTTTATCAGTCAAACTGCGGTGTTGTTCCGTTCCAAAGGGCATATCGTACAATTCATATTTCCAGCGGCAAGATTGGGAACACCCCCCGCGATTGGCATCCCGCATCGACATATGGTTTGATAATGTACAACGTCCCGAATACGAAATGCACATTGCCCCATGAATAAAGGCTTCAATTTCAATATCTGTATTTTTGCGAATTTCCGCTACTTCGGCCATTGAAACTTCTCGGGCTAAAACAACACGTTCCAAACCTTCATTTTTCCAAAATTCCAATGTTTCAAAATTCGTGGCAGATGCTTGGGTTGATAAATGAATCGGTAAACCTGGAGCTTCAGTAGCACAAATTTCAATTAAAGCTGGATCCGATACGATAACTGCACTAATCCCAACATCGCGTAATTCCCGGAAAAAATCCCCCGCCCCTTCTTCATTGCCTTCATGCGTTACCATATTCGCCGCCACATACACTTTGGCATTGTGGGCTTTGGCAAAGGCTACTCCTTCTTGCATATCTTCATACGTAAAATTACCCGCACGGCTACGTAAACCATAGGCATTTCCACCGATATAAACCGCATCAGCGCCATAGTGAATTGCCGTTTTTAATTTTTCCAATGTCCCTGCCGGAGCCAAAACCTCCGGGCGCTTCAAGACTTTTTGTGTCATGTTTTCCTGTCACTCCTACTTTAGATGTTAAAAGACCACATTGATACCTGCATTAAGCTTGCACTCTCTTAATACGTTTCTCTCATTCAAGAAATGGGCTTAAAGCCCGTTGTCAGGTCTTTTGTCACCTCAATTTCTTAGCTGTGAAAAAAGCTCGCTTAAAAGAATGCAATAAAGCTGAAGCTGATGAAGCGGTCTATGCTTATTTCAGTTCCCACTTATTGACATACTTTTTTGCTCTTTTTCACTTAATTTCATACTGCAACTAAGTTTAAGTTACAGTTACTTTTAACTTTAACGAATTTTATTCGGGTCTAAATAGTAAAATCCGGTATCTAATCCCCGCTTGTCTGGATGCAAAGCGCGAAGTTTTTCGTCTAGGGCTTTGGCTTGCGTTTCATCCCAAGTACCAGCTAAAATTGCGGCTTTTGCCGTTACAAATAATTGCGCTACAGCCACAAAGTTTTCTTCATCGGTAAATAAACCTTCTAATTTCCAAGTCCTAAAGCCAGTTTGGGCTAATTGCGCCAACTCATTCATCAAGTCCACATCATTATCGGCAAAAATATGGGTGCCATGACTGTCTTCATAAATCGAGTAATGGGTCTCGGGCTTTTTCGGCTCAGATAAGAATAAATTACGTTCTTTACTGGTACTTTCATCTTGTTTTGTATAATTATAATAGTTTTGTAAAAGCGGGCGCTTGGATTGGTGAATACAAGTGGCGCCATAGACCAAAACTTCCGTTGGTATTGTTAATTGTGGTGCTAATTCTTTCATTTCAGCAAAAGGAACTTCTCTGGCTAATACGGCCCCAACTGCGCCTTTTTTACCCCAAAAATTAATTTGCCGTGCACTGGTGACCAAAGTTTCGCCGTCATAAATAAAAGGAGTTGCTAGTTTTTCATCTTGCATCATGACATAAACGACCCCGGGATCTCCTACGACGATTTGATCAGTACCGATTTCTTTGACAAAGGCTAAGTATTCCGGCACAATTTTCATCTTTTCGGGATGCATAATGCCATTGACGGCAATCGCTGCTTTTTTCCCGGCAGCATGGGCTAAATTAACTAATTCCTGTTGTTCTGTACGTGAAAATGAATACGGTAGGCGTAACCCAAATGTTTCTTCCCCAAAATAAATGGTATCCACGCCAGCAGCCAACATTGCTTTGGCTTGATCAACTGAAGCTACCGTTGTGATTAGTTCAATCATCTTCTTCCCCCTTTAATAACTCAATTATCTTATCACAGGGTGTGTCATTTTAGAAGTAGCAATCAAAAATCCTACTATTTTTAAAAGTTTATTATTGAAGAAAAACTAAATACCAAGAAAAATGAACCAAACGCGTTTTACTCTTTTTTCTTAATGTCGTTAAACGTTCGTTTGTGGCACGAAACACCGACAACTTTTGTATAGCGGCCTTATTCCTTATGAAAAGCATATAATTCTCTTTACCCCCCAAAAAAAGCCACAACGCTACGAAATTTCGTAACATTGTGGCTTTTACAAATTCAGTCAAAAATTAAGCTTTTTGCAATTTGCGATTTTCTGCAGCTTCTTTCACTGTTAAGGTAATCTTGCCTTTTTTTGCACCAATTGTGACGTTATCCCCTAAATGAATTTGGCCAGATAACAAGGCTTCAGATAAACGGTCTTCCACTTCTTTTTGGAGCGCCCGCCGAATTGGACGTGCGCCATATTCCGGGTCAAAACCAGCTTTACCAATTACTTCATTAGCAGCTGGCGTAATCTTCAAGTGAATATCTTGTTCGTCTAAACGTTTCACAATGGATTTACTCATAATCTTCACGATTTGTTGAATCTCAGCTTCACCTAATGAACGGAAGACCACAGTTTCATCAATTCGGTTTAAAAATTCAGGACGGAACGCTTTTTTCAACTCTTCTAAAATGCGTTTTTGCATAGCCCCATGATCTTTCGTAAGATCGGTCACGTTAAAACCGACATTTTTTTCTTCACGAATTTGAGTGGCACCAATATTTGAGGTCATAATTAAGATCGTATTGCGAAAATCGACTTTTCGACCTTTAGAATCAGTCAAATGTCCATCATCTAAGACTTGTAATAAAATATTAAAGACATCTGGATGCGCTTTTTCTACTTCATCTAATAAGATTACCGAATAAGGTTTAGAACGGACTTTTTCTGTTAGTTGGCCCCCTTCATCATATCCTACATAACCTGGAGGTGAACCAATCAAACGGCTGGTACTATATTTTTCCATGAATTCTGACATATCGACGCGGATTAAGGCGTCTTCACTCCCAAACATCGCTTCAGCTAAGGTTTTGGCTAATTCCGTTTTACCGACACCTGTTGGCCCTAAGAACATAAACGAACCAATTGGACGGTTTGGATCTTTCAACCCGCTTCTAGCACGACGAATGGAGCGCGCCACAGCTTTCACCGCTTCATCTTGCCCGACAACACGTTGGTGAAGAATTTTTTCTAAATCCAATAAGCGTTCGCTTTCTTTTTTCTCCATTTGTTGCAACGGCACACCCGTCCATTGGGAAACGACAGAAGCTACATCTTCTGCGGTGACCCGATCGGCAAAGCCGGATGCTTCTTTTGTTTCCGCAAAGGCTAATTCTGCTAAACGTTGGCTTAATTTCTTCTCCTTTTGTCGTAGACGAGCAGCCGCTTCAAAGTTTTGGTTTTGAATCGCTTCTTCTTTTTCACTCATTAAATTGGCAATATCCTCTTGTAACCCAATGATTTCAGAAGGTTCATCAGCTTTATCCAAGCGGACTTTCGCCGCAGATTCATCCATTAAGTCAATCGCTTTATCTGGTAATTGCCGGGAGTTGATGTAACGCACGGACAATTGAACAGCCGCATGAAGCGCATCATCAGAAATTTCAACGCCATGATGTTCTTCATAGCGGGGACGCAGCCCTTTTAAGATTTCTTCAGCTTCTTCTGGTGTCGGTTCATCTACTTGAATACGAGCAAAACGACGTTCCAAAGCGGAGTCTTTTTCAATATATTTTTGATATTCGTCTAGTGTTGTCGCACCAATTGTTTGCAATTCACCGCGAGCTAAAGCCGGTTTTAAAATATTGGAAGCATCAATGGCGCCTTCTGCTCCCCCAGCCCCAATCAACGTGTGTAATTCATCAATAAATAAAATGATTTGCCCATCATGGTAAATTTCATCAATAATCTTTTTCATACGATCTTCAAATTCGCCCCGGTATTTTGTACCAGCAACAAGAGAACCCATATCGAGCATCATCAAACGTTTTTGCTGCATATCTTCCGGGACTTCGCCACGGATGATTTGTTGTGCGAGTCCTTCAGCAATAGCCGTTTTACCAACACCTGGTTCACCTACCAAAACCGGATTGTTTTTTGTCCGACGGGAAAGAATTTGAATCAGACGTTTTACTTCTTTACTACGCCCAACTACGGGATCTAAACGGCTTTCTCGCGCTAATTTGGTAAGATCGCGCGCCAACCCATCTAAAGTAGGAGTGCCTTGCTGCGTGCCTTTTGACCCTTGTGGTGCCTGGCGACGACGTCCTCCCAGACCATTATTTGGTGCTTTACTTTCACTGACACCCATTTTCTTTTTCAAAATTTGGCGCATTCTGGCTAAACTCAAACCAAGATTGACCATAATGCGAGAAGCTAAAATTTCATCATCACGTAAAAGGCCTAACAATAAATGTTCTGTCCCAATATTAGGTGCCCCAAGGCGTTTGGCTTCGTCACCAGCATAAGCAAAAATTTGTTTTGCCCGAGGTGAATAAGGTAAATATGCCCCTGCCGGATAAGATTTCATCGTTCCATAGCCTGTTAAGTGTTCGATTTCTTCTCTGACATCATTTTCCGAAATATTCATTTCCCGTAAAACTTTCCCACCAATACCGTCTTGTTCAATAATCAAAGCCAATAATAAATGCTCTGAACCAACAGATTGATGTTTGAAAGTTTTTGCTTCTTCTTGGGCAATGGTTAAGACTGCTTTGGCTTTTTCTGTAAATAATTCATCCATCTGATTCACTTCCTATCTTCATAGCTTAATCGTTCCAGTACAGCGTGTAACAAACCGGCCCGAATTTCATTTTCATTTTCAAAACGCCCTAACGTATTTTTAGCTAAGGCAGCTAAAATCAAATTACCTTCTGTTTTGGTTAAAATATCTTCTTCGTACAATTTTTGAATAATGGCTAGCGCATCTTTTTCACCTAATTCATCTGCAAAAAGCTGGTCAACTTGCTCCAAAAAGCGATGATTATCCGAAATTTTAATTTTTTCAATGCGAATATAGCCACCACCGCCACGCTTACTTTCTACTACATAACCGCGTTGAATAGTAAATCGAGTATTGATGACGTAATTAATTTGGGATGGCACACAATTAAATAAATCAGCCATCTCAGTGCGTCTAATTTCAATCATTTCGCTATCTTCCAGAATTTTTTTCAAATAGGCTTCAATTAAATCGGAAGTATTGTGACGACTCATCATTCGTTCTCCTCCCTTGACTAATTCTGACCTTAATTATACCCAACTTAGGAGGATAATTAAAGGAACACGATTGTAACACAATATTCTGTTAAGAATTAGCTTAAATAAGGAACAATAAACAATTTTAGAAAAAAATAAAAGAAGATATAATTCATTTTACCGCAACTATCAAGGATTTAAAAAATAAAAAGATATTGTATAATCATGCAAATTTCAATCTGGAACTATTTTACGCACATATACATTTATATAAATAAAAATCCACAATCTATTTTAGCATATTATACTAAAAAAATTAAAAGCCCCTAATCTTTAGCAGCTGATAGACAATTTTTTTAACACAAAAAAACGAAATCATAATCATGATTTCGTTAAGACGCGCCCAAGAGGAGTCGAACCCCTAACCTTTTGATCCGTAGTCAAACACTCTATCCAGTTGAGCTATGGGCGCATCTTTATAATGCCGAGGACCGGAATCGAACCGGTACGGTGATCACTCACCGCAGGATTTTAAGTCCTGTGCGTCTGCCAGTTCCGCCACCCCGGCTTGTTTCATAAAGCAAAGCGGAAAACGGGGTTCGAACCCGCGACCCCCACCTTGGCAAGGTGGTGCTCTACCACTGAGCTATTTCCGCATGGTATTGATGCCGGCTAAAGGATTTGAACCCTCGACCCTCTGATTACAAATCAGATGCTCTACCAACTGAGCTAAGCCGGCCTTTTTTATGCGGGTGAAGGGACTTGAACCCCCACGCCCAAAGGCGCCAGATCCTAAATCTGGTGCGTCTGCCAATTCCGCCACACCCGCATATTTCTTATGAGCCGTACAGGGCTCGAACCTGTGACCCTCTGATTAAAAGTCAGATGCTCTACCAACTGAGCTAACGGCTCATATGGGGGTTAACGGGTTCGAACCGCTGACCCTCTGCTTGTAAGGCAGATGCTCTCCCAGCTGAGCTAAACCCCCATAATAAGTTCGCGTGGCGACGTCCTACTCTCACAAAGGGAAACCCTTCACTACAATCGGCGCTAA